>Ga0256405_10000203_pt1 | contig 197470 bp, 167 predicted proteins | sample RumenRJG_02DNA_FD_189096 | JGI IMG/M metagenome (GOLD analysis project Ga0256405, IMG submission 189096) | Bovine rumen microbial communities from Lethbridge, Alberta, Canada - RJG_02 | ecosystem: Host-associated > Mammals > Digestive system > Stomach > Rumen | place: Canada: Alberta...
AAATGACAGGTCGCATTGTATTTCTTGTACTACAATTTCTGTCTATGAAAATCTGTCAAAGAACAACGCACTTTCTCAAATGCGGGTGCAAAGGTATGCCTTTTTTCCCAACCCACCAAATATTTCACCAAGTTTTTTTGAAAAAAAGTGTTTTTGCCCTCAAATTCGGCACATTTTTCCTCCTTTTTGACGCCCGGAGTATGTTCTATAGCATAAAACGGGCCTTTTTCAACTGCTCCTGCAGAGGCGCTCTTTTATTATATTAATAAGGTTTGCGCGAGGGAAGGCCGATTTTTACGCTCTAGTTAGAGAAAATTTGCGCGCTAGTTAGAGAAAATTTGCGCGCTAGTTAGAAAACAAATTTTCCCTAGTTAGAGGGCCCGTTTTTGGGGTTTCCCGTGGGGCCGTAAATTTTCTCCCGTGGGAGCGCAAATTTTTCGCATCTTTCCTCAACGGCCATAACGGACATTGCGGACAAACGTTAATTTGTGTCCGTTCCTCATTATTCTTTCTTCACCGGCTCGACCGTATATCCCTCGCGTCGCAGCAACGCAACGACGGATCTGGGGCCCATGAGGTGGCGGCAGCCGACGGCAATCAGGCTGGGACGCTGCGTGATGTTCTCGCGGATGACAGGAATCCAGTTTTCGTTGCGCCCCTTGAGCAAAAACGCGTCTTTTTCGTTTTCCTTAAACGTTTCGGGCTCCGATGCCATAAACTTGGCAAAAGCGCAGGTGTCGTTCTGGATATAGGCCTTGTAGAAACGGCGAAACGTCCGCTTCGTTTTTCCGCTGACAAGGTCGCGAATTGATTTATAGAGCGAGTCTGCCTGCATTTTCACAGAAAGGCTGTCAAAGCCCGGCGTGTCGGTCCACGTGGAAATGAGTCCAGCGGAGATGTCTTTCGTTTCTTCCAGACCGCCGCGCGTTTTATTGCTTTTGACGGCTTCCTGATACAAAACACCATCCAAAGTCTGACGCTGACGTGCGCCAATAAAGAAAACAACAGCAATCTTGGTTTGCCAGTATTTCGGCGTCTTTTTCCAGTATTCGCCATCCTGGAATCGGGTGGTCAGGATACTGTCAACCATATGGAAATGTGTGCTGTCGTCGTAGAGCTGTTTGTAGTCGCTGCCTTCGGGCATCATCCATTCCGGACCGGGATTGCGAAACAGCTCAACCATCCAGCGCTGAAACTTCCGGTCTTCCTCACTGGGTTGCAGGCTTGCATCGAAGTCTTGCTCAAAGATTACGGCCTCGCTTCGGTCGAAGGCATTCTGCAGGCCGCAGATGCCGAACACTTCTTCCCGAGTGAAGTTGTGTCCTTCGCCGTGACAGGTGCCGAAGAGATAGGAGGTCTGCGTCAGGCCGTTGCCGCTGATTTCCCAAAGCCATCCGGGGCCTTCGGGGGTGTTGTTTTCATGGGCTTTGCTTTCGTTTTGTGCGGCGATGTGCAGCGCCGATGCCAGCAGAATTGCCGGCAGGATGATGTGACGGAAGTTCATGGTTTGTTGATGCGTTGCGGTTCGTTTTTGCGTTTTTCGACCGCAAAAATACTATTTTTCTGTGTAATAACAAAACATTTTTGTAACTTTGCATCGAATTCAATCTCTTATCTGCTTTGAAATGACCATGAAAACATTCGTCTCCATCCTGCTCTTCCTGCTGGCCATCTCTGCAACGGCACAAATCAAGTCAGAAGTGTCGGAGACCGTAGAGCTGATGGGCATCCTCTCGCGCACGGCGGGATTTCAGGAATTCAGCAACGACCTTGCCGGTCAGTATTCCAAAGACACCGAAGCCTGGTTTGCACAATACCGCGAGCATCCGACCGTCACCTACTACAAAGAGCTGCGTGCCAAAAACGGCATCGCCTACGATCGGGTGACGAATATGGCGGTTCATCTGGAAACAGAGAAAGGCAAGGTGAAGTTTGTCGGCAATCGCGACGAACTCACCGGAGGCTGGAAGGACGTTGACCTCGACGACTTCATCAAGCGTCTCAACAAGTTCTATACGGACACACGTTTCCATGATTTCTTCGAGCAACACCGGACGTTCTACAACGATTTTCTGCAAGCATACGATAAAAACATCATTCCCATTAAGCCTGAATGGTACGGTCAATTCTATAACGGCGCTGCACCTGCGGAGCAGTTCCGAATCATCATCGGCTTCACCTACGGAACGACCAACAACGGCGCCAGCCGGCAACTGCCCGGACAAGCCCGCGAGGTGTTTGCCGTCTGTGGTTACTGTATGAACCCTCAAACAGGTCGCCCGAATTTCGACAGCAGCCTCCCGCTCCATGAGTTCAATCACTCCTTTGTGAATCCGCTCTTGGAGAACGCTGATAACGAGAAGACTATGCAGGAAGCGGGACAAAAGCTCTTCCAACGCTCACAATCAGCTATGGAGCAGCAGCACTATGACGACTGGCACATCGTTATCAACGAAAGTCTTGTCCGGGCCGCTGTCATTGTCTATTTCTACGAAAACGGCTTCAATCAGGTCGCTATAAAAATGCTCAACTATGAAACAATGAGCCAAGGTTTCCCGTGGATGCTCGACGTCGTTTCTGCCCTCCGCTATTACTCCACCCATCGCGAACAATATCCCACGCTTAACGATTTCTATCCCGAGATTGCCCGCTTCCTGAGCAAATACAGCGAATAGCACACGACAAGCAAATTACGGTTTTGCCAAAAAATCGGCGACGGATTCTCGAAGAAATGCGCCTTGCAAAGGAAGGCTAAGTCGCTGAAAATCAATGTCGGCTCGTTCGCCCAACCCCCAATCAGATACCCCGCAGAGACCGAGCAGAGACCGAGCAGAGACCGTGAAAGCGGGTTTGGATGTAAAGTTTTACGTACACTCAGACTGGCGGCTCGGGCGAATATTATTTGCTTGCTTTGTTTGCGTGAGTAAATTCCGCGCAACACAAAAAGCGGCACTTACACGATAATTTTCGAGCAAAAATTTGGAGATTCGGACAAAAACCGCTACCTTTACGCAGTTTATTGTGCAAAGTACCATGGAATCCGTTCGCTTTTCCACCCATAAATGGCTGTCGCCGCTGAGTTGGCTCTACGGCCTGGGGGTGAACGTGCGCAACGAACTCTTCGACATGGGATGGCTCAAAAGCGTCTCCTTCCCCATCCCCGTCATCAACATCGGCAACCTCACCGTGGGCGGAACGGGGAAAACACCCCACACGGAATATCTCATACGCCTCCTGAGCCGCGAATTCCGCGTCGCCGTGCTTTCACGAGGATATCGCCGCGAGAGCTCGGGCTACGTGCTGGCAAAACCCGACACACCCGCCTCGCAGATCGGCGACGAACCCTGGCAGATGAAGCACAAATTCCCCGAAGTGTATGTGGCTGTGGACGCCAATCGCCGCAGGGGCATCACCCGGCTGATGCACGACAGGGAGACGCGCGACGTGGACGTCATCCTGCTCGACGACGCCTATCAGCACCGCTACGTGAAAGCCGGCCTCAACATCCTGCTCGTCAACTGGCACCGGCCCATCCATCTGGACCGTCTGCTGCCCGTGGGGCGTCTGAGAGAGCCCTTCCGCAACCGCAACAGGGCCGACATCGTCGTCGTGAGCAAATGCCCCCGAGACGTCAGTCTGATGGACATGCACGTGATGCAAAACCATCTGGCGCTGCCGCCCTTCCAGGACCTCTTCTTCAGCGCGTTCCGCTACAACAACCTGCGGCCCCTCTTCCCCGAGGCCGAAGCCCCCAGCATCACGCCGGAGTCGCTCCGGGAGACGAACGTGCTGCTCGTCTCAGGCATCGGATGCCCCAAGCAGATGGAGAACGAACTCAAGCCGCTGGTCAGGAGTCTCAAGACACTCACCTTCCCCGACCATCACGGCTACACGACCTCCAACGTGAAATGGGCCGAAAACCTCTTCTCGCGGCTGCCGGAACCCCGCATGGTGATCACCACGGAAAAAGACGCCGCACGCATCGCCGAAAAGGTGAGCTACGACGGATCGGAACTGCAGCGATCCACCTACGTGCTGCCCGTCGAGGTGGCCTTCCTGCAGAATCAACAGGAAACATTCAACAAAAAAATATTGAACTATGTACGAACAAATCTTAGAAACCGCAAAGTGGATTAAGGGCAGGATGAAGCACTCGCCCAAGACGGCCATCATCCTGGGCACCGGTCTCGGACAGCTGGCTGCGGAGATCAAAAAGGAGATGGAGATCCCCTACGCCGAAATCCCCCACTTCCCCGTGACCACCGTGGACGGTCACGCCGGCAAACTGATTTTCGGCACGCTCGGCGGCAAAGAGATTCTGGCCATGGACGGCCGCTTCCACTACTACGAGGGCTACAGCATGAAGGAGGTGACGTTCCCCATCCGCGTGATGAAGGAGTTGGGCATCAAGACGCTCTATCTCACCAACGCTTCGGGCGGCGTGAACCCCAGCTTCCGCATCGGCGACATCATGATCATCACCGACCACATCAACAATATGCCCGAGAATCCCCTCCACGGGGAGAACATCCCTCAGGGCCCCCGATTCCCGGACATGGGACACGCCTATGATCCCGAACTCATCGATCTGGCCGACGCCATCGCCGCAGAGAAGGGTCTGAAGGTGCGTCACGGCGTATATGTGGCCACACAGGGTCCCTGCTACGAGACGCCCGCAGAATACCGCATGTATGCCCAGTGGGGCGGCGACGCCGTCGGCATGAGCACCGTGCCCGAAGTCATCGTGGCCCGCCATGTGGACATCCGCTGCTTCGGCGTGAGCATCATCACCGACCTCGGCGGTCACGGACAGGTGATGAAGGTGACGCACGAAGACGTGCAGAAGGCCGCCAACGAGGCACAGCCCCGCGTGGCCGCCATCATGCGTGAAATGATCGAGCGTTCCTGATGGAGATTGCCAAACTGGGTGAATTCGGCCTGATACGCCGTCTCACCGAATCCATCGCCCCGACACAGTCCTCCACGCTGAAAGGCGTGGGCGACGACTGCGCCGTCATCGCGCCGACAGAAGGCGAGGTGACGCTCGTCACCACCGACATGCTGATGGAGGGCGTCCACTTCGACCTCATCTACACCCCGCTCAAGCACTTGGGCTACAAGGCCGTCGCCGTGAATCTCAGCGACCTCTATGCCATGAACGCCACGCCGCGACAGCTGACGGTGTCGCTGGCCATCGGCAAACGTTTTCAGGTGGAAGACATCGACGCACTCTATGAAGGCATGCGTCTGGCCTGCGAGAAATACGGCGTGGACATCGTGGGCGGCGACACCACCGCCAGCATGACGGGTCTGGCCATCAGCATCACCGCCATAGGCACCGCACGAAAGGAAGACATCGTCTGTCGCGACGGCGCCAAAGAGACCGATCTCATCTGCGTTTCGGGCAATCTGGGCGCCGCCTATATGGGTCTGCAGCTGCTGGAGCGCGAGAAGACGGTGTATCTGCAGCAGGCACGCGAGAGCGGCGGCAACACCAATGTGCCCTTCGAGCCCGACTTCGCCGGACGCGAATACATCCTCGAGCGCCAGCTCAAGCCCGAGCCCCGGCGCGACATCATCGAGCGGCTGAAGGAGGCCGGCATACGCCCCACCTCGATGATTGACATCTCCGACGGCCTCAGCAGCGAACTGCTCCACATCTGCCACGAGAGTCAGTGCGGCTGCCGCATCTACGAAGAGCGCATCCCGCTGGACTATCAGACTGCGGTGGCGGCGGAGGAGTTCAACATGAACGTCACCACCTGCGCACTCAACGGCGGCGAAGACTACGAGCTGCTCTTCACCGTGCCGCTCGCGGATAAGGAAAAGGCGGAGGCGCTAGAAGACGTCAAAGTCATCGGCTACATCTCCAAAGCCTCACAGGGCAAAGTGCTCGTCACACGCGACGGCGCCGAGTTCGAGCTGAAGGCTCAGGGATGGGTGATGCCGTCGGAATAACATCGACCCTCTTCCTTCTTACATCTTACATCTTACGCCAGGCGCCAACCACTTCGCCGACATACATCGTGTGGAAGCCGGAAGAGTTGTTGCGATACATCTGCTTGGGCACATCGCTGCGGAAGCCTTTCGGGTCGAAGGGCGCTGCGTACATCGTCTTGCACTCAATCACAGATTCTGCCTCAGTATAATAAGGCGTACCGTTGGCGGTGTAGGCGGTGTGGAGCTTCAAAGCAGCAGCCTTGTCGCCGTCGCGTCCGCTCTTTGAGCCCATATAGCGGAGCACGTTGGCGTACTTGGGGCCGAAGGTCATCACGGTGAAATACTGCGACTCGTCCATGAACTTCTTGGTGTAGCGCTTCTCGGCCACATAGACCGTCAGCGCCGTGCGGCCCCAAAGGGTGCCGATGCCGCCCCAGCCGATGGTCATGGCGTTGTGTTTCTTCTTGCTGCCTGCAGCCAGAATCTCAGCCTTGCGGAACCACTGGAAGCCGTTCTCGCTGAAACCCTTCTCCACCTCGAATTTCTCAAAGCCGTACTCTTCCTGCGCCTTCACGCCGGAGCACAACATCAGCGCTGCCACTGCGAGCACCGCCGTCATCACGTTATTTTTCCTCATTTCTAAATATTAGTCTTAAACTGTTGCGATAGTTAAAGTAGTTCCACATCCAATTGATCAAGACCACAATTTTGTTTCTGACGCCCAAGAGAGATCTGAGGTGCACCACCAGCCACAAGAGCCAGGCCGTGTTGCCGCCGAACTTCAGACGGCCGATTTCTGCCACCGCCTTCCGACGGCCTATGGTGGCCATTGTGCCGAGGTCTTTGTAGTGGAACACGAGGTCATTGACATTCCCTGCTCCCTGCTTGGATGATGCGCGAAGCCTGATGGTTTTGGCCACACAATCTGCCTGTTGCATCGCCACCTGTGCCAACTGCGGATGACCGTGGGGATAATCCTGATCGCCGTCCACGATGCTCACGTCGCCAATAGCAAAGACATCGTTCATGCCCTTCACCCGCAGACAGGTGTCGGTAACGATTCTGCCTCCGGCACCCAGCGTCATCTCCGGCGTCGAGGCGATGCGGTTGGCCCGAACGCCCGCCACCCATATCACGGTCTTCGCAGCCAACGTGCTGCCGTCCTCCATATGCAACACGCCGTCGCGATAGTCGGCAACTCTCGTGCGCACCATCACCTCCACGCCCATCTCCCGGAGGTCGCGCTCTGCACGCACGGAGGAAGCCTCGTCCATAGATTTCAACAGGCGCACGTCGCTGTTCACCAGCACGATGCGGATCTTTGAGGTGTCAATGTCGGGATAGTCACGAGGGGCTATCGTGCGCTTCATCTCGGCCAGCGCGCCGGCAATCTCCACGCCCGAAGGCCCTCCGCCCACAACGGCGACTGTCAAGAGCGATTGGAGCGTCTCTTCATCGGTCTCCACCTCGGCTCGCTCCATGTTGCTCAGTATGGTGTTGCGCAGGTTCATGCCGTCCATCACCGTCTTCATGGGCAGCGCGGCGGCGGCGATGTGATCATTGCCGAAGAAGTTGGTGGTGGCGCCGGCTGCTATCACCAGATAGTCGTAGTAAAGCTTGCCGAATGAGGTTTGCAGCACCTTTTCGCTGGCATCGATGCTTTTCACCTCGCCCATGCGGAAATAGACGTCTTCTCTCCCCTGCAGTATTTTGCGAAAGGGAAACGAGATGCTGCTGGGCTCCAAACCGGCCGATGCCACCTGGTAAATCAGAGGAGGGAACTGGTGGTAGTTGTTCTTATCTACCAGCACCACCTGCATACCGCAGCCTTTCAGGGCTTTCATCAGACGCAGACCGCCGAGTCCGCCGCCGATGACGACGACTCTTGTCTTACCTTTATGTCTTATATTGGCTTTCATACTGTAAACTGAAGTCGGTGTTTATTTAAACTTGGGTTTGAGCTCGTCGGGGGAGTCGTTGGTGAACATGTTGACGGGTGGCGCCTCACGTTCGTAGAGATGGCGAAGCACCTCCTCATCGAGCGAAAGCGACGGACGGAAAGCCTCCGACGACATGTAGAGCAGGATGCTGCGGCGCAACTGGCGCGCCACAATGCGGCGGTCGAGGTCGGAGGAGACGTCGAGCGTCGTCATCACCAGACGGCCGCCCGAGACATTGGCCTCGAAGAGCATGCCGAGTTTGCGGGAGAGATGCCAGGTGTCGATGGGCTGAACGATGGGCTGGAAGTCGCGGGGAAACTCCTCCAGATTCATACACTGAGCCCGATTGGTGAGCTCCCACCACTGGAGGTCCTGCCAATCGTCCGTCGGGAAGTCGCAGAAGACGGGATGCTCGCGCTGAATATAAGCGCCGGTGGTGTGCGGAGGACGCATCTTGAACCACGACGTGTTCCAAAAAACAGGCAGGAAACGATGCACCACATCACTGCCGTAGCGCACCCGTCCGGCTGCCGTGAGCAGCACCTTGCCGCCGCGACGCAGCGCCGCGAGTGCAGAGTCGAGATCGGCCGTCACCAACACGTCGGACTCAAAGCGGCGAGCCTCGTCGGGATAGATCCAGAAGTCCCAATGATTGCGGTGGCGGGCATCGGCCTCTACGGTGAGCGTCAGCTTGTCGGCCTGAGTGAGTCGGGAGGGCAAAAAGACGATTTCATCGCCCCTGTGGCAACGGCCGCGCTGCAGCACACCCTCGCTGCCGGCGATGGTGTAACTGAGCTCCGAATCACCGGAACGTCCGCCCAGATAAAGGTCCACGCCGATGCGCACAGTGTCCGTATTGGAAAAGGTAAAGCGCGGGAAACGCGCCAGAGGCACGGTGTCGCTGCAGAACTCACGCCAGTCGGCAGCAGAGCAATAGCCCTTCTCGCGCCAATGCACATTAAGCGGCCCCACGAGCGCAGAACCCTGACCGGCGTAGTCGTTGAGACCCAAAAGCTGGAAGCCGGCGTAATGCGGCGTGCGCAGATGGCGCTCCGTCTCATATTTGTAGGCCAGGAGCTGGAGGCGTCCGCTGGCCATGAGGAACTTGCGCGCCTGAGAGGCCATTCCGTTGGCCGCAAGAAGATCGCGGAAGATGTCGAAATTGCCGGCACGATAGACGCCGGTATATTGCGACGTCTCGCTGAGATCGGGGAAAGCGCACCACTGCCCCTGCTCGTGAGAGATCATGGGAGAGCGGTTGGACAGTGTGTCGGTGTAGTGACGGGGGAAGAGAATCTCGCGCCCGTAGTCGTCGAGAGAAGAGGGCCGGCTGCGGTCCCAGGCGAGACCGCGCGCACCGCCTTTGACGTGAAACTCCGACCCGTAGTCCCACTCCCATCCGCCGCCGACGGAGGCCACGGTGTAGAGGCGTGAAGGATCATGAGCCTTCATCTCGCGCACGAAGTCAACGCCCCACTCCACCCAGCGTCCGGCCGGCTCGTTGCCGGCAGCCATCATGACGAAAGAGGGATGGGCGCCGTATTGGTCCAAAATGGCGAGGCACTCCTGCTTGAGGTACTCGTCGATGCTCTGGCCGAGACCGAGCTTCACGCCGTGATTGGGCCACGAGGGGCCCTCGGGCTGCAGGTAGAAGCCCAGGCGGTCGGCAGCTACAAAGGCCGCTTCGGGCGGGCAGTAACTGTGGAAACGTATGTGGTTGAGGCCGAAACTCTTGCAGATGCGGAAGATGCGCTCCCAGGAGGCGGTGTCGCAAGGCGGGAAGCCCGTCTCGGGAAAGCAGCAGCTCTCCACCGTGCCGCGCAGATGTATGGGTTCGCCGTTGAGCAGGATGTCGCTGCCCGAAATGCTGATCTCGCGGAAGCCGAAGGTGACGTCGACGGGCTCTCCGTTGTAGTCGAGCGTCACGGTGTAGAGCCGCGGCGAGCGTTCGCTCCAAGGCTGCGCATCGGGGATGCGAACGTCAAAAGTCCGGTCGTTGAGCGTGATGTGCGCCGTGCCCGAAGCCAGATCGGTGATGACACGACGGCGACGGATAAGAGGAGCCGTGCTCAGTTCGATACGACCGGCGATGCCGTTCCAGTTGCCCTGTGTCTGGTCGGTGACACTGTGAGAATCCTGCCCCACGCCGACGTTTTCCACGCCGTTGTACACGCGCACCTCTATCCTGTTGTCATGCCCAAAACGGAGCGCATCGGTGATGTCGTACTGATGGGGCACACTGAGACTCATGTTGCGCCCCATCTCACGCCCGTTGACCAAGACGACGGTCTCGATGTGGGGACGTTCGAGGAAGAGCGTCACCCTCCTGCGCTTCCAATTCTTGGGAATGAAGACCGTGCGGCTGTAGACGGCCTCGCCGACAAAATGACGGTTGGGTGTGAGAAAGAAGGGGAACTTCATCTGTCCGGCGCGCCGGTAAGGCTCCATGAAGGGGTTGAAATAGAAACTGGAGTCGTAGAGCGTACCCGTCCACTGCGTGTTCACGGAAAGCTCGTCGCCGATGCCGTTGGTGAGCAGAGAGCCCGGCAGCGTCACGGAGCGCTCCGTGAGGCGCGAAGCAAGCTCCCATCGTCCGGCAAGGGAAATCTGCGCCGAAAGGGCGGCAGACGTCAACGAGAGAAAAGAGACAAGAAACAGGCGTTTCATCGGTGAAAGCGAGGAATTACTTGTTATCTGAAAGCAGACGGAAATAAGAGTCTATCAACTGCTGCGCGGCCACGAAGGAGGTCTTCTGACCGTCGAGAACGGCACGCTCCTCTGCCACCAGCATGTCCTCGATGGTGGGATTCTGATAGAAGGAGTGGCGCAGGCGCTCGTTGATGGTCTCGTACATCCAATAACGGGCCTGCTGGGCGCGACGGTGCTCAAAGTAGCCGTTTTGCTTCACGAAGTCGATGTAGCGATAGACCATATCCCACACCTCCTTGATGCCGAGGGCATAGAAGCCGCTGTAGCAGAGCACCTCAGGGGTCCATCCGCTCTCGGGCATGGGGAAAAGCTGGAGCGCGTTGCGGAAATGAGAAGCGGCCAACTGGGACTTCTCCACATTGCTGCCGTCGCATTTGTTGATGACGATGCCATCGGCCATCTCCATGATGCCGCGCTTGATGCCCTGAAGTTCGTCGCCCGTGCCGGCAAGCTGAATCAGCATGAAGAAATCTACCATCGAATGGCAGGCGGTTTCACTCTGGCCCACGCCGACAGTCTCCACAAAAATCTTGTCGTAGCCGGCGGCTTCGCAGAGGATGATGGTCTCACGCGTCTTGCGGGCCACACCGCCCAAACTGCCCGCCGAGGGGCTGGGGCGGATGAAGGAATCGGGATGCACGGAAAGCTTCTCCATGCGCGTCTTGTCGCCCAGGATGCTACCCTTGGTCTTCTCGCTGGAGGGATCGATAGCCAGGACGGCCAACTTGCCGCCATAGGCCTTCAACACATGGATGCCAAACTCGTCGATGCTCGTGCTCTTGCCGGCGCCGGGCACGCCGCTGATGCCCACACGGATGCTCTTGCCGCTGTGAGGCAGGCACTTCTCTATGACCTCCTGCGCCATCTGCTGATGGGCGGGATTGGTGCTCTCGATGAGCGTGACCGCCTGTCCGAGCACAGAGGTGTTGCCCTTGAGGATGCCCTCCACGTAGTCGGACACCGTCATCTGGCGGCGGGCAAAACGCTGGCGGTTGAGGTAGGGATTGACCTGTGCAGGCTGCTCCACACCGCCATTGACCGTGAGGCCCTGATATTCTTCTGAGTTTTCGGGATGAATCATTTTAAAGAGATTTTGATGATTTGTACGGGACGACGGGGATCGTCGGAAATCAGCAATAAACGGGGTTCTGCCTTGGACGTCTTGACAAGCGCGGGCTTCACGGTGAGCTTCAGCTTCATCGATTTGCCGGGCAACAGCTCTGAGCCGTCCAACACCGCCTCAACACCTGGATTAAACGCCTGGAAGCGACTGAAATGAAGAGGGCTCTGCCCGTCGTTGGTGATCTCTATTTCGCCCTTGAGCTTCTTCTTGCCGGTATTGACCAGAGTGACACTCTCCTGAGACAGCCTCATCACCGGCGCTTGTGCCAACTGCTCAGCAGTGAGATCGCGCGCCGACGGACACAGGACGGCAGACACGCGGATTTCGTTGTCCTTGCCTGCAAGGTCGTTCGGATAGCGCGAGAGATAGACGCTCGTCTGGAACAGGCCGTGGTCGGAAAACTGGCTGCTGTCGAGCGTCAAAAGAATGACACCACGCTGCCCTCCGCGCAAAATCTCGGGAACAAAATCCGCCTTCAGGTAAGGGGGCAGCTGCATCAGTTGCGGCTTGTAGTTGGAGCGCTCCATGTTGACCACTTCTATCTGTGCCACAGGGCGTTCGCCCACGCCGACATAGTCAAACTCCACATTGTCGGTGGAAAGGCGCACATTGCCCATATCGACGGGGAGGTCGCAATCCACCTGCATGGGCTCCTTCACCACACGGCCCTCCATCGTCAGCCACAAAGGCTCCGGACGGCCTTCGAAATAGACAGCCACCTCTTTATAGAACACACCCAGGAGACGGGCATCGTAGGTCAGATAAATCGTAGCGCTGCCACCCGCAGGGATGCGATAAGAGGACACCCGGCTCTGCACACAGCCGCACGAGGGCTCAATGCGCTCAATGCGGCAGGGCTTCGACTCCTTATTCGTCAAAACAAAAGACGCTGTGCAGGGTCTGCGGAACTGCACTTCTCCAACGCGTACAAAATTCCGATCCGGGACGGGCTGAGCCACTGCGGTTGCGGCCCACAGACTCACAAGGAGGAGCAAAGATAAGAGGTTTTTCATATAATCACTCGTTTTTGATGGTTTGACTTGCGGTGTGCGCCCGGAATTCCGGAGCATAGAGACACTCCACACGGGTCACGCCGGTGGCGGCGCGGCCATGGCGCTCCAAACGTTGACGCTCCTCCAGGACAAAGGTGCCCTGAGGCAACTGCTCGATGAAATATTCCGTGCGATCGTCGTGTATCTCGCGGTAGAAGGAAAAACCGTCGTTCCATCCGTAACCGGAAGTCTGCACTTCAGGTTCGGAGAGTGAGGCGCGCGGCACCACAAGATGTACGTATTCGTAGTTGCGGTCCGCCGTGAGGGTGATGCGCTCAATGCCGGGCACAGAGAGCGACAGGCCGACGCTGATTCCGGTAGAGGCGTCACGAACCTGTTCCATCGGCAGGTCAAAGTCGGCAAACACACCGACCCACTGCTCCCTTCCGGCCACAGCCTTATCTGAGAGCAGGGCGTAGACGGCATTCACCGTGAGGAGAGGATTCTGCCAGCCTTCCGTGCGCCTCTGATCCAGAATCCACCGACGGATGCCGCGATGGATGAGCGTGTCTTCGGGATAGACTTCCTGCATCAGCTCAAGCGCATCCACATGGCGCGAGAGACGCTCGTCCACGCTGTAGGAGAAACCGCCGGGGAAACTGAGATAGTAGCCGTCGGGATGCGTGAGGCGGCGTTTGAGGCGCGGCGCATCGGCCACAGCCTCCGCGTGCTCTGCATCCAGTTCTTTACCTACCACCTTCTCTGCTTTTTTCAGAAGAGAAGCGTGAAGTGTGAAGAGCGGCGAAGACTCGTCCTCTCCGTTGAGCTTCATGAGGCGGTTGAGACGGCGCAGCGTGCGCACCACCTCACGGGTGATCCAACGGTTGGGTCTCATGCCGGAGAACCAGCAGAAGAAGCCGTCGTCCGTCTGGAAGCGTGACAGGCGCGAAATGCAAAATTCACGTCCGTAGGGAACTGCCAGAGGCGAATGCATGGCCTCAAGCAGCGTCTGTGCATAGTAGCCGGCCAGGAGAGACAGCACGTCGTTGTGACGCGGCAAGGTGAGATGGGGTAAAGCCTCACGGGCAGAAGTTACGGGATCGGTAACGACCTTGCGCAGCTGTTTGTTGGTGGCTCCTTCGGGGAAAAGGTCATCAAAGGAAAGTCGTTCCAATTCTTCCGGCGTACAGGTCAAAGCACGGCTGACGGTGACATGCTCCACATCGCTGAGCACGGGCAGGCTGCGCTGCTCTCCGTCGGAAGCTTCGGGCGTCTCGGCCTGCCAGCGACAAATCACCTCGCTCCCCTCGGGAGCCTTGATGCGGAAGGAGAAGATAGTGTCGCTGCTGGGCGAAAGCGAGAAACTGACCCGCTCTTGATGCAGGATGCGGCCGGAGGAGGGCTCCAAATATTGCATCACGGCGCGACCCGTCTGGCGTTCTTCACTGATATTGCTCACCGTAGCCGCCACCGTCACCTCATCGCCCCGACGCAGGAAGCGCGGCACACGGAGCTCCGCCATCAGGGGCTTTTGGGCTACGACGGTGTCGTCCCACGCCACCGACTCCAGAGTGCGTGTGTGGGCCAGGCCGCGCAGATGCCAGGTGGTCAGACTCTCGGGCAGGTCGAAGACGATGGAGATGCGGCCCGACGCATCCGAGCGCAGAGAGGGATAGAAGAATGAGGTCTCGGAAAAGTCCGCACGCAACGGCTTTTCGTCCAGGTTCTCCTCCTCTTCCGACATCGCGGCATCATCCGGACCCATAGCGACAGCGGCTCTTGCTTCTGCCGAAAGGCCGCCGATCCTGCCGTTCAAAGGTGCAGCATCGAGTGAAGCATAGAGCATCGGTTCACTCCCTTTCTTTCGCGCGCTGACTTTGACCTCACGCAGTATCACATTGTTGTGACGGTAATGATGGCGGTCAAGATAGCGGGGTTGGAAATAGAGGTCGTTAAAACGGGAGAAATCCCGCGCTTTTTCGCTCTGGGCCCAATGCACCATATTGTAGCGCAGGCGGCGGGCATACGGGCTGAAATCGTTCCATTCGTTGTGGCTCGTCCAAGGCATCTGATGATAGCGCGGCACACGGAGCGACCAGCTTTGAGAGGCCAATGCATCGAGCGAAGCATCGTAGAGCGAAAGCATCAGGTTGGCAGAGACGGGAGTGCCGTCCTTGCGTGTCAGCGTGAGCGACCAGCGCTCCCGTCCGCCGGGACGGACGTGATCGCGGAAAGTGTCCCAACGATACTGCAGCGTGTCGGCCGGAAGCGGACGCTTCACGCTGCTCTGGGTGCGATGAAGCATGCCGTCTTTGACGTAACTCCACACGACGAGAGCGCCGTCGCCGAAGCGCTTTTCGTAAGGGATTTGGGGCAGACAAAGAGAGTCTACGGCCAACCACATTGTGTCGCGCAACACTTTGTCGCCGGCCAACATGGTCTCAAAGACGTAGAGCGTGTCGGAAATCGCACAATGCCAGGGGTTGCGGACTTCAGGCTGGGGAGGATCCGGGAACAAACGGACGAAGGCGGACGCGTCCTGCACCTCACCCGCAGCGCTCTGCACCTCCACATTCACCCTCAGACGGGGGAAGAAGCCGTCACCTTTGGCCACAGCTTCAGCAGGCAACACATAAGAGAAGCGGCCTTCGGCATCAGTATATACGGTGTCCAAACGCTGCAACGGCTGCACGCCCTTGCGCCACAAACACCCCCAACGGCTCAGGGAAGCCGTAACACGTGCCCCCCGAACAGGCACACCGTTGTAGCCCGTTGCCACACCCCGTACGCTGACGCTGTCCGCCTCAAGCGAAATCCAGAACGTGGGGCGCCGGTATTCCTCCACCGCGAACGTCACAGACTCTCCGCCTGCTTCAATGGCAAAGCGCCCGGTGCGCCCCTCCTTCGGCAAAGAGAAGTCGCAGGCAAACACGCCGAGCGTGTCCGTCACCACCCAGACGGTGTCAATGGCGTTATGACGGGCGTCGCGCAACACTACGGGCATATTGAGCGCCGGAAGCACTTCGGCATCCCAATGGCGTTGAGTATAGGCCACACCGCCAAGATGCACGGTCTGACCGGGGCGGTAAATCGGACGGTCGGTGAAAAGCGACAGACGTCGCCGAACCTCCATCGAGGGCGGAATGTATTGGAAATAATGATAGAAATTAGCCGTGTCCACCAACAGCGTGTCCATCGGAGCTCCGCTCATGGCATCCACCTTCCACAGGCGCACCTTCCCGCCTGGGAGTCCCATGCTGAAGACTTTTTGAGGAGACACGTTGAACGTGATTTCCGTGCGTTTGGGACGTTCGGCCAAACGCACCGCAGGGGTACCTTCCAAACGAAGACGATATTCTCCTGCGGGCAAAGAGTTAAGCTGCAGGGTGTCGCTGCGGCTTTCCGTGGGAGGACAGGCCGGCAACGTCAGGCGCAGACGCTGCACCGTCTTCTTTCCCTGCATCACCCGAAGCGTGGCGTTCTTCATGTTGCGAAACCACAAGACCACGGGTATCGCCTTTCCGGGATAGACCGTTGCGGCTACATCGACGCTCAAACGGGGCGTCAGACGGGAAACGGAATCGTCGCGCTCCCATGTAAGCCAGCGCACGGCATCCTTCATCCCCTGCTTTTCGTAGAAATCAATCAGGCGCTGCAGCGAGAGCACGGAGTCCTCGCGCCAATACTGCTGCGGCAGAGACCATTGCATCGCCTGCCACACCACATAGAGCATGTCACCTCCAAAGATTTTTTCCTGATGTCCCCTCGTCACGACAGGCAGCCAGCTTTTGGTGGATTCTCCGTGGAGCAGCTGCTGATTGGCCAGAGCCTCGCGGAAAAGCGTTCGGGCACGCTCGTTCCACTCCACCCGACTCCACTCCTTGAGTTTGTCGGGCGCGGAAGGCGTCTCCCGCTGATAGACCTGAGCCAACGAAGCCCGCTCTGCATACAGGCGGGCCAAAGCGGCCGTGTAGACTGGATGCTGATGACAAATGCCCTCCAGGCGGCGAATGTCACCGTAGATGCTGTCAGGCACCAATTCTTCGCGTGTCAAACAATCGTCCAGAAGGGTTGCCAACGCACGACCGGGACGCTCCGCACCCATGGAAATCAGCGGCAGGAACGTGAGCAGAAGTAGAACGCGCCTCATAAAAAATTTTTATCAAATCGCTTTCAAAAGATTTTTAAGGAACTCCCAGAATTCAGCCACAGTCTGAATATTGACCCTTTCATCGGGCGTATGGGGACTCTTGAGCGTCGGGCCGAAAGCAACCAGGTCCATACCGGGATATTTTCCTCCGATGATACTGCACTCCAAACCGGCGTGACAGACGCGCACCACAGGCTTCTTGCCGAAAGTGGCTTCAAACACCTCCTGCATCTTGGCCACGATGGGCGAATCCCAGTTGGGCTGCCAGGCACCGTACTCGCCATCCGTCGTCACTTTCATGCCGGCCATGGCAAACGTGCTCTCGAGCATCTCCTGCAGGTATTCGAAATAGGTGGCCTGACTGCCGCGAGCCAAAATTCTGAACTCCGCACGACCCTCACCCATGTTGATGATGGCCAGATTGGACGACGTCTCCACAATGCCGGGAATGGAGGGAATGTAGCGTAGCACACCGTCGTGACAGGCCATAATGGCGTCCACCAGGTTGTCCCGGATCTCGGCCGGCATCTGCTTCGGCGCCTTCTCTGCCGCAGCAAGCGTCAGGGTAATGCCGTCCTCAATGAAACGGAACTCCTCCCGGAACGCCTTCTCGCAATAAGCCACGAGGTCGTGCAAATCCTCCACATTCTCTTTCGGCAACGAAAGCACGACTTCGCAGGTACGAGGAATGGCGTTGCGCATGTTGCCGCCCTTCCAGCTCACCAGACAGGCATCGTCGTCCTGAATGGCCTGACGCACCACGCGCGCCATCAGCTTGTTGGCATTGGCCCTGCCTTCATGTATCTCACAGCCGGAATGGCCACCGCGAAGACCCTCCAAGCGCACCCGAACCGTGACGTCGTCTGCCTCTGTTTCCTCCTCCTGATATTGCAGCTCGGCCGTGATGTTGATGCCTCCGGCGCTGCCTACGACAAACTCTCCGTGGGTCTCTTCGTCGAGATTGAGCAGAATGTCACCGTGCAGCGTATCGGGCGAGAGATTGTTCACACCGTGCATACCCGTCTCCTCGTCGGCCGTAATCAGGGCTTCAATCGGGCCGTGCTCCAAATCTTTTGACTCCATGACGGCCATAATGGCAGCCACACCCATGCCGTCGTCGCTGCCGAGCGTGGTGCCCTTGGCCTTCACCCATTCGCCGTCGACGTAGGCTTCGATGGGATCGGTCTCAAAGTTATGCTGCACCTCGTCAAGCTTCTGGGGCACCATGTCCATGTGGGCCTGCAGCACCACGCGCTTACGGTCTTCCCGACCGGCAGTGGCGGGCTTCCTCATGACGATGTTTTCGGCATTATCCTTAAAGGCCTCCACACCATGTTCTGCAGCCCATTGGAGCAGGAACTGCTGAATCTTTTCGAGATGACCGCTCGGGCGAGGCACCTGAGTGAGCAGGTAGAAATTCTTCCAGATAACCTGGGGATTGAGATCTTGAATGTTCATCGTATTTTGATTTTAGTTAAAGACAAAGCCGCCAGAGCATAGAGCCCCAGGAGCACCACTAACAGCGTTTGCAACGTGTGGACGAAAAGGGCAAACACGGCGCCGTCGTCAGCCGAAACGCCATAGAGCATCAGCACCGTCTTGACGGCGAAATGCCAGGGACCCGCACCGTTGGGCGTGGGCACCAGCACCGCAAAGCACCCCACCACGAAAGCCACCAAAGCACAGTCACTACCCAAAGAGGCGGTGAAATCGAAACATTGGAACGCCACCCAGAAATGCAGGTAATAGCTCAGCCAGATGGCCACACTGTAGAGTACGAAGAGCGCGGGACTCTTCACTCTCTTCACGCTGACCAGCCCGTCGCGGAAGCCTCTCAGCCGCTCCTTCACGCTGCTGAAGAGCTGCACCCGCCACACGAGCCACAATGCCGTACAGAGGATGAGCACGCCACTCAAAACCGTCACCCACCAACCTGCCGGCGTGAAGCGACTCAGCACACTGCCCAGACTCAGCCCCGTGCGCTGCATGAAGCGAACAAAAACCGGAATCTGCCACAGCACGGCACCCAATGTTAACAAAAGAATCATCAGCATGTCGATGATGCGCTCCGAGACCACACTGCCGACCAGACGGGAGAAGTCGGCGCCGTCGTAGCGCCTCACCACCCCGCATCGCAGCACTTCGCCGCTACGGGGCACCACCAGCGAACTGGCGTATGAGAGGAAGATGCTGTTCAGGATGACGGACAGACGCCCCTCCTTCAGCACCAGTTTCCAGCGCAGGGCACGGAACAATTGTGCCGTCACGCCGAAAGGCATGGACAAGAGTATCCACACCCAACAGCGGCGGCTCGAAAGTGACAGCATCACCACGGACCAGTCGATGCCCCGATACATCCACCAAAGAATTGCCGCCGCCAAAACAAGCGGCAACCCGATTTTTACGACAGCTCCGGAGTGTTTTTTCACTAAAAATTCATATCTTTGCAACAAAATTACAAAAAAATCGCAACACGATGCATCAAGTTCGGCCAAAAAAGTTCCTTGGGCAACATTTTTTAACGGACCTCAGTGTGGCACAGCGCATTGCCGACACCGTTGACCTCTGTCCCGATCTCCCAATCCTGGAGGTGGGGCCCGGCATGGGCGTCATGACCCAATACCTCATGAAAAAGGGACGTCCGCTCAAGGTCGTCGAATTGGATTTCGAGTCGGTGGCCTATCTGCGCAAGACCTTCCCCACCCTGGAGGATGACATCATCGAGGACGACTTCCTCAAGATGCACCTCGACAACACTTTCGGCTCGCAGTTTGTACTGACGGGCAACTACCCCTACAACATTTCCTCCCAGATCTTCTTCAAAATGCTGGAGTTCAAGGACTACATCCCCTGCTGCACCGGCATGATACAGAAGGAGATGGCCGAGCGCCTGGCTGCCCGCCCGGGCACCAAAGCTTACGGCATCATCACCGTGCTGCTCGGTCTGTGGTACGACGTGGAGTATCTCTTCACGGTGCCGCCCACGGTGTTTAATCCGCCCCCCAAAGTGCAGTCGGCCGTCATCTGCATGCGTCGCAACGGCGTCAGCGAAATCGGGTGCAACGAGCGACTGCTCACCCGCCTGGTGAAACAGGCTTTTCAGCAGCGCCGCAAGATGTTGCGCGTCTCGCTGCGCGGCATCCTGCCCGAAAACCATCCTTTTTCCACGCAAAGACCGGAACAGCTCAGCATTGAGGAGTTTATTCAACTGACAAATGACGTAGAAAAACAAGTTTAGAGGAAAAAAAATCAGAACTTAAGTGTGAAACTTAAAACTTTTTTTCTACATTTGCGTGTAAAAGCGACATTTCTACCATAATTACCAACCAGAAGTCTCAACTATGGAATTCTTTGTTTTGATTGGCTGTGTGGCCCTGCTCATGTACGGCATGAAGGTGATGAGTGAAGGCCTCCAGAAGATGGCGGGCGCCAAATTGCGCAAGGTGTTGGCCACGATGACCACCAACCGGTTCACCAGTCTTTTGACCGGTGCGTTTATCACCGCCAGCGTGCAGTCTTCTACAGCCACCACCGTGATGACAGTGTCGTTCGTCTCGGCCGGATTGCTGACGCTTTCCCAGGCCATCAGCGTCATCATGGGCGCCAACATCGGCACGACGCTCACGGCGTGGATTATGGTACTGGGCGGCGCGTTTGACATGCGCAGTGTCGTCTATACCGCCATTGTCATCTCCATCATCCTGATTTACTCCAAGCGCAACATCAACCTGGGTGAATTCATCATGGGTCTGGCCCTGATGCTCCTGGGCCTCACCACCCTCAAGAGCAACGCCGTGGAGATGCATCTCGATCAGAATCCCGTCATTCAGAACTTCTTCGCCTCCATCTCCGGCTGGGGCTACGGCAGCTACCTGCTCTTCCTCTTCATCGGCGGCATGCTGACCTGTGCGGTGCAGTCTTCCGCCGCCATCATGGCCATCACGATGACGCTTTGCTCCACCGGCGTGCTCGACATCTACATGGGCATCGCTCTGGTGATGGGCGAGAACATCGGCACCACCATCACTTCCAACATCGTGGCCCTCTCGGCTTCCACCCAGGCACGCCGTGCGGCCATGGCCCATCTCATCTTCAACCTCTTCGGCGTCTGCTGGATACTGTGTATTTTCCCCTACTTTGTTGATGCTGTCTGCGAGTTGGTCGGTTGCAATCCGCATGAGGAGATTGCCGACAAGAACATTCTCAACGCCGTCCTGGCCGCCTTCCATACCGCCTTCAACGTCTGCAACGTGCTCATCCTAATTTGGTTTGTGCCTCTTTTGGAGAAGGCCGTCTGCTTCATCATCCCCAACAAGCAGGGCGCCGATGAAGAAGAGAGCCGCCTGCTCTACATCTCCGGCGGTTTGCTCTCTACGGCCGAGCTCTCCATTTTCGAAGCCAAGAAGGAGCTCAACGTCTTCATCACCCGATGTGTCCGTATGTACGGCTTTGCGGAAGAGTTGCTCCACACCGATAAGGGCGAGGACTTCAACAAACTCTTCTCGCGCATCGAGAAATACGAGAACATCACCGACAACATGGAGATTGAAATCTGCGACTACCTCACGAAAGTGTCCGAGGGACGCCTTTCGGCAGAGTCCAAAGTGGAGATTCAGCGCATGATGCGCATGTGCGGCGAGTTGGAGAGCATCGGCGACTCCATCTATCACGCCGCCCGCACCATCTCCCGCAAGCGCCAGTACGGCAAGGAGGACTTCACCGAGAAGCAGTATCAGCACATTCACTCCATGATGCAGCTCACCCGCGAGGCCATGGAGCTGATGCAGTCCACCATCGAGCAGGGCGACCACCGCTACGTGGATCTCAACCGCAACTACAACCTGGAGCACGAGATCAACAACTACCGCAACCAGCTCCGGAATCAGAACATCACCGACATCAACAACAAGCTCTACGACTATCAGACCGGTGTCTTCTATATGGACCTCATCGCCGAATGCGAAAAGGTGGGCGACTACGTCATCAACGTCATCGACGCCTCCGGCCTGAAAGAGAAATATCCGACTAAAGTGGTGAAAGGTTAAGGAGAGAGATTATGAGAACGTTTTGGAACATCAAGGGCGGCCTCCATTCGATGGAGGAGTGGCAGAGCGGCTGCTGGATTCAGATCACCTGCCCGACGGACGAAGAGGCCGACTATCTGGAGAAGACCCTCGGCATGCCCGACTATTTTCTCGGTGACATCGCCGATACCGACGAGAGAGCCCGCTACGAATACGACGACGGCTGGCAGCTCATCATCATGCGCATCCCCTACGTCAAGGAGGTGCGGTCGCGCACGCCCTACACCACCATCCCTCTGGGCATCATCATGAAGGACGACATCCTCATCACCGTGTGCCACTTCGAGACCAACATGATGATCGATTTCGTCACCTTCCACCAGAAGCGCGGCACGGGCTTCACCGACGCCGTGGACTTTGTCTTCCGCGTGTTCCTCTCCTCTGCCGTGTGGTATCTGAAGCGCCTCAAGCAGATCAACCTGCTCATCGACAAGAGCAAGCGCAACCTCGACCACCACATCGACAACGCCGACCTCATCTCGCTCTCGCGACTGCAGGACTCTCTGACCTATTTCATCACCTCCATCCGCGGCAACGAGAACCTGCTCTCGAAGCTGAAGTTCAAGCTGCCCGTGGACGATCTCGACGCCGACCTCATTGAAGACGTCAACATTGAGATGACCCAGGCCCGCGAGTCGGCCGGCATCTACACCAACATCCTGGAATCCACGATGGACACCTACGCCAACATCATCAACAACAACATGAACGGTGTGATGCGCGTCCTGACCTCCATCTCGATTATCCTCATGTTCCCCACCCTCATCTCCTCGCTCTTCGGCATGAACCTTGTCAACGGCATGGAGTCGGAAACATGGGGCTTCCCCGTGGCCCTGATACTCTCTGTGGTCACCACCGCCGTCTTCTGGTGGTACTTTCATCGCAAACAATGGATCTGAATATGGAAACAGAAAACACACCGCTCTACTCCTCCAAGGAGGAAGTAGTGGCACGCGTGCAGGCACTGGCTGCCGGCACCACCTCCGGCGACAAACAGGAGATTGACCTCCTGAAGTCGCTCTACTACAAATTTCACAACCAGGAAGTCATTGCGGCCCGCCAGGCCTTCATTGACGGCGGCGGCGAGGCCGAGGCCTTCATTCCCGACGTTGACACGCTCGAACCGCAGTTCAGAGAAGCCATACAAACCCTCCGCCAGCGCCGCGCCGAAGAGATGCAGCGTCTGGAGCAGGAGCGCGTGAAGAATCTCGACCGCAAGCTCGACATCCTGGAGCGCATCAAGGAGATGGCCCTCACGCCTGAAGACGCCGCCAAGAACTTCTCCGAGTTCAAGCAGCTGCAGGCCTCCTTCAAGGAGGGCGGCCCCGTGCCTCCCGAGCGCGCCACCGAGATATGGAAGAACTACCAGCTCTACTGCGAGCAGTTCTACGACCTGCTGAAGATGGGTCACGAGATGCGTGAATACGACTTCCGCAAGAATCTCGAACAGAAACTCCTCCTGTGCCAGCGCGCCGAAGCTCTGGCCGATGTGGAGGACGTGCTCAGCGCCTTCGACACTCTGCAGCACCTGCATCAGGAGTGGAAGGAGATTGGCCCTGTGGAGAAGGATTTGCGCGAAGACCTCTGGAACCGCTTCAAGGCCGCTTCCACCGTCATCAACAAACGCCACCAGGCCCACTACGACGCCATCAAGGCCGAAGAGGAGGAAAACCTCAAAAAGAAGGAGGCCCTCTGCGAGAAGGTGGAGGCCGTCGACACCGCTCCGCTCAACACCTTCGCCGACTGGGACGCCATCGCCAAAGACATTCAGGCCATGCAGTTGGAGTGGCGCAACATCGGTCGCGCGCCGCAGAAGGACAATCAGGCCGTCTACGAGCGTTTTCGCAACGCCTGCGACAAGTTCTTCACCGCCAAGCAGGCCTACTTCAAGGCCGTGAAGGCCAACATCAACGAAGCGCTTGACAAGCGTCGCGCCCTCGTGGAGAAGGCCGAAGCCCTCAAGGACAGCCGGGAATGGAAGGAAACCGCCGAAGCTCTCATCCAGCTGCAGAAGGAGTGGAAGGAGCTCGCCGCCACGCCGCGCAAGCAGAGCGAACAGCTGTGGCAGCGCTTCAAGGCCGCCTGCGATGCCTTCTTCGAGGCTCGCAAAGCCAACTGGGAGGAGACGCGCCAGCAGCGTGAAGCCGACCGCGAAGCTCTTCGCACACGCGCCAAAGTATTCAAGGAGAAAGCCGAGGCCCGCGCTCAGAAGCACGCCGAACACATTCAGGAGCTTATCGACGGCGACCGCCAGAAGCTCAAGCGCGCCTACGACGCCATCAAGGCCGAGCTGCAGAACTACGAGAACAACATCGGCTTCCTCACCGCCGCCTCCAAAAAGGGCAACAGTCTCATCGACCAGACGCAGAAGAAGATCGAGTCGCTCAAGAAGGACCTCGAGCAAATCGCCCAGAAACTCAAAGAGTCATGAAACACTTTCTTGCCGTCGACCTCGGTGCCACCAGCGGACGCACGATTCTCTCGTCCGTGGAGGCCGGTAAGGTCGTCATGCGCGAATACACCCGTTTCCGCAATCCGCAGATTCCCTTCGCCGGCCACCTCTATTGGGACCTCCCCCAGCTCTTCAACGAAATCCTCGAGGCCCTGAGAAAACTCGCCGCAGAGGGCGTCACCATCGAGAGCATCGGCATCGACACCTGGGGCTGCGACTTTGCCTTCTTCCGCCCCGACGGCCAGCTCGCGGCGCTCCCCTACTGCTATCGCGACACCCACACCGACGGCGCCATGGAGCGCTACTTCGCCGAGTGTCTGCCGCGCGAGGAGGTTTATCGCAAGACGGGCATCCAGTTTATGCCCTTCAACTCTCTCTTCCAGTTCTACGTCATCGGCCGCGACGGAGGCTTCTCTGCCGACGGCCTCTCGGTGGCGTTCATCCCCGACGCGCTGGCCTATATGCTCACAGGCCGCATGGTGTGCGAATACACCGTGGCCTCCACCTCCCAGCTGCTCAACCCCGTCACGGGCGACCTTGACGAAGCGCTGCTTGCGAGCGTCGGATTGAAGCGGAGCCAGTTCGGCCCGCTGGTCCAGCCGGGCGAATGCATCGGCCGGCTCACGCCGCAACTGGCCGAATACACCGGACTGGGTCCTGTGCCCGTCGTAGCCGTTGCCGGCCACGACACCGCTTCCGCCGTCATCGCTGTTCCGGCCGAGGGCGACAATTTTGCTTATCTCTCCTGCGGCACCTGGAGTCTCTTGGGCATCGAGAGTCCCAACCCCATCATCACCGCTGAGAGCGCCAAGGCCAACTTCACCAATGAGGGCGGCATCGACGGCACCACCCGCTTCCTCAAGAACATCACCGGGCTGTGGATTTACGAGAACTGCCGCCGCGAGTGGGGCGAGAGCGTGCCTCAGAACGTCAACGACCTCAACGCCCTCTGCCTGGAGAGCAGCTTCGCGGGGCTCATCAATCCCGACGACCCCGCTTTCGCCCATCCCGTCTCGATGACGGAGGCCATACGCCACAGCTTCGCCTCTCGCGGAGAAGCCGCTCCCGAGACGCCGGCCGACTTCGTGCGCTGCATCTTCCGCTCTCTGGCCCGCCGCATCCGCGAGGTGCTCGACCTGCTTACGGGGCTCTCGCCCCATCCCGTTGAGCGCCTGCACGTCATCGGCGGCGGCAGCCTCAACCGCCACCTCATGCAGTTCATTGCCGAGGAACTCGGAATGCCCGTCATCACCGGCCCCGCCGAAGGCACCGCCCTGGGCAACACTCTGGTGCAGCTGCGCGCCTCCGAGCGCGAGGGCCTCTCTCTGGCCGAACTGCGCCGCATCGTCCGCAATTCCATTAACACAAACATCTATAGACCATGACATCAGAACTTATCTCCAAGGCCTACGCCATAGCCAAAGAGCGCTATGCCGAGATCGGTGTGGACACCGAGGCCGCTCTGGCTCTTCTTCAGGACTTCCACCTCTCCATGCACTGCTGGCAGGCCGACGACGTACACGGCTTCGAGGTGCTGGCCGGCAACATGAGCGGCGGCATCCAGTCCACCGGCAACTTTCCCGGCGCCGCCCGCAACATTGACGAGCTGCGTGCCGACGTGCTCAAGGCCAAGAGCCTCATCCCCGGCAGCCACCGCCTCAATCTGCACGAGATCTACGGCGATTTCAAGGGCAAGGCTGTGGATCGCGACGAAGTCACCGTGGAGTATTTCCAGTCGTGGATCGATTGGGGCAAGGAGACGGGCACGCTGCTCGACTTCAACTCCTCTTCCTTCTCCCATCCCAAGAGCGGCTCGCTCACGCTGGCCAACCCCGACGAGGGCGTCCGCAAGTTCTGGATCGAGCACACCAAGCGCTGCCGCGACATCGCCAACGCCATGGGTGAGGCTCAGGGCGACCCCTGCATCATGAACCTCTGGGTGCACGACGGCTGCAAAGATGTTTCCGTCAACCACGCCCTCTACCGCCGTCTGCTCAAGCAGTCGCTCGACGAGATCTTCTCCAAGAAGCAGCCCATGATGAAGGACTGCATCGAGGGCAAGGTGTTCGGCATCGGCCTGGAGAGCTTCACCGTCGGCAGCCACGACTTCTATACGGCCTATGCCGCACAGAACGACAAGATTCTCACCATCGACACGGGCCACTATCATCCCACCGAGATGCCCGGCGATAAGGTGTCGGCCGTCCTGCCTTTCATCAAGGAACTCATGCTGCACGTCTCGCGCCCCGTCCGCTGGGACTCCGACCACGTGACCATCATGGACGACCCCACGCAGGATCTCTTCTTCGAGATTGTGCGCGCCGACGCCCTCAGCCGCGTGCACTACGGCCTCGACTTCTTCGACGGCAGCATCAACCGCATCGGCGCCTATGTCATCGGTTCGCGTGCAGCCCAGAAGTGCATGCTGCGCGCTTTGCTGGAACCCCGCGAGCGCATCTCCGCTCTCGAGCTCAAGGGCGAGGGCTACAAGGTGCTCGGCCTCATCGAGGAGCAGAAGGCCATGCCCTGGCAGGCTGTTTACGACGAGTTCTGCCTGCGCAACAACGTGCCCGTGGGCGAAGCCTACATGAAGGAAATCGACCGCTACGCCGCCGAGGTGACAGACAAGCGATAAGCCCCCGAGCCCCATGTCACAACACAGCAGCCTCAAGAGCACCGTTGCGGTGTCTCTCACCAACTATCTGGATGCCGGTGCCATCGTCGCCGGCGCCAGCGGCCTGACCCTCTGGCAGAAGTATCTCGGCCTCTCCGAGGTACACCTGGGGTGGCTCAACTTCATCAGCGCCAACTGCCTGGGTGCCGCCATCGGCGCCATCATCGGCGGCTTTCTGGCCGACCGCTACGGGCGCAAGTTCATCTTCACCTACAACCTGCTGGTCTATATGACGGGCGTGTTGCTCGTCATGCTCAGCGTCAACTTCCCCATGCTGCTGGCGGGCTTCCTCATCACGGGCATCTCCGTCGGCGTGGGCGTGCCGGCCTCGTGGACCTACATCAGCGAGAGTTCCGAGGTGAACACGCGCGGCCGCAACATCTGCATCTCCCAGATGTCGTGGGGCGTGGGTCCGATGGTCATCCTGCTTCTGGGCATGTTCTTCGCGCCCGGCGGCTACCTCTTCTCCTGGGTGGAAACGCTGGCTCATGCCGTCGGCGGCGAGACGCTGGCGGGCGATGCACTCAACGTGTTCTCTTCGCGCGTGGTGTTCTTCTCGCTCTTCGTGGTGGCCTTCATCGCCTGGAATCTCCAGCGCGGGCTGCAGGAGAGCAGCGAGTTCGAAGCCACTCAGGCCAGCGGCAAAAAAACCGGTCTCATCGACAACATCCGCGTGCTCTTCCAGAACCGCATCGCGCTTGGCACCGCCTGCTTCCTGGCCGCCATCTACCTCACGTGGAACCTCGTGGCCTCCGTCCTGGGCTTCTTCCTACCGCACATCTACGAGACGGCGGGCGGCATCAGCAACGAGCAGGCCAACTGGATTGCCTCCACGCAGTGGATGGCCACCGTCGTCACCACGCTGGGCCTCTCCTTCCTGCTCGACCGCATCAGCCACCGCTTTGTCTACATCCTGGGCCTTCTGATTGCCATCAGCGCCTGGGTGCTCATCGTCACCGTGGGCGTCAACAGCCGTGCGGTGCTTTGGGGCTTCGCCCTTCTGTGGGGCGTGCAGAGCGGCCTCTCGGTGCAGATTTTCTACGCCCTGTGGGGCTCAGAGCTCTTCCCGGCCAAGTTCCGCGCTGGCGCTCAGGGTTTGATGTTCTTCGTCGTGCGTGGCCTTTCGGCCGTGTGGGGCATTGTCTTCACGATGATCTACGGTCCCGCCGGCGAAGGCTTCACGCTGGCCTCCTGGTGCATGATCCTGCTGCTGGTCATCTCACTCGTTGTGGGCGTCATCGGCTGCCCGAACACGCGCGGCAAGAGCCTGGAGCAAATCACCCGCGAACGCTACGGGGACAACTATTGAGGGGTCTGAGTCATCTGAGTGCTCTGAGTACTCTGAATATTCTGATTATTCTGATAAAAAACTAAACCGATAACCGATATGAAATCCATTCTCGAAGGCCGTCCCGAGCTCAAAGCCGTCATCGACCAGATCGCCGAAGTCACCGGCTACCTCTGGCAGAAGGGCTGGGCCGAGCGCAACGGCGGCAACATCACCGTCAACGTCACCGAATACATGGATGAGGCCTGCCGCGCCTTGCCCGCCATCTCCAAGCCCGTCTCCATCGGGCTCACCCTGCCCCATCTCAAGGGCAAGTATTTCTATTGTAAAGGTACGGGCAAGCGCATGCGCGACCTGGCCCGCCAGCCGATGCAAAACGGCTCCATCGTGCGCATCCTCGACGACTGCGCCTCCTACGAGATCATCGCCGACGAGCCCGTGATGCCCACCTCCGAGCTGCCCACGCATCTGGCCCTGCAGAACTATCTGCTCGAGACCGGCAGCCGCTACAAGGCCACGCTCCACACGCATCCCATCGAGTTGGTGGCCATGAGCCACATCCAGCGCTTCCTCAAGGGCGACGAGATGACGCGCGTCTTGTGGAGCATGATTCCCGAGACGCTGGCCTTCGCTCCTCTGGGCATCGGCATCGTGCCTTACGGCCTGCCCGGCAGCGTCTCCCTGGCCGAAGCCACTCTGGAGCAGATCAAGACCCACGACGTGGTGCTTTGGGAGAAGCACGGCACCGTAGCCGTCGGCACCGACATCATGGACGCCTTCGACCAGACCGATGTGCTCTGCAAGGCGGCCAACATCTACATGTGCGCCCGCAACATGGGCTCCGAGCCCGACGGCATGACGGCCGAAGCGATGAAGGAGGTGCAGGACGTCTTCCATCTGCCCACTTCGCGCCCCTGTTGAATTTCAGCCAATAAATCTCCAGCCTTATGAAAAGATTTGCTTTCAAGATGTATCTCAAGCCCGGCTTCGAGAAGGAGTATGAGAAGCGCCACGCCGCCCTCTGGCCCGAACTCAGGAAGATGATCAAGGATGCCGGCGTCTCCAACTACAGCATCTACTGGGACCGCGACACCAACATCCTCTTCGGCTATCAGGAGGTGGCCGACGGCGCCGCCAACACGCAGGATGTCTCTCAGGCCGACGAGATCACGCTCAAGTGGTGGGCCTACATGAAGGACATCATGGAGACCAACCCCGACAACTCTCCCGTCACCGTCCCCCTGCAGGAAGTCTTCCACCTCGACTGATTCCCCCAAAGCCATGAAATCCAACACCCTGCGCGGCGTCAGCTTCGCCATCATCTTCGCCGTCTACGTCTTTGTCTTCATCTTCGGCCTGGTCTGCTTCGAGGCAGCCAGGGTGTCGATGCCCGAGTTGTGGGCCGTGCTGCTGGCCGACGTGCTGGCTACGGTGGCGGTGTGGGCCGTCGGCGTGGCCTGCCGCAACGTCTCCGTCTACGACCCCTACTGGAGTGTGGCCCCGCCCCTCGTCTTCACGGCGTGGGCCTTCTACAAGGACTGCTTCTCGCTGCCCGTCGTGCTGCTGCTCGTTGCCGTGTGGTATTGGGGCATCCGCCTCACGGGCAACTGGGCCTACACCTTTCGCGGTCTGGCCCACGAGGACTGGCGCTACACGCGCTACCGCGAGTCGCAGCCTCCCCTGCTCTTCCAGATGACCAACCTCTGGGGCCTCAACATGGTGCCCACGCTGGTGGTCTTTGCCGCCATGCTGCCGGGCTTCGCCCTCTATGAGGGTGCGGAGGCTCACGCGCTCACCTGGATCGGCTTCGCCGTCTGTCTCATGGCCGCCACCATTCAGTTGGTGGCCGACATCCAGATCCACCGTTTCCGCCGCGAGCATCCCGGCCAGTATTGCACGGCGGGCCTGTGGCGCCACGGGCGTCATCCCAACTATTTCGGCGAGATCTCGATGTGGTGGGGCGTCTGGCTGATGTACGCCGCAGAGGGCGGCCTGGACTGGCTCGTCATCGGCCCCCTCATCGTCACGGCGCTGTTTCTCTTTGTCAGCATCCCCATGATGGAGCGCCGCCAGCTCGCCAACAAGCCGGGCTACGCCGACTATCGCCGGCGCACCCGCATGCTCATTTAAGCTTCAGAGAAAATCCACCACCCCCGAAGCCACGCCTTCGTTAGAAGACGTGGCCGAGGTTGAGGAAGAAGTCCACCTTCTTCGTGTGGTTGCTGTAGCCGAAGGCGGCACCCACGGGACCGAAGATGGTGTTGTAGTAGTAGGCTATCTGGCCGCCGATGAGGGCCTTGTTGTCGAAGATGCCGCCCACCTTGTCCGACTGTGCACCGACGGCGGCGCGCAGGAGGATGTAGTGCTTCTTGCCGATGCGCTCCTGGGCCTGCAGCTGTGCGGCGACGAAGTGATTCTTGACGTACTCCATGTTACCGATGCCGGCGAAGGGCATCTGCTGCTCGATGTAGTGGCCGAACCAGCTGCCGCCGAGGGTGTTGCAGAAGCCTCTGGGTATCAGATCGACGTCACTAAGGAAGAGCAGGCGTCCGTAGAGCATGGGCTGCAGCGTGAAGCGCTTGCCTATGGTGAACGACATGCGCCAGTCGGCACTCACCTCGTGCATGCCGTTGATCTTCCCCACTTTGTTGCCGTCGGCGTCGAGCACATCGAGCTGCGTGAAGTCGTTGGTCAGGTAGGCGTATTCAGCCCTGAAGCGTGCGCCCTGCGTGGGGAAATACCACTGGTCCTCGCTGTTGTAGGTCACGCGGCCGCGATAGCTGAAGAAGTTCTGATCGGGCAGCGTCAGCATTGCGGCGCCGTCCGCGCCGAGCTTGTCGCGGTAGTGGAAGCGGTCCCAGCGCAGACCCACCTGCACGTTGAAGTTGCGCAGGTCGAAGTTGAAGGGCGTCAGCTCCGCCTGATGCTGGTCGTAGCGGATGTCGAAGTCGAGGTCGCCGTCCTTGTACACATCCACGTCGTAGTGGCGGAAGGTGTAGCTGAGCTTGGGACGTGAGAAGAAGGCGGGATGCACGGTGAATTCGCCCTTGGCGAAGATGCGCTTGCCCAGACGCACGGTGAGCTCGGTGTTCACGGGGATGGAGGTCCTCAGAGGCACGGTGGCGCCCAACTGCAGGGCGGCGTGCTCCTCCTGATCGTAGCGGGCGCCGATGTGCAGCATCATCGACTTGCGGTTGCCTACGGACATCTGCACGCGCACGCCGTCGCTCTCGGGGATCACGTCGCACTCGGCGCTCTGGTAGAAGAGGTCCATGCGCAGACAGGTGGTGATGAGCTGCACGGTGGTGGCGTCGATGCTGTCGTTCTTGTCCAGCTTGAACTTGCGGCGCAGGAACTGCTCGTCGTGCTTCGTCAGGTTGCCGAAGTTGTAGCTCTTGACGTATTGCTTCTCGGTGAGCACCTTGGGGCGCAGCGGCTGGTGGATGACGGGGCGGAAGCTGTCGTCAATGCCGATCTTCTTCTTCAGGGCGATGATTTCGTCCCAGTGCTGGTTGCCGGCCAGTTCGCCGCGATTGATGAGCGAGTCGATGGCCTCGGTGGTGAAGCTGCCGGTGCTGTAGCCCCTCACGTCGACCCTCATGTGGAGGTCGGTGATGGCGAGGTTCTCCTCCACCTTGTTCTTACAGTTCACATCGACGATCTGTCCGATGATGCTCAGCGTGCCGCCCAGGTCTTCGGCCGTCTTGGCGTCGCCCTGCACGGTGACGCCGATGATCACCTCGGCGCCCATCTCACGGGCCAGGTCGGCGGGATAGTTGTTCTTCAGGCCGCCGTCCACCAGCACCATGTCGCCCATCCTCACGGGCGCAAACACGGCGGGGATGGCCATGGAGGCGCGCATACACTGCCACAGGCGTCCGCTATGGAAGTCCACCTCGCTGTTGTCCACGATGTTGGTGGCCACGCAGGCGAAGGGGATGCAGAGGTCTTTGTTGAAGTCGAGCGAGTCGTTATAGCCCATGCAGACGCGCTGGAAGAGCTCGGCCAGGTTCTTACCCTTGACCAGTCCGCCGGCGTTCTTGTCGCGCTTGCCGAAGGCGAAGCCCGTCGAGAAGAAGTAGGTGTTGCTCTTCTCGCGGTCGTCGAGGCTCTGGTTGCGCAGGTTTTCCTTATCGGTGATCACGTAGCCCCAGTCCTGTTTCATCACCAGCGAGTCGAGGGCCTCGGCGTTGTAGCCGATGGCGTAGAGACCGCCGATGATGCTGCCCATCGAGGTGCCGGTGATGACGTCCACGGGGATGCCGGCCCTCTCCAGCACTTTCAGCACGCCGATGTGCGCCATACCTTTGGCGCCGCCGCCGCTGAGCACCACGCCCACCTTCTTGCGTCGGGGGGCCTGTGTGGCCGCCTGGTGTGCGGCAATATCCTCCGCGCTGTGGTGCACGGGTGCGATGCTGTCGCTTTGTGCCTGCAGGCTGCTGCCGCTCATCAGCGCAGCCAGACTCAGGAGTATCACTTTCAAGGTTTTCATAGCCTTCATATGTTTATTTTTGTTAATTTCTCTACAAAAATCGTAAAAATCACTCATATTCACTGCTTCTGCGCACAAAAAAGTTGGCTAATCGCCTCATTTTTCACTTTTCGCAGGAATCTCTGCATGTATCAGGACGCCGATGTGCACCGCAATATCCCTTTTAGCATGCCGGAAGAAGTCTCTTTTCGAACCCTCTGACGACAGTCTGACGACAGTCTGAGGAGCATTACGATTAAGCGAGAACAGAGACAAGCTTGTTTGTGCTCTGCCGAGCGTGAGTAATGTCTGCGGCTTGCCGCGAACCTTTGACTTTCAAATCCGGTGCAAAGATACGACATTGAAAGTGCGCTCTACGAATTTTTGAGCAACTTTTTTCAAAATTTTTTTTGAGGGTGGTCAAATTGGTCATGGTCATTTTGGTCAAACTCATTTTCGCAAGTCAAAAAGTGCCACAATATATAATAAAAAATTTTATTATTATTGTGAGCCGAAAACGACATCCGATTTTCAATTTGACCAATTTGACCTTGACCAAAATGACCGCATTAACTTTGAGGATTAGGGTGTCTTTTCCTAAGAACGGGAAGCTGTGGCGGAGTCGAAGTCATCGAGGACGGCACGCTCGGGCTGGCGGTCGCAGAGCGACACCACCAAGATGCACAGCGTCGAGACGAGGAAGGCCGGGAGCAGTTCATACATATCCCACACGCCGCCCAGAGGACGCACGCCGTATTTCCACACGAAGACCATCACACCGCCGGAAACCATGCCGGCAAGAGCGCCCCAGAGCGTCGTGCGGCGCCAGAAAAGGCTCGACAGCATCACGGGACCGAAGGCCGCACCGAAGCCCGCCCAGGCAAAAGCCACCACGTTGAAGATGGAGTTGTCGGGATTCCAGGCCAGCAGCAGAGCGACCAAAGCGACGGCGACGATGGTGAGGCGAGCCACCGTCATCGACGTGCGCGCAGAGACCTTGACATGGAGGACGTCCTGAAGGATGTTGTCGGAGAAGCTCGAAGCCGCCGTGAGCAGCTGGGAGTCGGCAGTGGACATCGTGCAGGCCAGGATGCCGGCCAGAACGACACCGGCCACAAGGGCCGCGAAGGCGCCGTGGGAGGCCATGACGCGCGAGAGTTCGATGATGGTGCTCTCGGCAGCGCTGGTGCTCTCGAACAGGGGTATAGCCCCCAGACAAGCGGCGGAATAACCGATGAAACCGAGCAAAATAGCCACGAACATGGAGAAGACAACCCATACGGTGGCGATGCGGCGCGACACGGCGATGTGGCGCTCGTCCTTGATGGCCATGAAGCGCAGCAGGATGTGCGGCATGCCGAAATAGCCCAAACCCCAAGCCATCATGGAGACGATGGAGAGCCAGCCGTAGGGCTCGGCGCCGCCGTCGGCGTGCGTCTCCGTGAGCGAGAGGTAGCCCGGCAGCTGCTCAGCATTGTAGATCACCATCTGGATGCCGCCGGCAATATCCAGGGCAAACACCACGATGAAGATGAGCGCCAGCGTCATGACGATGCTCTGGATGAGGTCCGTCATCGAGACGGCCATGAAGCCGCCCATCACCGTGTAGGCCACAATGATGAAGGCGCCGACGAGCATGCTCTCATGATAAGGGAAGCCGAAGAGGCTGTGGAGCAGCGTGCCCACGGCCTTGAAGCCGCTCGCCGTGTAGGGCACGAAAAAGATGAGGATGATGACGGCCGAGATGCACATGAGGATGTTGCGGCTGTCGCGGAAACGCTTGGAGTAGAACTCGGGAATCGTCACCGCCCCCACGCGGATGGTGTAGCGACGCAGACGGCGCGTGACCAGAAGCCAGTTCATATAGGTGCCGATGCTCAGACCCAAGACCGTCCAGAAGGGGTCGGCCAGACCCGTGATGTAGGCCAGGCCGGGGATGCCCATCAGCAGCCACGAACTCATGTCGGAGGCCTCGGCACTCATGGCGGCCACGAAGGAGCCCAGCTGGCGTCCGCCCAGATAAAACTCGTCGGAATTGGCGGTCTTCTGCCGGCTGTAGTAGTAGCCCACATAGAGCATGATGAGCAGGTAGACCGCAAAGGAGGTCAGGATCAAAGCTTGGGTCATGAGGCTATGTCGTTTTTGGAGTTAACACTGTCGCGCCACAGGAACCAGGCGGCCACCAGGGTGCCGGAGATGCTGTGGTAGGCGCACGAAAGGGCGCAGGGAATCACCGCCATGGCCGCCATGGGATTCAGCGCCAGCACGGCCGGATTGGCGAAGAAGTTGCGCGAGAGCACCGTTGCCATGCCCGCATTCTGCATGCCCACCTCGATGGACAGCGTGCGCTTCTTGGCCACGGGGAAGCGGTAGAGCATGCCGACACCGTAGCCCAGGAGATAGCCCGCAAAATTGTGGCAGGTGACCACCGCCAGCGTGAGGCCGACGAGCGCCCAGCCTTGCTCCAAAAGCAGCGGTTTCATCGTGAAAACAACGCCGCCCACGATGAAGGCCAGGCAGATCACACTGAGCACGGGAAGCAAGGGGCGCAGCGTCTCGCGATTCCAGCGCTCCAGGCGCTCCGTGCGCGAGAGCAGGAAGTTGACCACGACGCCCAAGGTGACAGGCAGCAACGTGACCAGCAGGATGTTGAGAAACATGCCCTTGGCGTCCACCGCAATCTCGGCGCCCGAGAGCTGGAGCACCAGCAGCGGGGTGACGAAGGGCGAGAGGACGGTGGAGACCGTCGTCATGCCGACCGAATAGGCCACATCGCCGCGGCAGAGGAAGCTCATGATGTTGCTCGACACACCGCCGGGACAGCAGCCCACCAGGATGAGGCCCGCCGCCATGAAGGGGTTGAGATGGAACAGATTGGAGAGGGCGAAAGCCACCAGAGGCATGATGGTGTATTGCGCCACAGCGCCGATGAAGATGTCCATCGGACGCGAGAAGAGTATGCGGAAGTCCTCCAGCGAGAGCGTAAGGCCCATCGTCAGCATGATGAGACCGAGGATGACGGAGGCACGCTGGCCCTGCTGCACCCAGCCGAAGAGCTCGGGCAAGAAGAAGGCCACCACGGCCGTGAGGATGATGATCAGGCTGGTGTAGTTGGAAAAGAAACGGGAAATCTGCTGTAACATTATAATAAAGAGGTATAGAGTTCGTACATCTGTCGCGTGAGGAGCTCGGGGGCAAACTTGGCGCGGCAGTAGTCGCCGCCCTCGCGGGCCAAGCGCTTGCGCAGCGCCTCATCGTCCACCAGACGCTGCATCTGAGCGGCCATCTCGTCCACGCTGTCGGGCGCACAGTAGAGCGCACCCGGGCCGGCAGCCTCGGGCAAAGAGCTCACGGTGGAGGTGAGCACCGGACAGCCCGAGAGCAGAGCCTCCACCACAGGCAGGCCGAAGCCCTCGTAGTAGCTGGGATAGAGCATCGCCACCGCACCGCAGTAGAGCGCATGAAGGCGCTCCGTGGTGTTGACGCTGCCCAGGAAGGTGACGTCGCGCTCCAGCCCCAACTCAGAGACCAGACGGCGGCAGCGCCGCGCATAGTCGCCGCCCTGCCCCACCACCAAGAGACGCGGGCGGTTTTCGGCCGAGAGGCGGGCGTAGGCCTTGATGGTGCCCCAAAGGTTCTTACGCTCGTTGATGCTGCCCACGGAGAGCAGATAAGGCGCCTCGTCGGACAGCGGGCCCTCCAAAGGTTGATAGAACATGCGCTGCACGGGCTGGTAGATGACGCGCACACGCTCGGCGGGCACGTCGTAGAAGCGCATCACGTCGCGACGGGTGGATTCGGAGATGGCCACCACGCAGTCGGCATGACGGGCGGCGTGGCCGTATTTCACGTCGTAGATGCGGCGGTCGATGGGGTGATACATCGCCGGGAAGGTGCGCCAGGCGGTGTCGTGGATCGTCACCACGCTACGGGGCAGGCCGGCAGCACCCCGCCTGAGGTCGTAGGGCAACTCGTTGGAGAGCCCGTGGAAGATCTGGCAGCCGTCGTCGGCAGCCTTGCGTCCGAGGCGGAAGGTGCGCGTGAAGGACTTCTCGTCGTAGAGCACGGCGTCCACGTCGGGGAACTGACGCTTGAGGTCGGTGACGAGGGTGCGGCTGTAGTTGCCGAGCCCCGTGTGGTTGTGGAAGTAGCGCTTGGCGTCGAATCCTATTCGCATAATCTTTCAACTATTTCGTCGGGAGAAATGTCCATGCAGCGCAGGTCGCCCAGACGGCAGGGCTTGCTGCCGTAGATGCTGCACGGGCGGCAGGGCAGGTCGCGCTGGAGGCAGATGCCCGCGTCGCGCCCCCAGGGCAGGAAGCCGCCCAGAGGATGGGTGGCGCCCCAAAGAGTGAGCAGCCTGACGGGCGTCAAAGCCGCCAGATGCATGTTGCTGGAGTCCATCGCGAACATGACGTCGAGCGAAGCCATGAGCTTCATCTCGGCAGCCATATCGGGCAGAGTGCCGACGACGCTCTCAACGCCCTCGTAGCGGGCCTCCCACTGAAGCATGAGCTCGCGCTCTCTGTCGCCGGCGCCGAAGAGATACACACGGGCGCCCCGCTGACTGAGCCGGGCCACCACCTGCTCCATGCGCTCCAGAGGATAGATCTTGGTGGTGTGGGCCGCAAAGGGCGCAATGCCGATGCGCAGAGGCTCGGAGGCGGCGCGCTCGGGGCGCTGTGGCCAGGAAAAGACGGGCTCCGAGGGATCGAGCACCACGGGAAAACCGATGCGCGAGAGGGCCTCGGCGTAACGCTCGAAGGAGGTCTGCTGCTGCGTGAGCGGACGCTCGGTGATGAAGTCGCGGCGGGCCTTGCGGTCTTTGATGATGTGCGCCGTGGGCACGCCGCGGAGACGGAACATGGGGCGCATGAGCTTGGTGCGCAGCACGTCGTGCAGGTCGCAGACGCAGGTCGGACGGACGCGCTCGCAGAGCTCGCCCACCAGACGGACCAGGCCGGGCACACCCCGGTATTCTTTGAGATTGACACCGATGAAGTCCACATTGTCGGGACAAAGGCGGAAAACGCTCTCCACATAGGGGCGGGAGACCACCGTGATGTCGGTGTCGGGATACTGACGGGCCAAAGCGCTGACGACGGGAACCGTCATCAACACATCGCCCAATGCACTGAAGCGAAGAAGAAGAAGACGCTTATTTCTGGCCATAGAGCACGGGATTCGTGCTGGGGTCGTTGTACATCTTCATCTGGCGGTAGACCTTCATATACTTGCGGCCTTCGCGGATGTCGGCGAGCAACTGGTCGATGGCCTGGGAGAGATCAACCTGCTGCTGCAGCAGGATGTCGAGCTTGCCCTGACAGAGCGCATGATGCTCGGGGGTGGCGTCCTTGCGCACCACCTGCTCCTTCATGTGGTAGATCTTGAGGGCCAGAATGGACAGACGGTCCACGGCCCAGGCGGGCGACTCGGTGTTGATGGTGGCGCCGGGCTGCACGGCAACGTCGCCGTAGAGCGAACGGAAATAAGAGTCGATGGCCTCCACCAGATCGGTGCGCTCCTGATTGCTGGCATCGATGCGGCGCTTGAGGGCCAAAGCCTCCACGGGATCGATGTGGGGATCGCGGATGATGTCCTCCAGATGCCACTGCACGGTGTCAATCCAGTTCTTCAGGTAGAGGTCGTGCTCAATGGAACCCTCTTCGAAGGGGTTCTGTATCGGCGCGTCCACATCGTCGGTGACGTGATAGTCCTCGATGGCGCGCAGGAAGATGTCGTTAGCGAGTGTGGTAAACATGATAAAAAAAAGAACGGTCGGCAGCCGTCGGTGGCCGCCAACCGTTCCTGATGAGGGTTATTAGAGCTTCGGACCGGCAGCAACGAGAGCCTTACCGGCTTCGTTGGTCGTGTACTTAGCAAAGTTCTTGATGAAGCGGGCAGCCAAATCCTTGGCCTTCTCCTCCCACTGAGCGGGATCGGCGTAGGTGTCGCGGGGATCCAGGATGGCGGGGTTCACGTTGGGCAGAGCGGTGGGCACCTCGAAGTCGAACATGGGGATCTTCTTCGTCTCGGCCTTCAGGATGCTGCCGTCGAGGATGGCGTCGATGATGCCGCGCGTGTCGGGGATGGAGATACGCTTGCCGGTGCCGTTCCAACCGGTGTTCACCAGATAAGCCTTGGCGCCGCTCTTCTTCATCTTCTTCACGAGCTCCTCAGCATACTTGGTGGGGTGCAACTCGAGGAAGGCCTGGCCGAAGCAGGCAGAGAAGGTGGGCGTGGGCTCGGTGATGCCGCGCTCGGTGCCGGCCAACTTGGCGGTGAAGCCGGAGAGGAAGTAGTACTGGCACTGCTCGGGCGTCAGGATGCTGACGGGAGGCAGCACGCCGAATGCGTCGGCAGAGAGGAAGATGACGTTCTTGGCCTCGGGACCAGCGCTCTTGCCGTTGACCTTCTTCACGATGTTGGTGATGTGGTCGATGGGGTAGCTGACGCGGGTGTTCTCGGTCACGCTCTTGTCGTTGAAGTCAATCTTGCCCTGAGCGTCAACGGTGACATTCTCCAGCAGGGCGTCGCGCTTGATGGCGCCGTAGATGTCGGGCTCGTTCTCCTTGGAGAGGTTGATGACCTTGGCGTAGCAGCCGCCCTCGAGGTTGAACACACCCTCGTCGTCCCATCCGTGCTCGTCGTCACCGATCAGCAGACGCTTGGGGTCGGTGGAGAGAGTGGTCTTGCCGGTGCCGGAGAGACCGAAGAAGATGGCGGTGTTCTTACCCTGCATGTCGGTGTTGGCAGAGCAGTGCATGGAAGCGATGCCCTGAAGAGGCAGGTAGTAGTTCTGCATAGAGAACATACCCTTCTTCATCTCACCGCCGTACCAGGTGTTGATGATGACCTGCTCGCGGCTGGTGGTGTTGAAGGCCACACAGGTCTCGCTGTTCAGACCGAGCTCCTTGTAGTTCTCCACTTTAGCCTTGGAGGCGTTGTAGATGACGAAGTTGGGCTCGAAGCTCTCCAGCTCTTCCTTGGTGGGCTGGATGAACATGTTCTCTACAAAGTGAGCCTGCCAGGCCACCTCAACGATGAAGCGGACGGCCAGACGGGTAGCCTTGTTGGCACCGCAGAAAGCGTCCACCACGTAGAGCTCCTTGTTGGAGAGCTCCTTCTTGGCGATCTCCTTCACCTGGGCCCATACGGCCTCGCTCATGGGGTGGTTGTCGTTCTTGTAGCCCTCAGTGGTCCACCACACCTTGTCGTGGCTCTGAGCGTCGTCGACGATGTACTTATCCTTGGGGCTGCGGCCGGTGAAGATGCCGGTCATCACATTCACTGCACCGAGCTCGGTCTCCTGACCCTTCTCGTAGCCGGTCAGAGCGGGGTTGATCTCAGCCTTGTAGAGCTCCTCATAAGAGGGATTGTGGGCAATCACGGTAGAGCCCGTGATGCCATACTGGGTTAAATCCAATTTTGCCATTGTTTTAAACACTTTTATAGGGTTAATACATTATTGCGCCTACAAAAGTAGGAAAAAGTTGCGACATAAGCCCCAAACGGGGAAAATATTTATCACATTTTAGCACTTTTCGGACGGAGAAAGCCCTTCCCCGCCCCAAAAGTGCCCTCTACGAGGGCTTTATTTCTTCTTGTTCTGCTCGCGCTCGGCGTTGCGATGCTGAATCGTCTTCTCCTTGTCGGCCTTCTGCTTGGTGAGCTCCTCGGGCTTCTGACGAAGCAGGGGAATGCCGCGCGGCTCCCAATCCTGCTCCACGTCCCACATGGCACGCACGTTCATCGGCTGGGGGAAGTAGAACATCTGCTCGGGCTGGAGCCCCTCGTCGTAAGCGCCCGTGTCCCAGCGGTTGTTGCCGTTGGGGTCAAGGAAGCAGCGCATGTAGTAAGTGCCCGGACGCAGGTAGTAGAAATCCACCTGACCCTTGGCGTTGCTGCGGGCGGTGTATTGCACCTTGTCGCCCTTGTCGAGCAGCTGCACCACGAAGCCGGTATCCTTGTCCATGATGTGCAGGAAGAGCGTGCCGTAGTCGTCAAAGCTGCGCACGCGAAGCTCGGCATTGACGGGGTCGGAATTGTGGCCCATCACGCTGCGGGCGGCCAGCGTGTCGATCTTCAGGCGATACTCCTCACGCGGCACCCAGCTGGCGTAAAGCGTCCAGGCCATCGGGTCGTTGGGGTCCTGCTCCAGCTCGTAAGGCTCCGAAGCCCAAACGCTGTCCTTCTGGTTGAAGCGGTCGAAATGCAGCATATCCTCATGGAAATACTCCAGCGGCTCGTCCACGCTGATGCGCATGTTGCGGTTGGGGTCGAGCATCGTAGAAGGCTCCACCTTGAATTTCAGGTGCACGATGTCGGGACGCGTGCGCTCCGGATCGCGCAGTTTGCCCTGCTTCACACGCTTCTCCTGGCGCTTCTGCCAGTCCTCCAGCTTCTTCTGCTGCTCCTTGCGGATCTTGCTCCACACCTTGCGGGGCACCAGCTCCAGAGTGTCGGTCTTCGGAGAGAAGCCGCCCAGAGTGTCGCTCTCCATATAAGTCAGCTCGAAGCGCGCCGTATCCTGCGTGTGGATGAAGGCGGTGTCGGTGATCCAATAAGTGACGGTGTCGTTGGTCAGGCTGTGCGTCACGGCCAGACAACTGTCGTTGAAATTGAGGCCGCGCACACGAGGCAGAGAATCCAGCGGCGCCGTAAAATAGAGGCGGAACCAGTCGGGCAAGGGCCGTTCGCTCTTGAGGAAGTGGCGCTCCTGCCCCTCTTCGAGGAAAGCGCGCAGGATGAGGTTGTCGGGGCCGTATTTGGGACGCGGCGTGTAGAGCACGGTGTCCACATGGAGGGAGTCGCGCCAAATGGTGTCGGCGTGGTTCTCGGTCCAGACCGTAGGCACGACGACGGCGGTGTCGAAGGCGATCATCTCGGACTTCTGGGAGAAGCAGAAATTGCCGTCGCCGTCCTTGAGGGCAAAGCAGCGATAGCGCCCCTCCTTGACACCCTTGATGGTGAAATGGCCGCTGCCGTTGGTACGCCCCAAACGCAGGAGCGGCGTCTTGCGGAAGAGGCTGTCGTCCCACAGGCTGTCGCAGGGAATCAGGCCCACAAGGATGCCTTTGACCGGCTCCAGATCGGCCGCCGCCAGCACGTGGCCCGACACCTCCATCGTGTCGATCACGTCGCCGGTGGAGAAGGAGAAGGTGTAGTTGCCCATCGGGTTGCCCTCGTTGTTGTCCTCCACGGCGTCGGAGAAGTCGATGGTGTAGGTGGTGTTGGCCTTGAGCGAGTCGTAGAGGTCCACGCGAATCTGCTTGCCCTCGGCGCGCACGTTGGCCGGCTCCAGCTGCGCAGGAGAAATGATGATCTTCTCGTTGGCGTTCTCCAGCTTGATGTATTCGTTGAAATCGATGCGTATCTTCTTCGTCAGAACACCTGTGGCACGGTCCTGCGGACGACTCTTCACCACGTAAGGCGGCTCCTCGTCGTAGCGTCCGCCGTCGGGCGTGCCGATGCTGGCACAAGCAGCGAGCAGGAGCCCGAAAGCGCCCATCATCACCTCGCGGAGGCGCAGCGGTTTGCGCTGTCTGTCGTCGTGCGTGTTCATACGTTCATCTTCAACAGTTCTTCAATATGCTGACGGCTGTTGGAGAGGCGGGGCACCTTGTGCTGTCCGCCCAGCTTGCCTTTACTCTCAAGCCAGTCGTGGAAAAGTCCCTCACGCGCCTTGACGACCTCCAGAGGCTGCAGCGTGATGTCCTTGTGTCGCTTGGCGTCGTAGTCGCTGTTGATGCCCCTGAGCGCCTCATCAAGGAGTCGGGCAAACTGCTGCAGATCTTCCGGCTCGCGGGCGAACTCGACGAGCCACTGATGACGGCAGCGGCCCGAAGCGTCCATATAGATGGGCGCCGCCGTATATTCCAGGACCTGAACGCCCGTTTGGCGGCAGGCTTCGTGGAGCGCCTTCTCGGCATTGTCCACAATGACCTCCTCACCGAAGGCGTTGATGAAACTCTTCGTACGGCCCGTGATGACGAACTTGTAGGGATTGCAGCTCGTGAAGCGCACGGTGTCGCCGATGAGGTAGCGCCAGAGTCCGCTCGAAGTGGAGATGACCACGGCGTAGTTTTTATTCGGTTCCACCGCCCAAAGAGGCAACACCTCGGGCGACTCCTTCTCCAGCTCCTCCATGGGCACGAACTCATAGAAGATGCCGTAGTCCACCATCAGCGACATGGCAGCGTCGGCCGGATCGGTCTGCACGCCGAAGAAGCCCTCGGAGGCGTTGTAAGTCTCCATATAATGCATCCCCTCGGAGGGAATCAGTTTGCGGTAGAGCTCGCGGTAAGGCGTGAAAGCCACGCCGCCGTGGAAGAACATCTCCAGATGGGGCCACACCTCCAGCAGATTGGCGGCGCCGGAGAGCTCGAGCACACGGTTCATCACCGAGAGCATCCACGAAGGCACGCCGCTGAGATTCGTCACGTTCTTCTTCATGGCCTCACGGGCGATGCGGTCGCGCTTCACCTCGAAATCGGGCAAAAGCGCCGTCTGCTTGGCAGGCACGCGGATGAGATTGACCAGCGGATTGATGTTCTGAATGAGAATGGCCGAGAGATCGCCCACCATCGACTCGGGGGTGCTGTCGGCCTCGCTGCGGCTGCCGCCCAGGATGAGCGCACGGCCGTCGAAGATGCGGCTCGAAGGATTGTTCTTCAAATAAGCGGCCACACAATCCTGTCCGCCGCGATAATGCGTGTCGCGCAGAGCATCCGATGAAACGGGCAAAAACTTGCTGCGATCGGAAGTCGTGCCGCTGGATTTGGCGAAATGACTCACACGCCCGCGCCAAAGCACATCCTTCTCTCCGTGCATCATGCGGACGATGAACGGCTTGAGGTCGTCGTAGCTGTTGAGCGGCGAAGAGGCGGCAAAGTCCTCATACGAACGGATGCCGGCAAAGCCGTGCGCCACACCCCACTCCGTGGACGCCGCCCCGGAGAGAAGACGGCGCATCACGCCCGTCTGCAGCGCCTCGGCATCGGTGGCGTAACGCTCCAACTGACGCTGGCGCGACTCAAACAGCGGCCTTAGTAGACTGGTGATGCTCATAGTTGCGTTGTCTTATGGTCTTCAACGCCATCTTGGCGGCGTTCTGCTGACTTTCTTTCTTGCTGTAGCCTCTGCCCTCTCCCATCACTTCGCCATCGACCAGCGCTTTGGCAATGAAAAGCGGCGAGACCTGACCCTCCTCCCGAATTTCGTCCACGGGGAAGTCGATCTCCACGCGATGCTTCTGACTCCATTCCAGCAGCTTCGACTTGAAGTTCATCTCCTCGAAGGCCAGCTTGTCCAGATTGATGTGGTTCATCACCTTTTTCTCCCAGAACGAACAACAGGCGTCGTAGCCCCGGTCGAGATAGAGCGCTCCGACGAGCGCCTCGAAAGTGTTGCCGCCCATAAAGCTGTTGTGCGGACGGTGCGGACCGCTGATGCGGGGCGCCTCAACCATCTCCGTGATGCCCATCTCGTCGGCCAGACGTCCGAGCATCTCACGCTTGACAAGTTTGGAGCGCGTGTTGGTCAGGAAGCCCTCCCGCCTGCGGGGGAAATGGCGGAAAACCATGTCGCCCACCACGGCGTCGAGCACCGCATCCCCCAAAAACTCCAGGCGCTCATTCTTCACGTGAGTGAGCGCCTGGCGATAGAGGGATATCTTTCGCGGCCAATAGCCGAGAATACGGCGAAGCTTCAGTATTTCTTGAAGATAGCACATGCGTTATGTCCACCGAAACCGAAAGTGTTGGAAAGGGCGGCACGCACCGTGCGCTTCTGAGCCTGGCCGAAGGTGAAGTTGAGCTTGTAGTCGATCTCTTCGTCCTCGTCACCGGCCTCGTGGTTGATGGTCGGGGGCACGATGTCGTTCTGAACCGACAGCACACTCACCATCGCCTCGATGGCTCCGGCAGCACCCAGCAGGTGGCCCGTCATGGACTTCGTGCTGGAGATATTCAGGCTGTAGGCGTAGTCGCCGAACACTTCCTTGATGGCTTTCACCTCGGAGATGTCGCCCACGTGGGTGGACGTGCCGTGAACGTTGATGTAATCAATGTCCTCGGGCTTCATCTCTGCGTCTTCCAGAGCGTTGAGCATCACGAGCTTGGCGCCGAGACCCTCGGGATGGGAAGCCGTGATGTGGTGTGCGTCGGCACTCATGCCGGCACCGGCCATCTCGGCGTAGATCTTGGCACCACGCGCCTTGGCGTGCTCCAACTCCTCCAGGACGAGCGACACTGCGCCCTCACCCATCACGAAACCGTCGCGCGAAGCGCTGAAAGGACGCGAAGCGCCCTCGGGATCGTCGTTGCGGGTGGAGAGGGCGTGCATCGAACAGAAACCGCCCACACCGGCACAGGTGATCGCAGCTTCGGCACCGCCGCTCACGATGACATCAGCCTTGCCCAGACGAATCAGGTTGAAGGCGTCGGCCAAGGCGTTGGTCGAGCTGGCACAAGCCGAAGAGGTGATGTAGTTGGGACCGTGGAAGCCGTACTTGATGCTGACGTGACCGGCACAGATGTCGGAAATCATCTTGGGCACGAAGAAGGGATTGAACTTGGGCCCGAGGGTCTCACCCGTGCGGGCATAGTTGCTCACTTCCTCCTCGTAGGTGGTCATGCCGCCGATACCCACGCCGAACACCACACCCACACGGTTGCGGTTGAGGCTGTCGGAAATCATGCCGGAATCCTCCACAGCCATCGTGGCTGCGGCCAGAGCATACTGACAATAAGGATCCAGCTTGCGGGCCTCCTTACGGTCGATACCGAAGTCCTCGGCCTTGAAGCCCTTCACCTCGCAGGCGAACTGCGTCTTGAACTTCGAGGCATCAAAATGTGTGATGGGCGCAGCACCGCTCTTACCAACGAGAAGATTCTGCCAGGTCTCCCCGACAGAATTTCCCAGCGGTGTGACAGCGCCAAGGCCCGTCACAACGACACGCTTCAATTCCATATTAATAAGTGTGTACTTTTAAAGGAAGAAGCGTCGGCTTACTTGTTATCCTGGATGTATTTGATGGCATCGCCAACGGTAGAGATCTTCTCTGCCTTGTCGTCGGGGATGGTGATTTCGAAAGCCTTCTCAAACTCCATGATGAGCTCTACGGTGTCCAGAGAGTCGGCACCGAGGTCGTTGGTGAAGCTTGCTTCGGGCACTACGTCAGCCTCGTCCACACCCAACTTGTCAACAATAATCTCTTTTACTTTTGCTTCAATTTCAGACATAATCGTACAATTTAAATGTATGTTAATACCTTTTTTGTTTTTACTCTGTTTTTAAAAACCGGTGCAAAGGTACGACCTTTCCTTAACATACACAACATTTTTACACATTTTTTTGCACAAAATTGCACAAAGTTGACAAAAGTGTGCAAAAACCGGCCTCTTTTTGCTTTTACAGAACGTAAAGTGCACAAATATATGCACCCCTCATATGCGCGGGCGCACACGTACTACATTTATCCTCACCCTCAACTCGTTCAGTTCCCGTTCAGTCTTCGTGTTTCCTTCGTGTTTCCTTCGTGTTTCGCCCGTGCAAACAGCAGTGATGCAGCAGTGATACAGCAGTGATGCAGCAGTGATGTGGCAACTCTGCAGCAACTCTGCGGCAACTCTGCGGCAACTCTGGGAACAAAAAAAAGGAGGAACCCCACGATTCCTCCTTGGTAGCTTTTTGCTTAACAGAGTCTTAAACGAGCTCAGAAGCGGGCTTGAACTTAGCCACCTTCTTGGCTGCGATGGTGATCTTCTGCTTGGTCAGGGGGTTGATACCCTCACGGGCAGCGCGAACGCTGGCGGAGAAAGTACCGAAACCTACGAGCTGAACCTTCTCGTCCTTCTTCAGGGCACCTGCGATGGCAGCGAAGGTAGCGTCAACGGCCTTCTTGGCATCAGCCTTGCTCAGAGCAGCTGCTTCTGCAACACTGTTAATCAAATCTGTCTTGTTCATAACTGGGAGATTAGATAAGTTAGTAAATAAGGTGAATTAAAATTGGTTTTTATCGTTTTCCGACACAAAAATATAGAAAAAGTTGGGAGAAATCTAGTTTTTCCCCCAAAAAAAGCAAAAAAAAGCGCAAAATGTGCTTTTGAGGGGCTGATATTGCACATTTTGACGTACCTTTGCGCACAAATTGAAGCGAAAAACGATGAATTTGCTACCTCCAGTTACCAAAAACCTTCTCATCATCAACGTTCTGTGCTATTTGGCGATGGTGGTGGGACGTCAATACTACCTCGACCTGAACGATATTCTGGGCCTGCATATATGGCTCTCGCCGCGATTCCACCTCTGGCAGCCGCTCACCTACATGTTCATGCACGGCAGTTTGGAGCACATCTTCTTCAATATGTTCGCCTTGTGGATGTTCGGACGCGTGCTGGAGCAGATATTGGGGCCGAAGCAGTTCCTCATTTTTTATATGGCATGCGGACTCGGCGCCGGCCTCACTCAGGAGCTGGCACAGACGGGCCAGATGCTGCTCACGGGACTGCCTTTCGACGTGAGCGTCGTCGGCGCCTCCGGTGCGGTCTACGGCATCCTGCTCGGATTCGGCTATCTGCTGCCCGAAGAGCGCATCTTCATCTTCCCCCTGCCCGTCCCCATCAAGGCTAAATACTTCGTCATCGGATACGCCGTCATCGAATTGACTTCCGCTCTGGCACAAAGAGGCGACGGCGTGGCCCATTGCGCCCACTTGGGCGGCATGCTTTTCGGCTTCCTGCTGTTGCGCCACTGGCGCCGCATGAGAATACGCTGAACGAAGTTTCCAGTAAACAATGAAACGACTGATTGTCACACTGTTGGCCGGCGCCAACGTCTGCACCATACTGGCGCTTTGGGCGGTGTGTGCCTCCACATGGCTGCATCCGGCTCTGGCGCCGAAACTGGCACAGGCGGGTCTGCTGATGCCGCTGGCGTTGGCTGCCAACCTGGGCTTCCTGCTGCTGTGGTTCATCGTTGACTTCAAAGGACTGCTGCTGCCTCTTATCGGCATTCTGCCCGTGACGGGTTTTTGTCTGGATTACTGCCCGCTGAACTTCACCGGCAGAGAAGCGCCCGAGGACAGCGTGCAGACGCTCCGTGTTGCCACCTTCAACAGCTGCGGCTGGCAATACAAGGACAGCACCGACGGCGTGTGGAATGCGCCCCAACTGCTGCGTCTGCTCGACGCCGACATCCTCTGCCTGCAGGAAACCTCGAGCTTTCCCGCAGAAACTCAAGGGGTTGTTGACAGTTTGGGCTATGACATCCGCAAGACGAAAGGCGTCATGATCTGCAGCCGCCTGCCTTTCGTAGGCGACAGCATTCCCATCGGTTTCATCGGCAGTAAAAACGGCATTCTGGCCTGGCGCGTGCGCCACGGAGAAGACACGCTGACGGTCATTTGCGCCCATCTCGAGAGCAACAGCATCCCCGAAGAGGAAAAAGCCGCTCTGGGCGAGCGCCTTCATGCGCACAATGAAGAAAAACTCAAGGAGAGCGGGCGCGTGATGCTCTCGTTTCTCAGCGCCTCCGCCGCCGAGAGAGCGCACCAGACCGACCGGCTCGACAGCCTGCTGACAGCCCGCCAGGGCGAAAGCATCGTGCTCTGCGGCGACTTCAACGACACACCGGTTTCTTACACCTACAGGCGCATGAAGCAGCATCTTGGCAACACGTATCGCGAAAGCGGTTTCGGCACCGGGTTCTCCTACAACCGCACCGGATTCTGGGTGCGCATCGACCACATCTTCACGAGCGACGACTGGACGAGTTTCGGCACCCGCACCGTGCGCGAGTTTCCCTCCTCCGACCATTATCCCGTTCTCACCACAATCCGAAAAAAGAACAAATAGGCCGCTTTGCGTCACTTTTTTGACGGCAAAGAGCTTGCGTTTCGTTTTTTTTTGCTACCTTTGTGCCCGAATTTTATAAATAAAACTATCAAATATTCACTAACAACAATGCAAAACAAAGGATTTGTCAAGTTCTTCGCGCTGCTGCTGACGTTGGTATGCCTGTTCTACCTCAGCTTCTCCGTGGTCACCAGCCACTTCGAGAGCAAGTATGAAAACATGGTGGCCACCGAAGGCCAGGAAGCTGCGGATCGCTACATGGATTCGCTCCAGAACAACAAAGTGTATCTGGGCATCTGGACGCTGAAGGACTGCCGCGAGATGGGTATCGGACTCGGTCTGGACCTGAAGGGCGGTATGAATGTCGTGCTGGAAGTGAGCGTGCCCGACGTGGTGAAGGCGCTCTCCGACCACAAGGAAGAAACCGACGAAACATTCCGCAAGGCTGTGGAGCAGGCCACCAAGGAGGCCACTCAGAGCCAGAAAGATTTTATCACGCTTTTCGTCAAGGACTATCGTGAGCTGGCTCCCGAACGCCCGCTGGCTGAGCTGTTTGCCACCCAGCAGCTGCGCGACAAGGTGACCACGAAGAGCACCGACAAGGAAGTGGAGCAGGTGCTACGCAGCGAAGTGAAGAGTGCCATCGACAACTCTTACAACGTGCTCCGCACCCGTATCGACCGCTTCGGCGTGGTGCAGCCCAACATCCAGGCCCTCGAGGGTCAGGAAGGCCGCATCATGGTGGAGATGCCCGGCATCAAGGAGCCCGAGCGCGTACGTAAACTGCTGCAGGGTTCTGCCAACCTGGAGTTCTGGGAGACCTACAGCACGAGTGAAATCGTGCCCTTCCTCATTCAGCTCGACCAGAAGTTGGCCTCCGTCGCCAACAGCGGCGCACTGGAGGAGAAGACCGACAGCGTGGCTGTAGCCGAGCAGACGGAAGAAGTCTCTGACAGCGCCGAGACCAAGACTGCCGACAAGGCCGGTCTGGCCGCCATCGTGGGCAAGAGCTCGCAGAAAGAAGATAACGCCAAATTGAGCGAGGCCGACATTGAGCAGCTGCGCAAGCAGCATCCCCTGCTCTCCCGTCTGCAGGTGGCTCAGCAGGAGATGGGCTGCATCGTGGGCTATGCCTCCAAGCGTGACATGGACGCCATCAGCGCCCTGCTGGAGACCCCTGAAGCCAAAGAAGTGCTGCCCTCCGACCTCAGCCTCAAGTGGGGCGTTAAGGGCATGGGCGAAGGCGCTGCCGCCGACGTCTATGAGCTCTACGCCATCCGCATCACCGAGCGCAACGGACGCGCTCCTCTGGAAGGCGACGTTGTGACCGACGCCAAGGACGAGTTCGACAACAACGGTCGTCCCTGCGTTTCGATGAAGATGAACGTGGACGGCGCACGCCGTTGGGCCGCTCTGACCAAGGCCAATCTGCACAAGTGCGTGGCCATCGTGCTGGACAACAACGTCTACAGCGCTCCCACCGTACAGAGCGAGATCACCGGCGGCAACAGCCAAATCACCGGCAACTTCACCACCGAAGACACCCGCGACCTGGCCAACGTGCTCAAGAGCGGTAAGATGCCTGCTCCTGCCAAGATCGTGAGCGAGGAAATCGTCGGCCCCACGCTGGGTGCCGAGTCCATCCGCCTGGGCATCTGGAGCTGCGTCATCGCCTTCATCGTACTGATGTTCTACATGATGGCCATGTACGGCCTCATCCCCGGCATGGTGGCCAACTGCGCCCTGCTGCTCAACCTCTTCTTCACCGTGGGCATCCTCACCAGCTTCCAGGCAGCCCTGACCATGAGCGGTATCGCCGGTATGGTGCTGACACTGGGTATGGCTGTCGATGCCAACGTGCTCATCTACGAGCGCACGAAGGAAGAGCTGAGAGGCGGCAAAAAGGTGCGCGAGGCCCTGAAGGCCGGCTACGAAAACGCCTTCTCTGCCATCTTTGACTCCAACCTGACGAGCTTGATCACCGGTATCATCCTCTACAAGTTCGGCACCGGCCCGATCCAGGGCTTCGCCACAACGCTGATCATCGGCATCATCGTCAGCTTCTTCACCGCCGTGTTCCTGACACGTTTGGTATATACCGCCATGCTGGCACGCGAAAAGTGGCTCGACCTGACCTTCACCAGCAGCATCGGCCAGGCCGTCAGCTTCAAGAATCCGCAGTATAAGTTCATGAGCGCTTACAAGAAGAGCTTCACCGTGTTCCTCACGCTGGCAGTCATCGCCATCGGCGGCATCGTGGTGCGCGGCTTCTCCAAGAGCATTGATTTCACCGGCGGCCGCAACTTCATCGTGCTCTTCGAAAATCAGGTGGAGCCCGAGCAGGTGCGCGGCGTTCTGGCCGAAGCCTTCCCCGAAAGCACCACCAGCGCCATCGCACTGGGTGCAGAGGGCAAGACCATCCGCGTGTCCACCAACTACCGCATTGAAGAAGACGGACTCGAAGTGGACAACGAAATCGAACAGAAGCTTTTCGAGGCTCTGAAGAAGGGCGGCGTGCTCTCCGACGACCTCACGCTGGAGAACTTCATCAACCGCGACGAGCGCGCCGGCGGCAGCATCATCTCTTCGCAGAAGGTGGGCCCCTCGGTGGCAGAAGACATCACGCGCGGTGCCATCATCAGCATCATCCTGGCCTTCATCGCCATCTTCATCTACATCCTGGCTCGCTTCCGCAACGTGGCCTTCTCGGTAGGTGCCATCGTGGCTTTGGGCTTCGACATCATCCTGATTCTCGGTGCATACGCTCTCCTGTGGGGCATCCTGCCCTTCTCACTGGAGATCGACCAGACCTTCATCGGTGCCATCCTGACGGCCATCGGTTACTCCATTAACGACAAGGTGGTGGTGTTCGACCGTATCCGTGAGAACATCACGCTCTTCCCCAAGCGCGACCGTCAGCAGCTGTTCAACGAGTCGGTCAACAGCACCTTGAACCGCACCATCAACACCTCCGTATCCACCTTCATCGTATTGCTGGTGATCTTCCTCATCGGCATCTTCGGCGGCGGCGCAGGCAGCATCATCAGCTTCTCCTTCGCCATGATACTGGGTGTGGTGTTCGGCACTCTGAGCTCCATCTTCGTGGCAGTGCCCACTGCCTACGTGACGATGGGCAAGACCATCAAGGAATAACTCTTCCGTGTTTCTGCGGCCGCTGACGGCCGCAGAAACCGCGGGATGCTCCTGTAGTTAAATGGATAGAACGGAGGTTTCCTAAACCTTTGATCCGGGTTCGATTCCCGGCGGGAGTACAAAAAAGAAAAAAATCGGCGTGCATCATCCTGCACGCATACGTAATAATATAAGGTAAAGAAGATATGGCAGAAAGTTTCACTCCCACCAATCCCACAGAAGAGACTGATGTGGTTGTTCGCTTCTCAGGCGACTCCGGCGACGGCATGCAGTTGGCCGGCAACATCCTCTCTACGGTGTCCGCCACTGTAGGCAACAGTATTTCAACCTTCCCCGACTTTCCCGCCGACATCCGCGCCCCGCAAGGCTCTCTGACCGGCGTGAGCGGATTCCAGGTGCACATCGGCAGCAGCGAGGTGTTCACCCCCGGCGATCAGTGCGATGTGCTCGTGGCCATGAACGCCGCAGCGCTCAAGACCCAGCTCAAATACGCCAAGAAGGGTGCCGCTATCATTATTGACACCGAGGCCTTCGGCCCGAAGGACCTGGAGAAGGCACAGTTCAAGACGGAGGACTACCTGGGCGAACTGGGCGTGGATCCCGATCAGGTGGTGGCCTGCAACATGACGCAGATGGTGAAAGACTGTCTCACGGGCGATCCCGCCTTCACCGTCGACGGCAAGACCGACGTAAAGGGCATCATGAAGTGCCGCAACATGTTCGCCCTCGGACTGGTGTGCTGGCTCTTCGACCGCGATCTGGACATCGTCGGCAACTTCCTACGTGAGAAATTTGCCAAGAAGCCCGCTGTTGCCGAAGCCAACATCAAGGTGGTGCAGGCCGGCTACGACTTCGGTCACAACACCCATTCTTCGGTGGCTCACGTGCGCCATATCGAGACCAAGAAAAAAGTGCCCGGGCGCTATATGGACATCACGGGCAACAAGGCTACGGCCTACGGCTTCATTGCCGCAGCCGAGAAAGCCGGCCTGAAGCTCTATTTGGGTTCCTACCCCATCACACCCGCTACGGACGTGCTGCACGAGCTCTCCAAGCATAAGTCTCTCGGTGTCACCACCGTGCAGTGCGAGGACGAGATCGCCGGCTGCGCTTCTTCTTTGGGCGCCAGCTTCGCCGGTGCTTTAGCCGTAACCTCCACTTCCGGCCCCGGTATTTGCCTCAAGAGCGAGGCAATGAACCTGGCCGTCATCATGGAACTACCGCTCGTCGTGCTCGACGTGCAGCGCGGCGGTCCCGCCACGGGCCTGCCCACCAAATCGGAACAGACCGACCTGCTGCAGGCACTCTTCGGCCGCAACGGTGAAAGTCCCATGCCGGTAATGGCCGCCAAGAGTCCCACCGACTGCTTCAACGCCGCTTATGAGGCCTCCAAGATAGCTCTGGAACACATGACCCCCGTCGTGCTGCTCACCGACGCTTATGTCGCCAACGGCAGCGGCGCATTCAAACTGCCCAATTTGGCCGATTACCCCGCCATCAACCCGCCTTATGTACCCGAGGAAATGAAGGGCACTTGGACGCCCTATATGCGTGCGGAAAACGGCACTCGCTACTGGGCTGTGCCCGGACGTGAGGGCTTCACCCACATCCTGGGCGGACTGGAAAAAGACGACAAGACAGGCGCCATCTCCACAGCTCCCGACAACCATGACCTGATGACGCGCAAGCGTGCCGCCAAGATTGCCAACATCCCCGTGCCCGACCTCGAAGTGGAAGGCTGCAAGGACGATGCCGAACTGCTCGTCGTGGGCTTCGGCGGCACCTACGGCCATTTGCGCGCTGCCACGGAGGAGATGATACGCAGCGGCAAGAAAGTGGCTTTGGCCCACTTCCGCTACATCAATCCGCTGCCCGCCAACACCGCAGAGGTGATGAAGAAATACCCCAAAGTGGTGGTGGCCGAGCAGAACATGGGTCAGCTCGCCGCATGGTTGCGTATGAAGGTGGACAACTTCGTCCCCGAGCAGTTCAATCAGGTCAAGGGTCAGCCCTTCGTGGTAGAAGAGTTAGTCAACGCATTCACAGAAATCTATAATAAGTAAGCGCTATGTCACAATATACGTCTGCAGATTACAAGAAAGGCCAGCCCCGCTGGTGTCCCGGTTGCGGCGACCATTTCTTCCTGGCCAATCTCCACAAGGCAATGGCCGAAATCGGCATTGCACCTTATGAGACGGCCGTCATTTCCGGTATCGGCTGCTCCAGCCGTCTGCCCCACTATATGGCCACCTACGGCATGAACACCATTCACGGCCGTGCTGCAGCCATTGCCACCGGCTGTAAGGTAGCCAACCCCCGCCTGACGGTATGGCAGGTGAGCGGCGACGGTGACGGTCTGGCTATCGGCGGCAATCACTTCATTCACGCCAACCGCCGCAACATTGACATCAACATGATCCTGCTGAACAACCGCATCTACGGTTTGACCAAGGGTCAGTATTCTCCCACTTCACCGCGCGGATTTGTCTCCAAGTCATCGCCTTACGGCACCGTGGAGGATCCCTTCCGCCCGGCAGAACTGTGCTTCGGCGCACGCGGTCACTTCTTCGCCCGTGCCGTTGCCACCGACGCCCCCGGCACAGTGGATATCCTCAAGGCCGCACAGGCTCACAAGGGTGCCGCCGTCTGCGAAATCCTGCAGAACTGCGTCATCTTCAACAACGGCACGCACGAGAGTGTTTACACCAAGGAAGGACGCGCCAAAAATGCCATCTACGTGAAACACGGCGAACCTCTTATCTTCGGTGAAAACAATGAATATGGCATCATGCAGGAAGGCTTTGGTCTGAAAGTGGTGAAGATTGGCGAGAACGGCATCACACGCGATGACATTCTCGTGCACGATGCTCACTGCCAAGATAACACCCTGCAACTGAAACTGGCCCTCATGGGCGACGGCGACGGATTCCCCATCGCCTTGGGTGTGATTCGCGACGTGGACGCTCCCACCTACAACGACGCCGTTGAGGCTCAGATTGAAGAAGTGAAAGCCAAGAAGCCTTATCACACCTTCGCCGAGCTGCTTGAAACAAACGACATCTGGGAAGTGAAGTAATACACGAAAAATAACTCGGTATCATTCGATGATTAAAAACTTTGTAGAAGAACTGAAATGGCGCGGAATGCTGGCTCAAATGATGCCCGGCACAGAAGAACTGCTCCAAAAAGAAATGGTAACGGCCTACCTGGGTACCGACCCTACGGCCGATTCTCTGCACATCGGACACCTGTGCGGCATCATGATGCTGCGTCATCTGCAACGCTGCGGCCATAAGCCCATCATCCTCGTGGGCGGCGCTACAGGCATGATTGGCGACCCCTCCGGTAAAAGCCAGGAGCGCAACCTGCTGAACGACGAAACGCTGCGTCACAACCAGGAGTGCATCAAGGCTCAAGTGGCCAAGTTCCTCGATTTTGAGAGCAAGGAGCCTAACGCCGCCGTCATGGTGAACAACTATGACTGGATGAAAGACTTCACGTTCCTCGACTTTGCCCGCGAAGTGGGTAAACATATCACGGTGAACTACATGATGGCCAAGGAGAGCGTGCAACAGCGTCTGAACGGCACGGCCCGCGACGGTCTCAGCTTCACGGAGTTTACTTATCAGCTGCTTCAGGGCTACGACTTTCTCTATCTCTATCAGCACTACGGCGTGAAACTCCAGCTGGGCGGCAACGACCAATGGGGCAACATGACCACCGGCACGGAGCTCATCCGCCGCACGCTGGGCAACGACGTGGAGACTTTTGCCCTGACCTGTCCGCTCATCACCAAGAGCGACGGTAAGAAGTTCGGCAAGACGGAAAGCGGCAACATCTGGCTTGATCCCAAGCGCACCACACCGTACAAGTTTTATCAGTTCTGGCTCAACGTCTCCGACGAGGATGCCGCACGCTACATCAAGATTTTCACCTCGTTGGACAAAGACACCATTGATGCGCTTGTCGCAGAGCATCAGCAGGATCCCGGACGCCGCTTACTGCAAAAGAAACTGGCGGAGGAGGTAACCCTCATGGTGCATGGCAAAGAAAACCTCGAAATGGCCCAGGAAGCCTCCAACATTCTCTTCGGCAAAGCCACCAAAGAGAGTCTTGTAAAACTCGATGAAAAGACGCTTTTGGATATTTTCGACGGTGTTGAGAAGTTTGAAATCAGCCGAAATCTTCTCGAAGGCGCCGGTATAAAAGCCGTAGACCTTTTGGCCGGCGAGACCCAGTGCTTTGCCTCAAAGGGCGAGATGCGTAAACTCTGTCAGGGCGGCGGCGTCTCTCTCAACAAGGAAAGACTCCAGTCCTTTGATCAGATGGTGACGACAAATGACCTGCTTGACGGCAAATATCTGCTGGCCCAGCAAGGGAAAAAGAAGTACTATCTGCTCATCGTTAAGTAAAAAGTGATATTTAAGGCATAAAAAACGACTTATTTCTTGCATTCGCTTAAGAAATGTCGTATCTTTGCGGGCGCAAATGAATGCCGGTTCGGCAATGATTTGCATTTGGATTGGGCTATGGTGTAATGGTAGCACAAGACATTTTGGTCGTCTTAGTTCTGGTTCGAAACCGGATAGCCCAACCAACAACTGTGCGAAAGATAAACTATTAACCTTAAAGCATCACAACAATGAATCTTTTCTCTCTCGAAGGTAAGAACGCATGGATTACCGGCGCATCTTACGGCATTGGTTTCAACATCGCCAAAGCGTTTGTAGCCGCCGGCGTAAAGAACATCGTTTTTAACGATATCAACGAAGCTGCCCTCCAGCGCGGATTGGACAACTATAAAGAAGCCGGCATCACCAACGTCAAAGGCTACGTGTGCGATGTAACCGACGAAAAGGGTGTAAAGGCTCTGGTTGAAAGAATCCACAAAGAAGTGGGTCAAATCGATATTTTGGTGAACAACGCAGGCATCATCAAGCGCATCCCCATGCACGAGATGAAGCGTGAGGAGTTCCAGCAGGTGATTGACATTGACCTGGTTGCCCCCTATATCGTGAGTGCCGCCGTGCTGCCCGAAATGATGGAGCGTCGCGAAGGCAAGATTATCAACATCTGCTCCATGATGTCCGAGCTGGGTCGCGAAACCGTGAGCGCTTACGCTGCAGCCAAAGGCGGCCTGAAGATGCTGACCCGCAACATCTGTTCCGAGTACGGTGGATACAACATTCAGTGTAACGGCATCGGCCCGGGCTACATTGCCACTCCTCAAACCGCTCCCCTGCGCGAGCGCCAGCCGGACGGCAGCCGTCATCCCTTCGACTCTTTCATCTGCGCCAAGACGCCTGCCGGACGCTGGCTGGATCCCAGCGAGTTGGGCGGTCCCGCCGTATTCCTGGCCTCTCACGCTTCTGACGCCGTAAACGGTCACGTCCTTTATGTAGACGGCGGTATTCTGGCCTATATTGGCAAGCAGCCCAGCTAAATGAGGGAAGGCTTTCGATAAACCGCCTAATTTTGTTACAATATTGAAGAAACTCTTCATCGAGACATACGGATGTCAAATGAATGTCGCCGACAGTGAAGTCGTGGCGAGCATCATGGGGCAGGCCGGGTATGAAACCACAGAGATTCAGGAGGAAGCGGACGCTATCCTCCTGAACACTTGTTCTGTGCGTGACAATGCCGAGCAGAAAATCTATGCCCGGCTGGAGTTTCTTCAAAGCCTGAAACGCAAGAAAAAGCTTATCGTCGGCGTCCTTGGCTGCATGGCAGAAAGAGTTAAGGACGAACTTATTGACCAACACGGAGCGGATCTCGTTTGCGGGCCTGACAGTTATCTTTCACTGCCCGAACTCTTTGCTTCTGCAGAGCTTGGACACAAGGCCGTAAACGTAGAGCTTTCCACTTCAGAAACCTACCGCGACATCGTCCCGAAGCGTCTGCACAGCACCCGCATATGCGGCTTTGTCAGCATTATGAGAGGGTGTAACAATTTCTGCCACTACTGCATCGTGCCCTATACCAGAGGCCGTGAACGCAGCCGCGATGTAGAGAGCATCTTGCGCGAATGCCGCGACCTAGAAGAAAGGGGATACAAGGAAGTCACCCTGCTGGGACAAAACGTAAACTCCTACCACTTTGGCGAAGTGGATTTCCCCCAGCTTTTGAGAATGGTTGCTCACACAGTGCCGTCCATGAGGGTACGCTTTACAACGAGCCACCCGAAAGACATGAGCGATGCCACCCTCCATGTCATCGCCGAAGAGCCCAATGTATGCCGCCACATTCACCTGCCGGTTCAAAGCGGGTCGAACGAAGTGCTCAAGCGCATGAACCGGAAATATACCCGGGAATGGTATCTCGAACGCGTGGAAGCCATCCGTCGTATCGTCCCGGATTGCGGTCTGTCCACAGATATCTTCGTCGGCTATTCCGGCGAGACGGAAGAGGACCACAAACAATCCCTGTCACTGATGAAGGCGTGCGCCTACGATTCGGCATTTATGTTTAAATACAGTGAACGCCCCGGGACCTACGCCGCCAAGCATTTCCCCGACGACGTTCCTGAGGGAACCAAAATACGCCGTTTGAACGAGCTTATCGCCCTGCAAAACGAGTTGTCTGCAGAATCCAACGCCCGATGCATCGGTAAGACCTTCGAAGTTCTTTTGGAAGGGACCAGCAAGCGCAGTCGGGAACAACTCTACGGCCGAACGGAACAAAACCGTGTGGTTATAGTCGATCGCGGACAATTACGCATCGGACAGCGCGTCATGGTACGCATCACAGAAAGCACTTCTGCAACACTGAAGGGCATACAAGTAATCACAGAGAATCACTAACGACAATGAAGAGAAAAAAGGATTGGTTCCGCTGGCAGGCCTTGACCAGCACCATCAGCACCACTATGGTACTGGTGCTTTTGGGTATCTTGGTGCTTTTTGTCCTTACCGCCAAACAATTGCGTGATGAAGTGAGGGAAGACCTCGCCGTGACCGTTGTGCTCAAAGACGGCGTGGACAACCAGAAGGGCCTGGCCATCAAAGAACGCTGGGAGCATCTGCCTTACATCAAGCACTTGGACTATATCAGTCGCGAACAGTCGCTCAAAGAACAAATTGAGACGATGGGGCTGGATCCCACTGAGTTTTTGGGGGCGAATCCGTTCTCCATCTCCATGGAACTGCACTTGGTGGCAGACTATGCGTGCAGTGATTCTCTGCAATGGATTACCAAAGAACTGCGCAGAGAAATTGACGTAGCCGACATCGTTTACCAAAAAGACATGGTTGAAACGCTCAACAGCAATCTGCAGCGCATCACGTTCGTTCTGCTTTTCGTCACCGCCCTTTTATGTATCATTTCCCTGAGCCTCATCAACAATACGGTGCGTCTGAGTGTCTATTCGCGCCGCTTCATCATCCACAACATGAAACTCGTGGGTGCCAGATGGAGCTTCATCCGACGTCCTTTCCTCTTGAGAAGTCTTTGGATTGGTTTGATGGCCTCCGTTTTGGCCGTCATTGCCATCGTGGGTGGAGTGGACTGGCTGCGAACCCACGAAACGGATTTGGCACATTTCCTCGTTTGGCATAACGTAGGAATTACCCTGATTGTCGTTGTCAGCTTTGGACTGGCGATTACCTTCATCTGCACCTACGTCAGTGTGACCCACTATTTGAGGATGCGCGAATCCAATCTTTACAAGTAAACAACAAGCACTAAAGCCTCAGCAACATGGCATTCAACAAAATCAACTACATCATCCTTGCCATCTCAATGGCCGTTATTGTCATCGGCTTTATTTTGATGTCCGGCAGCGGAAGCACCGAAACGGCCTTCAACGAAGATATTTTTTCTCCCATTCGTATTAAGGTCGCTCCAATTGTGTGCTTTATCGGCTTCATCGGCATCATCTTCGGCATCATGTTTCACAACAAAGAAGCAAAAAAATCATGAGTGAATTCCAAGCCCTGCTCATGGGACTCATTCAGGGTCTCACCGAATATTTGCCCGTTTCATCCAGCGGGCACCTGACCATTTGCGGCACATTCTTCGGCCTGAACGGAGAAGAAAACCTCACTTTTACGGTAGCGGTCCACGTCGCCACCGTACTGTCCACCATTGTCATCCTGTGGAAAGAAATCGTCCGCATCCTAATCGGCATCTTCGACACCTCTGCACCTCTGTGGAGCCCGGAACGACGCTACGCTGCATGCATTCTCGTCAGCATGATACCCGTAGGCATCGTGGGCCTGTTTTTCAAAGACACCGTTGAAGAAATATTCGGCAGCGGACTGACCATTGTCGGGTTGTGCCTCATCATCACTGCTGCACTACTCATCATGAGCCACTATGCCCGTCCGCGACAGAAAGAAAACATCGGCATGAAAGAAGCCTTCATCATCGGTTTGGCACAAGCCGTTGCCGTGATGCCCGGCCTATCTCGAAGCGGCAGCACCATTGCCACCGGCCAGCTCATCGGATGCAAGAAAGAGCGCATTGCGGAGTTCTCCTTCCTGATGGTCATTCCACCCATCTTGGGAGAAGCTCTTTTGGATATTCTCAAAGCCATGAAAGGCACCGAAGGACTTGCTACGGGCAACATTTCAGTGACGGCCCTTGCCATTGGTTTTTTTGCAGCATTCCTCAGCGGCTGCGCAGCCTGCAAGTGGATGATTTCCCTTGTCAAGAAGGGTAAACTCGTTTGGTTCGGCTTGTATTGTGCCATCGTCGGCAGCGGACTTTTAATCTATTCCTTGATTTGACGGATTATAAGGAGGGTGTCGTCCTCGCTTTCGACAAGCCCCTGAAATGGACCTCGTTTCAACTCGTGAGCAAAGTGCGCAACATGTTGTGCCAGCATCTGCACGAGAAAAAACTGAAAGTGGGCCACGCCGGCACTTTGGACCCATTGGCTACCGGAGTGCTTCTCATCTGCACGGGAAAAGCCACCAAAACCATTGAAACTCTGCAAGCAGGCACAAAAGAATATGTCGCCACATTGCAATTAGGGGCCACAACAGCCAGCTTCGATCTTGAAAAGCCTGTAGACGCCACCTATCCCACGGAACACATCACTCGCACACTCATTGAGGCAACGCTTCCGAAGTTTATTGGGCATATAGAACAGATTCCCCCTGTGTTTTCTGCAGTAAAAGTCGATGGCAAACGCGCCTACGATCTTGCCAGAAAAGGTAAAGAGGTGGAACTCAAACCCAAAAGTCTTGTTATTGACGAAATCGAGCTTTTGGATTTCTCTCCCGAAACCATGCAACTCCAACTGCGCATTGTGTGCAGCAAAGGCACATACATCAGGGCCTTGGCTCGCGACATCGGCGAGAGCCTTCACTCCGGCGCTCACCTGACAGCCCTGCGACGCACACGCATCGGCGACTATCGCGTGGAACGTTGTCTCACCTTGGAACAATTTGAAAAAACGATATGAAACTCTCTCAATTCAAGTACAAACTGCCCGAAGACCGTTTGGCACAGTATCCCTCGACATTCGCCCCCGGAGAAGAACGTCCATACTTCCATCGCGATGAATGCCGTCTGATGGTCATTCATGCTAAAAGCGGCGTCATCGAGCATCGTGAATCATTTCGAGACGTCATTAACTTCTTCGATGAGAAGGATTGTTTTGTGTTTAACGACACCAAGGTGTTCCCCGCACGTCTTTATGGCAACAAAGAAAAGACCGGAGCCAAAATTGAGGTTTTTCTTCTCCGCGAACTGAATCCCAATCAGAATCTGTGGGACGTGTTGGTTGACCCGGCACGCAAAATTCGCATCGGCAACAAGCTATATTTCGGAGAGGACCAATCGATTGTCGCAGAGGTGATTGACAACACCACCAGTCGCGGCCGCACGCTGCGTTTCCTTTACGACGGACCGCACGACGAATTTAAGCGAATCCTCTACAGTATGGGTGAAGCTCCTCTCCCCCGGGAGATTATCAAGCGTCCGTCCGAGCCCGAAGATTTGGAAGACTTCCAATGCGTGTACGCCAAAAATGAAGGTGCCGTGACGGCGCCCATCGCAGGCCTACACTTCTCTCCTCAAATGCTGAAAATCATGGAAATTAAAGGCATCGAATCCGCATTCGTTACACTGCATTGCGGATTGGGCTGCTTCCGAGAAATTGACGTAGAGGATCTCACCAAGCACAAGATGGACAGTGAGGAGATGCACGTAAACGAGACGGCATGCGACATCATCAACCGGACGAAAGAGAGCGGACATCGCATCGTGGCTGTCGGCACCACCGTGCAGCGGGCTTTGGAGACAGCCGTCAGCGCCGACGGACGTCTTAAGCCTTTCGATGGCTGGACCAACAAATTCATCTTCCCGCCCTACGACTTCCAGATGGCCGATGCCATGATTGCCAATTTCTATCTGCCCTACTCGTCACTGCTGATGCTTTCATGCGCATTCGGCGGCTACGATTTGGTGATGAAGGCCTACAAAGAAGCCATCAAATACAACGAAGCCGATCCCAAACGCCGCTACCGCTTCGGCACCTTCGGCGACGCTATGCTCATTCTTCAGGACTGATGCATCAGCTCTACCTCTCTCTAGGCAGCAATTTGGGCGACAGGGAGCACATGCTTCAGGAGGCGCTCCGCCTCATTGGTGAAAACATAGGCACCGTCGTCCGCGTGTCTTCTTTCATTGAAACACGCCCCTGGGGTTATGAGAGCGAGCACATTTTCCTCAATGCCGCCTGTAAGGTGGAGACGACACTCAGTCCGACGGAATGCCTGCATGTCACACAGGAAATAGAGCGCCGTTTGGGACGCACGGCCAAAAGCCACAACGGATACAGCGACCGTCCCATCGACATCGACCTTCTTTCCTATGACGATGTTCGGATGGACACACCCGAACTCACGCTGCCGCATCCCCGCATGCACGAACGTGACTTCGTCATGATTCCGCTTAAAGAAATTACTCAAAACACATGTGGACAGATTTGACTGCTTGCAACCACATGAAAAAATGCTAAAATCGTATGAAAAAGTATCTCTTTACCTCTGAAAGTGTGTCGGAAGGACATCCCGACAAAGTGGCCGACCAGATCAGCGACGCCGTCCTGGATAAGCTGCTGGCCTTTGACCCCAACTCCAAAGTCGCCTGCGAAACGATGGTGACCACCGGACAAGTCATCCTGGCCGGCGAAGTCAAAACGAATGCCTACGTGGACCTGCAGCGTATTGCGCGTGAGGTCATCACCCGTATCGGCTACACCAAGAGCGAATATATGTTCGAGGCCAATTCCTGCGGTGTGCTCTCTGCCATTCATGAACAGAGCGCCGACATCAACCAGGGGGTTGAACGTGCGGTGCTTGAAGACCAGGGAGCCGGCGATCAGGGCATGATGTTCGGCTACGCCACCAACGAGACGGAAAACTACATGCCCCTTTCTCTCGACTTGGCCAACCGTCTGCTCATCGAACTGGCCGCCATCCGTAAAGAGGGTCGCCAGATGACTTATCTGCGTCCGGATGCCAAAAGCCAGGTGACGATAGAATACGGTGAAGACAACCGCCCTCTGCGCATCGACACCATCGTGCTCTCCACCCAGCATGACGAGTTTGACAGCGATGAGGCCATGCTGCAGCAGATACGCCACGACATCATCCACATCCTGATTCCCCGTGTCAAGGAAAGCATTAAGAATAAGAATATCAGCGCTCTTTTCGACAATCCCAACATCACGTATCACGTCAATCCTACAGGCAAGTTTGTGATTGGCGGACCTCACGGCGACACGGGACTCACCGGCCGCAAAATCATCGTGGACACCTATGGCGGCAAGGGGGCACACGGCGGCGGCGCTTTCTCCGGTAAAGACCCCTCGAAGGTTGACCGCTCCGCTGCTTATGCCGCCCGTCACATTGCCAAAAACATGGTGGCAGCAGGTGTTGCGGACGAGATGCTGGTGCAGCTCTCCTATGCCATCGGTGTTGCCCGTCCCGTCAGCATTTATGTCAACACTTACGGCAGCGCACACGTGGCGCTCTCTGACAGTGAGATTGCAGCAAAAATCGACGAGCTCTTTACGCTCACACCCTATCAGATAGAGCAGCGTCTGAAGCTGCGCAACCCCATCTACGAAGAAACTGCAGCCTACGGACATATGGGGCGTGAACCGCGCGTGGTCACCAAGACGTTCGAGAGCAACTACAACGGCGGATGCAAGACCGTCCAGGTGGAGCTTTTCACTTGGGAGAAGCTCGACTATGTGGATCGTATCAAAGAGAGTTTCGGCCTATGAACGTAGCTTTCTACTGCGCCAGCAGCGCCACCATCGCACCCAAATACTATGAAGCGGCCCGCCTCATGGGTCGCCTCATGGCACAAAACGGCTACACCGTCATCAACGGAGCCGGCAGCATGGGCCTGATGGCTGCCGTGAGCGACGGATGTCTCGAGGCCGGAGGAGAAGTAGTCGGCATCATACCCACCTTTATGATAGAAAACGATTGGCATCACAAAGGCCTCACCCGAATCATCGAGACCGAGGACATGCACCAGCGCCAGCGCAAAATGGCGGAAATGGCCGACGCCGCAGTCGTCATGGCTGGCGGAACAGGCACGTTGGCTGAACTCTCCGAGGTGATTTGCTGGAAGCAGCTCGGCATCTACTCCATGCCCATCATCATCGTCAACACCGACGGCTATTGGGACGACGTCCTCAGCTTTCTCAGCCGGGCAAAACGCGAGAACTTCATGCGCGACGAGAAGTGTATCGTCTGGAAGGTGGTCGCCACACCGGAGGAAGCGCTTCGCATCATCAACAGTGAACTGAAGCCTTGAGCGCACTCGAACCTCTTCTCTACGCCGCCGGCAACGATCCGCTTTTCGTCTGCCTCTTTCTACTGACAGCCCTGTTGCCGGTGCTTTACGTTTTTCTGCCCGAGCAGCATGCCTGGCCCTGGCTTCTCTCTCTGTCTCTTTCAGGCGGTTTGGCACTCTATTGTCGTATATATCAGAAGCTTGCAGTTCCGGACTGCTGCATTTTGATTGCGGCTTACTATTTCTACCGGGACTGCATGATACGCTTTGTGCACTGGGTTTTCTTCTCCCACGAAAAAAACTTACAGCGCAAAAAAACTCTTCTCTACTCTCTTTGGGCAGACAACGCCACATTCGTTGCAGGCTGCGCAACAGTGTTATCTGTTGGCAATATGACTATTTGGCTGAACGCATTGGTGGTTTTGTGTCTCATTTCCTCACGAATTTGGCTCTACTTCAAACTCTATTCAATCTTTTTCCAAAAAATTACCTCTTGTTTGCATTTTTTTGTGTACCTTTGCACTCTTGAAGTCGTCCCGGCACTTATTATTTATCTGCGCATCGGCGACGTAAATTAGACGCGAACGGTAAAAAAACAAGACAGGAAATGATTAAGAAGATACTTATCTCGCAGCCCAAACCCGCCACAGAAAAATCCCCCTATTACGATATTGCTCAGCGCTACGGCGTAGAGATTATCTTCCGGCCCTTCATCAAAGTCGAAGGTCTCACTCCTGCAGAATTCCGCTCGCAGCACATCAGCATCCTGGAGCACAGCGCCGTTGTTTTCACATCCCGTCACAGCATCGACCATTTCTTCGGTTTGTGCAAGGAAATGCGCGTCCACATCCCCGAGTCGATGAAGTATTTCTGCCTGAGCGAGCAGATTGCGCTCTACATCCAGAAGTACATTCCTTATCGCAAGCGCAAAGTCTTTTTCGGCGAAACGGGCAAGATGGAAGCCCTCGTGCCCCATATGGCCAAGCATAAGAACGAACGCTACCTCATCCCCCTGAGCGACGTGCACAACGACAGCATTGCCAATCTGCTTGACGATGCCGGCATCGCTCACACGGAGGCCGTCATGTATCGCACGGTGTCCAACGACTTCAAGGAGGGCGAGCCCTTCGACTACGACATGCTGGTGTTCTTCTCTCCCAGCGGCATCCAGTCGCTCATGAAGAACTTCCCCAATTTCGTACAGGGCGACATCGCCATCGGCACCTACGGTCCCACAACAGCCAAGAGCGTCATCGACGCCGGCTTCCGTCTGGACCTTCAGGCGCCCACTGCCGATCATCACAGCATGTCCTCCGCCCTTAACGCCTACCTGCTCAAGGTCAATGACGACTAACGGACTTTCCCGTGAAGAGCGCCTGAAGAGCCTTAAAGCCATTGAAGCCCTGTTTTCGGGCACCAATCCGTCTGCTACGGCTTTTCCCCTGAAAGTCATTTGGCGCAAGAATAGCGAGCGGACATCGCGTCTGCTCGTTTCCGTTTCCAAGCGCCACCACAAACGCGCCGTCGCACGCAACCGCATCAAGCGGCAGGTGCGCGAGGCTTATCGACTCCACAAGAACATCGTCACCACGCCCTGCGACATTGCTTTTCTCTGGCTCTCCAAAGAGCTTTGTCCTTCACCTCTGGTGCACCACAAGGTGGTCACTTTACTCCAAAAAGTCTCATGCGCCGACTCCTGATTCTTCCCATCCGCTTCTATCAGCGCTGCATCTCGCCGCTGACGCCGCCCTCATGCCGCTTCACCCCCACGTGCAGCCAATATGCTGTGGAGGCTATTGAGAAATACGGCCCCGTGAAAGGCCTGTGGCTGGCCGTCAGACGCCTGCTGCGCTGTCATCCCTGGGGCGGATCCGGCTACGACCCTGTGCCTTGACTGATTCTATACATTATATAATATATACATACTTAAACATATCACACCATGGATTTTAACAAGATCTCCGCTGCTGAAGCCGCAGCGCTAATTCAGAACGGCCAGACCATCGGCCTTTCGGGCTTCACACCTGCCGGCGTGCCCAAATGCACCCCCGCCGAGATTGCCAAGAAGGCTGCTGCCGAGCATGCTGCCGGACGTCCCTTCAAGATCAGCGTCTTCACCGGCGCTTCTACCGGTCAGAGCTGCGACGGCGAACTCTCCAACGCCGAAGCCATCGATTTCCGTGCACCCTACACGACGAATCCCGACTTCCGCAAGAACGTGAACCGCAACTCGCTCAACTACTCCGATCTCAACCTCTCCAACATGGCCACGCAGATCCGTCAGGGCTATCTCGGCCCCGTCAACTGGGCCATCATCGAGGCATGCGACGTGGAGCGCGTGGGCTCCAAGGCACACATCTATCTCACCGCCGCCGGCGGCATTTCTCCCACCGTGTGCCGTCTGGCCACCGAGGGCATCATCATCGAGCTCAACGCCTTCCATTCGCCCAAGAGCAAGGGCATTCACGACGTCTATGAGATTGAGGATCACCCCCATCGTACCCCCATCATGATCAACAAGGCCAGCGACCGTATCGGCAAACCTTATGTCGAGGTGGACGCTTCCCGCATTGTGGGCGTTGTCGAGTGCAACATCCCCGACGAGGCTCGCGCCTTCAAGGATCCCGATCCCATCACTTCACAGATCGGACAGAACGTGGCCGACTTCCTCCTGGCCAACATGAAACAGGGCCTCATCCCCTCTTCGTTCCTCAACCTGCAGAGCGGTGTCGGCAGCGGCGCCAACGCCGTACTGGGTGCACTGGGTCATTGTCCCGAAGTGCCCGATTTCAACATCTACACCGAGGTGCTTCAGGACGCTCCCGTGGGCCTCATGAAGCAGGGTCGCGTGCTTTCCGCCAGCGCCTGCTCTCTGACCGTCACCAACGAGTGTCTGCTCGACATCTATGACAACATGGACTTCTTCAAGGATAAGCTCGTGCTGCGTCCGTCCGAGATCTCCAACAGTCCCGAGGTGATTGCCCGCATCGGCGTCTGCTCACTGAACACCGCCATCGAGTGTGACATCTACGGCCACGTCAACAGCACGAAGATCTGCGGCACGAAGATGATGAACGGCATCGGCGGCAGCGCCGACTTCACCAACAACGCCTATCTCTCGATCTTCACCTGCGGTTCGACCACAAAGGGCGGCGCCATTTCCAGCATCGTGCCTTTCGCCAGCCACATCGACCACACGAACCACTTCATCGACGCCGTCATCACGGAGTACGGTGTAGCCGATCTGCGCCACAAGAGCGACATGCAGAAGGCCGAAGCCCTCATCGCTGTGGCTCATCCCGACTATCAGCCCATGCTGCGCGACTATCTGAAGTTCGCCGAAAAGACGGGCGGCCACACGCATCACTGCCTCTCAGCCGCATTCGCCATGCACGACACCTTCCTGCGCAAGGGCGACATGCGTCTTACCGATTGGGCCGAATACGTGAAATAAGCGTGCGGAGCTGGTCGACCCATCCCTTTTTGGGATAGACGAACCAGAATCCGTCGGCACCCGGCATCTCGATCGCCAGTCGGAACACGTCGCCTCCTTTGGCGTAGAGCGTTTCCAGACCTTTATCGGAAATTTCGAAACTCGGCACCAGCCAATATATTTGGTTGGCGCCGTTTCTTTGATTGGCCCGGAACTGCAGATCGCCCGAGGTGGTCGGCAGTCCGTTGTCACCGTGAATGATCGACTCCAGATCGGGGAATTCGCTCGAGGAGACTGTGGGGTAGCAGTCCACCAGACACTTGGCTCGAAGGATTCTGCGGTCCTGCAGGTCGAGGAAGAGCAAGCCGCGACCGGCCGGATAAGTTTCCTGCTGGGGCTGCACCGTCAGCGCTATGGCAAAGATGTAGGACGTGTCGGTCAACTGCTCGATGCGCACCCACTGGTCCGTCTCCTGTCCGTTGGCGCCGTGGCTTTCGACGATGGCTTTGGAGTCTTCGCCCTTGGGCTTCTTGACCGTCTGCAGCAGGTCGATGTCCAAGGTGCGTTTCGAGGTCAGCGTGAAGCGCATCATCGTGCGTCCGTTGATGTTTTCGGTGATTTGGCTGTAGCCGTCTTTGAAGACGCGCACCTTGTTGCGGTCGCTTCTGAGCGCCAGCTGGAAGATGCCGTTGGCATCGGTCGTTGTCTGGTTGAGCACGCGGTCGTTCTTGTCCACTTCGGCCACAGTGGCACCTTCGAGACCGCCGTTGGCGTCGGTCACTTTTCCGCTCAACTGTTGCGCCGTTGCCGCAAGATTGACGGCGAGGAGCGCCAGGAGCATCATGATGGTCTTTTTCATGATCGTATTGTTTTTCTTATTGTTGTGTCATTTCTTTCATCATCTCAGCCGCCGTACAGAGTTCCCGATACCAGTCTTCGCCGAAGCGGCGCACGAGTGGCTCCCGGAGGAAGCGGTAGAGCGGCGTGCCTTCAGCATCGCCTCTGAGGCGCGCGGCCTCGCAGATGTTCCACCGGTGGTATTGCAGCCCGACGAGTCCTCCGCCGAAGCGCTTCTCGCGGATGGGATAGAGGTGGCACGAAATCGGTTTTTCGGGCAGCAGACAGCCTCGGGGCCCGCGAAAGACACAGTTGCCGCCGCCGACAATGCTCGTCACCAACTCGCCTTCGGGATCGGCGTAAGCGACCCCCTGACGGTCGACCACCGATTGGGCCGAAGCCGACATCTCGGGCCAGATGTCGTCGAGCACCTCTTCGATGCGGGCAATCTCGTCCATCGTCACCGGCGCGCCGGCGTCGCCCTCCTCGCAGCATCGTCCGCTGCAGGCGGCAATGTCACAGGCAAAGCGTTCGGCGATGATGTCCGTATGCACGATGACATCGCCCACCTGAAGCATCGGCGGCAACTCGTTCACCATTGGACGGCCTCCTTTCCGTGCTCCGTGAGCCAGCGGTTGCAGAGCTCGAAGTGGTGATTGCCGAAGAAACCTCTGTAGGCCGACAGCGGACTGGGATGTGCGCTGCGCAGGACGAGATGCTTCGAGGCGTCGATGAGGGCGGCCTTCTTGCCGGCCGGAGCGCCCCAGAGCATGAAGACGAGTCCTTCGCGCTCGTCGGAGAGACGTCGGATGACGGCGTCGGTGAAGGTCTCCCACCCCTGTCCCGAATGGCTGAAGGCCTGATGGGCGCGCACGCTCAGACAGGTGTTCAGGAGGAAGACACCCTGTCGGGCCCATCGGGTGAGATCGCCCGAAGAGGGCATCGGGGCACCCGTCTCGCTCTGCACCTCCTGAAAGATGTTGCGCAGCGAGGGCGGGAAATCGACGCCTTCGGGCACCGAGAAGCAGAGCCCGTGGGCCTGTCCCGGCCCGTGATAGGGATCCTGCCCCAGGATGACCACCTTGACGCTGTCGAAGGGCGTCTGGCGGAAGGCATTGAAAATCAGCGGCCCGGGCGGATAACAGGGACCTGCGGCATATTCCGCCTTGACGAACGCGACGAGGCGGTCGAAATAGGGCTGCTCAAACTCCCCCTGGAGCCTTTGCGCCCAACTCTCTTCTATGTTTACCCTATGAGGCACTTGCCCGTCATTTCCTTCGGCTGCTCCAGACCCATGATGTGCAGGATGCTAGGCGCCACGTCGGCCAGAACGCCGTCGACGACTTTGGCCTGCTTGTTTTCGGTCACATAGATGAAAGGCACGGGGTTGAGCGAGTGCGCCGTGTTGGGTGTGCCGTCGGGGTTGAGGGCGTTGTCGGCATTACCGTGATCGGCGATGATGACGGTCTCGTAGCCGGTGGCCTTGGCGGCCTCCACCACCTCGTTAACGCACTGATCCACAGCCACGACGGCCTTCTCGATGGCTTCGTAGACACCCGTGTGGCCCACCATGTCGCCGTTGGCGAAGTTGACCACGATGAAGTCGTACTTGTCCTCCCTGATGGCAGCCACCAGCTTGTCCTTCACCTCGAAGGCCGACATCTCGGGCTTGAGGTCGTAGGTCTGCACCTTGGGCGAAGCCACCAGCACACGCTCCTCGCCGTCGTAGGGCGCCTCGCGTCCGCCGTTGAAGAAGAAGGTCACGTGGGCATACTTCTCGGTCTCGGCCGTATGCAGCTGCTTGAGACCCTTCTTCGAGAGGTATTCGCCGAGCGTCTGCTCCACGTTCTCCTTGGGGAAGAGGATGTGCACGCCCTTGAAAGAGGCGTCGTAGGGCGTCATGCAGTAGTATTGCAATCCGGGGATAGTCATCATACCCTGCTCGGGCATATCCTGCTGCGTCAGGGCGATGGTGATCTCCTTGGCGCGGTCGTTGCGGTAGTTGAAGAAGATGACGACGTCGCCCTCCTTGATGGTGCCGTCGACGGTCGCATTGTGGATGGGCTTGATGAACTCGTCGGTGACGCCTTCGTCGTAGCTCTCCTGCATGGCCTTGACCATATCGGTGGCCTGCTTGCCTTCGCCCTTGACGATGAGGTCGTAGCCCACCTTCACGCGCTCCCAACGCTTGTCGCGGTCCATGGCGTAGAAGCGACCCACGATGCTGGCGATGGCGGCGTTGCCGGCCTTCTTACATTCGTCCGTAACCTGCTGGATGAAGCCCTTGCCCGACTGCGGATCGGTGTCGCGGCCGTCCATGTAGCAGTGTACGAAGGTGTTCTTCACGCCGTATTCCTTGCCGATCTCGATGAGCTTGAAGAGGTGGTCGAGCGAGGAGTGCACGCCGCCGTTGCTCGTGAGACCCATCAAATGGACGTTCTTGCCCTGCTCCTTGGCGTAAGTGTAGGCGGAGACGATCTCCTTGTTTTTCAGGATGCTGCCGTCCTGACAGGCACGGTTGATCTTCACCAGATCCTGATAGACGATGCGTCCGGCGCCGATGTTGAGGTGTCCCACCTCGGAGTTGCCCATCTGTCCGTCGGGCAGACCCACGTTTTCGCCGCAGGTCAGCAGCTGGCTGTGGGGGTAGTTCTGGTTGAGATAGTCCATGTAGGGCGTCGGAGTGTTGTAGATCACGTCGCCTTTACCTTTGTTGCCGATGCCCCATCCGTCGAGGATCATCAGAAGTGCTTTTTTTCCCATTGTCGTTTATGTTTTGTTTGTTTGTGATGCTTTTTCCCGAGAGAACACACTCTCTAAGGGGACAAAGATACGTCTTTTTTGCGTCAATTGCAAGAACTCGGCGAAGATTTTTTGCCTAAGGGCCGCATTTGCTTTCCAACTAAAAAAAATTGCGCCCCAGTTAGAGAAAATTTGCGCCCCAGTTAGAGAGCAAAAATCGGCGCTCCCACGGGAGAAATTTTCCGGCCCCACGGGGAAACGGATTTTCGCCCTCGGGGACATCAGCAGCCGCCGTTTCCGTTTTGTCAAAATTTCGGATTATGAAACACGAAGAAACACACCCTTTTCTTTTACCCTAAAACATGATATTTGTGGCGTACACTACATTTTCTCGTTCTTTTCAGCCCTCGTTCTTCTACCGCGCAGAGGCCGCGCAGAGACCGCGCAGAGCCGCTGCTTGGCCCATTTTTTGTCAAAAGAAAGTCACGGGAGAGACGGGCTCACGCTGAAGACTGCGTGCGCGTACCCTAAAAAATCTGCGGCATTTCTTGCACATGTCGCAGGAATTTTGTATCTTTGCGGCATGATTTACGCTATTTCCGTAGTGATGCTCCTCCTAGGAGGAGGAATAGGATGGCTCGCGGGCCTTCTCGCGGAGCGCGCAAAACGTGCGCCCCTGGAACAGGAACGGGCCCAGCTGGAAGCCACGCTCACGGCGCAGCAACAGGCCGCCGCCGATCAGCTCGCCACGCAGCAACGCACTGCTGCAGAGCAACTTGCGGCGCAGAAAGAGCGCTACGAGGAAGCCCTCGCCGCCAATCAGCGCGCCGCCGCCGAACAGCTGGCGGCCGAAAGGCAACACAGCGGCGAAGTGCTCCGCCAACAGCAGCAGCACTACGAGAACGCCCAGAAGCAGCAGAAGGAAAGCTTCGAGGAGACGCTGCAGCGCGTCACCGCCGAGGTGAAACTCTCGACCGACAAGATGCTGAAAGACCGCCAGAAGGAGTTCGCCGAGAGTTCCGTGCAAAACATCACGGGCATCGTCAACCCCCTGCGCGAGAGTCTGGAGCGCATGATGAAGCAGGGCGAGCTGACGATGCACTCCACCGACGAGCTGCTGCGCGTCCTGAGTCACGGCAGCAAGGTGCAGGGCGACTGGGGCGAAACGATACTAGATGAACTGCTTGAGAGTCAGGGCCTAAAGCGCGGCATACACTACGACACGCAGACCGCCCTGCGCGACGCCTCCGGTCAGACGGTGCGCTCGGAAGAAGGCGCCACGCTGCGCCCCGACGTCATCCTGCATCTGGATCAGGAGCGCGAGGTGATCATCGACTGCAAGGTGTCGCTCACGGCCTTCATCAACTACGTCAACGCCGGGACGGAGGCCGAACGCCAGCAGTACCTCAAAGCCCATGTGGAATCGCTCGAGAAGCACGTGCGCTCGCTCTCGAAGAAGGACTACAGCAACTACGTCAAGCCCCCGAAGGTGCGCATGAACTACGTCATCATGTTCGTGCCCCACACGGGCGCCCTGTGGACGGCGATGAACGAGAAGCCCGACCTCTGGCGGCGCGCGATGGAGCAGAACGTCTTCATCGCCGACGAGCAGACACTCTACGCCGCGCTGCGCATCGTGGCTCTCACATGGACGCAGATCGAACAGAGTGAAAATCAGAAGCGTGTGTTCGACCTGGCCGGCGAGATGATGGACCGCGTGGGCCAGTTCGTGAAGCGCTACGAAGCCGTCGGACGCGCACTCGACGCCGCACAGAAGGCCTACGAAGACGGACAGCGCAAGCTGGAGCCCTCGGGCCAGAGCATCCTGCAGACCTGCGGCAAACTCATCAAACTGGGGGCCAAGCAAAGCGCCACCAACCCCCTGCCCCAACTGGAAAACAACGAACCGTGAACAGATACGACCTCAGCTCCGTGCGCGAAGATTTCCCCATCCTCTCACGCAAGATTTATGACAAATACCCGCTTGTCTATCTCGACAACGCCGCCACGACGCAGAAGCCGCGCGCGGTGGTTGAGGCGATGACGGAGGAATACTACAACGTGAACGCCAACGTGCATCGCGGCGTGCACTTCCTCTCGCAGCGCGCCACCGATCTGCACGAAGCCGCCCGCGAGACGGTGCGGCGCTTTCTCGGCGCCGCCTCGACGGAAGAGATTGTCTTCACGCGCGGTACGACGGAGAGCATCAACCTGGTTGCCACCTCGATGGCGCGTCTCCACAACGACGACCCCGCTCGTGAAGTCATCGTCTCGGCCTTGGAGCACCACTCCAACATCGTCTCCTGGCAGCTGGCGGGATTCCGTCTGCGCGTCATCCCCATGAGCGACGACGGAGAACTGGATCTCGACGCCCTCGAAGGACTCTTCTCGGAGCACACCTGTCTCGTTTCCGTGACGCATGTGAGCAACGTGCTGGGTGTGGAGACGCCCGTTGAGAGAATCATCCAAACGGCACATACTCACGGCGTTCCGGTGCTCGTGGACGGCGCTCAGAGCGCACCCCACAGACGCATCAATGTGGAGGCACTCGACTGCGACTTCTTCGCCCTTTCGGGCCACAAGATGTACGGCCCCACCGGCATCGGCGTGCTCTACGGTAAACGCGCCTGGCTCAATCAGTTGCCCCCGTACATGGGCGGCGGCGAGATGATCCGCAACGTCTCCTTCGAGCACACCACCTACAACGACTTGCCCTACAAGTTCGAAGCCGGCACGCCCGACTATGTCGCCTCGACGGGACTGGCGCGCGCCATAGATTATATGGAAGGCCTTGGCCTCGAAACCATACGCACTCACGAAGAGGCCCTCACGCAGTATGCCGTCGAACGTCTCTCGGAGATTGAAGGGATGCACATCTGGGGCCTGCGCCAGGGACGTCCGCTGCACGGCGTCGTTTCCTTCCAGGTGGGCAACATTCACCACCTCGACATGGGCACATTGCTCGACCGTCTGGGCATTGCCGTACGCACGGGCCATCACTGTGCCGAACCCCTCATGCACCGTCTCGGCATCGAAGGCACCTGTCGCGCCTCCTTTGCCCTCTACAACACCCGCGAAGAAGTCGACGCCCTCGCGGCCGCCGTCCGTCGCATACAAACAATGTTCTGACATGCTGCAGCAAGCGATGATACAGGGACGACTCGAGGCCGGATGCGACGAAGCCGGACGCGGATGTCTGGCCGGACCCGTCTTCGCGGCCGCCGTCATCCTGCCGCCCGATCTGGATCTGACACAGAGCGATCTGGCCCGCCTCAACGACTCGAAGCAGCTCTCGGAGCGCGTGCGCTACGAGTTGCGCCCCGTCATCGAGCGCGAGGCTCTGGCTTGGGCCGTCGGCATCGTGGACAACAAAGAGATCGACGAGATCAACATCCTGCGCGCCTCCATCCTGGCGATGCATCGCGCTCTGGATCAGCTCGCCACGCGGCCCGAATACATCCTGGTGGACGGCAACCGCTTCTACCCCTACAAGGACCCCGAGAGCGGACGATCCGTTCCCCACGAGACCGTCGTCAAGGGCGACGGCAAGATGATGAGCATCGCGGCGGCCTCGATTCTGGCCAAAACCTACCGCGACGACTTCATGATGAAGATACACGGGGAATACCCCCAATACCACTGGGACGGCAACAAAGGCTATCCGGCGCCCGAACACCGCGAAGCCATCCGCCGCTACGGCCCCACGCCCTACCACCGCATGACCTTCCGTCTGCTCCCGCCCGAACAACTCGAATTTGAATTCCCGGAATAGTATGCAGCCCACAGACATCAACATCATCATCGTCATCCCCGTCTTCCGCCCGACACTCTCGTCGGACGAAAAGGCTTCGCTCCGTCAGTGCCTGAAAGTTTTGGGCCCGCACCACGACGTCGCTCTGGTGTGTCCCGACTCGCTCGACACCGCCGCCTACGACGGCGCCGCTGCAGAAAAAATCCGCGCGGAGCGCTTCAAAGACAGCTTCTTCGAAGGCATCGAGGGCTACAACAGCCTGATGATGAGCCACACGTTCTACAACCGCTTTTCAAACTACGACTGGATGCTCGTCTATCAGCTCGACGCCTGGATCTTCGAAGACCGGCTGGAGGAGTGGTGCCGCAAGGGCTACGACTATGTCGGCGCCCCCTGGTTTGAGAACAACGAGAGCCACGAGACGGGCTGGCACCTCTGGCGCACGGGCAACGGCGGACTCTCGCTGCGCCGCCTGGAGAAGTTCCTGCGCATCACACAGAGCGGATGCCCCCTCAGAGTGCCGCGCGTGATCTGGTCGCACCGCTTCCGCCGCAAAGACGGACCGCGACGGCGCGTCAGCCTCGTGCTCGGGAAGAGAGACATGACCGTGGGGCAGTATATGCAGCAACTCTCGGCCACATGGGAGGACTATTTCTTCTGCATCTCGCTCGAAGGCACTTCGGAGGCGCTCCAGCTTCCTTCGCCCGAAGAGGCCGCTCGCTTCTCCGTGGAGCGTTCGCCCCGATGGCTCGTCGAGACGGTGCTCCGGGGCCAACGGCCCATGGGCTGTCACGCCTGGAGGAAATACCAGTACGAAGAGTTTTGGAAACAATACATTAAGCCCGAAGCATGAAACTGAGCATCATCACCGTCACCCGCAACAATCTTGAAGGACTGCGCCGCACCGCCGAAAGTGTGGCCGCACAGCTTTGGCACGACTTCGAATGGATCGTCATCGACGGCGCCAGCACCGACGGCACAAAGGAGTTCCTGCAGCAGCTCTCGTCCCAGCCAGACTGGTGGAAGAGCGAGCCCGACAAAGGCGTGTACGATGCGATGAACAAAGGATTGTCTATGGCGCGGGGCGAGTATCTCCTGTTTCTCAACGCCGGCGACGCACTCTGCGGCGCCTACACGCTGCAGGAGTGTTTCCACGACTTCCCCGAGAGCGACATCGTTTACGGCGACGCCGTCTTCGTCTATCCCAAGAAGGAGAAGACCATGGTGCATCCCGACCGCCTCAGCCTCTACTATTTCCGCCACCATTCCCTCTGCCATCAGGCCACCTTCATCCGTCGCGTCCTCCTGCGCGAATGCGGCGGCTACAGCCTCCGCTACACGATTGTGTCCGACTGGCGTCAGTGGATCGTCTGGATGACCGAAGGCCGCTCGTTCCGCCATCTGCCCAAGACGGTGTGCCGCTACATGATGGACGGGCTCTCCTCCAAGCGGCGCAAGGTCTCCAAGCAGGAGCGCGAAGAGGTCTTCCGCGAAGTGCTCCCGCCGCTCTACTGCGAGCTCATGCACGAGGTCGAAGCCGTCTATCCGAAGAAGAAAAAGAAATACCTGCGCTGGATTTACATCCTCAGCCTCCTCTCCCTCTCACTCATCATCCTCACGCTATGGTTGCTGCTCTGAAAGACATGAAGCTCGTCATCGGCCTTCTGGCCCGCGACTGCAAGGAGAGTCTCCTGCGCAACATGCCCCGCGTGGAAGCCATCGGCGAGGCTTTCGGCGACTGGCACGTGATTATCTATGAGAACGACAGCCGCGACGGCACCGCCGAAGCGCTGCAACAATGGGCCCGAAGCAATCCGCACATCGTAGCCATCTGCGAGACCACCCATCAGGACACCATCCCCAAGAAGACGTCCCGTTCGCCCTTCCCCCTCAAAAGCGTGCACCGCATAGAGCGTATGGCGCGTTTCCGCAACAGGGTGCTCGACGAGGTGAGGGCGCGCTACACACCGGACATCTTCTGCTTCATCGACATCGACGTGGAGCAATTCGACCCCCGACAGGTCATCGACGCCATCGTCCGTGCGCCCGAAGACTGGGGCGCCCTGTTTGCCAACGGCCGCATCGCTTACACCGAGAACGACGGCAGCGAAACATTTTATCCGCTGCAATACGACACCTTCGCCTATATGCCCGAAGGCGTCGACGCCATGACGACGGGCGACTGGATTGTCAACCGTCATTTCCACCGCGTGACGACACGCCTCTTCGGCGCCGCATTGCAAGAGACGCCCTATCTGCCCTGCAGCTCCGCCTTCAACGCCATCGGCATCTACAAATGGGAAGCCATACGCGATCTCAGCTATCGCACCGAACAGACGGAAGAACTGAAGCCTCTGGACGTGAGCTTCTGCGAACACATCCCCCTGAACGCCGACGTCGCCCGCAAAGGCTACGGCCTCTACGTCGCACGCGACATGGAAGTGATTTATATGCACAAGCGCAACACGCTCATCCGTAAGTTCGACCGCAAGATGAAGGACCTTCAGGTGAAGCGCCTCATCGCTTTGGGCGATCCTTATGTATAAAGCAACTGGCCCGTGCCCTTGAAATACTTCTCCAGGACGAGCAGCGAAATCAGGTCCTCCCGCTCCTGATTCCAGAACTGCTTCACCCACTCGTGAGCGTGCGCCGCAATGGCCTTCGCCTCCTCCGGATGCCGCTCGTAGTATTCAATCCGCTCGATCAAATCCGAATAGTCCGGGCGGATTTCTATATAATGGTAGTTGGGACGCAGGCGCGACTCCATAAACCAGGTCTCGTATTTCGGACGCGGCATCACGGCGACGGAATTGCTCGACATCACCCATTTGAGATTCGAGGCTACATCGTTGCCCTCGAGCGACATGATGTAGCGATACTTCAGATGGTCGTAGAGCGTGAGACCGCCTCCGGCCTGCACATCGCACAGAGGATGATGCTGCCACATCTCCAGAAAACGCTCGCGATGGGGTTTGCCGTTGACATCGCCGCGAAAGAGGATGCGCGTCTGCTTCTCTTCCCAGGCAATCGGATCCTTGATCCAGAGGAAATGACGCACCTTGTCCATATTGAGCAGGATGTTGTTGTTCGGCTCTTCGGGCGGCAGGATGGGACGGCTTTTGGTGAATCCCGGTTGCGGCAGCGTATGACTGACGTCGCCGCTGAGCATCATCCACTTCAGGCGCTTGGGGAAAAAGCGGGTGTACTCCATGCAGTCGTAAAAGTATGTGCTGTTGATTTTGCCCGTCACCTCGCGGTTTTTCTTCTCCATCGTAAAGCGCGAAAGGGGATAAGCCCCGTCGGACAGCGTGATGGGCGCCTCTAGATGACAGTAGAAGTTCACCCTGTCGAGGATGTAGCGCCGCTCCTCCTCGCTGCATTTCTTCAAAGCGCTCAGGCGATTGCGCAATCGCATCAGGCAGAACGCATCGGGCAAAAACTGCCACCACAGCCCCTTGAGATAAAACACCAGATGGCTGTTCTTGTGGATGTGTCCCCGTATGATGTGCAGGAGCCTCATGTGCCGGTGCTTTCTTCTTTGGCGTTTTCGCTGCGGTTGTGGGTCTTGTTGACGGTGGCATTGTACTCCATCAACCCTTTCAGATCCCGTTTCCATCGGTTGTGAGTCCAGAGCCAATATTGCGGCGCCCTGCGGATGGTCTGCTCAAAGAGACGGAAATATTGCTCCGTGATTTCCCAGTCGGGCACGCTCTTGGACTCTTCCACCATCGGCACCACATTGACCTCGTAGTAGCCCCGACGGGGACGCGAAACATCCAAATAGACGCACGCAAAATTGCACTGTTTGGCGATACGTTCCGTACCCGTCAGCACCAGTGTGTCGGGATGATTGAGAAAATCTGTCCAATAATGAGCGCTCTGATATATCGGGCTCTGGTCGGAAATGAAACCGACCACCATCTGTCGCTTCTCCTGACGGGTCACACGCACAATCTTGCGAAGGATGACGTCGCGCGTCACGCTCTCCGTGCCCATGCTGCTGCGCAATTTCAGGAACACACTGTCCAGGGGTTTATAGTCCAGCTCGTGAATCACCTGCCCGGCCCACACGTTTTCGGGCAAATGCAAACCGATGGAGATAATCCACTCCCAGTTACAGTAGTGGCCGATATAAAGGGCCACATTGTAGCCCTTGTCAAAGAGCTCCCGGATGTACTCCATATTGTGATAAGTGACGCGTCGACGCATTTCCTTATGCGACATGGAAGCCAAGGCAAACGTCTCGATGATGTAGTCGCAAAACCAGTGATAAAACTCCCGCTCCGTTTTGAGCAGCTCTTCGGCAGTTTTTTCAGGAAAACTATCCGAAAGATTGCGCCGCACCATGCTGCGGCGGTACTTCACAACGTGGTAGACCAGGCAATACAGCAAGTCGGAAACGGCATAGTGCACCCGAAGGGGAATGAGGGAATATAACCAAATAACACTCCAAATGCACCAATACGTCACTCTGCTCCATCCGTGGAGTTGGCGCATACAGAACTTGTGGCTTTGAAAATCCGGTCGATTCATAACACAAAAGTACGAAATAAAGTTTAGAGTTTAGAGTTTAAAGTTTAAAGTTTTTGGCTAATATGACTTTTTTTCGTACATTTGCACCATGAATGCTTCAAAATTAAGTGTGGTGTCTCCCGTGTACCACGGGGAAAATATGCTCGAGGAGCTGGTGGCACGCATTTCGAAAGCCGTCGCCCCGCTGACCTCCGACTACGAGATTATTCTGGTGAATGACTGTTCGCCCGACGCCTCCTGGGAGGAAATCAAGACCCTGTGTGCCCGCGATGCGAAGGTAAAAGGCATCAATCTGGCCCACAATTTCGGCCAGCCTTATGCCATCACGGCCGGTCTGTCGTATGCTCAGGGCGATTATATCGCCGTCATCGACTGCGATTTGCAGAACAAGCCGGAGGACCTTCCGGCGCTCTTCCTCAAAGCGATGGAGGGCTACGACATCGTGAGTGCCCGCCGCGTGCACCGTGACGACACCTTCCTCAAGCGCATGTCCTCCGCCGTGTTCCACCGTGTCTACGACTTCCTGAGCGGATTTTCCACCGACAAGGCCGTGGCCGAGTTCGGCGTGTATTCCAAGCGCATCGTCAAGGTCTATTGCAGCATTCCCGAATACAGCCGCTCTTTCGTCGAGCTCATTCACACTCTGGGCTTCCGCAAGACGGGCATCGACGTGATGCACGACCACCGGCTGGAAGGCAAGAGTTCCTACAACCTCTCTCGCCTGCTCCGTCTGTCCTTCAACGCCATCATCTCCAACTCCAACCGCCCGCTTCAGCTGGCGGTCACGCTGGGCTTCATCATGAGCCTCTTCTCGTTTCTCATGGCGGTGTACAACATCTTTGCCAAGTTTGCCGGTTGGAACGAAGTGGCCGGCTACACCACGACGGTCTTCTCCATCTGGTTTGTAGGCGGCCTGCTGCTCTTCATGATGGGCATTCTGGGGCTCTACATCGGCAAGATTTTCGACCAGGTCAAGGGTCGCCCCGTGTTCATCGTTCAGGATACGCTCAATATTTAGTCGTTTCATCGCATGATACCGTTCAACAAACCATACTTCTCGGGTCGCGAGCTCTCCTACATCGAGGAGGTCTGCCACAGCGACACAATGTCGGGCAACGGCCATTTCACCAAGTTGTGTCACGGCTTCTTCGAGAAGCGCTACGGCTTCCGCAAGTGTCTGCTCACCACCTCCGGCACCGACGCCCTTGAGATGTGCGCCATGCTGTGCGAGCTCAAGCCGGGCGACGAGGTCATCGTGCCCTCCTACACCTTCGTGTCGTCGGCGCTCGCCTTTCTGAGAGAAGGTGCCACCGTGCGCTTTGCCGACAGCGGCAGGGAGAACCCCAATATCACCGCCGAGACCATCGCCCCGCTCATCACCGATAAGACCCGCGTCATCTGCGTGGTGCATTATGCCGGCGTGGCCTGCGACATGGACGCCATCATGGCCCTGGCCGAAGAGCATCACCTTCTGGTGGTGGAGGATGCGGCGCACGCCATCGACGCCTACTATAAGGGACGTCCCTTAGGCGGCATCGGCCATCTGGCAGCATTCTCTTTCCACGAGACGAAAAACATCAGCAGCGGCGAAGGCGGCATGTTGGTGGTCAACGACGAGCGCTTCGTGCGCCGCAGTGAGATTCTGTGGGAGAAAGGCACCAACCGCGCCGAGTTCTACCGCGGGATGGTGAACAAATACGGCTGGTGCGACATGGGCAGCTCGTTCCTCCCCTCGGAGTTCAACGCCGCCTACCTTTGGGCCCAGCTGGAGCAGATCGACGACATTCAGGGCCAACGTCTGCACATCTGGCAGCGCTACGATGAGGCGCTTCTCGGACGCCTGCGCCACGGCATCTGCGTCATGCCGGAGACACCGGACTACGCCACCAACAACGCCCACATGTACTATCTGCTCTGCCCCTCTCTTAAGGAGCGTACGGCGCTGATGAACTACCTCAAGAACCACGGCGTGCAGACCACGTTCCACTATCTGCCCCTGCATTCGAGCACTTACTACGCACCCCGTCACGACGGACGCCCCCTACCCGAATGCGACCGCTACGGCGACTGTCTGGTGCGTCTGCCGCTTTTCTACGAACTCACCGACAGCGAGATTGATGAAATCACCGCGCTTCTCCTCGCTTATTGAGCGCCGTTTCGTCCGTTTCTGCATCGTGGGCGTTGCATCCACCGCATTGCATTACGGGCTCTACTGCCTGCTGCTGTGGAGCACGGTGGAGGTGAATGTGTCCTACACCGTGGCCTACATTGCAAGCTTTTTCGCAAACTTCTGGCTCACGAGCGTCTTCACCTTTCGCGCCCGGCCTGCCTGGGGCAAGTTCGCAGGCTTCGCCGGAAGTCATGCGGTCAACTATGTGCTCCACATCGTCCTGCTCAACCTCTTCCTGTGGTTGGGCGTGCCGCCTTATGTGGCGCCGATTCCCGTCATCATGACGGCGATGCTCGTGCAGTACACCATACTGCGTTTTGTCTTCACGCATAAATCCACTCAGGCATGAAAAAAATAACTCAGGCGCTCGTCACCTTCTTCTCCAATCCGAGAAACGTATTCATCCTTGGCATGCTGGTTGCCATCACGGCTACGGCTCTGGAAACCTTCCGGGGTCGCTGCACCAACTACTACGACTACCGCGATTCCACCGTCGATTTCTTCAACGGCATCTGCGTCTACACCCTCGACTGGGTGCAGGCCCATCGCATCTACTTCCTCTACACCCCCAACTTCAACTTCCTCTTCGCCCCCGTGGCCTATTCGCCCTGGTGGCTCGGGCCTTTCATCTGGAATCTGGCCAACTACACCCTCTTCTTCCTGTCCATTTGGACTCTGCCCAAACAGTATGCCGACCACCGGCTCAAGATCTTCCTCTTCCTTCTATTGGTTCTGGAGCAGAGCATCTTCTGCTTCCAGTTCAACACGGTGGTGTGCTACATCTTCCTCTTTGCCTTCACTCTGATGGAGCGCGGCCAGTTCTTCTGGGCCATACTGCTCATCATGTATTCCGCCTGCACCAAAATCTATGGCGGCATCGAGCTCGGCCTTCTGCTCTGCTACCCGCGCTTCTGGCGCCACATGGGCTACGCTGCGGCCTGCGGCCTGATGTTCTTCCTCATGCCGGCCCTCAAGGTGGGCTTCGACGGTCTGATTCCGCTCTACCAAAGCTGGCTGTCGATGATTGAGTCTCACCACAGCGACGTGGACTTCGTGGGCCTGCTTTTTGCCCCCGGCTTCAAGCAGCTCTTCCTGGCCGACTACCGTCTCTTCCAGCTCGGAGTGCTGGCCGTCTTGGGTGTCTTGTTCTTCTGGAGGCGCGAACGCTGGAGCGACTTCAAGTTCCGCGCCCACGCCCTCGGCGTTCTCATGGGCTACGTCATTCTTCTGAGCGACTGCCCCGAGACGCACACCTACATCATTGCCCTCTCAGGCTACATGCTCTGCTATTGGCTGTGGAACAAGCATACGGTCTACGACAAGGTGCTCTTCTGGTCCATGTTCGTGCTTTTCGGCATGGTGCCCAGCGACGTGCTCTGTCCCGTCTCGGTGCACGAGTTCCTCCACGCCGACCTGTGGCTCGACGTCTTCGGCTACACACTGGTGTGGCTTGAAATGATCTGGGTGGCCGTCCGCCCTACTCAATGCGGCGAAACCAGTAGTCGAATTTCCTGAAGTCCTCCTTTGAGAGCGCTTCCGCCCGGGCCTGATCCATGCGGCAGAGCGGAATGTCGCGATACATCGCCGCTACCAATGTGAACGTGCTGGGCGGACCGATGAGGGCGTCGCACTGCGAGAGCATGTAGAGGTCTTCCGGCGGTGTGCCGCCCAAAAGATGCACCTTGGGCTGTTTCTCCCCTTCTTCGGTGCCTTCCTGCAAAGTGCGGCAAAACGCCTCCTCCGTCACGACGGGGTCGTTGGTGGCGAGATACACATGCACCGTCTCCCCCGGATGCAGGCGGACAAAACCGAGCACAAAAGCCGCATAGGTTTTATCGTCGTAGAAATAGCGGCCGTCGGCCCACTGTGCGTAGTCGCCCCGTCGGATGTGCAGCCCCAGCCGCACGCCTTTCTCTTCATCCAGCACCCTCATCTTGGCCTGTACGGGCAACGTGTAAGCCTCGTCAATTTGGAAAAGGCTGCAGATTTCATCGCGGTATTTAAGAAAGAGATCGTAGTAGCGCACGTTCCATCCCGCCACCACCACGTTGCGATGACGCTCCACGATGCGCTCCAGCGCCACGGGGTCGCAACCGTCCCGGTAGGAGGCTGTCGGCAGAAGACGCAGCGCCGCCAGGACCTTCGCCACCAGATACAGCGCGAAACTGGTGTGCCGGGTGTGACGTATGCGGAAATAGGGATATTTATAAGAGAAGCGCATGGAAAGCACATGCCTCCCGTGCTCGCGTCCGTAAGCATAGACGTGGGCAAACTGCAACAGGTTGTTGCACATTTGGCTCTTATCGCGGGCGAATATCATTGGTTCTGTCGCATGTATTGGGGGAATGTCAGGGACGCGCGGCCACCGCTGTAGCGCCGGCGCAGCGTCTCGTAGTCGGCCATCTTCTTATTGGGCAGGCGCTTCTGCAGCCAGGGCCGCAGAAGTTTCTTTTGCACAAAGTTACCATAAAGCTCAAATTCTGAAAAGCCCGAGCCCTGCGTCCGGTCGTAGCTTTCGAGCACCACTTCCCACCAGGCTTTCTCTCCGCCCTGCTCCAAACGCCGGTGAAGCGCCTCCAGATGCGCCTTGGAGAAGAGCATCTTGTGAGCGACGTAAGAGAGGTCTGCCAACTTCAATTCGGGGATGAGCCTGAGGATGTTGTCGTAGTAGGGCTGATGACATTCGTAGCTCATGTAGAACACCGTTTCACCGGCGGCGGAAAGGAACACGTGGGGGCGGATCAGCACGTGGTCGGCGTCGATACAGAGATAGTGGCGGCAGGTGCCCACCCCTCCACTCAACTTGATAAACTGCTGGAAGAGCCATCCGCTGCGATCGCCCAGATTCAGCGCCTTGGGGCCGAAGCCGAGCACCGTTGTTTCCTCCACATACACCAGCCCCTGCTCCAGGCAGAACTGCTTCACCCGCTCGTCGTCGGGCGCCACCAGATAGATGTTTTCTATCGGATGCTGCACCTGCCGCCTCACGCCTTCGATGCAGAGGGGCAACGTGCCCAGGTCTTTGGCCACTACGGGGATGACCACGTCGATGGGGTCATCGGAGGGCTTGATTGGAGGGAACTTCCTCCACGAAAACAGCCTGTATCTCAGTTCGCGCCATGTCATAGTCGGTCTGCGGTCTTATAGAGTTTCTGATAGTATGCTTTGAGCGTCTGCAGCGCCCCCTCTTGCTGCTTTTCGGACCAGGTAGAGAGCATCACGCGGGCGGAGGTGTTGTCCCAGATGAGAGCACCCTCTTTCCTCACCATACCCACGGCGTCGGGCACGGCAAACACGGCGTAGTGGGCTGCCCCATCGTCCAACATGTCTTTCGACCATGGGAATGCTTCGTGAGAGGTGCCGACGAGGGAGAGCAAGGTGGCGACCAGGTCCGTCTGCGAACCCAAAGTGTCAATCCTCCGGGGCGCACGCACAATGCCGCCCGTCATCACCAACGGCACCTGGTAGTGCGACAGTGCATAGTTGTCCATCACCTCGGGATAGCACCCCTGATGATCGGGCACCGCCACCACCAGCGTGCGCTCCCAACCGGGCTGACGGTGCAACCTGTCCACGAAATGCCCCAGGCAGGAGTCGGCATAGTGGAAGGCATTCAGCGCAGGATGCGCCAGCGCCTTGTAACCCGGCACGTCGAAGGGCTCGTGACTGCTGGAGGTCTGCACCACCGTCAGCGAGGGACGTCCGAGAGGCATCTTCTCCAGATCGTCAGCCGCGCGGTCGAACACTGGTCCGTCGGCCACACCCCATTTCCCGGTACGCTGCGCAGCCGGGAAATCTTTCTCCGAGACGATGTTCTGAAATCCCGCCGCCACCAGATAAGAGCGCATGTTGCTGAAGTTTGTGTCGCCGCCGTAGTAGTAGCGGGTGCTGTAGCCCGCCTGCTTCAGGGCCGAAGCCAGCGAGGGTAGCGTCGCCGTCTTGCGGGGCTGGTCCATCAGCGAGTAGGTGGGAAATGCGGGGATCCCGCTCAAGACGCTGACCAGAGCACGGTCGGTGCGCATCGTGTTGCTATAGAATCGAGTGAATAACAACCCCTCCGAGGCCAGCCGTTCCAGCTGCGGCACCGTGCCTCTCACCAACCCGGCCTCCTCCATGAGCTGCGTGGAGAAACTCTCCAGGATAATCAGCACGATGCGCTCCGGCTTCGCCGTGAAGAGGCTGTCGCGAAGCATAAAAGTCGTCGTATCCGTCTCATGATTGAGGTTGTCCACCAAAAGCTCCGCCTCTTCGTCACTCATGAAACGGTATTGCGAGGAGAGGTCTTCCTGATGTGTGGCGCTCTCAATGAAGCTGAACACGGGATTCACGGCGGCGTGGTTGAGCCGGATGTTTTCGGAGAAATACACCGTGCCGGTATGGTTCGTGCCGGTGCTGAGGCCGCCGCGCATCGGCAGCACCAGCGCTCCCGTCAGCAGAAGCAGCACCAGACGTCCGCCCCATCCTGGAGAGGCTTCATAGCGGGGTCTCAGGCGCCACACGCCCCAGGCCAGAAGAAACATTGTCGCTGCGGCAGCCGACATCTGCCAAAAGGATGCAGATGCAAAAGCCTCGGCTGGCGAGGTCTTCAAATAGAGCACGGGAGTGTAGTCGAGCGGAAAACCCCAAGGCCCGTATAGTCCCAAGTTGGCGACAGTGGCCAGAGCGTAGACAGCGCCGAAGACGGCAAAGTAAGCGCTCCAGAGGGCCTTCATCCAGCGACCTCCCGCACCGACGACCAGAAGCAAACCGGGAATCACAGTCAGATAGGCGCCGACGGCAACGTCCAGCTTCAACGCCTGCAGCGGAGCCATCAGCCTTTCGCTCCATGCCGTGCCGGCCATCAGCCCGCTGTAGAGCAAGAGGAAGAACACGTGGCCCAGGGTGCCCGTCAGCGTCCAGAGCAGCAGCGTCAGCAGGAAAGTTTTCAGCGATTTCATCATCTCTTTTCCTCCTTTCCGCCAATCACCAGGCTGTCGCCAAGCATGCGCTGCATGTAGCTTTGCTCCACGGCGCGCCTCAGTGCCTCATTGCCGCCTTTCATGGCGAGTGAGCCCTGCCATGTGACAGCCCAAAGCTGCGAGTCCGGCGTCGAGAGCACATCCTGCCCGAAGGCGATATACGGCTTGTTGTATTTCAGACCCGAAAGCACGGTGGGCATGATGTCGATTTGCTGCACGGGGCCTTCGCGCCGCTCGGGACGGAAGATTTCCCCCGTGGGATCGTGGAAAATCACCGGCACGCGAAACACGCCCCACTCCGTCTGGTATTCCGGACGGCTACTGGCATTGGTGTGATCTCCGGTGATGACAAAGAGCGTCCGCCCGAACCAGGGCTCCTTCCTTGCTGCTTCAAAGAAGCGGCGCAGCGAGAGGTCGAGATAACGCACACAGCGGTGCATCGGATTGTCCGGATTGTCCGGGAACTGCTCCTCGTATTGCTCGGGGATGCGGTAGGGATGGTGGCTCGATGCGGTGAAGACGGCTGCCATGAAGGGCTCCTTCGTCTGCTCCGTCAGCATGCGCTCCATAAACTGCAGGAAGGGCTCGTCCCAAATGGCCCACATGCCGTCGAACTCTTTCTCGCCTCCGAAGCGCTCATCGGCGTCGAACTCCGTACGCCCCCAGTAGCGCTGAAAGCCGCTGTTGCGGGCAAAAGCCTCAAAACCCATCGACCCGTTTTGTGCGCCGTGGAAGAAACCCGTCTCGTAGCCCGAGCCGCCCAATTCACGCGCCAAACCGCCTACGCGGTTCATCGCCGAAGGGGTCAAGAGGAAGGGCTCCCCCATCATCGGGATGGACGAGAGCACGGAGGGCATGCCGTCGATGCTTTTGCGCCCGTTGGCGTAGTTCTCCCGGAAGGTGAGACTCTCGCGGCAGAGCGAGTCGAGGAAGGGCGTTTGTCCCTCGTAGTCGTTGTAGTGTCCGAAATATTCCTGCCCCAAACTCTCACAAATCATCACCACGACGTTGCGTCTGAGCATCCCCTCTCCGCTGGCGGGGTGTACGGGAGAATAGATGCGGTCCAACTCTTCGGCGCTGTAGTAGCCCGGGTCGCGGAACACGGCTTTGTTCCAGGTGCGGATAAGCGAGAAGGGAGTGTTGAGCACGACGGCTGCCGTCTGCGGCGAGGCGGCATACTGAAAGGCGTTGCTGATGGTGACGGGGCGCACGGCTGTGGTGAATCCGCCGCGCATGCCGGCCACGGAGAGCGGCACATAGCAGACGAGCGCCAGCAGGGCTGCTGCGGTGCTGCGCCAGCAGGACTTCCGCTCCCAAGGGAACGGACTGACGCTCCTGTAGCAACGCCACGAGGCCCAAAGCATCACGAGACCGGCAATGACGATATACCAGTGGCGCAACATCTCGGCGGCAGCAATGCCCGCGAGATTGGTTTCATGGGCAAACTCGCTCATCACCGTCCCTGTCGTGCGGCGACCCGTATAGGGGAAGTAAAGCGCATCGCCAAGATTGCTCACCACGATGAGCGCCATCGCCAGCATGAAGAGCAGACGCAGGGTGAGAGCGTAGCCCTTGAGCGCCTTCCACTCTGCCGGCAGCGGCAGCAGCGCGGCGAGGGCATAGGGCGCCATGAGGTAGAGCAGTGCAGAGGTATCGAAGAGCAGGGAGCCTGTGAAAAGACGTCCCCAGGGCTCCGCCGTCAACTGCGGCGCCAAGAGCCCCCAGTTCTCCGCAACGAAGACTGCACGGCAAAGCCCCATAATGAGGTAAGCCCACAGGAAGTTGAGGAGAAAAGAGCGTATCATGGGCACAAAAATAGCAAAAAGTTTTGAGTTCGCACCTCCGGCCCGCCAGATTTTTTGTCATGTGGAATATTTTTTCTACTTTTGCCCCCAAACAAATTTGGATTATGCTCAAACAGTTCCTCTCCATCATGGCCCGCTATTTGCGTCCCTATCGCAAATATTTGGGGTGGGCCGTCGTGTTGAACTTCTTTGCCCAGTGGATGAACGTCTTCTCTTTTGTCGTCCTCATCCCCATCCTCAACATCCTCTTCAAGATTGACCAGACGGTCTACACCTATCGCGAGATTGACTGGTCGCACATCCACAAGGATGACATCATCAACAACGGCTATGCCTGGTGTCAGGAGATGATTGCCGCCCACGGCGCTTTCTTCACGCTGGTCATCATGGGCGTGGCCCTCATTGTCATGACGGGCATCAAGACGGCGGGCTACTTTGCCTCTTCCGCCGTGATGGTGCCGCTGCGCACCGGTGTGGTGCGCGACATCCGCGTCCAGGTCTACAAGAAGGTATTGGCTCTGCCTCTGGGCTTCTTCACCGAGGAGAAAAAAGGCGATATCATCGCCCGAATGAGTGCCGACGTGCAGTGTGTCGAGAGCAGCATCACGAGCAGCATCGACATGCTCATCCGCCAGCCCATCGCCATCCTGGTGTGCTTCTTCACCCTCTTCACCGTGTCGTGGCAGCTCACCTGCTTTGTGCTCGTTGTAGCCCCCATTGCCGCATGGATCATGGGCGTCGTGTCCCGCAAGCTGAAAGCTCAGAGCGGCGCCGTGCAGGGTCAGTGGGGCGACATCATCGCCCAACTCGACGAGACCCTCGGCGGCCTGCGCATCATCAAAGCCTTCATCGCCGAGGAGAAGATGACGCGCCGTTTCATCTTCGTCAACGATGAGTTCCGCCGCGGCATGAACCAGATGGTCATTCGCCAGAACGCCGCCCACCCCATGTCGGAGTTCCTGGGCACCATCATCATCGTCGTCGTATTGTGGTTCGGCGGCCTGCTGATCCTTCAGGGCTCCAACCTCATCGACGCCTCCACCTTCATCTTCTATATGGTGATTCTCTATTCGGTCATCAACCCCATCAAGGAGCTTTCGCGCGCCACCTACCAGATTCCCCTGGGTCTGGCTTCGATGGACCGTATCGACTTCATCCTCAAGGCCGAGAACCCCATCAAGGAGCTCCCGAATGCCAAGGAGATTAAGGACTTCACCAAAGGTGTGGAGTTCAAGCACGTCTCCTTCTCCTACATCGAGGGCCGCCCCGTCCTGCGCGACATCAACATCACGGTGGAGAAGGGCAAGACCATTGCTCTGGTGGGCCAGTCCGGTTCGGGCAAATCCACGCTGGTGGACCTCGTGCCGCGCTACCACGACATCAAGGAGGGCGAGGTGCTCATCGACGGCGAGAACATCAAGAACGTCACCATCTCCTCCCTGCGTTCGCTCATCGGCAACGTCAACCAGGAGGCCATTCTCTTCAACGACACCTTCTACAACAACATCACCTTCGGCGTCGAAAGCGCCACGATGGAGCAGGTCATTGAAGCCGCCAAGATTGCCAACGCCCACGACTTCATCATGGAGTCGGAGCACGGCTACGACACGATGATCGGAGATCGCGGCGGACGTCTCTCCGGCGGACAGCGCCAGCGCGTCTCCATCGCCCGCGCCATCCTGAAGAATCCCCCCATCCTCATCCTCGACGAGGCCACTTCGGCCCTCGACACCGAGTCGGAGCGCCTGGTGCAGGAGGCTCTGGAGCGCCTCATGAAGTCGCGCACCACCATCGCCATTGCCCACCGCCTCTCCACCATCAAGAACGCCGACGAGATCTGCGTCCTCTACGAGGGTCAGATTGTGGAGCGCGGCACCCACGAGGAGTTGCTGACGATGAATGGCTACTACAAGAAACTCAACGACATGCAGCAGCTCTGAAGCACCTGCTGTCGTCCGGCGCATAAAAAGAGCGGGGCCCGAAGGGGGCTCCGCTTCTTTTTTACTGTGTAATGCCGTAGCTTAGTCGATGGCGTACTCCACGGTGTTGACCACACGCACCCGCTTGATGTAAGGCGTGTTGGGGTCGCGGTCTTCGATGCTGAACTGGCCCTGCTGCGCTGAGATGATGCCGCCGACCTCAGCCTGGGCGTCGCTGGCAAACTGCTCTGCCGTCTGGCGTGCGTTCTGCATGGCTTCCTGCACCATTTCGGGCTTGATGTCCGTCAGCCCGGTGAAGTCGTAACGCACGCGCTGCGTGTCGCCGTATTCTTCCGTCACCAGAGCGATGCCCTGTTTCATGAGTTCCTGCTGACGGTTCATCAGCTCGCGCACTTTGTCCACGTCGGTGGAGCTCACGGTGATGACGCATTCGGCCTTGTAGCGGTAGTTCATGATTTCGTTGCTGTAGTTGTCGGCCTGACGGTCGCGGATAGTGGGAGGATTCACGCTGATCTCGGAGTCCTTGAGGCCGGCGGCTTTGAGGAAGGCCACCACCTTGCGGTTTTTCTCGGCGATGAGTTCGTACATGGCCGAGGGGTCGTTGCCCAGCTCCTTGTACATCAGGGGCCAGGTCACCTTGTTGGCGGGCACCTCACGCTCCGAGAGGCCCTTCACCGTCACCTTGCGGTCCATCTTCTTGAAGTTCTGCACGCCGCTCTTGATGCAGCAGCCCAGCACACACAGCCCCAGCGCCAGGATGAGCGAGGGCAATAAATACTGATTCTTCATAGCCTTAATCATTACGCATTATACATTATATAATTATCAATTGTCAATTATCAATTATCAATTCGGTAGCGTGACCGTGACGCTCTTGAGGTCTTCGGGGCGCGAACTGTTTCCGTAGCTCACCTCATAAACGCCGCCCTTGCGAGGCTGCATGGCGTTGCATTCGGGGTTGAACAGAGCAAAGCTCTCCGGCGTGAGCGTCAGGCTGACGTCGGCCTTCTCTCCGGCTTTCAGCGCCACGCGGCGGAAGCTGCGCAGGGAGCGCAGGGGGCCTTCGGCATCCTGTGTGTCGCGGATATAGATCTGAAGCGTCTCGGTGCCGGCGCGCTTTCCGGTGTTCTTCACCGGCACGGTGAGGGTCACTTCCCCGCCCTGCTGCTTCACCGAGGCCTCGCCGATCTCGAAGCTCGTGTAGCTCTGTCCGTAGCCGAAGGCGAAGAGCGGATCGGAGAAGTAGCGGTAGGTGCGGCCCTTCATGCTGTAGTCCTCGTAGTCGGGCAGCTGCTCTGTGGAGCGGTAGAAGGTCAGAGGCAACTTGCCGCTGGGGTTCACATCGCCGAAGAGCACGTCGGCCACTGCCGTGCCGCCTTCCTCGCCGGGATACCAGGCCTGCACGATGGCGTCGCACGACTCGGTCTCCGGCGTCAGGGCGATGGCGGAACCCGAGCAGCAGACGAAGATGACCTTCTTGCCGGCAGCCTTGAGGGCCTTCAGAAGCTCGCGCTGCACCTTGGGCAGCTCGATGCTGGTGCGGTCGCCGCCCTTAAATCCGTCGATGTTTACGGGCATTTCTTCGCCCTCCAGCGTCGGGGCGATGCCGCCCACGAAGACCACCTTGTCCACACCCTTGAGTTGCGCTGCCACTGCGGCGTAGTCGATAGGCGTCTGACGGGCGATGTTGAGCTTGAGGTCGCTGCCCCAGGTGGCCACGTGGCTGTAGCGCACCTCGATGTTGTATTGCTTGCCGGCCTCAGCCTGGATCTTCGTCTCGGTGTCGGCGGTGCGCCAGGTGTGCTCGCGCTTCTTGCGCTCTCCGTTGACCCATACCTCGAAGTGTCCGGTGCCTTCCGCCTTCACCACGTATTCGCCGTCGGCAGGAGCCGTGAACACCGTCTCGTATTTGGCTGAGAAGCCCTCCAGCTTGATGCCGGGGGCAAACTGGTGCATGCCGGCAGTGGTGACGGCGAGCGGTGTGGTGTAGTATTGTGTGGCGTCGGGCTTGCCTTCCATCTTGAGGTTGTTCCAGAAGGTGCCGCGCACGCCCTTGCGACCGCCAATGGCGCAGTCCGACGCCATCAGGCATTCGTTCACGAGGTCGCTCGTCAGGTCGCATCCCTTCATCCAGGTTACCTTTTTCTGTTTGTTCCTGATGCCCTGCAGGATGCTCACGCTGCGGTTGGGCACACCGTTGTAGTTGCCCCAAAGCATGGGCTCGCTATCGGCGTTGGGACCGATCACGGCGATGCGCTCCTTCCCTTTCCTGAGGGGCAGCACGCCGTCCTTGTTCTGCAGCAGCACGATGGCTTCACGGGCCATGTCGAGGGCCAGCTGACGGTGCTCCTTGCTGTCCATGGCGGAGTAAGGAATCTGCGACCACGCCACCAGCTTCGGATCGTCCATCTCGCCCAGGTCGAAGCGGCCTTCCAGGAGGCGCTTCACATGCTTGTCCACCTCCTCTTCGGTGAGGAATCCTTTCTTCACAGCCTCGGGGATGGAGCGATAGACATAGTCCCATCCGCACTCCACATCGGTACCGGCCAACGTGCCCACACGGGCGGCATGCACCTTGTCGCTGGAGGTCTTATGGTTCTGCCAGAAGTCGCTCACGGCGCCGCAATCGCTCACCACGAGGTATTGGAAGCCCCACTCGTCTCTCAGGATCTGCTGGAGCAGACGGTTGCTGCCGCAGCAGGGCTCGTCCTCCCAGCGCTGGTATGCGCACATCACCTCTCTCACCTTAGCCTTCTGCACCAGGTCCTTGAAGGCGGGCAGATAGGTCTCGTGCAGGTCGCGCAGCGACACATTGGTCACGTTGGCGGTGTGGCGCGTGTATTCCGGTCCGCTGTGCACGGCGTAGTGCTTGGCGCAGGCCCACAGCTTGCGGTATTTGCTGTCTTCGGGGCCCTGCAGACCTTTCACCACCATCTGGCCCATCACACCGGTCAGATAGGGGTCTTCTCCGTAGGTCTCCTGTCCGCGTCCCCAGCGCGGGTCGCGGAAAATGTTGACGTTGGGGGTCCACACGCTCAGCGAGTGGAATTTCTCGTCCTCACCGCCATTGTCCATGCGCTTGTGGTATTGGGCGCGCATCTCGGTGCTGGCGGCGTCAAACACGCGGTAAAGCAAATCCGGGTCGAAGGAGGCGGCCATGCCGATGGGTTCGGGGAAAACGGTGACGTTGCCCATGTTGGCAGCGCCGTGCAGCGCTTCGCTCCACCAGTAGAACTTCTTGATGCCCAGACGCGGAATGGCGGGCGACTCGTCGAGCATCAGCTGCGCTTTCTCCTCGAGGGTGAGCCGGCTGCAGAGATCTGCGGCGCGCTCTTTGGCGCTGAGGTTGGGGTTCTGCCAGGGATCCTGCGCCCCGGCGCTGATTGTTGCCGTGCAGAGCAGCACGGCGAGGAAGATGTTTTTCATTGCGGTATTGTTTGTGTTTTTTGTGTCTTTCGCAATGCAAAGATACTAAATAATATTGAGATTTGAGATTTGAGATTTGAGTTTTAAGTTTTTTTGGCATTGAACAAAAAAACTTTAAACTTTAAACCATAATTTTCAATTTTCAATTTTCAATTTTCAATTAAAAAACGTATCTTTGCCCCGCAAAGTATTGTCCGAGTGGGAAGAATAGAAAGCAACGCATTATGACACCGAAACAATATAAGGAGCTGCTGCGCAGCCAGCAGGGTGAGACCAATGCCGTGTTGATGTACAAGCGGCTGGCCCAAGTCGTCAAGACAGAGAGGGAGCGTGAGGCTTTCCTGCAGCTTGCGCGGGAGGAAGGCCGTCACGCCAGTGTTTTCCATGCCTACACCAAACAGGTGTTGAAGCCTCAGAAGACGATATCCGTCGTGCTGCCTTTGCTTTACCGTCTGCTGGGCAAGAGGTGGCTGTATCGTCTGATTGCCAAGGGCGAGTACGACGCCGCCGTGGCCTACGAACACCTCATTGCCGACTTCCCCGAGGTCGAAAGCGTCAAGAACGACGAGAAGCGCCACGGCGACATCGTCTCTGCCCTGCTCTCTTAAGATGATGCCTACTCTACGCTACTTCTTCACGCTGCTTGCTTTGGCGCTGACGCTGACACTCGGCGCCCAGGAAGCCGCGGAGATCATCCTCCCCGCCGAATACCGGGTCACGACGAATCTCAACGTGCGCAGCCTCGCGGATTCCTATGCGCCGAAGATCGGCACGCTGAACCGCGGCGACCGCGTCGTGGTGTTGGAGATTCTGGATCCGTACTACGACCGCGACTGGGGCAGGATCCGCTACGGCGATCAGAACGGCTTCGTCGCCCTCGACTATCTGGAATACATCGCCCCCGTCGAGCCGGAGACCGACACCCCCGATGTCAGCGATGACGACGCTGCCTCCACTTGGCGTCCTCCCCTCTGGCACAGGATTTACCAATACGGGGAGACGCTTTTCGGATGGATGTGGACCCTCTTCAAGTGGTTCTTCTGGATCACCGTCATCGGGCTTATCCTCGTGTATAAGGAGACCGTCAAGCTCATCCTCGGCCTCATCATCTATGCCGCCATCATGGCGGGCGTGGGCGCCTTCATCTTCTACCTCTTTGGCTGGAACACCGCCGTGGGCGCCTGGATCGGCTTTGGCCTTGTCGCCTTCATGGTTTTGGGCAAGATTTCCGAGTCGGTCGAAGGCGGCGACGGGCTCATCTCGCTCATCTTCCTGTTTTTCAAGTGGGCCTACATCCTCAGCACGCTCGTTTTCTATATCCCCAACCGCCTGGAGCATTTCCTCGTGGCGCCCTGGCGCTATTTCTTCCACACCAACTGGGCCAGCGACGCTAGCAAGCCTGCGCTGCGCCTGCTCACGGAGACCGTCACCGTCGTGATGTACGTCCTCACCACCCCGCTGCGCCTCTACAACGCCGCCGTTTACAACCTCGGCTTCCACTGCATCCTGGGCCTCTACGACCTGCTCATTGAGGTCTTGATGCCCTCCGACCCCGACGAGGGCGGCGACGATGTCTGGCAATGGATTGTGATGCTGCCCTACCGCGTCTTCTACTACCTCGTGTGGCACGGCGTGCTGCTCGTGACGGAGAGCCTCATCTGGACTGCGGTGGACATCTTCATCCCGGCCCGCACCTTCTACCACGGCACGTCGCTCAATGCGGCCAACCAGCTCCTCTGCGACCCGCAGCGCAACGACCATCTCAAACGCACCTCGGGCTGGTGCTCCGGCAACTTCATGTCCAGCACCACACAAAACCGCACGTGGGGCGGACGCGGCGTCTATTTCGCCATGAGGCGCAGCCTGGCGATGGACTACGGCGACGACGACCGCTCGGGCCTGGGCGGCGATCCGGTGATGATTGTGTGCCGTGTGTCCTTGGGGCGTGTCATCAGCTACGCGCTGACGCCCGATTCGGTCTACAACCAGGCGGGTCAGTACGGCAACCACGCCGAGTTCAACCGCTTTGCCGACGCCCACGGCTACACCACGGGTGAGTGGTACAACGGGAAGGTGTGGGAATACTGTCTCCTGGACTGGCAGAACGGCTACAACGACCTTTGGCGCATCCGTCCCGTCTATGTCCTCAACCTGCGCACGGGTCTACCCCAGCACATCCGCGGCGGCATGCAGCACTGGCTCTTCGACGCCGCCGTCTGGCGCAACATCTTCGGTGAGTGACGGGAAGTTGAGTTATTCGATTATGGACATCATCAGAGCAACTACGACAGCCGCACGGGCCGGAGCCTACTACGTCCGCATACAGGCGATGGCAAGGAAGCACCGGATTCCGCTCGATGCGGAGTTTGACGTGCACGACACACCGGACACCATGTATATCGTTGCCGTTGACGACTATCTGCCTGTAGCCACCTGCCGCCTTTATCCTGAAGACGAAGAGTGCATGATGCTGGGGCGTGTCGTCGTGTTGCCCGAATACCGCCGCCGGGGCCTCGGCACGCGGGTTGTCCGTGAGGCCGAATCCTGGGCCCGGGAGCTGGGGTTCATCCGTGTTGCCGTCGAGAGCCGCGACAACAAGATACCGTTTTATGAGTCCATGGGCTATACGCCCCACCTCGACCGGCGCATTGAGGGCGAGACCTTCACCTGCTACCGCATGGACAAAGACTTGTGATTGCCGTCAGGGTGTGTAACATCTTCGTAATCTCTACGCAGCAAACAGATTCCCTATATAATATAACGCAAAACAGGAAGCGATATACCACAACAATCCTAAGCCCTTACTTACATTGATGTATTTTTTTGGCACCTCATCGCCATAAATTTCATAAAACATATTCCAAGAGATTAGACTGCCGCTCCCAGTAAGGGCAGAGTCTATGATATCTTCAACTTCTATACCCTTCTTAATTCCCTCCTCTATTCCCTCTACAAGATCATCGCCCCCTTCAACACTCTCGCTGAGGATCATAAAGAGGTTGGGTAGAAAATTATACAGAGTCAAATAGAGGCCTAACTTTCTGTAGTTAACCTTTTTACACACATCATAATAATAAAGTTTGCCATGAAGTATGCCATCCATCGAACCTCGTCTGTCCAACAGTATCCAGGAGAAAGCTGTCTTGAAATTGATGAAACAGAAAACGGCACCGACTACTAATGGAATAAGCCAAACCCATCCCACATTCGTGGCCTTCCACACACAGAACACTAACGGCACAGATAAGATGACCTTCGAAATCGTCAATGCCACCGCATTATCCAAGCTCGGTGCCATCTGCATGGCAAAAACATCGGTCATGAACATAACAAACAAAACAATCAAGGTATAGACATGAAATATCTCTATCCCGCGCAAAGTGCCCATACCATTGAAGAGGGGACATACGACAAGTATAAGAAAGACGCTTGCTAACAGCGAAAAAAACGCCAAAAGGGACAACCTCCCAACAACAGACGTCACTTTACTGTAAATCACCAAGCAGAATATCAAAATACAAAATACCGCAACTAACAGTAGCAGATCATAGAATGTGACACCCGACTTTTGAGACGTCAGGCTACCCCACCAGTCCGGAAGAGAAGAGTTAATGATGAAATAGGAGAACAGTGCTGTAAAAAAGAAAGCTGTTGCAAAACCAACATTAGACCACCGGGTAACGAAAATATTAACAAACCTGTTACTGGAAAAATCAAGGAGACTTGACATGGTGTTTCTGTGTTTTTTGTGTTATTCAATACGAAATATAGTTTAATGTGTCATTAGTGTTTCCTATCCCCCACTACTTCAGCAACCGGTTTCTGATGCTGGTGCACTTGGGCTTGACCTCGCCGTTGAGGGCGTAGAGGTATTTGACCTTAGTGTACTTGGGCGATAGGATTTGCCTGTAAAACAGACTGAAGTTCTTCACCGTCTGGTCGATGGAATTCAGAGGAGGCGTGGATTCGCCGCGCAGGCTGCTCTTCGTGAACAGCCCCATCGGTATCAACGTCTGCTGCGCCGTGCCCACACGCTGGTTGAAGGCTGCCAGCTTGTGCGTTGCCTCCACAAGGTAGTAATTCGACACGATGCGACGACTGTGCAGCCTGTCGTAGAACGACGTCCCCTCGGGAATGCCGAAGAGCTCCGTCATGAAGGGATAACGGCCGTTCACCTGCTGCTTCACGATGTTATGCAGTTTCTGGGCAACCTGAGAGAAGGTGTACGATTCGTCCATCTTATCCTTACAAAAGACTACCGTCAACTGGAACTCGCCGTCCAACCTTTCGGGCAACAACTCATGAAGGATGCAGCGCATATTATCCAGCCCGTCACCGATATTCTTGTTTCGGGAGGTAAACAGATAACGGTCCGTCACCACAAGGGCGTTGGAAGGCAGATCCTCCACGCTGTCCAGCACGGAGTCCCAGCCGCGTCCCAGCTTCTCGCCCTGATTCGGGTTGTGTATGTCGTTGACGTCGATCAGCAGAAACATGTCCGGATTGGCGCCGCTGGTGCACATCACACCGTAGCTTTCCTGTATCGCCTTCGCCTTCTCGGGCGCGATGTCGAGGACATAAAACGAGGAGGGGTTCTCCATCACTATCTCCGGGTGTTCCGCGAGTGTGGCGGTCTCTTCTGCCGTCAACAGGACGAGGCGGTCCAATGCTTTGCAGTTGGCCAACAGGCGGTAGAGATAGGAACGACTTGAGGGCTTCTTCTTTTCTTCCACAGAGATGATGTTCTGATAGACAGAATCGGTGATGACGGTTTTAAACATGATGTATCAGTTTTAAGGTCGATTAGCGCTGCCCGCAGGCATGATTTAAGGTTAACGCGCCACAAATATAATAATATTTTTCATAATGCAGCGCATTTTATCCAACTTTTATGTATCTTTGCGGTGGAAATACCATAATCTGAATACATGAAAACGGTACTTATCGGACTAGGCGATATCGGGAAGCATCACAACGTGGGGCTCCGCAAGTCGGCGCTCTTCGAGCTCGCCGCCGTGTGCGACGTCAACCCCGCAGCCCCGTCGCGGGCCATCTACGCCGACATCCCCTTCTATACGGACGAGGAGCAGATGCTCGCAGAGGTCAAGCCCGAGCTGGCAGTCCTGGCCACGCCGCCTTCAACCCACGCCGCGATAGCACGCATCTGCGCCGCACACGGCGTGCAGACGCTGGTGGAGAAACCTCTGGCTTCGAACGAGAAAGAGGTGGCGTCGCTCACAGAACTCATCCGGCAGGGCAAACTGAACATCATATACCACTGGATGTTCTCGCCCGAAATACTGTGGTTCAAGCGCAACATACGCACCTACAACGCACGCAAGATACACTTCCGCGTGGAGGACCCCTATACGGACGAGAGCGGACATGTGGTGCCGACGCGGTGCGTGCTCGGCGGCTGCTGGATTGACAGCGGCGTGAACGTGCTCTCGGTGCTCTCGCTGTGGGAAGACCTCTCCGCACTCACCCCCGTGGAGATTCGCCACACCCGCGAGAACGGCATCCCGGTGGAGACCCACGCCGTCTTCCGCAGCCCCAAGCTGGAAGTGGAGATAGACATCAGCTGGCGCACCCGCCGCAACTTCAAGGAGACCACCTTCTGGATTGGCGACGACACCTACGTCATGCACCACAGCATGCAGTCCGTCAGCAAGAACGGCGAAATGCTCTTCCGCGACGACAGCATGGACCGCCTGGACCGCCACTACTACAACTTCTACTGCCTCTATCCCTCGTCGCTGATTTCGGCGTCCACCACCGAAATGATTCACAACATCCTCTTTGATAACATTTAGTGCGCAATGGAAGAATATTTTGAACGTTTTCTCGGCTTATTCGGGCAAAGGAGCAGGCGGGGAGTCTATGCCGCTTTTTTCCTCATTCTTGGGATTTCCTGTGTGCCGGTATATTTTAAGATTTGGGGAGGGCAGGAGTCAAATGAGGTGTTAAACCTCTATATTGAATTCTGGGCTCCCTTTATAGGCTTCACACTCAGCGTTGTGTTGATGAAAGCAGCGAGCAAGTTTCTGAGCCGCTTTGAGGATGAGCAAAAGGTGTGCTACGATGACCACGTCCTGAAGAAGCAATACGGAGACACATATTGGGAGACATTTTCCTTCCATACCTCAGACGATTTCTGCCCCGTGCCGCAGAAGCTGGACCGGTTTGACGACCTGGTGAAGCGCTCGGAGTGCAGCTATCCCAACATCTTCTACCATCGGGCAAAATATCTGGTGAATCTCTTGTTCCACAAGATTGCCGACCTGAGGCACCACCCCAACGCGACGAACGAGGGTCGCCTCCATATTGATCCTCTGTTCGACGCCAAAGACGTGAGGGACAAGCGTCTCACGGTGCACGACAGCCCGGACCTGAAAGACCAGTTCCGGCCGGATCTCTTCATCAAGATCAACAGCCTCGACATCATCTCGGCGCACAAACAAAGCCAGATAAAGCACGGCCTCACCGTGCGCCTCAGGGATTTGAAAAAAAGCGACAAGGAGATTGTCCTTGAGACCCACCGCAGCACCTATATCGCCAACCTGCTCACCAACCGCGCCATCGACTACAAGATACATGGACAGCTGTCGCTCAGGGAACTGTTTGAGAACCGTCCGGAGTTGTCGCCGCTGTCGGCCACCTGGATGTCCAACCACATCGGCATCAATGTGCTGGTCTTCCTCGAAGGGGGCCGGTATCTGCTGTTGCCCAAGCGCGACAAGAAAGGCAGCATCGCCAAGAATATGCTCACCGCCAGCTGGGCCACACGCCTCGAGATGGCCCACTATTCCGAGGAGCTCAGGGCGGACTATGTGAAAGAGGGCGTCATCACCGAGAATATGAAACAGTTCGCTCTGGCCCTGAAGGTCCGCGAGAGTTTCTTCAAAGAGGGTTCTGTCTTACCGAAACTTATCGGTGCTTCCCGCGACATCTACGAGGGCGGCAAGCCCACCTTCTTCTATCTCGTGAAGCTCGACGATGTCTCCCTCATCGACTATATGAGGGAGACCCGTGAGTTTCAGAAGAACCTGCCCACGGATGAAGATTCGTTGTCGAAGATGGATGATGCGGAGTATGTGATGCCGGTGTTGTGGGAAACGCTGGGCATGAATCAGGACACTTACGATGCCAAGGGCCGGTTGAAGAAGAAGGACGCCCGCCTCACCTTCTACACCCCCAGGCACTACAAGTTCGATGTGGAGTGGCGCCGCGTCTCCTATCCCTGCGAGAAGAATCTGCTCGCCGCTTTTTATTTTTATGACAAGTACAAAATAAATAAATGAGACTTTGGGAATTTGAGACTTTGATACAATGAGAAATGGCCGCCGGATTGTTCCGACGGCCACTTTCTAGTTTCAGGATTCAGGTTTCACGGCTAGTCGCCGCAGACATCCTACTCGGCTCGGCAATGATCAAGCGAGCTCATCATTGCGCTCACCTCGGGCGGATGTTCAGGTTTCAGGTGCTTGAATCTTGAATCTTGGATCTTGAATCCCTTCGCGTTCATAACGCGACGTGAATCCAACTTCCTTCGTTGATGAGCTCTGTGTGCGGCAGATGGTCTCTGATGTAGGCTAGCCAGCCGGGGTGCATCGGTATGTCAACAGCTCGACCCTTCATGTGGTAACTGTTGTCTGCACCCTTGACGGCGTCGTTGAGATCCCTGCAGCGGAAACCGCTGTTGATTTTAATCGGTACGCCAAAATGTTCGCGCAGAGGTTCCAAGACCTTCTGGCAGAGCCTGACTAAATTATTTACTTCGGTTGCATTTATTCTGTTCTCGATATGCCTCTTTTCAGCAACCCTGCTGTCGAGCATCTCTTCGAGGGTAAAATGTTCGCTGAGCTTCATAAAGGTTAAAGTTTAACGGTTAAAGGTTAAAGACATCTGAGGTCTTGCCCTGAAAGGGCTAAATAACCTAGCGCAGGGCCTTGGCCCTGTGTAAACGTGGTCCCCCCCGTTTTAATCCGCCCCTGTAAGGGGCTAATAATTATGGATGGTGTGGGCATCATCGATAGGGGCAAGCCCCTATCCTAAGTTATTCGACCTCCTTCGGGGTCTATTTTTTGATGAGATCTCTCATCTTCTCGTAGTAGCCGTCTACACCCAGCAGCGTGGCGCAGAGGACGAGGAGTTGTGCGGAGAGCATCAGCACCGAGCCGTCGATGACGCCGAGCGGAGGCAGGATCAGCCCCGCAGCAGCGAATGCCACTGCGGAGCCGAATGCCATGAGTGCGATTTTCCGTTTCATAGAAACCTCAAATCTCAAACCTCAAACCTCAAATCTTACTCAGATCCATGAACGAGGCCTCGAGGTTCATGTCAGCGCTGGGCTGAATGGTGCGGGGGTTCTGGCTGCTGCCGTCGCTCCAGCTCATGAACTGGAAGTTGTCGTTCTCAGCCACAGCCTCGATGACCACCGTGTCACTGGCAGAAGCCTGCACAGAGCCACCCTCAACGACGGCGCCGTTCTTCTTGATGGAGACCGTGCCGCCACCGTCAGCGCTCACCCCTGCGGCGATCGTGAAGCTACCGCCTGCGCTGGGATTCTCCGTAGATCCGCCATTCCCTGAATCCGTAGATCCGCCGTTGTCGGGGTCCGTGGTTCCGTCGTTCCCTGAATCCGTAGTTCCGTCTTCGGGATCTTCCACCTTGCCCTCGTCGCCGGAGGTGACGCGCTTCACCTCGTTGCCGTTGCGGTCGTAGCAGGTGATGACGATGGCGGTGGCGCTGAGCTCCTCCTTGAGGTCCACGGAGGGCGTGAACACGATGCGGCGGCTCTTGATGAGACCGGTGCGCACGTCGTTGACGTCAGCCACACTCTTGGAGCGCAGACCGAAGCGCATGGAGCCCAGTCCGGGCAGGGCAACGCTGTGGCCCTCGGTGGCCCATGCCTTGATGACCTCGCCGGCAGCGTCCCAGCATGCCTGCATCACGCCCTGGCTTACGCCGCTGCGCAGCGCTGCCTCACGAATCACCTTCTTCTGCGAGAGGGCGATGTAGAGCTCGGGCTTCATCACGTAGCGGTACTCGCCCGCCGTTTCCTTGTTGAACTTGAGCAGTCTCTCAACTGCCTTTACCTTAAGTGCCATAAAATTGATAAATTTTAAGGGTGTAAAGTTTTTTTCACGTCCTTAAAACCTATTCCTTGAGCCTCGGCTTTACGGCTAAGTTACGGCGAATTTTCTGGTAAACTTAGAAAAATTTTCCGGATGCCTTACCCGTAAAAAATGGATGCTTTTTCTGTCTTTTGCATCAACGATGCAAAGGTACGACATTTTTTCGCGATTTCCAAATTTTTCAGCAACTATTTTCAAGAAAAATGCATTTTGGGGCAAAGAGGTTACTCAGTTACAACTTACTCACTTTTGACATTTAGGTTTTTCAGTATGGACAAAATACCCTTTATAGAATTTTATATATTATAATATATAAAATTTAAAATAGACCATTTAACCCTCTTTTCCATCATTTTCAAGACAAAAAGATACAAATGTCAAAAGTGAGTAAGTGAGTAAGTGGGTAAGTGGCGTTTTTTTCGTACCTTTGCAGCCATTTTAATTCAAAAATAAAGCATGCTCATATATGCAAAATCTCACATCAACGGTAACTCCTCCCTCGAAGAGCTTATCACACCCCGGGGAAGAAGGAAAATCGTTGGTGTTCAAGGACTGTGATGTCCGCATCGATCTTGACGCCTCATTATCTCCCATCGCTGTCAGCGTCACCCCGCATCAGCCGTCCGACGGCGACACGTTCGGACATTATCCGCTCAACTTCTACAAGCTTACCGACGAGCAGGTCGTCGCGCTGCTGCGCTCCGTCGTGGGGAGCGGCAAACCCGTCTACACACAGCAGCTGTGGGGCGCCGTCCACTGGTTTCTCAAGTGGGCCTGCAACTTTCCTCCCCGTATCGTCGACTTCTGCGCCAAAATCCAGGCTCTGCCCGGCATTGAGGAGCTCGAATACGCGTGCGTGTACGACAGCGTAAGAAAAGGAAGCGGCTACGGCTTCACCAAGAAGCACGCCCTGAGGCTCGACGACATCGCGGTCAGCCGCAACGAGCAGGACGAGTTCATGGATTACCGCTATGTGGTGAACACCATGCACGTCAATTTGCTCGAATTGCTGGGTTGAGAAAAATCCGTTTTCCCAAATCCATCCCAAATCCTTCCCAAATCCGTCCGGTCCATTGTCATTCTGTGGGCTTGCCGTACCTTTGCAGCGTCGAAAGAAGGAAACCGGATCCCAAGGACAAGGAAAGAACGAGAACATAACTGTAATAAATAAGAAATGGAATCAACAGTTAGAATTTTGCAGCAGTCGAAACTGACGACGCGCCGCTACAACGACAAAAAGACGGGCGAGGAGCGCACGGTGAACGCCGTGACCCTCAAGATGACGGACGGGCTCGACACCTTCCTCGGTGAGATCACCGGCGAGAAGGCGGTGAGCTGCCCCAAGTACGACCCCATGCGCCTCTACCGGGTGCAGTGCTCGATGGTGGTCAGAGAGTGGAATTCGAGTCAGACCGGCGAGACGATGCAGGCCACGACGATCTATGTGGACAAAATCAGCATGCAGTAAGCCATGAAGAAGTTAACGAAATCATACAAGTCGAACACGCGTCTCTACGACGACGGTTCGATAGAGGTGGATCCCCAGCTGCCCGGCGAGCCCAGCCAGAAGGACGTGAAGAAGGTGGGCAAGTCGAAGCGCTACGTGACCAACGGCAAGAGTCCCCTGACCTGCGTGGAGCTGAAATGCCCCGAAGAGGTGCCCGACAAGGCGGCCTACTTCCGCCGCGAGCTCGCCAAGCTGACGCGCGACATGGAGATAGAGGCGCCGGAGCTGCCCGACGGCGAGTTTCTGCTCGACGAAGCCTGTGTGAAGGTGCGCTTCGCCCCCGGGGAGCAGAAGGTGGTGGCCTGGCTCACCTTCGAGACGAAGAGCCTGCTTGAGATGAGGAAAGCGTTGTACAACCTGACCAGCAAGATAGACAAATGTTTTGTTATCAACGAAGCTTCAGTCGCCCCACAGAAGCAGTGACTGAGGAGGTGTTTTGGGCGCTCGTCAGAGCGCCCTACACCGCGGAGCTCATCGAGGGCTTCCGCTCTACGGGCGACGCCGCCCTCAAGCGCCGTCTGCCGGCCTTCATCTTCCAGGCCACCTTCGACGAGAGCGTCTCGCGCTCGGGCCTCAAGGGGCGCTGGCGCAAGCAGTCCGCCTCGCGCCTGACGGGGCTCTGCGTGATGGACATCGACCATGTGGAGCCTGAAGAGCTAAGCGTGAAGAGTGAAGAATACGCCTCGGAGGCCTTCCGGGCCAAGGCGGCGGAGCTCGGCATTCTGCTCATCTACGTGACGCCCTCGGGGCGCGGGCTGAAGGTGGTCTTCAAGGCCGACGCGGCCCGGGGCAACCTCATCGACAACCAGCACGCCATGGGCCGTGTGCTCGGCGTGGCGGTGGACGAGAGCGGCAAGGACGCCTCGCGCATGAGCTTCATCTGCCGGGAGAAGGACATCCTGTTTATTAACACTAAAGAACTGTTTACGTATGAAAACCCTGCTTTTTCTGAAAAATACAATGCTGACTACAGGGCTGGTCGCAGTGCAGCAGCACTGAGTGAAGAACGAAGAACGAAGAACGAAAGAACACCGGATTCTTCACTCTTCACTCTTCACTCTTCACTCGAAGCCCCAGAGGGGGCTTGTTACAACGGCGTGCCCTGCGCCAGGATTATCGGGGCCTGGATGGAAGGGGTGAGTCTGGAGGGCAACCGCCACAACACCCTCGTGGACCTCGCCAGCCATCTGCGCTACGTCATCGGCAAGAATCCCGTCCGCATCGAGGCGGCGGTGATGCAGCTGCCGTGGGTGCAGCAGCTGGCAGCGGAGGGCGAAAACGTCGCTTCCACCGTGCGTTCGGTGATGGACTTCAAGTATCACGAGCACATGCCCAGGAAGCTGCGCGAAGCCTTGGAGAAGGCCGGTGCCCTCTCACCTGCCAATTGTCAATTGTCAATTGTCAATTCTCCCGACGACGTCTACGCCTCGCTCCCTCTGGACCGCTGGGCGGAGGAGCTGCAGGAGATGGCGCCGGAGTTTCCCTGCATGAAGGAGCTCTTCCTGAATATGCATCCCCACAAGATGCCCGCCGTGCTCTTCTCCGGTGCGGCGCTGCTGGGCACGCTGATGACGCGCACCTGGTATCGCTTCTGGTTTGAGCCCGAGATCCTCCGCCGCCTCAACTACTGCATCTTCATCATCGGCGACCCCGGTGCCGGCAAGAATGTCATAGAGAAGTTCTACAAGAGGATTGCCGACCCGATGGTGCAGGCCGACAGCTGTCTCATCGAAGCCGTCAACCGCTACAAGGAGGGGCGCACCGAGCGCTCCACCTCCACCAAGGCGCAGAAGGGCGAGGCGCTGAAGCGCCCCATGGTGGGCATCCGCGTGCACCCTGCCCGCACGGCGACGGGAGAGTTCATCCGCCACATGAATGCGGCGGTGGAGACGGTGGACGGACGTCCCCTCAACCTCCACATGTTCTCCTTCGACGCCGAGCTGGACAACGTCACCAAGCAGAACAAGGGCGGCGACTGGAAAGATCGCGAGGTCTTGGAGCTGAAAGCCTTCCACAACGAGGAGGACGGACAGATGTATGCCAATCAGGAGAGCGTCACGGGGATGTTCAACGTCTATTGGAACTTCATCTACACGGGCACGCCCTATGCGCTCCACCGCAAGGTGAACCAGCGCAACTTCGGCACCGGCATGTCCACCCGCCTGGCGGTGATTCCCCTGCCCGACAAGGGGCGCGCCGAGCGTCATCAGCCGGTGGACCCCGATGCCGGCGAGACGCTGCGCACGTGGGCCTATCGTCTGGACCGCGTAGAGGGTGAGATCCCGCTGGAGGCGCTCAACGACGAGACCTTCGAGTGGCAGTCGAGCCGTCTGGAGATTGCCGAGTTCAACGGCGACAAGGCCGACCGCACGCTGCTCAAGCGCATCCCGTATTACGGCATCGGCGTGTCGCTGCCCTTCATCCTGATGCGCCACTGGGACGAGTGGCAGGAGAGCCGCACGCTGACGATGGACGATCTGGACCGGCGCCTGTGCCGTCTGGCGATGGACATACAGTATCGCTGCCAGCACTTCTTCTTCGGTGAAATGGCGCATAACTACTTCGAGAACCAGAGCAAGGAGTTCGTGCAGCGCCGTCGCTCTTCGCGCTACGACGACTGCTTCCGCAAGCTGCCCGAGGAGTTCAAGACGCAACAGTTCATGGAGGTGTTCGGCTGCTCTCAGCCTGCCGCTTCCCGTGCCATTGTCCGCTTCCAGGAAGACGGCGTGGTGGAGACGGTGAAGTACGGCCTCTACCGCAAGCTGGTGAGCGAGTTGCCGTGAGGAGAAGCATATGCTTCGCAATGAAAGATTAATAATTAAAAATGAAAAGTGAAGGCCGCCGGATAGTTCCGACGGCCATTTCTCATTGTATCAAAGTCTCATTCAGTATTTCACACTTTATCGCAGAAAATGTGTAAAAAATCACACTTTTCAACGATAGAACGTGATTTTAACCTGAATGATGCCCAAAAACAAATATTAATTATTTTCACTTAATCATAGTGTTCGAAAAGCTCCTCAAGCTCCCTGTAGGTTTCGCGCAGCTTTTCTGCGAATTCCTCCGTCTGCATGGTGGCGAGAATCTCGTCCTTAGTGCCTGAGGCAACGTTGCAGTCGGACTTATATCTTCCCGAAGGGATGTATGCCGCAGCCTCTATATAGCGCATCCTGGGGTCGGGCACGACATCCTTGGGCATCTTGTACACCTTCAGACCGTACGTTCCCACAAACTCTGTGGTCAACGGATCGGGGTTGTCGAAGAACTCCATGACGGGAGCGAAATCCCCATAGTCCGGCACATGGTCCTTAACCTGTTGCACCATGACCTCAAGGAGCTTGCGAATCTCTTCTTTCATCTTCTGCTTCATATCAACGCACACAATATCTGTTTACAATGCAATAGTGGTGCAAAGATAGTGATTATTATTGTAATAAACAAGCGCCCGCAAGAAAATCGTTTGTTTATGCGCTAGGAAAAAGTGTGGGTCCCTCGGAGCAATCCGGGGGACCTTCTTGTTGGTCACTTGGATTCTCCTGCTCCGATATAGTCGTGTATAACCTTTTCTTCAAGATCAGAGACTTGGCTTTCGTCGTATGGTGCAATGTAGGGTGTGTTCAGCGCACCGGTACAAATGGTTTTGCAAGATTTGGGCAGGAACACCCAATCTTCAGACTGAAATGCCCCAGTCGCAATTATCTCCGTTCCGGGAGCTACACAGCGGTAAGCGTTGGTAATAGACAGAGGCATAATTCTAACGCATACTTTACCGTCTGCTGTATAGAGCCCTTTGTAGAAGCACTTGATTTTCCCAATCTTAAATCTTCCTTCGCGTAGCACGAAGCCACTTTCACTGTACACCTTCTCGGTAGTCACTACGGTGCCACTCTCCTGGGCCTGGGTAAAACAAGTACACATCAAGACAATAATAAATAATAGGATTCTGTTCATCATGGTATGGTTTTAAGGGTTGTATTATTAAGTCATTATTTTGGCAGATGTGCGGCGAGCACGGCAAAGTGTTTCGCTTTTCGCTGCAAAGATAGCAAATAAATCACGAAAAGTACAAAAATGAGCAACGAAAAGCAAATAAATGTTGTTTCCTTGCTCTAGGATAATTTGTTTTCTATATATTTGTGACAAAATACAACAAATTGTAGGATACATTACCTAACAAATAGACTATACACACCATGAAAAATATACTCTTTTTATTTCTACTCTGCCTGGGAACACAGACCCGGGCACAGGACGTGATCATCACGAAAGAGGGCGACCCCGTCAAGGCATACCGGGTCGAGGTGGCCAATGAGACCGTTTTCTATCAGACCTCTGAAAGCTCCGACGCCCCCATACAGCGTATGGCCAAGTCGGACATTCTCATGATTAAGTTTCAGGACGGCAGAAAACTGATTATCGGCGAAGAGGAGCAACAGAGCGATCCGGAACCACAAGTTCAACCCCAATCCGCGACAAATCAGGACGTCTCCGATCCTGAAGCCAATGCCGCATTGCTGCAACGCTATCAGACTCCGGTAGAGTATATTGGCGAGCCCACCGATTCTAAGGCCAGCCTGGTCTTGCTAACTTTCTCCCCCATCGGAGAAGCTGTTTTAACCGACAAAAATGTAGAAGTGGAAGTCTTGGCAGGAAAGGGTTGGACAGACAAGGGCAAGAGCTACATCGGACTGAACACAGGCATCTGGAATGTAAGGTTGCGTGTGAAGAACAAGAGCAGCAAAACCTTGTATCTGGATCTCGGCAATTGTTTCCTCATACGAGGCAATGAATCTGTCCCCTATTTCGTCCCCACAACGACTTCCACCACACACGGCACCACCCGCGGGGGTAGCGTCAATCTGGGCGCAGTAGCCGGTGCAATGGGTATAGGCGGCGGTGTCGGCACTCTGGCCAGCGGTATCAATGTGGGCGGCTCCAACTCCAGCTACTCCACCACCACCGTCACGGCACAGCGCATCGTTGCTATCCCTCCCACCAGCACCAGAGATATGGGCGCAGTAAGGATGATGAACATGTACGCCGGGGATAATCCCTTCCGTAATGCTCCATTGAAGTACAATCGCCTCACTGGGGTGTACATGCTGTTTCAGGGGCCTCTCCAAGGCGGACAGATTATTGACTTCGACCCCTCAAGCGGGATGATGCAGTTTGGTTTCATCATCACCTACGCAGAAGACGAAATCCAAACAACTCCGCACAATTTGCACGCAACTTTCGGCTTAAGCCGTCTTGTGGGACTGCCTAAGAAAATCGGCAGCATGAAGTATCAACTCGACATGAAGGAAGTAGATGTCCTTCTCAGCCCGAACTACCACTACCAGCCTATTGACCTCATGCGCACAAAATGGGACTGAGACAGCGAAAGTTTTTCTTATTTAAATATAATACTGCCATGAAAAGAAGTTTATTGCTCCTTGCGGCCATCTTTGCGATGGTAAGCGCAAGCGGACAAAGAAAAATGTGCAACGCCTGCGATCATTCCGGTTGGTTTAAAATCTCCAATGTTGGCTACGGATTGGGAGCCGTCTACGGCAAATGCCCCAATTGCTTACAAACAGTAAATAAGTCTGGGCATATGTGTAAATGCAGGGCATGTGGCGGACACGGCTATACAGAAGGGGCAACTCCTTCTCATTCTCGCAGAAGCGACGGCACCCCCGTTGACGAGCATGCGCTTTACGTTTTCAAGTGTCTTCAGTCCAACTCCATCCCTGAGACACAGACCTGCTGGGGTTGTGGCGGCACGGGGTTATGTAAGGTGTGCAACGGCGCCAAACAACTCTTCTTGATGGGCAACATTGAGCCCTGTCCCGGTTGCTACATGACAGGCACGTGCCGCACCTGTGGTGGCAGCCGCATTGTGCAGGGCTCCCGTCCGATGACAGAACAGGAGCGCGCTCTGTATCTAAAAGTGCTGCAAGGATATATGCAATAGACATTAAATCACAACCAATCGGCCTGCCCACGAGTCAGAAGAACTGAGTCAACCGAATCAATCCAACACTGCTATTTCTTTCGCTGCCTGACGTAAACGTGTGCCGTATTGGTATAATTGCGACTGACAGACTCTACATCAAAATACTTTATTTCGTTTCTTACGGATTTGGTTCCAACGACGTGCTGTACGGAATATTCGGCATTCAGTACTTGAGGATTGCTAATTTGCTCGTCTGAGGCGTATGTAACAACAATGCCGAACGGGGCAATGCCGAATTTTTCATCTGCTTCGCGGCTTTCGCCTATTTTCAGCATTTCACCCTCGTCAAGAAACAACGAAAGATCTCTGTAGCCTCCTGCATATCTGAAATCACTACTTAACAGGTTCGCCTCTCCCAGTGGAAAGAGCGTTGTTGGAGCTTCTATCTTCTTCTCTGTCATTGGAGGTATGGCTATAATACGTTGCGACATTACCGTTGTTGTGTTTGTTTGCGAAGAGCCGAATCCAACATTTATACCATTGGCCAAAGTACCCAATACTCCTGCCACAGCTCCGACATTAACCCCAACACCTGTATGTGTTGAAGTAGACTGGGATGTCATTGTGGGTATATAATATGCATAAGATTGTCCTCCTATAATTAGGAATGTGTTGCCTAAGTCTACATACAACATTCCCCGAGTGTGATTCTTTACTGCGATGAAAATCTGCATCTCACGAGGACGTGGTTTGTCCTTATTCCCGTTGAAGTATGCCGTAGCCTCCGTAATTACATAAAAAGATACATTCTGGTCTGCCATTTTAGAGCTGTTTTTTGGCAAATATTGGCAAAACAGCATACCTGCCTCCTTCGTCGATTCTGGTCCTATATATTCTACCTTGTTGCTTTTAATAATATTTATAAAATCTTCGTTTAGTTTGATCTCCGTTGCTTCACCAGCTGGCAGGGCTGTCGAAGATATTTGTTCTTTATTCTCTTCCAAGATAATCTTGCGTCCATCTTGATATTTAATCATAAGCACATCTTTTTTGTCAATGCGCTTAATCGGGGCTTCAGGTACATCTGTTTCACGATAGAATACTGCGGTATTGCTTATTTCTACATTCCATACCTTTAAAGCATCACCTCCATTTGTTACTATCACATCCTGGGCTGGCAAGATTGTGACAAATAATAGCAAGCACAAAAGAACAAAGAAACTTTTCATATTATCCTGTTTTTTTCGTTATTACGTTATTTCGGGATACCGTTATCGCGTTGGGGTATCAGCCTGCCACACGCGGACGTAGTCGATGAGGTAGCGGCAGGGGAAGGGCGTCGCGTCCAGCGGGCCGCCGTTGTCGCCGCCGAGGGCCAGGTTGAGCAGCAGGCGCTGCGGGAAGCCCTCGAAGGGGCTGCGGTCTTCATAAGGCCAGCCGCGGCCGAAGGGGCTCACGGTGGAGGCAACGGCCGTCTCGTTGAGCAGCTCGCCGTCCAGATAGAGGCGTATCCACTCCCTGTCCCAGTCCATGCGCCACACGTGGAAGGAGTCGCGCCAAGCCGGCGTCTGCGCCTCGAAGCGGGAGAGCGGATAGTGGCGGCTGTGCCACTTGGCCACATAGCGCCGCTCCGTGCCCCACGCCACATTGGCCAGGATGGAGGGCTCGCCCTTGATGTGGTAGAACTCCATCACGTCGATCTCGCCGCTCTGGGGCCATCCGGCCACCATGCCCACCGTCCAGATGGCGGGCCAGCAACCCATCGCCGTGGGAATCTTGGCGCGCACCTCAAAGCGTCCGTAGGTCCACGCCGTGGGCGGCAGCGCGAGGGTGTCGCCACGGGAGATGACGCTGGCCGAGGTGTAGGGGTAGCCGGCATCGTCCTTGCGGGCCTCGATGACGAGGCAGCCGTCCTCGCACCAGGCGTTCTCCTCGCGGTAGAACTGGGCCTCGTGATTGCGCACGTAGCCGTGCTCGTAGGTCCAAAAATCGGGATTGGGGCGCCCGTTTCGGTCGAATTCATCGTGGAAGACGAGGCGATAGCCGGGATACTGCTCCGGGGCGCTCCCCTCCCCCTGCGCGAAGGCAAAACAGCTGCACATCAGGGCGAGGGCGGACAAAAGGACGGTTTTCATGGTGTTGTTGTGTTATGACGCTGTTTTTCACCACAAAAATACAAAAAAACAGTTTAGAGTTGAGAGTTTAGAGTTGAGAGAAATGCTTATTTCTGCATTTTGCAACCGGGTTGCAGGAAAGAATCCGTAACTTTGCAGCCGAAAACAGATAAAAAACGCAAAAAAACATGGCACACGATCATCATCACGCCTGTTGCTGCCACGAACGGCACGAAGAGCATCAGCACGGCTGCTGTCACGAACATCACCACGAACACCACCACGAACACCACCACGAACACCACCACGAGGAGCACGAGGGCCGCGGGCAGCTGTGGACCATCATCGCCACGGTGGTGCTGCTCATCGGCGCGGTGGCGGTGGAGAAAACCGCGGCGCTGCCCACATGGCAGCTGCTGCTGGTGTATCTCATCCCTTATCTGCTCATCGGCGCAGGCACGCTGAAAGAGGCGGCGGAGGGGCTGGCCCGCGGCGAAGCCTTCAACGAGCACTTCCTCATGTCGGTGGCCACGATAGGGGCGCTGTGCATCGGCTTCTTCCCCGGCGCCGAGACGGAGTTTCCCGAGGCCGTGTTCGTGATGCTGTTCTTCCAGGTGGGCGAGTTCTTCGAGGGCTACGCCGAGGGCCGGAGCCGCAAGAGCATAGAGCACCTGATGGACATACGCCCCGACGTGGCGCATCTGGAGGAGGCCGGCGGGCTGCGCGACGTGCATCCGCAGGACGTCCACGTGGGTGAAGTTATCGCGGTGAAACCGGGCGAAAAAGTGCCTCTGGACGGCACGGTGGAGAGCGGACGTTCGAGTCTGAACACCATGGCGCTGACGGGCGAGAGCGTGCCGCTGGAGGTGCGCGAGGGCGACGACATCATCTCGGGCTGCATCAACCTGAACGGCCTCATCAGGGTGCGCACCGCGAAGACCTTCGGCGAGAGCACCGTGACGAAGATCATACGACTGGTGGAGGAAGCCGGCGAACACAAGTCGCAGAGCGAGGCCTTCATCACCCGCTTTGCCCGCATCTACACCCCCATCGTGGTGGGGCTGGCGCTGGTCATCGCCGTCGGCATGCCGCTGGCCGAAGCCCTCTGGGAGACGGGACTCGGGGGCGAAGTGATGACTGCCGCCTGGGCCGCGTTCCCGCAATGGCTCTACAGGGCGCTGATGTTCCTCGTGGTGAGCTGTCCGTGTGCGCTGGTCATCAGCGTGCCGCTGACCTTCTTCGGCGGACTGGGCGGCGCCTCGCGCAAGGGCATCCTGGTGAAGGGCGCCAACTTCCTGGACATCCTCTCGAAGACGGACACCGTGGTGTTTGACAAGACGGGGACGCTGACGGAAGGGCGCTTCGCGGTGGTGGCGGTGCATCCGGAGATGTGCAGCGAATTCCAGCTGCTGCATCTGGCCGCCCACGTGGAGCACTCGACGACGCACCCCATCGGCGCCGCGCTGCGCGACGCCTTCCCCGACGAGGCGACGGACGGCTGCCAGGTGAGCGACGTGGAGGAACTCCCCGGCAAAGGCATACGCGCCACGGTGCAGGGCAAGACGGTCTGCGTGGGCAACACGAAGATGATGGACGCCGTGGGCGCCCGCTGGCACCAGTGCGAGCACGGCGACGAGGGCACCGTCATCCACGTGGCCATCGACGGCAGCTACGCCGGACACATCGTCATCAGCGATCAGGCGAAGCCCGACAGCGCCGAAGCCGTCAGACAGCTGAAAGCCCTCGGCGTGGGGAAGACGGTGATGCTCACGGGCGACCGCGAAGAGGTGGCGGCGCGTGTGGCCGAAGAGCTGCAGATCGACGAATACCACGCCGAACTGCTGCCGGCGGAGAAGGTGGAGCGGATGGCGGGGCTGGCACCCGGGGCCCAGGCGATGGCCTTCGTGGGCGACGGCATCAACGACGCGCCGGTGCTGGCCCGCGCCGATGTGGGCATCGCCATGGGCGGCTTGGGCAGCGACGCCGCCATAGAGGCTGCCGACGTGGTGCTGATGGATGACCGGCCCTCGAAGATCGCCACCGCCATACGCATAGCGCGCCGCACCATAGGCATCGCCCGGCAGAACATCGCCTTCGCCATCGGCGTGAAGGTGGCGGTGCTCGTCATGGCCTTCTTCGGACTGGCCACCATGTGGCTCGCCGTCTTTGCCGACGTCGGGGTCACCGTGCTGGCCGTGCTCAACGCCATGCGGGCGCTGAAAGCCTGATTCCGGCGGCGAAAATGCATTTTCAGGCCATATAGGGCGCCTTTTCCTCTTCTTTTTTCTCCGTTCAAGAAAAAAATCTTATATTTGCACGCGGAAAACACAAATATAAGATGAAGAAAAGCATACTGACCCTGCTGCTGGCTGCGTTCGCGCTGACTGCGGCGCATGCCTACAACGAAATCCGTGCCTACAACCCCGAAACAGGCGAGAAAGGCCTGTATCTGCCCGACGTGTGGAAGAGCGGCTACGCCCCGGCGACCGGGGAATACACGTATGACGGCGTGTCGTACAGCGTGGCCCGTTCGCGCGAGAGCGACAACTTCGTCGTGTTCTGGTCCGGCGAATACGGCACCACAGCACCCGATCAGCTGGCGGCGACGGATTTCTATTATGTCGACATCGACTACATGCTGGAGCAGGCGGAGAATTTCTACCGGCTCTACACGGAAGAGCTGGGCTTCGTCAACCCGGAGCAGTCCACCACCCTGTCGCGCTACAAATGCATGATATGCCTCATCCACACCACCACGTGGATGGCCTACGGCGGCGGCTACGACTACGTGGTGCCGGCCCTGTGGATCAACCCCTCCACGTGTAAACCCATCGGCCACACGGTGGCGCACGAAATCGGCCACGCCTTCCACTATATGTGCTTCGCAGAGGCCGCCGGCCACCGCGAATCGACGACGGTGAACACGGGCTTCCACCTGAGATGCGGCAACGGTCAGAGCATCTGGGAGCAGACGGCCCAGTGGCAGGCCGCCAACGCCTTCCCCGCGGAGATGTTCAGCCAGAGCTATCCGCTCTTCGGCAACTGCGCCAACTACGCCTTCTCGCACGAATGGATGCGCTACCAGTCGTATTGGTTCCACTACTACCTCTGCGACCGCTACGGTGACAGGACCACGGTGGGCCGCGTGTGGAACCAGCCCATGACGGGACAGACGGACGGCACGGCGAACGACTTCCCCATGGCCCTCATGGCGTTGAAGGGCCTGACGGCAGAGCAGTTCTTCGAGCTCTACCACGACTACGCCATGCACTGCGCCGCCTTCGACTTCTCCGCCGCCCGGGACTACCGCAGCGCCTACATCGGCAAGTTTGACTACCACGCCGTCAGGCTCGGCGAGGAGAAATATCAGGTGTCCTACTCCAGCGCACCGCAGTGTACGGGCTTCAACGTCGTGGAGCTGGCAGTGCCGGCAGCAGGCACCGCCGTCACCACACGGCTGACGGGACTCAAACCCGGATGTGCCCTGGCCGACGGCGACCCCGGAGTGTACAACAACGGTGTGGCCAACAACCTCGTCCCCGCCGGCGTGAAGAAATACAACGCCGTGGCCCAACCCTCGGCACGCGGATTCCGTGCGGGCTACGTGTTCTGCAAGAGCGACGGCACGACGGAGTACTACAACGACGGCATCGTCCACTGCCAGGGCATCGATGTCAAGACGGAAGACATCACGGCAACGGTGCCCTCGGGCACGACACGCCTTATGCTCGTCATCACCCCCTCGCTGACGATGTATTTCCCGCACCGCTGGGACGAAAGGATCACCAACGACGATCAGTGGCCGTATCAGATAGAACTGGAAGGCACCACAGCCCTGAGCGTCATCCCCGACGAGGCGGAGCCGGAATTCGAGCCGGCGATTGACGGCAGGGAGATTGCCGACGTCACCCTCACCTACGAGATCACTCTGCCCCCCGTCAACGGCTACGACGCCGCTTCGGTCGTCTTCGGCGGCAGCGGACTGAACGCCCTCTGCACGGCCTTCCAGATGACGGGCGACGACATCTTCAACAACGTGCTGACCTACAGCAGCGGGCAGCAGCGGGGCACCATCATGAACTACCCCGTCAGAGCCAACGGCGTGTTGCAGGCACTGGGAAAGACCACCAACGGCGACTTCGGCCACTGGTTTGACGCCGCCGGCACCGCCATCGCCTACGGCAGCAACGGCAGCGCCTATGCCGAGTTCACCAAATCCACGAAAAGCGCCCTCATCGGCCAGTTTCCCAACGCCAATCCCGACGGCACCAAGCGCACCGTGCGCGAAGCCCTGAAATACATCGACGCCTCGGGGAAAACGGCAGTGGCACGGCTCGTGTTCAACATCAGCTTCAAGGCCGGCGCGGCCCCCCGCAGCCACCTGAGCAAGATAGACTACACAGCCCCCGTTCCCGCCGGCGTGCTGGAGATGAAAGGCACGGAGGAGAGCCGGCCCGCCGCCGTGTACGACCTCAGCGGCAGAAGAGCGGGTGAGGATACGTCCCGCCTGCAGCGCGGCACGTACATCATCGACGGCAAGGTGGTGGTGAAATAGCAGTAATCAAACAAAACAAAAGCACAATGAAACAGCTGACACTCTCCCTACTGGCACTGACCCTGAGTCTGGCGGGGCAAGCGGAAAACGTTTTCGTCAACACACCCAAGACGACCCTGATGCTCTCTGTGGACGAGGGCCATGCGCCCCGCATCGCCTACTACGGCGCACGCCTCCGGCCCGAAGAGGCCCGTCAGGTGTACGACGCCGGAGCCCTGGGCGGCGAGGCCTACCCCGCCTTCGGACGCAACAGCTTCGGGGAGACGGCGCTCAGCGTGACCCACGCCGACGGCAACATGACGACGGAGCTGGCCGCCACGGGATGGCGCCGGGAGGGCGACGTGACCATTGTCAGCCTGAAGGACCTCAAATACAACTTCTACGTGGACCTCTGCTACAGGAGTAACGACAGGAGCGACGTCATCGAGACCTGGACCGAGCTGCGCAACGGGGAGAAGAAGCCCGTGAGGATGGAGCAGTATGCCAGCGGCGTGATGCCGATCCGGCAGGAAGGCGCCTGGCTGACCCACTTCCACGGCGACTGGGGCCACGAGGCCGAGATGACGGAGGAGCCCCTCAGGGACGGACTCAAGACCATCGTGGACTACGACGGCGTGCGCACGGGGATGAACGATCGCGCCGAGGTGATGATCTCGCTCGACGGCAAGCCCCGCGAAAACAGCGGACGCGTCATCGGCGCAGCCCTCTGCTGGACGGGCAACTACCGCCTGAGCATCGAGACGCGCGGCAGACACCGTCACACCCTGCTGGCCGGCATCGACGGCCTGCACACAACCTACACGCTGAAGAGCGGCGAGAGCTTCACCACCCCCACCCTGGCGCTGACCTACAGCCAGGAGGGTAAGGGCGGCGTGAGCCGCGCCTTCCACCGCTGGGGACGCAACGGACAGCTGCACAACGGCACGGCGCTCCGGGAGATTCTGCTCAACTCATGGGAAGGCGTCTATATGGACGTCAACCAGGAGGTGTGCGAGAAGATGATGGACGGCATCAGCGCGCTGGGCGGAGAGCTCTTCGTGGTGGACGACGGATGGTTTGGCCGGAAATACCGCCGCACACGCGACGACAAAGCCCTGGGCGACTGGGTGACCGACACCGTGAAACTGCCCCGGGGCATCCCCGCACTGGTGAAGGCGGCGGAAGACCGCGGACTGAAGTTCGGCATCTGGATAGAGCCCGAGATGACCAACAGCGAGAGCGAACTCTATGAGGCCCATCCCGACTGGGTGGTGGCCCATCCCGCACGCGAGCTCTCCAAAGGGCGCGGCGGCACACAGCTGGTGCTCGACCTCTCCAACCCCAAGGTGCAGGACTTCGTGGTGGGCATCGTGGACCGGCTGATGAAGGAAAACCCCACGCTGCACTACATCAAGTGGGACTGCAACATGTCGATGCAGAACTTCGGCAGCAGCTATCTGACGGCTGACCGCCAGAGCCACCTCTTCGTGGACTACCACCTGGGGCTGCGGAGTGCCCTGGAGCGCATCCGCAAGGCCTATCCCGACCTCGTCATCCAGCTCTGCTCCAGCGGCGGCGGCAGGGTGAACTGGGGCGCACTGCCCTACTTCGACGAGTTCTGGGTGAGCGACGACACCGACGCCCAGCAGCGCCTCTTCATCCAGTGGGGCACCAGCCACTTCTTCCCGACGATGGCGATGGCGCAGCATGTGAGCGCTTCGCCCAACCACCAGACGGGGCGCGTCATCCCCCTGAAGTTCCGCTTCGACGTGGCGATGACGGGACGCCTGGGCATGGAGATGAAACCCTCGGACCTCAACGAGAAGGAGCTCGACTACGCCAAGAAGGCCGTCGCCTTCTACAAGGAAATACGCCCCGTCGTGCAGCTGGGCGACCTCTACCGTCTGCTCTCGCCCTATGAAAACAAAGGCTTCTGCAGCGAGATGTTCGTCAGCGAGGACAAGAGCGAAGCGGTGTTCTTCTGCTACAAATTCGAGAACTACATCGGACTGGATGCGCCGCGCTGGCACATGGCCGGCCTCGACCCCGACGCCAGCTACCGCCTCAACGAGTTCGGCGCCACGGAGCGCCACAGCGGTTTCGAAGGCAAGACCTTCACCGGACGCTTCCTCATGGAGACCGGCATCGAAGCGAGGATGAACGGACAGTTTGCAAGCCGGGTGATCAGGCTGCAGAGAATTGATAATTGACAATTGATAATTGATAATTGACAATTGAGAATTGACAATTGAGAATTGACAATTGATAATTGATAATTTTAGGTAAAAAGATTAAATATTGAACACCATGATTAAAGAACGTAACGGCATTGCCATCATCTGCGGGGAGAGGAAAGTCAGCTTCACTGAATTGCTGCAGCGCATCGCGCTCTTCAGCAAAGAGGGCCAACACGCCGCAGGCGAGCGGACGCTCATCTTCTCGGAAAACCGCGAGGGATGGATCTACGCCTTCTACTCGGTGTGGGCCAACCGCGGCATCGCCGTCCCCGTGGACGCCTCGTCCACCGTCAGCGACGTGAGCTACATCATCAACGACTGCAAGCCCGTCAGCGCATGGGTCTCCCGCCAGAAACTGGAGACGGTGCAGGCCGCCGTCAAAGAGGCCGGACAGACGCTGGACATCCACATCATCGACGAGCTGGAGACGGCACCCGCGGGCGATGAAAAGGCCGAAATCGCGTACAACGAGGAAGACACGGCCCTCATCATCTACACCTCCGGCACGACGGGGTCGCCCAAGGGCGTGATGCTCTCGTTCCGCAACATACTGGTGAATATACGCGCCGTCTCCGAAGAGGTGCCCATCTTCAATGCCGAGCGCCGCACGCTCATCCTCTTGCCCCTGCACCATGTGCTGCCCCTGGTAGGCACCGTGGTGATGCCGCTCTATGTGGGCGGCGGCGTGGCCATCTGCCCCTCGATGTCGGGGCCCGACATCATGGACACCATGCAGCGGGGCCAGATCGCCATCATGATCGGCGTGCCCCGCCTGTGGCAGACGCTCTACGCCGGCATCAAGAAGAAGATCGACGCCAGCGCCGCGGGCCGTTTGCTCTTCGCCCTCTGCGCCCGGGTGAACAGCATCCGCTTCTCGCGCCTCGTCTTCAAAGCCGTCCACGAGAAGATGGGCGGACACGTGAAATACATGGTGAGCGGCGGCGCTGCCCTGGAGCGTGAGATCGCCATGGGGCTGCAGACGCTGGGCCTGGAGCTGCTCGAAGGCTACGGCATGACGGAGGCGGCCCCCATGATCGCCTTCACCCGTCCGGGCGACCTGGTGCCCAACTGCGTGGGCAAGCCCATCCCCGCGATGGACTGCAAAATAGTGAACGGCGAGGTGTGCGCCAAAGGCCCCAACGTGATGCAGGGCTACTACAACAGACCCGAAGAAACCGCCCAAGTCATCGACAAAGACGGCTATCTGCACACCGGCGACCTGGGCCATCTGGACGACTGCGGACGCCTCTACCTCACCGGACGCAGCAAGGAGATCATCGTGCTCTCCAACGGCAAGAACGTGCAGCCCAACGAAATCGAATACAAGCTGGAGAAATACGCCGAACGCGTGAAGGAAGCCGCCGTCGTGCAGGACGGCGACATGCTGCGCGCCATCATCGTGCCTGAGGAAAACTGGGCCGCCGCCCTGAGCGACGAAGAGGTGGAGGAGACGCTCAAGCGCGAAGTGCTGGAGCCCTACAACCTCACGGTGACGAACTACAAGAAGCTGATGAGCCTGATGGTGTATCGCGGCGAACTGCCCCGCACCCGACTGGAGAAGCTGCAGCGCTTCAAGCTCAAAGACATCCTCGCCGGCGGCTCGTCGGCACCCAAGGAGGAGGCCCCGAAAGCCGCAGTGAAGGAGCCCGACTTCGAGGAATACCGCATCATCAAAAAGTACATCGAAGAGGAGAAGCACCTCACGCTGAAGCCCACCGACCACATCGAGACCGACCTGGCCTTCGACTCGCTGGACATGGTGGCGCTGCAGGGCTTCATCCAGCAGACCTTCGGCACCAACGTCGGCGTGGCCGACATGCCGGGCTTCCGCAACATCGAAGCGCTGGCACGCCACGTGGCAGAGGGTAAGACACGCATGGAGGTGAAGGTGGAGGACTGGCACGAGCTGCTCAACGCCGACGCCTCAGCCCTGGAGCTGCCGCACGGCAATCTGGCGATGCCCCTGCTGATGAAATCCTCGGCGCTCTTCTTCAAGACCTACAACCGCCTGAGCTTCAAGGGCACGGAAAACATACCCCAGGAGGGCCCGATGATCATCGCCCCCAACCACCAGAGCTATCTCGACGCCGCGCTGCTCTCCGTGGGGCTGCCGATGAAGACGCTGCGCGAGAGCTACTTCTACGCCACGGAGGAGCACGTGCAGGGCGCTCTGCGACAGTATTTCGCCCGCCACAACAACATCATCATCATGGAGTGGAGCAACCTGAGGGACTCCATCCTCAAGATGTCCGAAGTGCTCAAGCGGGGCAAGAACCTCATCATCTTCCCCGAGGGCTCACGCACCCGCACCGGACGGATGACGGACTTCAAGAAGACCTTCGCCATCCTGGCCCGCGAGCTGCAGGTGCCCATCGTCCCCGTGTGCATCCGCGGCGCCTACGAAGCCCTGCCGCGCTCCAAGCGCTTCATCTCGCCCAGCAAGATAGAGGTGGAGTTCCTCAAGCCCGTCCAGCCGGATTCCGCAAAGTCGTACGACGAGATTGCGCTGGAAGTGAAGGAAGCGATCAGTGAAAAATTAATTAACCCGCATCACTTGGCCAGGGACTTCGCATCCAAATAGCGCTGGAAAGCCTCCCGATACACTTCCCCGACGGGCAACTCGGTGTCGGCATCCAAAACGATGCGGTTTTTGCTCACCTCGCGGATCATGTCGAGGTTGACGATATACGAGCGGTGGATGCGCATGAAGCTGTTGGGCAACCGCTCCTCCATCTTCTTCATCGAGAGCAGGGTGACAACGGGTTTCCGCTCTCCCCTGACCCAAATCTTCAGGTATTCGCTCATACCTTCAACATAGCGGATGTCCGCGATGCTGACCTTGACGATGCGGTAGTCGGTCTTGAGGAAGAGGCTGTCGTCCCCGTCGGCAGGCTGCGGGGCCTCCGGGGCTGAGGACGCGGCGAGGCGCTCCCTCAGACGGTTGGCGGCGCGCTGGAAGTCCTGTAGGCCGAAAGGCTTCAGCAGATAGTCGACGGCATTGACCCGAAAGCCCTCTACGGCGTATTCGGAATAGGCGGTGGTGAAGACGACAAGGGGCGCAGAGGGCAGCGACTTGACGAAATCCATGCCGTTGAGGTCGGGCATGTTGATGTCGCAGAAAATGGCGTCCACCGTATCGTGCTCCAGAAACTCACGGGCCTCCAGCGCACTCTGGCATCGGGCCGCTAATTCCAGGAAGGGCACCTTGCCGATATAGGCCGCAATCTGTTGCAGCGCCAGGGGTTCGTCGTCGATGGCAAGACAGCGTATCATGTCAGTGGTATGTTGAGTTCTACGGAATAGCGCTCCGCCTCATCGCGGATCTCCAGCATGTAGTTGCCGCCGAAGAGCAGATCGAGACGCTTGCGCACGTTGGCGAGCCCCACTCCGCCCTTTTCCTCGTTGGGCTTCTCCGCTTTGGAGTTGAGGCAGATGAAATGCAGTCGGTCACCCTCCACCCTCACCCGGATGTCGATGAACGAGGGACGCCGGTAGCTGATGCCGTGCTTGAAGGCATTCTCGACAAAAGGAATGAGCATCAGGGGCGGCACGCTCCGCTCGGGCACCTCAGGAGGCAACTCCGTGCGGATGCTCACACTGTCGGTATAGCGCAGACGCATCAGGGCGATGTAGGTGCGCAGAAACTCCATCTCACGCGAAAGCGTCACCCCGTTTTTGTCCCCCTCGTAGAGGATGAAACGCATCATCTTCGAGAGCTCGACGATGGTGCCCTTGGCCTGCTCCGGGTCGATATCCACGAGGGCATGGATGTTGTTGAGCGTGTTCATGAAGAAGTGCGGATTGATCTGATAGCGCAGATACTCCAGCTGCTGCTCCAGGTTCTCGTGCTCCAGCTCGGAGAGGCGCTTGCGGTCTTCCCGGCTCTTGAAGTAGCCCTTCACCCCGAGATTCATGCCGAACATCAGGATGAGGATGACGGAGGCCACGATGTCGTGCTCGCCGAGAAAGGCGGGCGGCCCCATATGCTCACGCCGGGGGCGGTGAGGCGGCATCATCCCCTCGCCCTCAGGATGAATGCCCGGTTGAGGCCGGTGCGGGCCCTGCTCCGTGGGCGGACGGTGACGTCCGGGGGGCACGGGGCGCGTGGTGCACTGATAGAGGACGAAGCAGGCGATGAGGGGCAGCGTCAGCGAGAGGTAGCGCCAGCGCTGTTGCCGGTTGATGAGCAGGGGAGCCAACAGGAAATTGTGGACGAGAAACAGGACGAAGAACAAGGCGAATTCCCGCCACACGAACCACAGCTCATGCCATTCGAAGCCATCGCGCCCGCCGGAGACGATGCCGAGATACATGCTCAGCACAGGGGTCATGAAAAGCACACCCCACATGGCCAGATAGATGGCGTTCTCCTGTCGCGACTGATGCTTCATATATTCTGTGAAACGCATGGCGGTCCGCTTTTATTGCCTGTGTCCGGCGACTTGTTACCTTCCCGAATAACTGGTGGAGGCTTTGCACGAAGACGAGGACGAACCCACCGTCACGGTGTAGCTGCTGCCGGAAGTGAGCCCCCCGCAGCTCAGCAGATAGCTGTAACTGCTGCTGCCACCGCCGCCGGGGCCGAAACCGCCACCGCCGGGACCACCGGGGCCGCCAAATCCGCCGAATCCACCGCCGCCTCCGCTCGTCGGAGCATAGCCGGTGGGAACGGTGAAGGAGGCCAGAGTGGTGGAGCCGCTCTTCACACTGACTGCCGTGCCCGAAGTGGCGCTGCCAGAGGTGCTGAGCACACACTGCGAGCCTGTCGTTGACGTCACCGTGTTGTTGCCGCCGCCGATGGCAAGCACCGTACCGCCCGTGATATAGAGGTAATAACGCTCGGCAGCGTCGAGGCCACACTCCGGCTGTCCGGCACCGCAGGCGATCACCGTGCCGCCGGAGATATACATGTTGCCGTTGCTGTCGATGCCGTCGTTGCCGTTGCTGACACCCGTCACTGCACCGCCCTTCAGGTACATGTTGCCGGCGGAGTTGATGGCGTCGTCCGACGAACTCAGCGCGCTGACGGTGCCGCCGCTGACGGTCAGCGTGCTCTTGGTCTCAATGGCTTCGTGTCCGGAAGATGTCGCGTTGAGCGTGCCGCCGCTGATCGTCATCGCGCCGTCGCTCTTGGCGGCTTTGGGCTGTGCCGTACTGCTGCTGTAGCTGTAGGTGCCTCCCGTCGTTGCCGCGGTGATGTCCGCTTCGCCGCTGATATCCAAAGTGCCGTCGCTCTTGATGCATTTGCCGCCGCTGCCCGTGGCTTTCAGCGTCAGGGTGCCGCCGCTGATGCCCATGTTGCCGTCCGTCTTCAGGCAGGCACTGCCCTTGGCGTCGCTTTCGTCGCTGTCCCAGGCGCCTCCGCCCGTTGCGGTCACGCCCAACGTGCCACCGCTGATTTTCATGTCGCCGGCAGCCTTAAGCCCTTTGGCGGCGCTGGCGCTGATGCCGATATTCAAGGCGCCGCCTTCGAGATAGATGTTGCCACTGTCCTCATCCTCGTGATCCGCAGTCTCACCGGTGGACGATGTGCCGTCCAGGTCGCACTGGATGCCGTCATCGCTCACACCGCTGATGTTCACCGAGCCGCCCGTCATCAGGAAATAGCCGTTGCAGCTGATGCCGTCGCCCTCGGCCTTCGTGATGTTGAGGGTGAGGTTTTTCACACTGATGTAGTCGCCGCTCTTGACGGCATGTTTGGTATTGCCGGTGACGTTGAGTGTGCCTTTGCCCTGCAGCTGCAACTGACCCTTGCTGTAGAGGCAGGCCTTCTGACCGCCGCCAGTGCCGTCGGCAAGGGTGTTCTCCGTGCCGCTCTTGGCGCTGAGCTGGATGCGCTTGCCGTTGGCGATGCTGATGGCGGCGCCGGAGGGATTGGTGAGGGTGAGGCCGCAGAGCGACAGCGTGCATTTGTAGGATCCAGAGAGCGACAGTTCACCGTCGGCGCTGGAGCCGGAGAGCACATAGGTGATCTCGTCGCCGTCCACGGCGTCGGTATTCGTCTGGACGATGCTCACATGGGCGCCGCTGACGGTAGGATTCACATATTGTGCCACGTTGCCCGCTACGATGACTGTGGCTGTCGTGCCGTCGTAGCCGACGCTCACTTCGTTGTCGCTCACCTCGCTGTCATCCACACTCATGCCCGTGACCTCGCTCAGAGAGAAGGTCTTGCCCATGACGGTCAGCGCACTGCCGTCGCTGTAGGTCATGTCGCCCGCCTGCGCTGCAGGAAAGCGGTAGGTGACTGCGCCACAACTGATGTTCAGCGTCTGGGCGCCAAGGGCTGTCGTCAGCACCAGCGCCGTGAGGAGGAAATATAGCTTTTTCATTTCACAAATATTTTAGCGGTTTTGTTGTTGCTCTTCACGATGTAGATGCCGCTGCGCATCTGATCCCGGGACACGCGCCGTCCGCGGAGGTCATAGAACACTGCGCTCTCATCACTCTCTGCAACGGCTTCAGCGCTGAGAGATGTGATTCCTGTGACGGTCTCGTCAGAAACGGAGAAATACATCTTAGTGAGGCTGGAGAGGGCGAAGACCTGCGTTCCGGCTGTCAGCTCGGAAGCGCTGAGGCTCAGTGTGAGTGACGTCAGCGGCACGGAGACTTTCTTTCCGTCGGCGGTCTCAAAAGTGAGGTAGGCGTAGCCGTCGGCCTTGAGCGACAGCGTTCCTGCAAGAAGCATGATGAATAAAGCGGCTTTTTTCATAGCGTATGAAGGTTGATACCGCTGCAAAAGTAGAGATTTTCGCGCCAACCACAAAATATTTTCAACCAACACCCCGAATTTTTCAACCAAAAATTTGGCGCATTCGGGAAATATCCATACTTTTGCACCCGCCGAAAGGAAAAACACCCATGTTCGGATAACACCACAAACTGCATGACAGTGTAACAAGCAAAGGGTTCTGCGGAACCCCGCACCGCCTCTCGAAAAGTGAGGTGTGATGCGTGAACTATGACTTATTGTTACACTAAAATCATGTGGTTATGAGAAAAAGATTTCATCAACGCGTGTGCTCCTGTTCCCCCAAAAAGGGTATGGAGTATCTGGAGAGCAGAATGCTCAACCGCTTCGTCAACCACGGTGTGCACACCATCCGATGCGCCGCCTCACCCCACAAGTTCCACCGGGGATTGCTCCTGGGAGACCTCTGCGCCGAAGGGCACCACCTCATGTGGGCCGTGAAAGTGTGGAAGTTGACGCTCTGCGAGATCCACCGCCGGGACTGGGACGATTTCATCGATGTGAACTTCGACACAAAATACGTGAGGCTGGACGACGTCATCTCGGAAGGCAGCAGCGAAGTGCTCGGACGACGCATCGACGAGGCGGAGCGCAGGCTGGGGCTCTCGAATCCCCGATACGGCAGCTGGGAGAGTCGCGCCTCGTATGACAGCCTGCGCCTTTGGAAGTACGACTACAGCCTGCAGGAGCTCGAGGAAGAGGAGCACACGGCAATGGCGGAAGCCCGCTCACGGGAAGAGACGAGGCGCATCTTCGACGAAGGGCTCTCGGAAAGCACAGCGCAACCCATGGACGCCTTCGACTACTGGCACGAAGACGACGAAGAAAAGCTGAAAGAGCTGCGCTAAAAGAGAAAGGACGGCCGGGAGAAATCCCAACCGTCCTTTTTTGCACTCCCAATATATCGCTACTCACGGAGCCAGGAACGGACAGTGGAAACGATGCGCTCGCGATCATCCCTTGAATATTCCTCCTTGTCGTTGATCCTATCGCTGTGGATGCCTCCGGGGACAATATACTTTTTGACACAGGGATCGTCGGCAGCAGGGTCAGGAATGGCAGCGCCGGTCCACGGGTCGTTGGCGCCATAAACAAAGAGCATGCGGCAACGCTCGCGATTACGGTTTTCGGCTACAAAGTTGAGGAAGTTGTTCATCAGAACGCCCCCATCGTAGGTGACGCCGTATATCCGATTGTAGCGATGAATGGTTTGGTTGTTCTTCAACCACCGGAACATGCCGTCGGTAATCAGGCTCTCCTCCGTCAGCGGCGACCAGTCATAGAGGAAATAGCCCAGCTCCCTGGCGGCATGAACGAAATAGATGGTCTTGAGCAACTTCTCCAATTCCTCGTCCTCAGGGGCGTCGGCACAGACTGGCGCAGGTTCTCCATCCTCCCCGTCCCAATCGTCGTAGTCCTCGTAGTCATAGTCGTCGTAAGTTTCGCTTTCATAGTCGTTTTCTTCGGTCACCTCCTCTAAATTCCACAGCTTGCGCAGATTATTGATCTGACTGTAGTAGTTTTTGACGTAAATGTTGGTGAAGAGGGAGACCAGCTCGCCACTGCTTGTCGGGCTCGGGACGACATCCTGCCACGAAGAGAAGGGCACGTAGCAGAACTTGCTGAACACGCGCGACATATAGCGGTAAAGGATAAAATACATGATTTGCTTGGTGTTGTAGCCCTGAATACGCATATTCTTGGGAAACTCCGCTTTGTAGCGGGCAGCGAGATCTTCCTGCAGATCGGCATCGGTGGCCATGCGTTTAAGGGTGGCCCAAATCCGATCCCGGGCAACTGTGCCTTTGCCGCATTCCTGCGTCAGCCAACGCCCGATACCGGGTGTCTCGGAGCCGTTGCAGAAGGGGGCGCAGAAGGGCACGTAGACGTCCATATCGTTGGGATAGTAATAGGCATAGAGACCGGTGAGAATACCGTTCTTGCTGATGCCGGTGCTCACCCACTTGCCCCGAAAACGGCCGGAAGCCTTGAGAGCGGTGACAACGGCGTGAAGGTCGGCCGTTGACTGCCCTGCCGTGTTGTATTTCCAGTATTCGGCCTTGTTGTAGTCGGCATCGGGGTTGATGCGGGATTTGCGATAGTAACGATGCTCCACTTCGAGGAAGTTGCCGCCAAGATTCTTGGAGAGGTCACGTTGCTGGAATAACTTGCGCTCCGTGGTGGAATAACCCTCCGTATGGAGCACGGTGACGCTGTCGGGATGCACATAGTGTAGGGCGCAATACTGACGGAAGGTACCGGCAGAGGGGTCGTTATGGTCCACGGGCTGGTCGAAATAGAACCAGGTGATGCTGCGGTTGTCGGCATCGGTTGTATCTTTGATGACGGTGACGCCCTTCATGCCAGCCAGCACCTCCGAGCCATTAGGCACGGGAGCCCCGTCCGTGCGATCCGCAGGATCTGTACGCCCAATGTGGCGCACTTCGTCATCGGAAGAACAGCCTGCAAAAAACGCGCTCCATAGGAGCAGGGCAACTGTGAACGTCATCCACCGTGTGTATATCACTCTTTTCATCACATCAATTCATATTAAAAGGTTATACTTCTTATGACTGAATTTTCTCAAAGGAATCAGAAAAAAAAACAGAGCGCTTCGACTCTCGAAGCGCTCTGCATCTCTTTTGGTACCCAGAGCCGGGATCGAACCGGCACGCCTTGCGGCATTGGTGTTTGAGACCAACGCGTCTACCAATTCCGCCATCTGGGCATCAAACCGGCGGCAAAGGTACGGAAAATTTCCGAAACGCGCTACGCTCCTACAATATTATTTTTTCTTTGAGGGCGTTTTTTCTTCATTTTCACCCTCCGGGGCGGGTACACCGTCGTTTTTTCGACCCAGATACTCAGGCAACGCCATGCCGGCCTGGTCGAAGAGGTCGCCCAGAGGAGGCACGGACTTCATCAGGCCCGAAAGGAAGCCCGCCGTGGAGGTCTGGCCGTCTTTGCCGGCACCCTGTCCGCCGTCCCAAACGGTGACCTTGTCGATCTTGATGCCCTTGATGGCGTCCACCTGAGTGCGGACGAGCTCGGGCAACTTCTCCAAAAGGAGCAGCGTGTAGGCCTTGGTGGCATCGCCGCCGGCTGCCTGAATCATCTTGTCGTAGCCCTGAGCCTGCTTGGTGAGCACCTCAAAGAGGCCCTTGGCTTCAGCCTCCATCTTGGCGAAGATGGCCTCGGCTTCACCGCGGGCACGGGTGGCAGCAGCCACGCCTTCACCCTCAGCCTTCGTCTTAAGCGCATCGGCCTCACCCTTGGCTTTGATGGCAACGGCATCCGATTCACCCTTGGCCCGGAAGGCCACAGAGTCGGCTTCACCTTTGGCGTTCACACGCTTGCGCTCTGCTTCGGCTTCGGCAGCCACAATCATGCGCTGCTTTTCAATCTCCTGGGCCACAATGACATTAGCCTTCTGGGTGGCCTGCTCGCGCTCGGCTCGGGCCAACTCAGCTTTCTGCTCAGCGGTGTACGACTCCTCGAGCGCCTGAGCGGCGGCAATCTTCTCGGCAGCAGTGGCCTTGCGCTGGGCCTCGGCCTCACGCTCACGGCGGTTGGCATCGGAGTTGGCGATGGCAATTTTGGCCTCGTTCTCACCCTTCACCGCTTCGGCGTTGGCCTCGGCGGTACGGATACGCGTCTCGCGGACAGCCTCGGCTTTACCGATTTCACCGTTTCGCTCCTGCTCGGCCACACGCACCTTGGCCTCGTTGATGGCTTTGGCGGCAGCCTCCTGTCCAAGGGCTTCAATGTAGCCGCTCTCGTCCTTGATGTCGGTGACGTTGACATTGATCAGTCGCAGACCGATCTTCTTGAGCTCCACCTCGACATTGGCGGTGATTGCTTCGAGGAACTTGTCGCGGTCGGAATTGAGTTCCTCAATGGACATCGTGGCGATGACCAGACGCAACTGGCCGAAGAGGATATCACGCGCCATCTCCTGAATCTGACTCGACTGCAGACCCAGCAATCGCTCGGCGGCAGCCAGCATGCTCTCGGGCTCGGTGGAGATGCCGACGGTGAAACGGCAGGGCACGTCCACACGGATGTTCTGACGCGAGAGGGCGTTGGTGAGGTTGGCATCAATGCCGATGGGCGTCAGCGAGAGGTAAGCGTAGTCCTCAATGACGGGCCACACGAAGGCACCGCCACCATGAACACACTTGGCGCTCCTGTTGGCGGACTTGCTGCCGTAGATGACCAGAATCTTGTCGGAAGGACAACGGCGGTAGCGGTTGAGCAGCGCCATGACAAGCAGGACGCCCACCACCACAAGGACAATAATCAAAAAGAAGGGATCCATCTATGTAAAGTTTAAAGTTTAAAGTTTAAAGTTTAGAGGTTAGAGGTTAGAGGCTAGAGGCTAGAGTTTAGAGTTAAATGGGGGTGACGAGTAGCGTGTGTGCATCAATAACGGACACAACACGTACGCGGGTGCCGGAAGCCAGAGCCTCGCCGTCGGTCTGGGCAGCCACCTCCTGCACGGAGCCTGAAAAGGAAATCTGTACTTTGCCCGCACCGCTGCGGCCCGAAGGAATGCGCAGATAGACCTGACACACCTGGCCTACAGCCGACTCGATGCGGATGTTGCCGCTGGCCTGCAGGCGCATCATCTGGCGATAGAGCAGCAGGAACAGGCCCACAAAACACAAGCCGATGAAGACCGACACCACAGCCAGGAGCACACGCGAGGGGATGACATCCCACAGACACACACCGCCCCAAGAGACACCCAGGAGGAAGTTGATGACATTACGCACGGTGAAAATCTGCATGGCGCCGTCAACGCCCTCAAGGCCGCCGTCGGGTGTGGCATCTGCCGCTTGGAAGTCGACATCGACATCCCCGTGACCCAAACCGATGAAGGTCAAAGCCGTCTGGACGGCGAAGAGAGCGGAAGTGATAAGCGCCACAGACCAGTAAATGCGCAAATGGGGGTCCAACTGACCATACCACTGATAAAATGTGTCGAGCATGGTGATATTGCGTTTGTTTGGAAAACAAAGGTAAGAAAAAAAGCGTAAGCGGCCAAATAAAGTTTATAAAAAAAGTGAAAATTTTGCTAATATATAAGGTGCGGTTCATTTTTTTGTCATACCTTTGCAGCCGCAAATCAAAAATGAGATGAACAAGAACCTCGTCATAGTGGAGTCTCCCGCCAAAGCCAAGACCATTGAGAAGTTTCTCGGGTCGGACTATACGGTGAAGTCTTCCTACGGCCACATCCGTGACCTCAAAAAGAAATCATTCAGCATCAACGAAAACACCTTCGAGCCGGAATACGAAATCCCCGAAGACAAGGAGCACGTGGTGAGCGAACTGCGCAAGCTGGCCAAGAACGCCCAGACCGTGTGGCTCGCCTCCGATGAAGACCGCGAAGGAGAAGCCATCTCGTGGCACCTGAAAGAGGTGCTCGGACTGAGCGATGAGACCAAGCGCATCGTCTTCCACGAAATCACCAAGAACGCCATCCTCGAAGCTATCCAGCACCCGCGCACCATCGACATGAGTCTGGTGGCTGCACAGCAGGCACGCCGCGTGCTTGACCGCATCGTGGGCTTCAAGCTGAGCCCTATCCTCTGGCGCAAAGTCAAGCCCGCCCTCTCCGCCGGACGCGTGCAGAGCGTAGCCGTGCGCCTCGTGGTGGAAAAGGAGAGAGAAGTGCAGGCCTTCAAGAGCGAAAGCTACTGGCGTGTGGTGGCACAGCTGCAAACCGCCAAGGGCGAGAGCGTGCCTGCCGAACTCGTGCAGCGCGTGCGCACCGAGGAAGAAGCCGACGCATTGCTCCAGCAGCTGCAGGGCGCCCGCTTCACCGTGAGCGACATCCAGAAGAAGCCCACCAAGCGCACTCCGGCGCCCCCCTTCACCACCAGCACATTGCAGCAGGAAGCCGCCCACAAGCTGGGCATGACGGTGTCGCAGACCATGACGGTGGCCCAGAGGCTCTACGAGAACGGTCTCATCACCTACATGCGTACCGACTCCGTCAACCTGAGCGCCCTCTGTCTGGCTGCCTCAAAGCAATACATCACCGAAGAAATGGGCGCCAAATACAGCAAGACGCGCCAATACCACACTTCCTCGAAAGGCGCCCAGGAGGCCCACGAAGCCATTCGCCCCACCTACATGGAGCGCACCGCCATCGACGGCACCAATCAGGAGAAGCGCCTCTATGACCTCATTTGGAAGCGCACCATCGCCTCGCAGATGGCAGATGCCGAAGTCGAGAAGACCGTTGTCACCGTGGACGGCGGCAACAGCACTTTCCAGGCTCAGGGCGAAGTGATGACCTTCGACGGCTTCATGAAGGTGTACCACGCCACCGTGGACGAACAAGTCGAAGGTGAGAGCGAAGGCATGCTGCCCGCCATGCGCGTGGGCGAAGAGCTGCAGCGCATCACTGTGGTTGCCACCGAGAAATACGCCACCGGCCCGCTGCGCTACAACGAAGCCTCGCTGGTGAAAAAGCTCGAAGAGCTGGGCATCGGACGCCCCTCCACCTACGCCACCACCATCACCACCATACAGCAGCGCGAATACGTGCAGCGCGGCGACAAAAAGGGCGAAGAAAAGCCCTACGCCATCCTCACCCTCAAGGGCGAGAAAATCACCCGTGCCCAGAAGAAGATTGTCATCGGCGCCGAGAAAAACAAACTGATGCCCACCGACATCGGTATCGTCGTCAACGACTACCTCATGGAGAACTTCCCCCAGATCATGGACTACAACTTCACGGCACAGGTGGAGAAGGGCTTCGACGATGTGGCCTCCGGCAAGAAGAAGTGGGACGGCCTCATCAAGAGCTTCTACAAGGACTTCAACCCCCTGGTGGAAGAGACGCTCCACACCCACACCGAACACAAAGTGGGCGAAAAGGTGCTCGGCAAAGACCCTGCTACCGGCGAGCCCGTCATGGTGAAGATCGGACGCTTCGGCCCCGTGGTGCAAATCGGCAGCGCAGAGAGCGACAAGAAGCCCCGCTTCGCACAGTTGGGACGCGGGCAGAGCATGGAGACCCTCACGCTGGAGGATGCCTTGGAGCTCTTCAAACTGCCCCGCACGCTGGGCGAGTACGAAGGTCAGACCGTCATGCTGGGCAGCGGACGCTACGGCCCCTACGTGCAATACGGCAAACAATATGTCTCACTGCCTAAGGGCAGCGACCCCATGAACTTCAGCTTCGATGAAGCCGTCGCTTTGATCGAGGAGAAGAAGCAGGCCGACGAAAAACGCCACCTCAAGCACTTCGAAGAAGAACCCGAGATGGAGGTGATGAACGGACGCTACGGCCCCTACATCGCCTACAAGGGCAAAAACTACCGCCTGACCAAGGCGCAGGCTGCAAAAGCAGACCAACTCACGCTGGAGGATTGTCTCAAGATCGTGGGCGCATAAACGCACGGCGATGAAAAGCATCATCCTAATCGGCTACATGGGTGCGGGCAAGACGACCGTCGGACGGCATCTGGCCCAAAAGCTGGGGCGCACCTTCTACGACCTTGACTGGTATATCGAGACGCGCTACCGCAAACCCATCCATCAGATCTTCAGCGAACGCGGCGAGAGCGGCTTCCGCGAAATCGAGCGTGAAATGCTCCACGAGGCAGCTGCCTTCGAAGACATCGTGCTCTCGTGCGGCGGCGGCACGCCCTGCTACTTCGACAACATCGACTACATGAACGAGGTGGGCCACACCGTTTATCTCAAATGCAGCCCCGAGACGCTCGCCGCCCACCTGAAGATGGGGCGCAGCATCCGTCCGCTCATTCAGGGCAAGACGCCTGAAGAGCTCGACGCCTTCATCCGCGAAAGCCTCACACAGCGCGGCCCCTTCTACGAGAAGGCCCGCATCATCATCGACGTGCCCTATTTGGGCGCCAAAGAGCGCGTGGAGCAAATCGCCGCCGTCATCGCCGGGAAGATTGCGGAGGACAAGGCCTGAGACTGATACACAATCACACATATACACTGAATAAAGAGCCATGAAGAAATGGAGGATTGAGGACTCTGAAGAACTCTACAACATCAAAGGTTGGGGCGTGAACTACTTCGGCATCAACGAGAAGGGACACGTCACGGTGAGTCCGAAGAAAAACGGGGTGGAAATCGACCTGAAAGAGGTGGTGGACCATTTGGCTTCGCGCCACGTGGCAGCCCCCGTGCTGCTGCGCTTCCCCGACATCCTGGACAACCGCATCGAGAAGACCGACAGCTGCTTCCGCAAAGCAGCTAAGGAGTACAACTATCAGGGCGAGCACTTCATCATCTTCCCCATCAAGGTGAACCAGATGCGCCCCGTGGTCGAAGAGATCATCTCTCACGGCAAGCGCTACAACCTGGGCCTCGAAGCGGGCTCCAAACCCGAGCTCCACGCCGTGCTGGCCACCAACATGGACTCCGACTCCCTCATCATCTGCAATGGTCACAAAGACCAGAACTTCATCGAGATGGCATTGCTGGCACAGAAGATGGGCAAGAGAGTCTTCCTCGTGGTGGAGAAACTGCCCGAGCTCGCCATCATCGCCCAAGCCGCCGAAAAGCTGGGCGTGCGCCCCAATTTGGGCATACGCATCAAGCTGGCTTCCACCGGCGCCGGCAAATGGAGCGAGAGCGGCGGCGACGCCTCCAAGTTCGGCCTCAACTCCTCTGAGTTGCTCCTGGCACTGCAGCAGCTCGATGAGATGGGCATGGGCGACTGTCTCAAGCTCATCCACTTCCACATCGGCAGCCAAATCACCAAGATTCGCCGCATTTCATCGGCGCTGAGAGAAGCCTCCCAGTTCTACGTGCAGCTCCACCGTATGGGCTATCCCATCAAGTTTGTCGACTGCGGCGGCGGTCTCGGCGTGGACTACGACGGCACGCGCTCGAGCAACTCCGAGAGCTCCGTCAACTATAGCATACAGGAGTACGTCAACGACTGTCTCTACTCCTTCATCGACGCCGCCGACAAGAACGGCATCCCCCACCCCAACATCATCTCCGAAGGCGGACGCTCCCTCTCGGCCCACCACTCGGTGCTCATCCTCGACGTGCTCGAAAGCGTTTCCGCACCGCGCATGCCGGAAGACTTCGAGCCGGGCGAAGAAGACCACAAGTTGGTACACGAACTCACTGACATCTGGGACAAACTCTCGCCGCGCAGCATGTTGGAGGACTGGCACGATGCTCAGGACATCCGCGAAGAAGCCTTGGAGCTCTTCGCCCACGGCATCATCGACCTCAAGACACGCGCCCAGATTGAGAGCCTCTATTGGGCCATTTCACACGAAATCGCCGAGCTGGCCCACCACCAGAAGCATGTGCCCGACGAGCTGCGCACGCTCGACAAGCAGATGGCCGACAAATACTTCTGCAACTTCTCCCTCTTCCAGAGCATGCCCGACTCTTGGGGTATCGACCAGCTCTTCCCCATCATGCCCATCGAGCGCCTCGACGAGCAGCCCACCCGCTCGGCACAGTTGCAAGACATCACCTGCGACAGCGACGGCAAGATTACGGCCTACGTCAACGGTGTGCAGCAGACCTCCTATCTGCCGCTGCATGAGGTGAAGGCCGAGGAGCACTACTACATCGGCGTGTTCCTCGTGGGCGCCTATCAGGAAATCATGGGCAACATGCACAACCTCTTCGGCGACACCAACGCCGTACACCTGTCCGTCAACGAAGACGGCGACGGCTATACCATCGACCAGGTGATTGACGGCGAAACGGTGGCCGACGTGCTGGAATACGTGCAATACGACCCGAAGAAACTCGTACGCCGCCTTGAAATCTGGGTGTCGAAAGCCACCAAAGACGGTAAGATCACCGAGGCTGAGGGCAAAGAATTCATCGCTAACTATCGTTCCGGACTCTATGGATACACCTATCTTGAATAAAGTGAACGTCATCAAAGTGGGTGGCGCCGTGGTGGAAGACGAGCAGATGCTCTCTGCGCTGCTCGAAGGATTTGCTGCGCTCGAAGGCGCCAAAGTGCTGGTGCACGGCGGCGGACGCTCGGCCACAAAAATGGCCGCCGCTCTGGGCATCGAGACCCGCATGGTGGAGGGCCGTCGCGTCACCGACGACGAAATGCTGCGCGTGGTGCAGATGGTCTACGGCGGACTGGTCAACAAGACCCTTGTGGCCCGTCTGCAAGCCCTCAGCGTGAACGCTGTCGGACTCACCGGCGCCGACATGAACATCATTCTCGCCCACAAGCGTGCGCCCAAACTCGTGCGCTTTGAAGACGGACACGAAGAGACGGTGGACTACGGATGGGTGGGCGATGTAGACTCCGCCGACGGCGGAGCCCTCGCCCTGCTGCTGCGCCACGAGCCCTGCGTGATTCCCGTGGTGGCTCCCCTCACCCACGACGGCAAGGGCCACATGCTCAACACCAACGCCGACACCATGGCAGCCGAAACGGCCAAGGCCCTGACGCCGCATTTCGAGGTGACGCTGACCTACTGCTTCGAGAAGCCCGGTGTGCTGCGCGATGCCGACGATGACAGCAGCGTCATCCGCGAAATCAACGAAGCCTCGTTTGCCCGGCTCAAGAGCGAAGGCATTGTCAGCGGCGGTATGTTGCCGAAGCTGGAGAACGCCTTTGCCAGCCTAAGGGGCGGCGTAAGCGAGGTGGTCATCACCCACTGGAGCGACCTCCGTCATGAGCGAGGAACGGTCATACGGCTTTAAAGAACACATCTGGCCGCTGCGCGACAAGATGTTCCGACTGGCCCAACGCATCACACTCTCCCGCGAAGAGGCAGAGGATGTGGTGCAGGACACGCTGGAACGCCTGTGGCGCGACCGCGAACGCCTTTCCCTTATCGACAGCGTGGAAGCATGGACGCTGCGTCTGGTGCGCAACCTCTCGCTCGACCGCCTGAAGCGCTCGGGCCGACAGGCTGTGGAGCTGGACCCCGAACGCGATGCCACAGCCGCTCCCGGCGCCGACCGCACACTGGAGCTGGAGGAAGGCATGCGCCTGGTACGAGAGGCGATGGACCGCCTGCCGGAGGTGCAGCGCAGTATCATGGAATTGCGTGACATCGAGGGCAAAAGCTATGCGGAAATCGCAGAAATTCTGGAGCTCACGGAGTCGCAGGTGAAAGTGTATCTGCACCGCGGGCGAGAAAAAGTAAAAAAAAGTTTGATTGGGGTGTAACCTTTTCCCTTCTCATTCGTCATACATAACGGATATGAAAGACTACAAGTACATCGAAGAGCTCCTTGAGAGCTATTTCAGAGCGGAGACCAGCCTGCAGGAAGAGCAGATTCTCAACGCCTTCTTCCAGGATGAAAACCAGGTGCCGCAGCATTTGAAAGCCTATCGTGCGCTCTTCACCGTCGAAGAGGAGATGCGCCGGGAGCGTGCGCCTCAGACCTCCGAGTCTTTCGACCTACAGCCGGCCCGCCGGGTGAACCTTCGCCCCTTCTACCGTGCTGCAGCCTCCGTCGCCATCGTGCTCTGTCTCGGCATGGCTGCCAGCATGAGCATGGGCGTCACCGGAGACGACAAGGCCCCTACGGCAGAAGCCGTGGAGAATCCTGATGCCGAGTTTGGCGAAATGGAGCAGTCGCTCACACCGCAGAGCTCGGCCGTCGTTGAAAAGAAAGATACACTTTTTCTATACTGAACCAATCAATCTTAAAAAGAACCAAACAGACGCTGTAATGTGTCGGAAAAAAGAGGTCGCCGTGAGGCAACCTCTTTTTCTTTATCCTTATATTATATATTAATTAGACATCACCCCGCTCCGCCATGCGCAGGGCGGATTCGCGATCCTGCTCCAGCTGCGCCTTCAGCGCCTCCAAAGAAGGGAAGGCGCGCTCTTCGCGCAGGAAACCAACCAACTCCAGAGAAAGCTTCTGCCCGTAGAGATCGCCGGAAAAGTCAATCAGATGCACCTCCACCGAGAGATCGCTGCCGTTGTTGGCAGTGGGGCGCGTGCCGATGTCCATCATGCCCACACCGTAGGGCGTCCGCACGGCGTAAGCGCCTTCCCGGGGCAACACCTTTCCCGGTGTGATGGCCAAGTTTGCGGTAGGAAATCCAATGGTGTGCCCCAAACGGTGCCCCTCCACCACGGTGCCGCTGAGCAGATAGGGATGACCCAAGAGTTCCTGCGCCTCACGGATGCTCCCTTCGGCGAGCAGCCGGCGTATGGTGGTGGACGAAACATGTGTGTCCGACAACTCATGAGCCTTCACCACTTCGATGCCGCAAGCCTCACCCCAGCGCACGTAGTCTTCGAAGACGGCTTCTCCGTGACCGAAGCGGTGGTCGTAGCCCATCAGAAGAAGGCTGACATCACGCGGCTTCAATACCTCACGCATGAACTCCTCCGCACTGAGGCGAGCCATATCGCTGTCGAAAGTCAGCACATCCAGACGCGATATGCCGGTCTCACGCAACAGACGACATTTCTCCTCCAGCGTAGTCAGCAATTGGGGGATATAGTCGCTCTGCAGCACAAGACGCGGATGGCAGTCCATCGTCAGCACCAGTGTGTCCATACTGCGTTCGCGGGCAAGCCCCGTCAGCTGGTCTATCAGACACCTGTGTCCGCGGTGCACACCGTCAAAGAAGCCTATCGTTGCTGCAAACATGGAGCAAAGATACAAAAAAAACGGGAGACTGTGGGGTTATTTCAACTTTTTTTCGTACTTTTGCCACCGATTCTTAGGGATCACACCGGACTTGTAGCTCAGTTGGTTAGAGCAACAGACTCATAATCTGGAGGTCCTTGGTTCAAGCCCAAGCTGGTCCACGGTAAAAAAAGAAAGCACTCGCAACGCATTTGCGGGTGCTTTTTTTCTTAGGCGTTGACGGGATCAGTTTAACTGCTCCATGCGGTAGCCCATACGGTGAAGCTGCACGGCGACGCCCATCAGATAGAGTTGATGAAGGCAGGCGACATAAGCCTCGAAGGCTGCTTTCGTCCCGGGCTCAACGTGAAGACGGCGCAAGCGGTTGTCCAAACGCGCCGCACACTCCCCCACCATTTGCTCCAACTCGTCGTAGGCGGATCCGCTGAGCTGCAGGACTTCCTCCCGAACATACTCGTCCATGCTGTCAAAGCCACGCTTGTCGCGCACATAGGCATAGAGATCGGGCTGATAGGCGTAGGCCTGCCAATTCTCGTCCCACATCTTGGCCACAGCCATGCCCAAATACATCATCCATCCGAGTGAAGCCATCGGATAGCGGGCATATTCCCTGATACCATCGGGCATATAGGATTTAACCAGAGATTCCCACTTCTCCTCCACATCGGGACAGTCCGGCATACGCTCATCCAACTCACCCCGGGAAGAGAGATAGAGACGAAGATCGTCATGTATCTGCTGTTCTAACTGTGTCATAACATGTTTTGTTGCCGCAAAATTACGAAAAAAACCTGTAATAAGAGAATTAATCCTGACTTTTTTGCCGCATCACTGCCTTGCGGCTCGGGATTTTTCTGTATCTTTGCCCGTAGATATGAAAAAACAGATTTACGCCCTCGCGCTCTGCCTTCTGCCCCTGTGCAGCGCAGAAGCCAAAGCGACACACCGCCGCATCGCCACCGCCAACCAACTGATTGAGGCTGTGGCCAGTTTGGAAACAACGCCCATCGCCAAGGGAGACACCCTCTATTGGCGCTTGGAGAAAGGCATCTACCGCCTCAGCGCTCCACTCACCATCAACAAAACGGGCGAAGGGCAGCTGTGCATCATGGGCGACCATGAAGGCGGCACCGTCATCAGCGGCGGCATCCCCGTGACGGGATGGACAAGCAACGGCGACGGCACCTGGAGCGCCCCTGTGCCCAAAGGCGGAGAAAAGTGTAAAGAAATGGTGGTGGACGGCGCCTATGCCACGCTGGCCCGCACGCCCAACAAGGGCTTCCATCTGCTGCAGAATGCACGGGAGATTTCGTATGCCGAATGGCATTCCAATCAATACTTTTCTCTAAAAAACAGCGATTGGGATTTATTGGCACAGCTCGGCGAGACGGACTTGCATAAAGTTCAACTGAAGTTCTTCCACAAATGGGACATCACCTTCCGCCACGTCACCGGAGTGGACAAGGAACGGCGGGAAGTCATTTCCAAAGGCGTGAAATTCGTGCCTCACAACCCTCTGACGGCCGGCATCGGCTATGTCGTACAAAACTGCAAGGCCGCATTGGACAGCGTCAGTGAATGGTGGATGGACAGTGAGGGCAAGACAATATACTACATCCCGCCCACGGGAAAAGACCCCAACACGATGGACATCTCGCTGCCCGTGACCGACCGTCTGCTAACCATCACCGGCACTGCAGCTCAGCGCACGAAAAACATCCTTGTGAACAAGCTGGAATTTGAGGGAACCGCCTATCCCTGGACGCCGAGTCTGGAGGAACCGATGCAGGGCGCCTTCGGGCTGCAGGGCGTCGTGAGCGCCGAATTTGCCGACAACATACACTTCAGGCGGTGTCGCTTCCGCGCCACAGGGCGTTACGCCGTATTATTGGGCCGGGAATGTCACAATTGCGGCGTTTTCCGCTGCGATTTTGAAGACCTGGGAGCAGGCGCCGTCGCTGTGGGTGACTACACGCGCCACGCAGAAGACCGCGATGTCACCTCACAGTGTTATGTAACGGACAACACCGTAAACCGAGGCGGCCGCATCAACCCCTGCGGTGTGGGCATCATACTTTTCAACGCCCACGACTGTGTTATCAGCCGCAACAACATCAACGATCTCTTTTACAGCGGCATCTCATGCGGTTGGCAGTGGGGCTACAACAGTCCGGGCAACGAAAGCCCCTCAGTGAACAACTACATCGCCTACAACCACATCAGACACATCGGACAGGGGTTGCTCTCCGACATGGGCGGCATCTACCATTTGGGGGAGGCACGCGGCACCATCATCGCCCACAACGTGATTGAAGACGTCTATGCTTGGGACTATGGCGGTTGGGGCATCTACACCGACGAAGGCTCGAGCTACATACACATCCACGACAACAAGGTTTACCGGACGAAGACCGGCGGATTCCACCAACACTACGGCAAAGAGAATCTGGTAGAGAACAACTACTTTGAAGACGGTCTGCAGCATGCCGTAGCCATCACGCGGAAGGAACCCCATGTCTCATTCTATTTCCGAGGCAACACTTTGGTGCAGAAGAGTCCGGAAATGTTTGGCGGCACATGGGCCAAAGCCCGCATCAAAAGCGAGAGCAACACCTATTGGCGCGAAGAAGGCGAAGCCACCTTTGCCGGAAAGTCGTTCAAATGGTGGAAACGCACCCACGAACCCAGCGCAGTGTACAAACGGCAGGAAAGACGATAAGGAACAAGTTCAACCCAAGAGGAGCAATGTTGCCAGCAGAGCCAGCGCAAGCAGAGAGGACAATGTGATGAGCCGGCGTATCATCCCAAGATGGCGCGCCTGCTTTTCCAACATCTTGGCTTCGTAATACCTGATATCGTCCCACAATTCCTTCTCGCGACGACGCACGGCTGTGCGCTCAAGGGGAGTGTCCAAATAGAAACACTCCACCTCGCGGTTGAACATCCAACGAAGATCGGGCTTCGTGTAATCATAAGCGATATTCCAATTTTTCCGATCGCTGTTGTGGATGACATACTGCATGAAGTAAGAACGGAGTATCTGCTCCGAAACAGGGAATATCTTCAAATGGAAAAATTCCGTGTTCATAATATAGGAGAACGGAATCTGGTCAATGCGCTCAATCACACCGTCAGTGCCCAGCTCGCGAAGATATTCCATCGTGCGACGGTCAATCTTATCTGTCAACGCACCTCTTCTTTGAATGGAGAAACAACATTGGAACATGCCCTTGTAGGAAAAGTCATAGCCCCTGTCACGCATGCTTTTGAGGCAACGGTCTGCCTGACTTTGGGGATAGCCGCGCTCTGCCACCCATACGGCGTACTCCTCCTCGAAGTTGTTGCGCACGGGATGCGGCATCAGTGCAGCATCGTAATCCCCCGCCTCAAATGCATCCACCAACGGCTTCAACGACGCTTTGATCTGCACATTGCCGTCGAGGCGCATGCAGATGTCGGCATGGGCATACTTGAAGCAATTGAAGCGTATGGCATAGCACTTGTCAAAGGTAGAGAGCCCTTCCAAATCGGGATCGTAAACCACAGTCCAGGTGTCGGACGTCAACGAGGCATCGTCGGTAATCAACAGGTATTCCGCCTCGGGATCCTTCTCCAAAATCTCGTGCATCACCTCATAGCGGTTAATGATATAGGTGAGAACCGTGTATCTTTTTTTCATCTTTTCGGGGACTTTGCTTCGTCGGGAATATTGAGCAGGCTGTTGCTCGCAGCAAGAAAAACATTCATCTTCTCATCGAAGTCGCCCTGCGACTGCTCGCCGTTGAGCGACTCATGCTGACGCCAGAAAGTGAGCTTGCGCCTGATGTAGTATAAGGGATAATCCTTCTCTATCTGCCGATAGATCCAAAAATCAGTCCAGGCCTCCACCGGGCAGTCGAAATTAAGCCCTTCGATCACGTCTCTCCGGATTGCCACACAAGAAAAAGTCGGAATCAACTGCTGCGACTGATTCCGAGTCAAATCTATACGGTTGGCGCCACTCTTAAGCCGATTGTACACATAATCTGCATAAGCCTGCCTCACCTTCACGGCGTCTTCGTCGCCGAAACATTGAATATGGTTGGATATCAAAACAGCATCCCGGTGACGATTGATACAGGCCACAAGCTGCTCCAAATGGTCTGTCGACCAATAGTCGTCGCTCTCACAAAAAGCGACATATTCACCGCGGGCATTTTTCAGCGCCAAACGCATCGAGGCAATCAATCCCCTGTTAACTCCTCCCTCGTGAGTCAAAAGGCGAATATTGGCATAAGAGGATGCATACGAGGCTATCAGGTTCACAGAACCGTCGGCAGAGCCGTCATCAACAACCACCACTTCAAAATTACGATAGGTCTGCGACAACAGAGAATCCAAAGTCTGTGAAATATAGCGCTCATAATTGTAACTGGTTACAATAACAGAGACCAACGGCTCCACAGTGCGCCCCGGACAGAAGAAATGTCTAATGGCTCTGAACATTTTCATGATTTATCGACTGCAAATTTACAAAAACAGGGGAATACAACCAAAAAAAAACTGATATCATCTCAGTATTTCTCCTCTTTTTCGTATTTTTGTGCTTGAAGAAGGCTGTTACCACCGGATATACACCGCCTCACGTTTAAACAGGAAATCCTCCGTTCTGCATGAACATACTTTACATCATTCCGTACATTCCCTTTCCCCTCAACAGTGGAGGGAATCAGGCATTTTTCAACATGGTCAACGAAGCACGAAAAGTGCATCAGGTGTCACTGCTGCTTCGTATTCGCAACGACAAAGACCGGGAAAATGCCGGGCAGCTTCAAGAAGTTTGGCCGGATGCCCGACTCTATCTTTTGGACGAGACGGCCACGAATGCACAGGCCAAAACGACCGCAGCGGAGGAGGAGGACGCGGGGCTGTCGGGGGTCACAGCTTGGAAATGTCGCCTCTTCGACAGCATCCGGCGCTCCATGGAGCGCAAAATCAGACGAAGCACACGCCGCGCACTGATGAAGAAAAAGGCAGAGGCCATCGCAAGAGAAGATTCTGTTGCGACAAACGAAATACTTGGATCCTTCGTGCGCGAGCACTCTGTGTTGTATCACGGCATTGACGGCAATGAAGATTTCTATGAATACGTCTACCATACTTCCCGGCAAGGTTTCGACCTTATTCAAATTGAATTCTACGAATATCTGCCTTTAGTCTATCTGCTGCCGAAAGATGTCAAAAAGGTGTTTGTACATCACGAACTTCATTACGTTCGCGTGGAGAACGAAATGAATCTTTTCGACCGTATAAGCCAAGCTGACCGTCTCAAGTATCAGATGGATTTTCAGGAAGAGCTGAGTGCACTGAATCAATATGACAAGATTGTTACACTGACCGAGGTTGACCGAGAATTGCTGTCAGTTCATATTCCCTCAGATAAGCTATATGTCTCCCCTGCGCTCACCGAAGCCTGCAAAGCCACAACACAACAGGAATGGCAGCCTGCTCGCGACCTGGTTTTTATCGGCGGTGGGGATCACTTTCCCAACGCCGACGGAGTCATGTGGCTGGCAACAAAAGTGCTGCCCGCCCTGCGCCAGACAGGAACCAACGCCAAGGTGTATGTCGTGGGTAAGTGGGACAAGGTCATGCAAGAACAGATTCACGCCTTCGCTCCCAATATTGTCTTCACGGGCTTCGTGGATAATCTTATGAGCTTCCTTTGCGGCAAAATTTCCGTAGTGCCTATCCGCATCGGCAGTGGCATGCGCATGAAAATCCTGGATTCCATCAATGCCGGGACTCCTATGGTGACCACCTCAAAGGGCTGTGAAGGCTTGCCTTTGAGAGACGGCGAGCATTGTTTCATCACCGACGACGCCACCGTTTTTGCCCAGCGCATCGCACAATTGATGCAAAACAAGGACGTGCAGAAGAAATTTGTTGAAGCTGCCCGCAGTCAAATGGGCGGACAGATGGACGGCAGTGAACTGCTCCGGCGCCGTATGGCACTCTACGAGAGCATGACACAGACTGTCAGTTGACTCCGGACATGAAGTCCGTGAGTCTGCCGAGGCATTCGGCAGCAATCTCCTTGCTTTTACGCTGAGCGTCCCCATCCTTTCTTATCTCCGGAAGGAGACGTTCGATGACTTCAAGAGTATTCTGCAGTGAAGAGCTGTCGGAAAAGGTTTCCATGATATTCACCATGCAGTTCTGTTTGTTTAGAGCAGACAGGAGTCCTTGAATCTTGTGCTCATAATTAAGCGCAACAAAAGGCACATTCTGATTGATGGCAAACACAACGGAATGATATCTGGCACCGATAAGCAACTCGCTGCCGGCAATCACCGTCTGCTGAATGTCAGAACTGTAAGAATCCGGAATTACTACGATATTGCTGCTTTGTTTCTTTGCTGCAATCTCTGTGAAAAACAGATAATCTCTCTCGGAATCGTCAGAAGCAAAGATTTGGGGAAGCATGACGATGCTCAACTCGGGATACCTGTTTTGGATAATATCAATCACCGAACAATAGAATTCTATGACCGTCTCCTTTGTCACCTTTCCCTTGTACATCGGATGCCACACCAAACTGTTGGGCACAAACACCATGTATTTTTTCTCTCCGATAGCATTCAGAATCTCCTTAGGAATATCTTTGCAAGGACTTTCCAAAAATGCGACATCCGTTGTCATATGATAGCGGAGTCCGTCTATCTTTTGGGCAATCTCTTCAGTCTTTTTGTCGCGAATGGAGAGGAATGAGAAGTAGTGAAGCAAAGCCATGCTTTCGTCCCGGAATCTGACACTGCGCTCCGTATCTGAAGGGAACGGCCCGAAGGAACGGCCGTAATAGATGAGGGGCTTGTGCAATATTTGGGCAAACTTCAAATAAAACAGATGCCACCAATCCTGGAAGGCACCCATACAAATACCGCCCGGTGCACAAATCACAAAATCGGCAGCCTCATAGAAATTACGCATGGAGCGCAAAGCTGGCGAACTGTTCCACCCCGATGTCTTGCCGTTGACAATCCACTCCTCTGCAACCTTCCAAAAATCTCCTTGGGGATGTATGTCCACATATACCACACGATCGTCATCGACCGTAAACTGGCGTATGCCTTCCGGAGAGTAGCTTTGTAAAAAGAGCACGGTGAAATAAGCCTCGGGCATCTTGGACAGGAGCGATCTTACCAAAGCCTTGTGGGCAGCCTCATCGCCTCTGTTGTTAAGCGGCTGGTTGATAATCAGTATTTTCATGACTTTGTAGTCCGATAATGGAAGGTGTTGGTCTTGTTAATCTGCTTCCGCGTGGAGACTGCATAGCGATACTCGTCCTCAACATTGCCAAAAGCGATTATCAATATGGGTATTTCGTTTTCAGGAATTCCGAACTGATCCAGATATTTTAATTTTTCAAGACTGAATCCGCAGGAAAGAGGAATCGTCCCCACTCCCAGTGAATGAAATGCATTAACCAGATTCATCGCATAGAGTCCGCCGTCAATATAGGCCTGAAAAACCTCATGCGAAAGAAAAGCCTTAAGATTAGCTGTCACCAAAACAGACTGCCGGAAGCCTTCTTCACACCCTCTGCAACCTTCCTGCCAATACATCAAACGGACACTCTCCTCCCCCTTGAATACATGGGTGTGCCACCCCTGTCTGTTGCACGCCGAGGGCGTTCGTTGAGCTAAGGTCAACGCTTTCTCAATAACCTCCTGACCTACGGGTTCATCCGAGAAATATCGGAGTGAATGGCGACTTTTCAACAATGACTCAAAGCCGTTGTCACAGGCACTCATGAGATCTTTTTTGGTTGTTGTCTGTATACCCGCCTTCGAGGCAACTATCTCCAGAGAAGGCAATTTGGCCCTCAGTGTTTCATAAGCAACCTCTATCTCAGGCATTTGCACCCCATTGGCATGCGAATAGTCAATGTAAGCCAACACTGTGGAAAGCGGATATTTCAAAAACTCCTCGTCATCCCTCCCGTATAGATCGTAGTATTTGGAAAGCCGCTCCAACAGGCGGGTCACCTTTTCCTGACCGAATCCCTTACGCGGATTCTGCATGGACATCCCCTTTTCTATTACATGGTTTTCACGCAGTATGGTGAACTGCATCTTCTGCAAGTCCTCATCAGTGCAATTGGTGGCGTTGTATTGACGGGTCAAACGCCAAAAATAACACATCTCATGGAAATACTGAGACTCCAAATCACAATCCAGCCCCTTACCGAAAAAGGCCAAATATTTCTTAAAAAGCCACTCAATGAAGGAAGAAAAATCCGTAACACTCATTTTTCTCATGTCTATAGGGTATTGGGAAGGTCTGAGAACTCTTTGAGTCCTTCGTCAAAGGATAAGCGGTAGTGAGCGTCTCTCTTTTTTATCCTTTCACGCAACTCCTTGTTCCATCCGAAAAGGATTCGCGCTGTCAAAGGATTGTAGTGCGGCTTCGTACGACACACTTTGTAGAGTTCCGACACCAGTTGCATGTTGTCGCTGCGCCAACAATCGTACAAATGGCGCAGTTTTTCCTGCTCCACGAAATTATATACATACTTATTGAATCTCAACTTTGTACTGCCGAACATAATTTCCGCCAATCTGCCAACAATATAAGAGTTGGCCTTGAAATGCTTCTCGAAGTCTCGGGACGACTGTATTGAATTGGCCCTGACAAGATAGTTGTATGTTACGTCCTTGACTATACCTACCCTCTTGACATATTGCAACACTTGAAAATTCCACAATGTGTCCTCGTGAATAAGCCCTTCCTCAAAATAGAGATTGTTGCGGACGATGAATTTGCGACACACCAAACGATTCCAAGCCATCGGGTATATCTGCTCTTTGCAGTAAGCTTTGACATATGTGCGACCGGACAAGATTTGGCCATTGACGGCAACATGAGGACAGCCCAACTCGGGACCGACGAATGCATAGTTGCCAACAACCATGTCCAGACGATGCCTGCTCCGTTTGGCAACTCCGACAAGTTTTTCCAAACAATCGGCTGTTATTGTGTCATCACTGTCTAGAAAATACACATATTCGGCATTACTGCTGCAAATTCCCGTGTTGCGTGCGGCAGAAAGCCCCCGGTTTTTGTCATGCTTGATGACACGTATTCTGTCTGCGGGAATATGATACTTTTCCACGCAGGCATCCAACACCTCCATGCTGAAGTCCGGAGTGCAGTCATTCACCGCAATAATTTCATAGTCCTGAAATGTTTGGGCAGCCACCGACGCCAGACAATCTTCCAAATATTTTTGAACTTTGTATATGGGTATAATCACGGAAACTTTCATACCATAAAATGCCGAATTAATCATCTAATTACCTGCAAAATTAACAATTTTTTTTAGAAAAGCCAAAGTTGTTTCCTGTTTTTTTTTTATCTTTGCCTCGATTATCAGTGTACACGTCTGAATATGGAACTTATTTCTGTCATCATTCCCAACTACAACTATGCGCGGTTTCTAAAACAACGCATAGACTCCGTTTTGAATCAAACTTACACAAATATCGAAGTTATCATCCTTGACGACTGTTCTTCTGACAACAGCAAGGAAATTATAGAACAATACCGAAACAACGACCGGGTCACGCACATTGTTTACAACGAACAAAACAGCGGCACCACATTTAAACAATGGCGCAAAGGCTTTGAACTGGCCAAAGGTGACTTTATATGGATTGCAGAGGCCGACGACTATGCCGCCCCCACTCTTTTGGAAGAATTGGTTAGCAGAATGGCAGCCGACAAAGATATTAAAGTGGGCATTGTCAATTCCCATTGGGTGTTGCCGGACAAAACGTTCATTAACCCGGACTACACCATACCCGATGAGGTGCGTATCTACAACGGGAAAGACTTCGTGCGTCAACACCTCCTGAAAGAGAATTATATTTATAATGCCAGCATGGCGGTGTTCCGTCGCGATGCATTGTCACGGCTCAGTGACGAGTATATGAGCTTCCGCTCCTGTGGAGACAAACTCTTTTGGAAGGAATTGTCCCGGCAAGGCAAGGTGTTGTTTGTCTGCAAACCCTTAAATTATTTCAGAATCCATGACTCAAAAGTGACCACACGTTCCATTTCCAGCGGTTTGCTGTTTTCTGAAGAGAACCGGTTTTACCACATGAACATTCAGGACGGAACCATCACAAACGGGCACACACGCGCAGACGTTATCAAATATTTTCTGCAATATATCGAAAACGTCAGGCCTCAACTCCAGTCGGAAGATGTTTATCTGCGCTGCAGGGCACTTTGGCTGAATGAATGCGACTACAGAAACAGTCAACTGCCCTTTATCTTCCGGGTGCAATGTTTCCTGAAGCCCATCGTCTAAGCTTCGGGATCTTCCTATCAGGAATATAAGTCTGCGTTGATGTCAAACGGAGAGTCAAAATCCTTCAAACAAGCATGCTTGGTGTCCTTCTCCGAGAGGATGGCCTTTTCTACCGGTATCCTCCAATCAATGCCCAGGCTGTCGTCCTGAATGGATATGCCGCCGTCGGCTTCGGGCGCATAGAAATTGTCGCACTTATACTGGAACACCGCCGTCTCACTCAAAACCGAGAAGCCGTGAGCAAAACCACGGGGGACGAAGAATTGGCGGTGATTGTCCTCCGTAAGCTCAACTGCGACATGCTGCCCGTAAGTCGGAGAGCCTTTCCGAATATCCACCGCAACATCCAGCACAGCACCCTTGACGCATCGCACCAACTTGGACTGAGTGAAGGGCGGACGCTGAAAATGCAGTCCTCGCATCACGCCGTAAGACGACATAGATTCATTATCCTGCACGAAATGAATGGGGCGCACCTTCTCAAAGAATTCGCGCTCGGAAAAACTCTCAAAGAAATACCCTCTGGCGTCCTTGAACACACGGGGTTCAACGATGAGCACGCCCTCGATAGCGGTTTTTATAACTTCCATTGACAAACAGCAATACGTTTGCGCAAATATACGATTTAATTTGGAGACAGCAGGCGTCCCTCCTCATTTTTTTTCAACATCAACTCCATTTCGGAATCAATCATGCGGATAAACCTCTGCCCACAAGAAACTACAAGCCCACTTTAAAGGTTGTAATCAGGCCGCGGGGAATGGTGAGACACATATTGTGACCGCGCTCATCCATGCCACGCACTCCCTGGGGGAACGTGTACTCGTTGAGCACGTTGCCAAAGTCCCACAAGTTGTAGCAAAGCAGCGTCAGAGACATGGGATGACCGGCAGCCGTCCACTGGGCGCGAACATGGAGGTCGAAATTGAAAATAGCCGACTCACGCGTGCCGAAGTCACCGTCGGTCGGATTGGTGCCGCGTGTGGAACTGGGACGTATGGCAGCCTGCGTGTTGCCAGGGGCGTCTGTCTTGACGTTGGTATTAAAAATGCTGAAGGGCTGACCGTCCGTCCACTTGAAAAGCAGGCCCGCCTGCACCCAACGACATATGTTGTAACCGAAATATGTGCGCAGGATGAAGCCCTTGTCCTGATCCAAACGGCCCACAGCCGGCGTCTTTCCGTTTTTGTTGCTGGAAACCAGAAGAGTATTGGGCGATGCTGACAACTCGGAAAGCGTGCCGAAATTGTTGCTTGCCGGCCCGTTGGAAAGCCCCAAGGGCAGACCTGCACCGATGATGTTTTGCCACGAAACGGAGCAGGTGAAGCGCTTGCCGGTGTAGGTGTATCGCGTCAGCTGGGAAATGTAATAGGGTGTGTTGAAGAGGAATCCGTCGCCCATCAGACTGTGGGGCTGATAGACCACCTCATACTGGCGTTCGGAAGGATTCAGGAAATACCAGTCATCCTGCCAGGATCCATTAGCGGCATCACCGCCGGCCATCTGAGTGAACCACTGGTTGATGTACTTGCGATAGGTCTGCTGCAAGACAATCTCATGTTTTCCCCTGCGCCCCAGAAAACGGAAACGAATAGGAATATCCAAGGTCAGATATGACGGCTGCATCAACCCGGATTTTGAGTGATATGCACCGCCGGTGGTGGTCAGCAACGCACCGCGACCGCCTGCGGCATTGTCATAATAGACCCGGCCGTTCATGTATCGTGTAGAGAAATAACGCAGATGCTCTATGCCGTAAGCCATGCGGTCGTGCTGCAAGGTGACACCCATCTGGAACCATCGGCAGGGATGAATGTCAAACGAAATGCCGGCTTCCCAGTTGGGAGATACGGTAGACTTTCCCTGACTCAGCAGGTAGCCGTCCAACGTGGCGTCCAAATGAGCACGCAGCGACACCTTCTTCGAGAGATTGTGATTCGCCTCCAAGCCAAAGCTGTTCTCCAAAAGACCGCCGGTGAAGGCTTGCGAAGTCCATTCGATCTGATAGAGAGGTGTGAATACTTCCTGCCCTTGGTGCTGCTGATAGACGCTGTTGCTCCAAGAAGTTGTAAAGGGAGAAAAATGCATCATGGAATTGTAACCCTCGGCACGCAACTTCAACCAACTCATCAACGGCCGCTCCCAACGGATAAACCATGTGAGCTCATGAGTAGATCCATCGGGGCTCCACGGCTCGAAACTCTCACCGTCCTGGTCGATAATGTTGCGGCGGAATCCCAGCTCCTTATGGTTCACCACATTGGTGCTCCAGGTCAGGCCGGAAACAATGTCGGAAGGATGGCGTCCGTCCGATGACATGATACGTTTGCGTCCGTATAGAGAAGCCGAATATGTTTTAAGATCCGAGACCTCTCTGTGGTTCAGATAGAATTCGCTGCCATAACTGCCTGTGCCGGAGAAATTCACCAGATAGCCCAAACCGTCAAGCCACGTCCCATGGGGCAGTTGACCGTCGAATTGAACCTTGTAGTTGTTGGCGCCATACAATTCCCGACCATCCAGCAGACCGTTTTGATCGTAGGCCGGCAACAGACGTTGTCCGAACTGCGCATACAAATGTTGCCGGTAGCGGCTCTCCTTCCCCTTCAGCGTAAAAGCCATATCCACGTTGCCGGAAGCCGTGATATGCTGGCGGTTGGTCAGTGAATTCTGCTTATACAGATCCTCATAGCCTGCATTGTGAAAAAGATGCACTATCGCAGCTGTACTCTTGTCATATTCGCCCAATCCACCGGCGTTAAACTGAGCCTGAACGTAATCCCCGGCTTGCTCGTCCAAGCTGAAATACAGGCGGGAAGAGTGTACGTCAAGAGTGGTGTTGTAATGCTCTATGTTGGGCACATAAAGCGTGTTGCCGGAACGGAAACGGTCGGAAATACGGAATCCTTCCAAGTAATAGCGGTTTTGGCGGTAAGAATTGCCGTCGACCGAGAATATCAGTTGATCGCCCTGACTCCATTGTCCGTTGTGGAGACCCTGATAAACAATGTGGTCATTCTGGGACTCCATGTAGTGTACAAAGTCTCCGTTGTGCACCCACTTGCGTATATAGGCTGCAGATACGGTATCCTCACCGAACATCGGATTGGGCTGCTGCGCATTCACATTTAAAGACAGCAAACCAAGGAATACGAATATGGTCGAGAGACATTTCATAATTTGGTCCCACGCAGGAAATCCTCCGTCGACATACGCTTTTTGCCCTCCATTTGAAGCGTCTTCACCCGGATTACGCCATCAGCAGCGGAAATTTCCAAAACAGAGCGTCCGTCGGAATATAACGTTCCGGGGGCTTCATGCTCTCCCGGATGAGGAGTGCTTTCAAAAATCTTCAGCACCTTGTCGCCCAACATCGTCCATGCACCGGGATAAGGCGAAAGGCCTCTGATGAAGTTGTGCACCTCCACGGTAGGTCGATTCCAGTCTATTCTGCACGTCTCGCGAAATATCTTGGGCGCATCGGTAGCCTCGGAATCCGCCTGGGGGTGCGTGACTAAAGTGCCCTCAAGAAGACAATCCACTGTCTCCGTCACCAACGAGGCGGAGAGTGTCATCAGGCGATCGTGCAGGGTGCCGGCATTGTCACTCTCAAAAATGGGCACGCGGACCTGCTGGATGATATCGCCCGTATCAATCTCGTGTTTCAGCATAAATGTGGTTATGCCCGTCTCATGTTCACCACGTATGATGGCCCAATTGATTGGAGCTGCGCCACGGTATTTCGGCAGAAGTGAAGCGTGAGCGTTAAAGGTGCCCAACGGAGGCATAGACCATACTGCTTCGGGCAACATGCGAAATGCCACCACGATTTGCAGGTCGGCTCTCAGCCCTCGCAGCTCCTCAAGAAAAGCTTCATCCTTCAGGCGCTCCGGCTGCAATACCTTCAAGCCTTTCTCCTGAGCATACAGCTTCACAGGCGAGGCCTGCAACACGCTCCCGTGACGACCCACGGGCTTATCCGGCATGGTGACCACTCCGACCACATTATAGCCGCCATCCACAAGTGCCTCCAGAGCAGCTACAGCAAACTCCGGAGTGCCCATATACACAATTCTCAGTGTCTTTTTATCCCTCATCAAATTACATTTTAAATGAAACGGGGACGTAATTCTCGGTACTTCGGCACACAGCAGAGGCAAAACGTACACCGCTTTCAATCAACGGAGCCATGTCCACCTTTTCAATACTTCCGGCCAACGACATCTGTCGCCGGGACAAAGCACACAGGAAGCCCGCGTTGAAATTGTCGCCCGCCCCCACCGTGCTCACGACATCGGCAACCTGCTGAACATCAAAATCCCATGCGTCATCCGGCGTACACACCGTAATGCGTCCGGCACCGGATGTGCAGATAAATATCCGACAATACCGGGCAATATGCTCCTTATATATCTTATGCGCGTCACGCTCCCCCCACATCACCTCAAAATCGTCGGCTGACCCCCTCACAACGGTAGCCCGTCGGAAATTGTCAAGAATGGCAGGCATCAACTCCGGCAACTCATCTTTATGACTGCTGCGGAAGTTCAGATCATAATACACGGTAGCGCCGGCTGCCACTGCAGCATTCAAGACACCCTTAATCTGGCTTCTGGTGCCAGCACTGACGGCGTAATATGAACCGAGCAGAAGGGCGTCGCCGGGCAGGAATTCAAGTTTCCGATCCAACAGAGAATTAGAAACGGGCGTGTCTTTATAAAATACATAGTGGGCATCGCCCAGTTCATCCAGAAAAGCCAGCGATATACAGCTCTTCACCTTGTCTTTTTGCTCAAAATAGCGGACATCCACGCCGTTCGCTTTCAGGAAGTCCACGGTGAGATCACCGACATGGTCCTTGCCCGTGTAACCGATAAAAGCGCAAGGCACACCGACACGACCAATGGATATGACGCTGTTGAATGCAGAGCCACCCGGCACTGCATCAATAGGCTTGTCCTCTTTGAAGAGGATGTCCATCACCGTTTCTCCAATTGCATATATCATCAGCCAAAAGGATTTAGTGTTTAGGCAAAGCGGGCGCAATATCCTTATTCCAACTGCTACCAAAGGCCACTATACGCTGAGCCGTGTCGGCAAGGATATAGAACGGAAGCTCTCTGATACCAAGGGATTGCACCAAAGGACTGCACCACGAAAGTCTGTCGCACACACTGGGCCAGACGATGCTGTCGCGCTGCTCGTCAAGCGAGACGAGCAAAGTGTCCGTGTCCAGGCTGTAGCTAATGGCCTCCGCCTTCTTTCCCAATGCCTTCTTGAAGAGTCGGCTCTCACGTGTGGCGCTACTGCTGCCCGGACACCAATCGGCCCAGAAAGCAATCAAAAGCCACTGGCCTCTGTACTGGTCACGCCGGATGGTGTCGCCTTTGCGAGTGACCAACTTAAAAGGGGTCAGTTTGCGACCTTTCTCCAACAAGGTTTTACCCTGCTCACGGCGACGGTAGAACTCTTCCTTATATTCGTCCGAGACACGACCGCCCTTCACCTCTACTTCAGACAGACTGCGGGCATCACCTTCGATATGCACATGCTGTCCGCTGCCGCCAAAAATATCCAACGTGGAAAAGTTGGGATAAACCAGAGTGAAGGAGGCTTCCTCTGCTGTCAGTGGCACACGGTAGTCAAAACGTCCGTCCTTGACATGGATGGTGTCTATCTTCTCCATGTAGCCTTCTTCCGAAAAGATGAAGAAGTCCGCTTGCTTGAGGTTCTTAAACGAACCTGTTATACGCAGTTCGCCCTTCTTGCCCCCACAAGCCGTGAGGAGAAGAAGGACGAACAAAAGGTAAGATGCTCGACGCACTACCTCTTGATTACTTGCATACGCTCTCTACGACGTTGGCGTAGTTTGCGAATTCAACATCATTCAGAGCACGCTTGGCGAAGGAAGGATCCTTGGAGATGGCCTCCTTCAGGCCGTTGGCAATAGCTGCGCTATTGTTGGTACGGGCACCGAGAACAGCCTTCAGATAACCGGTCACAGCGCTCTGATCCTTAACGTTGGCCAGAGTGTTCTTGGCGGCAGCGTAGTTCTTGTTCATAATCTGAGCCAAAGCAGCGCTGTTGGTGTTCACGCCGGAGAGGTTCTTGTCTGCCTGTGCGTAGTTGCCCTTGGCAAGATTCAAGGCACCCTGAACCTCCTGATAGCTGTCAGCACCGCTGGCCTTGCCCATATACTGCTCTGCTGCAGCGATGTCACCGCTCTTCATGGCGAGGATGGCCTTGTTGGCGTTCACCTCGGGAGCGTTGGCATTGATGGCAGCAGCCTTGTTCAGGTAAGCTTCAGCCTGCTGGTTGTCGCCACTCATGATGGCCAGCTGAGCCTGGTTGTTGAATGCACGGTAGTCGCTGGGATAAATCTCCTGAGTCTTGGCATACCAAGCAGCCTTCTGAGCAGGATCGGTCATCAGGCGGTTGCCACCGTAGAGCATCTCCTCAACAGAGAGCTTGTTGGGATCTTCGTTGAACTGGGCGATGATCTGCTCGTCGCTGCGACCGATCACATCGTAGTTCACAAGCAGACGAGCACGACGCAACTCGGGCAGAATGCCGTCGGCAATCTCGGTGTAAACGCTGCTCATGTTGCGAATCTGCTGCTCACGCTCTTCGGGATCCTGATACATGGAGAGGACGCGCAGAATCACCTCCTTGTCCTGAAGGTTGCTCTGGCTGATCAGCTGCTGGAAGCCGTCCCAGTCCTCAGCGGTGTACTTGGTGTTCACGTCGGCCTTCATGCCAATCTTCTTAAGCTGGCCCTTGAGGAATTTGTCGGAAACATCCTGACGCTTTTCGGCCAACTTCTCGTTGAAGTCGTACTTACCGTCGGGAGAAGCGTAAGCGCTCACCTCGACGCTCTGGAGAGCGCGGGTCTCGTTGTTGTCATTGATTTCCTTCAGAATCTTCACGAGATCCTGGATGCTCACGCTGCCGGTCTCGCTGGTGCGGAGGTTAGCCTGGTTGATGAGGAACTTGATGTTGGCCTCCTGCTTCTGAGCGATGATGCGCTGGTAAGCATCGGGGGCAACAGCACCGGTCACAGTGGTGTAACGCAGGAGCTGAGAAGTAGCCAAGATACCATAGCCGATCTTCACGTCGGGCAGTTGCTTGGCCTTCTTGCCAATCTTGGCGTCGAAACGGGCGTAAAGATCGCTCTTCAGCATGGCGTCCTGGTAAGCCCAGTTGGCCTTCATGCTGTAAGTGCCACCCACCTTGTACTGAACGGAAGTGCCGTTACCTTCAACCTTCTGGCCCTGGAACGTAGCGCTCTCGCTGGCAGCTTCACCGCCTTCATACTTCAGGACGGGAGTAACCGTTACGACAGCCTTCTTGGGAATGCTCTTCTCGGGGAAGTTGGCCGTAATGGTTGCAGGAACCTGACCGCCAACCTCCTCCAAAGGAGTGGGCGTCACCTTGAAATTGTCTGCCGTAAGCTTCAACTTACTACAAGAAGACATGGACAGCACCACTGCCATGCCTGCAAAAAGAATAGACTTTTTCATACTGATTTTAGAATTTGAAATATTTTGGTGTATAATTTGTTCCATTTTGAATGCAAAAATACAATTTTTTTCTCATTCTCCCGTTTTTTTCTTAAGAAAATAACATTATTTCACCCTTTTGTTTCTTTTTTAATATTTCTTGGGTGATGAAGCAGCACTTCTTCCCTCAGACGGCTGCGGTCGAGATGAGTGTAGATTTCCGTCGTGCTGATCTTCTCATGGCCCAGCATGGCCTGTATCGCCCTCAACCCGGCCCCGCCCTCCAGCAGATGCGTGGCGAAACTGTGACGGAACGTGTGCGGCGAGATTTTTTTCCTGATGCCGGCCGCCAAGGCATAGTTTTGGATGAAGATGAAGAGCGAAATCCTGGAGAGCGGACGTCTGCGGCGCATGGACAGGAACACCACGTCCTCGAAACCCTTCACCGGCTCCATTTGCCGCCGTATGGTGAACCAGTTTTGCAACTCTTCCACCGCACGCCGCGAGATGGGCACCAAACGCTCCTTACGCCCCTTTCCGAAAACGCGGATGTAACCTTCTTCCAGAAACAGATCGGTAAACGAGAGTGCACATAGCTCAGAAATGCGCAAGCCACAACTGTAAAGCACTTCGATGATACAGTGGTCGCGCACACCTTGAGGCGTCGACAGGTCTATCACTCCCTCAATGCGGTCAATCTCCTCCACGCTGAGCACCTGAGGCAGATGCATTCCAAGCTTGGGCCCCTCAAGCAGCTCCGTCGGGTCCTGTTCTATCTCCTTCTCCAAAAGCAGATAAGAATAAAAGCTTCTCACTCCGGAGAGCACCCGTTTTTGTGTCGTGGCTGAAACGCCAGTCTCCCGTAAAAGGGCGGAAAAACACGAGAGCTGCTCGAGAGAAACACGACGGAAGTCTATTCCCTCGTCGGCATAGTAGTTGAGCAGTTTTTGCAAATCGTTCAGATAGGCGTCCAGTGTGTTTTCTGTCACGGACTTTTCCAAACGGAGGTAGCGCACATACCCGTCGACCAGCGCCTGAGGCACAATACCAATCCCGGAAAGATGCTTTTTTATGCTCATTTGACGCAAAAATACAAAATTTTAGCTTTGCCTGTATCCTCTTCATGACTTTTTTTCATATATTTGCCGCGTAAATTCGTAAACAACTATGAGAATTCAGATTATCAACGGCCCCAATTTGAACCTGCTGGGCATTCGCGAACCCGAGATTTACGGTAAAAAAGGATTTGATGACTACCTCCATCGTCTGCGCGACCTCTACCCCAATTGTCGCGTGGACTATTTCCAGAGCAACTCCGAGGGCGCCATCATCGACAAGATACAGGAAGTGGGCTTTGACCGCGACGGCATCATTTTGAACGCCGGCGCCTACACACACACCTCCATCGCCATCCTCGATGCCATCCGCAGCGTCAACGCCCCCGTGGTTGAAGTGCACATCTCCAATGTGCCCAAGCGCGAAGAGTTCCGCCACCACAGCATGATTGCCCAGGGTTGCGTCGGCACCATTTGGGGATTCGGCCTGGACAGTTACCGCCTGGCTCTTGAGGCTCTGCTCAACATCAAGTGAGCCTCGACGACTACATTCTGAATCACATCGACCCGGAGGGCGAATACCTCCATGCTCTGTGGCGTGACACCCAATTGAAGCTGTCCTACGGCCAAATGGCCAGCGGACATCTTCAGGGACGTCTGCTTAAGATGCTGGTGGAGATGATTCGGCCCCACCGTGTTATTGAATTGGGTACGTTCAGCGGCTACTCCGCCCTCTCCATGGCAGAAGGACTGCCTGAAGGCGCTGAATTGCACACCATAGAGGTTTACGATGAAAACGAGGATTTCCTGCGACGTTGGATTGGCGGAAGTCCATGGGCCGACCGCATACATCTGCATATCGGCGATGCACTCGACATCATTCCGACACTTGGCGACCGATGGGATCTCGCCTTCGTTGACGCCGACAAGCGGGAATACGTCAAATACTACGAAATGTTGCTGCCGCGCATGAATCCCGGAGGCTTCATCCTGGCCGACAACACGCTGTGGTATGGCCGCATCACCGAAGAAGCCAGAGCTTCAGACCTTCAGACGCGCGGACTTCAGGAGTTCAACGACCTTGTGGCCAACGATCCGCGTGTTGAGAAAGTTATTCTCCCCTTGCGCGACGGACTCTCCATTATCCGTAAGCGCTAAGCCACTTACTTTCCTTTGCTTTTCATTGTGATCAGCGGGATGAGCATCTCCTCCAGGGAAATGCCGCCATGCTGGAACGTATCCTTGTAGTATGACACGTAGTAGTTGTAGTTGTTGGGATAGGCAAAGAAATCCTGCTCTGTGGCGAAGATGTAGGTCGTGGAAATGTTCGGCGCCGGCAGTCCCACCCGGTGCGGGTCTTTGATTTCATACACCTCTTTGGGATTGTAAGTCAACGTTTTGCCCAATTTATAACGGAGATTGGTGTTCACGTTACGGTCGCCAATCACTTTGACGGGATTCTGCGTGCGGATGCTGCCGTGATCCGTGGTGAGGATAATCCGACGGTCGCTTTGAGCCAGCGCGCGGAAGAGCTCTCCCACGGCCGAATGTCGCATCCAGCTCTGCGTGATGCTTCGATAGGCGGCCTCGTTGTTGGCCAACTCTTTGACCATGCGGATTTCCGTGCGGGCATGAGACAGCATGTCCACGAAGTTCAGCACGATGACGTTGAGGTCGTGCTGCCTGTAGGTGGGCAGTTGCGCCAACAGTTTCTCGGCACCGACAGAATCGTTCACTTTGTGGTAGGAGAACGTGTTCTTTCTTCTGTAGCGCTCCAACTGCGTCTGCACCAGGGGCGCTTCATTCAGATTCTTTCCCTCTTCCGAGTCTTCGTCGACCCACAGCTCGGGAAACATTTTCTCTATCTTATCCGGCATAAGTCCAGAAAAAATCGCGTTTCTGGCATATTGCGTTGCCGTCGGCAAAATGCTACAGTAGAGATTCTCCTCAATGGAGAACATATCGGCAATCTCGTTGCGTATCATACGCCATTGGTCGAACCTGAAATTGTCAATGACAATTAGCGTGACCTTCTCTCCTTTATCCAAAGCCGGGAACACCTGTGTCTTGAAGATGTCCGGCGACATCAGAGGCACGTCCTCACCGGGCACATACTGATCGCCGCTCAGACGCAGACGTATCCACTTTTCGTAGTTCTTCTTGATGAACTTGGCAAACTCCGTGTTGGCCTCTCCTTTCTGCATCAGCAGCATTTCCTTCATCTGAGAGTCCGTCTCCGAGAGCTCCAGCTCCCAAAACACCAATTTCTTATAGACCTCCTTCCAATCCTCCATGGTCATGGCCTCTCCCATTTCCAGAGTGATTTTCCCAAAGTTCTGCTGGTAATTCTGATCCGTCACCTCCGTTTGAATCCTCTTTTGATGAATATTCTTCTTGAGCGACAGGAGTATCTGCGTCGGATTGACCGGCTTGATCAGGTAGTCCGCAATCTTGCTGCCGATGGCCTGATTCATGATGTTTTCCTCCTCACTCTTGGTCACCATCACCACAGGCAGAGCCGGATGCGCCTCTTTGATGCGCTGCAGCGTTTCCAGACCGGACAGACCGGGCATGTTTTCGTCCAGGAGTACCAGGTCGTAATCCTCCTTGTCACACTGCTCAAGCGCATCGAATCCGTTGGTCACCGTGTCCACACCGTAACCCTTCTTCTCCAAAAACATGATGTGTCCCTTCAGAAGGTCGATCTCATCGTCTATCCACAGCAGCTTGTAGTCCATCTTCTTTCCTTTTATTTATATATCACGTCAGAAGCCGAACGGGAAGTCGTCCTCTTCCACTTCCTCCTCGGGCGCAGCCTCCGTGCCGGTGCCGTAGCCTTCCGGGACATCTTCCGGATCGATGTCCTCCAACTCCTGGTTTTCATCGATATTGATCTCCTTCGGCACTTCTATCGGCTGAATCTTTTCCTCATAGAACGTCTCGTAGTCGTCGAAGCTGTAGTCCACTCCCAAGAGTTTCAGGTTGTCCTCGGCAATCAAGAGCGAACGGATGCCTTCCAACACGGTGGCCATGTGCTCGTCACTGTAGAGCATCTGAGCGTAGGCGTGCACCTCATCATAACTCAGGAAGCCCTTCACCGCCAGCATGGAAATGCCGCCAACATCGGAGATTTCCAATTCGAAGTTACGCACCATGAAATTACTGAAGTTATAGCGCGCCACCTCGAAGAGCAGCTGATCCTCATCCAGAGATCCCTTCTCGTAGGCCAGCACAAAGGCATAGTTGGTCACACGCTCCTCCGTGAGCACTTTGACCTCCGTGCTGTCGCTGCCCTCGCCGAAATCTCTGAAGCGGCGCCCCCAGATGCCGGAAGCGTCCCACGGACCGCCCTGCAACAAACGGCCGTTTTGCACACCTTTCACGATTTGCGCCGCCATTTCGCTGATTTCCTCCTTGGAGTACTTCTGTATCAATTCCTTCAACAGGCTCAGGAATCCGCTGCGATCGCCACTGTAGAGAAGGCTCATAGCCTGCACGAACATCATCCTCGCACGGTGGGCGCCTTCCGGGAAATTTTGTGTATGCTTCTCGTAATTGCGGCCCACATCCTCGTAGCGATTGTCCATATAGGCGGCATAGGTATTTTGATAGAGCGAGTCCTCCATGTGGCGACCCCGTCGGGCAATCTGCTCATAGAGCGGGTTGGACAACGCCACGGCATGCTCCCCGTCGGCATATTCATCGATCAGCTTCTGCCGGTAACTTTGCGCTTCGTCCCACAGGCCGAGACGACCGCATATCAGGAACATGTGGTAATAGACATCTTCCATCTTTTCGTATTCGGGGAAGTCGCGCATCAGGCGCTCCAGGGTGCGCTTGGCCATGGAGAAATTCTCCACGTTCTCCTGCTCGAGGATGCCGGCATTGTACAGTCCGTCGGACAACAGAGCGTTCGACGCCGCCAACTGATCCTCCGTAAACGGAATCTGCCGGAGATAATACTCACGCTGATGGGGGTCGTTGGCCAACGAATCTTTCAAGGCCTTGTCCGGATCGTCTTCCGCAGGCTCCGTCACAGCCTGACTGTCTTCCACTGCGGCCAAAGAGTCCTCCGAGGCGTAGTCGTAGTCATCAAACTCGCTGTCGTTGAGGATTGTTTTATTGGTGCGGCGCCAATTGTCTTCGTTCTTCCTCTCGCCCCATTTTTTGCGGAAAGCCGCCTTACCGGACGTCACGGTGGTTGTGTTATAGAAATACCACGCTCCTGCCTGACCCGAAACTCTCGTCTGAGCAGCCGCCGTAGCCGCCATGGCCTGACGGTTTTGCCGTATCTCGGCGCGGTCTTCTGCCTGAGCCTGCTTCTTTTCCTCCTCCTTTTCCTTTTTCTTCAGGGCTTCGATGACACGGTCGATGGCAGCCAGATATTCCGCCTCCGGCAATTTGGCCAAAGCCTGCAGACTGTCCTGCAACTTGACGGCCTCCAGATGCGGCGCCAGCGGCTGCAGCGCATTTGCGCGCTCCTCCACCTGCTTGTACTCCTTCAATTCCTTGGAGAGAATCCCGGCGCAGGCCTGATAGGTGCGCGCAGCATTGATGTAGTCTTCCCTCGCCCAATACATTTCCGAGAGTTTCAAAAGCAGAGACGCCTTCGCCGGTCCGCCGCCGGTGCTCTCTTCCACGCCCTTCTCCCACGCTGCCAGACAGTTGGCAGTGTCGGGCAACGAAAGATAGATGTTACCGATGGCATAGTAAATCTGATCCAGATATTCGGTGTTGTTCTCGTCTTTGGCCATTCGTCTCAAGCGGCGTATCATCTGCTTGGACTTGTCCTTGCCCATGACCTCCGTCTGCAACACACGCGCCGCCAGAGTCATTTCATAGGGCGGATTGGCCGCCACCACACGCGAGAGTGCGCTGTAAGCCTTCTGCTTCTCGCCCTTCATATTGTAGAGCTGACCGATCAGGAAGTTCAGACGGGCCCGACGGATTCTACCCTTGGTGTGTTTCACCACATGCTCCAGCCGCGGCAGAGCCTCATCATACTGCTCCGTCAGCAGGTAGTATGCTGCCTCCGTGTTGGTCTTTTCCCTTGTGGCTTTGAAACTGAGACTGTCACGCCCCACGCGGCGCAACACGTCCTCTGCATCGTAGGGCCAGCCCAATGCCACGTAGCAACGGGCCAAACGGGCTCTCGCCACCTGAGTGATGCGAGGCTGCGTGGCGTAGAGGCGGATGATGTAGTTCCATGTGGCGCTGGATTCGATGAACTCTCCTTTTCTGAACTGCGCCTCCGCCATCATAAACCAGGCACGCCACAGATAGGGGTTGAACTCTCTCCTGGCCCTGAACTCTTTCTCCTCCGGCGTCATCCTCCTGTTCCGGTTGCCGGCAGCGGGCTTTTTCTTGATGCTGTGCTGCTTGATGGCCTTTTGCGCCTTTTCGATGGAGGTGTCGAAATTGCCGGAGCCCAACGACTGTGTCGCCACATTCTGACATTCGTACATCGGCAGGAGTCGCGTGTAGTCGTCCTTGTTGCCTTTGGTTTGGGCCTCCTCGCCCTCTTCAAAGGCTACCTGGCCGTTGTACAGGGTGTTAAAATGCGCATTGAAAGCGTGCCACCGCCGGTTGAGTGCGGTGTTTCTCTTCACCGAACAGCCTGAGAGCAGCCCGACGGAAAACAGGAGAACGGCAAAAGCCCGGATTACACGCATTGCAAAGAATAAACGGCCTAAGGCCGTCATTTATTGTCTTAGTTCGCCAACAATCATGATGACCTCGTCCTTCAAAGCTTCCGGAAGAGCCACCCCGCGCAGTTGCAACGAACGGCACCATCCGGCCACTTCGTCCTCCCTCATTGTCTCGAGCACATAGCGAAATTCTTCGATTTCATCGCCCGAGTAATCAGCGCCGTCACGCCCCCTGAAGCGATCCAGCTCCTCGTCTTCATAGTATTCCACCTCCTTGCTCACGGCGGCCAGCAGGCTTTCCTTCTCGCACACCTCGTGCTGGCCGCAGCACTCTGTCCCTAAAATATCCTCTTCAGTCATGGCTCTGCGGAAATTCTTGCCAATAATTCGGATAAGACTTCGACACCACCTCCGGGGTGTTGATCGTGATGACACCAAAAGGCAGACAGGCACAGGCGAAGGCCATAGCCATCCGGTGATCGTCGTAAGTATCTATCGACACCTGTTCCGAGGGAGGCAGGCTTCTGCGCCGTCCGTTCCAGAAAAGCACGCTGTCGTTTTCCTCCTCGATGTCGTAGCCCAGCTTTGCCAATTCCGTACGCAAGGCGTAAATACGGTCCGTCTCCTTGATTTTCAGACTTTGAAGTCCGGTGAAGCGGAAGGTCCTGTTCATAAAGGCACAGGTGCACACCAGCGTCTGCGCCAGATCCGGCTGCTCCACCAGATTCAGCACGAGGGGCTGCTCCGAGCCTCCGCAGGCGTGGCCGCCGCTGATTTTCACGCCGTCGCCGGTGAACTCCGTCGTCACGCCCAAAGGCTTGAAGAATTCCTGCACGCGGGCATCGCCCTGCAGACTCTCCTCAAAGAGTCCCGGCAGCAGCGCTTCGCCTCCGTCGAGCGCAATCAGCTCATACCAATAGGAGGCCGCACTCCAGTCGTTTTCCACCCGATAGTGCACGGGCACATAAGGCTTTGGGGCCACACAGACCGTCCGCTCGTCCTTCCACGCCACCTCCGCACCGAATGACCGCATGATGGCCGTCGTCATGTCGATATACGGGCGACTCACGATGTTGCCCTCCAGCGTCAGCGTCAGACCGCACTTCATCGTGGGGCCGATCATCAGCAGGGCGCTCACATACTGGCTGCTCACCTGCCCGGACAGACTGACGGCGCCGCCGTCCAGCCTGCGTCCCCGGATGCGCAGCGGGGGGAAACCCTCTTCGCCTTCATAGGCAATGTCGGCGCCCAAGGCCCGGAGTGCATCCACCAGAATGCCAATCGGGCGATGCTTCATGCGCTCCGTGCCGGTGATGACATACGAGCCCTCCGTGACAGAGAAGCAAGCCGTCAGAAAACGCATCGCCGTGCCGGCCGCCATGATGTCGACGAGCTGCGTCTCCGCCGTCTTCCCGGCACACTGACGCAAAGCTTTCACAACCACTTGACTGTCGTCGCAGTCGGAGATGTTCTCGATGTCCTTCTCCGCACATCCTCCGGCCAGGGCCGAAATGACGAGTGCGCGGTTGGATATGCTTTTGCTGGCCGGCAGATGAAATTCCGTCGGCAGAGCGGTAGGTCTGTGGAGCGTCAGAGAAGACATTTTATGCGTTTTCTTTTCCTTATTATATTATATTCGGGCACAAAAGTACGCAAAATTTTGCAGAAAACGCATTTTTTTCTGTATTCTTTGCTCGTATTTCGGAATTATTTCATACCTTTGCCCCCGCAAATTGAGAGCGGGATGTAGCTCAGCCCGGTTAGAGTACGCGTCTGGGGGGCGTGTGGTCGCAAGTTCGAATCTTGTCATCCCGACAGAAAAGCAGTCATTTCGGTGGCTGCTTTTTTCTTTTCGTCGCTTTTTTCGTTCGATGACACATTATAACTTTTTTTCACATTTCGTCTTTTAAACCTTTCATATACACCGTTGTCTTAAGACTGGTATGAAATATTTCTCACTGCTTCTGTTTTCTCTTTTCTCTCTATATGCCGGCGCCCAAAAAGTGACGGTGACGGGCACTGTTTCCGAGGCCTCCACCGGAGAGACACTTCCCGGAGCGACGGTGCTTCTGCTCTCTCCCAAAGATTCCTCACAGGTCACTGGCGGCGCCGCCAACATGAACGGCGTGTTCACGCTCCCCGCCGTCAAAGCTGGCCGCTATCTGCTCAAAGTGAGCTATATGGGCTATCAAACACTCTATCGCGACCTGACGCTCTCCTCCCGCCGCAAGACCGAGGACCTCGGCAAGATTCAGCTTCTGGAGAACGCCAAAATCATGAAAGAGGCTGTGGTGGAGGCGCAGCTGGCACAGGTGGAGATGAAGGAAGACACCTTTGTCTATAACGCGGGCGCATTCCGCACGCCCGAAGGCTCCATGCTCGAGGATCTCGTCAAGAAGCTCCCGGGCGCCGAAGTGGACGACAACGGCAACATCACCATCAACGGCAAGACCGTCAAGAAGATCATGGTGGACGGCAAGGAGTTCTTCTCCAACGACACCAAGATGGCCATGAAGAATCTGCCGACAAAGATGGTGGAGAAGATCAAATCCTACGAACGCAAGTCGGACTACAGCCGCGTCACCGGCATCGACGACGGCGACGAAGAGACGGTGCTCGACCTCACGGTGAAGAAGGGCATGAAAGAGGGTTGGCTCATCAACGCCGACGGCGCATACGGTACGGAAGACCGCTATACGGCCAAACTCTCCGTCAACCGCTTCATGGACAACTACCACTTCTCCGTCATCGGCTCCGCCAACAATGTCAACGACCGCTCGATGGGCGGCTGGGGCGGACGCGGAGGTCGCGGCGGCGGTGGCGGTGGCGGCATCGTCAGCAGCCAGATGGCCGGTGTGAACTTCGCTTGGGAGAACGGCAAGAAAGAGAATGAGGCCGGCTTGCTCAAGACGGGCGGCAACGTGCGCTTCTCCCGCACCGACACCGACAACTCCTCCACCACCAACTCTCAGACCTTCCTCAGCGGTTCGAGCCGGTGGAACAACTCCTTCAGCGCCTCCAATCCCATCAACTGGAACCTCAACGCCGATTTCCGTCTGGAGTGGAAGCCCGACTCGATGACGAACCTCATCTTCCGCCCGAGCTTCTCCCACAGCGACAGCGATTCCGAGGGCGAATCAGAGTCCGTGACCTTCAACAAGAATCCTTACGACTACATGAAGGATCCGCTTCGCGAGTATCTCTTTTGGGACGATCCGGACAAGATTCGCGTCAACAGCAACCACCGTACCACCGCCTCCGAGAGTGTCACCAACAGCGGCAACGGCGACTTTCAGATCAACCGCCGTCTGGGCAAACCCGGACGCAACATCACACTGAACGCTGCCGGCGGCTACAGCCGCACCTCATCCGAGTCGCGTTCGCTCTCGCTCGTCAACTACTATCAGGAGGAGAACAAGGCTTACAACTACACCAAACAGCACAACGTCAACCCCTCCGAGAGCTGGAACGTACGCGGACGCCTCTCCTACACCGAACCCATCACGAAGGAACTCAACCTGCAGGCTTCCTACCAGTTCCAGTATCGTTTCTCCGATTCCGACCGCGGCGTCTACAGCGTGGACTCCACATTGAGCCGCCAGATGATCCGCGATATGGGTCTCACGGCGGAGGATCTCTATCTGGGCCGCATTCCCGGCATCGACACCGTCATACTCGTGCAGGACTGGATCAACTCCCAGTATGCCACCTACAACGAGTACAACCACGACGCCAACCTCATGGTGCGCTACAACAAGAAGTTCCAAAACGAGCAGGAACTGCGCATCAACGGCGGCATCTCTTTCCAGCCTCAGACGACGCATCTCGACTACATGAAGAATCTCATCGACACCGTCATCACGCGTCAGGTCTACAACTGGTCGCCCCGTCTGGATATGCGCTGGCGCATCTCCAAGACTTCGCAGATGCGCGTCCGCTACAACGGCAACATGTCTCAGCCGTCAATGACGAATCTCATCGAGGTGATCGACAACAGCAACAAGCAGAATGTCACCGCCGGTAATGCCGGACTCGAGAGCAGTTGGACCAACAACTTCAACCTCTTCTACAACGACTACAAGACGGAGAAGCAGATGGGCTGGTCGGCATTTATGAATTACTCCATGACGAATCGCAGCATCTCCACCGCCACCATATACGACGATAAAACAGGCAACCGCTATTCCCGCCCGATGAACATCGACGGCAACTGGAATATCGGCGCCAACCTGATGTTCAATTCCGCGTTAGGCAGTCAGAAACGGTTCAACATCAACACGCACACCGTGCTCTCTCACAGCAACTCCGTGGGTTACATCAGCAGCTCTGTCAACGTGGCAGACTACATCGGCACTACCGCCGTCACCGACATCGAAGAGATGACTGCCCTCTTCGAACAGGTGCCTCTGCAGAAGGCCACGACGAAAACCACCAATGTCGGCGAGACGCTGCGCCTGAACTACCGCATGGACTACGGTGAAATCGGCACTTTGGAAGTCGGCGTCAACGGCGGCTTCAACTATCAGCACGCCCGCAACGACCTTCAGCCGAAGGCCAATCTCGACACCTGGAACTTCAACTACGGCGGTAATCTGCTCGTCACGCTTCCGTGGGATATGACCTTCTCCACCGACATCGGGCCCCAATACCGTCGCGGCTACGACGACGAGTCCATGAACACGACGGAGCTCATCTGGAACGCGCAACTCTCACAGAACTTCCGCAAATGGCTTCACGGCCACGACCTGGCTGTTTCGATCCAGTGGTTCGACATCCTGCAGGAGCGCAGCAACATCTCGCGCAGCATTTCGGCCACACAGCGCAGCGACACCTACACCAACACGATTCACTCCTATCTCCTCTTCCACCTCATCTACAAGCTCAACCTTCTGGGCAACAGCGAGGCGCGTGCCGCAATGGGTCCGAGAGGCCCGCTGATGACGAACGCCGAAGCCGGTCGTGCCGGACGTGAAGGCCGTAGCGGCAGCGGCGGAGGCGGCGCTCCCGGCGGAGGCGGTTTCGGAGGCGGCGGTGGCGGAAGAGGCCGCTGATTTCCTTTTGTTACACTAAGTCAAAGAACGCGTATAAAACAAGTGAAGGTGCCGTTTAATGCACCTTCACTCTTTTTATTGTTCCGTCTTCGTTGAAATACATCCGGTCGATGCAGACCTCCCGGTGGAAGCCCGGCCCCATGTCGCGCTTCATGTAGTTCTTGTTGATGCGGTGGTAGACGATATACCATTCGTCCTTGCCGGGAATCTGGAGCACGCTGTTGTGCGCCGTGCCGTAGATCTGCTTCTCGGGATCCTGAATCAGGATGACGGGGTCCTTGGCCACTTCAATGGGGCCGAGGGGCGACTTGGCGGTGCCGTAGGCCACGTGATAGTTGGGCGAACCCGTGTCGTCCACGCTCCAGAGGAAATAGTAGAGCCCGTTGCGGTAGAAGACATAGGGGGCTTCTCTGTAGGCGTAGTCCTGCAGCGTGCCGCCCTTGGGCGTCATCAGCGTCACGGTCTCGTCCTTCACCTTCGTCATATTGTTCTCCAGCTCGGCGCCGGCCATATAGCCGTTGCCCCAATAGAGGTAGTATTTGCCGCTCTGGGGATCGCGGAAGACGTCCACGTCAATCTGCTGTCCGCCCCTCTGGCCTGCAGGCAGTTCCGTCACGATGGGCTCTCCGTGATCTACGAAAGGCCCTGTGGGGCTGTCGGCCACGGCCACGCCGATGCTCTTGCGGTCGCGCTGCTTGTCGTGCCCGCTGTAGTAGAAGTAGTATTTATATTGGCCGTCGGCCTGCTTCACCTCTTCAATGCAGGGCGCCCAGGCATTGCCTACGGCCCAGGGCACCTGATTCGTCGCCAGGTCGAGCATGATGCCTTCGTGCTTCCAGCACTTGAGGTCTTTCGAGGAGAACACGGTGAAGTAGTATCCGCCCCAGCCTCTGGCGCCGTCGGTGGTGGAGTAGATGTAGTAGCGTCCCGTCTTCTGGGAATACATCACTTCGGGATCGGCGTGAAACTCCGGGAGCACGGGGTTCTTCCCCAGTTCGATCTTCTTGGCCTGCAGACCGCAGAGTCCGCAGAGCGCGATGAGGGTGCACAATGTTTTTTTCATGATTCTCTGTAAAAGTCTAAGGATTCGTATATTTCAGATGTTGTTGCCTGTCGGTTGATGCGGATGTCGCCGATGCCGCCCAAGAGGGTGAAGTTGATGCTGTCGGCCTCGTTCTTCTTGTCGTGGGTCATCAGCTCGAGCAGTTCGGGGTAATCGTCGCAGGTGATGTTCATGCGGCCGTAGTGCTCGCGGATGAAGCGCACGGTCTGGTGGAGCTTCTCCGTGGGGAACTGCTCCTTCACGGCCGAGAGCCACAGCTCGGCGATCAGGCCCCAGGCCACAGCGTAGCCGTGGAGCACGGGTTTGCCTCTTCTCAGCGCCAGACTCTCGAGCGCGTGACCCACCGTGTGGCCCAGATTCAAGGCCTTGCGGAGGCCCTTCTCCGTGGGGTCTTCGGTCACGATGCGCTCCTTCACGGCGATGCTGCGGGCGATGAGGTCGCTGCCTCTCTGCCTCTCCCTCACGCTGAAGGGATCCTGCATCAGCGCGGCCCAATGCTCCTCGGAGTCCAGGAGCCCGTGCTTGAGCATCTCGGCATAGCCCGAGAGTATGTTTTCGTCGTCGAGTGTATCGAGGAAGTCGGTGGCAATGAGCACGCTGCGCGCGTCGGAGAACACGCCGACCTCATTCTTCAGCCCGCCGAAGTTGATGCCCGTCTTGCCGCCCACGGAGGCATCCACCTGCGAGAGCAGCGTCGTCGGCACGTTGATGAAGGCCAATCCCCTCTTGAAGGTCGAGGCGGCAAATCCGCCCAGATCCGTCACCATGCCGCCGCCCAGATTCACGAGCAGCGAATGGCGTGTGGCGCCGCCTTTCTGGAGTTCGGTCCACACGTGCGCGAGCGATTCCAATGTTTTATTTTCGTCGCCGGCGCCGATGGTGATGACCTTCGCGCCCTGAATCGCGCTCATCTTCTGCACCTTGGGCCAGCAGAGGCGCAGGGTCGTCTCGTCGGTCAGACAGAAGAGGCGGTCGTGCTTCACGCGGGCCGCGGCCTCAGCGAGGCTGCGCTCCAGCTGCTCCACTATGATGATGTCCTGCTTCATTCGAGTGTGGCCCCCTGATAGTAGAAGTTAAGTATTTCGCGATAGCTCTTGCCCTGATGGCCCATCACGGCGGCGCCGATCTGGCAGAGTCCCACGCCGTGACCCCACCCGCGACCCTTGAGCAGGAAGGCTGCCGGCACCTTTCCGGGCGCATTCTCCTTGCCGGAGAGATCGATGGCGGTGGCTTCGAAGGCGCTGGAGTAGAGGTGCGTGCGCGAGAGGGCTTTGCGTATCTCGAGCTCTTTACCTATTATAAGAGAGCGCTCCGAGCCGACGATCTTCAGCTTCGAGATGTGTCCGCCGGGGCCGCGCTCCACGGGCTCCAGGGCGAGGATGTCGCCGAACTCCACCTTGAGATGCTCCTTGAGCATGTCGTGGAGCTCTTCCTGCTCCAGCTTCACCTCCCAGCGGTAGAAGTTCTGCGTCTCGAGGTCGTAGTCGTTGAGCACCTGCGCGAGCACTTCCCTGTCGTCGGTGTTGCACCAGGGATCCTCCACGCTCTGCAGATAGGGCTTGCGTATGTTCTCCCAGCAGTATTGGTATTCCTCCGTGCGTCCGCCGCAGCATTTGGAGAAGCGGGCGTCGCAGATTTCGACGGTTCCATCGCTGTTGGTGTATTTCAGCACCTGCCCCTTCGTGGCCTCTACGGCCTCCCTCGCTCTGGGGTTGGCCGCACGCGTCACGCCCTGATAGCGCTGACAGTGGTCGTCGGCGCAGACGTCGAAGAGCGTGTGGTCTTCGCGGTCGCGCCAGCGGATGAGCTCGTGCTTCGTCTTGATGAACGAGAAGAAGGGCGAACGCTCGCCTTCGTCGCGCTTGCGACGCTTCTCCATCTGGGCGTAAAGCCACGAGCGCGAGATGACGGCCGCAGCCTTCAGGAATTCCTGCGAACAGGTGGCTTTCATCTCGCTGGAGATGACGCTCACGAGATAGTCCTCCACGGGCAACTCGTTGACGGCCACGATCTTTTCCTCATCCACGATGAGGCGCAGGCGCCCCTGGAAGGTTTGCGTTTCCTGACGCTCCCAATGGAACTGCACGCCGATGGTCACATCCGAGAGCGAGAAGGTGGCGTCGTCGCTCACGGGCGAGAACTTCAGGTTGCGGTAGAGCTGCCCGTTCCACCGGATGCTGCCCTCTTCGCAGACGACGGTCTGCTCGCCCGTCACCGTCTGTCCTTTGGCGGTATATTGGCCGTTGATATGGAAGCGCAGCGAGGGCGCCGACATGATGCCCACACTCACGATGCTGTCGGTGAATTCGTCCTTTTTCTTCTCCTCCTCCTTTTTCTCCTCACGCTCTGCCGGCTCTTCGGGCTCCTTGTCGGTGACGGCCTCGATGACGGGCTTGAGCTCTTCTTCGCTCAGGGTCACCTCTTGCAGGATGGAGGCGGCGAGCTCGGGCGTCATCCGCTGGAAGTCTTCCTCACGCGGCGTGATGATGAGTCCGCCCATATCCAGCGCGCCGGGACTCACCATCGGCTCGGGATAGCAGTCGGGCCGGTGCTTCTTGCGGGGGAAGATGAGGGTCACGATTTCGTCTTCGCGACCGACGCCGCCTTCCTGCCTCCAGGTGATGAGGTTGAGGCGGGGCTCCTCTTCGCCTTCGACTATCGGGAGCGCTTTGTAGATGCGCTGACACAGGAGCGAGTCGGGCTCCGTCGGCAGCGAGCGTATGGCGAAGACGGGACAGAGCCAACCCTCCAGCAGATAGAGGCCGCAGCGGTCGCTCGTGTTGCCGGCCTCCTGCATCTGTGCCGATCCGGCACCCGTCAGCGGGTAGAGGCGGCGCAGGTGGTTCTCCCATATTTTCCAGTCGCGCTCCAGCGGCATCACGCCTCTGCTGCCGGCCTGCAGATGCATGTGGTCGGGACAGGAGGCGCCGCATTGGGGCCCGTTGTAGAACACGATGTCTTCGGGCATCGTCCAGGCCATACGCCGCATCGTGCTGAAGTGCGACCAGATGCTCTGGGGCGTGTGGCGCCGTGCGGGGATGGTGAAGTGGCGCGGCAGTATGGGGAAGGGGTTCACCAGTATCTGGTAGTGCTTCTCCATCTTCAGCGCGTGCTGCTCTGCAGGCCTGTTGTGGTCGCAGAGGAAGCAGGGCCTCTTGGCGATGCTGTCTTTGTCCACCTTGGCGGCGGTGGAGCCGATGCGCGAGGGGTTCCACTGCACGGTGATGTCGGTCTCGCCGCTGCTCAGCGTGCGCGTCTGCACCTGCTCGGCGAGGTTCTTATAGTTTTGTGCGGCCAGAGGCCACTGTTTCAGCTCGTTACCGAAGAACTCCTCCACCTCTTCGGGGCTCACTTCGTGCTGCCAGAGGCGGTTGAGCGCCTGACGGGCTTCTATCTCGCGGCTGCGCAGGCTGTCCTTGTAGAGGTTGTTGAGGTTCTGCTTCTCCTGCGAGAGATCGGCGTCGGAGTTGCCCTCCCAGCGGCGGCAGAGATAGAGCTCGTCGTAGATGCGCCCGATGCGGTAGCGGCGCGAGATCATCAGGCCCAAAGCGTAGTCTTCGCCGTAGCTCGTGTTGGGAATCTGTATCCGGCGCAGGACGGGCGTGAAGAAGGCTCGCGGCGCACCCAATCCGTTGATGCGCAAGGCGTTGTTGCGCCCGTTCTGCTGCGTCCATTCGCGATGGTCGATGAGTCCGGGCGGCAGCGTCTCCAGCTGGAAGTTGCAGATGCGATACGAGCCCACCACCATCGCGGCATTGTCGTCGTAGAACTGCTTCACGATTCTCGCCAGCGTGTCGTCGCCGCTGTAGAGGTCGTCGCTGTCGAGCTGCACCACGAAGCGGCCCACCCGCTCGTCGTGCACGGCGCGGTTCCAGCATCCGCCAATGCCCAGATCATCCCTCTCGGGGATGATGTGGATGAGCCTCTCGTCGCTGAATTCGTCGATGGCTTCGGCGGTTCCGTCGTCGGAATGGTTGTCCACCACCATCAGGTTGTATTTGAAGGGCGCCTTTTGTTTCAAGACGCTCTCGATGGCATCGCGTATGGTGCGCACCCTGTTGCGGACGGGGATCACCACCGTCGCCTCCACGGGGAATTCGCCCTCGTCGAGCTTCACCACATCCACCTCGTCGCCGTGCAGATAGGCGTTAATGGCCCTCAGATGTCGGGTGCAGGCCCGCTCCATCTCCACCTGTGCGGCGCGGTTGCGGGGATCGACGTAGTCAAACTGCTTCACGCCGCTGGCCCTCAGGTCGGTCTCGTCCATGCGGTAGAGGAATTCGCGGATGTGCAGCGGCAGCCGCTGTCGCGAGCAGAAGAGGCGCAGGTCGTAGAGCGCGGCAAACTGATAGAGATGCGTCTCCTCCTCCACGTATTGCTGCAGGGCCTCGCGGCGCAGCATCACGAGCCCGCCCATCTGGAAGTCGTCGCGCACGCTGCCCGTCTGGCAGTCGATCAGCCTCACGTCGCCCTTCTCGCTGCGATAGTCGCTGTAGCTCCAGGGCGCGCCGCTGTCGTCCATCACCGTCTGCCATCGCTCCAGCGCGTGATAGCCCGGCGCCACGCTGCCGGGCTTCGTGTGGAGCAGGATGTAGGGCGCCTCGCCGGTCTTGGCGATGCTGCGCAGGGTGTGTGTGGAGCCGAGCGAACCCTCCAGCGCATAGCGTCCTGCGAGGAGCGGATCTTCGAACTGCTCGGGTGTATGGGAGAAAAAGTCTATCATTTCTCTGTATATTGTTTCGTTTTTCGCCACAAAGATACGAAATTTTTTCCGCATTTCCAAATATTCGGCGTTTATTCTTCGCCTGCCTCACCCTTTTGCCGGCACTTTTTCCTGACATCGTCTCCTGGGGCCTTTCCCCGTTCAGCGCCTGCGCTTCCCCTGCACTTCTACCGCGCAGAGACCGCGCAGAGGCTTACCAGAGGCTTCGATTTTGAACATTTTGCCCGGTTTCATCGGCTTCTCTGGCTATAATCACCTCGCTCTTTCTTCCGCTTTTTCTGCCCAGTTTCGCCCCTGTGCCTGTGAGCAATATTTTACATTGTCGCCGTTTGCCGCCCGGACGCAACATTCCCAAGAAAATGTCGGAGCGGCAGCGCGGACTTTGTCCTTTTTCGGGCGCCGTGATGAGCGAGCCCTCACGAACAAGCTCGCAGGCTCTCGCTCTTCACGCCTCCCTCGGATTGCTTCCCAATCCGCCCTGCCTTCCGCCGGGAAATGGCCTTCGGCCTAAAATTGCTTCCGCTCGCGCTTCAGCATAAAATAAAAGAATAATCCAAAAAAAACAGTCGAAAAACTTGTTGCCGTTTAAAATAATCGTATATTTGCCGCCACTTATGAACATTTCCATTGAAAGAACGCCTCTCGACGAGGCCACACGACAAGCGCTGATTGAGCTCACCTATCCGGTTATCCACAGTATGCATTTCGTGCACAAAAATCTGGGACCCGGACTTCCCGAGTACATCTACCAAGAAGCGCTCTATAAACATTTGCAGAGCAGCGGCCTCGAAGCCGTTAAGGAGTACAAACACCACCCCGTTTTCTGCGGAGAGCGTTTGGAGAGTTTTGTCCGAATGGATTTGATTGTTCGTCTGCCTCAAGGCAATGTGATCATCGAATGCAAAAGCATTGCCGCTTTGTCCGAGAAAGAGCGTTTTCAGACCTTCGGTTATTTACGGGCCACAGAATTCTCCGCGGCCCTTTTGGTAAACTTTGGCACCTGGCCGAAAGCCCAAATCGAGCGTTATTGCTTTAGCGACGGTCTCATCCGTGCTTTCTAATCCATTTTGCATCGAAACGAGTTGCGACTGCTATAATTATTTTATGCCGCAACGAAGTGGAGGCAATTTTAGGCCATTGGCCATTTTCCAGCTGTGGGAAGGCCCAAAGGGCCGGAGACAGAGCGAATGACAGACGTCTGGGAGCAATGTCTGTGCATTGCACGAACTTGCTCACAAGGAAAAATAACGGCCTTGCATCACAAAGGGCTGAAAGCACTTACATACTGGCAAGAGGGTTTTCTTTGTTTTCTTTTAAAATCTGCAAACGAGGTTTCTGTCCAACGAGCAGCAAAAAGAGCAAAATTTGCATTTTAACATAATTTTTTTGAAAAAAAACGGGCCAAAATGACTCTTGTATTTTAAAAATCTTTATCTTTGCCATGAAAAATAGCCCAAAACGGCAAAAATTGTGCCCGAAAAAGGCATCAAAACCTATTAAAACACGCGTTACGCGAGCGTACAAAAGACAACGAAACAACAAACTCAATACAAACAACAATAAACAACAACAGAAAACACAGAGATCATTAACCGAAACCAAAAACTTTTCAAATCAATCTTTTAATTAACCTTATTATTAACTCAAAATTCTAACAAAATGAAGAACAAATTACTTCTTTTGGCAGTCGCATTGCTCACATCGTGGAGCGTGAAGGCTGTAGATGTGATTGAGGAAGGTGTGGACTACTACATCATGAATGTAGAGACCGACCAGTTCCTCGGCGCCCAGAACTACTGGGGCACCCAGGGTGCCATCAGCACGGACGCCGGCATCTTCCAGTTTGTACCCGGCACCAGCGGTGAGGGCTACAACATCGTGAACACGCTCATCAGCGTGTCTAACAAGAACCTGGGTACCAACCTCTACACCGACAACAACGGTCTGGCTACCGTACAGGATGACGTGGACGCAGGCACCACCAAGAGCGTGGACGGCATCTGGTCGATTGTGGACCAGGGCGGCGGCATTTTCGCCTTCAAGTGCGTCAGCGAGTGGAAGTGGGAGAACGACGCTTGGGTGGAGATTCCTCACGGCTACCTCTGCAAGAGCGAAACGGCCGGTTACCGCAAGGGCTTCGAGCTGATGTTCAGCGAGACCTTGACCGACAACTGTCTCTTCCGCGTCATGACCTATGACGAGGCTTTGGAGTACATGGTGGACAAGGCTCAGAGCAGCAATGTCAGCTTCAACTTCCTGATCAAGAACCCCGACTTCTGCCGCAACAACAGCACCGCAGCTTGGACCGTCAGCGCCGACTGTACGAACAAGAATCTCGCCGGTGGTGACAACAACAACATGTGCGCAGAGTCTTGGCGCTCCACCTTCACCATCTCTCAGATTGTGAAGAATCTGCCCGCAGGCCGCTACCAGCTGTCCGCTCAGGGCTTCTATCAGAGATATGAGGGCGAGGACGAGGCTCCCTACGTATTCGCAGGCGACACCAAGGTGGCTCTCCCCGTGCTCAACGGTCCCGAGAACAGCATGACCACTGCTTCTAAGGCTTTCACCGCCGGTAAGTACATGATTGATCCCGTTCGCTTCAACCTGACCGAGAAGACCGACCTCGAGATCGGTTTCCACAGCGGCAGCAACAAGTTCTGGTGTATCTGGGATAACATCCAGCTGATGTCTTACAGCAACGTGAAGGAATACGGTGAAGAGATCCTCGCCGGCATCACCTACCCCTATGAGCCCGAAGCTCTGGCCAGCACCGACGTGCGTGCAGCTTACAATCAGGCTTACACCGACTTCTCTAACTTCGTAGCCAACATCCAGCAGGGCGTCACCACCTTCGACGACGTGGACGCTGAGTACGCCAAGTTCACCGCTGCTGAGACCGCTCTGAAGGCCAGCATCGAGTCTTGGAGCGGCTACACGGTTGTTGCCGAGAAGGCCAAGACGCTCTACACTCAGATCACCAGCCAGGAAGGCAAGTATCAGCCCAACACCGCGCTCAACGCTCTGAACAGCTACGCCAACGCAGCTCCGATGAATCCCGGTGAGAGCGCCAGCGGCTACACCTTCGTCAACGGTAACTATGAGTACATCAAGGCTAATCCCACTCTGAACGACGACCAGATCGGTGCTGAAATCGAGTTCGTCAACAGCCTGATGAACGACGTGAAGAAGAAGTCAGTGAAGGACGGCATGGATGTCACCTTCCTGCTCGTGAACGCCGACTTCAAGGACACCAACGTAGGCTACGGCTGGACCCGCCAGCAGAGCGGCTCCGTGAACTGGAACATCCGCAGCGGTCTGAGCGGCTGGCCCGTATCCGAGGCTTACATTCCCGCCAACGGCAGCACGTTCGACATCTTCCAGATCGTCGAAGGCGCGCCCGCAGGTCTGTATAAGGTAACCGTCAACGCCTTCCATCGCCCCGCCGGCACTTGGGATGCTGAGACCAAGGTGCCCGTTGCCCTTTACATGGGTACCATCGCCAACCCCATCCAGAACATCGCTAAGGACGCCATCATCAACGACCTCGTTTGGAGCGATGAGGAGCAGAAGTATCTCGACGGCGAAGTGGCCAAGAACGGTACGAACTGCTACTTCTGGGACGGCAACTCCGCCAAGACCGATGCCGACAAGGAAGCCATCTGGGCCGGCAACCAGAACCCCGATCCCGAGATTCAGGCCATGATCGCCGGCTCTACCTCTCTGACCGGCGCCGGTAAGTACAATACTGATAAAGCTTACAACGAGAGCTACCTGATTCCCGACGGTATGGACGGCTCTTCCATCGCCTTCTCCGCCGGCCGCTATCCCATGGTGGTTTACGGTGAGGTGCCCGACGAGGGCGACGGCGTGGGTACGCTGCGCATCGGTCTGAAGACCCTTGAGCCTCTGAACAACGGCGCCTGGACGCTGTGGGGCGGCTTCACTCTGGAGCTGGCCGGCACCGATCCCAGCGCCATGAAGGACCTCTTGGGCGGTAAGATCAACGACATGAAGGCCCTCGTGCCCGACGTGGAAAACGCTCCCGGTATTGCCGGTGTTGTGCTCGACTCTATCAGCAACACCATGGCTGACGCTGAGTTCCTCTACAACAACCCCGTACTGCAGGACTACGAGGACTACAAGGGCGCTTATGACGCTCTCGAGCACCTCATTGGCAGCGCCAACAAGTATCTGGAGGCTTTCAGCAAGCTCAGCGCCGATCTCACCAGCCTGAACAACATGATTGTCGCCTTCGACGCCGATACGCCAACCAAGCAGGAATACAAGGCCAAGGCTCAGAACGTGGCTACTGTTTACGGCAACCTGCCTGCCATCAACAGCATCTGTCTGACTCCCGAGGATCTCGAGAATGAAAAGACTTGGGAGGATGAGGTTTACGGCGGCGTGCCCGATGACGTTACCAACGACAACCTCGCTGACGCAGCAGCCTCCGGCCAGGACGGCGGCTACGTGACCACCTACTCTCAGTTCGACGCCTTCTACAAGGAGGTATCCGTTCAGCTCAGCAGCATCTACCTGAAGGTGGCCGGCACCGGCACCGCTGAGGCTCCCGAGGATCTGACCGACCAGCTGAAGAACCCCGCCTTCGAGAGCGGCGACCAGTGGTGGGGCAATGATTGGGCTATCAACTTCACCGCAGGCGAGATGTATGAGAAGGTCTTCGACACCTACCAGAGCGTATTCATGCCCGCTGGTTACTACACCCTCCAGGGCTTCGCTATGGACCGTCGCGGCGGTTGGCAGGATGTTCTGGACAACGACGCAGACTGGCGCTTTGAGGACCGCACCTGCCTCTATGCTAAGGTAGGCGACGGCGACACTATCCAGACTGACGTTGCCAACGCCAAGTTCGTGGCTCAGACCGAAGACCTCACCGGCGGCACCGGCAACATCAATACCTACGTGTCCAACGAGACGACCTGGTACGCTCCCAACAGCATGGAGCAGTATCGCAACTGGATGGACGCTAAGGGCGACTTCAACTTCGGCACAGAGATCAGCTTCGAAGTTCCCGAGGACTGCTTCGCTTCTCTCGGCTTCGTTCGCCGCGCTTATGAAGGCGCAAGCTGGTTCATCGCCGACAGCATCAAGCTGTTCTACGCTAAGGACGCCAGCCCCGTTACCGGCATCGTAGCTCCCACGAGCATCGAGAAGTTCGGTAAGGCCGACGGCAAGTACCTCGAGAAGAACCAGATCTTTATTTACCTGAACGGCAAGAAGTTCAACACTGCCGGTCAGATCGTAAAGTAAGCCATTAAGCAATAACATTGCTACAACAGGAGCCCCGACCTTCCGAACAAGGCCGGGGCTCCATACGAAAAAAAGAAAACAAGAGACAAGACACATGACATTCAAAAGAACTACCGTCACATCCGCATTGCCCTACGCCAACGGGCCCGTACACATCGGCCATCTGGCCGGCGTCTATGTTCCGGCCGACATCTACGTCCGCTATCTCAGGCTGAAGAAGCGCGAAGTGCTCTTCATCGGCGGCTCCGACGAGCACGGCGTGCCCGTCACCATCAGAGCCCGCAAGGAAGGCATCAGCGTGCAGCAGGTGGTCGATCGCTACCACGAACTCATCCGCCGCTCCTTCGAGGAGTTCGGCATCTCGTTCGACATCTACAGCCGCACCACCTCGGAGACGCATCACAAACTGGCCTCCGACTTCTTCCGCAAGCTCTACGACGAAGGCAAGTTCGTGGAGCAGGTGACGGAGCAGTTCTACGACGAACAGACCGGTCATTTCCTCACCGACCGCAACATCAGGGGAGAATGCCCCCGCTGCCACGCACCCGAAGCCTACGGCGACCAGTGTGAGAAGTGCGGCGCGACGCTCTCGCCCGAAGAACTCATCAACCCCCGCAACGCCGAGACGGGCAATCCGCTCGTCAAGCGCGCTACGAAACACTGGTATCTGCCCCTCGACCGCGATCAGGAGTGGCTCGAGAAGTGGATCCTGCAAGACCACAAAGAGTGGCGCAGCAACGTCTACGGACAATGCAAAAGCTGGCTCGACGGCGGCCTGAAACCCCGTGCCGTCACGCGCGACCTCGACTGGGGCATCCCCGTGCCTGTGGAAGGCGCAGAGGGCAAAGTGCTCTATGTGTGGTTCGACGCCCCCATCGGCTACATCTCCAACACCAAGGAGCTGTGCGACAGGAATCCGGGACTGGGGCCCTGGGAGAAATGGTGGAAAGACCCCGAGACGCGCCTCGTGCACTTCATCGGCAAAGACAACATCGTGTTCCACTGCATCGTGTTCCCCGCCATGCTCAAAGCACACGGCGAATACATCCTGCCCGACAACGTACCCGCCAACGAGTTTCTCAACCTCGAAGGCAACAAGATATCCACATCGAAAAACTACGCCGTGTGGCTCAACGAGTATCTCGAGGAGATGCCCGGACGCCAGGACGAACTGCGCTACGTGCTCACGGCCAATGCGCCCGAGACGAAGGACAACGACTTCACCTGGCACGACTATCAGGCCCGCTGCAACAACGAGCTGGTGGCCGTCTACGGCAACTTTGTCAACCGCGCCCTGCAGCTGACGCAGAAATATTATGAGGGACGCGTGCCCGCGTGCGGAGAGCTCACGGACTTCGACCGCGAGACCATCGCCGAATTCACCAGCGTGAAGGAGCGTCTGGAGTCTCTCTTGGAGGGCTTCAAGTTCCGCGAGGCGCAGAAGGAGGCCATGAATCTGGCCCGCATCGGCAACAAGTATCTCGCCGACTCCGAGCCCTGGAAGGTTATCAAGACCGACCCCGAACGCGTGAAGACCGTCATCAACATCTCGCTGCAGATTACGGCCAATCTGGCCATCGCCTTCGAGCCCTTCCTGCCCTTCAGCAGCAAGCGTCTGAGAAGCATGATCGCCATGAACGACTTCTCGTGGGAGCAGATCGGCCGTATGGACCTCATGAGCGAAGGCACACAGCTGCCCAAGCCCGAGCTGCTCTTCACCAAGGTGGAAGACAGCGACATCGAGTTCCAGACCCGCAAGCTGGAGGAGACCCTCAAGGCCAACGCGGCCGCCGAATGGAAGGCGCCCGAGGTGAAGCCCGTGATCCCCTTCGAGGACTTCGAGAAGCTCGACATCCGCGTGGGTCTGGTGAAGACCTGCGAGAAGGTGAAGAAGTCGAAGAAGCTGCTCAAGTTCACGCTGGACGACGGCAGCGGCAAAGACCGCACCATCCTCTCGGGCATCGCCGGGTGGTATGAGCCCGAAGACCTCGTGGGCAAACGCGTGCTCTTCATCGCCAATCTGGCGCCCCGCCAGATGATGGGCGAGACCTCGGAGGGCATGATCCTCTCGGCGGTCAACTACGACGGCAACCTCTCCGTCACGACAACGCTCGGCGACGTGAAAGGCGGCAGCCAGGTGGGATAAAAGAAAAAAGAGAGACAGGGAGTGAGGCTTTTCACTCCCTGTATTTTGACTCGCCCTTGTCCTCGAGCATAGACAGATAGCTCTCGTAGCGCGAGAGGGCGATACGCCCCTCCTCCACCGCTTCGATCACCCGGCAGCCGGGCTCGCGGGTGTGGAGGCAGTTGCCGAAGCGGCATTCGCGCCCGACGGCGAAGATCTCGCGGAAGTAGTGGCTGACTTCTTCGGGCTCGATGTCGAAGGTGCCAAAGCCCTTGATGCCGGGCGTGTCGATCACGGCGCCGCCGGCGGGACAGACGCTCTCGGGGAGCGCATACATCTCCGAAAAGGTGGTCGTGTGCATACCCGTGAGATGAGCCTCCGAGATGGCGGCCGTCTTGAGTTCGAGCTCCGGACAGAGCGCATTCAGAAGTGTGGTCTTGCCCACACCGCTGTTGCCGCTCAAGAGGGTTAGGCCTTCGAGCGAGCCGAGCGAGAGCGACGAAGGATCGAGGGCGGAGACGGCGCAGGTCTCATAGCCCAACGACTCATAGAGGGCGCGCAAGCGGCGCAGCTCCTCCTGCTCCTCCTTTGAGAGCAGATCGCATTTATTGAAACACACGACGACAGGCACGCGATAAGCCTCCGCCGTAGCCAGAAAACGGTCGATGAAGACGGTAGAGGTCTCGGGATGACGCAGCGTCACCACCAGCAGCACCCGGTCGAGGTTGCAGGCGAGGATGTGGCTCTGCTTCGAGAGATTGGAGGCCTTGCGGATGATGTAGTTGCGGCGCTCGTGCACCGCTGTGATCAAAGCCGTCTCCCCGTCGGGCGAAACCGTGATGTCGACCCGGTCGCCCACAGCGACGGGATTGGTGGTGCGGATGCCGCGAATGCGGAACGAGCCTTTGACCTTGCACAAAAAAAGCCGGCCATCGTCCGTGCGGACGGTGGTCCAGCTGCCTGAAATTTTGGTGACGACGCCGCTCAAACGGTCATGATCTCCTTTTCCTTTGCCGCCATGAGCTCGTCGAGCTTCTTGATGTACTTGTCGTGCATCTTCTGAAGATCGTTCTCGGCGTCCTTCTCAAGGTCTTCGGAGAGTCCGTCCTTGATGCCCTTCTTGAGACGGTCGTTGGTGTCGCGACGGGCGTTGCGCACAGAGACTTTGGCCTTTTCCACTTCTCCGCTGCATTGCTTCGTGAGCTGGCGACGACGCTCCTCCGTAAGGGGCGGGATGTTGAGGCGGATGATTTCGCCGTTGTTGTCGGGCGTGATGCCCACCTCGGAGTCGAGGATGGCCTTCTCGATGGCTTTGAACATCGACTTGTCCCAAGGCTTGATGGCAATCGTGCGTGCATCGGGAGTCGTCACGCTGGCGACGCCGCTCAGAGGCACCATCGTGCCGTAGGAATCCACACGGATGCCGTCGAGGATTTTCACATTGGCCTTGCCGGCACGGATGTGTGCCAGAGACTCTTCGAGGAACATCACAGCCTCTTCCATTTTCTCCTCGGCTTCTGCCAAGGTTGCTTTTACGTCTAACATATAGGTCGTTTTTAGAGTTATCCTGCACACAAAGATATGGAAATTTAGCGCAAAGACCTCAGTTTTCAGCAAAAAGTTTTTTATAAAAGGTTAAAATCTTTGTATATTGCCGGACTTTGCCAAAAAAACTATACCTTTGTCCCTGCAAACCGCACAACAACGTGGACATCGATACCCTGATAGCACAACAACTGGAGCAGTTGCAGCCCATCACGCTTCCGGAGATGAAGGAGATACGGCTGATGAACCGCACCGACACGAAATTCGTGACCAATAAAGAGAAGCTGGCAAAGCTCCTGGAGCTCTGTCAGGGACAATACTACGCCCAGTTCAACGCCGGCAGCAAGATTGCCTCCTACAAGACCACCTACTGGGATACGGACGACCACCACTTCTTCATGGAGCACCACAACGGGCGCGCTCCGAGGCAGAAAGTCCGCGTGCGCACCTACATGGATTCGCTCGACACCTTCCTCGAGGTGAAGACCAAGAACAACCACGGACGCACGAAGAAGAAGCGCATCACAGTGGCCTCACAGGAAGCGGCGATGGAGGGAGAGGCCAACGACTTCCTCATGGGTCTGGTCCATCGCCCGACGAGCGACATACACCCCACGGTGCAGAACCAATTCCGCCGCATCACCCTCGTCAACTACGGCAAGACCGAGCGCCTGACCATCGACTTCGACGTGAAGTTTCACAACTACGAGACGGACGAAGACAGCGATGTGGGCAATCTCGTCGTGGTGGAGCTCAAGCGCGACGGCAACGTGTTCAGCCCCGTGCTCGCGCTTTTGCGGCAGCTGCGCATCAAGCCTTGCGGCTTCTCCAAATACTGCATCGGCACGGTGATGACCAACCGCCGCATCAAGCAGAACAACTTCAAACAGAAAATGATTAACTACCGTAAAATATCCAAAGCACAATGACCGAATTCATCCACTGGCTCTCCGGCGAGCTCAACAACATCAACTACGAAATGGCCGAAGCCATCGGCCTGACGCTGATTGACCCCGAACAGTTTATCGGCATCTTTGTTCGCTTCTGTCTGAATCTGGCCGTTGTGAGCATCATCGCCCGCTACTTCTATTATCCCCGAAGCAAGCGTCGCGACTACATGTTTGTGTTCATCATCATGTCGATGAGCATCTTCATGCTCGTGAGCTTCATGGGCGGCGATTCGCTGCGCACGGGCGCCGCACTGGGTCTGTTTGCCCTCTTCGGCATCATCCGCTACCGCACCGAGGCCATTCCCATCCGCGAGATGACCTATCTCTTCATGCTCGTGAGCACCAGCGTGGTCAACGCGCTCTCCTCGGCCAACTACCATCCGAAGGCCGACTACTGGGACGGCGTGGGCGTCATCACCCTGCTGTTTGCCAACTGCATCTTCATCCTGCTGGCCTGGATCTTCGAGCGCAGCAACCTGCTCAACGAGCACTGCTCCAAGTATATCCGCTACGACAACGTGAACCTCGTGGCCCCCGAGAAGCGCGAAGAGCTCAAGGCCGACCTCGAAAAGCGCACGGGCCTGAAAATCATCTCCATCGAGGTGGGCACGATCGATTTCCTCAAAGACAGCGTCATCATCCGCATCTTCTACGATGAGGAGATGGACCGCGGCAGCAGCATCGCCAATGCCATACGCTTCAACAAACTCGGACAGCAATAAACGATGAAAAGGCTCTTTTTCGCCCTCATGGCGCTGACATCCGCACTCACGGCGAGCGCCCAGGCCTCGGACGACTTCGGCGTCTGGGGAGAATTCTCCATCGAGAAGGCGCTCACGACGCGCTGGGACCTCGGACTGGAGACGCACTTCCGCACACAGGACAACAGCACCTGCCTCGACCGCTGGGGCGTCGGCATCAACGCCGCCTACAGGGTGCACAAATACCTCAAACTGGCCGCCGGCATCGAGCTGCTCAACGCCTACACCCCGAAGAAGTACAAGACGTGGAAGAACGCCGGATGGGATGTGGACGCCGATGACGGCATCGCCACACGCCGCACCGGCTACAACGAGACCAACGCCTACTTCACGCCGAAGTTCCGCTTCAAGTTCGACATCATCAGCAGCGTGAAGATCGCCAAGTGGGTGCGCATCGGCATCCGCGAGCGCTACCGTTTCGCCCGCGTGGGCTCCGTCAATGCTCTGCGCGTGAAATACCGCAAGACGGACACCTACACCGCCACCGACCTGGACGACTGGCAGTGGGAGCTTGCAGACGAGGGAGAGTGGACGGTCGACCGCTCCGAGAACAAGGAGGAAGAGGCCTACAGCAACCACCAGCTGCGCAGCCGCCTGAAAGTGTCGCTCGACCGCAAACGTTTGCCCTGGCATCCCTACATCTCGGGCGAGCTCTTCAACGACATCTCCAACAGCATGGAGCTCTACCGAATCCGCACACATGTGGGCTGCGAATACGACATCAACAAGCATCACGCCGTCTCCCTGGCCTACGTGCTCACCTTCAACAAAGAGGACGACGGCGAGGGCTTCGGCGAACGCTTCCACGCCACATCCATAAGTTACAGCATCAAATACTAATCGGAACATGAAACGGAATCTCTATATACTCTCACTCCTTCTGATGAGCACTGCGGCTTTCGTCTCATGCGCTCACGACGACTGGTCGGACCCCGTCAGCACGGAGGTGCCCGAAAAGTCGTTTGTCATCAAGGACACCGTCAAGGTGAAGTTTACCGACGGCGGAGCCGCTGTCGAATTGCCCGTCGGACGCGACGACGTCAGCTGCCAAATCAACGGCGGATACGTCACTCTGACCAACACCAACGAGACAGACGAGTTGGTCTTCGTCCTCTCCGGCTCCAGCACCAACGGCGGCCTCATCTACAACGGCGCCTTCAAATGCACGATGATCATCGACAACCTCTCGCTCGTCTCTTCGCAGGGCCCCGCCATCGACATCCAGTGCGGCAAACGCATTGCCGTGCGACTCACGGAGGGCTCCGTGAACTATCTTGAGGACGCTGCCGGCGGCACCCACAAGGGCAGCTTCTACTGCAGGGGCCACGTGCAGCTCTCAGGCAACGGCGAACTGACCGTCAAGGGCAACACCGCCAACGGCATCCACGTGAAGGAATACCTGCGTGTGGCCAAGTCGTTCGGCACGCTCAACATCTCCGAGACCGTAGGCCACGCCGTCAAGGTGGGTGAAGAGGTGGAGATTCAGGGCGGCACTTTCAACCTGACGGTGAACAACGAGGACACCAAGGCGCTCAACACCGACAGCACCCTCACCATCAGCGGCGGCACATTCAACGTCGTTGCCAACGGCGACGGCACACGCGGCTTACAGGCCAACTACGACATCGAGATTAACGAGAACGACGGCCCCACCAACATCATCGTCGAAGCCAACGGCGGCAAATGCTCCGATGAAAACGAGCATCGCTGCATGGGCATCAAGACCGACCTGGTCTTCAAGATGAGTGCCGGCTACGTGAAAGTGACCAAACTGAAAAACTCCGCACGCGGCATCCGCTGTCTTTCAAAAGAGCTGACAGGCGGCACCTGCGATGCAGAGTTTAAGGAAGGACTGTAGAATAACGAAGCAATCGGGCGCTGCGTCAGTTGTGCACCAGCGTGCCGATTTCCTCGCCGTCCATCACGCGCTTGAGATTGCCCTTCTCATCCATGTTGAACACGTAGATGGGCAGATTGTTTTGCATGCACATGGCCGTAGCGGTGATGTCCATCACCTTCAGACCGCGCGCAATAACCTCTTCGTAAGTGATGTCGTGGAACTTCGTCGCCGTGGGGTCTTTCTCCGGATCGGCCGTGTAGATGCCGTCCACGCGGGTGCCTTTGAGCATCACGTCGGCCTCGATCTCGATGCCGCGCAGCGAGGAGCCCGTGTCGGTGGTGAAATAGGGCGAACCCGTGCCGCCGCTCATGATGACCACTTCGCCGCGCTCCATGGCCTCAATGGCTTTCCACTTGGTGTAGAACTCGCCGATGGGCTCCATGCGGATGGCCGTCAGCACGCGGTTCTTCTGCCCCACAGCTCCGAGGGCCGACGACAGCGCCAGCGAGTTGATCACGGTGGCGCACATGCCCATCTGATCGCCCTTCACGCGGTCGAAACCCTTACCTGCACCGGTGAGACCGCGGAAAATGTTGCCGCCGCCGATGACGATACCGATCTGCACACCCATCTGTGCGATCTCCTTGATCTGGAGGGCGTAGTCGTTGAGACGCGTCACGTCGATGCCCTGCTTCTGCTCTCCTGCGAGACTCTCGCCCGAAAGCTTGAGAAGAATTCTTTTGAATTTCATAGTTTTATTTTTACTTCTTTGAACGCATAGCGGCGAGCTTCGCCCCCGGCGTCCTCGATGATTAAATGTCCGTCGTGCTCCACATGGGAGATGCAGCCTTCAAACACACCCGCTGCATCCTCGAAGCGGCGCTTCTCGCCGCGCAGATAGAGGCGTTCGTGATAGTCCCTGCGGATGCCCTCATATTGCCCGTCGCAAAGGCGGCGATAGAGGGCTTCGAAGGCGGAGAGCACCTCGTCCAGCAGCCGCTCCCGGTCCTCTTCCCTTCCCGTCTCCAGCGCCAGCGATGTGGCCGGAGCGGCGAGCCCGTCGGGGAACAGCGTCTGGTTGACATTGATGCCGCAGCCGATGATGCTGCGCACCAGGCGCTTGCCCTGCAGATCGTTTTCTATCAGTATGCCGCACACCTTGCGCCCCGCCACATAGATGTCGTTGGGCCACTTGATGCGCACTTCCCGTTCCGGCAGACGCTCCTGCAGCGTCCCGGCAATGGCCAGCGCCATCGCCTGCGAGAGGATGAAGGCCTCGGAGGCCTGCACGCCCCGGGGCTCCGTCAGCACGCTGAAGAGCAGATTGCGCCCCGCCTCCGAATACCAGCTGTTGCCTCTCTGTCCGCGCCCCGCCGTCTGCTCTTCGGCCACAGCCGCAAGCAGGTCGCCGTGCTCCTTCTTGAGCATGTCGTTGGTGGAGGTGCAGCTGTCGTAATGCAGTCGTTTCATGGGCGGAAGGCTCCTTCGTAGTGACGCACGCTGCCGTTGGTGACGCAGATCACGTCGAAGCGGGCGTCGTCGTCGATACAGTTTTCTCTCAGATAGGTGTCGGCCGCTGAGATCAGCAGCTGCATTTTCCTCGGTGTGATCGCGTCTTCCGGGCGTCCGAAGAACTCGGTGCTGCGCGTCTTCACCTCCACAAACACCACCACACCCTCGCGCCGGGCCACAATGTCGATCTCCTTGTGTCCGCTGCGCCAGTTGCGCTCCACGATGAAGTAGCCCTTGGCCACGAGATAGTCCGCCGCCAGGTCTTCGCCGCTGTTGCCGGTGCTGTTGTGCTGTGCCATCGGTCGTATGCGCGCTCAGCGCTTCTTTTTGAAAAATTCGGTCATCAGACATGTGCACTCCTCGCACATCACGCCCTCCTCCACTTCGGTCTTGGGGTGCAGCGCTCCCGGGGCGAAGCTGCGATAGCCGCGCTTCTCGTCGGGCGCTCCGAAGACGATGCGCGAGATCTGGCTCCAGCCCAGCGCTCCCGCACACATGACACAGGGCTCCACGGTGACGTAGAGCGTGCAGTCCTGCAGGTATTTGCCGCCCAGATGCTCCGCTGCCGCCGTGATGGCCTGCATCTCGGCGTGCGCCGTGACGTCGTGCAGATGCTCCGTGAGGTTGTGGCCGCGCGCTATAATCTGGCCGCGACTCACGATGACGGCGCCGATGGGCACTTCGCCCTCCGACTCCGCACGCCGCGCCTCATCGAGCGCCGCCTTCATGAAGCGCTCGTCATTCTCCATCGAGCGAGTCCCAGTATTCCAGCTGTCCGTCCACGATCCAGCGGACGTCTTCTGCATCGAACGTGCCCACCTTCTCCTTCTTGGCCAACTTGACCATGAAGGCGGCAGCCTCGTCGATGTCGATCTCGCTCTCCTCCTCGTCGCTGTCGGCCAACCCGGCCTGCTCGCAGTATTCCGCGAAGGCGTCCAGGAAGTAGTAGAGGTCGTCCTCGGAGAACTTGTCCTTGACCTCCTGAGGCAGATACTTTTGGATGAAGTCCACCGTCAGGCGGTCTTCTTCGGCAAAGAGCATTTCTTCGTTTTCCATAGGGCGAGAGATATCAGAGCAGTTTGTTGAGCTTCTCCTCCAGCACCGCCTTCGGGCAGAGACCCACCTGCATGTCGCGCACTTCGCCGTCTTTCAGGAACACGACGGTGGGGATGCTGCGCACGCCGAACTGCATGGCCAGCTCGTCCTCCTCGTCCACGTTGCACTTGCCCACGATGGCCTTGCCGTCGTAGTCTTCGGCCAAAGCCTCGATGAGGGGGCCCATCTTCTGACAGGGGCCGCACCAGGTGGCCCAGAAATCAATCACTACGGGTTTGCCGGTGGCGATGAGAGCGCCGAAGTTGTCATTGGTGATCGTCATAGTTGTGTGTGTATATTTGGTTAATGATGTATGCTTATGCGTTGATTCTGTACTCGATGCGCTCGTCCTCCTTGAGCAGCTTCAGCAGCGGTCGCGTCACCCTGATCTTTTCTCCGGCCGAGGCCATCTCCAGGCGGGTGCCCGAGGGGTCGGTGAAGATGAAGTGCAGCGACGTGGTGCCTTTCTCGCCCTCTTCGGGCTTGCTCAGATTGGCAAACTCGGCCACGAAGTCTTCGCTCAGGGCGTCGATGGGCATATTCACGGTGATGGACTCCACCATCGAGTCGGCCACTTCGCTGAGGGGCGATATGCTGCCGATGCGCAGCTCCAACTTGCTCTCGTCGTATTGCCGGCCCTGCACCCGTCCGGTGATGAGCAGGATGGCGCCGGTGTTCATGTAGCCGCCCCATGTGGGCCAGTCGCTGCCGAAAAGCGCCACTTCACCGCTGCCGCTGTAGTCTTCTATCGTGGCGATGCCGTAGGGCGCGCCGCGTTTGGTGACGCCCTGACGCAGCCCGGTGACGATGCCGCCGAACTGCACCTCCTGCCCGTTGTAGGGCGTGAGGTCCTCCATCGCGTTCATGTGCAGATTGCAGATGTCCTGCAGCACCACGGCGTATTCGTCCAGGGGATGGGCGCTGAGGTAGATGCCCACCAGATCGCGCTCCTTGTTGAGCAACTCTATCTTGCCCCAGGGCTCTGCCTGGGGAATGGGCGGTGTGGTGATTTCGACCATTTCACTGCCGAAGAGGGAGTATTCGCTCTCCATCTTGCTCTGCTGATAGCTGTTGCCGAAGCGCGTCAGCGTGTCGAGGAACTTCTCGCCGCTGGCGTTGACGCCCAGGAACTGTTCACGACGCAGCTGGTCGCTGAAACAGTCGAACGCACCGCTCAGAGCCAGACTCTCCAGACCGCTGCGCTTCACGGCCGACATGGGCACGCGCTGCACGAAGTCGAAGATGTCCTTGTAGGGCCCGTTCTTCTCGCGCTCGGAGACGATGGCATCGGAGGCAGCATCGCCCAAACCCTTGATGGCGGTCAGTCCGAAACGTATCTGGCCGTCGCGACCCACGCCGAAGTTGCCGTGCGACTCGTTCACGTCGGGGCCCATCACCTTGATGTGCATGGCGTTGCACTCTTCCAGCAGCTTCGTCACCTCCTTGATGTCGTCCTTGGCTCTGGTGAGCAGGGCGGCCATGAACTCCTGCGGATAGTGCGCCTTGAGGTAGGCCGTCTGATAGGCCACCCACGAGTAGCAGGCCGCGTGCGACTTGTTGAAGGCGTAGGAGGCAAACTTCTCCCAATCGGCCCATATCTTCTTGAGCACCTCGGGGTCGTGTCCGTTTTTCGTGCCGCCATCGATGAATTTGGGGCGCATGGCGTCGACGATCTCCTTCTTCTTCTTACCCATCGCCTTACGCAGGGCGTCGCTCTCGCCTCGTGTGAAGTTGGCCAGCAGCCTGGAGAGCAGCATGACCTGCTCCTGATACACGGTGATGCCGTAGGTGTCCTTGAGGTATTTCTCCATCACGGGCAGGTCGTAGGAGATGGGCTCGCGTCCGTTCTTACGGGCGATGAACGAGGGGATGTAGTCCATCGGGCCGGGACGGTAGAGGGCGTTCATGGCGATGAGGTCTTCGAACACGGTGGGATGCAGCTCCTTGAGGTATTTCTGCATGCCGGCCGATTCAAACTGGAACGTGCCCACCGTGCGTCCTTCCTGATAGAGCTGGAAGGTGAGCTCATCGTCGATGGGGATGGCATTGATGTCCACGTCGATGCCTCTCGACTCCTTGATGACACGACAGGCCTCCTTCATCTGCGAGAGCGTCTTCAGGCCCAGGAAGTCCATCTTGATCAGGCCGGTGCTCTCGATGACGTGGCCGTCGTATTGCGTCACGGCGGTCTTCTCTCCGGGGAAGTCCGGATCGTCGGCGGTGGACACGGGCACGTGCTCGTAGATGGGGTCGCGGCAGATGATGAAGCCGCAGGCGTGGATGCCCGTGCCGCGGATCTGGCCCTCCAGCATGCGGGCGTATTTGATGGTGTTTCTCTCGCGGGGGTCCTGACTGTTCTCGGCCATCTGCAGCTCGGGGGTGCACTTGATGGCGTTGTCGAGATTCATCTTCAGATCCTTACCGTTGAGCGACAGGCGGTCGGGGATGGCCTTACACAGGCCGTTGGCTTTGTCCAGCGGCAGACGCTCCACGCGGGCCACGTCCTTGATGCTGTTCTTCGTGGCCATGGTGCTGTAGGTGATGATGTGGGCGCAGTTGTCTTTGCCGTATTTCTCCATCACCCATTTCAGCACTTTGCCGCGCCCGTCGTCGTCGAAGTCGGTGTCGATATCGGGCAGCGAGATACGGTCGGGATTGAGGAAACGCTCGAACAGCAGATCGTATTTCATCGGGTCGAGCCTCGTGATGCCCAGACAGTAGGCCACCACACTGCCCGCGGCACTGCCTCGTCCGGGACCCACCCACACGCCCAGCTCGTTGCGGGCCGAGTTGATGAAGTCCTGCACGATGAGGAAGTAGCCCGGGAAGCCCATGGTCTTCATGATGTGCAGCTCGAAGCGTATGCGGTCATCCACCTCCTTGGACAGCGGCTGCGGATAGAGGCGTGCGGCGCCTTCGTAGGCCAGCTTGCCCAGGTAGTCGGCTTCGAACTTGATGCGGTAGAGCTTGTCGTAGCCGCCCAGCTTGGCGATCTTCTTCTCGCCCTCTTCGCGCGGCAGGGGATTTTCGCCGTTTTCATCGGAGGTGAATTCCTTGAAGAGGTCTTCCTCCGTGAACTTCTTGCGCCACTCCTCCTCGGTGCCGTAGCTCTCGGGGATGGGGAAGAAGGGCATGATGGGGTTCGACTCCAGGTCGTAGGTCTCTACCTTGTCCAGGATTTCCAGCGTGTTGCCCAGCGCCTCGGGGATGTCGGCGAACACCTCGTTCATCTCGGCCCGGGTCTTGAACCACTCCTGCTTGGAGTAGCGCATGCGCTGGGGGTCGTCGAGGTCTTTGCCGCTGTTGAGGCAGAGCAGGTGGTCGTGGGCCTCGGCGTTCTCCTGGTCCACGAAATGGGAGTCGTTGGTGCAGATGAGCTTGATGCCGTGCTTGCGCGCCAGGTCGATGAGCACGGGGTTCACCTTCTGCTGTATCTGGAAGGTCTCCCTGTTGGCCACCTGCCGGGGATCCTTCACCTCGTGGCGCTGCAGCTCGATGTAGTAGTCGTCGCCCCACACGCTGTGGAACCACTTCACCGCCTCCTCTGCGCCCTGCAGGTCGCCGGCGATGATCTTCTTGGGCACCTCGCCGCCGATACAGGCCGAGCAGACGATCAGCCCTTCGCGGTATTGCTCCAGCGTCTTGTGGTCGGTGCGGGGGCGCATGTAGTAGCCTTTCGTCCAGCTCTGCGACACCAGCTTCACCAGGTTGTGATAGCCCGTCTCGTTCTTGGCCAGCACGATGAGGTGCCATCCGCTCTGGTCCGTCTTGCCCTCTTTCAGGTGCTCGGCATCGCCTCTTCGGGCCACATACATCTCGCAGCCGAAGATGGGCTTGAAGGGCTCCTGCCCCTCCGCCTTACGCTTCTTGTTCACCCCGTTGACATAGTCGAAGAGCTCCTTCACGCCGAACATGTTGCCGTGATCCGTGATGGCCATACCCTTCATGCCGTCGGCGACGGCTTTATCCACCAGACGGGGGATGGAAGCCTGTCCGTCCAGCAGCGAATACTGGGTGTGCACGTGCAGATGTACGAAATCGACCATAATCTCCGTGCAAAGATATAAAAAAAAGGCCGAAGCGTCAAATCTCCGGAGCGAAAAACGTGAAAAAACGAAGAATGGACAAAAAAACTTCCCTTACATTATCTTATATTAGCAACTTTTTAATATCTTTGTCCTGAAATGTAACAATATCCATGGGTAAAAGGCTCAGAAAACTCAAAAAAATACGCATTCACCACGAAGGGCGCACCACGCTGGTCGGCCTGGCCATCGGCCTCGTGTTGCTCAACCTTCTCACTATTTACGCTTTCGGCCCCTCAAGGCTGTTTTGCCACACGGTTTTGGGCATCAGCATCGTTCTTTACGCTGTGGTGCTCAACTTCTTCCAGTGTCCCGTGCGCCGTTTTGCGGACGACACGGAGCGCACCGTCGTGGCCTGCTGCGACGGCAAAGTCGTTGTGGTGGAGAAGGTGATGGAGGATGAGTATTTCCACGAGCCCCGCATCATGGTGAGCATCTTCATGAGCCTCTTCAACGTGCACAACAACTGGGTGCCCTGCGACGGCACCGTGAAGAGTGTCGTGCACCACGACGGTCGCTTCAAGGCAGCCTGGCTGCCCAAGGCCAGCACCGAGAACGAGCGCAGCAGCATCGTCATCGCCACCCCCGAGGGCAAGGACATCCTGGTGCGCCAGGTGGCCGGCGCCATGGCGCGTCGCATCGTCACCTACCTCAGGCCCGGCGAGGAGTGTGTCGTTGACGAGCATCTGGGCTTCATCAAGTTCGGCAGCCGCGTGGACGTCTATCTGCCTTTGGATGCCAAGGTGCAGGTGGAGGTCGGCCAGAAGACCACGGGCAACGAGACCGTAATCGCCACATTATGAAGAAGCACATCCCCAACAGCATCACCTGTTGCAACCTCATCTGCGGCTGCATCGCCACCGTGTGTGCCGCCCACGCCTACGAGCATCCCGCCTCCTACGTGTGGGCCGTCGCTTTCATCATCCTCGGCGCCGTGTTCGACTTCTTCGACGGCATGACGGCGCGTCTGCTTTCCGTCTCCTCCCCCATCGGCAAGGAGCTCGACTCTCTGGCCGATGTCGTCACCTTCGGCGTGGCGCCTTCCATGATTCTCTTCTCGCTGTTCTTCGAGGTGGAGTATCCCGAGTGGATGCTGCCCTTGCGCGGCGTGATGCCTTACACGGCGTTCATCATGGCGGCTTTCTCGGCGCTGCGTCTGGCCAAGTTCAACCTCGACACGCGCCAGACCACCTCTTTCATCGGCGTGCCCACTCCGGCCAATGCCCTCTTCTGGGGCAGCCTCGTTGTGGGTCAGCACGCCTTCCTCACCAGCTATCTCTTCAACGCCGCCTTCCTTTTCCTCTTCATGCTGGCGGCTTCGTTCCTTTTGGTGGCAGAGATTCCCCTGTTTGCCCTTAAGTTCAAGAACCTCTCTTGGGCGGACAACAAGGTGAAATACATCTTCCTCCTGGGCTGCCTCCCCTGCTTCTGCCTGGGTGCCAGCTGCTTTGCCGCCATCATTGTGTGGTACGTGGCGCTCTCCGTGGCGCAGCTTTTCCTGCCGCGCAGCCCCTATTAAGCGATGAACATCAGCATTCCCTCTCCCGACTCTCTTCCCGAAGCGGCGCGCCAGTTCATCGACGCGATGGGCCCTTCGCGCGTTTTTGCCTTCTACGGCGCTATGGGTGCCGGCAAGACGACGTTTATCAAGGCGCTGTGCGAGGCGCTCGGCGTGACGGATCAGGTCACCTCCCCCACTTTCGCCATCGTCAACGAGTATCAGGGCCGCGAACCCATTTACCATTTTGATTTCTACCGCATCAAGCGCCTGGAGGAGGCCTACGATTTGGGCTTCGAGGAGTATTGCTACAGCGGCAGACTCTGCCTCATCGAGTGGCCCGAACTGATTGAGGAGCTGCTCCCCGACGACACCGTGCGTGTGAACATCGACGTCCTCCCCGACGGCAGCCGCACCGTCAGCTTCTGATTCTTTCCGGGCTTTTGCATAAAAAGCGGAGCGACATTGCTGCCACTCCGTCGGTATTGTCTGTGAAGGTTTACTCTCAAAACAAATCTGAATGTGTGCCCGTTTGCAGGAAGAGAAGGGTCAGTTCCATATCGTTCTGCTCCCACGTCATCAACCAGTCGGGCTCAATATGGCATTCCCACACACCTTGCAGTTTTCCCGACAACTTGTGAGGACGATACTTCATGGGTAATGTGCCGGTAGTTTTGAGCAAAGCAATGGCATCGAGTATCAACTGCAAATCCAGGCCTCGCTTCTGACATCGCTTCAGGTCTTTCTTGAAGCGATTGGTGTAGTCAATACTATACATGGCTACTGTGGAGTTTGCTGACGGCCTCTTCGCCAAGTATTTGCCTGAACATATCTTCCACGCTGTCAGCATGATACACGCGACCGTTCTCCACATCGTCCATCGCCTCACGGAAGCCGGCGGTCTTCGTGATATCGGAATCTTTCTCCTTGGCCGTCTTTTGCACTTTCACAGATGTTACACCCACCAGCATCTTGCAGGCCTGCTTTACCTTTTGAACGAGGCTCTCATCAGGAATCTGTAATACCAATGTTGCCATAATCTTCTCGCATCTATTGTTTTCTCACCGCAAAAGTACGATAAAATCTCCTCACCTCCAAATTTTTTGCGAACAATCTGCAACTTTCGGCAAAGAAAAAAGCGGAGCGACTCATAAAAGATGCTCCGTTTTTTCTTTACGGACACAATTAACGCTTGTCCGTTATGTCCGTTATGTCCGTTAACGGCTTTTTTTGAATTTGTTCGATTGTTATATTTCGCTGATTTTCATTGGGGTTACAAGAAGAGTGGCTCGTTTGCGTTTTTTCTTGTCGTATCTTTGCAGATAAAAAAATGAAAAAAAGTTGTTCAAATCCTTTAAACCGCAATGTCGCTGTCGTATATTTGCACCCGCATTTCCGGAAAGCTGGCCGCAGACTGCGCGCATCACTGCTGCATCACTGCTGCATCACCGCTGTATCGCTGCTAATACCTTATAATATTATACACCTTTAAACAACGTAAAACTATGGCAAGAGTACAATCTGCATGGATCGCTTCAGCAATGAGCGGTCGCCCCGACAAAACCAGTCGGACCTACATCAGGCGCAACAGACGTTTGGGCAAAGCCTACGCTGTGACGCTGCGCAATCCACGCACCTACGAGAAGCAGGGCGCCAGTGAGATTGCCGTTCAAAACCGCTTTCATGCCCATGTGAAGGGCGTGAACGCATTCTACCGGCGCATCCGCTCCGACGATGCCGCTCCGGAGGATCGCGACCTTTTCGAGAAACTCACGCGCACGCTGGACCGCCAACAGCTCTACGCCACCGTGCGCGGCTATCTCATGGCGAAATGCTCCCGTGTGACGGACGACCTCACCAAGGTCATCATCACCGTCGGCGACCACACGGAGGAAATCCCCGTCAGCTTCACGCCGAGAAAATTGATAATTGACAGTTGATAATTGACAATTGACAATTGATAATTGATAATTGACAATTGATAATTGATAATTGACAATTGACAATTGATAATTGATAATTGACAATTGATAATTGAAAATTATGCTTAAACTATTAAACTCTTAAACTATTAAACTATTAAACTATTAAACTGACTCTACACTCTATACTCTACACTCTAAACTTTAAACCTATGAAATCAGACATTACCCTTGACGCCGGCCGCTGTTCCGTTCGCGACATCCTGGCCATCAATCCCCTTCCCGACAAGCTCGACCCCTTCACGGCGGCTCTTGTCGGCGGCTGCGACCCTGTGAGTGCCCATCAGGCCGTCACACTGGCGTTTCCCATCCTCTCGTTTCTCGGACAACATGCCCGCGTGCTCTACTCCGACGGCACCTTGCGCTGGATCTCCGGCCAGTCGTGGCAGA
>Ga0256405_10000204_pt1 | contig 197002 bp, 190 predicted proteins | sample RumenRJG_02DNA_FD_189096 | JGI IMG/M metagenome (GOLD analysis project Ga0256405, IMG submission 189096) | Bovine rumen microbial communities from Lethbridge, Alberta, Canada - RJG_02 | ecosystem: Host-associated > Mammals > Digestive system > Stomach > Rumen | place: Canada: Alberta...
AAACATATACATATTTTTCTTTTTTGTTTTTTTCTTTTTGTCTTTATTCGAGAAAAACCTTGACAAGAAAGAATTTGAGTTTTATACTCAAGTTATCTCATCTACTTTTTCCCTCGTTAAAAACATATAAGAACTCTTCTTTTATCCGTTATTTGCTCGTTGCAACCCAAATGCCGCTCCAGTTTGGCTCATTTGCGTCGCCCGATTTCAAAACTAAATCACAATGCTCCAAATACGCTTTTGAGGGAGCATCAACTGTACTCATCACATAAAAATATTTCTTCGCTTCTTCGATTTTTCCTTCATAAAACAGCTTCAAGCCAATATCAAACGCTTTGTATACGGCTTCTTTTGCTTTATAGGTCTCTGGAAGAAGTGGCTCAAACACGTTGACTGCCTCTTTTTTTCCAACGACGGACACACGACCAAGTTCGCGCCAGCAAAGCGTGCAGCCCGCTTTTTCCGCTTCTGTCTTTGTCTGAAGAGAGCACATCAAATATGTTCCGAACTGCTTGTTAAGTCCTTCGAGTCGGCTTGCCAAATTAACGCTGTCGCCAAGCATTGTGTAATCAAATCGGAGGTTGCTGCCCATATTTCCAACGATGGCATCTCCTGTGTTCAGCCCAATTCTCGTCCAAAGAGGGCGCCCAACTTTGCTGATGAACATTTGCGAAAGCTCTTCAAGTCGTGTCTGGCATCGCAGTGCCGCAGTCAGAGCGCGAAGAGCGTGGTCGTCTTGGTCAGACGGCGCATTCCAGAACGCGATTATTGCGTCTCCTTCGTATTTGTCGATTGTACCGCCGTGTTCCAAAATGATGTTGGTCATTTCGGTAAGATACACGTTCAAAAGCTCCGTCAGCGTTTCAGGCGACAATTTTTCAGAAAGCGACGTGAAACTTTGCACGTCAGAAAAGAAAATCGAAATGTGTCTTCTCTCTCCGCCAAGTTTCAGCCTGTGCGGGTTTGCGATAAGGGAATCGATGACGGCAGGGCTCAAATATTGGCTAAAAGCGCTCTTGATGAACTGCTTTTGCTTTCCTTCAATGCTGTAACTGACGAGCATTGAGCCAAAAAGCGAAATAATAAAAGCGAAAAGAGGCGCGACAAGCGGAAGCCAAATGTTTTTCGCAAAGAGAAAATGCGCAACAACGCAAAACGCGCTCGGAAACGCAAACATTGCAAGCACGATGAGCAAAATGCCGCGCTTTGACGCAGCGTTTGCGCCACGGACGCACAAAGCGCCAATCGCCGCACACGCAAAAATGCAAAGATAAATCGCAAACACTGGTAACGGGTGAATAAAATTGTCGCTCAGAATGCCGTCCAAAAGCGTCATGTGAACGCCCGCTCCTGGATACACCTTTGAAATCGGCGTTGAGCAAATATCGAAAAGCCCAGGCGCATAAAAAATAAAATACACATAGGCGTCTTCAAAATTGTCAGGCGGGATTTCGCACTCTTCACCGCGAAGATAGCTGTCGTAGCTCTGCAAAATATCGTAAGCGCTATAATGCGCGTATCGGTCGACATTTCCCTTGTAGCGAAGATATACAGTACCGTCCTTTTCGACAGGAAGCGATTTATAATAATTTGCAATCGCCTCATCTGTTGAAAGTTCCCTGTTTTCCCCTTCAATCAAAAGCGGCGAAAGACCGAGCGCAGGATATTTCACGCCCTCGCTTTCATAAAAAAGACGACCGCGCCGAATCATATCGTCGCCGTCCTTTGCGCTCACCGTGCTGCCGATTAGCGCCGCACTTTCTTTTATCGATTTGATTGGAAGAAGAACCTCATCATCGCTTGCAGCATTATAGAACATCGCGTGAACAACATTTCCATAATCCGCGCAATCTCTGGCAAACGCTTCATCATCACTGTCCCCGTAAACCGAAGGCTCAGTGAACAAAACATCGAACGTCAGCGACTTTGCGCCGCCTGCTTTCAAGTATTCGGCAATCATACCATAAGCCTCACGAGGCCATGGCCAACTCCATCCGCGCTCCTCTTGCGCTCTCGTCAAACTTTCCTGGTCAATTCCGATGAAACAAACATCATCGCTTGGCATAAAGTGAGAAGACGTGTAGACCATTCTGGCATCGTAAGTCTTGTTTTCCAAAAACGTAAAGACACCGACCTTGTAAAGCCCTCCCGCAAACAAAAACGAACATAAAGCGACAATCGCCACATAAATGCGCGTCTTTGTCTTGCGGCTTTCATTTTCTTTCATACGATTTTTATTTCCTAAAATTGTGATTTTATCGCCTTGAAACGCTTTTCGCGAGAAGCAGAAGTGTCGTTAACCTTGTACTTTCCGTATTTCATCGAAACATTTTTCAATCTCGTCGCAGGAGACGGGTGAGTCTTTCCGAATCCGCTTGCTTCTGCGTCCTTCGGCGTGTTTTTCTCGATAAGGTGAAGCATTGAGTCCATCGCGCGAGGATTGTAGCCCGCGGCCGCCAAAAGCTCAAGCGCCTTTGAATCCGCTGCAAGCTCCTGCGATTTTGAATAACCATGCTCAAGCATACTTGAAACAACGCTATCAACACTTTCGCTAAATCCGTCAAGATTTTCCTTTGCGTCGTCATTGCCGCCAGTTGCAGCAACAGCAAGAGAGCCGCTTGTCTTTATGATTGCGTTTGCAGCGCGGCTAGTTTTTATCGCTTTCACGCTATGCTTGAGCAAAATGTGAGAAACCTCGTGCGCAAGAACTGCCGCAACAGCGTCCTCGCTGTCAGTGCATTTCAAAAGCCCGCGAGTAACAAGAATGTGACCGCCCGGAGTTGCAAAAGCGTTTATCTCATTGGAATCAAGAATCACAACAAAATAACCTTTGTACAAATCAGGGCGCTCGCTGACACTTGTGAGCGCGTGGCAAACGCTGTTCAAATATTTTTGCGCTTTCGGCGAATTGTAGACCTTGTATTTTGCAAGAATCTTTGCCGCAACCGCGCGCCCGATGTAGTATTCCTGCTCTGGCGTGATAACTTCCTGCGCCTTCTCAGCAGCGGCTTGAGCGTCCTTGAACGATTCGCTCATATTGTCGCCGTTAACCTTGCCGCCCACGCCTTCCTTGACCTTGCTTCCAGCCTTGTTGATTGCGCCGCTTATCGAATCCAAAACGCCCGTAATCTTCTCTTTTGCGCCAGAACCCTCGCTGTCCTTCTTGTCGCTCTTCTTCTCTGCAAAAACCGATGCACACAAGAAAAGCGCAAACAGGAATACCGCAACTTTTTTCATTTTGTTTCTCCTGTCTTCAAGTTTCCGTCAACCATAAATCTTTTCACTTCGTCGCGGGAAACTTCCTGATTTTCCATTGCGTCAACTGCCGCAAAATCAGAGCCGCCGCTCTTCTTGTACTCGCTTTCAAGCTCGTCGTTGAATCCCTTTCCAGCAAGAGCCAACTCGTTTGCGCTGGCTGAGAACGAAGACGAAACAATCTTTCGCTTTGAAAGAGCAGAGTTGCTGATCCAGCCGCTCACCTTCGGGTTTTTCGCGCTCTTGACCTCTGTCCAGTCCTTGCTTTCGCTCACGATAACGACTTCCTCAGCATAATCAAGAGAGCCAGTTTTCTTTGCAAAAGAAGATGCAGAAGCGCGAACCTCAGCATTTTTCACAGCCACATAGCGAGCATCGCCCGCCTTGGCAAACACCGCCGCCATCGACAAAATCGCAGCGCCAAAAACAATGATTTTTTTGTTCATAAAACCACCACCCATAGTTCTATAAAAAAATTCGGAAGTCATACGACCTCTGTTAAACGAATTCTCACCCCTATTACGCTCTCTTACAAGCGTTTTTTCACTCTTTTTGAAAAAATCTCCAATTTTCCCCAGTCTCTTTTTCGGAAAATTGCCGTCCGAGCATTCCGACAAGCCTTTTCCGTTTGGAAAATTGCTCTCCGAGCGTCCCGACAGCATTTTCCGTTTGGAAATTCCTCGTCCGAACGTCCCGACAAGCCTTTTCCGTTTGGAAAATTGTCGTCCGAGCGTCCTGACAAGCTTTTTCCGTTTGGAAATTCCTCGCCAGAGCTTCCCGACAGCCTTTTTCCGTTCGGAAAAGAGTCGTCAGAGCGTCCGACGAGGATTTTCCGAATTAAAACTTTGAAATATCGTCCTTGCCGCTCAAAGAAGCGTAGACAATATTCTTGATTTTCCGCGCGACTGACGTGTATCCGCCGTCATTTTTGCACTGCGTGAAAAAGACTATCGCAAGGTCGTTTCCGCTGTCAACCGCCATATAAGTTCCGAGCGCGCCGTCCCAGCCAAACTCCGAGTTTCCGCGGTTGGCGGTCGTGCTCTGCCCTGCATCGAGCAGCTGCCGCATCAAGTTTCCGTAAGTGTAGCCCGAAAGCGACGGGTGCTTTTCCTCGAAGACCTTCTGCAATTTCGGCGCGATGTGGAGCGTGTGCATTGCGCGGACAGTTCCCGCCTGAAGAACGCGGTGGCTTTCAAGAGCGCCGTCCTCAGCAAACATTCTGCACAATTTCATATAATCGTCAACAGTGCTCAAAAGACCCGCGCCGCCTGACTGGAACGCAGGCAATTTTTCGGGAGCGTTCGCGATTCCAAGAATCGGCTCTGTCGTTTTTTTGAGCGCTCTCTTTCCGTTTTCGTCCTTGTACTGCTCGTAAACGCTTGCAACTCTCGCCTTTTTTTCCGCGCTCACGAAAAAGGCAGTGTCCTTCATGCCAAGAGGCTCAAAAATCTCCTTTTTGAAAAAGTCCGAAAGGCTCATTTTGCTCACTCTTTCAATCAAGACGCCAAGAATATCAGCGCTTATTCCGTACTCGAAACTCTCTCCAGGCTCGAACGAAAGAGGAATCTTTGCCGCCTGTTTTGCGATTTCCTCGCCGGACATTTCCGTGCCGTTTTTGAGCGCGCTGTCAATCTTTGAAATCAAGACAGCGATTTGTCTGTGCGATTCGTCTTGAAGCCCGCCATAAGAATAGCCTGACGTCATATTGAGCAAATCGCGCACAAGAAGAGCGTTCTTGGCAGGAACGATTTTTCCCTCAGGAGTGCAAACATTAAGAGAGGAAAACTCTTCGAGGTAATCAGAAACAGGGGAAGCGATGTCGATTTTTCCGCGTTCTATCAAAATCCAAGCCGCAATCGATGTCACGACTTTCGTCATCGAAAAAATACGGCAAATTGTGTCGCGCGAAAACGGCTTTTTCGCTTCGATATCCGCGTATCCGCTCGTCCAAAAGCCACGAATCACTCCGCCTTGATACACAAGACACGAGTTTCCTGCAAATTTGTTTGTGCTTACGGCTTCATCAAGAACATTCTGAATGTATTGCAAGTGCTTTTCGTTCATTTTTACACCCGTCTCTTTTGTTTTAGAACGTCTGCTTGTTCCAGCCCCAGTGGAAGCCCTCAACAGGCTTTATGACAAGATAAACGCTGTCGCTTGGGATTGAAAGAGTGCTCTCCATAACGTCGCAAATCGCCTTTGAGAACGCGAGTGAGTTTTTCTCATCGCACTCGCCGACGAGCTCCGCGCTCAAATATGCGGCGCTTTCTTTTTTCTTTCCGCCAAGCCAGATGTCCTGCTTGTCCTCAATGTTGACCATCACCCAAGTTTCCGCTTTTCCGATGACCGCTGCGGCTTTTGCGAGGGAAGCCTTGAGTTCTTCCTTGTTCGCACTGCTGAGTTCTTTTGTGACCTTTACGTTAATAAATGGCATATCGCCCTCCTGATGTGAAATATACCTATAATTGTAATGCTTTGATTTTTTATTGCAACTGCTTTTATAAAATCGCCTAGTATGATATTTTGTTTGCACTGAAATATCTTTGTTTTATTGGAGATTTTTGATGAAATTAGAAAAGATTTTCGATTGTCAGGACGGAAAACTCATAAAAGTAGACGGAAGCGCTGTTGAAGAAGGCAGCGTTTCGCCATTCGCGCTTTCGTGGAAGAGTGTTGAAGAAGGAGAAGAGGGCGTTTATAACGAGGAGCTTTTGGCTTCAATCCGCCTTTCGCTAAAAGAGATGGAAGGAAGCGGAAAGTACGTCTTCATCAAGGGCGAAAAAGACCGCGACGGCGAGTTTTCGCAATACACAGCGGCAATGAAGCATGCGGCGCGTCGGTTGAAGGACTGCACCTCCATCGCGGGCTTTTGGATTCCCGAAGGCACAAAAAGCGAAGACGCGGCTTTTTTCATCGAAGAGCTTTCGGCAAAACACGCGCAATACGTTTTCTTTTCGGCGAACAAAATTGAAGGCGCAAACACGGTTATTGCCTGATTTTTTTGAGTGACGGAGAAAAACAAAACTTTAGTTTTTTTGTGTTTTATCTTGAAGACGCTTGCATTAAATGCCACTTTATGCAAAAATATCTCTAATTTTTCCAATTTTGTTTCTTTTTTAGAGAAAGTGGATATTGTAAAAGGGGCTTTTTATGAATGAGTTTGTGTTTGAGAAAAACCATTCAATGAGGCTTTTATTCGGTACAATTTTTTTCAGTCTTTTGTTTTTGATTCCTTGCGCGCTCATCGTTGCGCTTGTTCCGATTAAAACGCCCGCTCCCGTCCAGACGCTCCCTCAGTTCGAGGTTGAAGCGCTTGCCGTTGAGGACGATGTTCCTTACGAGGCAGAAATCGAAGACGCGGAGATTTCAGATGTGTCTTATAGCGCAAAGGCGCAAGACTTCAAGAGAAAGATTGACGATGGGCTTTATCTTTATCGTCAACCGTATTCAAAGGCTGCTGTCGAGTGGTTCTACATTCATTTGACAGAAGACCGCGACGTTGCGACAGCGATTATGAAAGAAGCGGAAAAGAACGACATTCCGCTCTCGCTTGCTTTCGCGCTCGCACACACAGAAAGCGAGTACAAGACAACGGCGGTCAACAAAAACACGAACGGTTCTATTGACCGAGGGCTTTTCCAGCTCAACAACAAGTCTTTTCCGGACTTGCGCGAAGAGGATTTCTTCAATCCTGAGATTTCAGCGAAATACGGAATGTCGCATTTGAGATTTTGTCTTGATACGGCAGGAAACGAGATTGCGGCTCTTGCGATGTACAATGCAGGAACGGGAAAAGTCCGCTCCAACAGCACGCCGCAAACGACTTTGAATTATGTTTCCAAAATCGATTCATACCGAAAAGGCATCGACCGTCTTTTTGCAGACGACGTGTTATCTTTCTATGAAAACACGGGAGATGCACGGCTTGCTCAGAAATAACGCGCATTATCCAAACGCGCGCTTATAAAACCTCCTTGGCTGTCCGCTCTGTTAGGGCGGGCAGTTTTTTCTTCTTGCTGACAAGCGAAAAAGAGCTGCGTGTGAGAGCGCAAAGAGTGTCGAAAGCAGTCGGAGAGGAAAGCAAAACTGTTATCCAGTGCTTTTTGTTCATGTGATAGGCGGGGAAGACGGATTTTTTGTCTGTAATCTCCTCGATTTTTTCGCTGTCGGCTTTGAGGTTCACGACGAAAACGCCCTCGTCGCTATCAAAGCCCAAGTTTTTTAGCGAAATGTGCATAATGAGCGCAAACCATTTCCCGCTCGGACAGCGAAAAACCGCCGCGTCAGAATATCTTTCTTCTTTCGCCCAAGGAAAATCCGCGCTCACGCCGAACTCATCTTTCAAAAACGCAACGTATCGCGCTCTCAAATCCTCTTCTTCAAAGCACTCCACCCTTATCTCGTCGATAATGCCTTGCACACGATTTCGAATATCCGCCAAAAACTCGCCGCCCGCACTCTTTACATCGAAAAGCGCGTATCGCTCCCCGCTTTCTCTCTCGAAAACTTGAGCGCGCGCTCCCTCGTCGCTCAGCGAAATCTCTGCATAAAAATCCGTGCCGTCAAGCTCCCGATGAAAAAAACGCGCCGCTCCCGCCTTGAGCCTTGATGAATGAAATGTGTAAATCATTTGTCGTCGTAGTGTCCTTTACATTGGATAATTTCGATAGAGCCGTCAAGAACTCTGTACACAAGACGATTTTTCTCATCAATTCGGCGACTCCAACAGCCCTCTTTATTTTTGAGTGGCTCAGGCTTGCCGATTCCAGAAAAATTATTGCGGTCAATGTCGCGCAAAAGCTCGTTTATTTTTTTCAGCGTCTTTTTGTCCTGCGTCTGCCAATATAAATATTCAGCCCAGCCAGACTCCGTGAAAGTCAACTTGCTCATTTTTCAAGAGCCTCAAGCTCCTCAAAGGTTTTCACGACGACTTTTCCGTTCTTTAACTCTTCAAGGCTCTTGTCGATTGCTTTCATATTGCGCTCAGAATAAAACGGGTCTTTCGGGCGTGACAGAAGTTGCTTTATCCTCTGTGCGATGTGCTTTAGTTCAGAATCCGAAAACGAAGCGAGTTGTGTTTCAAACTGCAACAATGCCATATCACTCATTTTTTTCCCTCCACACCATTTTATTATATATAAATCGCCCAAAATATAAAGTGCGAAAAAGTGCAAAGTCTGCTTATCAAGCCGCCGCAACTTGCGCTGAGCCGATAAGCGCACTTTTTGCCTTGCCGCAATTTGCGCTGAGCCGATAAGCAGACTTTTTGCCTCCGCACAAATTGTTTTGAGCCGATAAGCACACTTTTTGCCTCCGCGCAAAATGCGCTGAGACGATAAGCAGACTTATCGAGTCGGCGCACTTTGGTTTGGCTTTGCAAGCGCACTTTTCGCCTTGTAGCATTTTGAAATCAGCACTATAATTTTCCTGTAAACTCTGGATTTTCTTAAGGAGAGAACTATGAGCAAAAAAGATAAGGTTGTTTTCGTAAATCACAACATTCAAGTAAGCGAGTTGGCGACTCTGGCCACCTTGCACGTGAGCAAGTGGGAAGCGGCGAGCGAGGCGGTCAAGGGCGATGAGCTTTTGTCGATGATTGTCGCTGACGAAAAGGCAAAAGAGGCGGCTCTCACGACGAGCATCAACCGCACGAAATCGGCTTCAAACTTGTCGGACTTGGACGCAAAGCGCGACGAGATTCTGACGGAGCTTTTCGACGTGGTTTCAGGTCTCCGGCACAGCCGCAATGCCGAGAAAAAAGAGGCTGCGAGCGCCGTCAACGCTGTTTTGTCGAAGTATCGCGGGATTGCACGATTGAGCATTGCGAACGAAAGCGGACAGGTGAAATCGCTTCTCGAAGATTTGGAGGCAGAAAAGGCGAATATCGCTTTGCTTGACGATGTGGCTGATATTGTTGCTGATTTGCAGAAAGCTGAAAGCGCGGTTCTTGCGGAGCTGAACAAAATCGACAGCGACAAGGTCGCAGCGGGGGAAAGTGCAAGCGAGATAAAAAAGCAGTTGGTTGCGATTATGAACGACGAGCTTGTGCCGTATTTGAACGTGGCGAAAATCCTCAAAAGCGATGTCTACGGAGATTTTGCCGATAACGTCGCCGCGTCTATCACGAGAGCGAACGCAACAGTCGATGTGCGCTTGAAGGTGTCCAAACAGGCATAGCCTGCTTTGTAAAAAAAAGAGCCACACGGATTTAAAAACGACGTTAATCGTTTCAACTCCGTGTGGCAATATTTTTTCTACCACAAAACTAAAAATACCGTGCTTTGAAAAGCCCTCGGCTTACAAAACCGTCTTTGACGGTTAGAACGGGAAGCGTCCGCCCATTTTGCTAGCCATCTTCTTGAGGTCGTTCATGTTCATGCCCTTGAGATTGCCCAAGCCGCCAAGACCGCCCATTCCGCCAGCTCCGCCGAGCGCGCCTGCCATCTGCGACGGGTCAATGCCCATCTGCTGCATAAGCTGAGCCTGCATGCCCTTGTTTTTCGACAGCTTCTTCATCGAAAGCTTCATCTTCTCAAACATCTTTATGAGCTTGTTCACTTCAGCCACGCTCGTGCCGCTTCCTTTTGCAATGCGCTTGCGGCGACTTGGACCGATGATGAGATGATTTGCCCTCTCTTTTTTGGTCATCGAAAGAAGAATGGCTTTCTGCCGCTTCATTCCCGCTTTTTCCAAATCCGCCGCGCTCACCTTGCCAGAAAGCCCTGGAATCATATCGAGGATAGACTGCATATTGCCCATCTTTTCAATGCCGTTGAACTGAGAAAGCAAATCTTCGAGCGTGAACTCGTTTTTAGCCATCTTTTTCTGCAAGTTCTCGGCTTCTTTGAGGTCGACGGTCTCCTGCGCCTTTTCAACGAGAGAAACAATATCGCCCATGCCCAAAATGCGACTTGCAATGCGCTCTGGGTGGAACGGCTCAAAATCCTCGGTCTTTTCGCCAGTACCGATGAACAAAATCGGCTTGCCTGTAATCGTCTTGAGCGAAAGTGCCGCACCACCGCGCGCGTCGGAATCGAACTTGGTGAGGATAACGCCAGAAACGCTGAGCTGCTCGTCGAAAGTCTTTGCGATGTCAACAGCGTTCTGACCAGTCATTGAGTCGGCAACAAGGAGCGTTTCAACTGGGTCAACAGCCTTTTTCACACGAACAAGCTCGCCCATCATCTCTTCGTCAATTTGCAAGCGTCCAGCGGTATCGATGATGATTGTGTCAAAGCCGTTTTTCTTTGCGTGTGTGATTGCGTTCTGAGCGACTTTCACAGCGTCTTTTGTATCTAGCTCCTTGTAGACAGGAACGCCGATTTTCTCGCCCAAAACAGAAAGCTGCTCGATAGCCGCAGGTCGCACAAGGTCGTCTGCAACGAGAAGAACACGTCGCCCTTCTTTTTGCAAGCGCGCTGCCATTTTGTGAGCCGCGGTCGTTTTTCCCGAACCCTGCAAACCAAGGAGCAAGATGACGCTCTGCGTGTCTGGTCCTTTGAGCTTTAGGTCGGTCTTTGTGTCACCGAGCATTTCCACGATTTTGTCGTAGATGATTTTGACGAACTGCTGACCCGGGTCAACGGCGCGAAGGACTTTTTCGCCCTTTGCTTCTTCGATTGTGGAATTGACGAAGCGGCGCACAACGCGAAGGTTCACGTCCGCTTCGAGCAAAGCCATTTTGATTTGCTCAACGCTTTCTTCTATGTTCTTTTCTGTGATTTTCGATTTGCCGCTGATTGAGCGCACAATGTCCGAAAATGTATTGCTTATTTTCTCAAGCATTCTTTTTCCTCGTTACAAGTTATATGTCAAAACTGCCTGTGGCAGCCATGAGTTCATGGAGAAAGTCTTCGGGTTTGATTTCTTTGTTCAAAATGCGATAAAGTCCGTCGCAAATGAGGAGCTTCAAGCCCTTTTTCTGTGCGATTTCGTGAACGTATTTGCAAGCGACTGCGCCCTCTGGCAAATATCCGATTTCGCCGATACGCGCAATCAAATCGTCAAGGTTATTGAACTTGGAAAGAATATCGGTTTTGATGATGTCCTGACCAAAGCGGCGGTTTCGTCCGTATTTTGAGCGGCAAGTAACGTCAAGGTCGCCCACGCCCGAAATTGATGAGAATGTTTCTGCGTGAGTCGCTCCCATCGCAAAGCCCAAAGTCTGAATCTCGTTCAAGCCAGCCGCAAGCAAGAGGCTTTCTGTGTTGTCGCCGAAGCAATCGCTGTGTTCTGCAACTGCGTCCATTGAGCCGTAAACAACCGCGATGATGTTCTTTGCCGCCGCGCAAATCTGAACGCCGATAACGTCAAGGCTTGAGTAAACCATAAGGCGCGGCACGCGCAAAAGCTCGCGGAATCGGATTGAGTTCTTCGGGTTTTCGCTCGCGGCGATAAGTCCCGTGATTTTGCCCATCGCAACTTCTTCGGCGTGGCTTGGTCCTGCAATGTAAACAAGGCTCTTTTCGTAGCATTTCGGCAAAACTTCTTCGAGTGTTTCCAAAATCAGCTTTGGACCGTCAGGAGAAGGAATAAAGCCCTTTGTTAAAACGCCGATGCACGTTGAGCCGTCTTTTATGCCGTCAACGTCAAGAATCTTTTTGAGAGTTGAGGCAAGATAAAGCGACGGGCTTGCAAGAATCAAGAACTCTTTGCCCGCCGCAACTTTTCTGATGTCGGTAGACGCGGTAAGATTCGGAGATAGCGGGAATCCTGGGAGATACCGCTTGTTTTCGTGAACGTTATTGATGTCGTCAACAACGTCCTGCTCCAAAGCCCAAATCTCGACGGAGTGTCCGCCGCGCGCCAATGCCTGTGCAAGCCCGCTTCCCCATGCACCTGCTCCAATTACACCAACTGTTTTTCCACCCATAAGCTTAATTACCTCTTAGAACCAGTTTTCCGCGTTGTCTTCCCAGTCGAAAATCTCTTCGTCCTTGAAGAACAAAGAAATCTCGCGAGCGGCTGATTCGTCGCTGTCGGAAGCGTGGATTATATTGTGATTTGTGTGAACGCAGTAATCGCCGCGGATTGTGCCGGGAGCAGCCTCAGACGGCTTTGTTGCTCCTACCATTTTTCGCACAATCTGAACGCAGTCGTCGCCCTGCCAAACCATTGCAACAACTGGAGCAGATGTGATGTAGCTGACCAAGTCGTTGTAAAAGCTCTTGCCGTTATGCTCTGCATAGTGCTTTGATGCGAGTTCTGGAGAAATCTGCATCATTTTGAGTGCGACAAGCTTCAAACCTTTTTTCTCAAGGCGGCTGATAACTTCACCAACAAGTCTGCGGTTCAAAACCCCAGGCTTTAACATTGTAAAACATCGTGTACTCATAATGGGCTAATTATAGCCGATAATCGCCGTGTTTTACAATGTGTTTTCACTTTTTTGCGCCCCGCAAGAGTTTTAGCTTTTCACTAATTCTTTGCTCTTGTTTTTTGCTCTTGTTGAAAAAAATCAATGACAATTATGATAGTTCGCCAGCAATTTCTTGCACTTTTTCCAGAGGCACTTCTGTTATGTCAGCGATTTCTTCAAGGCTCATATCGCCTCTTGCTATCAACTTGCGCACAAAATAATCATTGCGCTCTGCAAGTGCGGTCATTCTAGCTTCTGCAGCGACTTCTCTGCCGTATTCTTCAAAAATTCTGCTCATAGTTTTATTTCCTCCGTCTGTTTGATTTTTGTGAAACCGTACTTTCTCGGCGATTTCAGAATAATACATCTCATCTGCATTCGCTTCGCAAAAATCGTGCATTAACATTCCGATTGCGTCGTTTTTGCGATATGCCCCGTTTACGAAAATCGTGTGAGAACCGTCGTCAAAAGGCTCTTTCACGCCTTTTATAGATTTCTCGACTTCGTAAAAAGGCTTGTTCAAATGATAAATATCATTTTCAGTGATAAAAATGATATACGTTTCAGGGAGAGAGGCAAAATCATCGCCTTTCTTGAGCGACTTCGAATCAAGAGCAGACAGATTCGCTCTAGCTCTTTTCGGAGACGCTCCTTTGTCTGCCCGCTGTATTTCAATATCGTAGAGCTTGCCAGTTGTGTCTTCTGCAAGAATATCCAACTTCACAGAGCGTCCGTAAAGATTACGCTTTTCGCTTTGTGTCATCGTCTTTTTCACGGTCAAGTCGCCGCGGTTCAAAATAATGCGCAAAACCAGAGCTGTCAGTTCATTGTCGCCGTCGAAAACAACGCTCATAAACTCGTCGTCCATAAGACGCAAAGCCTTTATTCGCTCTACTATTTCTATGCTTTGCATAAATAAATCATAACACTATCTTTTATAATTGTATACTCGCGTTTTTCTCAAAAAAATCATTCAAGACAATGAGATTTCAAAAGTTTGCATTAGAATTTAGAAAAGTGCCACGAGGCGCTCTTGCATATCTTTAAGTCAAAAATCCTAAAAAAATATATTTTTTTCATCACTTGCTTTTTTTGGAGGAGGAACGGCATGAGAAAACTTTTTTCTTTCTTTTCACTTTTCATTTTTGCGCTTTTGCTTTGCGCATGCTCTTTTTTGGGCGACGCTCAGAAGACAGGCTCGGTGAGTTTTTGTATCGGAGACGGAGTTTATTCCAAAATCAGCGCATCTCGTGCTGCAGATGAAAACACTGAGGGAGAATATTATTTGCAAGTCTCGCTCAAAGGCGGTTACAGCGAAGAAAAAACAATGCCCATACACGAGCACACAATCCGCGCTATCATGACTTTTGGCGATATTCCCGAAGGCGCTGAGGTTTGGGCTTATGCGCTGATTTACGAGATTGTTGACGGAGAAAAAGAATATATTCTGGAGGGAACGAGCGAGAAAATCACGATTGCTGAGGGTGAAAACGCTCTTTCTATTACCATGACTTCATACAAAGGGGGAGGGATTAACAATACACCAATCGGTTCAAAGGAAAGACCCGACGCGGTCGGCGATATTGTGTTCTCGGACGGGACTGCTGTCGCATACAGCGAAGATTTGGTTCTTACGGGAGTGCAGGTGGACGCAGCTGTCGCTGTCATTTTCTATGTAGGTGGCACTGACGGACTTGGAGAGAGAATACTCGGAGTCGCCTTGACTCAAAACGAAAATACACTTGCGTGGGCTGTAAATGGCGCTGTTTGCTACAACTCATACGCTTCAACAAACGAATATGACGGAAGCGGAAACTGGGGAAAAATCACTACTAAGGATTCTTCTGCGGCAACAACACCTTCAAATTATCCAGCATTCCAATACGCAAACAGCTATTCAACAACAGGTTTTACAAGCGACTGGTATTTGCCTGCAAGATATGAGTTGAGAGAACTCAGAACTAATGTTGCAACTGTTAATGCTGCGATTAGCCTAATTGCTGACTCAAGGTCAGGCGTTTCTATAATGTCATCAGAAACTTACTGGTCTTCATCAGAGTATGGCTCAGCCATCGTCAACCAAGCATATTTCGTAGAACTCGCTGAGACAACCACTAGCACTACCGACCGTGATTCAAAGAGTGGAATGCGACTTGTTCGCCCAATTCACGAGTTCTAGCGAATGACGCTCAGAGCGAGGACAGGCGCGCTTCGACGGCTTCGATTACGCTGTCGGGCGTGCTTGCTCCTGCGGTGATGCCGACGGACGAAAGGGAGGCAAACGAAGTCGGAAGCTCGCTTGCGCTTTCGATGTAGGCGACATTCGGGCAGAGTTTTTGTGCGGAGAGGAAAAGGCGCTTTGTGTTTGCGCTCTCTTTTCCGCCGATGACGACGATGCCCTCGACTTCTTTCGCAAGCTCAAAGAGCGCTTCTTGCCGCTCTTTTGTGGCAGGGCAAATCGTGTTGAACACTTCCAAAGAGGAAAGCGGCGCATTTTTTAGCACTTGAGAGATTGCCTCAAACTCTTTTGGGCTGAATGTTGTCTGGCTGAGCAAAACGACTTTTTTTTGGCTCAAAACTCCGCTTTCAACAAGTTTTTCTGAATCGCTTTTGTTTTCGACAAGGTGAAAGAAGCCTGTTTTTCCGTCGCTGGCTTCTTCGGCGTAGCCTGCGATTCCTGTAACTTCGCCATGATTTTTGTCGCCAGCGAGGACAACGGTGAAGCCCTGCGTAACGTATTCGGCGGCTCTCTTTTGGCTGATGAGAACACGCGGGCAAGTTGCATTCACAACGGTGCAGCCCGTTTTTCGCAATTTTCGCTCAAGAGCAGGAGGAACGCCGTGAGCGCGAATAATGACGGTATCGCCTGACTTGAGCGAGTCAATTTTGTCAGAGTCGAGAATCTCAAGTCCGCGTGAGGAGAGCGCATTCAAAGCAACGGGGTTGTGGATTAAAGGGCCGAGAGTGAAAACACGCGACGTCCTTTTTTCAAGCGCGCTTTCTGCGCTTGTTACGGCGCGGCGCACGCCCATGCAATAGCCCAAAACTTTTGCCCGAATGATTTTCATTGTTTGTCTCCTTAAAAAAACAAGGGGGATTTTCTCCCCCTATTTGCTAAAATCGGTTTTGGCGATTACTCGCTCTGCATTTCAATAACATGCTCGTTCTTTACTTCGTGATTGAAAACGTGGATTGAGTTCTTTCCAGGCTTCCAGTTGCGACGAATGAATGAAATCAAGCCGCTTGAAATAAAGATAGACGAATAACAACCGCTCAAAAGACCAACGATAAGCGCAAGCGCAAAGTCTTTGATGCTTCCTGATGTGAAGACGAACAAAGAAACAACAGCGAACAATGTTGTAACTGTTGTAACGAGCGAACGGCTCAATGTGCCAGTGAGGGCAGAATTGAGAATATCGTTGAATGTTGTTGCTTCTGTTGTCTGCATATCGCTTCTCACGCGGTCAAGAATAACGACTGTTGCGTTGATTGAGTAACCGACGATTGTGAGGATTGCAGCGAGTGTTGTTGTTGAGAACTCAAGCTGAGTCCAAGACATAAATGCCAAAACAACGAGAGCATCGTGAACGATAGCCACAACAGAACCGAGAGCGAAATCCCAGTGGAAGCGCACTGCCGCATAAGCCCAAATCAAAAGCAATGTTGCCGCAACGAGCAAGAACGCTGATTGAACAAGGCTTGTTGAGAACTGTGAGCCGATGAAGTCAGTTTTCACGACAGCAACTTTCTCTGCGCCGAACTTGTCGCTAAGAGCATTTGTAACGCCGTCTGCAAGCTGCTTTGAGCTGTTCTCTTCGCCTGAATCGCCCAAGCGAATCTGATATGAATTAGATGAAGATGAGCCGAGTTCTTTTACTGCAACGCCATCAAAAGAAGAAAGCGCAGAGCGAACTTCATCAACAGAAATATCCTCGTCAGAAGGAACATAAAGGCGATACTTCTCGCTTGTAATCTGTGCAGAAGAGGCAGAATCAACAAAGAGATTGTATGTTGAAGCGTCTGCGTTTCCCACGACTTTTGAAGAAATACCTTCTACAGAATTGAGTTTTTCTGACAACTCTCTTACCGTTGGGTACTCGTGATAAGCGAACTCTTCTGTGCGGTTATCAGCACCTGCACCGCTAATAATCAAGTTGAAAGAAGCTGCTGTAGCTTCTGCTCTGATGTTTGCACTGCCAGAGTATGAAAGCTCAATAGCAGGAGGAGCAATGCGAACTTCCTCAATAAGACCAGGCTTAAAGTCGAGACCGAAGTTGATTCCGCGCACTGCGATACCAATGATACCGCTAACGATGATAGCACAGCTGATAACAGCGGCAGGCAAGAAACCTTTGCTGAACTGAATAATCTTTTTCATTAGTTCTTCCTCCAGCTGATGCTGATTGTTTTCTTTTTCATTGACTGAGTGTTCCAGTCAAAGATAAGACGTGATACAAAGAGTGCTGTGAATACAGATGAAACAACACCGATTGCAAGGCTTACTGCGAATCCTTGAATTGTTCCAGTTCCGAGCTGAGACATAAAGATTGCAGCAATGAACGTTGTGATGTTAGAGTCCATAATTGCCCAGAATGCGTTATCGAAACCGTTTGCGATTGCAGTTGCTCTCGGTCTACCAAGCGCGATTTCCTCTTTGATACGTTCAAAGATAATTACGTTCGCGTCAACAGCCATACCGATTGTAAGAACCATACCAGCGATACTTGAAAGCGTAATTGTAAGGTTGAACGCTGACAAAATAGAGAACATAATGTACAAGTTCAAAACCTGTGCAACGACAGCGTTAATTCCTGCGCCCTTATACCACACGAGCATAAAGATAAGAATAAGCAAAAGACCAACGCTCAAAGCCATAGCACCCTGATGAATAGCTGTTTCACCAAGAGAAGCACCGATAACCTGCTGACTTTCCACGCTAAGAGGCACTGTAAGCCAAGCAGTCTGCAATACTTTCTGCAAGTTCTGCGCTTCATTCAGACTAAAGCCAGAGATTGCAACACGGCCGCCTGGAATCGGCTCGTTAATTGTTGCTCTTGATTTTACTTTGTTATCAGAGACGATAGCCATTGACTGATTCACATGGCTTGCTGTGAAATCGCCGAAAATCTGCGCACCCTCGCTGTCGAGGACGAAGTTGACCTGCGGGCGATTTGTGATATTTTCTGTTCCAACCTCAGCGCTCTTGATGTGCTGACCGTCGAGAACAACCTCTTTCTTTACAACAACCCAACCAGCACGCTCGTCAAGACCGTAATCGTCTTTCACATAGTAGCCGAAAAGGTCGCAATCCTCAGGAATAACAGACGGGTCAACAAGATTTCCTGCTGCATCGAATGTGTTATTCTGGTGCGACATATAATACTGCATGAAAGAGTTTGTAGCCTGATCGTCAACCAAGCGGAAGTTAAGAATACCGCGTCCCATGATGATGCTGTTAATCTGGTCAGCCTCAGCAGCACCAGGAAGCTCAATATAAATGCGGTCTTCGCCCTGCTGTCTGATTACAGGATTTGAAAGACCGAAGCGGTCAATGCGGCTTGTGAGGTTTTCAATCGCCTGCTCCATCGCCTGAGCCTTCAAAACATCATCGCTAATCATAGTGTCAGCAGTTTTCTGAGACGCAAGAACACTATCAAGGTCAGCCTTTACGATAACGTTCATACCGCCAGAAAGGTCAAGACCAAGTTTTACAGCGTTTTCGTAATATTCCTTGTTTTTGAGAATACGGTCGCGATAACGAGCCTCAAAAATAGGAAGAAGCTCGCGACGGTCGTCAAACGCTTCAAGAACATCAACAACTGACATTGTTTTTGGAGCGCTCTGTCCCATGAGCTTGTAATTTTTGCGGGCGACTTTCTCAAGCCATGCATAATCCGCGCTCAATGAAGAGTCAGGATTTTCACGAGCCTGCGCAAAAATCAAATCAATATCAGCATTCGCTTTGTCAGTAGAATAATCTTTGATTTTTTCAAGAGAACCAAGAGCCAAGTTCTGCTCTTCTTTAGGAGTTCTCACATACCAGCAGATTGAAGGCCACAAGCAGACGAAACAAAAGGCCAAAACTGCGATGAGAACAACCAAACGTGCACGCTTACTTCTGAACATCTTCTACCTGCTCCGTTTTGTTTTCATCTTTTTCTGCTTTATCGTTTTTCTCCGCCTTCACTTCCTTGCTCTCGTCGTTTTTCTTGCTCAATTCGACAGTAGCAATAGCAGAGCGGTTAAACTCAATTTTAGTTCCGTCATCAACTTTGACGATGACAGTTTTCTCTTTCGCCTGGCTCACAACACCGTGAATACCACCGATTGTAACGACCTTGTCACCCTTTTTGAGAGCGGCAATCATCTTTTCTGTTTCCTTGCGCTTCTTGTTTTCAGGGCGAATCATAAAGAAATAGAAAATCACGATGATAAGCACAAGTGTAACCGGCATCATCAACGCATTGCCCTGAGCAGCAGCAGCATTCTGTAACAGTAACTGAATAAAAGACATATTCATTCCTTCCTTAGCGTTTTAAAAATAAGGTTCTGCAAGAATAGCATTTCAAAGTTTTATCGTCAAGCATGAACTATTTCCTGATGAGTGTGTCAAGTTCAGCGTTGAGTTTCAGATAAGTCTCGTCATTCGGGTTAAGAGCGACAACCTGCTTCAAGTAATACTGCGCTTTTCTGAACTCGCGCTTTTCATAATAAAAAGAATAAAGGCGAAAAAGCGAATCCGTGTTTCGAGGGTTTGAAGTCAGGCTTGAGCGAAGCGCATTCAAGATTTCATCATCGCCTGCAACGATGAAACTCGTCTGATAATACAAGAAAGAGCGCATTTTTGACGACGCTGTCGGCAAAAGACCGTCAATGAGCGTCTTTGCCTCGCTCTTTCGCCCAAGCGCAATCAAAACCTTGATGTATTGCTGGACGACATTGTCGTTTTGAGGATTTTTGAGATAAAGCGACTCTGCGGCAGACCATGCCTCCTCGTTTTTCTTGAGCGCAAGACACACATCGATATAAGAAAACATCACGTCAACGCTGTCGGGAAGGATTTCGGAAAGTCGCACCGCCGTCGCATACGCTTCTGTCCACTTTCCGTTCTTCACCATGTCGGAAAGGCTTATTTGCAGAGCCGAAATGTTGTCAGGCTCTTCACTCAAAATATCGCGCGCAAGCTCACCCGCGTTTTTGCCAGCGATCTTGCCTCCAGTCAAAGAAGCGAGCTGAGAAGCGAAAACGAGAATCTCCTTGTCGCCCTGATATTTTTCAAGCGCGTCCTCGATTGTCGCCAAAGCCGCCGTGTTGTTGCGATTCCAATAGTGCTGCAGCTTTGCACGGAGCAAAAGATAATCGCGAGAAGACGAGTCCGTTCGTGAATACACGTCCAAAAGCGAGGCGGCTTTTATGTATTCCTTTTTCTCAAGAAGGATTTTCACGCGAAAAAGAATATATTGCATATTCTCAGGCTCTTGCTGCAAAACGCGGGCGACATATTCCTCCGCCGCAGGATAATCTTGCTGAACAAAAGCCGTTTCGGCGCAAAGTTTTAGCACATCGAGGTTCTGCGGAAAGCGGTCAAGGAGCAAATCGGCGCTCATTCGCGCGGCAGAATAATCTTTTGACTTCAAGTAAGCATCGCAAAGCGCAAACGAAATCTCAAACGTCTGCGGAGAGTCCGAAAGCGCCTTCTTCAAAAACGAAATCGCCTCAGTGTAGCGGCTTTGCTTTGAAAGCAACATTCCCATAAGATAATTCGCAAGCACGCTCTTCGGCTTTTTTTCAAGAGCCGCCTTCAAATCAGCATAAGCATCATCATAAAAATCATCGCGAAGAGCCGTATTCGACACAACAAGAAGCGACGGAAGCACAGTCGACAAAAAATCCTTCTTGCCAGTGCTTTTGTCATAGACGCCGCTTTTCACGCTGTCGATTGCGCCTGTGTACGGGTTTGCAGTCGAGATTTTCTGCGCGTCCCAAGTCACCCTCTCCCCTGTCCAGACGATTTCCATAATCGAGCGCGCCACATTCAAAATTATGCGCTCATCTTCTTTGTACTCAGTCGACGATTTTCGGATTAAAGCGACAGCAGAGCGGATTGAGTCAGGAGAGCCGTTCTCAAAAAGAGAAAGAACGTCTGAGCCAAAAGACACAAAAAAAACATATTTTGCTTCTTTGGGGATAGTTATCGCAGTAGATTCAGTCGGAGAGGGCTTTGTTTCAGCGGCTTTCTTTTTTTTCTTTGCCGCAGAAAGAGGAAATGCACTAAGAATTGCCGCCAAAAAAAGAGCGCATCTTGCACTTCTTCTCATTTAGCACCTTCGACGCGGTTTTCCACCTCGGAATCATCTTTCATATAAGGAAAATTCTTTTGATGAGTCTGCTGAATAAAGAACACAGCGACAAGCGAAAGTCCCATCAAAATGAACGCAAGAGGATAGAACATAAGGAAGAATTTTTTCAGCGATATGCCCGCAAGATGAAGCGAGAACGGCAAAAGAAAAATCCCACAGAACACAAGGACAATACCCGGAAAAAGATAAATCGACTTAATGCGCTTCGCGTGATACAAGCCCGTCGGAAAAAGCGAAAGACCTGCGCTAATAACAAGGAAAGGCCAAAGCTCCTTAAGCCCGAAACTCACAACATGAGAGTCAATCACAAGCGCAAGGATTCCAAAACAGACAAGATTTAGACCGACAAAAACAAGAAGGAAACTTTTTATGACGACGAGCGACAAAAACAACAGCAACATTCCGACACCCGACAAGCACATGAAGCGAAGGAAAATTGCTGTGCACGCAGTTGAATCGGTGCGGAACGCAACAAGAAAATAAATGCCGAAAAGAATTAAACACATACCGACCGCAAGCAAAAAATTCTGCATTTTCAGGCTGTTAAAATGGATTTTCATCTTGTCTCCGCACGATTTCTTTGTTCTTAACTTCGCTTTTTATCATACAGCAAAGCCGCTTTTCTGACAACACGGATTTTTCGCTATAAATACAATATTTATCACGATACGTTTTGAGCGACTCACTCTTGTTTTTGGCAAAACGTACATACGGTGAGGGCAAATCACTCTTGTTTTTGGCAAAACGTACGTACGGTGAGGGCAAAACAACGTTGAGTCAGGCAAACGTACGCGAAAAAAGTGCGACTCACTGTTGTTTTTGCCTTTTTTCACATGAAAATGCGATGACTCACTGTTGAGTGAAGCCTTTTTCGCATGAAAACGGGGCGACTCACTGTTGAGTGAAGGCTTTTTCACATGAAAATGAGGCGACACAGTGTTGAGTCGTGCTTTTTCATTTTGCGCGAGGGGAAAACGCGATATAAAACCGTATTCCATAAATCGCTAAAATCTTATAGTATGTGATTTATGAGTGATACTAAAAGAACTGTGGACGAAGATACACTTGAGAAATTGTTGTATCTTTCAAGGCTTTCCCCTGAAAGCACCGATATGGCTACTTTGAAAAAGCAAGTTGACGATATTGTCGGATATTTCGACATTCTTTCCAAATACGACGACAGCGAAAATCCGTATGACGCTTATCCTTCGACTCAAGCCGAAAAACTTCGCGAGGACGAGGTTGTCAGCGGTCTTGAGATGCACGATGTCAAAAAGGTTACGAAGAACTTTCTTGACGGATATTTCCAAGTGCCGAAAGTTTTGGGCGAGGGAGCGTAAAAAATGCAGACTATTTCAGAAGTTGTTTCAGCTCTCAAGGCTGGAAAAATCACATCAGAACAGCTGGTTAAAAAATCTATAGACACTTTCGAGGAAGACAAGAGCTCTTCTCTTCCGCTCAATGCGTTTCTTGAGATGTACGACGACGCTTTGGCGCTTGCGAAAAGCGCAGATGCAGAAATCGCTTCGGCTCGCGCTGACGGCACGATTGACGCTCTTTTTGAGAAAAAGCCTTTGCTCGGCGTGCCTTTTGCAAACAAGGACAACATCAGCGTTCGCGGAAAGAGATTGACTTGTGCGTCAAAAATTCTTGAGGGCTATGTTGCTCCATACAACGCGACTGTTATCAATCGTCTTATGGACGCTGGTGCAATCCCGCTCGGCCGCTGCAATCAGGACGAGTTCGCAATGGGCTCTTCAACTGAATATTCAATTTATGGCGCGACTCGAAACCCGATTAACCGCGAGTATGTTTCTGGAGGTTCTTCTGGTGGCTCGGCTGCGGCTGTTGCGGCAAATCAGGCTTTGTTCGGCTTGGGAACAGAAACGGGCGGCTCAGTGCGACTTCCTGCGAGTTACTGCGGCGTTTACGGCTTGAAGCCGACGTATGGAGTTCTTTCACGCTGGGGCGTTGTGGCTTACGGTTCATCTCTTGACCAAGTTGGTATTATCGGACACACGCCTTCTGACATCGCGACTCCTCTTTCTGTGATGAGCGGCGTTGATATGTACGACGACACGAGCGCGGACTTGCCGAACGCAAAGGCGCTTTCAAAGCTCGAAGCGTTGAGCGACGCAGAGTTTGCTTCTCTCAAAATCGCTGTTCCGAAGCAGTTCCTTGAAAACAAGGGTATGGACGCTGACGTTTCAAAGGTGTTTGAGGAAACTCGCGCTTGGTTTGAGAAGAAGGGGGCGAAAATCGATGTCGTTGACCTTCCGATTCTCGACGCTTCTATTGCTTCTTACTATGTTATCGCGCTTTCTGAGGCAGCTTCTAATCTTTCGCGCTTCGACGGTATTCGCTACGGAAACCGCGTTGACAACGGCGAGGGCTACGACAAGCTTTATGTGGACACAAGAAGCAACGGCTTTGGTCCAGAGGTTAAGCGCAGAATTATCATCGGTAACTATGTTTTGTCTGAGCAATTCTCTGGCGACACATACAAGAAGGGCATGAGCGTTCGCGCTCGTATGCAAAGAGAGGTCGCAGAGCTTTTCAAGAGCTACGATATTATTCTTTGCCCGACTTGTCCGACCGCGGCATTTAAGCTCGGTCAGAAGGTTGACGACCCGCTTGAGATGTATTTGAGCGACCTTTTCACGACTTTCGTGAACCTTTCTCGCATTCCGTCAATTTCTGTTCCTGCGGGCTACACGAGTGGAAGCGCGGCTCAGGGCGGAACTCCGATGCCTGTGGGCGTGCAGTTTGCGGGCGCGATGTTCAGCGAGGCGAAAATCTTGCGCATTGCTCAGAACTGGGAAAACGACCACCCTCTCTGCGGCGTTCCTGTAAAGGAGGCAAAATAACATGGCTATAGACAAATATGAAATCGTAATAGGCTGCGAAATTCACACGCAGCTTTTGACAAAGACAAAGGCATTCTGCACGTGTGAAAACCGCTATGGCGGTATGCCGAACACTCGCGTTTGCCCTGTTTGTTTGGGACTTCCTGGTGCAATGCCACGCGTTTCAAAGGGCTACGTTGAGCTTGGAGCAGTGGCGGGAATGGCTCTTAACTGCAACATCGCACGCTTTACAAAGTTCGACCGCAAGCACTATTTTTATCCTGACCTTGCAAAAGGCTATCAGATTACGCAGTACGATATTCCGCTTTGCACAGACGGACACGTCGATTTGCCAATGTCAAAGTATCCTGAAGACCAGAGAAAAGGCGGCGCAAAGTTCCGTCCGACAAACTTCAAGGGCGAGGATTGTATTCTTGAAGACGGCAAATATCGCCGCGTGAGAATAGAGCGCATTCACCTTGAGGAAGACGTAGGTAAGTCGCTTCACTTGCAGGGCGCGCACTCATACATCGACTACAACCGCTCTGGCACGCCGCTTATCGAAATCGTTACAAAGCCTGATATGTCGAGCCCAGAGGAAGCCGCGTTGTTTATGGAAACCGTGCAGGAGATTTTGCGCTACGTCAAAGTAACAAACGGTAACCTTGAAGAAGGAAACATGCGCTGTGACGCGAACATCAACCTCAATGTTTGGGAAGACGGCAAGCTCTGGCACACGCCAATCAGCGAAATCAAGAACCTTAACTCTTTCAAGGCTATCCGCGACGCTTGCACTTACGAGGCAGGCAGACAGCTCAAGGAGTTCCAAGAGGACAGACAGGAGTTCAACCCGGGCTTTAAGGTTACGATGGGTTGGGACGAAGCAAAGGGCGAAACGGTTGTTCAGCGTACAAAGAACAGCTTTGTTGATTATCGCTTTGTTGTTGAGCCAGACATCAAGCCGTTCAGTGTGGAAGAGGAGCTTATCGAGAGAGCAAAGGGCAAGGTCGGCGAGCTTCCTGAGGCGAAGCGCACAAGGCTCAAGACAGAATATGGTCTTAGCGATTTCGATGTGGAAACGCTCACTTCAACGCGCGAGCTTTCGCTTTGGTTTGAGGAAGCGGCAAAGGGCGCAAAAGACGTGAAGAAGGTCGCGAACTGGATTCTTGCCGAGCTTTTGGCGGTCTTGAACGAGAAGAATATTTCTATTGGCGAGGTTTCGATTACGCCCGCGCACATCAGAGAGCTCGTCAACGCGATTGCCGACAAGAAGATCTCGAACGCACAGGGCAAAATCGTATTTCAGAAGATGCTCGAAAACGGCAATATGCCAGCACAAATCATCAAGGCTGAGGGCATGGAGACCGTGAGCGACACGGGCGCGATTGACGCGATTGTTGCCAAGGTTATCGCTGACAATCCTAAGGCTGTGGCTGACTTCAAGGGCGGAAAGACGAATGTTGTCGGCTGGCTCATGGGTCAGGTGATGAAGGCTTCTGGCGGCAAGGTCAATCCAAAGACTGCAACAGAACTCGTGCAGAAGCATTTGGCGAACGTATAAAACGCTTTTTAGTATTTTGTAAAAACAAAAAGCACACTTGAAGCTAAAACTTTGAGTGTGCTTTATTTTGGTGAATTAAAAAGAGGAGAAAATATGGAAGCAAGAACGACAATAAGAAAAATGCTTGCGGGAAACTACATCAGCGTTCCAAAATATCAGCGGGCGTATGCTTGGGACAGCGACAAGCAAGTTAAGCAATTTTTGCAAGACATCGACGATTATATTGCAAGCAAATCTGAAACGCCGTATTATTTTGGGCATTTTCTTTTTGAAAATCTCAAAAGCGACGGCGATAATTTTGACATAATCGACGGTCAACAGCGACTCACCACGATTGAGATTTTTCTTTCTGCGGTATTTGCGCGCCTTGCTTCTATCCGTGCGCTAAGCGATGACGAAGAAGACATGAAAGAGGATATGCTAAAGCGCAAAAGCCGCTATCGTTTTGCTACGGTTGAATACGACAATCCGTTTTTCAAAGATTACGTTATTGACCAAACAAAGAAAAACAAAGACAACATTGAAACGCTTTCGGCTGAGCGGCTTGCAGGCGCGTTTGATTTTTTCACTGAAAAGTTAGCGTCAAAATCTGAAAACGAGCTGCTTGAATACATAAATTGCATTGCATCTGCTGTTTGCACAACGCACATTGTCAACGCGGAAGCAGAAGCTATCCAGATGTTTATCTTTCAGAACAACCGCGGAAAAAAGCCAACCAAACTTGAAGTGATAAAAGCGCAGTTTATGTATGAGCTTCATTTGTCTGCGCTGGAAGAAGATGAGAAATCTGCAAAACTCAAAGAGCTTCAGGAGCGTTTTGAGCATATTTACAAATCGATTGCGACGATAGAAAGCCACATTGACGAAGATGATGTGCTTTTGTACGCGCTCCGAGTTTACTTCAACACGTTCGACATAGATGTTTCAACTGAAAAAATCGAGCAGCAACTCAAAAAGAAGGCTTCTGCTATTGATTTTATTATGAGCTTTACTTTTGAGCTTGAGCGCAGTTTTGAGAGTTTGAAGCCGTTTTTTGCAGAAAACAAAACTTACGAGATTTATTCTCTTGCCTTGCTTGGAAAAACTCAGATGATGCCGTTTGTTATCAAGGCGTATGAGTTCGGCGTTTCAACCGAGGACAAAGCAAGTTTGTTCGCCGCTCTTGAATCGCTTGTTCTGCGGCATCGCATTATCGGGACGCGCGCTCATCTTGAGGACAGAATCAAAGATGATTACCGAAAGTTCACAAAGGAAAACAGCGACGTTGCTCCGATTGTCGAGCATATTCGCTGGCTTGAGACAATGACAGAAAATTGGGCGTGGTGGAAATATTGGTCAAACGATAGTTTTGAAGACCATTTGCAAGGCTTCATTGACCACAAAATTGCAAAACATTTGCTTTGGAAGTACGAAAACTTTTTGCTCAAACAACAAAAAAGCGGTTACAATTTTATGCCGTTCAGTCAGATTGAAAAGCCGGAACTGGAGCATATCGCGCCTCAAACGCCGACGAACAATGAGCCAGTTGCGGCCGGTTATGCACAATACGATGAGGATTTTACAGAGAACTATCTTGATTGCTTGGGCAATTATCTTTTGATTTCAAAGTCGCACAACTGTTCGATTGGAAACGTGCCGTTTGCAGAAAAGCGCGCGTCGTATTCTGTGCTTTTGCAACAGAGAGAAGTTCAGGATATGACGAAAGACTCGGCAATTTGGGACAAAGACAAGATAGATGCCAGACACGAAAAGTTAGTTGATTTTGTAATTAACAAAATTTAGGGAAAAACTTTTTCTTAAGCGCACTTCTTAAGCGCGCTTGTTTTTTTGAGAGCAGAATTTCGTTGACAAATGGAGAGCATTGCAATATAACCGTACTTATACAAATGCAATTGGCAGGTGGGCTTTTATGACAGGTGTTTTTACGATTAGACCGAGCGAAATCACAGATGATTTTGTTAATATGCTCAAAACACTTTTCAACGACAGAGAACTCGTTATCAGCACAAAAGACGATGACGAAACCGACTATCTGCTCTCAAGCAAAGAATAAATCAAGAACATCGACTTGTTTATAAAGTCGAAAATGATACAGTTTATATCGCTTCGTGCAAGTATCATTACGATTAAAAACACTTGCACAAGCTGGACGAACATACAGAAACTAAAAATGACACGCTGTCTTTTGTTAAAAGCGGCTCGTGTCATGGCGACATTCAACCACTTTGAGCAAAAGCAGGCTTTGTCATTTTGACACGCACTGACTTTGAGCAAAATCAACAAACGTCATCTTGACACGCGCTGACTTTGAAAAAAGCGTGCTGTGTCACGGTGACGTTTCGTTTTTTTGGGCGAAGGCGGCTCGTGTCATGGTGACGCGCATTGTTTTTTGCAAAAGCGGCAGAATGTCAAAAAAAATATTTGCGAGGTTTTCATTATGTCTTTGGAAAAACTTAGAACAGTGGCTCGCGTGGCTGAGGTCACAGCGATTTTCGGCAAAATTGAGGACATCGGCAAAAAAGCGGCAACACTTGAAAACGACGCGCTCTTCAATGAAAATCTCTCGACTGTTGTCGGGATGAAAAACAAGGCAGTTACCGCGATTAACCGCTCAAAGACGGCTTCTAATCTTGAGGAGCTGGACATCGAGCGCGACAAGGCAACACACGACGCGTTCCAGCTTTGCCACGGCTATGAGGCGCACCCGTCGGACAAGATAAAGGCGGCGGCTCTCAAGATTTCTGGGATTTTCGGCCGACATGCGAATGTTTGGGCAGAAAGCTACGCACGGCAGACGACAATCACAGAGAGCATGCTAGAGGAAACCGACGCGGCAAAAGATGACGTTGAGAGCCTTGACGGGCTTTCGGAATTGCTAAAGAAAGTTAGAAGCGCAAACGATGCGTTCAAGGCTCGCTCAACTGAATTGAACGCGCTTCAAGTGGCAAGCGCGGACGATGAGTGCGCGTCAAAACTGAAGAAGGAAATGCTTTTGTTTTTGAACACGGAGTTTTTGCCGTATCTTTCGATGATGAGCAAGAAGGGAGGCGACTACAAGAGCGCATTTGACGAGATTGAGAACGAAATCAAGAAGCTCAACACCGCCATTTCACAGAGAAGCAAGAAGTAAAACAGGCGCGGCATAACGCAAAAAAAAGCGCACTGTCACAAAGGATTTTTTCCCACGACAGTGCGCTTTTTGTTTTGTGTGCGTGGAATGTCAGACAGTGAAGCGGTCGACTTGAGTGCCAATATCGTTGATTGACTGCTTCATAACGATTGCGATGTCGCCAAGAGCAAAACCTGCGTTATTAATCTTGCCTGCTTTCTCGCCCATTTGGTTCATGCTCTCTTTGATTGTGTTCGTTTCGTTTTGCAACGTGCCGACGTCGTCGATAATCGTCTGAGAGTTCGAAAACACCTCTTTTGACGCTTTCAGAACCTGATGAGTGCTGTCCTTCATCTGCGAAAGAGCATCGGTGATGAGCGTTGAGCCTTCGTTCTGCTCCTGCATTGCATTCTTTATCTGATGAACAAGATTGTCCGTCGAGCGCACCTCGCTTGCAAGATACGCATAGCCCTCAACGCCCTTTTCTGTCGCCTCAACAACCTCGTTAATCTTGCTTTGAATCTCGGAAAGCTGCTCTCCGATTGTCGCAGACTGCTCGCTGGACGTCTCGCTAAGTTTTCGGATTTCGTCAGCAACAACAGCAAAGCCTTTTCCCGCCTCTCCTGCATGAGCCGCCTCGATTGCCGCGTTCATAGCAAGAAGGTTCGTCTGCTCTGCGATAGACGCGATAACAGCGTTCGCCTCGCTCAAAAGATTGCTCTGGTTCTCGATTTCGCTGATTTTCTGCTGCAACGCCTCTTGCGATTTTGCGCCGTCCTCGCTGCTCTTTGCGATTTTTGCGAACGAAGCCGCCATTTTGTCAACAGAATGGTTTACTTCATTGATATTGCCGACCATCTCCTCGACTGCGCTGGACGCGCCTTGAACGCTTTCGCTCTGCTCACTAATCAAGCCCTCAAGAGAGTTTATGTTTTCCAAAATGCTCTCAACGTTAGAAGACGTTTGCTCAACACAACGGCTCTGGCTCTTCAAATTGCCGTCAAGGGCGTGAATGCCCGATGTAATCTGCTCAATTGCCTCCATCGCGTCATTAGTCGTGTCGCCGAGTTTTTCTCCAGCGCTCGAAAGTGACGTCTTTGAGTTTTTCATGCTGCCAATGAGGTTCTGAAGCTTTTCGGAGTAAAGATTGAAGCTTTCTGCAACATCTCCGATTTCGTTGTTTTCATGCACGCTCAAGCGATTTGAAAGATTTCCGCGTCCTTCGGCAATTTCCTGCGCGTTCTTGCTGATGTCGTCAACCATAATCTTGAGCGGCTGAAGTTTCTTTCGCATAAAGATTGATGACAAAAGTGCAAAAAGAACACCCAGCACAACGCAGATGATAAACGACTGTTTCATCGTCCTCTGGAAACTTTTGTTAACGGTCTTTATAGGGCAGCAAACCACGATTTCATAACCTGTTTTATCGTTGATGATGGACTTTGTCAAATAGACTTTATTGTCCATTACGACTTTTCCCTCTGTTGCAGAAGATTTCACGTATTCAGCAAGTTCTGGAATATCTAGGTCGTTAATATTCTTGAACGCCGCGCTTCTGCTTCCCGTATCTGCAAGAATAAAGCCATTGCTTTGGAGCATAACCACAGAAGAGCCTGCACCGAAATTAAGCGTCGAAAGAATGCTCGTCAACTTCTCAAGCGAAATATCAAGACCTGCATTACCGATGAAATCGCCGTTGAAGTCATAGACGCTAGAAACGATACTCACAACCAAAGTGCCGCTCGTTGTCTGATAAGCGTCCGTGATTACAGCGTTTCCGCCTCCGTTCGTTGCATCTTTGTACCATTGTCGTGTTCTTGGGTCATATCCGCCCGACTTTGAATGAGAGAGGTTCGTTGCGTACCCACCCCATTTCGTGCCGAAGAACACTTCTGACGTGTCCTTATCGATATTCGAAAACTCCTGTGCGACAGTGCGGATTCTTTGTTCTGTAGGGCTTTTCTCGTAGCCTGAAATCTGAATTGTGCCGCTTTCGTTAATAAACGAGTGAATTGTATCGTCAGCATTTCTTACAGCGTCTGACGTACAAAAGAATTTAGCAACATCTTCTTTTGCCGTAAAAAAGATATTGATAGAGTTGGAAAAATCTTTTAAGACGTTTTCTGCCGACGTGTAAAAGTCATACATAGCCTTTTTCTTGAACGAAAGCTCTACAACAATTTGTGAAATGCCAATAAGAAAGATGATTATGAAAAACTCACTAAGTGCAAATTTCCCCGCCAAACTCATTCTCTTCCTAGACTTCATAATCGTCCTCCATGACAAAATGTACTTGCTTTTATTATAAGGTTTTTTCTGCCAAAAACAACACCCACCTATAAAGACTTCTCTAAATAGGTGGGTGTTTATAAAAGAAAAACGGTTTTTTATTAAACAGTGAATCTGTCCACTTGCTCGCCGATGTCGTTGATTGACTGTTTCATAACACCTGCAATATCGCTCAGAGCCGTACCTGCGTCGTTAATCTTGAGCGCGCTCGCACTCATCTGCGCCATACTCTCTTTTATCGTATTCGTTTCGTTCTGCAACGTGCCAACGTCATCGATAATCGTCTGAGAGCTTGCCGTCATCTCTTTAGACGCGCTCTGAACTTGGTGAGTGCTGTCTTTCATCTGCGAAAGAGCGTCGGTGATAAGCGTTGAGCCAGAACTCTGCTCTTGCATTGCCGTCTTTATCTGATGCACAAGATTATCTGTTGAACGCACCTCGCTTGCAAGGTCTGCAAAGTTTTCTACTCCCTTCTCTGTTGCCTCTACAACCTCGTTAATTCGGCTCTGTATCTCAGAAAGCTGCTCTCCGATTGTCGCTGACTGCTCGCTAGACGTTTCGCTCAATTTACGGATTTCGTCTGCAACAACAGCAAATCCCTTTCCCGCGTTTCCTGCGTGCGCCGCTTCGATTGCCGCATTCATGGCAAGAAGATTCGTCTGCTCTGCGATTGAAGCGATAACCGCGTTTGCCTCGCTCAAAAGATTGCTCTGATTCTCGATTTCGCTGATTTTCTGCTGCAAAGCCTCTTGCGATTTTGCGCCGTCCTCGCTGCTCTTTGTGATTTTCGCGAATGATGAAGCCATCTTATCGACAGAACGATTTACTTCGTTGATGTTGCCGACCATCTGCTCAACCGCGCTAGAAGCACCCTCCACGCTCGCGCTCTGTGCGCTAATCAAGCCCTCAAGTGATGTGATATTATCCAAAATGCTTTCCACACTAGAAGATGTTTGCTCAACACAGCGGCTCTGGCTCTTCAAATTGCCGTCGAGAGCACTAATGCCGCCCGTAATCTGCTCTATAGCCGCCATAGCCTCCACCGTTGTGCTGCCAAGTTTGTCGCCCGCATTGGAAAGAGAAGATTTTGAGTTCTTCATACTGCCAATAATCGTCTGCAATTTCTCTGAGTAAAGGTTGAAACTTTCAGCAACATCGCCGATTTCGTTCTTCTCTTGCACGTTCAAGCGGTTTGAAAGATTGCCGTGTCCCTCTGCGATTTCCTGCGCATTTTTGCTGATGTCGCTCACCATAAACTTGAGCGGACGCAGCTTCTTTCGCATAAAGGTCGCAGAAGAGAGCGCAAAGAACAAGCCCAAAAGCACACAAATCACAAAAGATTTCATCATCGTTGCGTGGAAAGTTTTGTTAACCGTTGCTTTAGGACAGCAAACCACGATTTCATATCCTGTTTTGTCGTTGATAAGAGATTTCGTGAAATAAACCTTGTTGTCCATCACTACTTTGCCCTCTGTCGCTGCGGACTTTACATATTCGGCAAGTTCTGGAATATCAAGGTCATTGAGGTTCTTGAAAGCCGCGCTTCTGCTTCCCGTGTCTGCAAGAATATAGCCATCGTCTTGCACCATCACCACAGAAGAGCCTTCTCCAAAATCAAGCGTAGAAAGGATATTCGTAAGACTCATGAGAGAAATCTCAAGCCCCGCACAGCCGACAAAGTTGCCATTATAGTCCTCTACGCTCTTTGCCAATCCCACAACAACCGCGCCGTTTGTGCTTTCAAAAGCCTTTGTGATAACCATTTTTCCACTGTTTTTCACTGCATCTTCATACCAAGGGCGTTTTCTCGGGTCATAGCCGCCCGTCATTGACGAAGAAAGGTTTGTCGCATATCCCCCCCCACTTCGTACCAAGATAGATTTCTGCGACATCATGGTCGTTCTGCGAAAAGCTCTTTGCAATAATGCGCACCATCTGCTCTGACGGGCTTTTTTCGTAAGTCGAAATCTTAATAGAGCCAACCTCATTCACAAAAGAATGAATAGTATCATCAGCCATTTTCACAGGGTCAGAATCAGAAAAGCCCTTGAGCGCAGCCTCTTTTGAATTAAAGAATATATTGATTGAATTAGAGAAAGTCTTTAACACATTTTCAGCAGATGAGTAAAAATCATACATAGCCTTTTTTTCAAAAGACACACCAACAACAACTTGCGAAATGCCGATGAGCAAGATTATTATTATAAGTTCACCAAGCGCAAACTTGCTCGAAAGCGACATTCTTTTTTTAGTTTTCATAGCAATAACTCCGCAATAAAAATCTACTTAATTCTTATTATAATGACTTTTTTCGATAATTTCTTGATTTTCTAGTAAAACATCCTAAGCACCACAAACAACAGCATCGCTTACAAAACAATCCCCCGCCCGTTTAGCACACAATAAAACGAGCGGGGGAAACAATACAAAGCTAAAAAATTGCTATCAAAAGCGCTATACAGTGAACTGCGTCATCTGGCTCTCGATTTCGTTGATAGAGCTCTTCATCTTCTCAGAGATGCCCGTCAATTCAGCGCCGGTCGAACTCACGCGCTCAGCACTGCGCGCCATTTCGTCAACGCTGTCTTTCATTGAGCCGCTGGAGCTTTGAAGAGTGTCCATGCTGCTCAAGACCATACGGCTTGAACTCGTCATCTTCTTTGCAGCAGAAGAAACCTCAACCGTGCTCTCATTCATATCGCGCAACGTGTCGATGACCTGCTTTGAGCCTTCGTTCTGCTCCTGCATTGCGCTTTTTATCTGCTTTACCAGCTGGTTAGTGCGCTCAATCTCATCAGAAACCGCAACAAACGACTTGCTTGACTCTGCCGACGCGCTGACAACCTCACCGATGGAGTTCTGAATGCTTGAAAGCTGCTCTCCGATAGTCGCTGACTGTGAGCTTGAGGTTTCAGAGAGCTTTCGGATTTCATCAGCAACAACAGCGAATCCCTTACCCGCTTCTCCTGCATGCGCCGCCTCAATAGCCGCGTTCATAGCAAGAAGGTTTGTCTGCTCTGCAATAGCGCTGATAGCCGAATTCGCTTCCTGAAGCATAATGCTCTTCTCTTCAATTTGGGCAATCTTTTCGTTAACGGCTTCCTGCTTCTTTCGTCCGCTGTTAGCCTCGCTTTCAAGAGAAGCGAACGAAGACGCCATCGTATCAACAGAGTTATTGACGCTCCTGATGTTAGCAATCATCTGCTCAACAGCGCCAGACGCAGAAGACACACCGTCGCTCTGGCTGTGAATCATCTCTTCGAGAACCTCAATGCTCTCGGCAATCTCGCTGACAGTAAGAGCCGCACTCTGAACACCTTCAAGCTGGCTTTGAATCTGTGAATGAACGCTCTGAATATTATCGATGATGTCGCGAATAGCACTAGCCGTATTGTCCGCAGAGCGGGACATATCATCGCCGACAGCCGCAAGATTGACAGAGCCGCCCTTAACAGTGCCGATAATGCCTTGAAGCTTCTGGATAAAGCGGTTCTCCTCCTCGACAAGCTCCCCGAATATCTTCAAGAACGATATTCCCCTCACATCAACACGACGCGTCAAATCAGCATTACCGCTAGAGAGGTCTGCGACAGCCTCTTTAAGCACCCTGAGCTGCCCGATAATCGCCAAAATAACAACCGTCAGCAAAATGAACACAACGATAATCGCAACGCTACAAAGAGCAGGCGTCAAAGAATATTGAAAGCGCAGCTTTGCAGTGAACGGCGTGTACAAAACCATGTGCCACTTTACAAGATCAATAGGCGCAAAAAGATATTCGCCCTCTCTGTGAGTGTGAGGCAAAATAGTCGTCGGCTTGTAATCGCAGTTCTTCAAAGACGGCATCACATCAAAGAGATTCAGCTTGTCCTTTAATATAGAAGAATCTGCCGCACCAGTGATTTCATCTTTGTCGTTGAAAAGATAGAGCGTAGTCTCATCACTAAGCCCTCTATACATCGTGTCAATGAAGTTCTGAAGAGGGATTCCCGTTCCGACCATGCCAATAGGCTTTCCGTTATCGCGAACGACAGCATTGACCCAAAGCATAGTTGAGTTAAGCGCCTCATTATAGTTGATGTTAAAGTTGTACTCCTCGGTTTCATAAAGCGTCATGTTGTACCAGTAATCCGAAGGATTGTTAGGGTCTACAACATAAGAGAACTCCATTCCGCTCCAGAACTCCTTGTTCTTGTCGCTCGTCCAATAGACAGACTTGCTCAAGAAAGAGTCCTGAAACGTCCTGAAATCAATGAAAGCCGCTCTTCTTGCCTCCTCGTCATCAGGGTCAACAAGGAACTTGATGATTGAAGGCGTCTTCACCATCTGGCGCACAAGAGTGAGCTGCTCACTCATAGACGCCTCGAACTCAACAGTTCGCACGCTGGCATGAAGTTTCATGTGGGCGCGCGCCTTAGTGGTGAAAGAGTTTCGTGCAATAATCCCGATGGCAACTAAATCGATAATAAGAACAAAGAAAAGGATAACAGAAATAACCAATGTTTTTTTGTGCTTTAGCATAAATCTTCCATGAATGAAGGGAGTGTATAGTCAAAAGACTTAAAGCATACGCTTACAAAATGTTATTTTAACGCATTTCTTTGCAATTTCAATTTTCTATCCCCGCAGCACAAAAAAAGCGCACCCGATACATTCAATACCAAGTGCGCATATATTACCGATAGTTCAAAGCCTAGACAGTGAAGCGGTCAACCTGAGTGCCAATATCGCCAATGGACTGCTTCATCACAAGAGCAATCTCTGAAAGCGCAGAGCCTGCATCGTTAATCTTTGAAGCGCTCTTTCCCATCTGAGCCATACTGTCCTTAATCGTGTCAGTCTCACGCTGCAATGTCGTCACATCGCTGATAATCGTGCGGCTGTTCTCCGTCATATCCTTCGAAGCCTTCTGAACGTGATGAGTGCTGTCGTTGAGCCGTGAGAGAGCGTCCGTGATAAGAGAAGAGCCTTCGCTCTGCTCCTGCATAGCCGTCTTTATCTGATGCACAAGATTGTCCGTCACCTTTATCTCGTTCGCAAGCGACGTGTAGCCGTCAACTCCCCTTTCAGTCGCCTCGACAACAGCGTTAATCGCAGTCTGAATGCTAGAAAGCTGCTCACCGATAGTGGCAGACTGCAAACTTGACGTTTCGCTGAGCTTTCGGATTTCGTCAGCGACAACAGCAAAGCCCTTGCCCGCCTCGCCCGCATGCGCCGCCTCGATAGCCGCGTTCATGGCAAGAAGGTTCGTCTGCTCTGCGATAGACGCAATAACAGCATTAGCCTCACTCAAAAGATTGCTCTGGTTCTCAATCTGGCTAATTTGAGCCTGAAGCTCCTCCTGCGTCCTCGCTCCGTTCTCGGCGTTAACAGCAAGTTGAGCGAATGATGTCGCCATCTTGTCAACAGAGCGGTTCACCTCGTTTATGTTGCCAACCATCTCCTCAACAGCGCTGGACGCACCCTCCACGCTCTGAGTCTGCTCACTCACGAGCATCTCAAGACTGTCGATATTGCCAAGAATGGAGTTCACGCTCGAACTTGTCTGCTCAACACAAGAAATCTGATTGCGAAGGTTTCCTCCAAGGTCGTTGATGCCGCCTGTAATCTGGTCAATGGCAGCCATAGTGTCCTCTGTCGTGTCGTCAAGCTTCTCGCCCGCACTGGAAAGAGAAGCCTTGGACTCCTTCATGCTGCCGATAATCTCCTGAAGCTTCTCGCTGTAAAGATTGAAGCTCTCAGCAACATCGCCGATTTCGTTTCTGTCGTGAATATCAAGACGGCGCGACAAATCGCCGTGTCCCTCAGCGATTTCCTTGGCGTTCTGCCCGATGTCGCGCGCCATGAACTTCAGCGGGTGGAGCTTCTTTCTGGCAAAGCCCGCCGCAGAGACGGCGAAGAACAAGCCAAGAACGCAGCTGATAATGGACGCGTGAGTCATAGTGCGCTTAAAGGCTGCGTTCACCGTTGACTTTGGCGACAAGACAACGATTTTGTACTGCGTCTTGTCGTTAAGAATCGACTTTGTGTAGTATCGCGTCTTGTCAATCATGATAGAGCCGTCAGTCTCTGTCGAAGAGACAAAGTCCGCAAGTTCCGGAAGACCGACGCTGCCAATATTCTTCAGTCTCGTCTTTCTAGCTCCCGTGTCGCAAAGAATATAGCCGTCCTTCTGAACCATAAGCAAAAACGAGCCTTCGCCAAAGTTAAGCGTCGAAAGAATGTTCGTTAGTCTGTCGAGCGTCATCTCAATGCCAGCGTTACCCACAAAAGAGCCTCTCTCATCAAAAACGCTCTTCACAACGCTCACCGCGACAGAGCCGCTCGTGCTTCCGTAAGCGCTTGAGATAACCGTGTCGCCGTTAGAAGACTTTGCCTCCTCGTACCAAGTGCGCTTTCTTGGGTCATATCCTGCGCCCATCTGACCGTCGAAACTCGTGGCGTATCCACCCCACTTCGTTCCTATGTACACCTCCGAGACATCGCTGTCAGCGCTCGCGATGCCCTTTGCGATGTTTCTTATTCCCTGCTCAGCATCGCTCTTTTGATACGAGGAAACCATCACAGTGCTTCGCTCGTTGACGAACGAATGTATAGACTCATCTGCGCCTTTCACCTCTGGCGTCGAAGCGAAGATGTTCAATTCAGCCTCTTTTGCCCTGAAAAAGATTGTGATTGAGTTTGAAAAGTCCGCAAGCACATTGCCCGCAGAGTTGTAGAAGTCTTTAAGCGCGCTCTTTTCAAAGTAAGTGCCTATAACTGTCTGCAACACAACAATCAGCAAAATGATAATTGACAATACCGCAATAGCGAACTTGCTCGATATTGACATTCTCTGTCTCATATAATCACCCCTTATTCGTTCCTTAGTGGAAGAACTATTATACAAAAATGCTCTTATAGTGTCTTAAAAAATAGAGGTTATTGAGAAAAATCTTTCGCATTTAGTGTAATTTTATGTTATTTCTTACTGTTGAGTGCAAAATAATTAAGCCTCTACACTATCAATGCAGAGGCTCTTATTTCTTCGACTTAGAACTCAAGACATCGTTGACTTAGAACTCAAGACATCGTTGACTTAGAACTCAAGATATCGTTGACTTAGAACTCAACACATCGTTGACTTAGAACTCAACACATCGTTGACTTAGAAGTCAATTTTCTGACTGTCATTCTGAGCGGAATGAGCGAAGCGAATGTAGTCGAAGAATCTGGCACCACAAACCTCAAGCGTTTATGAAAAACACAAGTAGATTTTTCGACTCCAAACGGCTAACGCCGTTTTCCGCTCAAAATGACACACATTCTTTTATTTAACGGCTTTCAAAGAATAGTCATACTTGATTTCGCGAACAGACTTAAGTACGAATGAGCCTGTTCCAGCCTTTGTTCTGATGATGAGAGAAACGTCGCCTTCGTTGATGTCGGCAGGAACGCGGGCGATGATGCGGGAAGGCTTGTTCTCGGTGAGCTTTCTCTCGACACGATGCTCCGCTCCTTCTGCGTCCACAAAGAAAACGCCTTGTGCGACATCGTTCTCGTCCTGAATCTTTATCTTATCGCCTTCGATAATGACATCATCACCGACAGGGATAGTGCCGTCCTCCTTTCCTGAAAGGCTGTTTTTAACAGAGGCAATCTTTGCAGACGATTCTTTCTTTCCGAGCACTTTCACGCTCACGTTGTCGAGTGTCGCTCTCATATCGCCTGTCATCACCATATCGAGCGTGCGGCGGTGAATCGAAGGGTCGAACGGGCTCGACTCGGTTTCCCAGATACCCGTGATGCGAGGCGAGATTTGAACGATGCCGTCGCGGAATGAATCGCCTTCGCAAAGGTACTCTTTGACAATCTGGTCTCTTTGGCTCAAGATACTCAGGATTGTTTCTCTCTTAAACTCACTTCGCCCTTTTACGATGCTGTCGGCGATGTCGCTGTTTTGTCGGGTAGGATTCTTTGAATGAACTTCGGCAATGCAGTCGCGGTCATTGTCGGCAGTCAATGTATTTGGGCGAAGGTAAGTCTCCCAAATCATAGAACTTGCCATGTGCAACTCCTTAGAAGCGCTATCTTATTGCTGCGCTTCATTTACCGATTATGAAGTGTATCACTTTGCAAGCACTTTGTTAATAAAAAAATGGTGTTATTTTTTCTCACTAAGCACACTACTTTTTATTTTGACAGATATTTGCTATAATGCAAATCAATGAATGAAATACTAAGCCTTTCAAACGATATTTTTGAACGCTACGGAGCGATAAAAAGAGCTCGTGGCTGTTTTTTGTATACAGAAAAATCAATCAGACTTACCGATATGTACCGCGAGGGCGGAAGGGCAATCTTGGGCTGGGGAGGCTCCAGCGCCTTTACCATGCTGAAGAACGCCCTCAATCGAGGAAGCACTGGCTCATTTTGCACTCGTGAAGCCTATCAGCTCGACAAAGCGGCAAGCGCCCTCATCGACAACAGATTAAGCGGAAAGCCTAGCCGCAAGGTGTTCGTGTGCCACTGTGCAAGCGATGTGCCTTTTGCAAAGGGCGCAAAGACATACACGCCATTTTCACCAGAAAGCATTGATTATAGCACGGAGGACGTTGTGATTATTGAGCCGCCTCTTCCTCTCAGCGCCTTTTCTTCTGTGACGCTCATTGCCGTGAAGGCAGAAAAGAGCGATTGTATCGGCGATGAGTTCGCGTCTGTTTTCTTGAGCGCGCCGATGGCGGCAGGTGTTGCCCGCTCTCTTTTTGACCTCATCAAAGAAGAGCGTGAATGGCAGGAGAAGGACTTTTTCATCTATGACAGCGTGCTTACGAAATACTGGACGAGAAAGGGCTGCTACTTGTTCCCGAAGGTGAAGAGAGAGGACTACAAAGAGTTCGTCAGGCACTGTCTTGATTGCGAAATCGTTATAAGCCCGCTTTATGATGTTCCGAGCATTGTGCCTTTCGGAGCGGACAAGGGCGTTTTCTCTAAGCTGAAGAACACGCCTTTCGTCTCTGGAGCGTCTAATTGACTTTCAGCGCTCTTTTGCCTTTTGCGATAAAAGCTACAACGGGCGCTCTTGTCACGTTTCTTGCGATACTCGCATGGAGCAAGACGCGGGAGTTTTCATGGACGTGCATTTGTGCTGCTGTCGTCATCCGCTTTGCAGGAACGCTGTCGCAAATGCTATGCGTCTTGGGCTTGATAGCGCTTCCAGAAGCAAAGGTGTTCGATCTGAACGCATTGGACATGTTTTTCACGCTCGCACCTTCTCTTCTTTTTGGCGCTGCTTTCATATCAGTGATTTTTACTTCGTGAGGTAAATAATATGGATTTTGAAGAAGCAATGGCAGAATCTTCGGAGCTTAACGCTGTGCAAAGTTCCAAGGTGGACGAGTTCTGGAACACATTCCGAGCGAAAGCAGGATTGGAGGAAGAAGCGCTTTATGCCGGGGACTTGACGTTCGACGGCAAGGGCAACGACAAGGCAGCGCTATTGTCGCTTGTGCTTTCGGGAAAGAAGACGGTGATGTTCAACGCTTTTGAAGCGTATTCGATAGACCGAGAGCCATTGCCGCTTTCGGGCGAATACTCTGTTGTGCTTGATTACAACGGAGAGCCTTCTTGCATTATCCGCACTGAGAACGTGGCGGTTCTTCCTTTCGCTGACGTTTCATGGGAGCTTGCCTCACGTGAAGGCGAGGACGAGAACCTTGAGGCCTGGCGGGAGCGAAAGCGGCAGGCGTTTGAGGAAGAAGGCGACATAATGGGATATGAGTTTAGCGATAATATGAGAGTTGTCGCAGAAATATTCAGCGTGGTTTATCACGCATAGGGAGTTTTTATGAAGACGAAGAGTTTCGGCATCACCACATTGCAGTTCGCGCTTGCAGTGTATCTTCTGGTTGCGGGCATTATCGGGCTTATAGCCCATGATATTGCTGAGCACCACATAGCCGCTTTGTTTCTCAAGTTCACGAACCTTGACTCACAGATTGATAAAGTGCTGTCATTCATTATCTGCACAGTTGAAGTGGCTTCTGGTGTTATGCTGATTCTTGAGAAGTTCATCAACAAAGCGCTCTTTAGTGCCGTATCGATGATTTTGATAACGATTGTCTGGTTTTTCATCATCATCATTATTGACGTGCTGGGAGAAAAGGGTCTTTGTGGTGGCGGTGTGTTCAAGTCAATTGATTCAGTGCTTGCATACCTAAAGATGCTCACGACGCATCTTCTTGTCTTTGGCTCAATCTTCGTCGTGATGTCGGAGTAAAGAGCAAAGGTGCTTTTTGAAAAAGAATTGCTTGTCATTCATGGCGTAGTCGAAGAATCAAATATGCTTTTAACTTTGCTGGATATGACAAAATATATAATTTAAGGGAGTCATTTTTCTTATGGAAAGATTTCAAGTCGGACAGAAAATCGATACTACGGTTGTCGCAGTTTCAGGCGACACAGTTTTCATTGACCTCGGACTGAAGAGCGAGGGAATGCTCAGCGTCGCAGAGTTCACAGACAAAGAAGGAAACGTCAGCGTCAAAGAGGGCGACAAAATCAGCGTGTTCTTCCTCGGCGAGAAGAGAGGCGAAATGCTTTTCACGACGCGTCTTTCAGGCGAGAAGGCTGACAACAGCGTTCTTGAAAGCGCATGGAAGAGCGGTATGCCAGTTGAGGGCAAAGTCGAAAAAGAAATCAAAGGCGGCTTTGAGGTCACAATCGGAACGACAAGAGCATTCTGTCCATACTCACAGATGGGCTATCGCCAGAAGGCAGAGGCTTCTGAGTTCGTCGGAAAGCACCTCACATTCATCATTCAAGAGTACAAGAACGAGGGAAAGAGCATCGTAGTTTCAAATCGCGCAGTTCGCGAGAGAGAAGCAAAAGAGCACTTGAACGAGCTTTCAAAGCAAATAAGCGAAGGCAAGATTGTTCGCGGAAAGATTACGGCGCTCAAAGATTATGGCGCATTCGTCGACATCGATGGCTTTCAGGCATTGCTCCCTGTCAGCGAAATCGCACACCGCCGCATCGAGAAAATCGATGAAGTATTGTCTGTCGGACAGGAAGTCGAGGCAAAAGTCATCAAGGCGGACTGGGAAAAAGAGCGTGTCTCATTGAGCCTCAAGGCACTTGAGAAAGACCCTTGGGATAGCGTCGCAGAAAAATACACAGCGGGAACGAAAGTCGACGGCACAATCGCAAGAATCGCTCCGTTCGGTATTTTCGTCAACCTTGAAGAAGGCATTGACGGTCTCGTTCACATCTCCGAGCTCAATGTCGACAAGAACACAAATCTTAGCAAGAAGTTCAAAGTCGGCGACAAGTTCAGCGTCGTCGTGCTGAGCGTCTCAAGCGAAGAGAAGAGAATCGCCTTGAAGAGCGCCTCAAGTGTCGAGCAGGATAACGAGGCCGCTTCATACATGGCAAAGCAGAGCAGCGACTCTTATTCAGCAGACACATACAATCCGTTCGCGGCATATTTCAAGAACAGAAAATAAAATCATATCGGGAGAAAGCTCTCAGTTGAGGAAGGGCAATGCAAACAAGACGTGTCGTTGTTACAGGACTGGGAGCGGTCTCTCCCGTCGGAAATACAGCTCAAAGCTCATGGGAAAGCGTCAAGAGCGGAAAAAGCGGAATCACTCGCATAACGCACTTTGACGCCTCCGAGCTTGACGTTCAAATCGCTGGAGAAGTCAAAGGCTTTGACATCACTGAATACGGTGTCAGCGAGCGCTCAATGCGAAAAACAGCGCGCTTCTCCCGATTCTTTCTTGCCTCGGCAATCCAGGCGGCAAAAGAGGCAGGTCTCACAAAAGAAACACTTTCAAAAGCAAAAAGCGCAGTCTGTTCCGCCTCGTGCATAGGCGGCTTTGACATCGTGGAAGACTCTTACAAGACGCTTTTTGACCGCTCGCTCGGCTCATCTCGCCTTTCAAGCGCAACCGTGCCGATGTTCATCGCAAACGAAGCCGCTTCCGCCGTCAGCATTTACTTCTCGCTTTCAGGACCTTCGTGGACGCTCTCGAATGCGTGCGCCTCAGGCACAGATTCGCTCACTCTTGCCCTAGACACAATCCGCTCAGGGCGCGCAGACATCGTGTTCGCCGGCGGAACGGAGACACCAATCACAAAGTTCACCGTTGCCGCCCTCTCGCAACTAGGAGCGCTCGCCAGAGGCTTCAATGACGATGCAGAAAAAGCGAGCCGCCCGTTCGACCGAGACCGAAAAGGCTTTGTGCTTTCAGAAGGCGCGGCAGTTTTAATCCTTGAAGAAGAAGAACACGCAAAAGAGCGCGGCGCGAAAATCTATGCCGAAGTCTTGGGCGCGGCATCTTCTTGCGATGCCTATCATATCGCAAGCCCCAAAAAAGACGGAAGCGGCGCGGCGATGGCTGTCAGGGCGGCAATCGAGGACGCGCACATAAAGACAAGCGATATTCAATACTACAACGCCCACGGAACAGGCACGATTGCAAATGACATCAGCGAAACGGCAATGATAAAAAGCGTTTTCGGCGATTACGCAAAGAGTCTTCACATCTCTTCGACAAAGGGAGCGACTGGGCATCTGATAGGCGCTTCAGGCGCGCTTGAGGCACTCTTTTGCGTCAAGGCAATCCAAGAAGGCTTCATTCCGCCGACAATCAACCTTGAGAACCCCGACATCGAGAACGCTCTTGACCTCGATTACACCGCAAAACAGGGCGTTTCGTGCAAAATCAGCGTCGCAATGAGCGGCTCATTCGGCTTCGGCGGTCAGAACAGCTGCATTATTTTTGGCGCATACAATCGCTAATTCTCGATTTTTTGAATTATTGGCTAATAATTCACCACTTTTAAAAAAGCTAAGGAATTATCGCGCAATAATTGTCAACTTAAAAAAAAAGTACGCAATTATTGGCTAATAATTCCCTTCTTTTTTTCCAGCCGAGCAATTATCAGCCAATAATTTCAATCCTAATTTAAAAGAGAGCGAATTATTAAAAAATAACGCCTCTCTTTTTTTCCAGCGGGTGAATTCTTGAAAAATAATTGCGTTGACAAATGGAAAATGAGTGCTAAAATGAAAATAACGCAACCGTTTGCGCAAAAAGTTGCGCGTTAAGGAGTTATAATGAAAGTTCAGCACAAATTTTTGGCGTTTTCGCTTCTCGCGACTCTTTCCCTCATCTCTTGCGGCAAAAAAATGCCTGCGGGAAGTGTCGAATCTGGGATTGTCGTGAAGGCAGTCCCGAATATCAGCGACGATTTTATTCGGGGAATGGATTTGTCGTCGCTTCTTGTTGAGGAAAAAAGCGGTGTCAAATTTTACGACTTCGACGGGAAGGAAGTTGACGCGATAAAGATGTTTTCCGACTCGGGCGTGAACTGGGTTCGTCTTCGTGTTTGGAATGACCCGTTCGACAAGGACGGAAACGGCTACGGCGGCGGCAATAACGATTTGGCGACGGCGATAGAGCTTGGAAAGCGGGCAACTAAATGCGGCATGAAGGTCTTAATCGACTTCCACTACTCTGATTTTTGGGCAGACCCGAAGCGGCAGCTTTCTCCGAAGGCGTGGGAAGGCTTGAGCATTGACGACAAGGCGAGCGCTTTGGCAAACTTCACGAAGGAAAGCCTCGATTCTCTTTTCAAGGCGGGCGTCAACGTTGGAATGGTGCAAGTCGGAAACGAAATCAACAACGGTCTTTCAGGCGAAAAGACAGTCATCAACGTGATGAAGCTCTTGAAGGCGGGAACAAGCGCTGTCAGGGAAAGCGCCAAGTCGAACAGAAAAAATGTCCGTGTCGCCCTTCACTACACGAACATTCACCACAGCGATGACATCGACAGAATTGGCGCAATTCTCGAAAACTTCAAGATTGATTATGACGTTATGGGGCTTTCGTATTATTCATTCTGGAATGGCTCTCTTGAAAATATGGAAAATGTGCTTCGCTCATATCGTGAAAAGTACAAAAAGGAAGTGATGATTGCAGAAACTTCGTATTGCTACACGGCTGAAGACGGGGACGGCTTTGGCAACAGCGTTTCGGGCAATGGCGACATCATGGAAGGCTATCCTGCGACGGTGCAAGGTCAGGCGTCTATGATTCGCGACGTCATCGCGCACGCAAACAGCGCTGGCGCTATCGGCGTTTTCTACTGGGAGGGCGCTTGGATTCCTGTGGGCAAAGACAAAGAGAAAAACGCTGCGATTTGGGAAAAATACGGCTCTGGCTGGGCGTCAAGTTATTGTTCTGATTACGACCCGACTGACGGAGCGCTTTACTATGGCGGCTCGTCTTGGGACAATCAGGCTTTCTTTGATTTCGACGGAAAAGCGCTTGAGTCAATCAATGTCTTTAAGTATCTAAAATACGGCTCGACTGCGCCGCTTGCTGTTGACGCGATTCCTGACGTTTTTGTCTCAAGCGATGTCGGAACTCCGCTCAAGATGCCAGAGAAAATGGCTGTCATTTACAACGACCACGACAAAAACTGCTCGCAAAGCGTCGTCTGGGATGCGGATGCTCTAAGCGCCGTCGATACAAGCACGGAAGGCGAATACGAGATTAAGGGCGTCTGCGAGAACACGGCGGTTTTAGCGCACGTCAAGGTGTTATTCCTCAATCACGCTGTCAACGGCAGTTTTGAGGGCGATGAGCGCTCGATGTGGCGCATTTCGTTCAAGGGCGACAAGAACCCGACGGATTTTCAGCGCAAAACTGACGACGCTCATCAAGGCGACGTCTCGCTTCACTTCTGGTCTGAAAGCGACATGGATTTCGCTGTCGAGCAAACGCTGACCAATCTTGAAAGCGGCACGTACAGGCTCAAGGCTTACGCTCAGGGAGGCGATGTCAAGGAAAGCGCCGCGGATTTCGCTTTGTTCGCAAAGACAAGCAGTGAGGAGCGCGAGGAGCATTTCATGCTTTCGGGCTGGGCGAACTGGAAAGAGAGTGAAATCAGCGGCATCCACATCACAGACGGAAAGCTCACGATTGGGATTCGCGCCAAAACGAACGCAAGGAGCTGGGGAACATTCGATGATTTTGTCCTGAACAGGATTGGCGATTGATTCTCACAGGATTGCAAGGAAAAATCAGAAATCTTAGATGAAAAATGATAGATTTATTGATTTTTCCCTTGATTTTTGGAAAAATAAGACTAACATATTAAAATATAAAGCGTAGACTTCTTCATATTAGGGGGAAAATATGGCAGCATCAGGAACAATTCAAATCAAAATCGACAGAGAAACGCGAAAAGCGGCGGAATCTCTTTTCGATGCTTTAGGTTTGGACATCACGACTGCTATCAGGCTCTTTTTGAAGCAGGCGGTAAACCAACAGCGCATTCCGTTTGAAATTGTAACTCCACCGCCATCAGCGATGGTTTCACAGATGAACGCGCTTGCCGCCGCGGGCAAGATGAACCGCGATATGGACGATGCCCTCCTTGCAGGAACCAACGGCGAGGGCACAGAGGACTAAAAAAAGCGAAATGCTCCGACAAAAATCGGGGCATTTTTTTATCTTCTGGCGGAAAAATCGCGTTTTTGCTAAAATGCTCAATTATGGGACAGCCAAAACTTTACAGCCTTATAGACAAAGCAGTTTTTGATTACAAAATGATTGAGAAAGGAGACAAAATCCTTGTCGGCGCTTCTGGCGGAAAAGACTCCACAGCGCTTATCGAATACCTTGCGAACAGAATGAAGCGCAAGGGAGCGGACTTTTCGTTCACTGCCCTTCACGTTGAGACGGACTTTGAGGCATGCACAATGAGCCCGAAGCTCCGAAAGCAGCTTTCGGATTGGGGAGTCGAGGTGAAAAGCCTTTTTGTCGACGTTCAAAATCGGCTCAAGGACGGCTTCAAAATGAGTTGCTACTGGTGTTCTCAGCAGCGCCGCAACGAGCTTTTGCATTACGCGGTGCAAAACGGCTTCACCAAACTTGCCCTCGGTCATCACTTGGACGATATTCTTGAAACGCTGTTGATGAATATGCTCGTCAAAGGCGAGATGAGCACGATGCCCCCGCGCCTCAATTACCAGAAGTACCCCGTCTCAATAATCCGCCCGCTTTGCTACGCGGACGTTGAGACAATAAAGGCGCACGCGAAGGCTCAAGGCTATATCAGCACGACTTGCACCTGCACCTATCAGGACAACTCTGGGCGAAAGGACGCGCGAGCTCGTCTTGAGGCTCTGACGAAGGGCGACATCAAGGCAAAAGAGCACCTTTTCCAGTCATTGAAGAATATCAACAAAGAATATTTGCCCTAGAACATCAAAACCGCTTTATTTTTCATCAAAACTCATCAAAAGCACGTCAAAATATTGATTTTTGACGTGTTTTTTTTGTTATATCCACATTGTTTTTTGAAAATTCAACGTTGCAAAACAAATTTGCATCATCACAAATTTAATTTGCGACATAAAAAATGTGTTTTTTGATATTGAAAATTGAATTTGCAACATCAAAAAACATATTTGTGACGTTACAATAATGTTTTGCAATGTGATTTTGATTAAATTTGACGTTGCAATAATGATTTTTTATGTTGCAAAAATGTTTTGTAACATTGAAAATGTGGATAAACATGTGGAAAAGTGTGTGGATAATGTGGAAAAGTGTGTTTATAAAGTGAAAAATGCTCTTCGCAAGGTGAAAGTTTTCTTTTTCCGTCTTGGAAAAGGGAGTTTGCATTTCACAAAAATGCAGAGTATAATTGACGATATGAAAAAACGCCTGCCTTTTTCTGTTTTGCTGCTTGTTCTTGCTCTTTTTTCCTGTCGTTCCGAAAAAACTGACGAAGCGCAAAGAAGCGCGATTATCGGATTTTCGCAAATCGGCTCTGAAAGTTCCTGGAGAACGTGCAATACGGCTTCGATTATCTCCAGTGCCGAGCGCGAGGGCTTTCAGGTTGTCTTTGACGACGCGGAGCAAAAGCAGGAAAAGCAGATTCGCGCAATCCGCTCTTTCATTGTTTATCAAGTTGACATCATTTTGCTTGCGCCTATAGTCGAAGAGGGCTGGGACGGCGTCCTGAGCGAGGCGAAGGAGGCGGGAATCCCTGTTATCGTGGTGGACAGGAAAATAAAGACGAGGGCGAAGAATCTTTTTGAGGGCTATATCGGCGAGGATTCTTGTTCGGAGGGGAAAAAGGCAGCGGAGTTCCTCTTGAAAAAGTACGCTGACACTGACGAGCACAAAAATATTCTTGAGATTGCGGGCACTACGAACTCGTCTTCGGCAAAGGGACGGGCGAAGGCGTTCCGCGACACTTTGAGCGAGAACGCCCCTCAGAAATTTTCGGTGATTTACAGCGAGTCGGGCGACTTTTTGCGCTCGCGCGGGCAGGAAATCATCTCGCAGATTATCGCTTACAACGGAGGGGAGCTGAAAATCGGAGCGAAGAAGGTCGATGTGATTTTCTCGCACAACGACGCGATGACGCTCGGCATTTTGGACGCGCTGGATTCTTACGGGATAAAGGCGGGCAAAGATGTTGCGATTGTGAGCGTGGACGGGGAGCAGAACGCAGTCAATGAATTGAAAAAGGGACGCCTCAACTGTGTTGTTGAGTGCAATCCAAAAACTGGGGACGCTCTTATCGAACTTGTGAAAAAGGTGCTTTCGGGCGAGAAAATCCCTGAAGAAAGTTATGTTGACGAAGATATTTTTACGGAAGACGACAATCTTTCGCTTCTTGAGCCGCGCGGATATTGAGAAGGTCTTGTGATGAAAAGCCTCAAAAGCAGTCTGCACCGCTCTTATTTGTTTATCATTCTTGTCATGGTCATTCCGACTGTTTACGCAGTCGCTGTCTATCGCATTCACAGCCGCCGTTACGACACGATTATCTCGAACACAGGAAGAGCGAACGAGATAAACAATGTCGCCCGAAATGCCATTCCGACGGAGCTTTGGGACATCGTTTCGGGAAAAAAGAAGTTCTTTCAGGGAAAGCAGTATTTTCTTCTTGACGAAATAGAGCGCGGCATTGAGGAGATGGAAAAAAAAACCGAGACGGCGAACGGAAAGACAAAGCTTCTCGTCGCAAAAAGAACGTGCCTGACGCTGAAAAACCACATCAGCGAACTCGGAATCCAAATCGAGAAAGGCTCGACGGTGCGAAAGAACGAGGAAGAGCTGGAGGAAATCCGCTCGATTGCGGCTCTTCTTTCGGACATTCTGCAAGAGTACATCATCATTGAAATTGAGGAAGCCGCAAAGACGAACGAGGCGATAAAAACGACATCAATCCGCCTCTCTCTTATCCAAATCGCCATTGTCGCGCTTGTTGTTGTTTTTTCAGTGCGCCGCTTTCTTTCGACTTTTGCCGCGATAAAAAAGCCAATTGCCGAAATGGAATCGCTCTCGACGAAAATCGCGCGCGGAGACCTTTCCGCTCGCCTCTCCCCGCCCGAAATCGAGGAGCTGACGACGCTCGGAAAAAACTTGAACACGATGGCGGAGAGAATCAGCGCCCTCATCGCCGAAAACATCGAAGAGCAGAAAAATCTTCAAAAAGCGGAGATGAAACTGCTTCAATCGCAAATAACACCGCACTTCCTTTACAACACGTTCGACACAATCATCTGGCTTGCCGAAAGCTCTCAGACAAGCGACGTCGTGAAAGTCACGAGAGCGTTCAGCGAGTTTTTGCGCATTTCGCTTTCGCGCGGACACGAATGGATTACGGTCGAAAATGAAGTGAGCCACATTTCGAATTACCTCACGATACAAAAAATCCGCTATGAGTCAATCTTGAATTACGAAATCGACGTGCCAGAAGAGCTTTTGGGCTTCAAAATGCTAAAGCTCACGCTCCAGCCGCTCGTTGAGAACGCGATTTATCACGGAATCAAGAACAAGCGCGGTCGCGGGCATATAAAAGTGAAAGCGTCGTTCTTCGATGAGACAAAGACGCGAATGCTTTTTTGCGTCGAGGACGATGGCGCGGGCTTTTCAAAAGAGCGGCTTGAGGCGATAAACGAGGAACTGAAAAAAGAGAGCGCTGAAAACGTTCAGGAAACTTACGGGCTTTACAACGTGAACAAGAGACTGCTTTTGTATTATGATGAAAAGGCGGCTCTCAAAATTGAAAGCGAGTCGGGAAAAGGCGCAAGAATCAGTTTTTCTGTGCCTTGCATAAAAAAGGAGATGGACTAAAAATGTACAGCGTTTTTATCGCAGACGACGAGCATATTGTTCTTGAAGGTATAAGAAAAAAAATCGATTGGGAAAACTCAAACTTCTCGTTTGCAGGAGAAGCCACAGACGGCGAGATTGCTTTTTCGATGATTTCGGAAATGAAGCCCGACATCTTAATCACCGACATCAAAATGCCGTTTATGGACGGTCTTGAGCTGTCCAGACTTCTGAAAAAAATCCAGCCATGGATAAAAATCATAATCCTTTCAGGGCACGATGAGTTTGAATACGCCAAAAAAGCAATCTCAATCGGCGTTGAAGATTATATTCTGAAGCCCTTCACACACGAAGAGCTTCTGCAAAGCCTTGAAAAAGTCTCGCGCACACTCGACGCCGAGAGACAGCAACAGCGCGACGTCGCAAGACTCAAAGAAGAGCTTGAGTCCTCAGCGATAATATTAAAAAAAGAGTTTCTGACAAAACTTGTCAAAGGCGAAATCGACGCGGCAGAAATATTTTCAAAGTCAAAAGAGCTATCCCTTTCGCTCGCCGCACGCGGCTACAAAGTTGTAATCTCGGACATTCGCGCAAAAGAAGGCGAATCCTCCGTTGACGAGGCTTCCCTTTCGCTCCTTTCGCTCTCGAAGCAAAAAAGCGACACAATATCATTTTTCATCTCGGACAAGCGCTTCGTTTCAATCGTCAAAGGCTCTTCTCCGTCCGAAGTCGACGACAATGCCTACACATTCGCAGAAGCCGTCGAGCACGTTGTCTCGCAATCCTTGAACTGCACCGTCGTAACCTCAATCGGCCCGCTCGTTTCGCACACCTCCGAAATCGCCGCGTCATACGAGAATGCTTGCAGCGTTTTGGAAAAAAGCCGCATCTGGACAAAAAGCCGCATCGTCAGCTCAGACGACGTTGAAGGCTCAAGCGACGGGCTTTTGTCATTGCAGGAAAACGACCCTCTCGTCGAGCGATTAAAGTATGCGCAAAAAAGCGAAATCGACGAAATCGTCTCGCAGCAGCTTTCGCTCCTCGAAGGAAACGCCGGACACTTCCACGTCGTCGCTTCCTATTTGTTCGTCGACGTCATAATGGCAGTCTCAAGCCTTGCCGAAAACCTCGGCGGCAACATCCGCGACATCATGCCCGAAATCCTGCAGCACTCATTCGTCGACAACGCCGTCAAAAGCGAAGACATTTTTGAAAGCGAAATCCGAAAAATCCTTTCGGCAATCCTCGATTTCCGCGACTCAAAAATACAAGGAAAATACGGCGACGTAATCCTCAAAGCAAAAGAATATATCCGCGAAAACTTCCAAAGCCAGGACACATGCCTCAAAGTCGTAGCCGATGCCGTAAACCTTAGCCCGAACCACTTTTCCACGATATTCTCGCAGGAGTGCGGCACAACCTTCATCGAATACCTGACGAACGTGAGAATCGACGAGGCAAAAAAACTCCTCAAGACAACAGACATGAAAGGCGCAGACATCGCCTACGAATGCGGTTTTTCAGACCCTCACTATTTTTCGTTCATCTTCAAAAAGACAACGGGCGTCTCCCCCCGCGACTTCAAAAACTCATAAGCCGTCGGAACGTTCGGACAGACAATTGGGAAATCCCAAAACGCCGTCGGAACGCTCGGACGAGCAATTGGGAAATGGAAAAAGGTCGTCGGGAAGTTCCGACGGGCAATTGTAAAACGGAAAAAGTGAAAAAGGATATTCGGACAACGATTTTCCAAACGGAAAATGCCGTCAGGACATTCGGGCAAGCATTTTCCAAACGGAAAAAGGTCGTCGGGACATTCGGGCAAGCATTTTCCAAACGGAAAAAGGTCGTCGGGACATTCGGGCAAGCATTTTCCAAATGGAAAAATGCTGTCGGGACGCTCGGACGGCGTTAGAACAAAAGCTCAGAGGCTAGAACGACAGCGCAGCAGGAAAGCGCGACAGGAAAAAGCCCCGCACCGACATACGAGAGGACGATGCCGAGAACGAGCGCAATCAAGCCAGAGACGAGGTTGTCGCTTTGATTTATGATTGCGGGAAAAGTCATCACCGAAAGCGTGATATACGGAACGTAATACAAAAAAGAGCGCAGAAAGCGGTTCTTTATCGGTCGCGTGATGAGCGTGAGCGGCAGAACCCGAATCAAATATGTTACGATTGCGCCTGTGAAAATATACGCGTAGTTGCTCATTTTTCTTCACTCCTTAATTTTTTTCTTCTTTTGGGACGACGGGCTTCACAACGGCGAGGACAGCGCTTATCGAAATTGTGAGGATAATTGTCTTCATTCCAGAGGAAAGAGAGTTCAAAAGCGGAAGGACTGAAAACAGGAGGCTTGAGGCAAAGCTCACGAGGATTGCAAAGGCGAGCGTCTTGTCTTTTTTTGCGCTCGGAACGATTATCGCCAAAAACATTCCGTAAAGCGACATCGCGAGGGCAGTCACGATGAAATCAGGCAAGATGTTTCCCGCAACGACTCCTGCGGCAGTCCCGATTGCCCAAAGAGGAGCGGCGATTGAGGCAGCGCCATAGGAATAAGAGGGCTCGTAGTTTTCGCGGGCGATTGCGATTGCAAAAATTTCGTCGCTCAATGGAAAGCCGACAAGAAAGCGATGGAAAAACGGCGTTGAAGGGCTGAACTTTTGGCTCAAAGCGCAGCCCATGAGCATGTAGCGGGCATTGACCACAAAAATGACGAACGCTGTCTCAAGGAGCGGAGCGCTTGATGCCACACATTCAAAAAGCGCATATTCACCGGCGCTCGCAAGGTTCAAGATGCTGACCCAAAATCCCTGAAGAGCTGAGAAGCCGATTCTTCTGGCATAAATTCCAAGTGAAAAACTAACCGCAAAGTATCCGAGCGCAATCGGAATACCGTCGCGAAATCCTTGTGCAAACGATTTTTTGCTCATAACTTCCTCACAAATGACGCGATTTTACCACAAGAAACTTTTTTATGCTACATTCTGAAAAACCTTGCGACGATGCTGAGAATCGGCTATTATAAAGCAAGCCCGAAAAACGTGGGCAATGTAATTATTTCGGAGGAAATAAATGAATTTAATCTTTTTAGGACCGCCGGGTGCAGGAAAAGGCACTTTGGCAAAGCAGGTTGCAGAAGCCTACAAAATCCCGCACATTTCAACGGGCGATATTTTCCGCGAGAATATCAAGAACGGCACGGAACTCGGAAAGAAAGCAAAGGCTATTATCGACGCGGGCGGTTTGGTCAGCGATGAAATCACGATTGACCTTGTGAAAGACCGTCTTTCAAAAGACGACACAAAAAACGGCTATATCCTCGACGGCTTCCCTCGCACAATTCCGCAGGCTGAGGCGCTCGACAAGTTCGCGCATATTGATGCAGCGGTCGATTTTTCTATCCCGGACGCTGATGTTGTTGAGCGCTTGGGCGGAAGAAGAATGTGCCGAAAGTGCGGAACTCCGTACAACATCACAGCAGCGCCTCCGAAAGTTGAGGGCGTTTGCGACAAGTGCGGCGGCGAGCTTTACACACGCGACGACGACACAGACGAGGCAATCAAGCACCGTCTCGACGTTTACCGCGAGCAGACAGCGCCTCTCATCGATTACTACAAGAACAAGGGCAACCTCAAGGCAATCGACGCACGCGAGACGCTCAAAACTGGAATGACGCAGTTCAAGAACCTTTTCCCGAACGCATAGAAAAGCATTGAATGCAAAAAGCCGTGTTTGTTTTTTCAAAACAGCACGGACTTTTTTTTGACAAATCGGAGATAAAACATGAAAAACACGCTCAAAAAAAGCCTCTCTTTATTACTCACCCTGCTCTTCTCGCTCCCGCTTTTTTCGCAAACATCGTTCAAGAAAAACGTGTGCCTTGCAAACGGAGCAAAAAGCGACAATGTTCGAAAGTCGCTAAGCGAAATCGCAAAATCGCTAAAAGGCAGCAATTATTCTTATGAGGCTTCAAGAATAGAAAACAACTTTCTTTCAAAAAAAGGCTCAACAGGTTTCGTCGTCAAAGGAAACGACGGAAAGTTTTTCGTTATCGCGGACGACAGCATTTTGAGCGAATACACGAGCGCTGACGTTCAATTTGAAAACGACGACAATTCGCTTCTTGAATACACCTCTCTTCCAATCGTGAAAAAAGAAAACGGACTTGTCCTCATCGCTCTTCCCGAAGATTTTTCAGGAGAGGCGCTTTCGATTTCAGAAAAAGGCGTTGTTGAGGGCGAGGAAATCACAGCGGCGGGCTTTGTTTTGTACGAAGAAGGCACTCGCTACGAGCGAAGAAGCGGAATTGTCGTGAACACAGACTCAAACGGCGAGTTTTTTGTTTCAGTGCCAATAAACAAAACGTATTCAGGAAGCCCGCTTTTGAAAAAGAGCGGCGACAAATACGAGATTGCAGGCACGGTGCTTTATGCAGAAGAATCTAACGAATACAACGTTCGAAAAGTCGTGAACGCGAAAAAAATACGCGCTCTCATCGATTCTTTTTATGAAAAAGATGGAAAGAAAACAGAGGAAAAGCCAAACACAGAGCAATTTTTGGCAGCGCTGAAAGAAGGAAAAGCACAGAACTTCGTCTCAGACTCATTGGCGCTGAAGTCGGGCGACGTGGCTTTTATGACATACGGCGCAACATATAGCAGCTACATGTTTGAATCAAAGCCTGTGGAAATTCTTCGCGATGCAGTCTCAAGGGCGATTTGTGAAACCTTGGGCGCAAAAAAAGCGAAAAACATCAGCGTAGAGGAAATCGCGGACAGCAAAGAGAGCGAAAAAGCGACAATCGCGTTTGTGTCAGAAAAAAAGCGCTGCACTTCAAAATGGCAAATCGAAAACGGCGAATGGAAACTCATCGAGTTCTCCTCCCTTGAAGAGCTTTCAAAAAAGAAGAAAAAAAATAAGAGCGACGATATAGACCCTGTTTCAATGGGAGACGCTTATATATTCCTTGTCAAAGGAGGAAAGCTCTTCCAGACCGAAAACGAAGGCAAAAGCGGAGTGAGCGCGAGCGCATTCTTGATGTGCCATCTTGCTGGCATCGGGCTTTTTTATCAAAGCGAGGAAATAGCGCTCGACACAAGCGAGAGCGCAGAGCCGACCGTCATGAACAGCGCTGGTTTGGCTCTCCGCTTTCAGCTTCCGTTCGATATTTGGCGCTTTATGATAGTTCCGTACAGCGAACTGAGAATGGGCATATCAAACCCGGACGACATAAAAGGCGACACCTCCCGCATTTACTACGGCTCTCTTTGCGGGCTTGACCTTGCCTTCAACGCGGGACAAGTTGCGCCGACCGCCAGCGTGGAGTTTATCCACTCGGGCTACAACGACAGCGAAAAGAGCAACAACCTCGGCATTTCGTTCGGACTTCGCATTTTCAGAGCGCTTGCGGCGTGGTAATTTTTGGGGAAGAGCGCGAAACATTTGTTTTTCATGTTTCCCAAAAGAAACAAACGGGAATCGTTGAATAAAAGTGCATAAATATGCTATTATCAACGCGGCTATGCAAATTCTTTGCATAAAACTTTTTCTAATAGGCATAATCGGGGGTTATTTCCATGAATGTCGTTGTAATAGGTGCCCAGTGGGGTGATGAAGGAAAGGGCAAGATTGTTGATTATCTTGCAGAGAACGCAGCTCACGTCGTACGCTATGCAGGAGGCCCGAACGCTGGACACACTATCGTGGTTGACGGCAAGCAGTTCGCTCTTCATCAAGTGCCAAGCGGGATTTTGTACCCGAAGCAGACGGTTTATCTTGGAGCGGGCATGGTCATTGACCCAGAGGCTCTTTTTGCCGAATTGCAGATGCTCAAAGACAACGGCGTGGATTGGGAAGGTCGCGTGTTCATTTCTGACCGCGCACACTTGATTTTGCCGCGCTACCGCACAATGGACAAGGAGCGCGACGCTGCCAGAAAGCGCCCGATTGGAACTACAGGAAGAGGAATCGGTATCACTTACAGCGAAAAAGCAATGCGCGATTCATTGCGCTTGGCTGACATTGATTGGGACGAGAAGCTCGCTGACTTTGACGGCGAAGACATCGAATACATCAACAAATACAAAGAGCAGCTTTTGAAAATGAGAGTTGACCTCACTGCCGAAATGTACAAGCACCAGGAAGAGAACATTCTTTTTGAGGGCGCGCAAGGAGCAATGCTCGACATCGATTCAGGAACATATCCTTATGTTTCATCAGGAGCGAGCTGTGCGGCTGGTGCTTCAACTGGCGGCGGAATCGGAGTGCACGACATCGATTATATTCTTGGCGTGTTCAAGGCTTACGAAACACGCGTCGGAAACGGTCCTATGCCGACCGAGTTCAACAACGAAAGCGAAGGCGAGCTTTGCGATTACGTTCGCAACACTGGTCGCGAGTACGGCGTTACAACAGGTCGCGCCCGCCGCTGCGGATATCTTGACCTCGTGGCGCTCCGCTATGCTTGCCGCGTGAACTCAATCGACAGCCTTGTTTTGACACACCTCGACATCTACGACGCGATGGACGAAATCGAAGCCTGCGTTGCTTACGAAATCGACGGCAAGACGGTTACGGACTTCCCTGCAAGCGTTCCTGCATTGAACAAAGCAAAGCCTATTTTGAAGAAGTTCAAGGGCTGGAAATCAGACCTCAAAAAGTGCCGCAGCTTTGAGGAAATGCCAGAGAACGCACAGGCTTACGTTGATTTCATCGAGGAGTTCACAAACACACCTGTCGGAATCATCAGCGTGGGCTACGAGCGCGACGAGACTTTTGTGCGCGAAAATCCGTGGACGTTCTACGAGGATTTGGACGCCATGAGCCGCGAAGACTCTGAACAGGCATAGCCTGATTTGTGGGCATAGCCTATTTTGTAAAATGCAGTAACAAGATAATCGACAGCCACGGATTGCAAAAAGTCTGTGGCTGTTTTTAGTATAAGACCGTTGTTTGAAAGCTTGTCATTCCGAACTTGTTTCGGAATCTGCGATTGAGCAACAAGATGCTGAAAACAAGTTCAGCATGACATGTCTAACTTTGGAGGGAGAAGATGAAAGAAAAGTTTTTGGCGATTTTGGGAGTTTTTGCGTTGTTTTATTTCGCTGGCTGCTTTGGCGGAGGAAGAAAATTGAAAAGAGAATACAACACAAAAGAAGAGTTACAGCAGGATATTGTGAACGCAGTGAGCGAGCAATACGGAATGCAGTTTGAAATCGGAAAGGGGCTTGATGGAAGTAAAGCAACAATGGCTTTAGGTTGGGATTACGGTTTTTATGGTAATTTGCGTCCTGTTGATTATAGTGAGGAGTATAAGAACTATAATCTCTATACTGATTATACAGTCTGCAATGAAACTGGAACTTTCAAAACACAGGCTCATGTCCGTATGTTTGAGAAGCAACTCAAAGCTGATGTTGAGAAAATCCTTGACGACATCGGAATGAAATATGACATATTGGAATTCCGTGGAATGGACAGGGATATAAACAAATGGTCAAAAGATTCAACTTATGAAGAATATAAGAAAACAAATGATTTCGAGACATGGATTTATATTAAGTTGCCGCCTCAAAAAAGTTTTGACCATGAATCTAACAGAAAATACTATGCACCGATAATTCTGCCTATGGTAAAAAAATTGTATTCAGCACTAGAGCCTGAATATAATGTGACTCTTCTTTTTTATTTGGACGAATTCCATTCTGAATATTATTCTAAATTTGAGAAGAAATTATATGTAGATGATATTAAGAATCCTGTGGCCGTATTCCTCGATTTGAGCAAGTTTAATAATTACCTTGACTGGACAGATGATGATATTAGAAGGGAAGTCCTTATAACGCATGAAGAACCGTTTATCACCGCATGGAAAAAGGCCAGCGGAATGGAGTGAGCCGCAGGAGATTTTGCAACGAGGAATAATTTGTTGTCGAGCCGTTTTCTTAAAAAAGTATTGAAACAATATTTGTTTAAAGGGCATTTTCTTAAAAAAGTGTTGAAAAAACATTTGTTTAAAGGGCGTTTTCTTGAAAAAGTATTGAAAAAACATTTGTTTAAAGCCCATTTTGGAGAGAAAATGAGGTGACAACATTTGTTTTTCGCCATTTTTTTGAAAAAGCAGCAAAAAAACAAAAAATGAGAGAGGAGTTTATGAAGTTTGGGAGAATGTTGATATTGAGAAAAAGCATTCTGTTTTTTCTGGCTTTGCTCCTGCAGAACGCTATTTGCATGGCGCAAGGTTACTGCTACGTAAACACGCTTGACGGCGTGAACATGCGGGACAAGCCTGACGGGAGAAAAATAGGAGCGCTAAAGACAAACGAATGCGTTGAGTTCCTTGAAGAGACAAAAGAGAAAAGCCGAATCGGAATCTTTGATATGCCGTGGATAAAAATCAGGACGCAAAGCGGAAGAGTCGGCTACGTCTATGGCGCATATCTTTCAAAGACGCTTTCGGAAGCGGCTGCGTTCCGCTGCACAGAGCAGCTTCGGGAGGCAGAGAGCTATCTTGGCGAGATTGGCTCCCGTCTCAAAAGAATACGCGACTGGCAGCAGGACGAAAGCCCGTTCTCAAAAGCGGGAATGACCGTGACGTTCTCGACACTCGACTTTGAGACGCAAAAGAAAGGCTTTTTCGTGACAGCGCTGGAGTTCGACGAAGCCGGCTGCGAGGATTATCCGAGGGGGATTTTGCCATTCGACGTGGGCGACAACATCAAAAAGGTGCGCGAAGTCTTCGGGGAAAAGTCGGCAGAGACGCCCGCCTACGACTCTCGCAACAAGATTGAGATGTGGTTCGGCACAAACGTCGCTCTCAATGTGGAATATTCCAAAGCGGACGGCGAGATTCGCACAGTCACACTCGCAAACATGCAAGGACGCTGATTGTTAAGGAAGAGTTTCCTTGACGTGAAGGAGAAGTTCCTTGACCTTAAGGAGAGTTTCCTTGAGATTAAGGAGAGTTTCCTTGACTTTAAGGAGAGTTTCCTTGAGATTAAGGAGAGTTTCCTTGACATCAAGGAGAGTTTCCTTGAGATTAAGGAGATGTTCCTTGACATCAAGGGAAAAGATTTGGAGGAAGAAATGGAAAAAAAACTTACTGGCACACAATTAAAGCTGATAGCCATTGTTTCGATGACGACTGACCATTTAGTTTCCGTCATTTATCCCAATTATCCGACGGCTTGGTATCTTGTTCTGCTCCATATCTTCGGCAGACTTGCCGCTCCTATTTTCTGGTATATGACGGCAGAGGGCTATCACCACACAAAAAACGTGAAAAAGTATCTTTTCAGGCTTGCTCTCTTTTCGCTGCTCGGGCATTTTGCCTACAATTTTGCTTTCGGCATTCCCTTTATTCCTTTCAAAACGAGCGTTTTCAATCAAACAAGCGTAATTCTGCCTCTTTTATTGGGCATTTTGGGCTTGTGCGTACTGGATTCACAGAAAATAAAGCAATGGCAAAAAACTCTTCTCATTTTCTTGCTGTCGTTTCTGGCATTTCCCGCTGACTGGTCAAGTCCTGCTTTTTTGTGTGTGGTCTACATCGGTCGAAACCAAGGAAACTTCAAAAAGCAGATGATTTGTATGCTCTTATGGATTTTGCTTTACGCCACAATTTACGCACTTTTCATAAATCCGCTTTACGGAGCGATACAGATGGGCGTTTTGCTGGTGATTCCTCTGTTAAGAGCCTACAATGGAGAGCGCGGACAGGCATTTTTTGGCATTGGTAAAAAGTATTTTTTTTATTGGTATTATCCGCTTCATCTTATTTTATGTGGCATAATCCGCATTGCACTTCACGGCAATGTCGGCGTAATGATAGGAGGCTGATTTATGGAAATCAAATACAAAGACACACACGATTTTTCACGAGAAGAGCTTGAAGAGCTGTTTTTGTCGGTCGAATGGTCTTCGGGGCATTTCCCTGACAAGCTCAAAGTTGCAATGCAGAACTTCAAGACAGTCATTTCTGCTTGGGACGGCGAGAAGCTCATCGGTATGGCTTGCGCAATGGACGACGGGATTATGAACGCATATATGCACTATCTTCTTGTGCGCCCAGAGTATCAAGGAAAGGGTATTGGAGAGGCACTCGTCTCAAAGATAAAAGAAAAATACAGCGATTATCTTCGCCTTGTCATCGTCGCTTACAACAAGGAAATCGGCTTTTACGAGCATTGTGGCTTTAAGAGAGCAGAAGATGCGAGCGCGATGTTTATCACGGATTTGTGGACTTAAACGAAATATGAATAAGATTGTGAATATGAGAAAAAGCATTTTTATTGCACTGATTTTGCTTTGTTTATCCTCTGCTTTTACACAAGCGGCGGATATGGAGTATTTTCTGCCGACAGAGTATCAGTTGATGACAGAGCTTTACAAAAATGACGCGCAGAGATTTATCAAAGGCAAAGAGGAGTTTCTGAAAAAGTGCGAGTACATCAATTCGCGTGTACTTTCTGGCAGAGAGTATCCTGAGCAGAAAATACTTTATGACAATGCGCGAGTGTTTTTTGAGAACGTGAATTATGAAAAATACATCTGGGTATTGCTTCCTGTAACGCGAAACAACGATGAAGCGGAGGCTGTAAAAAACACAGACTGGGCGACGGAGTTTCAATACATTCTTGCGCTATTTAAGCACAGGCAAAAAGAAAATAAAAGCGACTTGATTTTTATCGCTCCGACTTGCTTTTTTGACGCAGTGCATTTCACGATTAATACTTTTGAGATTATCAAAGGCAAGAACAAAAACAAAGGCGTTATTCACTTTAGAAATCTGCTTCGATATGATTTGACTTGTGATTCAAACAATCATTGGAATGGCTTTTCCTACAGAAAGACAAAAGAGCAGGCTGAAGGCTATGTGATGGGCGATTATTATCTTTTTGACGAGAAATCCAGCACGGTTGAGTTTGAAAAAGAAGACGAATTGCCTGATTTTATCTATCGCCCAAAGAATTGGAACAAAATCCCAATAAATGCGAGCGCGTTTTTGTGGGAGCTGAAAAATCCGCTGAAATACGGCTTGCAGAATGCCTTTGACCAAAATCCTGCGACCAGCTTTGTTGAGAACACGGAAAATGATTTGATGAGCCTTGATGTTTGGATTGGAGAGAGCGTGGAAAAAACGGCTCTTATCAATGGATATGCAAAAAACACTGATTTGTACAAAGCGAACAACAGAATAAAATCGATTTCGGCTCATTTCACTTTGAGCGATGATGAACTTGACTATCAGTTCATTCCGTGCAAAAGCTCAAACATTGCATTTACATCGATTTATGGCGGCTCAAAATACAGCGATACTTGCCTTGCAGAAGTCAATTTCTTTTGTGGTGGCGAATGGATTTTTGGCGATATTGATAAACTCAACGAATAGGGGAAAACTATGGAAAAGAATATCGAAATCGTAAAGACGACGGCGGTAGATATTGAAACGCTTATGGCGATTCGGCTTGAAATGCTTTGTGAAGTGAACGACTTGTCGAGTGATTATGAGTTTAGTGAAGAGCTAAAGACGTGCGCCCGAGAATACTTTTTGAGAGGCAATCAGACGACGATTCTCGCAAAAGACGGCGAAAACATCGCAGGTATGGCATCAATCAACTACATTACGATTATGCCGACTTTTTCTCACCCGACGGGAAAGAGAGCCTTTTTGATGAGCGTCTACACTCGTTCAGAATATCGCAGAAAAGGCATTGCGCGTGATATGATAAAGCAGCTAATCGAAGAAGCAAAAGCGCGCGGTTGCTCCGAGATTATCCTTGACGCAACGGAGGCGGGCAGACCTCTTTATAAATCCTTAGGCTTTGAGGAAAGCGGGGAAACGATGACGCTACAGATTTCTTCGCAATAGTAGGGGAGAAAAATGAGAACAAAGCATGTCATTGTTGAGCCCTATAATCCAAAGTGGAAAGAAGACTTTGAAGCGATAAAAAGCGAAGTCGCTCAAGCATTAGGCGAAATTGCGCTATCGATAGAACACGTCGGAAGCACGTCTGTCGAGGATTTAAGCGCAAAGCCGATTATCGACATTGATGTGGTGGTAAAAGAAGAGGACGTTTCTGAAACGATAGCGCGGCTTTCCAAAATCGGCTATCAGCACGAGGGCAATTTGGGCATTGCGGGGCGGGAGGCTTTTTGCTACGATGAAGAGCAAAAGAAGCATTTAAGCGTCCATCATCTCTATGTTTGTCCAGAGAACTCCGCAGAGCTAAAGCGGCACATTGCCTTCCGCGATTATCTTCGCACGCACGAAGCCGAGAGGGAAGAATACAGCCGCGTCAAAGCAGAAGCAGCTCGCCTTTTCCCCAATGACATAGAGGGCTACATTGCGCACAAAGCGAGCGTTATCGAAAAAATCTACAAAAAACTCGGTCTGTAAAAACTATCGAGTTTTATGCTATACTAAGAAAAAGGAGGCAAAATATGAGCTATGAAGCCTTAGAAAGAGAAATCCGACTTTTGCCAGAATCGTACATTGCAGAAATTAGCCAATTTATTATGTATCTCAAGTTAAAAGAGAGATTTTCGGACTTTGAAAACTCCTATGAATCAGCACTTTCTTCTTGGCGCAAAGATTCAAAATCTTTGTTTGAAAATGCAGATGATTCTTCTTTTATGCAAACAGCATTTGACAACATTCATTCTGATGAAACATACTCTGCAAAGGAAATCTGGTAAATGAAAAAATATTTGCTAGATTCCAATATAATTTCCGAGCCGTCAAAGCCACAACCAAATGAAATCGTTGTTGAACGTCTGATAAAGAACAGAAAAGATTCTGCTATCTCAACACTTTCGTATTTTGAGTTACTGCACGGCATTCTCATACTTCCAGATGGCAAGCGAAAAGAAAGACTTTTTGCCTATCTTGAAGAAACAATCGTGCCTTTTTTTGATTTTATTTCGTTTGATTTTGAATGTGCAAAAATAAATGCGCATATAAGAGCAAAACTTGAATCAGTCGGAAAACCTCTTCCGCTAATCGACAGCCAGATTGCTTCTGTTGCACTTGCAAAAAATCTTATTTTGGTAACTCGAAACATAAAAGACTTTGCTCCTATTCAAGATTATTTTCCGCTGAAAATAGAAAATTGGTTTGATTTATAAGGAGAAAATATGAAAGACACAGTTTTATTGGTAATCGACACGCAAAAGGGCATTACAGATTCTCGTCTTTTTGCCTTCGAGCACGTTAAAAGCAACATCAAGAGTCTTATCGAAAAGGCGCGAAAGTTAGGCGTTGAAGTCGTCTTTGTGCAGCACAATGACGGAGAGGGCTCTGGCTTTTCGGTAGGAGATGAGGACTTTGAGATTTTTGAGGAGTTCAAGCCAAAAGAAAACGAAAAGATTTTCGTCAAAACCGTGAACAGCGCGCTTCATAAATCCGTAGGACTTTCGGAATATCTTGCGAAAAAAGGCGTGAAAAAGATTATCACCGTGGGCTTGCAGACAAACTTTTGCATTGACGCAACGCTACACACGGGCTTTGATTTGGGCTTTGAAATGCTCGTTCCTGAATACACCAACTCCACATTCGACAGCGAATATATGAGTGCAGAATGTGCCTACCGCTACTACAATGAGTTTTTGTGGAACGGACGATTTGCTAAGTGCATTTCAATGAGCGAAGCGTGTGAGCTTTTGGAAAGAAACCAATGAGCTGTGCTGAAATCTTAAAATCGGAGCTATTGCGCATCAATCTTGTTGCGGATTTCACCGACCTCATCGACGTAATGACGAGCGACAAATACAGCGAGTTTCAATACATCGTCAACGGCGAAACTTGGCAAGTTGTGAAAAAGTAGGGAAAGAGAATGTATATTGTCATAGCAGAAGAAAAGCAGATAAAAACAATTGTAGATATGTCTGTCAGAGCATTTGAAACAGACGTAACTGTTGGCGGAGCAAAAGATGACTGCCCGCCTGAATATGATTCGGTAGAATGGCATAAGCATATGGCTCGAGAGGGGCATTTGTATCAAGCAATGATAGGAAAAGATATTGTGGGTGCAGCCGTCATATTCTCAGATGAAACAAAAAATAGTGTGTACATTGGCAGAATTTTTATTGACAGCGTCTATCATAGAAAAGGTTATGGAAGTCTTTTAATGGAGTGCATAGAAAAGAATTACCCATTTGCCACAGAGTTTAATCTGGACACTCCAAGCTGGAATGTAAGGACAAACAATTTTTATGTAAAATTAGGGTATCAAATCATAAAAGAAGAGGACGGCTTTGTTTTTTACAGAAAGACAAGAAAGTGAGATTTTGGAGGTGTAAAATGGCAAAAGTATATATGATGTGCGCTCCTGTTTGCTGTGGGAAAACGACGGCGGCGGCAAAGTTGAGGGCAGAGGAAAAGGCTGTTGTGCTGTCGGTCGATGACATTACGCTTGCTTTATTCGGACAGAACGCAGGAGAGAAGCACGATTTCTATGTTGCAAAGCTAGAAGAATATTTTTATCAAAAATCGCTAGAGATAATCGCTGCAGGGCATAATGTCGTTTTGGATTGGGGATTTTGGACAAAGAAAGAGCGTGATTTTGCACGAAAGTTTTACGAGTCGCACAATGTTTCTTACGAGTTTCGTTATCTCAAAATCTCAAGCGAGGAATGGAAGAAGCGAATAGAAAAGCGAAACAAAGCCATTCAAGATGGCAGGGAAAACGCCTATTTTATCGACGAGGGACTTTTTGATAAATTCCGTTCGATTTTTGAAGAGCCACAAAAAGACGAAAGCAACATAATTTTTATAGAACAACTTCAAGCCTAAAACTTACTAAATCTCCTTTGCAAAAAAGACGTTGTTTTTCTCTTCTTCAAAGCCCATTTTCTTGTAAAACTCGTAGGCTGGAACATCGTTGCCCGTCTGCAAATAAATGGTTTTCACGCCGCGCGCCTTCACTTCCTTTTCGATTTCCCCCAAAAAGAAAGACCCCGCGCCTTTTCCTTGCTTGTCGCGACGAATGCAAAGCTCCTCGATTTTGTACTCCGTGCCAGAATACCAATGCTTCACTTCTCCAATCGAAAGCCCGATCAGCTCATTTTCCTCAAAAAGCCCAAAACAAAGCGAATTCGTCTGTCCACAAAGCTCACCAAGATAAAGCGTTAGCTGCTCATCATCAGACCAATCGTCATTCCAAGGCTCTGCCGTAAACACGCTTTTGAAAAGAGCTTTGACGCTCTCCATATCTTCAAAACCAAGTTGTCTAAAATTATACATATTTTCTCCGCCGCCGATTATAGCCTATTTTCGTCTGATTTGCTACAATCGGGCAAGGGTAAAGAGAATATGAAAATCAGAGTAATGACAATCAACGATTATGACAAAGTTTATTCGCTTTGGAAGAAAACAGAGGGCATGGGCTTGAACGAAATCGACGACAGCCAAGAGGGAGTAGCAAAGTTTCTTTCTCGCAATAGCGAAACTTGTTTTGTCGCCGAAGACGATGACAAAGATAATGATGATGAGAAAAAGATAATCGGCGTGATTATGGCGGGCAGCGACGGAAAAAGAGCCTACATCTATCACACAGCGGTCAGCAAAGATTTTCGCGGCAAGGGCATCGGCAAAGCACTCGTTTCAAAATGCCTCGAAAAACTCAGCGAGATGAAAATTCACAAAGTCGCGCTCTTATGCTTTAAGACGAACAAAGAGGGCAACGCCTTTTGGGAAAAGCAAGGCTTCCTCCTCCGAAGCGACATCAACTACCGTAACAAAACCCTAATCGAGATAGAAAAATGACAATAGGCGTGATACAAGCGACATCGCAGAAAGACAAAAATGCTCTTCTTTATTCGATTACGAAAGAGGTCGCAGAGGCTAAAGGGCACAAGGTCGTAAACTTCGGCGTGTTTGCCGACGAAAGCGAAAATTATTCTTATGTTGAAACTGCCGTCTGCGCCAGTATGCTCCTTTCGACGAAAGCGGTGGATTTCATCGTTACAGGCTGTTCTTCGGGGCAAGGAATGATGCTCGCCTTGAACGCGCTGCCAGCCGTTATGTGCGGTTATTGCCCGACGGCGCAAGACGCTTTTCTTTTCGGTCGCATTAACGCGGGCAATGCAGTTTCTCTTCCCTTGGGCTTGAACTTTGGCTGGTGCGGCGAAATCAATCTGCGTCACACGATAGAAGCCTTGTTCGAGGGCGATTTCGGCACAGGATACCCCGCACAAGACGCCGAGCGCAAGAAAAAAGACACAGCCCTCGTCAAAGCCCTCTACGCCGCCAAATCCCCCGATTATTCTTTTCTTCCTCCCGAGCTTCTCGCTAAAGCCAGACACAGGCTGTTTTGTAATAAGCTCAAGCCTATTTTGGAAAAAACTGAAAATGAGCGAAACATATTTTGAAATCGTGCAGTTTAGTCTTGAATCGAAAAAGATTTTTTTAATCTGGTGCTCTTCGGAAAACAGCGATTATTTTGAAAACATTGATTCTCGTGTTGTTGCGTTTCAAAACAAAGCAGCCGCCATCGAATATTTGTATCACAAAGATGTAAAGGTAAATTGCAAAACGGTCTATGATTTTGACAAGATGGATTTTTCTGACTGCAATGATTTTCTGAACAAATGGAACATCATCAGTGATTTGTCAAAGTCGATTTCACTTGATACGGATTTTATCGGTAACGATGACAATCTGAACCCTCTTTACAAAAAAATCGTCTGTGGCTCAAATCTTCCTGCTCTGAACACTTCGGGCAAAACCTACACGCCGACTTTTGACGCAGACGAACTGAGGCAACTTGAAGCAGTCAAAAGCGATATGCTCAAGATTTTGAAAGCCGCGATTTCAAATGCTGAAGTTTACAAAATGACCGTGAAGCAGAAAACATAGAGGATTTTGTCGCTCTTAAACGCTATCTTTTTGGATTTATGTTGCACTGATATTTAGCGCACTGGCATAATATAAGGAGATGAAGAAAATGATGAATTTTGTAAATTTTAGAAAAGATATTCTGGTTGCGCTCGTCCTATTTTTGCCCGGCTCATTTTGTTCTGCGCAGGAATTTTTGGTGAAACTGCCATACAACAGCATGCATTTCATCATCGACGATAACGTGAATGTGCGCTCAGAGCCGAGTCTTGACGGTCAAAAGCAATTCAAGCTCAACACGGGCGACAAAGTGGTGATTTTGAGCAAATCGCTTGCAGATTTTGATTACAGCAAGGACTGGGTGGTTTTTGAAGAATTGAAAGCAAAAGCGGGAAATGAGCCGTATCTTTTGGCAGATGGGTTGTTTTCGCCGTGGTACAAGATAAAATGCAACAAAGGCGAAGGCTACGTTTGCGGTCGGTATGTGTCGTGCAAGGAACTCTTGCTGGACGTGGACGGCGATGGCAAAATGGAAGTGCTTGCAAGTCTTACCACAGCGCAGAAAAAAGGAATGTTAGCGTTTGACGACAAGTTTTATGACGACAACCATTTTCACGAGTATTGGGAGGCAGGGCTTAACAACAAAGACACTCACCACATTCTCATCAAAGACAAAAAAGCATTTCCTCTTGATTTTGCAAAAGGCTTTTACAGTTCATACGAAGTCTTAAACACAAAATCTATCTTTCCTTATGTTTGCGTCATAAAACTAGAAAGCGCAGTCAGAACTTATGGCGGCGGCTCGAGTCACGAGAATTATTTTTATTACGCCGGAGGCAAATTCAGCCCCCTTTTTTCAATCGATAGCGACAATTGGGACGGCGACACTGGCGGAAGTGTCTTTGAGGTATCCACGGACAAAAACTCAATCGTCGTCGATTTTTATCGCTGGATATTGTGGCAAAACGAAAAAGAAAGAGAAGCAGGTGAATACTCAAACGGAGAAAACAGGAGCAGCCACTATCAAGAAACAGAGCGCACAAAGACACGCTACACTTGGAACGGAAAATCGTTTTCAAAAGAGGAAAAAGAAATCGAAATCAACTTTCCCCAAGAATATCTCGATTACCTCGACTATCTTGATACATGCAAATAGCAAAGAAAATCGTCATGGATTTCATTGAGCAAGCTACTTTCCCCGATGCGGGAAATTTGGGAGATGTTTTGAAAAGCATGCTTTAAAACCTATTGTCATGCTGAACTTGATTCAGCATCTGCCCTTGCTGAGCGTAGTCGAAGCATAGATTCCGAAACCAGTTCGCCAATGGCAGGCTTTGCAAAAACTCGAAATTCAGAGTATAGAGTATATAGATAATTCATCAACAACACCTAGACCTAAGAAAAGGAGTAACAAAAATGGAAAACGAAATCTATCAAAGCGTAGTGGAAGAATTGGTTAAATATTTGCCAGCTGGATGGGAAAAAGTAGATATGAACGTAGAGGTATCGGAACGCATGTGTAGTGCAATGTTTTTTGTGATGATAAACGGAGAATATATTTATTCTATGGATTTAGAAGAAAAGTACGGTATCGATACAAGCGAGTTATCTATGAACCTTTTATACATTTTAAGACCAGACCAGCAAGAAAAGAATTATTTTGCAATGAATTTTTATTTGAAAAATACTGGCGAGTTCAATGTTGAATATGACTATGAAGAGCCTGAGGATTTAATCACATATGAAGGTGCTTGGATAAAAAGGCATAGAGAAGCAAACACAAAGAAAGAGGACGAGTAAGGAGTAAACAAAGCCAAAAGCCGTAAAATCGTCATGGATTTCATTGAGCAAGCTACTTTCCCCGATGTGAGAAACTCGGGAGATGTTTTGAAAAGTATGCTTTAAAACCTATTGTCAGAGACCTTTTGTAGCACCTCAGAAATTCTTCGTCCTACATGGGAAATTCTTTGTCCAACTTGGGATATTGTTTGTCCAACTTGGGATACTCTTCGTCCAACTTGGGATACTCTTCGTCCTACATAGGAAATTCTTTCCCCAACTTGGGATATTGTTTCCCCAACTTGGGATAACGTTCGTCCGACTTGGGAAATTCTTTCCCCAACATGGGATAGCGTTCGTCCGACTTGGGATAACGTTCGTCCGACTTCTTGAGGGAAAGGAATATTTTTTATATAGTTTCTGGCGAGAGGGAGAAAAATGAAAGCACACAAAAAGATTTTGATTGCCGCACTGATTTTGCTCTTGCCGTTTTTGGCGATTGCTCTTTTGAAATTGTCGATAGTCGCGGACTTTCGCTCAATCGTGTCGGAAGGGAACGAAATTGTTGAGCAGATTTACAAATACAAGTGCGAAAACGGCAGTTTCCCCGATGAAGACTTCAAGACAATTCAGGGAAAGAAAAACAGCGAGTTTTATTACAGCAAAAACGATGACGGCTCATTTGTTTTGTGGACGCAAGGCTTTTCCGTCGGCGAATCGATTGAATATGACTCAAACACAAAAGAATGGAAACGGGCGGGCTGAAAAATGAAAAATATTATTTCTGGCATACTCGCTGTTTTCTATATGATTTTCCTGCTTTTTTTTCGGGACAAGTTTGTTTCAAAAGACATCGTTGCCGTTACCGAAGCGAACCAAATTATCCTTTTGCTCAATTTTTTGGTCTTTGAAATTGGATTGATTGGCTTTTTATATAGTTTTGACAAGAAAAGCGAGCAAAATTTTTGGGAAAAACGCTCATATCGAAAGGAACATTCGCCTTTTTACCGCCGAGATTTGATTATCTCGATTTTTGCTCCTGTCATCTATCTGATTTTGCTGCTTTTGCTTTCGAGCCTGTATCTCTTCCCGCGCTTCGAGCTTACACCGACACAAATCCGCAAAGTGAACATCTTGAACAAGACCGCCCGCATCTATTCCATTCAAAATGATGTGGCGAAAGCAGAAATCGGGCTTCAAAGAAAATCTTCAAGACACTCCAGAACCGAATACAAGCAGTTCATTGACCTTTATGCAGACAGCAAGAAAATCCATTTCTTTGGACTTTGGGGATATTCCATCTGCGATTTTTATAATTCTTACCAGAACGCATTTTCAATCAAAGTTTCTGGAAAGAGGCATTTTGATAATTATCTCAAACAGCACTCAAAAATGAGCCAAGCGAAAATAAAAGATTTGGACTATGTTCTAAGCCTTGAAACTGAAAACTGAACAAAGTGAAAGGAGTGAAAAATGAAAGAGTCAAAAGTACCAAAATATTTTGCGATTGCGCACACAATTTGCCTTCTCATCATTTGCGCGGTCAACTCTTTTGATTTCTTTTTTGGACCATTCAAAAACGACGACGCATGCAAAGTGATGAACTATTTTCAAATATTCTGCTGGCTCTTCATTCTGCCCGCGCTGTTTATCGCAACAATCGTGATTTTGCTCATATACAGAAAAAACATCATTTCAAACATGCTCGCCATGCTCTTCAATATCATAACTTGGCTTTTCGTCGTAGCAGCATTCGCCGTAAAGTTTTAGTCGAACTTCCCGCCGCAATAACTCGTGATAAGATTGTACGCCACAGAGCCTTTCGGCGGGATTTCGGGAAGAGCGTCGCGCGAGAACCACCTCGCCTGTGCGATTTCGCCCGCCTGCTCCCTGATTTCGCCAGAATCATACTCCGCCGTGAACGCAAGCATCAGCTGATTCGGGAACGACCACGACTGAGAAGCGCGATACTTGATGTTCTTCACCCTCAAGCCCACCTCCTCCATAATCTCCCTCTCCACGCACTGCTCCGCCGTCTCGCCCATCTCGATAAAGCCAGACAAACACGCCCATAAATGCTGAATGCGCCTTTCGTGACGGGCAAGCAAAATCTCATCTCCGCGCGTGACAAGCGTAATCGTCGCAGGCTCAATGCGCGGAAAGATTTCCTTTTTGCATTTCGGGCAATAAAGCGCCGAAAACGTCTTTGAATCCTCTGTCGACGTGCCGCAAAAAGAGCAAAACCGCGTCGAGTGCCGCCATTGCGTAATCCCCTTTGCCCGCGACGAAAGCAAAACAGCGTTCTTGTCGTGAAGCGAAAAATACTCGCGCAAGTTCATCGCCTCAATCGAGAGCGAACTGCCTTCAGCAAGAGCGTTCTCGGCTAAGACAGCGCCAAAATAGTTGTAGCCGTCCTCATAAAACACGCTTTTTAGAGCGCCCGCATCCTTCAAGGCAAAAAAATCGCTTCTTGAAAGACTCTCTCCGTTCTTCACAAAAATATCCCTGTCGCGAAAAACAAAAAAGCGAGTGTCGTCATTTATAAAAGATTCAATATCAGTTGAAAAATCATTAAAAAAAGCCATACGCCAATTCTATATACCGCCCTTCAAATATGCAATAGAGCCTTGACACACCCGCTTTCTCACAGTATAGTAACAACACTTTTCAGATTGCCTATCATCAAAGAGGCTCGCCCTCTTCATGCTCATATGCTCACGTCTTGAGTGTAGTACAAACAATCTTTCTAACAAAAGTCATTTTTCGTTTTTGATTTGTCTGCAAAATCCAAAAAGCAGATTTTTCGACTTCGCTCAAAATGACACAATAAAATTTACTCATATGGAGAAGACAAATGCCAAAGTCTTTGTTTCAAGAAATCGTTATGACGGTTCTGATGGTTCTCGTTATGGTTTACGCAATGATTTGCTACAACATGTCGCTTGCACTCGGAGGGCTTTCAAACTTCGTTTTTGTCGGCGCGCTGAAAGAACTCGCTATCATGGCGCCAATCGCGTTCGTTTTGGACTTTTTCATCGTCGGGCATATTGCAAAAATGATAACATTCAGCATTTTTGACCCAAAAAAAGACAACATCATCTTTGTTGTTTTGGGCATTTCCATTTGCTCAATTTGGTTTATGTGCCCGCTCATGAGCGCTGCCGCGACAATTCTGTTCAAAGGCGGCCTGATTCAAAAGGAATTCGTTGCAAAATGGCTTCAGACGACCGCTTTCAACTATCCGATGGCGACGTTTTGGCAGCTCTTCTTTGCAGGTCCAATCGTCAGAAAGATTTTCTCTTTGATTTTCCCACAGAAAAAAGCCTGATTGCTCCAAATCCTAAAGAAATCTTAAACCAAAAACGACCCCAGCGCCGTTTCCTTAAATGTAGCTAATAAAACGCACTCCCGCACCATGCAGGAAGCCGTTTTGCAACTAAAACGCTCTCCCGCACCGTGCAGGAAGCCGTTTTGCAACAAAAAAAGCCTCCCGCAGCATGCAGGAAGCAATCTTGCAACAAAAAAAGCCTCCAGCAGCGTGCAGGAAGCAATCTTGCAACAAAAAAAGCCTCCAGCACCGTGCAGGAAGCAATTCTGAAAGAAAAACGCACTCCCGCAAGCCGAACGGCTCTCGTTTAAACTACGAAGCTCGTTTTGCATGCGGGAAAGCAATCGTTTAAACTACGAAGCTCGATTTTAAAACCGACCTTCGTAGTTTTTGAAAGTTACAAGTAAGTATGATATAAGTTCTTGTCATTCTGAGCGTAGTGAACGTATGTGAACGAAGTCGAAGAATCTACTGCGCACAAAACAAACGCTGCTGACAATGTTTTGGCAGATTTTTCGACTTCAAACGGCTAATCGCCGTTTTCCGCTCAAAATGACACGATGTTTTTTGCGTTCCGAGGAAGCAAATAGCGAAAAATCAAAGATTAAATATGCATTACAAATGTATAAATATGCAATTCTTTATTGACACAAAAGGCGGATTTCACAATAATTAAGCCTATGATGAATCCGTTAGCACAAGAATTGAACGCCGCCCTCGAAGGCACAACCGCGGGCAGCCTGCTGTCAGATTTCGGAAAGCGCATTTTCTTTCCGAAAGGTATTATCGCGCAAAGCGGAGAAGCAAAAAAGCTCGGAAAAACCGCAAACGCGACAATCGGTATGACCGTCAAAGACGGAACGCCTGTAATTTTGCCGGCTGTGCACAAAAGTGCGCCTGGTCTTACGGCGCGGGAACTTGTCGCTTATGCGCCGACTGCAGGACTTCCTGAGCTTCGCGAGGCTTGGAAGGCTGAGATTGTGAGAAAGAATCCTTCTCTTGCGACGAAAAGCATCTCTCTTCCTGTTCTTGTTCCGGGCTTGACTGCCGGAATCTCGTATCTTTCGGATTTGTTTTTGGACGAAACGACAACGCTTATCGCAGGCGACCCGTCTTGGGATAATTATTCGCTTATCGCGCAAACACGCCGTGCGTCTGCTTTCCGCCAGTTCCCGATGTTCAAGGACGGCGCCTTCAACTTCGACTCATTCTGCGAGGTTGTGAGCGATGAGGCAAAAAAGAGCGGCAAAGTCCGCGTGCTTCTCAACTTCCCGCAGAACCCAAGCGGCTACTCTCCGACTCAAGATGAAGCGGCGAAAATCGTGAAGTTCCTCACGAAGATTGCAGATGAGGGAACGAAGGTTCTTGTCTGGTGCGACGACGCTTATTTTGGTCTCAACTACGAGGAAAACATCGAAAAACAGTCGCTTTTTGCATATCTTTCAGACGCAAGCGAGAATATTTTGGCTGTCAAAATCGACGGTCCGACAAAAGAGGATTTTGTCTGGGGATTCCGCGCAGGATTTTTGACATTCGGCGCAAAGGGCATGAGCGAAAGTCATTACGACGCATTGATAAAAAAACTTATGGGCACAATCCGCTCTTCTGTGAGCTGCGCATCAACTCCGCCGCAGTCGATTTTGCTCAAGGCGCTCTCAGACAGCGAAATCAGCGCTCAAAAACAAGAGTTCCGCGATTTGCTTTGCCGCCGCTACAAGAAGGTTCGCGCTTTCACGGATTCGCACAAATCAGCATTTCTCTACCCGCTTCCGTTCAACTCAGGCTACTTCATGTCGCTTCACTTGAACAGCGCAGACGCAGAAAAGGTGCGCCAGTCGCTTTTGAACAACGACGGCATCGGAACGATTGCAATCGATTCTTCAACTCTCCGCGTGGCATTTTCTTCGCTTGAGGAAGACAAAATCGAGGCTGTGTATTCGGCGATTTATCGCACAGCCGAGGAACTATCCCGTGCGTAAAAGCGGCAGTTTTATCGCGTTTGCACTTGTGGCGCTCACATTTTCTTCTTGTGCGCGCCGCACAGTTCCGCCAGTTCTTTCAAGCGCGCCTGTCGTAATTTGGACGGACATCAGCGCGATTGCTTCCTGCGCGGAACTTTTCAACAAAAGCCAAGATAAATATAAAGCCGTCGTTCAGTACCGCGAAAATCCATCAGAATCGCTGGATTTTTTCGGTACTGTCAATTCTTCTGATACCGAACTGCCGGATATCGTTATCGGAAAGGCTTTGAAAAACAACACAACGAGAGCGCATTTCTTGCCTCTCGATTTTCTTTTTACAGAGCGACATTTGGATCCGTCGCGTTTTTACCCTTCTCTTCTTGAAGCAGGAAAGCAAGACGACAAGCAGTATATTTTGCCGCTGAGTTTCAATATGCCTGCTGTCATGTTCGACGCGAAAAACGATGATTTGCTTCCTGATTCTTATATGCTGACGATGAGCCAGATTAGCGATGCCGCCATAAAGTTCAACACCGTAAACAAAAGCGGACAGCGAACGGCGATGGGCTTTGCTCCGAGCTGGGACGGAAACTTTTTGTACTTGGCAACTCTTCTTTATGGCGCTGAATATCGTCAGGACGGAACGGTCTTTTCTTGGAACGAGAATGCCGTGAAGATGGCGGTTTCAAATCTCCGCCTTTGGACAGAAAAATGCAATAGCTCAACGCAGGACGAAAAAGACTTCTCGTTCAAGTATCTTTACACACCAAAATACAAGCAGGTTACCTCTGGAAGATGCCTTTTTGCGTATACTTCAAGCGGCGAATTGTTTGGAATGAGCTCAGAAGTCTTGCAAGACATCGACTTCAGATGGATTCATCAAAACAGAAAGATTCCTGTTGCCGACACGCTCGTTTCTGTCGGAATCGACAAACATTCGCTAAACACAACGGCAGCCGAAGAGTTTATCGTGTGGCTTATGCAGGAAGAAACACAGAAAAACCTTCTGGAGCGCACAAAATCAATGAATTTGAACACCGCAGTCTTTGGAATTGCGGGAGGGTTCTCGGCTTTGCGCGATGTCACGGAAAAGGACTTTCCGATGTACTACGAAACATTGCTTGGACGACTTCCTGTGAGCGAATATTTGGACACAATCACGATTTTGCCGCCTCGATGGGAGAAAATAAAAGAGCGCGTAATAATCCCGTATCTTGAAAAAGTCTGTGACACAACAAAACAAAGTGACGAGACGCTTTCAGACGCGCTGGAGGAATGGAACAAGCAAAATTACTAGCATAAATGCTTAAATTTTTATGGACGATGCCGATTAAATTTATGACAACGGCGAGATTATGAGTGGGGAAAAATCGCCGCAGTCGGATATTCCATAGAAGAAGGAGGCATTATATGACTACGTCGCTTTGTTCGCTGAACCCGATGTCATACGGCAATTATGTCGGGCAAGGTTCAGGCAAATTGTACGTTCCAGTGAACAGTCATTATGTCGGGTATGCTCAGTTTGACCATGTTTCCGGTATAAGCGCTGGAAGAGGTCAGCAGGGGGTGCCGCTAAACAAGTTGAGTATTTTGAATACTCTGATTGACAGATTCTTGTCATTGAAGAGCAATGGCACAGAACTCGTATCGAAAGATGAGACAGGCGGGCTTACAGACTCGCAGCTGGACGCGATGATTTCACATGTTCAGACGCAGATGAAGGACGCATTGCAAAGTGCGACTTTTATTCCTTACGGGCTTTCAGGCGCTGCAATGCCGCTGACAGGCACAGTGTTTTCTCTTGTTGTTTGACACTAATTTTTTTAATAATGCAAAATAAAATACAAAGCCTTGAGCGCTCAAAAACAATGCTCAAGGCTTTTTTTATTCCGCCGCTTTACTTTGACTGATATTGCTCAAGAAAATCGCGCGAAAGAACGCTGCTGACAGTTTGCTTCGTCAAAAGCGTCTCCTTTGCGCTCGCAAGCCCGTAGTGCATGCACCGCTTTACGCTTTCCCCAGCCAAAAATCCCATCAAAAAGCCCGACGCAAAAGCATCTCCCGCGCCGATTGTGTCGACAATGTGCGCAGGCGCGTAAGGAAGAGAGTTCCACGTGTCTTTTCCAATCCTGACCATAACGCCGCGCTCGCCGAACGTGATGATAAAATTTGAAAAACCAAGAGATTGGAACTTGTCAGCCGTCGTCAAATCAGGGAACGCCTCCTCGCCCAAAATCGCAGTCGCCTCAAACTCGTTGCAGGCGAAAAGGTCGATGAGAGGCGCATATTGAAGAGTCTTTTTTGAAATATCGGGCGCCGTTGCGTTCTGAAAAATGAACAAATCGGGGTCTGCCTTCTTGAGCGCATAAATATCCGCAATCGTTTCCTCGCTCATGTTCGAGTCAAGAACGATAACGCGAATATCTTCGCTTTTGAGGAACTCCAGAACCTCATTATCAACAGTGATTTCCGACAAAACCGCCGTCGAATAAACGCAAGTCGCGCTTTTGCCCGCGCTCGCCATCACAGAAAACAGCGAAGTCTCCCGCTTTTCGCTCGTCCGCAAAAGCCGCGTGTTCACGCCTTCCGCGTTAAGACCGCCGCGAAGATAATCGCCGAAGATATCATGCCCGACAACAGAAAGAACTGATGTGTCAAAGCCCAAATGCTTCAAGTTAATAGCCATTCCGCGCGCCACTCCGCCGGGAACAAGCTCAATAGAGCCTTCCCGATACGCTTCAGTGCCGTCGGATTCTGGTGAGTACGCTTTGATGTCCACCGACACATTGCCGATGCACAAAATTTTGTTGTTGAATTTTTCGAGGACCATATCCGTATAATATAACAGACGACGCTTCTCTTTTCAATCGCTTAGCGCTATTTGCAAAGAATGCCGAGCATTTTTTTTCACTTTTCACAATTTTATAAAGCCCGTCGGCAACTCGGAACGTCGTTTGTAAACTCTTACAAAGCCCGCCAGTGACTCGGAATGTCGTTTATAAACTCTTACAAAGCTCGCCAGTGACTCGGAATGCCGTTTGTAAAGTCTTACAAACCTCTCCAGTGACTCGGAATGTCGTTTATAAACTCTTACAAAGCCCGTCAGTGACGCGGAATGCCATTTATAAAACCTTATAAACCCCGCCAGTGACTCGGAACGCCGTTTGTAAACTCTTACAAACCCCGCCAGCGACTCGGAATGGCGTTTATAAAACCTTATAAAGCCAGCCAGCAACTCGGAACGGTGTTTATAATGTCATTCTGAGCGGAAAACGGCGTAGGCGTTTGGAGTCGAAGAATCTGGCTTTTATTTTTCATAATGTCTTTGGTTTTGTGTGAAGTAGATTCTTCGACTTCGTTCGTTTCACTCACTACGCTCAGAATGACAGGTTGTACGCGCTCTTTTTCTGCGTAAAAAAATTTGGGAAACGCCATCGGGAAGTCGGAATGTGGTTTACAGAGTTATGGAAACGCCACCGGTGAGTCGGAATGCCCTTTCCATAAACGTGGAAAGGTCGCCAGTGACTCGGAATGGGCTTTCCATAAATGTGGAAACGTCGCCAGTGAGTCGGAATGCTCTTTCCATAACTGTGGAAACGCCGTCGGGAAGTCGGAACGCCCTTTCCATAACTGTGGAAACACCGCCAGTGAGTCGGAACGGGCTTTCCATAAATGTGGAAACGCCGCCAGTGAGTCGGAATGCCCTTTCCATAATTTTGGAATGGTCATTTTGAGCCAAAACGATATTTATCGAAAAAAGTAAAAAAAGAATTTGACAGAAACAGCGTTCTCATATTAGTATATGTTATCGTACACGCAAAAAGAGAGAAAGTGAATGACAATAACAGAAATTGCAAGACTGGCAGGGGTTTCAATCGGTACGGTGGACCGCGTGCTGCACGACAGAGGGCGCGTTTCAAGCGAGACGGAAGCGAAGGTGCGCGCGATTGCGAAAAAATACGGCTATCAGCCTGACCCGCTGGCTCGGCATTTGAAAAAGCACAAGCAATACAAGATTGGCGTTCTTTTTCCGTCGCTCAAAAGCGGCTCTGGTTATTGGAACAAGGTGTTCGAGGGCGCTGAAAACTACATTAAGCAAGAGCTTGCGGCGTTTTCGTTCTCGCTTCACCCTTTTTTCTTTGACCGATACGACAACGATGCGCTTTCTTCGGCGTTCGGCTCGCTTTTGGAGTCGGACTGCAGCGCTTATGTTATCGCTCCTGTTATGCAGGAAAAGATGTGCGAGCTTCTTTTGCAGGCGGAAAACTTGAAGCCGTATTGTCTTGTGGACACTTCGATTCACGCTTTTGAAAGCAGCGATGTGAAAAAGAACAAACCGCTTTCTGTGATTACGCAAAATCCGTACCGTGCGGGTTTTATTGCGGGAAAACTCACGGAGCTTTTGGGCGGAAAAAGCGGCACTTATGCTGTAATCGAAATCTATGGCGGCGCATACAACCAAAACGAGCGTGCACGCGGTTTTTGCGCTTGGTTTGAAGAGAAAAAGAGGTGCAATGTTGAGCATATCATTCTTGAAAACTCTTCGAGCGACAAAAAAGATGAAATCATACGAAAAGCGCTTGATTCTCTTTTTGAAAGTCACGCCGACGTTTCGGGGATTTGCACAGTGAGCGTGGAAGTTCAGATGGTGGCAAAATATATTGCTGACAAGAACATTTCTGGTGTCGCTGTCACGGGATTCGATTTGATTGACGAGAATGCGCGTCTTTTGCGCGAGGAGAAAATCAGTTGTCTTATTGACCAAGAGCCTGAGGAGCAGGGAAAAATCGCAATGTATCAGATTTACAGGCATTTGATTTTTGAGGAAACGCCAAAGAGCAAAATCGACATTCCGATTGATATTTTTTTCAAAGAGAATTTGCCAATTCAATCATAATTCGGCTTTTTTGCAATGCTCGCAAAGTCCATTGCAAAAAAAAATACAAGGTTAATTGTTAAGAGAACATAGAAGGAGTTTTTGTAATGGAAAAAAACGAAATCACTACGGAAATTAGCGAAGGAAAGGCTTGCTTGGGCATTGAGTTTGGCTCAACGCGTATTAAGGCTGTCCTTATCAATTCAAAGAACGAGCCAATCGCATCTGGCGCGTTCGACTGGGAAAACTCTCTCGTGGACGGCATTTGGACGTACTCGATGGACGAGATTCTGAATGGCTTGAAGACTTGCTATCACGATATGAAAAAAGACGTGCTGGAAAAATATGGCGTTACGCTCAAAAAGCTCGGTGCTTTGGGCGTGAGCGCAATGATGCACGGATATTTGGCTTTTGACAAGAGCGACAATCTGCTCGTTCCGTTCCGCACTTGGCGAAACACTATCACAGGAGAGGCAAGTGAGAAGCTCTCTGCGCTTTTCGGCTATCCGATTCCTGAGCGCTGGACAATCGCGCATTTGTATCAGGCGGTATTGAAGAAAGAAGCGCACGTCAAAGATGTCGCGTTCGTCACGACGCTCGACGGCTTTATCCACTGGCGTCTTTCTGGAAAGAAGATTACTGGCGTCGGAGATGCTTCTGGTATTTTCCCGATTGACATCGCAACGCGCAAGTTCAACAAAACGATGATTGAAAAGTTCGACGCTCTCGATGAAATCAAGGCAATGCCATGGAAGTTGGAAGAGATTTTGCCAGAGGTGCTTGTTGCAGGAGAGAACGCGGGCTATCTCACAAAAGAGGGAGCTGCTCTCTTGGATTGTGAGGGCGACCTTGAAGCTGGTTGTCCGATGGCTGCAAGTGAGGGCGACGCTGAGACTGGTATGATGGCAACAAACAGCGTTTCAGCAAGAAGCGGCAATGTTTCTGCGGGAACTTCTGTGTTTGCGATGGTCGTTCTTGAAAAAGAATTGTCAAAAGCATACAACGGTCTTATTGACCTTGTTACAACTCCAGACGGAAAACTCGTTGCAATGGCTCACGCAAACAACTGCACGGGCGAATACGACAAGTGGATTAAGCTCTTCGGCGAGGTTGCAAAGACTTTGGGCTTTGATGTGAAGAAGGGCGAACTTTATGACAAACTTCTTTCTGAGGCGCTCAAGGGAGACGCGGATTGTGGCGGACTCATTCCGTACAACTACATCTCTGGCGAGAGCATGACGGGCTTCAGCGAGGGACGCACGATTTTCCTCCGCACACAGAACAACAACTTCACGCTCAGCAATTTTATGCGCGCACAACTTTTCACGGCTCTTGGAGCGCTCCGCACAGGAATGGATATTCTTTTTGACGATGAGAAGGTCAAAATCGACAGCCTCACAGGACATGGAGGATTCTTCAAGACTGCTAACGTTGGCTTGCGCGTCATGGCAGCCGCAATGCACACGAGCGTTTCTGCGCTTGAGACAGCGGGCGAAGGCGGTCCTTGGGGAATGGCGCTTCTTGCGTCTTATCTCATCAACGGCAAGGGCAAGGAACTTGGAAAGTGGCTTGAAGAAGAAGTTTTCGCAAGCGCGAAAAAGACAACTGTCGAGCCAAACAAGAGCGATGTAGATGGATTTAACGGCTTCTTTGCAAACTACAAGAAGGGTCTTCCAGTCTTGAAAGCAGCTGTAGAAAATATTTAGCGTTTTTGAAAATGCCCTCCCCCATCAAAGACGCTGCCTTTTCAACAAAATTGCAAAAGGCACGCCTTAACCCCTATAAGAGCGAGGGCATTAGAAACGTTATGAAAAAAAGTGTTTGCACGGAATACGAACGGATATTTTAGGAGATAAATATGATTGACTTATCACAGTATGAGTTTTGGTTCTTGACAGGAAGTCAGGATTTGTATGGCGAAGAAACATTGAAGCAGGTTGCTATCAATTCAAAGAAAATCGTTGATGAGCTCAACGCAAAAGCAGGTTTTCCTTGCAAACTCGTTTGGAAAGAGACGCTTTTAACGCCAGATAGCATTCACAAAACGCTTGAGTGCGCAAACGCAGACGACAAATGTGCTGGCGTTATTATCTGGTGCCACACTTTCAGCCCTGCAAAAATGTGGATTCGAGGTTTGAACGCATACAAAAAGCCTCTTTTGCAGTTGAACACTCAGTTCAATATGGAAATCCCATATGCAACGATGGATATGGACTTCATGAACCTCAACCAGAGCGCACACGGCGACCGCGAGTTCGGCTTTATCACCAGCCGCATGGACTTACCAAGAAAGGTCATCGTCGGACACTGGTCACTTGAGCGCACACAAAAGCGCATTGCGGACTGGATTCGCGCTGCTTGCGCTGTGGCGGACGGAAAGACCTTGCGCGTTCTTCGCTTTGGCGACAATATGCGTGAAGTTGCGGTTACAGACGGCGACAAAGTTGAGGCAATGATTAAGTTCGGCTGGAGCGTTCCATACTACGGAATCGGCGACCTCGTCGCATATATGAACGACGTCAGCGAAGGCGATGTAAATGCTCTCTTCGACGAGTACAATGCAAAATACGAAATCGTTTATGACTGCGGAAACGGCTTCACAAAGGATTTCGTTATCGGTCAAATCAAAGAGCAGGCACGCATTGAAATCGCACTCCGCCGCTTCCTCAAGGATAACGACGGAAAGGCGCTTTGCACGAACTTCCAGGATTTGCACGGAATGAAGCAGCTTCCGGGCTTGGCAATTCAGAGATTGCTCGCTGACGGCTACGGATTCGGAGCAGAAGGCGACTGGAAGACATCGGCTCTCGTTCGCACATTCAAGGTGATGACAGCAGGACAGACTGTTGCAGGAAAGAAAGGCAATGCTTTCATGGAAGATTACACATACAATCTCGTTCCAGGAAAGGAAGCGAACATGGGAAGCCATATGCTCGAAGTCGACCCGGAGATTGCAGTTTCAAAGCCAAAAATCGAAGTGCATCACTTGGGAATTGGCGACAAAGAGCCGCCTGCTCGCATGGTATTCAACACGCTCGAAGGCGAGGGCTTGGTTGCAGCAGTTGTCGATATGGGCGACAGATTCCGCTGTGTCGTAAACGAAATCAACGTCATTCCGCCAGAAGCGCCTCTTCCAAAGCTCCCTGTCGCACGCATGCTCTGGAAGCCATATCCAAATCTTGAAACAAGCGCAGAAGCATGGATTTTGGCAGGTGGCGGACACCACACAGCATTCAGCAACATCATCACAACCGAACAGCTTCGCGATTGGGCTGAAATGGTCGGCATTGAATGTGTCGCAATCGACAAGAACACGACAATTCCGCAGATTCGAAACGAATTGAGATGGAACGCGGCGTTCTGGAGCACAAGAAGATAAATCTGCTTTTAACAAGGGGAGTCTTCCCCTTGTTAATTGATATTTTTGGAGCAAACAATGAGCAAATATCAGTCAATCAAAGAACAGGCTTATGAAGCGAATATGCAAATTCCTGCGCAGCATCTTGCGATTTACACTTGGGGAAACGTCAGCGCGTTCGACAAAGACTTGGGAGTTTTCGCAATTAAGCCGTCAGGAGTGCCTTATCCTGAATTGAGCGTGGATTCTATGGTCGTTGTTGACCTTGACGGAAACAAGGTTGAAGGCGATTTGAACCCGTCAAGCGACACACTCACGCATTGCGTTCTCTACAAAGAGTGGGCTGTTGGAAAAGGTGCGGACATTGGCGGCATCGTTCACACGCACTCAACATTCGCTGTGAGCTGGGCGCAGGCTGTCCGCTCTATCCCGCTTTTCGGAACGACACACGCTGACCACATTCAGACAGCCGTTCCTTGCACTCCTTACATCACACGCGAGGCTCTCAAAGCGAACTACGAGCTGGAGACTGGAAAGCTCATCGTCAAGCATTTTGCAGACGAGGGCATAAATCCTGCCGAGACCACGATGGTTCTTGTGGCAGGGCACGGGCCTTTCACATGGGGAAAGAATGCTGACAAGGCGGTCTACAATGCGGCAGTCTTGGAAGAAGTGGCAAAGATGGCAGCGTTCACGGTAGCGGTCAATCCTGCTGCAATGACGCTTCCTGAGTACATCATCGACAAGCATTATCAGAGAAAGCACGGACCTAATGCTTATTACGGTCAGCCAGGAAAATAATTTTTTCAAAAAGGAGGAACTTTAAAAGATTATCAAGAGCAATAACGCGCTTGTGATTTGGGATTTTTGTTGTGAGAGATATTTACCCATTTCCAAGCGCGTTTTTTGTTTTGTCCGAAAATCGCTTTCCCGAAACGGGAAAAGGCTGACTTTTTTATTTTTGGCTCTTCCCAAAACGGGAAAGGCCAAATTTTTTTGTTTTTGGCTTTTCCCAAAACGGGAAAGGCTCAACTTTTTTGTTTTTGGCTTTTCCCAGAGCGGGAAAGGCTCAACTTTTTTGTTTTTGGCTTTTCCCAGAGCGGGAAAGCGCAAAATCATCTCGTTTTCACAAAAAGCGCAGACCAAGAAGGAAGAACGCCGCTTTTTCGAACGCGATTTCCAGTGATAATGTCGCGACCGCCCTTTTCGAGATTGTATTCAAACTCGTCGTTGCCGCAGTTTATCACAAACACGATTTCTTCTTTGCCCGCGGTTTTTCGCCCAATGTACGCGCCGTCGCTTTCAAAAAGCGTCTCCGCCTTCCCCTCAAAAAGCGCTGGGTGCGAAGAGCGGGCTTTCATCAGCGCAGTTGTGTATTCAATCAACTTCTTTTCGTCCGCTGAAAAATCAGATGTCTTTCCAGCAGTTCTCGAAGAATTGTCGCCGTAGCACGGAAATTTTCCGATTCTTGAAGGCTCAAGCCACGCTCCCCACTCGTCGCCGTAATAGACCGTGACAGGTCCTGAGAACGCCGCAAGAATCGCCATCGCAACCTCGTGCTTTTTGTAATAAACCGACTTGTCTGCACCGTCAGGGCGCTCAGACGGAAACGCCTCGCTGATTGCTGTTCCAAGTCGCGGAAGATCATGGTTTGACACGAAGAGATTTGGCTTAAAGCCCTCCGGGTGCGAATAGCCCTTCTTTTCGGCGCTTGAAAAAACGTAATCGAGAAAGCCGCCCGCATTGATTCCGGATTTTGTCATAATGCGGTTGATGTAGTTTCGTGACGGGAAATCAAAGCACGACGGAAGCCCGAAGCCGTCAGCGTTTCCGGGGTCTACGACTGACTTTTGGATTTCTTTTGCCGTATCCCGCCAGCACTCCCCGACAAGATAGCCGAGAGTTCCCCACTTTTCGCCTTTTTCGCGGTTCTCTTCGCAAGCTTTCTCAACAGCAAGGCGGATATCGTACCAATAATCGTGCTTGTCCTTAACGCCCTCGCCGTCCGTTCCAAGCTGGTAGCACTGGTCAAGTCGCCAGCCATCGATTTTGTACTCGCGAATCCAGTAAGACGCGACTTCTTTGAAAAAATCAAGGCTCTCAGGGAAAGCAGCACCGTTGAACTTGCCGCCATTTCTCACGGGGAGATTTCCGCTCGGAGAAGCGGCAACGCTGTCGCCCCAGTGACCGAAAACACCGTCAAGGATTACAAAAAGATTGCGCTCGTGGCAGGCTTTGACAAAAGCGCGGAAAGTCTCGTCGCTTCCGAAATGCGGGTCAATGCTGAAAAAATCCTTTGCGTAGTAGCCAGTGGAATCAAGACGACCGTCAAAGCCGGAGCTGTCGTTTGAGTTTGCTCCGCTCGAATCAAAAATCGGCGTGAGCCAGACCGCGTTAAAGCCCATCTCCGCAATGTAATCAAGCGAATCAATGACGCCCTGAAGGTCTCCGCTTGTTTCTTCTTCTGGTCCCCATGCCGTTTTGTAGCCGATTGTTCGGTCGCCATCGCGGAACGTTGACACCATAATCTGATAGATGCGCAAATCCTGCTCGGTTGGCATTGGAGATGACACTTTGCAAGAAAAAAGCGCCGAAAACAAACACGCTGATGAAAAAACTGATATAACCTTCTTTGAAAATGCTTTGTGAATAAGATACCGTTTCATATTTTTAGAATATCGATATTGTTTTCTTTGGTCAATTTGAGCGAAAAACTTCTAAAAAAACTTGACAGACTCATTTTGTTTTATTAAAGTTACATAGTAATACTTCAAAAAGATACACAAAGGAGAACATTATGATTTTAAGAAAAAAAGCACTTTTGGGCGCAACATTAGCGTTCCTTGCTCTTAGTTTTGCACAGGCACAGGAAGTAAAAATCGGCATTGCCAAAATCGTTCAGCATGTTGCATTGGACAGCGCAGAGCAGGGAGTTATCGACGTTCTTAATGAATACGCAAAAAACGAAGGCGTGACAGTCACCTTCGACCAGCAGAACGCAAACGGAGACGTTAACACGGCTTCTCAGATTGCAACAAAGTTCAAGGGCGAAAAAGTTGACGTCGCAGTCGGAATCGCAACACCAATCGCGGTTTCGCTTGCAAACACGCTCAAAGATACGCCAGTTGTTTTCAGCTCCGTCACCGACCCAGTTGGCGCTCGCCTTGTTGACGATGTAAAGAGCGGAAAAGGCAACGTCACAGGAATGAGCGACGCGATTCCAACAGTGCAGCACATTGCGCTTTTCAAGGAAATCGCAGGCATCAAGCGTCTCGGCTATATTTACACGAGCAACGAAGCAAACTCAATCAGCGCGCTCGCTCTCGTCAAAGAAGGCTGCGAGAAGTATGGAATCAAGCTTGTAACGCAGGCAATTTCAAACTCAAGCGAAGTCAGACAGGCTGCAGAAGCGATTGTGCGCCGCGTTGACGGACTTTATCTTTCAACAGACAACACAATTTTCAGCGCTCTTCCAGCAGTCAAAAAAGTGTTTAACAAAGCAAAAAAGCCGATTTTCTCAGGCGATGTAACAGGCGCAATGTCTGGCGGAATCTTTATGGCAAGCGGCTTCAACTATTACAAAGCAGGTCGCGCAACAGGTGAGCTCGTTGTGAGAATCCTCAAAGGCGAAAAGCCTGAGAATATCCCAGTCCGCTTTATGACAGACGCTTCCGACAGCGATTTGCTCTTCGACTTGGACGCAGCAAAAGCCGCAAAAATCACAATTCCAGCAATATACTTGCAGAGTGCGAACATGATTTTTGAAGGCGGAAAGCTCACAAAGAAATAATCTTCACAAAACACAAATCACAACAAATAACAAGACAATGGTGAAACCGCCATTGTCTTGAAAACTAATCTTGCAGGAAAAAATATGATAGAAGGAATGCTCATTGAAGGGCTAATATTTGGAATAATGGTACTCGGCGTTTTCTCAACGTACCGAGTGCTTAATTTTTGCGACATGACCGTTGACGGCAGTTTTCCGATGGGAGGCGCGATTATGGCAGTACTTCTCCTCAATGGAATAAACCCGACGCTTTCAATTCTTGCGGTATTGGCCGCGGGCATTCTTGCAGGACTTGCGACAACATTTATCTACACAAAATTTCGCATTCCTGACTTGCTTTCAGGCATTTTGATGATGACAATGCTCTATTCTGTGAATCTTCGCATCATGGGCTGCTCAAACAAGTCGCTGCTCGACACCGAAACCATTTTCACAGGAAACTTTGTCTCACTTTTCCCAGGCGACTGGGGAATCGTTATTTTGACACTTATTTTTGCCGCAATCATAAAACTCGCGCTCGATTTGTTCTATCACACAGACATGGGATTGACCATGGGCGCGCTCGGCTCAAACGAGCAAATGGTCATTTCGCAAGGCGTGAACCCGACAATAATGCGCGGAATCGGAATCTGCATCGGAAACGCCCTTGCTGCTCTTTCAGGAGCGCTCTTCACGATTTATCAAGGCTTTGCAGACGTCGGAATGGGCTCAGGCGTTGTCGTTTCAGGACTTGCTTCCCTCATGCTTGGCGAGTTCGTCCTAAAATCAAACAAAATCGGCTTTCAGACGCTCCGAGTTCTCATCGGCTCAATCCTTTATCGCGCATTGATGTACCTTGCCAGAAACTACGGCTGGGCAATCGGAATGAAAAGCGACGACCTCAAGCTCATCACAGGCATATTGATTATACTTTGCCTTGCAATTTCAAGAACAAAAATAAAAGCGTTTTCGAGGAGGAAATAATGCTTACGCTAAAAGACATCAGCATAGTTTTCAACGAGGGAACGCCAGACGAAAACCACGCATTGACCGACATAAACCTAAAGATAAATCAGGGCGATTTCATCACAGTCATCGGCTCTAACGGCGCGGGAAAATCCACGCTTTACAACATCATCGCAGGAACGCTCCAGCCTTCCACAGGAAAGATTTTCCTCGAAGAAAACGGCAAAGAGCGGGACATCACAAGCGACAAAGAATACAAAAGAGCGCTTTACATCGGACGCATCTTCCAAAATCCGCTTTTGGGAACAGCGGGAAAGATGACACTCGAAGACAACATGATGATTTGCGCAAAGAAAGGCTTCAAGTCGCTAAAAATCAGTTTGAACGCCAAAATGCGCGAGTTCTTCAAAAGCGAAGTCTCAAAACTCTCGATGGGACTTGAGGACAGACTCGGCGACAACGTGGAGCAGTTCTCAGGCGGACAGCGACAGGCCTTAACGCTCTTGATGGCGGTTCTTTCGCGCCCTGCCCTTCTTCTTTTGGACGAGCACACAGCCGCCCTCGACCCTGCCAACGCAGACGCAGTGATGGCGCTCACAAAGCAGTTCGCCAAAGAGTACAACCTCACAGTAATGATGATTACGCACAACATGAACCACGCGCTTGAGTACGGAAACCGTCTTTTGATGATGGACGGCGGAAAAATCCTCTTCGATATCGGAAAGGAAGAAAAAGAAAAACTTACGATGGACGATTTAATCAAAAAGTTCCGCGAAATCAAAAAACAAGACCTTTCAAGCGACAAAATGCTTTTGCAATAAGCAAAAAAAGTTTTACAAACGCCGCCAGTAACACGGAATGGCGTTTGTAAGACTTTACAAAGCCCGCCAGTGACTCGGAACGTCGTTTATAAAACCTTATAAAGCTCGCCGGTGACTCGGAATGGCGTTTATAAAACCTTACAAAGAGCGCCAGTGACTCGGAACGCCGTTTGTAAAACTTTATAAAGAGCGCCAGTGACTCGGAATGGTGTTTATAATGTCATTCTGAGCGGAAAACGGCGTAGGCGTTTGGAGTCGAAGAATCTGGCTTTTATTTTTCATAATGTCTTTGGTTTTGTGTGAAGTAGATTCTTCGACTTCGTTCGTTTCACTCACTACGCTCAGAATGACAGGTTGTACGCGCTCTTTTTCTGCGTAAAAAAATTTGGGAAACGCCGTCGGGAAGTCGGAATGCCATTTCCATAAACGTGGAAACGCCACCAGTGACTCGGAATGTGCTTTCCACAAACGTGGAAACGCCGCCAGTGACTCGGAATGCCATTTCCACAAATGTGGAAACGCCGCCAGTGAGTCGGAATGCCCTTTCCATAAACGTGGATTATTCGCCGTCTATTTCGATGGCGGGTTCTGAAAATTGTTCCCAGCCGACAGAAGCGGCTTTCTTGTCTAATTCGAGTGATTTTTCAATGTCTTTTTCCCGTCCAAGCCCTTCGCGGTACATGGTCGAGAGATTTCGGAAGGCGTCCTCGATGTTTTCTTCTGCTGCCTCGCTGAAGAGCGAAAACGCCATGTCATAATCTTTTTCGACTCCCCAGCCGTTCAAATAGCACTTTCCAAGATTGTTTTTCGCAAGAACGCTGCCCGCGCAGATGGCACTTTCATAATATGAAACGGCGATTTCCAAGTCCTGCTCGCCTCCGATTCCGTTTTCATAAAGAAGACCGAGCCAGTTGAGCGCTTCTGCGTAATTTTGCGCCTTTGAAAACCAAGCGCGCGCCTTTTTGAAGTCTCTTTTCACGCCCAATCCTTGCAGATACATCAAACCAAGATTGTACGCGCTTTCCTCGACGCCAAATGAAGCGGCTTTCTCAAAATATTTTCTCGCAGTCTTGTAATCCTCGGAATAATAGTACGAAGCGCCTTGGCTGTGCAGTTCTTCGGGGGCTACACGGTTGTTGTCGCAAGAGAAAAAGCAAGGAATGAGAAAAACCAAAGCAGAGATGAGAATAAAAGTGTGTTTCATGGAATAATCCTTAGTTTATAAATTATTTTTGTTTTCCGATTTTGAGGCTTAAAGAGAAAATGCCTTCTTCAAAGCCTTTTCCAGACGAAAGTGAGGCGACTGGAATGTAGACGCGAAAGTCCGCGCCAAGAACAACAGACGCCAAAACGCGATTGTAAGAGAAGGCGATGTCTGGATAAAAATAATTGAGATCGCGCCAAAAATAGCGGTTGATTTCTTTCACGTCATCGCCCTCATCTTTGACGCCGTTCGCTTTCAAGCCGTAACGCGCCAAGATTCCAAGTCCGCCTCCGATTTCAAGCCACTGTTTTTCGTCCTTGCAACAAATCCAGACGGGATTCAGCGTCGGCAAAGCGCAAAAGACGAGCGCCGTGCGGTTTTCAACTTCTGCGGGCTTTGCTTTTTCGTCGTCGAAAAGATAATACTGCGTGAAAAACGATGAGTGTGCTTCAAGCGCGATGTTTTCAGAAAGAAGAAATGTTCGCCCAATGCCGAGCGAAGGCGAAACAGGAGAAGGAGCGCTGACCGAGTCTGTCGTGAGCATTAACTGCGGTCCAAGCGTTATGAATGTGGCTTGTTGAGCGTGTGCAAAAGCTGAAAAAGCTAGGAGCGCACACGCTACTTTCAAAACCTTCAAAAAGTTTTTCAATTCTTAAAAAGAACCTTTTCCAAATCAACAGCAAGGAAGCCGCTTCTGCCAGTACGATAGAAATCAGCCTCTTCCCATGCCACATAAAGATTTGTGCCGCTAAGCGCAAAATCAGAATACACATAGCCTTCTGGAAGTTTTGGAAGTCTGAATGCAACAGCCTTCTCGCGTCCGATAATGTGCTTTCCAAACAGTGCGCCAGAAAGATAAGTCGTGCCGTCTTGGAAAATAGCCATCGAATATGTGTCGCCCAAAACCGCTGTTCCTCCAAAACCGTCGTCAGTCGCTCCGTGCGCGTAAGTCACAGGAGAAAAGCCGCTAGTATGGTAGCAAACGATGTGATAGCCAAAATCATCAGGGATTACTTGCAAAAGATTTCTGAGACGCTCAGGAGAAAGCGAGAAATCAACAGGAAGTTTTGTGCTTCTGAAATCATCTTCCTCTGCTTCTGAAATCGCAATCAAGTTGTTGTTTTTTGCAGGAGCAAGTTCTGAAATGTCCCCGCTCGGAGTCCATTTTATGTAATCAAAAATCACACGCTCTTCGCCCTGAGTTTTCACAGCACAAACCCATTCGACGCCGTTCCACGTGAAATCCGTAATCTGTGCGTTTTTGTCGAGCATCAAGTTCTGATACGACACAATCGGAATGCACATTCCAGAAGCGCGGTCGTACTTGACAAGGAACGGCTCTGAAGAAGAAGCGTCATTCTTGTTGAAGAAGATGTTCTTGTACATCGAGAAAATCGGTGTATCGCCAAAGAAAACAAGATTTCCAGCACTAGAATTAGAAAATACCGCTGGGTCTTTGATAAGTTTTGGCTCTGCGCCATCAAAAACAAGCATTCCGAGTCTGTTCACCGTCGCATAAGCAGGAGGAACAAGCGCTTCCTGCATGCTTCCCGGCTTTCCCTCAACAGGCTTGACCGAACTTCCCGTGCTTGAAATGCGAATGGCTTCAGTCCAAGGGCGAAATAACTGAGAAGGCGCATTCTGCGGCAAATCGACCGCTTCCATGCCCTGCTGCGTAAACGCGTACCAAGTGTGAGTTTCTGGCGCAAGTTTTTTCTCGATTGTTACAGGAAGAGAAGACTCTGTTTCTGCCTGTGTTTCCGTTTTTTTGCCGCACCCTGAAAAAAGAGCGAGCGTTGATAAAATAGCAACTGTAGTAAAAGCAATGTTTTTCATTGTACTTTTAGTTTATAACGGACTTATCACTTTTTGCAAGCACTTAAAGGCTTCTCGCCGCAATTTCTTTTTGACAAAGCGAGTCGCAGATTTCGTTATACTCAACGCCGGCGTGTCCTTTGACCCAAGTCCACTCAACGCTGAGCGATTTGTTAAGCGCATCGAGCTCGCGCCACAAATCTTGATTCAGAACAGGCTTTTTGTTTGCTGTTTTCCAGCCCTTCACCTTCCAGTTTTTAATCCATTGCGTAATGCCGTTTTTGACATACTGACTGTCGATAAAGACTTTGATGCCACAGCCCTCATAATTCGCCTTTGCATACGAAAGCGCCTGAATTGCAGCGGTGAGCTCCATTCTGTTGTTCGTCGTCATGTCCTCGCCGCCAGAAAGCTCTCTCGCCTTGCCGTCAGCGATAACTACCGCTCCCCAACCGCCAGGTCCTGGGTTTCCGTGGCATCCGCCGTCTGTGTAAATCGTTATAATCTTGTCATTTTCCATAAAAAAGAACTCCCGAAAAAATATTTGCAAAAATATATCACACCAGTTTTTTCTGCACAATAAGCCCGCCCTCTTTTCGCCTCAAAGCTCTGCAACGCCGTCTGTGCATTGAACAATTTTGCAAGGAACGCCTTTGTTATAAGACAAACTGCGCTCAACAGCGTTTTTCCACCGTGAAAGCGTGTTGCCGAACGTGATTTTTTCAAGATGGACGCAATCACAAAAAACTTCGACTCCAATGTAGCCGACACTCTTTCCGATGTGAAAGGCTTTCAGCGCGCTGCACTGAGAAAAAGCGCCGTCGCCCAGCTCAATAATCGAATCGCACAATTTCACTTCACAAAGCGCGGTGCAGCCTTCAAAAGCATCTTTGTCCAAACTTTTCACGCCCTCTTCGATTTCAACTCTCGAAAGCAAAGTACAGAGCCTGAACGCTTGCCTCTCAACTTTTTCAACGGACGAGGGGATTTTGACCGCCGTGAGTTTTTCTGCTTTCAAAAACGCGCCCGCCCCGATTTTCTTTAGCGTTTCAGGAAAGCTGACAAGCGAAAGATTTTTGCAATGCGCAAATGCACCAGAGCCAATTGATTCAAGAAGAGGCGGAAGCTCGATTTTTCTGAGCTCAGGGCATTGGTCAAAAGCCAAAAATCCAATTTTTCGGACGGTTTTCGGAATATCAATCGACTCAAGAAGCGAGCAATCTTTGAAAAGCCTTGGCGCAATTTCGTCCAGAGCGACAGGCAACCGCACTTTTTTTAGTGCCGTATCTTCAAAGGCGCTAACTCCAATTGTTCTCACACTGTCAGGAAGCTCCGCGCTTGTCAAAGCATCGCATGTTTCAAACGCGTAAGAGCCGATTTCTTCAAGTCCGTCAGGAAAATCGACTTTTGCAAGGTGATGACAGTGCAAAAAGGCATTCATTCCTATTTTCTTGATTTGTGAGCCGCTTTCAAATCTCACGGCCTGCACTTGGCAAAAGTAAAACGCACCATCATGGATTTCGCGCACTGTTCTGGGGATTTCCAAAAAAAGCGCAGGATTTTGGCAGTGCTTCAAGACAGTTTTGTCTTTGTTGAAGCTCAAATAGCACTTTCCGCCCGTCTGAAGCCCAAGCTCAGCCGCTTTTTCTCTGACTGCCGAAACATCGATTTTTCCGCCAACAACAACAGAGAGCAATTCGGGAAGTTTTTTTGCCCAACTTGAAACTGCGCTTTTTTTGAGATTGACTTCAATGCCGTCTCTCCAGCTTTGAAAAAACGCGATTGAGATGTATTTTTCGATTTCGATGACACAAGTGCCATAATCGGCTCTTTGGTAGCTCAAGCCCGCGTTCTCCATCGCGACTTTCACAACGGCTTTTGAAGTCGCGTCATAGACCTGGGCTTTTTTTTGTCGTTTTGCTTTTTCCTTTTCGCTTTGCATATTTCTAGATTATAGCGGACGTCAAAAAAAATCGCACTCAAAAAAAAACGCTCCTTTTTCTTTTGTAAAATCTCCCGCTGGAGTGAATTTTGCCTTTCAAACATTTGTTAAAAGCTTCGCTGGAGTGAATTTCACCTTTCAAACATTTGTTAAAAGCGTCGCTGGAGTGAATTTCGTGCTTTAAACATTTGTTTAAAGCCTCGCTGGAGTGAATTTCGCCTTTTAAACATTTGTTTAAAGCCTCGCTGGCTCGCAGTCTTAAAACGAACATTTGTTATCTTTAACACAATTGTTACATCGATGAAACGACAGTTAAAAATATGTCATCTGAATAACTTTTATCCTTTGTAATCCAAAAAAGAGCCGAGAAAACAGCGGGTTATTTACGAGAGAGGATATTTTTTGTATGATAAGACCAAATCGCATTGAAAAAACGGGAGAGTTTTTTTATGGAAAATACAAGTCAGGAGATTTTGCATTCGGATTTGGAGGAATGCAAAAATCTTATAGCGCAATGCCGAGCCGAAGTCGCAAAGCGAATTGTCGGTCAGTCAGAAATCACAGACGGCGTTTTGATGGCGCTAATCACAGGCGGACACGTTCTTCTTGAGGGTGTTCCGGGACTTGCAAAAACGCTCGCTGTAAAGACATTCGCAGAGATTTCAGGGCTTTCGTTCAAGCGTGTCCAGTTCACGCCTGATTTGCTTCCGGCAGATATTTCAGGAACGCTCATTTACGAGCAGTCAAGCGGTCAGTTCACGGTGAGAAAAGGTCCTGTTTTTGCAAATATCGTTCTTGCCGACGAAATCAACCGAGCGCCTGCAAAGGTGCAGTCAGCGCTTCTTGAGGCGATGGCGGAGGAGCAGGTTACAATCGGCGAAAAATCATACGCGCTTCCAAAGCCTTTTTTTGTGCTTGCAACACAAAACCCGATTGAGCAAGAGGGAACTTATGGGCTTCCAGAGGCGGAGCTTGACCGCTTCTTGCTGAAAGTGCATGTCCCGTACCCGACGCCTTCAGAAGAGCTCAACATCGTCAGAGCGGAAGGAAGGAGCGCGGCTTATCCTGTGAATCAGGTTTTCAGCGCAGAAAATCTTGCAAAATGTCGCGCTGTCTTGGACGCAATCGTCTGCTCAGAGAAAATCATTGAATACATCGTGTCAGTCGTTCGTGTAACGCGCCCTCTTGACGATGAGGCTGCAAACAAGAAATCTGATATTGCAAGATATATTTCTTTTGGCGCTTCTCCTCGCGCGGGCATCGCTCTTGTGCGCTGTGCAAAGGCAAAGGCGCTTTTCGCAGGTCGCTCGTTCGTGCTTCCGGAGGACGTGAAATCCGTTGCGCATTCTGTTTTGCGCCATCGTCTCGTTCTTTCTTACGAAGCGGCAGCGGACGGTGTTGACGCTGACACTCTCATTTCGCGCATTCTTTCTTTGATGCCTGTTCCGTGAGCGAGGGCGCTTGAATGGAACAGGATTACACTCAACTTTCGCGTCGTGCAAAAAGGTTGCAGCTGGCAGCCCGCACTCTTGTCAAAAGTCTTCGTCTCGGAAACTTTCATTCGATGTATTACGGGCAGGGCATTGAGTTCTGCGGTGTTCGCGATTATCTTCGCGGAGATGATGTCCGCGCCATCGACTGGAACGTTACGGCACGACTTGGAAAGCCGTATGTCAAACTTTTCAGCGAAGACCGCGAGCTTCAGATTTTTCTTGTCGTTGACCGCTCTCTTTCTATGCACACAGGAACTCTTTCTCGCACTAGGCTTGATGCCGCTGTCGAAACGGCAGAGTTGCTGACGCTCGTTGCAGAGCAATCTTCAAGTCCTGTCGGCGCGGTGCTTTTCTCAAGCGAAATCGAGTTTGCCCTTGCCCCGAAAGGCGGAAAAAACACGGTGCAGCTGATTTTATCCCGCCTCGACAATTACGAGGGGTGCAAAAAGAGAGGCTCTCATCTTGCGGCGGCTCTTCAAGGCTCTGGGAAAATTCTTCGAAAACGAGCGCTTGTTTTTGTGCTTTCGGATTTTCGCGCAGGAGGCTGGAGAAAGCCGTTCTCGTATCTTGCAGGGCGACACGACGTCATCGCTGTGCGCATAAGCGACCCGATTGACTCAGAACTTCCAGACACAGGCTCAATCCCGTTCACCGACATCGAAACGCTGAAACGCGCTATTTTTCCAACGTCGTCTGGTGTTTTCCGTCGCGCATGGCGAGATGCTGAGCGGGAGAGAATCGAAAAATGGAAAGAGGAATGTATCCGCTGCGGCGGCGTTCCGCTCGAACTTTCCACAGCAGAAGACCCTGTTCTTGTTTTGTCACGCTACTTTGCTTCGAGGGAGAGGCGATGAAGAGCATTATTCTGTTAATATCGCTTTTATTCTCTGCACTCTCAGTTTTTGCGGACACGCCTTCTCTTGAAGCAAACCAAATTGTAACGCCTCACGAGATATTTGTTGGCGACACTGTTTTTGTGCAGTACGTTTTTCGCACTCCCGTGGACATTTTTGCCGACAGCGAGAACACAGACGGAGAGTTTTCGCTTCGTTCTGATTTTCCGATTTTTGCTTCCACAGTCGAAAGCGAAAACTGCACGATAAAAAAAATCACTTTGACACACACAGGGCTTGATTACAATCTCACGATTACGTTTGTGCCTTGGAAGCCTGGTGTTTTCGCGTTCCGTGAGTTTGATATTCAAGACATTTTGTATTATTCAGGGCTGTCAAAAAGCCAGAAAAAGAAATGCACGATGAAAATCGCAGGAGTTTCTGTTCTTTCTGTCAGCGAAAAAATGCACGCCACTCTTTTGCAGCCGCCCGCCGCTCCGATTCTTGTTCCAGGCACGATTTATATCGTGTATGCGCTCATTGCAGGCGCGGTTCTTTTTCTCACGGCAATTTGTTTTATGCTTGCGCACATAAAGCAAGTCGTGAGCGCATTAAAACGCCTTCAAGTCATCATGGGCTACGGAAGGAACGCAAGAAGAGCCATAAAGAGGGCAAAAAAGCTCCTGAAAAACGAAGAGCAAAGCGATTGCGCGTTCTGCGCAGAGCTTCAGGAAATCACGAGAGCATATCTTGCGTATCGCTTTGACCGCCCATTTTCAACTTACGACACAAGCGAGCTCGAAGCGATTTTTGCCGAGATTTCGGACAAAACAAAAGTGTTCGCAAAGAAAATGCGAATAGAAGAGCTGATTGTTCTTTTCAAGCGCACAGATTACATTCGATATGCACAAGGCTCTCTCGACAGTCGCCTTTTGCCGCCGTCAAAGCATGACGCCGCTTTGTTGGACGGGGAGCGAGCGGAGTTGGCGCAAACACTTTGCAATGCGATATCGTTTCTTGAGCGGGGAGGAGAATAATGCCAAGTTTTCAAAATCCAGCGGCATTCTTGCTTTTGATTTTTGTGCCGCTTTTGTATATCGTCCGCTACTTGAAGATTTTCTCGGGGATTTCATTTCCGCTGACATTTTGCGATTGGAACGGAGAGCGATTTGAATGGCTCGGAGGCATTCACGGCATTCTTTCTGCGATTTCGGAGTTCATTCTTGCGCTTTCGTATGTTTGCGCTGTAATCGCCCTCGCCTCTCCTGTCGTCAGAAATCAAGAAAAAATCTACACCTCAAGAGGCGCTGACATTGCCTTTGTGATTGACACAAGTCCTTCAATGGCAGCAAAAGACATCGCCTCGGGCACAAGACTTGAGGCCGCAAAACAAGTCGTAAAGCAACTTGTTCAGCAAAACGCAGGAACATCGTTTGCGCTTGTTGCAATGGCAAGCGAAGCGGCTGTCGTCGTGCCGCCGACAACTGACCACAACGCATTTTTGCAGCGCCTTGAGCAGCTCTCGCCAGGCGAGATGGGAGACGGAAGCGCAATCGGAACAGGATTGACGACAGCTGTTTATCACCTCATTTCTTCATCAGCGCCCAAAAAGTGCATTGTTCTTGTGACAGACGGAGAGAACAATGCAGGCGAAATCCACCCGAACACAGCGGCGCGTCTTGCCCGCGACAACGGGATTTCGCTTTATGTTCTCGGACTCGGCACTCGCGGAATGGTCAGCCTTGAATACGTCGACAAAAAGACTGGACGCGTAGTTTCGGGCTATCTTGACAGCGCATTTGACACAGAGCAACTTCGCGAAATCGCATACAACGCTGGCGGAAGCTATTTTAGCGTTGAGAACATGGGCGAGTTCTCGTCGATTGTCGCCGCAATCGCAAAAGAGCAGATTTTTGCTCAAAGCTATCACATAAAATCATCGGATTCACATTTTAGCCCTGCGTTCTTGCTCTCAGCACTCATTCTTTCCGCTCTTGCGTGGATTTTGAGACGCCTTTACCTAAAGGAGCTTTTATGAACATTGAAATCTCTAGACCATTCGCATTCTATGCGCTTCTTATATTGGTTCCGTCCTCGATTTACACGATTTTCAGGTATGTCAAACTGCTAAAATCACTGAAAAACAATTTCGGAGACGCCCAAAAAGAAGAGATGAAAATCTCGGATATCCAAACACGCTCTTTCAGGCGATTAAGAAGAACGCTCCTTTTGCGGGAAGCCTTCCGCGCATTTTCGTGGATTTGCCTTTCGCTTGCATTTGCGGGAATCTCGTGGGGAAGCCAGGCCGTTCCAGTGCCAAAAACAGGAGAAGCAGTCTCGCTCGTCTTCGACATCTCGTACAGCATGCTCGCAAAAGACGCACCAGGCGGAACGACTCGCCTTTGCGCCGCAACCGCATACGCAAACGAGCTCCTTGAGCGAATGGAGGGAACAAGCGTCAGCGTTGTCCTTGCAAAAGGAGACGGAATACTCGCAGTCCCGCTCACAGAAGACAGCGCAAGCATAAAACCTTTGCTGAACACGCTTTCCCCAAAACTGATGAGCGCAGTCGGAACAAGCATCGGAAAGGGCATCGAAGAGGCAATCCGCTCATTCCCGTCGCAGTCTTCAAGAGAAGCGTCAATTTGGGTTTTCACCGACGGCGAAGAAACAGACAGCCGTCTCAGCGCCTCCCTTGCCGAAGCGCTAAAATACGGGATTTCGGTTATCATAATCGGGTTCGGAAGCGAGCGCGAAAGCGAAGTGTATGCAGGAGATGAGACGACAATCATAAAAACAGCGCTAAGAGCCGCAAAAATCCGCGACACAATAAAAACCGTGCAGGCGAAAAAGGGCGGCATAAAAAGAGCGAAAGGCGTAAAAACAGCATCTCTTGATTTTGTTGACGCCTCAGAACTCGGCTCGGCTCTCAAAATCCTTTCAAGCATTTCAGCGCTCTCGCAAAAAAACGACCGCCAGCACGTTTCTTACGAAGTCCAGCCAATTCAGCGAGAAGGGCTTTTCACCGCTCTTGCGATTATGTTTTTTCTCTTGTCGTTCATAATCGGCGAGGCTGATTTCTCAATGTTCCGAAAAAAAAGAGCGCTAAAAGCGAGCGCGGCCGTTCTTCTTTGCGTTTCGCTTTCATCGTGCTCAGCCGCGTTTGAAGAATCAAAGTCAATACTTGAGGGAACGTGGAATTATCACCAGAAAAAATACAGGCAGGCAACAGCCGATTTCCTTCGTGCCGCCGAAAGCGCAGAAGCATCTCAGAACGATTTTCTTCGTGAATACGCGCTTTACAACCTTGCTTCCACATATCTGATACAAAACGAAGCAGAAGCCGCTTCTTCAAAGTTCGTTCTCGTTGCGCCCGACGCTTCCCCGTCAGTCAGGTTTTCAGCGCTTTACAATCTTGGAATAATATCGCACAGAAAAGGCGATTACACAGCAGCCGCCGACTATTTCAAGCAGTCCCTATTGATAGACAGCACAAACATAAACGCAAAAATAAATCTTGAACTCTCATTGCAGCAGCGCGAAGAATCCCAAGCGCGAAACGGAGAACAACAACTGCTCCCAGTCGCACAAAACGAAAGCGCAAGCACCGTTGAGGACGCAGTATTTTCAGTTATTCAGGAGAACGATAAAAAACAATGGAAAAATCAAGAAAACCAATCTTCATCCAATTCGGAAAACGACTATTAACACTCGCCTTTCTTGTCATGAGCGCAAAACTCTTCGCTCTTGAAGTCATTCCGCAAAACGAAAGCGCAATAGTCGGAAACCAGACAATCTACATTCTGGATTTGCCGGACACAGACCCTTCCTCAGTAGAGTTCTCAACGCCAGAACTCAGCGAAGAGGCGTCGATTGCGCTTTCCAAAAAAAGCCCGTACTTGTATGAAAACGGCACGACAGGAACAAGAATCGAGTTTTACGTCTTGTTTTTTCAGGACGGATATTTCCAGCTTCCGAACCTCCAAGTCAAAATCGATGACCTGAAGTATTCGATTCCGTTCCAGCCGCTCCAAGTTTTCCAAAATCCCGCAACAATCCAGCCAGAGCTTTTCTGCGAGTTCACAAAAGGAGTCGAGGGCGACTTCACAGCGACAGAAGGAAAGGCGATTGAGTTCACAGTCTTTGCGCGCTTCTTTCATCAAGTCGTCTCATACTCATACGACATTCCCGAAAACGCCCTTTTTCGCGAACTCGAAACATACCCGTCCGTAAAAGCAAACAGCGCCAAGCGGGAGTTTTCCTCAAACAAAGTCGCCCTTGCCCGCTTTGAGTGGATTCCGCTCGTTTCAGGCGAGACAAAGCTCCCTGCCGTAAAACTTTCGTTCACAACATACTCAGGCGCAAAAGCCGAACTCTCGCTCGACGCCTCAAAGACAATCTTCGTCAAAAAATCAGAGCAAAAAACCGAGAGCGCAAGCAAAAAAGAAGAAACAGACAGCCTTTTTGCATACGCCTTCACGCCAACAGGCGACGAGGACGAAGAAAGCGAAATTGCAGAGCCGGTCAGCACCGAAATCCGCGTTCTCTCGCGCCTTCGCGACAAAGAAAGGCGAAGCCTCCCGTTTAGCAACACGCGGAACGTCCGACGCCAAGTTGAAAGCGCGATGGGACTCGTTCCGGGCGAGGACGAGCCATATATCGCAGTCCCGCTCATGCTTTGGATTTTTGCTCTGCTGACGCTTTTTCTCGCAGTCCTCTTCTTGCGCAAAAAGCGGAACGCGCACGCCTTCTCACTCTTTTTCGCCCTCGTCGCCCTCATCGCGTTCGCAGTCGTCTTCACGGCGCGCCAAATCGTGCCGTACGGCGTTTTCAAGGGCGGCGAAGTCTATCCGATTCCAGAAAAAAGCTCGAAAACGTCATTCTACATTCACGGCGGAAACCGCGTCCGCATCATGGAGCGCACGCCCGGCTGGCTTTACATCGCGTTCAACAACGTCGAAGGCTGGGTTCCCGTCGAGATGGTCGAGCCGATAAAATCAACGGTGTTTGAAATCGAAAAATGACCGTTTTCCGCTCTTTCTTAAATAGGACTGAAAGAAAACAGTTGTTTTTTGCTTTTTCTACGTAGAATTGACGGATTTTGACTGATTTTGCTCATTTCGCACGTAGAAATGACGGACTTTGACTGATTTTGCTCATTTCTACGTAGAAATAACTGACTTCGCCTGTTTTCTGCCAATTCTACGAAAAAATGGGGAAAAAACAAGAAAAGTCGCTCTATTCTATTTTGAGACGGCAAGAGAAAAAGGCGATGAAGAAAAATCTTGTTGAAAAACAAAGGCATTTCTGCAATAATTGCGCTTTGGAGGGACAAATGGACTTTGCTAGTATTTTGAATCAATGGGACGATATGGAGAGAGCCGAAGCGAACAAGGGGCGGGCAAAAAAAGGAGACCCGCAAGTTTCGCACAAGAAGGCGAACGCTCCGACGAAGGAAGAAAAGGAGCTTTTGAGGCAGGGCTATTCGCTTGAGAGGGAGATGAAAAAAGATGCCGAAAAAAAGATAAATCCTATGGAAGCATGGCTGAGGCAGCACGACACGGTTGACAAGGACGCTCTTGCCGATGAATATTCCGAGAGCATGAAGATGAGAAGCCGCACTTATATCCGCGAGATGCAGGTTGAGGCGAGAATTGACTTGCACGGGCTTTCACGTGATGAGGCTTGGGCGCGTCTCAATGCTTTCGTGGGCGACTGTCAGGCGCGCGGGCTTCGAAAAATCCTCATCATTCACGGAAAAGGCTCGCACTCGCGCGGCTCTGACCCTGTTTTGGGCCCGATGGTGAAATCTTTTATCGAGCAGGACGCGCGTCTCGGCTCTTCGGGACACCCCGACAGATACATGGGCGGAACTGGCGCGACTTGGGTTATGATTCGCGAGAAATAAACAAAAAATATTTGCTTTTTGTGTGCGATTGCAATATTTTAAAGATGTCGCTGTAACATTTTTTTTGGGAATGAATTTTCTTTTTGATTGAAAAGGAGAATAGATTTGGAATCTACGAATTATTACGAAATTTTGGGCGTGTCAAAAGACGCAACGCAGGACGAAATCAAAAAAGCATACAGAACACAGGCGTTCAAGTATCACCCAGACAGAAATGCTGGAAACGCCGAAGCTGAAGATATGTTCAAGAAGATAAATGCCGCCTACTCTGTTTTGAGCGACGAGGCAAAGCGCGCAGAATACGACCGCTACGGCTCTGATTATGATTCTTCTTATCGCGCACGGCAAAGCGCTTATGATTGGGCTTCTCAGTCAGGCGAGGATTATTCTGACCCGTTCGCGCAGTGGGCAAGAAGCGAGGGCAGCACAAGATACAACTCTTCAAACGGCTATCATTATTACACTTGGAATCCGCATTTTTCGGGCGCAAAGCCGTCTAAATCAGGCTCTGTTCTTTCGATTCTGCTTTATTTTTTGATGACGATTATGGGCTTGAATCTCATTGGAACAATTTTGCTTTCTCCAATCGGGCTTTTTATGATGATTGGAGGAATCTCCGGAATTAGGAGAAGCTTCAAGTCGCTGTTCTCGCGCTCAAGCAACACGAGCAGCAATTCTTCAACGACTTGGTTCTTCTGGTAAAAGCGCAAAAGTTTATCAAGGCAAAAAAAAGAAACCCGTTTTTAAGCAGTTCTGCGGCGGGTTCTTTTTTTTGGGATTTTGATAAAAATAGGCTGGGCTTGTTTATCGCTCGCGGAAAATGATTCGTCCGCGGTTCAAATCATACGGAGACAAAGCAACTTTTACGCTGTCGCCCGGGACAATTTTGATATAATGCTTTCGCATTTTTCCAGAAAGCTGAGCCAAAATAACATGCTTATTTTGCAACTCAACACGGAACATTGTATTAGGCAATGCCTCTTTTACAACGCCCTCGACCTCAATCGCTTCTTCCTTAGCCACGATTCCTCCAATAAAAAAACAAATTCAATAAAAAAGTCGTCGTCTTTTGACGATATTAGTATGAATAAAACTTACGATATTGTCAACGGGAGTTTAATTGATGACTAAAGAATTTATCGAACAGCAAAAACAAAAACTTATTGAGCAGCGCAGTATGCTCTTGGCTTCTCTTTCTGCTCAAAGTGAAGATATGAGAAAACTGACTGGTACTGCTGAATCTGGCGACGAGGTGGATATTGCTTCAGACGCAATTGACCGCACACTGCTCGATTCTATCGGTCAGCAGGACGCTTTGCGCCTGACTCTCATCAACAATGCGCTCGAAAGCATTGACCGCGGTACTTATGGAAAATGCTTGATGTGCGGAAAAGATATTCCAGAAGCACGTCTTGAGTCTATTCCTTACGCTGACCTTTGCATTGAATGTAAGGCAAAAGAAGAGAGACGAAACCGCTAGTTGATTTTTTGAAACTTTATCGCGTTGGGTTCAAGGTAAGCAATTTCCGTGTATCCAGCGCGTTTTATATAGGAAAGCGCATCTGCATAGCCAAAATCAAGGTTTGAGGCATTATGTGCGTCTGCGCTATACGTCACAGGCACATTCATCTCGCTCAAAAGTGAGAGAAAATATGGCGACGGATAAGGTGAGTCCATATAACCGCGAGCCATTCCTCCAATGTTCACTTCTGCTATGACGCCAGCTTTTTTTATTGCTTTTGCAGTCAAGAAAAGCTCTTCTTTGTATTCAGTCGAATCTTCATCAAAAAGTTCAAGCGCTTTATTAGGCTTTCGAATAAGGTCTGCGTGTGCGATTATGTCAAAATCACCTTTCTCAAGCATTTTGCGCTCGGCTTCAAAATATGAGTGAACGAGCTCGCGCTTATTTGAGCCAAAAACAGTTTCAAGCCCTTTTTTCACATTCTCGACTGCATCATCAACAGCAAAGCAGCCGTTTTCGTTCATCACAAAATGAACCGCGCCTATCAAATAATCAGGGCTAAATGGCGCATAATCGTCTTTTTTGCTCGGTTTGCACAAGCCACAAATATAATCCGCCTCAAAACCAAGCATTATCTTGATTTTGTCCGCATAAGCGTTTTGCAATCTGCGAATTTCTTCGACATATGCACTGTGATTTCGTGCAGGCAAATGCCAGCAATCAGAGAAATTGCACATGCTGTGAGATGAGAAGCCAAGTATCGAAAAATCTTTTTCGATTGCGCTTAAAACCATCTCTTCAGCCGTGTTTTTTCCATCGCAAAAAATTGAATGTGTGTGATAATTTGTTTTAATCATAAATCATTCCGCCTCCAGCAGAACGAACCTCGTCGAGAACCGTTATCCATTTTTCAAGAAGTTCACGCACTCGGTTTTTGCTGAACGGTTTTACAAGAACATCGTCCATTCCTATTTTCTTGTAGTTTTCAAAATCCGCAGTATCAGAGTTTGCAGTGCAAGCAATTATAATCCCACGCCAACCATTTCCGCGAAGTTCTTTCGCAGCGTCAGCGCCGTCCTTTTCGGGCATTTGAATATCCATAAAAATGATTTTTATATCAGGATTGTCTGTTGCAGTTTGAACCGCTTTTACGCCATCTTCTGCCAAAAATGTTTCTGCACCAAATTTCTTCAAAAAGGCGTCCAAAATCTTTCTGTTCACAGGGTGGTCTTCGGCGATTAGGATTTTCAAACCAGAAGCAAGAGATTCATCACTTGAAACAATCGGAGAAATTGGCTCTACAGGCAAAAGGTCAAGAGGCTCCAAAAGCGAATCAACTATCTTTCGCCCAAGGTCTTCCCGCTTCACAGGCTTTCGGATATAGTCATTGAACCATCCCAGCGATTTCATCTTTGCATCGCGGCTCAACTGACCTTCTGGAAGCATAAGATAAAGCGCAGAGCCGTTTATCTTAGTGTCGTGATTTATAATTGCTGCAAGACGCCAACCGTCCATGACAGGCATCAGCAAATCAATTAAAACAACATCGAACGCACGATTTTCAGCCACTCTAGAGCGCATAAGTTCAAGAGCCTTTTCACCAGAATACGCTATTTCGATTTCGCAATTTCCGAACGACAAGAACTTTTTTGCAATGCTTGAAGCAGAAAGGGCGCTGTCATCAACAATAAGAATACGCTTGTTCTCTGGAATACGCCGCTTTTCAGAAGAAAACGAAGACGCGCCTGCAGAATAATACGGAAGCAAGAAATGGAAATCAGCACCAACTCCACCATTTTCGGTGTTTTCTTTCACTTCTATGCAGCCACTCATCGCTTCAACAAGGCTTTTGCAAATTGAAAGCCCTAATCCTGTGCCACCGTATTTTCTTGAAATAGATGCGTCAACTTGATAGTAATCAGTGAAAATTGACTCGCGTTTGTCAGGAGCAACACCAATTCCTGAATCGCAAACATGAAAATCAAGGAACTCAGCGCCAGTTTTTTCGTCTTTCGTCATTTTCAAAGACGCTTTCACATAGCCCTCTTGAGTGAACTTCACTGCGTTTTTCAAAAGATTAAGCAAAATCTGTTGAACGCGAACAGGGTCTCCCAAAACAAACTCAGGAACACCAAAGGAGATGTCAGTTACAAGCTCTAACGATTTTGAAGCAGCGTCAATGCTCACCAAATCGGCAGTTTGCTCCGTGAGTTCGGCAGGGTCAAAAGGGATTTTCTCAAGTTTGAACTCAGAAGAGCGGATTTTTGAAAAATCAAGAACATCATTAGCAAGCGACAAAAGAACATTCGCACTAAATTTTATCTGATGAAGATATTCATTTTGCTCTTGAGTCAACTGTGTTTCAAGAAGAAGTTCCGAAGCGCCAATTATCGTTTGAATTGGCGTTCGGATTTCGTGAAGAGTATTTGCAAGGAAACGGCTTCCAGGTTCGTTTTCGCTCATATTTTAGTTTGCGCTCGGATGGAGCAATTCCATTGCCTTGTTTACGATTACAGCAGGTTTTTGAGGCTTCACAAGATAACTTCCAGCGCCCATCGAAAGCGCCGAAACAACAGATTCCTTTTGAACAACTTGCGAATAAATTATGACAGGCGTTGTCGAGTTTCCCTCGCAGTCTTCGCGAAGATGCTTCAAAGCCTCAAAACCAGTCATTCCTGGCATAAGAATATCAAGAATCACCAAATCAAAAGGCTTCGTTTTTGCGCTCTTCAAGAACGACTCGCCGTTTTCAAACGTTATACATTCAGCATTTATTGCAACAAAAGTCGCATAAAGCAATTTTCTTACAAGCGGGTCATCATCAACAACAGCAATACGAAGAACACTTCCCGTAGAATTGTCGTCTGCGTTTTCAGAATAGAATTGCGTGTGAACAGAGCCTTCCTCAGAATTGTCAGCAGTAAGGATTTTCGCTGAAATCAAATCAGTAACGCTTTCAGAAGAAGATTCCTCAACAAGCGATGGCGCAATCTTTGACAAATCCTTGCATACCTCAAAATCAGAATATTGCTTGTGACCGCGGATAAGAGATTTTACGAACGGGTCAAACGAAAGTATTTTCACACCGCGCTTGTCGATTCGAGGCTCGCTGATAATCGCGTCAAAAACAATTTCAAGATTAACGCCATCAACAAAAGAGAACTCCACATCAGAGAACATCACAATGACTTTCGGGCGCATAAGATTATTCTTCGTGATAATCTCTGCAATTTTGTATTTCAAAAGCGAAAGTTTTTCACGATTCAACCCCTGCGCAATCTCAATAAATATGATATTATTATTAACGTGAACATCGACAATTGAATGAGTATCATCAAGAGTGAACTCTGCTTTCAAAATTTTGCCAATTGTTTCAAAGAAAATATCGAACTTTATTGGCTTTGTAAAATATTTGATAACACCGTATTCCGTGAGAGCGCGAACCTTTTCACGCTGAATCTCAGGGCCTGCGATAATCACAGGAGTACGCGCAGAGTTTGGCTCAGTCTTCTTTTTCTTGAAGAAATCGCCCAAATCCGCAAACTCTTCAAGGGACTCAATATCGATAATCACAAGGTCTGGAAGACTCGATACAAGTTTTGGGAAAGCATCGCGACGCTCTGCGGTTTCAACTTCGATGCCTTCGGACTTCAATTTGTCGCGGAGGAACTCATGAAAAAGCGGGGACGCATTTATAATTAGGACTTGTTTCATAAGATAAATATTAGCCTAAAGACGCCAGATTTTCAAGGAAAACAATTTTTTAAGGAGTTTTTTTTATGGATTCAACAAAAAAAGCAGTTGTTTTTTTGTCAGAAGGCTTCGAGGAAGTCGAAGCGCTCACGCCTGTCGATTACTTGAGACGAGCGGGCTGCACGGTCATCACGGTCGCAGTTCCGCCTGCAAAAACGGTAAATCACCCATGCTCTATTGACGACATGCCAAGCTACGGGCACATCGTTGTTTCGTCGCACTGCATACCTGTCATCGCAGACAAGACGATTGACGAGTTTCTCGCCGACGAAAAAGAACTTGCAGACCTCGTTTTCCTTCCTGGCGGAATGCCAGGTTCAACAAACCTTGCAGCATCAAAAGAAGTTTGCGATTACGTTTTGAAGATGAACGAAAAGGGAAAAATCGTTAGCGCAATTTGCGCCGCTCCTGTCGTCGTTCTTGGAAAACTCGGGCTTCTCAAAGGGAAAAAATACACCTGCTACACGGGAATGGAAAACGACGCGCAAAAGTTCTGCGGAGAGAACTACAAGGCGCTTTTTGAAGGCTCTTTGCACACAGGAGATGTTCCTGCCGTAAAAAGCGGCAACATCATCACAGGAAAAGGAGCGGGCGCGGCGGCTCACTTTGCCCTTTCGCTCGTCGAAGCCCTATTCGGAGAAGACGCGAAGAAAAAACTCCACGAGAGAGTCTGCCAGTTCTGATTCCGAAACCGGAATTGCTCAAAACACGTTGCAGCAGTCAATTCCGAAACTGGAATTGGCAAAAACATGCTTGCAATGAGCAATTCCGAAATCATAATTCGCCAAAACAGGCTCGCGTGACCAATTCCGAAATCATAATTCACCAAAACATGCCTGCGTCAGGCAATTATGAAATCATAATTAGCCAAAACATGCCTGCGTCAGTCAATTATGAAATCATAATTCGTCAAAACATGCTTGCGTCAGACAATTATGAAATCATAATTAGCAAAAACACGGCTCGCGTGGACAATTATGAAATCATAATTAGCCAAAACATGCCTGCGTCAGTCAATTATGAAATCATAATTCACAAAAACACGGCTTTCCTCGTCAGAACGAAGGCGTGGGAACGACGTAATCCGATGTGTTTATCTTTTTGATGAAAAAATCAATATTGCTGTCAATGAAAAGAGCGCTGTAAATCGTGATGATGAGGGCAAAAACGATGCAGAACGCGATTTTCAGCGCAGGGGAAAGCAACGCGAGGAAGATGAAAAACGAGAGCATCAAAATCACCATCAAAACGCCAGAGACGACCCAGCGTTTCAGCGATATTGGGTTCGGAACGGATGTGTTTTTCATTGCGTCAATCTTTTTTAAGACACTTGCAATCGTGCTGTCTGTTTCGAGGGCAGGAGTGCAAAGAGGGAAGGCTGCAAGGTGCTCGGCTCTTGTCAAAAGGCGCACTTGGCTTCGGCACTGCGGGCAAGAAAGCAAGTGAAGCGAAAGGTGCAGAGGCAGTCTTGAGTCTTTGTCGAGCATGAGATATTCGTCCATTATTTTTTCGCATTTTATATTTTTCATACTAACTCCTTGAGTTTCTCTTTCAGAATCTTCTTTGCACGGAAGATATGCGATTTTATCGTATTTTCCGGAAATCCTGTGATTTCGCTGATTTGGGAATACTGAATGTCATGAAAAAAATACAAATCAAGGCAAACAGCATATTTTTCTTCAAGCGATGAGATTGCTTCTCGTACCGCTTCTTTTGTGATTCGTCGGATTTCATTTTCTTCGGGCGTGAAGCCGGGAGAAGCGATTTCCGTGTCTTCTGAAAGCGAAAGGTAAGTCTTTCGTCTTTGCACGGAGTTCACGGCGATGTTGTAGGCAAGGCGGGTGAGCCACGTTGAAAACATGCTCTCTCCGCGGAAGGTGTCAAGTTTTGTGTAAACACGCAAAAAAACTTCTTGCACAAAATCGTCGATATCTGCTTCTTCTCGAAAAAAGCCTTTTGCAAGAGCAGTGATTTTTGTTTTGTAAAGGCTCATCAATTTTGAAAACGAGGCTTCATCGCCTGCAATCGCTGATTTTACGAGCGAAAAATCGCGTCTTTGAGTAATTATTCGTTCGATGCTTCTGAGCGACGGCGGAAGAGCCTTGTCCATTACTTTGTTTTTTCAATAAGTTTGCAGAAAACAAGAAGCCCTATTCCAATCGCTGTTGGGATTAAGCCTCCGAGCAGTGTGTAGGAAAGCCCGTCAAGAAGCGCAAAGAGTATTGAAAGCATCAGTCCGACGCAAACGAGCAGAAGTCCTGCAAGAAGCGCGAACATTTTGATGTTCAGTTCGCGAGGTGCATACGTTCCTTTTTGAATTTGCAATTTTACTTCGTGATGCCGCCACAAAAGGTAAAAGAACACAACGATTCCGCCAATCACAATTCCGACAATCGGAATTACCGCGACAACAACTTGCGCCGCTGGCGATGTCATTGCTGTATTCATAAAAAAGCCTCCACTTTATTTCTCTTTGCCTTTTAGACACGAAGAAGTCATTTTGGTTGCACTTAATTCAAGAAAAGATATTCGCTGAAATATATCGCGCTGAACTTTCCCATCACAAGCATATTGTTTATTTCGTCGAGCAGCTCTTTTTTGATTGCATTTTCGCCCGCTCTCAAAAGCTCAGCCTTTGTTTTTGTTTTGAAATAAGACGTGATTAGGATTTTTATAGCGCGGCTCTTCTCGTTGATTTCTTCGAGGAACGCCACGTCGTCTTGTTTGTACGGAAACCACGGCTCAAGGATTAAAACGCTGTTTTCATCCGCTGTTTGAAGTCGCATTTGACCAAGGTCTGTGTATGAGGCATATTTGCTCGTTTCTTTTTCGTTCGGAGCGGGGTCGGCTCTTCGCAAGCCTGAGGCAAGAGTCGCCTTTTTTGTTGCGAACGCCGCCGCCGTGATGAAGATAATCGAAACGACGATTAGGCAAGCGACAGCCAAAAGAATTTTTGGCAACACGACAAAAAAGCGAGATTCTGAGACAGATGAGCCTCTTTCAAAATCTTGTCCAAAATCGTCTTTGTATGAAGGCGTATAAAACTTTTTCATAATTCCTCCGTTTTTCAGTCCACTCGGTATTTTTCAAGGAGCGCTTTCGCTTTTTCTCCGCCAGAGCCAATCCGCGCCTGAAGATGAACGCCGTCCTCAAGCCATTCTTCCTCTGTGATGTAGCCGCTTTGCCGAACGAGCGCGATAAGGCTTTGCTCTTCCATCGGCACGACATAAGACGAGATTTCACCAGAAAGGCGCGAGACGATTTCGCTCACCAGAGCAGGAAGCGTGCTTTTGTCTTTGGCGCTGATTTTAAGCGCGTGCGGAAACTTTTCGTCAAGGCGCGAATAGAGAACGTCGTCAGCGTTGAGTCTGTCCATCTTGTTGAGGATAATGATTTTTTCGTTCTCGCCCGCTCCTATTTCGTTGAGAACACGAATAACCGTGTCGTATTGCATTTCGGCGTTTTCATCGCTCGCGTCAATCACGAGCAGAAGCAAATCTGCGCGAACAGCTTCTTCGAGAGTGGATTTGAACGCATTGACGAGGTTATGCGGAAGGTTTGAGATAAAGCCGACAGTGTCCGTGACAAGAATATCGCGTCCGTTTTTGACACAAAGTTTTCTCGTCGTCGGGTCAAGGGTGGCAAAGAGCTTGTTTTCAACAAGAACATCAGCATCTGTCAGAGCGTTAAGCAAGCTGGACTTGCCCGCATTCGTGTAGCCGACAAGCGCGCAAGACGGCTCTTTTCGCCGTTCGCGCTGTTTTCGTTGTGTCGCGCGCTCTTTTACGACTTTGGCAAGTTCTTTTTTCACCGCTTCGATCTTCGTTTCGACTTGGCGGCGGTCAAGCTCAAGCTGCGTTTCGCCAGAGCCTTTCGAGCCATAGCTTCCGCCGCGCTGACGAGCCATATCGCCATAGGAATGAGCAAGGCGCGGGAGCGAATATTGCAATTTTGCAAGCTCAACTTGAAGGCTCGCCTCTTTTGTGCGGGCGCGAGAATCGAAAATGCGCAAAATCACTTCCTGACGGTCAAAGCACGGAATGCCCGAAAGTTTTTCCCAGTTCCGCTGCTTTGTCGGGTCAATCTCAAAGTCAAAAATGATACAGTCCGCTTCGATGTTCTTCGCATGGGCGCTGATTTCGCTCGCTTTCCCGCTTCCAAGCCCGTAAGCAGGCGTCACCTCAAGACGCGAAAGCACCATCGTGTCCGCGATTTTCATGCCGAGCGTCTTCACGAGTCCCTGCAGCTCCCGCGGGATTCCGTCCTCGCCCTTTTTTGCAGGAGGAGCGATAAGCAATGCACGCGCTTTTTTTTCGTTCTCTTCTTCGATTTCAATCATTCGTTTCCCTCGCGCCTATCCTACAATATTTCGCTTTTTCTTGCAAATGCGACATATTTCAAGTCAAAATGTTCACGAAAACATCATAAGATTCTAATTTTATGGCAAGAACATTCATGAAAATGCTCAAAGCATTGTTCATTCAGAGTCAAAACATCACAGTTTTCACTCTGAATATTGACCATTATAGTTGTAGCGTTGATATTTTAAGTCAAAGCGTGAGAGTTTATAAACAAAAACTTCACAACTATGAGTGAATCATACAATTTTTCATTCATATTTTGACAGATATACAGCAAAAACATCACCAAAACAGTGAAAACCATCATGCTTTTGATGTTTTTCTTGAACGTTTTAGCACTTATTTTCGAAGATATTTTTTCGGGTGCGAAAACAAGAGCCAAACGCCGAAAATAAAAGAGCAACAAAGGTAAAATAAATGTCGTCTTTGCAGAAAATCGCTGTCAGTTTGCTTTTCACAATTCTTGTGTCCGCCGTATTTTTCGCGACGGCATTAACTGACGTGTGCTCTTTTTTGGAAACAAAGTTTTATCAGCCTGCCGTCATTTCCTCATACTTGAAAAAAACAGCCGAAGACGCCTCTCTGCTTGATTCTTACCTCAAGAGCGAAAAAGAGCGCTTTTCGGAGTACGCTCTGAACTCTTTTGTTGAGTCTTTCTTGCAAAAAACACCTTCTGACATCGACACGCAGATGAGAACGAAAGTCACAGGCGACCTTTTCATGAGCACGACAGGGCTTCTCGGTCTTCGTTTCATCGACGCAAACGCGCGCTATGTGCATTTTTCCTCGTTCTCAAACGATATTATCTCAAAGACCGAAAGGAGCGTCGAATACAAAAACTACGGCGATATTTCAGGCGAAATCGCGTTTGCCCGAATCAGCCCAGAGGACACAGGAATTGCGCCAAGAACAATCGAGGAGCTTTCTGAGCGTGTCAAAATTGTTTTTGACTCATCGAACGAAAACTCAAGCCGGATAATCTTCAGCGTTCCCTATTATGATTCGCTTTCAGTTTTTCGTGGCTTTCTTTCTTTTTATGTTTCCGCACAAGATTTTCCGCGCTATCTCGTCTCTCTTGGAAAATCATCGATAGACACTCAAACAGCCCTCATAAACTGCCGTGATGAAAAAGAAACGGCAGGCTTTTTGTTCAACTTGCCGCCTCTTTCCTCAGACGCAAACAAGGCTTTGCGCATTTTGTTGTCAAAGGGCGCTGGCGAAAAATGGAAAAACAGCGCTGAAGACGTTAGCATTTTGAATGAGTCAGAAAACGGCGAAAATTGGGCGCTTTTCACATCAACTTCCCTCTCAGGCGAAAAAATCGGATGGCTTTTGAAGACAAGCGCCTTCGCGGTCAGCCAAAATCTTCGCATATTTTTCTATGCCTGCGCTGTCTCGGTGCTTTTTCTCACTTTCTTTCTTTTGTGCTGCATTTTCTTTCGCGACAAAATGCAAACGGTGAGAAAAAGAATCCGTCGCTTTCAGTTCAAAATCATAGCCGATTATCTTGAGAAAAAAGAAAGTGTCGACTGGCAGACAATCGCCGACAGCATTCAAATCAGCAAAACTCAATTTTCCGCGCAAATAAAGGAATCTTTGGGACACACAGGAAAGAAAAAAGAAAAGGAAATCGACGCTCTTCTTGAAAGGAGCTGGAGCGATATTCTTGGCGTTCTCGGCGCAAAAGAGCAAAAGAGAGGCGGCACATCGTTCTCGCTTGAGCAGCTGAAAAAGATGCTTGAGGAAGTTTTGAGCAATCATCGTCCAAGCGTGCAAGTCGTTTCCGCAAGCGAGCGCACAACTGAGGCTCTTCCAGAAAGCAAGATAAAAGAAGATGCGGGCGAGATTGAGGAGATTGAAGAAATCGAGGAAGCCGAAGAAATCGAGGAGATAGAAGACGCGGAGGCGATAGAAGAAATCGAAGAAGCTCAAAGCGTTGATGAAATCGAGGCTGTCGAGGAAATCGGCGATGTTGAAGAAATCGAAGAGGTCGAAGAACTTGAAGAGATTGGAGACCCAAACGAAGAGCTTCCAGAGCATTTGCGACCAAAGCCACAAGAAGAGTTCAAAGCCGTTCCTCTTTCTCAAGATATTGGGCGCATTGAAAAACTTCTTCACGATGGAAATGCAGAAAGCAGCGAAGAAATCTCAAAAACAAAAGAGATAGAAGTAGCCGAGGAAGTCCCTGCAGAAGTGGAGGAAGCCGCCGAAAGCGTTATTGAAGACACTGGGGACAGCGAAGACGATGACGAAATCGTCACAAGCGAGTTTGAAGACGAGTTCGATGAAGTAACGGCAGATGCTCGAGAGGAAGAAAAAAGAGAGGACGAAAAGCGCAGTGAAGAAGTCGAGTGGGATTCAACGCAGTTCGTTTATGAAAAACCAGACTTCTCTTTTTTGGATTCAAATGCCGAAAGCGATGAGAATGATGAAGACGACGACAATTCAGAAGCGGAGATTGAAATTGTTGAGAACGAAAGCACATCATTCTCGCTTTTCAAGAATGTTCTTGAATGCGAAGGCGAACTCTTCGGCGAAGACGAGAGCGAACATGAAAAAAGCGTGATTGTGGAAAAAGATGGCGTGTTTGTTGTAGCGCCAGATTTGGAAACTGGAATAGAAAAAAATCAAGGGCTTGCAGAACTTGTAGATTCGGTAAGCCATATCGGAGGCACAAAATGAAGCATTTTGCAGAACTTACGGTTCGCTCTTACGAGTGCGATTCTTACGGACATGTGAATAACGCAGTTTATTTGCATTATCTTGAGTTTGCCAGAATGGAGTTCTTGAAGCAAATCGGCTTTGATTACAAAGGTCTTGTTGCAGATGGTTATTTTTTATATGTTTCGCACATCGACATTCGCTACAAGGAATCAGCAGTTCTTGACGACAAATTGATTATCGAAGTTGAGTCTGTGAAGTTTGGAGCGGTTTCTGGAACATTCCATCAGATTATCAGAAAAGAAGACGGTTCTGTCAGCGCGGAAGCCGATGTGACTTGGGCAAGTGTGGACAGCCGAACACATCGCCCGACGCGAATCCCTGCGAAATACATTGTGGACGGCTTGAAACCTGATAAGGAATAATTAAGCTATTATATGCACAAAAAAACCGAAGCTTAAAACGGCTTCGGCTTTTTTTATTGTTTTCGATTATTGCTTTACTGCAAATAACTCTTCATCAGCTGAACAAACGTATAAATCTTTTTGTAGACTTCAACGCCCAAATCCTTTATAGGATGCTCAGAGGAGCGCTCAAGTTCCTTCCAGTTGATAATCAATTCTCCGTGAGGCTTAGCGTAATCCTCAAGAAGAGCCTTCGTGTTCTTTGCAACAACAACCAAATCCTGTGACGCTTCCTTCATGTAAGAGCGTGCAAGGTCATTGACATCGCGAACTTTCGTTTTGATGATATTCGCAGATTCGTGGTCATGTCCGACGCGAGGCATAAGCGTCTTGATTTTTGCGCCAATCGAGCCGTCGTCTGCAAGACTCTGGTCAAGTTCAGTGATTTTGTCGGAGATTTCCAAAAGCCCATGATAAGCGTTTGACATTTCCGTTGAAAGAGAGTTTGAAACCCACTGACCGCGAATCAAAACAAGGTCGCAATATTCGCGAACATCCTTTTTGACATAATCAACAAGGAAAGCCTTGAGATAACTAAGCGGAGCGCAATACTGGAACGAGCCAACATTCTTTCGCTCAATATTAGCGCTTGTCTGCGCTGTGTAATTCTTCAATCGCAAAACGGAAGTTGTTCCAAAAATCTGTTGCAAAAGCCCGTCAATCTGGGAATTTTTTCGCTCCATCTGCAACTTCTTGAGCGTGTTTGTGGACTGTGTTTTCATCTTGTCCAAATAAGCGTCAATAACATGCTCATGAAGCTCTTCCGTCTCGCACATATAAATCGGGTCTTTAGTGATGAGCTGAATAATCATCTCAATCGTTCTTGACTCTTTCAGCTGCTTGAGCTTTGAAATGATTTTTTTCCATGCAGGAAGCGGAACAGGCTCAACAGCCTTGTACGTCTTGAACAAATTGAAAAGCTCTGACCAATCCGTCTCAAGCGGAAGCGCCCACGCCACAGAAAGAAAATCCTTCAAGTCATCAGCGATATACTGCGCCGTAATCGTCTCAAACTTCGGAGTCGTATTAAAATCGCGCTCCTTGAGACCTGCGCTGAATTTCTTGACCAAGAAATAATAATCATAAGAGCAGAACGCCTTGAACGCCATCATCTGAGAATAAAGCGCATCAATCTGGTTTATTCGGTCAAGGTCGAATTCGCTCATAAAATCCTGCGTGTCCTTCTGGATTTTTGCATTCAAATCCTTGAAAGACATCGTCTTTGAGAGCGCGACAATCGAATCTTCAGAAAGCTCTTCAATAAGATTTTTCTGCTTGTCGTTCAAAGAATAGTCCACAACCTGATTTTTGTAGGCATTCGGATTTTGAATCGCCTGAAACATCAGCTGCGCAGGAGAGACAATCTTGTATATCTCATAAAACATCTTTCCAAACGCAGGAAGCACTTCATTCGAACTGTATTTATAGAATTTAAATTTAGAATGCGACAAATCCTTCGCAATATTCTTTAGCAGACGACGCTTGTCCGCTTCAGGGTCGCCACCGCCGAAGACAGAATGTATAAAACGCAAAAATATATTATCGCCCGAAGATTGACTCTTTTTCATACCCTCTATTTTGCGAAAAATAACTACAACTGTCAAGCAATAAGATTATTTTCTAACTAATTTTGCCCTTTCAATTACGGCACACATTTCAAAAGACAGCTTTTGCCGTTTGCTTTCACTGTCCGCACAAATTCCTCGCTTATTCGGCAAAACCATTTTAAAAGAAGCCCAAAAAACGCACTTAATGACTCGCCAAGAAAAAAAGGAAGGCGTTAAGTCGACTTAATTGCTTGCCAGAAAAAAAAGGAAGCCGTTAAGTGCACTTAATTGCTTGCCAGAAAAAAAAGGAGGCCGTTAAGTGCACTTAATTGCTCGCCAGAAAAAAAAGGAAGCCGTTAAGTGCACTTAATTGCTCGCCAGAAAAAAAAGGAGGTCGTTAAGTGCACTTAATGACTCGAGATGATTTTTTCTCGTTAACTGCAATTCACAAAACAGGGAAAATTTTAACAAAAAGTTACAATGTTGCGTTATTTTTGTTATTCTGTTAACATTGACTTTGCCTTTTGGCAATGATTTCGATGAATTTTCGATTTACAAGAATAAAGTATGTGTCGACTAATATGATACATAACGGAGGTTCGATTTTATGAAAAAGGTTTTATCAGCTTTGGCTGCTTTGACGGCAGTTTCAAGTCTGTTTGCCTACAATCCCCCGACTGGAGGTGAGGAGTTAAGCAGACTGTCTGAGCCGGAATTGATTTCTGGCGGCAAGTCAGCGGCAGGAGGCGCTCTTAATTTCGTCACGCCGGCTTCTATCGTGAACAATCCTGCTCTGCCAGCTCTTGAGCAGCGCATTATGATTGATTTGGGATATACGGCGCTTATCGACAACGATGATTTGAGCGACAAATCTTACGGAAATGCGGCAGAGATTGGAACTTCTATTCCTTCCCGCTATGGTGTCACGACGCTTCTGGCTCAGTGGGTCACATCGCCGTTCTATGATATGAACTTGGGTCATGTTTTTGATTTCCGCGCAAATTTTGCAAAAGAAATCACAGACAAGCTGACTTTCGGAGCGACTGCAAATCTCGGCATCGCTTACGATGAGAAGCACGACTGGAAGGCCGGCGTAGATTTGGGTGCTTTGTACAACTTCGGAAAGGTCGGTTTTATGGACGATTTCCGCTTGGGTGTCGCGCTTCTTAATCTTGGAAAGCCGTTTTCAGGTGATGAGCTTCTTGGCATGAACGCAGATTCCCGCGATGAAACTGCGAAGGACTGGGAAGAGGCAACGATGTACCCAGGTCTTGCGACGCTTAAGATTGGTGTTGCAAGCACGCTTTTTGAAGCAGGGCTGTTCAAAGGCGGCTGGTCTGCTGACATCAGCGCTCCGACGATGCAAAACGCAATCTTCGACGCAGGCTTTCAGGTGTCATACAACGATATGGTTCGCCTGAATATCGGCTGGGGCGCAAATGCCCGCGAGCTTATCGAGGGACGAGCTGTCAATCTTCCAGCAATCGGTCTTGCATTCAAATTCGCTTTCAAGTCATCAAAACTTGCTGCAGGAAACGCAGATTGGGGACAGAGCGAAATGACAGTCGGCGCAACTTGGCAGCAGCTTTACAAGAATGTGAATGCTGTTTCAGGAGGCGCGCTTTTGAAACTTGGTACATCAGATACTGAGCCTCCAGAAATTGTTTTGTGGCCAGAAGACAGCAAAGCGGATAAAAAATCCGACAAATCAGAAAGCAAAGAGTAGTTTGAGAGTGGAAATATGAAGAAGAATATATTTTTGACAACAGCCCTTGCTTTAGGCTTTTCGCTTGTTTCGCAAGCAGCTTTTGCAGAGCACGAGACTGTTTACATTTCGCCGAACAACGACGGCGTTAAAGATGTTCTTGAAGTCCCGCTTCAAGTAAAAGACCGCCGCTATGTAATCGAATGGAGTTTTTTCATTTACGATGAGGACGGCATTCCTGTTCGTGTCATCACAAACAAGGAAAAACGTGAAGAGCGTCTTACTTTCAAAACATTTTTGAAAGCGCTTTTCTCATCAAAAAAAGGTGTCGAGATTCCAAAGTCAATAACTTGGAACGGCGCGCTTGACGATGGCTCTCTTGCTCCTGACGGCACTTATTACTACGCGTTCAGCGCAACTGACGACAACGGTAACTCAAAAACATCTGCAAAGATGAAAGTCGTTGTTGATAATACGCCTCCATCAATCGAGCTTCCAGAGCTTTCTGATGAAGAAAAAGTTTTCGGAGAGGGCGCAAGAGCAGAACTTGCAATCAACCAGAAAGGTTCGCAAGAAGATTTGTGGTCTGCAAAAATCGTGGATTCTCTCGGCAAAACCGTATGGCAGAAAAAGTGGGAAGACAAAAATCAGTTGGCAGAACCTTTGTCTTTCAGCTGGGACGGAACTGGTCTTGACGAAAATGATGTCATCACGGGGTTTGTTCCTGATGGTGTTTACACTTACAAAATCGAATCAACAGACCGTGCTGGCAACAAGTCAGCGCCTGCAGAAATAAAGAATATCATCTATTCATCAGTGAAGCCTGCGACAAACATCGCAATCAACGGAAGCCGCTTCTTCTCGCCTGGAACAAACAGCGAAATGAAGTCGATTACGTTTGATGTAACAATTCCTGCTCCTGACGGTGTAAAGGACAGAGGCGCAAAACTTACAAACTGGGCTATTGCTATTGTTGGACAAGATGGAAAAGAATATCGCAAGTTTGAGGGAACAGACGCAGCTCCTTCAAAGGTTGTGTTTGACGGAAAGAACGCAGTTCTTGAGCCAGCCGTTGTAATCAGCGGAAACAATAATTCTTCTGCTATTCCTGACGGCTCTTATCAGGCAGTTGTCACAGCGAAATATCAGAACGGCTATGAGCCTGCTCCGCTCAATTCCCCAGTGTTCGTGAAAGACACAAATATTCCAAAAGCAACAATCAAAGTTTCAGAAGAGCTCTTCTCACCTGACGGCGACGGAAAACTTGACACAGTTACAATCACACAGACTGTAACAAAGCCAGAAGCAACTTGGACAGGTCGCATTTTGGACGAAAAGAAGAACGTCGTGAAAGAGTTTGAACTTGGACAAAACCCAACAGACACAATTTCATGGGACGGTCTTGATTCAAATGGAATGCTCGCTCCAGACGGAAAATACATTTACGAGCTTGCTGCTATTGACCAGGCAGGAAACTCAAGCAAAGAATCTTCAGTTCCGTTCAGTCTCGACACAAGCGCAACTGAATTGCTCTTGACGGTTTCTCCGACAGCATTCTCTCCAATTGGAAAGGCTGGAAAAAACACAGTCATTCTGACACCGAAAGCAAATGCAAAATCAGAAGGCTCAAAGGTTATTTCATACAAACTCGAAATCTCTGACAGCGACGGAAATGTTGTTCGCACAATTGCTCAGAACAAGGCTTTGCCAGCAACAATAACATGGAACGGCTACAACGATGAGAATACTCTTTGTGCAGACGGAGTTTACACTGCAAAACTTATGACAACCGCTGCAAACAACAGCATTGCTGAAACATCTTCACAGCCGTTCACAATCGACACAATTCCTCCACGAGTCGATTTGCAGTCACCAGAGCGCATGGTATTCTCTCCTGATGGCGATAGCGCTCTCGACACTTTCACAATTGGCGCTATTTCATCAACAGAAAACAAATGGAGTGGTGCAATTGTAGATGCTTCTGGAAAGGCAGTCCGCTCATTTGAATGGAAAGACAACGTTCCTGAAAGTATCACATGGGACGGTACAGACGAAAGCGGAAACGCTGTTCCTGACGGACTTTACAAGTTCATCGTAAGCGCAGAAGACGACGCTGGAAACAGCACTTCAGTCGAGATGGGCGGAATCAATCTCGATACGCGAGAGGCAAAGGCTTACGTTACAGCAGCGCTTTCTGGCTTCTCGCCGAATGGCGACAAAGTAAAAGACGAGCAGCTCTTCAACATTCGCGCAACATTGCAGGACGGAATGGAAAGCTGGGAGTTCTACGTTGCTGACCAGAAAGGAAACCCAATCCGCACATGGACAGGTGATTCAAAGACACCTCTTCCACAGAGCATTACTTGGGACGGAAAAACTGACAAGGGAAGCACAGCAGAAGGCGAGTTCACAGGAAACATCAAAATCGCTTATTACAAGGGAAACAATGTTGCTGCAAGCACAACATCATTTGTCTGCACAACACTTCCTCCGATTGCAATCGTGAAAACAGCGCCAGAGTATTTCAGCCCTGATAACGATGGCGAGAACGATGACCTCGTTATCCAGCTCAGCGCAGAAAGCAAAGCGCCTCTCACATCTTGGTCATTCGTCATAAACGAAGTCGATGACAAGGGAAGAGAGAAAGCATTCTGGACAACAAGCGGAAAAGCGACAATCACACCAAGTATTCTTTGGGACGGACGCTCAAGCAAGAACGGAGAACTTGTTCAGTCAGCAACAGATTATCCATACACATTCACTGTTACGGATTCTCTTGGAATGACAACAGTAACAAAAGGCATCATTCAAGTTGACGTTCTTGTTATCCGCGACGGCAACAAGCTCAAGATGCAAGTTCCGTCAATCATCTTCCGTGGCGACCGCGCAGACTTCGCAAGCGTTTCTGAAGTTGCAAAGATGAGCAAAGCAGAGCAGTTGCATAAGGGACTTGACCAGAAGACTGTCGACAACAATATCCGCGTTCTCCGCCGTGTTTCGCAGATTCTCAAGAAGTTCAAGGATTACAACGTAACTATCGAGGGAAATGCAAACAACCTCACAGGAACACAGCAGGAAGAGACCGAAGTCCGAGACCTTTCACAAGCCCGTGCAGAGTTCATCTTGAACTGGCTCAACGAAAAGGGCGGCATTTCAAAGTCACGCCTCAAGGCGTTCGGAAACGGCAGCAAGAACCCGATTGTCAATATGAAAGACGTTGACAACCGCTGGAAGAACCGCCGTGTTGAGTTCGTTCTTGTAAAATAGCCTACAGCAACGTTTATAAGACAAAGATTTTAGCGAAAGCAGGCATACAATTTTGTGTGCCTGCTTTTTTATTAAACTTGCTCTTTTTATTAAAAACTGACATACTATCTTTAGCAGCATTTAAGCGACAAGGATAAAAACTATGAGTAGCAATTTTCCTCTTACAAACGAACAGTTGAAAAAGGTTGCAGAAAAGTATCCAACACCTTTCTACATTTATGACGAAAAAGCAATTCGCGAAAATATGCGCTATTTCAAAAAAGCGTTTAGCATTTTCCCAGACTTCCGCGAATATTTCGCTGTAAAAGCGCTTCCGAACCCCTACATTCTTTCGATTCTCAAAGAAGAAGGCTGCGGAACGGACTGCTCAAGCCTTCCTGAGCTTATGCTTTCCGACATCACTGGCATCAAGGGAGATTTCGTTATGTTCACCTCAAACGAAACACCTGCAAAAGAGTTCCAGTACGCATATGAGCGCGGCGACATCATCAATTTGGACGACATCACGCACATCGACTTTTTGAAAGACGCCCTCGGCGGAAAATTCCTGAAAACAATCTGCTTCCGATACAATCCCGGCTCACTAAAAGCTGGCGGAAATTCAATCATCGGAAAGCCAGAAGAAGCAAAGTACGGCTTGACTCGCGAGCAGCTTTTTGAGGCTTATGCAAAGTGCAAAGAGTTGGGCGTGGAGCATTTTGGTCTTCACACGATGGTTGCCTCAAACGAACTGAACCCGAACTTCTTCATCGACACAGCGCGCATCGTATTCGCGCTCGCTGCCGAGATAAAATCAAAACTCGGCATTCGCCTTGAGTTCGTCGACTTGGGCGGCGGAATCGGAATCCCATATTTGCAAGGACAGCAGAAAGTTGACCTTGATTACGTTGCGCAGGGAATCAGAAAGATTTACGACGACGTTATCGTGCCTTCAGGACTCGACCCGCTTCGCATTTGCTGGGAGTGCGGTCGCCCGATAACAGGCCCGTACGGCTGGCTCATCACGACGGCAATCCACGAAAAGCACATCTACCGCGATTACATCGGAGTTGACGCGAGCATGGCGGATTTGATGCGACCGGGAATGTATGGCGCATATCACGAAGTTACGGTGAGCGGAAAAGAGGACGCGCCACGCGACCACGTTTACGACGTCGTCGGAAGCCTTTGCGAGAACTGCGATAAGTTCGCCGTTCAGCGTCAGCTTCCAGAAATCAATCGCGGCGACTTAGTGATTATTCACGATGCTGGCGCGCACGGAAGAGCGATGGGCTTTAACTACAACGGAAAGCTCCGCTGCGGCGAATTGCTCTTGCGCGAGGACGGCTCGATTATCCAAATCCGCAGAAGCGAGACAATCGACGATTATTTTGCAACGCTGGACTTTGAAGCGTTCAAGGCTTTCAAAGCATAATTTTTTTCCAAAAAACGCCTTCGCACACTAAAGTAAACGCCATGCAAAAAAGCACGGCGTTTTTTGTGCAAAAGGAAAATGAGCCCAATCTTAAATAGGGATTGAAAAATACTGCTCCCAAAGCCCCACTCTTAAATAGGGATTAAATGGGAGCACTCCCAAGGCTCAAATCTTAATTGGGGATTGAAAAATACCGCTCCCAAAGCCTCACTCTTAATTGGGGATTTAAAAGGAGCAGTCCTATGCGCTCAATCTTAATTGGGGATTGAATTTCCTATGTACGAAGGTCAAAAAGACGCGAAATCCACTTCACAAACTGCGAAAACCAGCCTTCAGGATAGCGTTCCTTGAGGTTTTCGTCGTCCAACACAGCCGTTTCCGCCGAGGCAAGCGAAAGTCCGTGCTCGCCGAATCCATAAACGTGAAGTTCGTGCTTGACCCTTGCTTTTCTGAGCGCCAACGACAAGAAGAGCGAGTTTTCCACAGGAACAAGCGTGTCTTCGTCGGTGTGCCAGATGAAAGAAGGCGGAAAATCACTCGTTACGAGGTTTTCAAGGCTCACGAACTCTTCTTTTCCCGCGCAATTTTCGCCCAAGACATTCTCGATTGAGCCACGGTGCGCGAATTCCCCTGCCGTGATGACGGGATAGCACAAAAGAAGCGCATTCGGCTTAATTTCCGCTGTGCTGTACGGAAGATACTTTTTTATGAGCGGCGTTTTGTCTTCGCCTTTCACGCCGCCCGCATTCAAGCCGTTCCAATAGACGCCGAGGCTTGCGGCAAGGTGTCCGCCTGCGCTGAAGCCTGAGACGATGATTTTGTCCTTGTCGACGTTCCATTCATGTGCGTGAAGCCTGCAATATCGCACAGCTTCGGCAAGGTCGAGGAGCGAGGACGGAAACGCCATCGGAGAAAGCGTGTAGCGCAAAATCGCTGCGTGAAGTCCTGCGGCATTCGCCTGAATCGCGACGGCTTCGGCTTCGCGGTTCGCCAAACACGCGTATCCGCCGCCCGGGCAAATGAGCAAAAGCGGTCTTTTCCGCGAAGGCTCAAGGTCTTCGTAATTGTCAAGAATGTAAGTCGTGAGCGTCGGCGACTTTCCGTTGTGATTGAGTTTTTCTTTGTAGTTGATTGGCAAATTTATCGTTTCGTGTTTCATACTGAAATTATACAACACAAATTTGCGCCTTGAAAGCGTCGCGCGATAAGTGTATCATTAGCGCAAGGATTTTTTGAAATGATTCACAGAAAAAAAACACCGATTTACGTTTATTTCATCTCTTTTCTTTCGATAGTTGTCGTGGCAGTTTGCGTCACTGTTGTTCTTTCGGTTTTGTCGAGAAAGCCGAAAGTTCCTTCTGTCACGCCGAAATCTATGATTTATTTCGGGACTGTCTGCACTTTGAACTTGTTTGAGGACGGCACGCAGGCACTTTACAACACTCTTTTCAATCGACTTGAGCAAATCGAGACGGAATTTGACCCCGCCCGCGCTTCAAGCGACATCAGCCAAATCAACGCAGCGGCAGGCGACCACGCCATTCCCGTGAACAGCGATATTACTTATGTTTTGCGCCGCGCTCTTGCGTATGCCGAGCTTTCAGGAGGGCTTTTCGACCCGACTATCGGCTCAATCACAAAACTTTGGCAAATCGGCACAGAGGAGGCGCACATTCCGAATCAGCGCTACATAAAATCGACACTTGAGCTCGTGGATTATCATTCTGTTGTGATTGACGGTGATACAGTGTTTTTGGAAAAAAAGGGAATGAGCCTTGACCTTGGCGCGCTCGTCAAAGGGTTCGCGGCTGACGAACTACGAAAAATCCTCGCTTCTCACCATGTTTCAAAAGCGATTATCGACCTTGGAGGAAACATTTACGTTTTCGGAAAAAAGCTGGACGATGAGCCTTGGTATGTGGGAATCAAAAATCCCGAAAATGAATCAGGCGACCCGGCTCTCGTCATGCAGCTTGACGAATGCAGCGTTGTCACGAGCGGCGTCTACGAGCGCTATTTTGTTCAGGGCGGGAAGCGCTATCACCACATTTTCAACGCAAAAACCGGCTACCCGCTCGAAACTAATCTCCTGAGCGCCACCATAATCTGCAAGTCAAGCATTGACGCTGACGCTCTAAGCACGCTCGTTTTTCTTTTGGGAAAGGACGACGGAATCGACTTGATTTCAAGAATGGACGGCGTCGCATGCGTTTTCATCGACGACAATCTTGAAGTCACAGCCTCCGAATCGCTCAAGGGCAATATCGATTCCCCGATTTACAAATACAAAATCTTCCACTTCAAATAAATGCGTCAAAAAACGCGGATGCGGGCAAATGCGGATATGTCGAGTTTTGAGACGCTCATTCCGCATTCGCTGTCGCTAAGAAGAGCGTAAAACTTCTCCCCCTCCCCTCTCATATAAGTAAAGCCGCGAGCAATGGCGGATTTCGTGAAAAAAAGCGAGCAGCCGAACGTGCAGCGCTCGGACAAATCGCACTCTGTCGTGACGCCTGTTTTGTATGAGCAAAACGCGCTCGTTGCAAAATCGACGAATGTTGTGTCCCTCAAAACGTGGTCATCAACATCGGCAGAAAAGAAAAAAGTGGTGAAAGCGAGCGAGAAAATAGCGCGAAGCCCTGCGGGATGCAAAAGCGTCGCATCCAGTCCGAGCCAATTTGAAACGTCCCAGCGCTTGTAGCGCAGGAGCGTTCCCGAAAAAGTTCCTGTTGAGTTGTGAGCCTTGTCATCACAGGCGTAATTGTAATATTTGCCCTCACTGCCGTACTCATACCAGCCGTCTTTGGCACAAAAGCGCATATAGTCAAAATCCACAGCCACAAACGGCGAAAGATTCAGCCAAGAAAGCGGTCTGAACGTGAAAGACGCTTTTGTGTTGACCGAGACCGAGCGACAAAGAATATTATCGCTTTCAGAATAATTCGTTTTGTACTGATACGCGTCAAGAGCGCTTCCTGTGACGTTTTGCCAGTCACTGTCCGACATCGTGTCTTTTTCGCTCGCGACACAAAAGCGCACACCGTTTTCAAGCGAAAACCTCTCGCCCCGAAAGCCCGTTTTCGCTCCGACATACAAAAAACCGTAATCCCAGAGCAGTTCTGAGAGTTTGTCATCTGAATACGAAGAATCAGGATAAAAAACATATTCGCCGCTCTCGCCTTTTGCGTATCCGACTTCTGGCGTAACATCGAGCGAAAGCGCAAAAATCTGAAAAAGAAGACCGACTGTGAACAAAAAGAAAAACGCAACGTGTTTCATATTTCTAATAAAAATCTCTGCCCTTGTTTTAATGACATTTTAAGACTTAAGCGACTTTCGACGCGTGTCATGGTGACACGGCTTGCTTTTGATGAAAATCTGCCTTCGTCAAAATGACACGAGCCGACTTTGCTGAAAAACACCGCTTGTCAAAATGACGCGAGTCGCTTTCCCCTCAAAACAATGCTTGTCATGGTGACACGAGGTGCTTTGAGTCAAAGACAGCGAATGTCAAAATGACGCGCGCAGATTTTTGAGAAAATGGGTCAATGTCATTTTGACACACCTTCTCAAGAGCCAAAAAGCGTGTCATTTTCAAAATTGACTCGCTTTTTGCTTGAGCGGGTCTTCGCCATAAATCTTTTCAAGCTGCTTTCTCAGTGCGTCCATATCTTTCCAATATGGTGCGACGAAAGTCATTTCCTCGCGTGTCACAGGATGCGCAATCGTGAGCGAATACGCATGAAGGGCGAGGCGCGAAAGAAGCGGGCGCTCTTTTTCTTCGTCGCCGTTCCACGCTCTTTTGATTTCGCTCAGGAACACGCCCTTTTGATTTGCGCCATAAATTGAATCGCAGACAACACTAAGTCCAAGTGATTTCAAATGAACGCGGATTTGATGAGCGCGGTCGACTTCGCTTTTTGCCAAAAGCCAAGTGTAAGAGCCAGTGCGTGCAAGCACGGAAAAATCAGTCATGCACGGCTTTCCGTACTTTGAGTTTGCCTGCGTTCTGTGCTTGTCGTCGCCGTCCGCAAGAAGTTTCAGAGACACCCGCTCCTCTTCCCACATGACGCGCCCGTTGACAAGCGCATGGTAAGAAAGTTTCGCTCTCTTTTCGTCAAACTCCTTTGCCAAAAAAGAAGCGGCCTCTTTGTTTCGCGCATAAATCACAACACCGGAGGCGGCACTGTCAATCCGGTGAACAGCGTGAAGAACGCCAAGTTTTTTCTGGGCGCTCAAATCAAGGCGAGGGGAAGCAGCGTCGTATTTGTCAGCCGCTGTCAGAAGACCAGACTTTTTGTTGAGAACAACGATATCATCATCGCAAAAAAGAATTGTGTAGTCGGGAATGATTTTCATAAGTGCAATTATAACCGACACACTCTTTTTTGACTACGAGCCAAGAGCGCTTTATCTGCTTTTGGCACAATAACAAAAAAGTTGAAAAACACGGAATCTATAATATAATTAAAAATACAAAAGACGGAGTTTTCTATGAGGAATAAAATCAAAAAATTGCTTTCCAGCGTGACGTTCAAGCACTCAGTCGCGATTTTTGTGCCAGTCGTAATAATCTCAATTGCAAGCGTGGCATTTTTTTCAAGAAGCCTTATTAACGGAATGCGAAACGAAATTCTTCGCGGAATGTTTTCGGCATGCGCTTCTTATCGCGAAAGCATAGAACTTGTGCAGGGAGAGCGAACAAAAGAAGGGCTTGAGGACACACTGAAAGCCGACACGGGAATGGACTTCACATATTTTGAGGGCGCTGCAAGAATCGCAACAAGCATAACAGGCTCCGACGGAAAAAAGCCCATCGGAACAAAAGCCGCGCCTGAGGTTGTAACGAATGTGCTTGAGAAGGGGAACGTCTACTCTTCGACAAGCACTGACGTGAACGGAACGCCATACTACGTTGTCTATATGCCAGTCTACAAAGACGGTTCTGTCAAAGGAATGGCGTTTGTCGGGCAGCCAAGCACTTCGGTTGAAGCCTATGTTCGCTCTCAGACTCGCATAATGGTGCTTGCGGCAATCGGCTTCATCATCGTTATCACAGCGATTATGTACTTCACGACAGCGCGATTTATCTCTGTGGTGAATGAGAGCGCAGACGCCATAAATCAGATTGCGGCGGGAAAAATCGACGTCAAGATAAGCGACGAGCTCATAAGCCGAAACGACGAGCTTGGAAATATGGCAAGAACGATTTCGCGCACTTCAAACAAAATCCGCGAAGTCATCGGACACAATCTCACTGCCGAAGAGGCCGCTCTTGTTGACGAGCTCGACACTGCAATCGCCGAAAAGCAACTGGTCGTATATTTCCAGCCAAAATATCGCGTGCAGGGCAAAACGCCCGTCATCGAAAGCGCCGAAGCACTAATTCGCTGGAAACACCCACAGCGAGGAATGATTTCGCCTGGTCTTTTCATACCGCTGTTTGAGCGCACAGGAATGATTTATCGCCTTGATTTGTATGTCTGGCAGGAAGCCGCAAAGCAAATCTGCACATGGCGAGAAATCTTCGGCGTCACGCTTCCTGTTTCGGTAAATGTTTCACGAACCGACATCTATTCAGCGGATATCATCGAGGAACTAAAGGGCATCGTGCGAAAAAACGGAATCTCACCATCGGATTTGCATCTGGAGGTTACGGAATCCGCTTACGCAAAAGATTTCAAGCAGCTTCTCGGCATAATCGAAACGCTTAGGACAATCGGCTTCAAAATCGAGATGGACGATTTCGGCTCTGGCTATTCGTCGCTCAATATGCTTGCAGAACTCCCGATAGACGCGATTAAACTTGATATGCGCTTTATGCAGGACAACAAGCACGTTCAAAAGCGCAATATGATGCTCGCTCTCATCTTCGACATCGCAAAAGCGCTCAATGTGCCGTCAATCGCAGAAGGTGTTGAAACAAAAGAGCAGATGGAAATGCTGAAGGAAATGGGTTGCGACATAATTCAGGGCTATTATTTTTCACGCCCGCTTTCCGCCGAAAGTTTCACCGACCTTCTCGACTCCCAACTTCCAAAATCAAACATATAAAAAAAATGCCGCATGTTGTTTGCGGCATTTTTTTCAAAATCAATAGTTTTCGGCTTTTACTTGGAAATAAGATTGCGGGTGATTGCACACAGGGCATACTTCAGGGGCTTTTTTGCCGACGCAAATATGACCACAGTTAGCGCACTGCCACACCACATCGCCGTCTTTTGAGAAGACTAAATCGCCTTCGATATTTGCCAAGAGCTTTTTGTATCGCTCTTCGTGTTCCTTTTCGATAGCTGCCACGCCCTCAAAGAGTTTTGCGATTTCTTCAAATCCCTCTTCGCGCGCTTCTTTTGCGAACTTTGGATACATTTCTGTCCATTCGTAGTTCTCTCCGCCCGCTGCTTCTTTGAGATTGTCGAGAGTTGAGCCGATACCACCAGTTAAGAGCTTGTACCAGATTTTTGCGTGTTCTTTTTCGTTCGCCGCCGTTTCCTCAAAAATCTGAGCAATCTGCACAAAGCCGTCCTTTTTCGCCTTTGAAGCAAAGTAAGTGTATTTGTTGCGAGCCTCGCTTTCGCCAGCGAATGCCGCAGCCAAGTTTGCTTCTGTCTTTGAGCCTTTTAACTCCATATATTTCCCCCTATGAAAAATAGAATGTGTGCTTCCAATTTTACCCGATAAAAAGACAAAAGCAAGGTTTTCATAGGGGATTTAACAAAAAACTATTTTATAGCTCCCTTTCCAATATCGACAAGAAAACTTCGTTGAGCTTTTCCCACGTCAAAGAACTTTCTCTCTTGTAGCTTTGAAGATAGACTTGGGCGGCAAGGATTTTCGTTTGCACAAAATAATCAATGTCTTCGGCTCTGTGTCCCTTTGCTTTCTCATCGCTTGCTTTCTTCGCTTCAAGAATCCGCTCAACAGACGGCATTAGCTCACTCGGCAAGCAATTTTCTGCAAGCTCTGAAAACTTCATCGGTGGCGGACACTTGTGCTGCATAATCCACTCAAGAGCAAGGGCGGGGCGCAGTATATATAGATACTTTTTTAAGATAATGTCATCAGAGCAAAAATAATTTCGCACGTTGTTTTTCAACATCGAAAGATAATGATACATAGATTTATCTAGCTGAAAATATTCGCTTAAAATCGCTTTGACTTTCTCCCAATCCTCGCTCGTGCGGTAGACAATGGGAGATGCTGCCCATTCAAAAATCGTCGGATTGGACTTCATCAACAACCGCAAGAGCTTTTGTATATCCCAGCCGTTGATGTCGTAAACTTCATTTAATTCAGCTTCGATGACATCGCGCTTTTCTTCAAGCCTTAAATAATCTTGCGCATTTCTGACATAGACAAAGCGAACATCATAATCGCTGTCTTCGCTCTCAAAGCCCCATGCCCTAGAACCGCTTTCGCAAGCATAGATTATGCGCACGTTCTCCTTTTGCTCGATTTCGGAAAGTTTTTGCTTTATGCTTTCAATGATTTCGATTTTCGAAAGTCCCATTTTCTTCCCTCCAAAAAAATAAGACTGATTTCCAAACGGAAAAATCAGTCTAACTCATTTTTTAGTCTTTTCCCGACGGAAATGCATTCCCTAACGCGTTTTTTAGCTTTTTCCCGACGGAAATGCATTCCCTAATGCGTTTTTTAGCTTTTTCCCGACGGAAATGCATTCCCCAATGCGGTTTGAACCTTTTTCCCGACGGAAATGCATTTTCCAATGCGTTTTTTAGCTTTTTCCGTCTAGAAATAGATTTGCATGATGATGCCTTGGTCGTAGTTACCAAAGCCTTTGCCGAAGATATTTAATCCGCCCATATAGCGCGCGTCGTCTTTCACGCCTACTTTTACGCGGATTGAGTGGTGATTTCGCATATCGAGGTCAGCAAGGGTTACGTCGGAAACTTTCACGCCGTCGATGTAGCTGCCTTCGTTTGTAACAGAAAAATGCTTCAAAAGTCCGTACTGACTGCCTTCGAGCTTCCACCATTCTGGTGTGAACTTTCCGCGATGGTCGCCATAATCGCCAGGGCATGTCCATGTTGCAATTTCGGTTTTGTTAATCCAAATCGTGATGTCGCTAGGCCAGTTTGTGTTTGTTCCTGGCGTTTCGCTCGAAAGCTCCATCATCAATTCTAGCTTTGTAACTTCGCGTGGGTCAGAAAGCGTGTTGTTTGGGAACTTGTATTCAAAATAGCCCGATGTACACCACAAAAGCCCCGCCTTCATACGCTCAGGATTGAGGAATGAATCGGGTAAATCCAACATACCGATGATTTTTTCCCGAGAGCAAAGACCGCATGGAGCTGTTACAGAATAATCCGTGAAAAGACCTAGAGGCATTTCAATGCGCACAAAGTTCTTTTCTACATTCTCATCTTCTGGGAATTTTATAAGGATTTCATTAAAGGCAGGTGAGCAAATCTTCTGATTTCCCTTCTTTGCCTTTGCTGATTCGCTAACAATCAAGCCCGCTTCTTCCAAAATAGAAGCATTTGTAGCAACCGTGCTTTGTGGCTGACCCATAGCCTCTGCTATTTCGTTGATATTGAGCTTTTTGTGCCTGAGAAGCTCAAGCATTTTTACTCTCGGCTCGCTTGCTAGTGCTTTTATCACGTTCAAATCCTTTAAAGGATTCACAATTAATGTCTGTTCAGTTTCATTTGAGATTGTCATCACTTATTCACTATACCCAACATTTTCGATATTATCAAGAACAAATTTTTATTTATCACAAAAATATTCGGATAAGTGCGAAAACACTATGCTTATCGGACTGCTAAAACCTTTTGCCATATCAAAAACTTTGAGAACTAATCATATAAAACTCAAAAAAATAATGCTGTTTATCCGTTTCTAGTCAAATTTTATAGTTAAATATCGAAATTTATTGTTGACAAACAAAAAAAAGAGCGACACAATAACACTGTAATACCCCTTTTTATTACCAAGTTTTTTTAGGAGGACAAAGATGAAGAAAAGTTTACTTTCAGCAGTCTTTTGTTGTGTCGGTGCCGTAGCAGGCTTGATGAGCCTTCAGAGTTGTGGCAAAAAAGAAAGCGAGAACAAAATCACATTGATGATTTTCGCTCAGCCTCAGGAAAAAGAAATTCTCGACCAGATTGTCTGGAGATTCGAGAATGCGCATCCGGGAACAAAAGTCAATTTCATTTCATCAACTCAGGCCGAATATGGTCAGAAACTTCAGGCTCAGCTTGCAGCAAACCAGCTTCCTGATGTTTTCTATCTCGGACCTGGAGATGTAAGACAGTACGTTGACAACAAAAAGGTTTTGGACCTTGCTCCTTATGTTCAGAACGTCACAGGCGTAGATTTTAACGACCTCTATGAGAGCGCTGTTGATACATATCGCTATGACGGAAACACTCTCGGACAGGGTGCTGCAATTTGGGCTTTGCCAAAGGATTTTGGTCCATTTGCTTTTGCATACAACAAAGATATGTTCAAAGAAGCTGGCATTCCGCTTCCTTCAACAGAAAAGCCATATAACTGGCAGGAATTCATGGACGTTTGCGAAAAACTCACTCGCGACACAGACGGAGACGGTGAAATCGACAAGTTCGGAACAGGCTTGAACCCACGCTGGGCTTTGATTCAGTTCATCTGGGGAAACGGTGCTGACTTCATCGACTCAACACACACAAAGGTTACTATCACAGACCCGAAATTTGTTGAAGCATTGCAGTTCTGGGCAAACATGACTGTCGGTGGAACAACAATCGCAGGAAAGACTTACGCTCCTGTAACTCCAAGCGCTGCTCAGTCACAGAGCCTCGACACTTATCAGAGATGGCTCAAAGGCGACCTCGGATTCTTCCCAGCAGGTCCTTGGGATTTGGCTGCTTTCAACAAAACTCTCGCATTTGAGTATGACCTCATTCCATGGCCAGTTCACACAGATGCAAACCAGACTGCAACTTATCGCGGTGGCGTTGGATACGCTGTTGCGGCAAACTCAAAGAAACCTCAGCTTGCAGCAGAACTTGCTCTCTACTTGTCAGCGGATAAAGAAGCAAACCAGATGTACTGCGACCTCGACTTGCAGATTCCGAACTTGAAGTCTTTGGCAGATCGCTACAAGGCAAAAGGAAAGCCGGAGAACCGCGCAGAGTTCTTGAACATCATTTCAAAGACAGGACGCGCTTGGCCATCTGATTTCACATACACAGGCGACTGGTTCGAAGAGTTCTTCGTCAGCGTTCAGAAGGTTGTTGACGGTGATATGAGCGCTGCTGATTACTGCGCTGAAATCGAGCCAAAAATGCAGGACAAACTTGAAAAAGGTCTTGCCAAAGCCCGCAAAAACGCAAAATAAACTTTAGCGCTTTTTGAAAAGAAAACCATGTGATTACCAGTTTGAGCAAAACTCGGTAATCACATGCTTGAAACAACAGGGAGATTATAATGGCAAAATCAGACAAACCAACTTTGAAAGCAAAGAGCAAGTGGGACGAAGAAGCAAAAATGGGGCTTCTTTTTGTATTGCCACCAATTTTTGGTTTTTTGCTTTTCACTGCAATTCCATTCATTTTTTCGATTTATGCCAGTTTCACAAACTGGGATTCAATGACCGACTTGACATCGCTTTTTTCAATGAGCGATGCTGAAAAAGAATACTTTTACGCCGGTTTTCAAAACTACAAAGAACTTTTCTCTGACAGCGACTTCTGGAAAGCGCTGTGGAACACATTTTTCTATATGATTGGCATTCCAATCGGTATGCTTTGGGCAATTTCTCTCGCGGTATCATTCAACAAGCCAATTCGAGGCGCAAAGATTTTCCGCGTGATTTACTATATTCCTGTCGTCAGTTCAATCGTTGCTGTTTCGCTGTTGTGGAAATGGCTTTACAACGGTGATTTCGGTTTGATAAATCAGTTTTTGAATTGGGCATTCGGCATAAAAGGACCGAACTGGCTCGAAAATCCGTCAACAGTAAAGCCGTCAATTATGGCGATGACAATCTGGCGCGGAGTTGGAGGAACAGCACTTTTGTATCTTGGCGGTTTGCAGAACCTTCCAACATCTTATTACGAAGCCGCAGTTCTTGACGGCGCTTCAAACTGGAGAATCTTCCGTTCGATAACATTGCCACTCTTGAAGCCGATTTCGTTCTTCATCGTGGTAACAGGCATTATCGGAGGTGCGCAGATGATTGTCGAGCCGCAGATTATGGCTCCTGCTGGCGGTACAGATTACAGCGCAGGAACAATCGTATTCTACATCTGGCAGCGCGCTTTCGGCTCAGCAGACGCAAAAGGCTACGCATGTGCGGCGGCTTGGGTTTTGGCGATTATCATCTTCATCGTTACAGCCTTGCAGTTCAAGCTCAGCAAAGAAAACGACAATTATCTTGAATAGGAGAAAAGCAAATGGTTGAAGATTTACCAGCAAAAAGAAGCACATTCCGCTTGAGCAAGACTGCATTAAAAAAGATAGACATCAGCGCAACATACACATTCCTGATTTTGGGAAGCGTGCTGATGATTATTCCTCTCGTATGGATGCTTTTCTCTGCTCTCAAAACGCCAGCGCAGTTTTTGACAACGCAACTTTCCCTCAAAATGCCAGAAAACCCGCAGTGGACAAACTTCACAAAGCGCGTTTGGGAAATGAAGCCAAGCATTCAGCTTGGTATCCGAAACTCAGTAATCATCTCGTTCACAACAATCATCGTCGGAACTTTTGTTTCATCGCTTGCCGCATTCAGCTATGCAAAAATGCGCTTTCCCGGAAAAAACAAAGTCTTTCTCGCAGAACTTGCGACAATGATGATTCCGTTCGCAGTCATAATGATTCCGCAGTTCATTATGTATGCGCGCATCGGCTGGCTCAACACATGGCTTCCGCTCATAATTCCGGGAATGCTCGGAAACGTCAGCATGATATTTTTCTTGAAGCAGTACATCGGCGGCATTCCGACCTCGATGGTTGAAAGCGCGCGCATTGACGGAGCGGGCTACTTCCGCATTTACTGGCAGATTATCATGCCGAACGCAAAACCTGCTGTTGCGGCACAGGCAATCTTGTGGTTCATGGGTGCGTGGAACGACTTCTTTGCGCCAAGCATTTACCTCAACGAGCCGACAAAGCAGACTTTGCAAGTTATGATTAGCCAGCTCAACGCGATGTACGCAATCCAGACGGACTACCCTCTCCTTCTCACAGCGTCGCTTATCGCGCTTTTGCCAGTGTTAATCGTCTTCATGGTCTTCCAGAAGCAGATTATCGCATCTGTTGCAATGACAGGACTGAAATAATGAAACTCGAACTGACAGGCGAAACAAGAACGCACGACCCGACAATCGTGAAAGAAAACGGTGTTTATTATCGCTTTCAGACAGGCGAAGGGCTTCCAATCCACAAGTCAGCCGATTTGCGCCATTGGGAAAAATGTTCGAGCGTGTTCACTTGCGCTCCAGATTGGACAAGCCGCGCAATTCCTGGCTCATCGCTGCATTTTTGGGCGCCTGAAATCGTAAAGAGAAACGGCGAATGGCGTGTTTACTATTCCGTCAGCACATTCGGAAGCCAGAAAAGCGCCATCGGTCTTGCCGTCACCCCGACGCTCAATCCCGAAAGCCCAGACTATTGCTGGAAAGACTTGGGCAGCGTCTTGCAGTCGGACGAGACTTGCAGATACAACGCGATTGACCCGTGCGTCGTATGCGAGAACGGTGAAGATTATTTGCTGTTCGGCTCGTTTTGGGGAGGACTTTTCCTCACAAAACTCACCGCGCAGGGCTTCGTCGCAAAAGACAGCGAAGTAAAAAACGTCGCAACAAGGCAACTTGCAAAAGACAACGCAATCGAAGGCGGCTTTTTGCTCCACAAAGGCGACTTTTGGTATCTTTTTGCCTCGTTCGATTTTTGCTGCCGCGGAACTGCGAGCACATACAAAATCGTTTACGGGCGAAGCAAGTCGCTTTCAGCCGATTTCGTCGACAAATCAGGAAAACCGATGACGCAAGGCGGCGGAACGCTTCTCCGTGACGGCTCTTCGTTCTCGCGCTGGGCGGGAACAGGGCACAACAGCGTGCTTGAGGACGAAGGGAAATACTACCTCGTCTATCACGCATACGACAGAGAGAAAAACGGCGAAAGCCATCTGCAAATCGAAGAATTCACCTTCGATTCGGACGGTTGGATTGTCTTTTGAGACTGCAACGGCGTTTCTGATTAGAAATTGGCTGGTGCAACACTGCGCGAGTCAATTTCTGATTCGAAATTGCTTACTGCAAAGTGAAGAAGTCAATTTCTGATTAGAAATTGGCTCATGCAACACTGCGGCAGTCAATTTCTGATTAGAAATTGTTTTCTGCAACACTGCGGCGGTCAATTTCTGGTTAGAAATTGGTTGATGCAAAGTGAAGAAGGCAATTTTTGATTAGAAATTGGCTGATGCAATTTTTTTTGAGAGGATAAGAAAATGAACTATATTGATTTAACAGAGCAAGATGAAAAAAAGCCTCTGATTTTGCAGAGGGCTGACCCGTATGTGTATTATCACACGGACGGCTACTATTATTTTACGGCATCTACTCCTGAGTACGACAGAATCGAGCTTCGCCGCGCTTGGTCAATCAAGGCTCTTGCCGACGCAGAGCCGCTCGTTATTTGGAGAAAGCACGCCACAGGGCAGATGAGTTATCACATTTGGGCGCCAGAGCTTCATTTCGTGAACGGCAAGTGGTACATCTATTTTGCGGCAGGAAGGGCTGAGGACAAATGGTGGATTCGCACTTTCTGCCTTGAAAACGAAAGCGCAGACCCGTTCACTGGTCATTGGGAAGAAAAAGGACAAATCATGAGCGACTGGGATTCGTTCATGCTCGATATGACGAGTTTCGTCCACAACGGAAAGCAGTATGCTATATGGGCGCAAAAGCGGGAAAGCCGCGAAGAAAACAGCGCGCTTTACATTGGCGAGATGGAAAATCCTTACACGCTCAAAAAAGGGCAAGTTCTCCTTTCATATCCTGAATATGATTGGGAATGTCGCGGATTTCGCGTGAATGAAGGAGCTGCTGTCCTGAAGCGAAACGGAAAGATTTTCGTAACTTACAGCGCGAGCGCGACGGACGCAACTTATTGCATGGGACTTCTTTGGGCAAACGAGAACGACAACTTGCTGAGCGCAAAATCATGGCACAAAAGCGAAGAGAGCGTTTTGACGACTGACGAGAAGACTGGCATTTTCGGCCCTGGGCACAACAGTTTCACCACAAGCCGCGACGGAAGCAAGGATTATCTTATTTATCACGCTCGCCCTTACGCTCAAGTTGATTTGGACTTTGCGCTCTACGACCCGAACAGACACACTTGGGTAAAAGAAATCCAATATGACTCAAAGGGTTTCCCGATTTTTCAGAGCAACTGATTTTCCAGAAAAAGCGCTTTCACTTTTTTGGAAAGAAAAAAATATGTGAGCAACATTCGACATAAAGGAGTATTTTTCTATGAAAGAAAAAATCATCGTTGACACTAAAGAGCGTCTTTCGACAATCAGCCCAGACATTTACGGGCATTTCTCGGAGCACTTGGGTTCTTGTATCTATGGCGGTTTTTGGGTCGGCAAAAACAGCGATATTCCGAATATCCACGGTTATAACAAGGCTGTCGTCGAGGCATTCAAGGCTCTCGACATTCCAAATCTCCGCTGGCCGGGCGGATGTTTTGCAGACACATATCACTGGAAAGACGGGGTTGGCCCTCAGGAAAGCCGCAAGAAGATGGTAAACACAATGTGGGGCGGCGTAACGGAAGACAACAGTTTCGGCACTCACGAGTTCTTGGGTCTTTGCGATGAGCTTGGCTGCAAGCCTTATATTTGCGGCAATGTCGGCTCTGGTAGCGTTCAGGAAACAAGCGAATGGATTGAATATATGACGAACGGAGGTATTTCTCCGATGGCTGACCTTCGCCGTGCAAACGGTCGTGAAGAGCCTTGGAAAGTTCCGTTCTTCGGCATCGGAAACGAGAGCTGGGGTTGGGGCGGCTTTATGCGTCCTGATTATTACGCAGACCTTTATTTGCAGTATCAGACTTTCATCAAGCAATACGGCGAGAGCAAGATTGAAAAGTTTGCTGTCGGCCCAAACAGCGAAGATTATAACTGGACAGACGTTGTGATGAAAAGAGCGCACAACTTTATGGACGGTTTTTCTTTGCATTATTACACATTCGCTTATCGCTACGAGGACAAGACGGACGCAACAGGCTTCAACAAGGAAGTCTATTACAGAACGCTTCGCGGCGCTCTCAAAATGGACGAGATTGTCCGACGCCACAGCGAGATTATGGACAAATACGACCCAGAGAAAAAGATTTCGCTTGTTGTCGACGAATGGGGCAACTGGTTCAAGCCGACTCCTGGAACAAATCCTGGCTTTCTTATGCAGGACAACTCTGTCACAGACGCGCTTGTCGCAGGTCTCACGCTCAACATCTTCAACAATCACGCTGACCGTGTCCGCGTTGCAAACTTGGCTCAGGCGGTCAATGTTTTGCAGTCGCCAGTTCTCACAAAAGGCGATAAAATCGTTCTCACTCCGACTTATCACGTTTTGCACCAGTACAAAAAGCACATGGGCGCGACGCTCCTTGCAGCAACAAGCGCAAATACGTTTGTCGGCGTAAACGATGTTGAGGATTTCAAGGCAAAACTCAACAAAGAGGACAAGAAAGAGAACGTCATTATCCCAGATTTGAACGTCAGCGCTTCTGTTCGCCATTGCGACAAGTGCGGCAAAGACCTTTACTTTGTGACTGTTGTAAACACTGACGCAGATTCTTCACGCGAGATTGACGTTTCATTCGCAAATCTTGCAGGTGCTATTGCAGAGGCGGAGGGAACTGTCGTTACAGGCGACGCTTACGACACAATCAACTCATTCGAAAATCCTGATGTCGTTACAGAAAAGGCTATCAGCGTGAAAATCAGCGACAAAGACACTGTAACAGTCGATCTTCCGCCTCATAGTGTGGTCGGAATCACAGTTAAGGCTTAATTTATACACTCAATTTCCTCTCTTTTATTGAGAGGGGATAAAGGGTGAGGTAGGAGAAATATATGAAAACAAAGGTAACTGTTGTAAAAGAGTTCAAAATCGGCGAGGTCGACAAGAACCTCTTCAGCTCATTCATCGAGCATCTTGGACGCGCCGTATATACTGGCATTTACGAGCCTGAAAACCCATGCGCCGACGAGCAGGGTTTCCGCAAAGATGTTATCGATATGGTAAAAGATTTGCAGGTTTCCCTCGTTCGATACCCTGGCGGAAACTTCCTTTCTGGCTATGACTGGAAGAACGGCATTGGCCCTCGCGACAAGCGTCCTGTGCGTCTTGACCGCGCATGGCACACAATCGAGCCGAATGAAATCGGTATCGACGAGTTTGTGGACTGGGCAAAGAAAGCGGGAACTCAAGTCATGGGCGCAGTCAACATGGGAACAGGCACACCGCAGGACGCAGGCGACCTTGTTGAATACTGTAACTTTGAGAAGGGAACATATTGGAGCGATCTTCGCAGAGCAAACGGACACGACGCGCCGCACAACATCAAGACTTGGTGCGTCGGAAACGAAATGGACGGTCCTTGGCAGATTTGCCATCTTGACGCGAACGATTACGGAAAGAAGGCGCGCGAGGCAATCAAGATTATGAAGTGGACGGACGAGTCAATAAAGACTGTCGTCTGCGGTTCTGCTTCTAGCGGAATGCCGACATATCCAGAATGGGACAGAATCGTTCTTGAGCACACTTATGACCTTGCAGATTACATCTCAATTCACCGCTATTTCGAGAACTTCGGAAACGATGATGACTTCTTGGCGAGCTTCTATGATATGGATCAGTTCATCAAGACGGCAGTCGCAACTTGCGATTATGTCAAGGCTTTGAAACGCTCAAACAAGACGATGTATCTTTCGTTCGACGAATGGAACATCTGGTATCAGCAGAAGAGCGAGCCGCACCCGTGGATGAAAGCACCGCGCATTCTCGAAGACCACTACTCTCTTCTCGACGCGCTTGCTTTCGGTGGCATGGCAATCACGCTTTTGAACCATGCAGACCGCGTAAAAGTTTCTTGCCTGGCTCAGCTTGTCAACGTTATCGCTCCGATTTTCACAGAGCCTGGAAAGGGAGCTTACAAGCAGTCGATTTATCACCCGTTCCGCGACATCTCGGTTTTCGGACGTGGAACTGCTTTGCAGCCTGTGGTCAACACAGAAAACAAGACGACAAAATACGGCGAAGTTCCAAGTGTCATCTTTGCTTCAACATTGAGCGAAGACGAAAGCGAAATCACGCTTTTTGCGCTCAACACATCAAAGAGCGAAGAGAGCGAAACAACAATCGATTTGAGTTCGTTTGAAAAAAGCGAGATGATTTACAGAACAGAGCTTACAGGAAATGATTTGAGCGCAAAAAACAGCCTCGAAGAGCCTGATAAAGTTGCTCCGAAGTCTGCCGCTCTCACACAAAGCGATAACGGCAAGTTCACGCTTTCGCTCACAAAAGCAAGCTGGAACGTTATCCGCTTCAAAATAAAATAAGACACAAATCTTTTTGTCATAATACTCCTCTTGCCCGTTTGTTCTGTCAGAATAAGCGGGCATTCTTTTCAAAGCCGAAATCATGTGCGATAATCCAAAAAGGAGAAAAAAATGAACGACAATGCTTTTTTCAGCAAGTTTTTGCTTCTGCTCTTCCTTTTGTCAGCGTCGCTTTTTTCTTGCAACGAGATAATACAGGGCGCTGTCGAGGATGCGCTCGATGACGGAAAGCCAAAGATTGTTTCGACTTGGGAAGACGACAAAGTGAACGCACAAGTTGTCTTCTTCGACGACGAAACCGTAATCTACGGCAGCAGCACTTTCACTTATCGAGGAAATCCAAATACAAAAAGCGGAACTCTGACAATCTATGAAGGCGAGCGGGTTTTTGACAAATGGGAGATTTGGCAAGACCACGCCACAGGCTTTGAGCATGAGTTCACAAGAGTCGTACAATGATAATTTTTCCCCCGATAGATTTTCTACATTGTCAGAATCATTTGTTTTTCCACTTTCCCAAAACGGGAAGAGCCAGAATCATTTGTTTTTCATCTTTCCCTTCTGCTCGCAATCTGTCTTGCGGCAGTGTCGTTCGATTCTTGCAGCGAAGAATCATCCGGGAACGACGATTCTGCATCTGTAATTGCTGTCTGGAAAGATGTTATGACGGCGGAAGCTGTGCGTACACTGGCGAGCAGACAGCAAGTTCCGGAACAGTCGTAATCGGCAACAACTATGCGACAATCACGATTACAGGAAGCAATACTGCAACAGGCACATACACAAACGGTGCGACAGGCGAAACAAGTTCCATCAGCTTGACAAGAATCCAGTAAAATCTGATTGCGGAAAGAGAGAGCGGTGCATTTTTATGTGCCGCTCTTTTTTGTGGCGCTGAAAGCCGAAAATACTGTCGGGAATATTTTGTATTTTGTGATATAATCCAAAAAGAGAATTTTTGAGCGAAAGGAAAAATATTATGGACATAAAACGACCGCAGGTGAGTTTTGGAACTGTTTATTATCCCGAAGAATGGGACGAAGAGCACTGGGAAACAGACGCTTCTCTTATGCAAAAATTAGGACTTGGGCTTGTGAGAATGGGAGACGATTCTTGGGCAAGCCTTGAGAGCGTCGAAGGCAGCTATAATTTCGCTCTTCTTGAAAAAGCCATCGAAGTTTTTGCCGCGCACAGAATAAAAACGGTGCTTTGCGTGCCGCTTTCGCTTCCGCCTGCATGGCTTTCGCAAAAATGCAAGACAAACGAGCCTTGTTTTTCAAACAAAATCTACCGCGAGGCCTGCACTTCTTTTGCCGCTGCAATGACATCGCATTTTGCCACGAACGCAAACGTCGTAGGCTGGCAGATTTTCTCAAGAATCGGCGGCAATGCCAGGGCGCTCAAGAACTGCTATTGCCCTGACTGCACGAGCGCATTCCAGAAATGGATTGAGAAAAGATACGGCACAGTCGAAAAACTTTCGCGCTCATGGGGAGCGGGACGCACAGCCGCCACATTCAGCGAAATCTGCCTTCCTGACACAGCAAGCCGCTACAAAACAGCCGCCCAAGAGTTTGATTACAAATCATTCCGCTCCGACACATTTGCCTCCCTCGTAAAAAGCGTCGTTCAAGCAATGAGAGCAAACACTCATTCCTCCCCTATTACGATGGACTTCTCTGGCTATCCCGAAGAACTCGATTACGCCAAAATCTCACAAGCGCTTGACGTCACGTCTTGCTGCAACTTCCCGGACAAAGGGCGTCCGACAGGAAGCGTCGTGCACGAAAAAGTCGTTCAAACAGGCGCGCGCCTTGAGTATCTTCGCGGAACTAAAGGCGGAACGTTCTGGGTAATGGAGCAGCAGTGCGGAGCGTCGGGCTGGAGCTTGCAGTCACGAACGCCGACAGCAGGACGCGTCCGACTTTGGACAGCGCAGGCTGTGGCTCACGGCGCGGACACGGTGTTTTTTGCCGCATGGAGAGCGCGCATTGCAAACACCGACGATTTCAATGACGGAATCTTGCCATTGAACGGCAACTCGTCAAGAAGAAGCGAAGAAATCCAGAGAACACTTATGGTTTTGAAGCCAGCTTTGAGCGATATTCGCGGAAACATGAAAGGCTCACCTTGCAACATCATCTACTCCGCAGAGGAAAAATGGGCAATCGACGAGAGGCGCGGACACGAAGATTTTTCTTACACGTCGGCTGTCACCGAATATTATCAGGCCTTCTTCGACAGAAACATTCCCGTCGACATCATAAGCACTGACCGCGATTTCAAGTATTCCCGCCTTGTCGTCGCGCCTTATCTTTACATGCTGAACCGCGCGCTCCAAGCCCGCCTTGACTCGTTCGTCATGGCAGGCGGCACGCTCATCGTCACCACACGAAGCGGCATTATCGGAGGACACGGCGCATATCGCGCAGACTCGCCGATGCCGTGCGGACTTAGCAACATGGCAGGCATTCTCGTCAACGAAACGGACTGCCTCCGCGACGGCCCTGTGATGCTCCAGTGGACAGCGCCGCTTCCGACCGTGCGCTCGATTCAGGCGCCAGGCTCAGGACTTGCGAAAAAGGCCGAGCCGCTCCCGATGCCAAGCGTCTCGCAAATGTACGGCAGATACTGGGCGGACATCATCACAGCGCTTCCAGAGACAAAAGTCCTCGCGACATACTCAAGCGACGGATTTTACAAAGACACGCCGGCCATCACAATGCACCATCACGGGCGCGGAACGGTCTACTACGTCGGCACGCAGCTCTCCCCCGCCCTCATCCGACTTTTGATTGCGCACGCGACAGCACAGGCGGATATTCCTCGAAGCTACAAGACACCGATGGGCGTCGAGGTCGTTCGCCGAAGCGGAAACGAAAACGACTGGCTTTTCATCATCAATCACACTCATTCGCAGGTGAAACTTGAAAACCCGCCGATTGCGCTAGGTCCGATGGGCGTTCGCGTCATGGCTGTCGCCAAACCGAGAGCAAAGACTTCGGAACTTGACGACCTCGCAGAAAAGATTCCAGAATGATTTTTTTTGAATGATTTTCAAAAGCGCCTTTTTGCAAAACTGTACAAAGGCGCTTTTTTTGTTTTCTTGCCGTGGACAAACTGACTTTGAAGGACTTGGAGCATTTTCCTGTCATGGACAAACTGACTTTGAGGGACTTGGAGCGTTTTCGTGTCGCGGACAAACTGACTTTGAGGGACTTGGAGCGTTTTCGTGTCGCGGACAAACTGACTTTGAGGGACTTGGAGCATTTTCCTGTCGTGGACAAACTGACTTTGAGGGACTTGGAGCATTTTCCTGTCGTGGACAAACTGACTTTGAGGGACTTGGAGCGTTTTCTTGCCGTATACAATTTTTAGGTCAACTTTGTTGCGGATTTTCCGATAAACTACAGAAAAGGGCAAACCTTTTTTATATTTTGGTGGGGGCAATAAATGGCTTACAATATGCAAGGATACAATGCGTACCGCGATACTGGAATCAAAACTGCGAGTCAGGGAAAGCTCGTTGTTATGCTTTATGAGGCAGCGGTAAAAAACCTTGACGATGCAATCGAGAAAGTTGGAAAAGACGGCAAGGTGGAGGCGCGGAATATCGAGGCATACAATTCATATATCCAGAAGACACAGCAGATTCTCAATGAGCTTCAGATATCGCTCGATATGGACAAAGGCGGAGAACTTGCAAAGAATTTGATGTCGATTTACATGTATTACAACCAGCAGCTTCTTCAGGCAACAATCAAGCACGACAAATCTATTCTCGTTTTTATCCGAAAGCAAATGGCAGACCTCTTGGAAGCATGGAAATCAGCGGCTTCAAGCACTGCAAACGGGCCTGCTTACAATTCACAGATGAAGACTTCGATAAACATCACGGGCTAGGGAGAGTTCAATGTCACAGACGAATATCAGTCAAGACGAACTTGATGAGCGAATCGCTATTATAAAGCGCTTCCGAGCCATTCTTGAAGAGCAGCGCGACAAGTTCCGGGAATATCTGGACGCTCTTGAAAAGCAACATTCAAAGATTGAGGAAGGGGACGCCGAGTCCGCCGAAATCCATTCCCAGCTTCAGCAGCGCATTGTTTCAAGCATCGGGGAATTGCAAAAAGTCGCAGAGCCGATGGAAGCGCTTTACAAAAGGACGCACGGCTCAGATTCAGCAATTCCTCAGATTCAGTCTGAGCTTCTTTCGCTCAGAAAAAAGGCGGCTGTGCAGAACACGCACAATCAGGAGCTTTTGAGAGCGAAAATGAGCGGCATTCAAAAGGAGATGCGCTCATTCAAAAACCCGTACCGAAATGCGCGCAGTGTTTACGAAAAATCCGCATCTTCGGCACAAATGATTCAAATCGATATTTAATATGGCAGAACTCTTCGATTCGTCCAGCACAGTTTTTGTGCTGGATTCTTATGGTTTGATTTTCCGCGAGTATTACGCGTTCATAAACCGTCCGCTCACAAACAAAAAGGGCGAGAATATTTCAGCGCTTTTCGGCTTTTTCCGTAATCTGAGAAAAATTATCGAGACTTACAATCCGCAGTTTTTCGTTGCCGCAATGGATTCAAAAACAAAGACATTCAGGCACGAAATGTACAGCGAATACAAGGCAAATCGCTCGAAAACGCCTGACGACCTACACGCTCAAGTTCCGTGGATTGAGGACATTCTTTCTTCTCTGGGCGTCAAAGTTTTGCAAAAAGACGGCTACGAGGCCGACGACATTATTGCGACGATTGCACGAAAATGCCGCGAAGAAGGACGCGATTGCAGGATTTTTAGCGGCGACAAAGACCTTATGCAACTTGTCGGAAACGGTACCGAAATGCTCACGCCCGCAAAGTTCGGAGGCGGATGGCAGCGCTGTGCAGAGGAGCAAGTTGAAGAAGCGTGGGGAGTAAAGCCTGAGCAAATGCTCGATATTCTCACGCTCACAGGAGACAGCGCCGACAACGTTCCGGGCGTCAAGGGAATTGGGCTGAAAACAGCGCAAAAGCTGCTTTTGCAATACGGAACGCTCGACAATATTTTTTTGCACAGCGAGGAAATCTCTGGCGCTGTCGGAACAAAAATCAAAAACGGCAAAGAAAGCGCCGAACTTTCAAGAAAACTCATTCGCCTTTGCGACGACGTTCCGCTTGATATAACATCGCTTTCTGACCTTTCGCTAAAATGCGATTTCAAGGCAGCAGCGCAAAAACTTCTTGCATTCGAAGTGCCAGCGGCGGCGAAACTTTACGCAGAAGCCGACCTTTCAAGCGAAGAGCAAGATAATAACGGCGAAATCACTCAGAACAAGGGCAATTACAAAGCGATTGTAGACAGCGAAAGCCTTCACAACGCTGTGAGCGAGATTTTGGCGACAAAAGAAAAAGTATTCGCTTTTGACACTGAAACAACTTCGCTCGACACACTAAGCACTTCCCTCGTGGGCTTCTCGCTTTCATGGAAAGAAGGAGAGGGCGTCTATATTCCGCTTTCGCACGTTCAAAAAGACGAAGCGTACAAGGAACTTGCAAGGCTTTTTGGCGACGATAATACAACAGTCGTTATGCACAACGGCAAGTTTGATTACGAAGTTTTGCGCTCAAACGGCTTTGTTTTCTCAAGCGCCGAGAAAAAGGAAGCAAGCGAGCAACTATCGCTTTTTGCTTCCGATGAAGATGAAGCAGAAAGCAAAAGCGCTGATTATCCAAAGTGCAAAATATTCGATACGATGGTTGCCGCATGGCTTATTTCGCCTGAAGGAAGCGGGCGAAATCCGTATTCGCTCGAAACGCTTTCAGAAAAGTATCTGCGTCTTCGGGGGATTTCGTTCGACGACATAGTTGAAAAGGGCAAGACATTTGCCGATGTTCCGCTTGAAAAAGCCGCAGAATATTGCGCAGAAGACTCAGATTTCACGCTCAAACTCTACCATGTGCTTCGCTCAAAGCTGAAAGAAAACTCTCTTGAAGACTTGTTCGAGAACACGGAGATGAAACTTTTGCCTCTGCTTTCGGAAATGGAAATCGCAGGCATTCATCTTGATGCAAATGCGCTTAGCGAGTATCACGTTGTTCTTGAAGAGAAAATCGCAAAAATCCAGCAAGAAATCTATGAGCTTGTCGGGCACGAGTTCAACATCGCTTCGACAAAGCAGCTTCAGCAAGTTCTTTTTGAGGAGCGCGGCTTAAAGACAGGCAAAAAGACAAAAACAGGATATTCCACAGACACGGCAGTCATGGAAGAACTCGCAACAGAAGACCCTGTTCCGCAAAAGATTCTTGAGTATCGTGCAAACTCAAAATTGCTTTCGACTTATGTTGACGCGCTTCCGTCTCTTGCAGACAAAAACGGACGCGTCCACACAACTTTCCTGCAAACAGGAACAGCGACAGGACGACTTAGCAGCCGTGACCCGAATTTGCAAAATATCCCTGTGCGCGACGAAGAAGGGCGCAAAATCAGAAGCGCTTTCACCGCAGAAAAAGGCACAGCCTTGATTAGCGCAGATTATTCGCAAATTGAGCTTGTCGTTCTTGCACATCTTTCGGGCGACGAGGCTCTGAAAAAATCATTCATCGACGGAACAGACGTTCACCGCGCGACAGCAGCGCTTATCTACGGAGTAACGCCAGATGTTGTGACGAGCGAAATGCGAAGAGCGGCAAAAACGATAAACTTCGGGATTATTTACGGAATGAGTGCGTTCAGGCTCGCAAAAGATTTGGGTATCTCAAGAACGATTGCAAAAGGCTTTATCGACAATTATTTTGCGCAATATCCGAAAATCCGCACTTTTATCGAAGCAACGGTGAAAAATGCAGAAGAAAACGGCTTTGTTGAAACAATGTTCCATCGAAGACGCTTCATTGCGAATATAAAAAGCGCAAACAAGCTCGAAAAAGCAGCAGCAGAGCGTATCGCCGTAAACACACCGATTCAGGGAACAGCCGCAGACATCGTAAAAAAAGCAATGCTCAAAGTCGACAGCGCACTTAAAAAAGACGGAAAAGGAGCGCGCATTCTTCTTCAAGTTCACGATGAGCTAATCGTTGAATGCCCAGAAAGCGCAGTCGAGAGCACAAAAGCAATTATCAGGCGCGAAATGGAAAGCGCAGTAAAACTCTCCGTTCCGCTCAGAGTTTCAATCGAAAGCGGAAAGAATTGGGGGGAGTTCCATTGATTTTGTGCGTGACAGGTCCGATGGCGGCAGGAAAAAATGCCGCTTCGGAGATACTTTGCAGCGATTACGGCTTTGTGGCGACAGACTGCGACCTTCTCGTCCACAGCGCAATTGAGAACGCGCGGGAAAAGATTTTCGACTCCTTCGGTGAAATCGCAGCCGAGAAAGGCATAAACATAAAAAATAGCGACGGCTCCGTAAACCGAAGAGAGCTTGGAAGACTGATTTTTCCCTCACCTGCCCTTGTCAAAAAACAAGAAAGCATCGTCTTTCCTGAAACGCAAAAACTAATCGAAAAGTTCATCGCCGAAAACAGCGGAAAAGACATCGTGATAAATGCGACAGTCCTTTACAAAATCGAAGCGATAAAACTTTGCGATGCCGTCATTTTTGTTGACGCGCCATATATCTTGCGCCTCTTGAGAGCGCGAAAAAGAGACAACTTGAGCCTCTCTCAAATACGACAGCGCTTCAGGGCGCAAAAGACACTTTTTCTTGAGTATAAGCGAACAGGTGCCGATATACATAAAGTATGGAATTTCGGCACTCGTAAAAAACTTTCCGAAAAACTCGGGATTGTCTTGAAAAATGCCGTTTTTAGGGGATAAAACGATATGGAACAGAAACGAACTTTATTAATAGTAGCCGCTGTCGGCATATTTCTTCTGGTGGTTCTGGGAGCTGCACTAATCTTGAACTCAGCAACTTCCACAGCAGCAAAAACTGATATTGAAAATCCTGCTATTCAAGTAACAAACGACTGGCTTCTTCCTGAAGGAGAAATCAAGACGATTTCTTCAGGCGAGGATTTGAGCAACGGCTCTATCGGCTCTTCACAAGACACGAGCGCAGCACAGCCAAGCGATATTATCGCAGCAGATTCTCCTGCAACTGTCGACAACGCTCTTATTGTTCCTGCCACAACAACATTCACCACGACAGGCTCTCAGGACGGGAACACAACGTCTTCAACACTCTCGACGACCGTCACTCCAAGCACTCCTGCGACAACGACAGTCCAAATCACACAGAACAGCTATTCAACACAGCAGCCGAGCCCTGTTACAGTGATAACTCCAAAGCCTGTTGTACAGCAGCCAAAGCGCACAACAGCCGCAAGCGAAACAAAACAGCAGAGCGCGAAAAAGCCAAGCACACCACAGAAGAACTTCTGGGTTCAGGTCGGCTCTTTCAACAAAAAAAGCGGCGCTGACATAACAAGACAATCGCTTTCAGCACAGGGAATTCAGAGCGAAATCTTCACATACACCGCAGACAACGGCTCAACAGGCTTCCGCGTGAGAGTCGGACCATATCAGACAAGAAGCGAAGCGGAGTATTGGATGAAATTAGTGGAAGAAAAGACAGGCACAAAGGGATTTATCACCGAAACAAAATAAATTATCCAATTCCAAAAGAGAAATCTTTTCTGTTTTCACGAAATTTTGTGAAGCGGAAAAGATTTTTTTTTGCAAAAACACTCCCAGCATGTTCTTTTAGAACAAAAGAATGTGATTCTAGAGCAAAAGCATGTGATTACAGAACAAAAGCATATGATTACAGAACAAAAGAATGTAATTATGGAATAAAAGCATGTGATTTTAGAGAAAAATCATGTGATTCTAGAGCAAAAGCATGTGATTTTAGAGCAAAAGCATGTGATTCTAGAGCAAAAGCATGATAATAGTTTCCAAAGCATACTTTTTCGGTGGTGTTACAAAAGGAACGCTAATCATTGTCATGCAATAATTAGTCATTTCGACTTCGCTCAATGACCGTTTTTTATTTTCAAAGCAATTCGCGGATTTTTTTAGTTTTGCGTCCTAGTAAAAGAGTATGAACTCTTTTATTCTTTTTCTTGGAAAAACATTTTTGCCTTTTGTTTTTGCGCTTGTCGCCGTTCAGAGCGCAATATTCAGCCAGAGTCTTTTGACGCTTGAATCAAAATACAGCGCAAAGCACAAAAAAGATGAAATTAATGCGACGCTGTCAGAGGGCGCAAAACTTTCCTCCGACTTTTTCAAAGCGTCTGTCTTTGAAAAGCAAACGCCTGAGCATTCTTCGCCTTCAGAAAATCTCAGGTGCGGCGCCGCTCTTGAAAGCCCGACTGTCGAAACAGACGCGGCTTCTTTTAATTTTGGCGCACAGGCGCTCTCACTTTCTTACGGAGGGATTTTTTCACGGCTTAAAAATCCTGAAAAACTTATCACGTCATCTTCTCCCCTTTCGACAAGCCTTTCTCTTCCGCGAAAAATAAGCGCGCGCCTGCCGTCGATTTCTTCATCAAAGCAGCCGAACAGCGCACACTTTGAACTTTGCGCCGAAACGGACAAAACGACGTCCACATCGGATTTCACGCTTTTCGACGACAAATCTTTTGCAGCATCAGCAAGCGAAAGCCTTTTGATTTCAGACTGTCTGCTCTCATTTTCATCCGCCGCGCTTTTCCAAGAAAACGAAAAACGCGGAGAAAGCGCCGTCGTTTTTTCATGCAACGGCACAAGAGCCGCAGGCGTCGTCCACGCGACTCTCACAAAAAAAGAGCTCTCGCTCTGCGCTCTCGGAGCATTGTCAACAACGCTTGAAACGCGCAATTTCGGCGTTTACACGATTCAGGGCGCTTTTTTCAAAGGCACACAGGCAAACAAAATAAAAAACATGGAAAGCGGCGGTTTAATTTGTGATTTTTTGCAAAATCGTGTTAGAATAGGAGCAAGAGCAATCAGGACTGAAAAAGAAGCGCAAAGTGCCACAAACCTTTGTTTCGGCATTCGCTTCAAGACGGGAAATCTCGTATCGTCGCTGACGCTCTCGGATGTGCTCGAAAAGCCATCTGTTGCACTTTCCGTGTCGGACAAGCTGGATAGTGGGCTGAGATTATCGCTTAGCACAAAAACGCGCTATGATAAATCTTCAGAAACCCTCTCTGCGTCTGTGAGGACAGGCATACGGACAGAGGATTGTGCATTTGCAGACTGGACTTTTGGAGCAACTGAAAAAATAAAGGCTGGAGAAATACAAAAAAAAGCACTTGACTCCAGTATTTCATTAAAATTCGGTGGCACAGTACGCTGTATTGCAAGATTTTCTTACAGCGCGGAGTTTTGATTTTCAACTCAGAAAAAGAATTTGTGCAGATTTTTTGCTAAATTGTTTCGGGGTATTGAATTTAATGCCTTATTCCATTATATTAGAAAAAATCTGAATTATTTGGTTAACTTTTTTTTGAGAGGTACACAATATGGCTTTTGATATTACCAAAGTTCGTAATATCGGAATCAGCGCCCACATTGACTCTGGTAAGACAACACTGTCAGAACGTATCTTGTTCTACTGTAACAAGATTCACGCTATCCATGAAGTTCACGGAAAAGACGGCGTTGGCGCAACGATGGACAGTATGGATTTGGAACGTGAGCGCGGAATCACAATCCAGTCAGCAGCAACACAGGTAAACTGGAAGGACATCACAATCAACTTGATTGACACCCCAGGTCACGTTGACTTCACAGTCGAAGTTGAACGCTCTCTTCGCGTTCTCGACGGTGCTATCCTCGTTCTTTGCGCTGTTGCAGGTGTTCAGTCACAGTCAATCACTGTTGACCGCCAGCTCAAGCGTTACCATGTTCCTCGCTTGGCATTCGTAAACAAGTGCGACCGTCAGGGTGCAAATCCACTCCGCGTCTGCAAACAGCTCCGCGAGAAGCTCGGTCTCAACTCATACATGGCAGAACTTCCAATCGGTCTTGAAGACAAACTCGAAGGTGTTGTAGACCTTATCGCTATGAAGGCTTACTACTTCGACGGTCCAGACGGTGCAGATATTCGCGTTGCAGAAATCCCTGCAAACATGCTCGATGATGCAAAGGCAAAGCGTGAGGAGCTCCTTGATGGTGCTTCTATGTTCGATGACACACTTGCTGAGGCTATTCTTGAGAACGGATATGATGATGTAGACCAGAATCTTATCATCGCAGCTATCCGAAAGGGAACAATCGCTGAGCAGTTCGTACCAGTATTCTGTGGTTCTGCTCACATGAACAAGGGTATTCAGCCATTGCTCGACGCTGTTGAGCGCTATTTGCCAAACCCAACAGAAGTACACAACTACGGTCTTGACCTCGACAAGAACGAAGAGCAGGTTGAGCTTTTCAACACAGCAGACAAGCCTTGTGTTGCTCTTGCATTCAAACTCGATGATGGTCAGTTCGGTCAGCTCACTTATGTGCGTATCTATCAGGGACGCATTATTAAGGGCGATGAACTTTACAATACACGCGCAAAGAAGAAGTTCAAGGTCGGACGTCTTGTTCGTATGAACGCTTCTGCAATGGAAGATATCAACGTTGGTGAGCCAGGTGACATTGTTGCTTTGTTCGGTGTTGATTGTGCTTCTGGCGATACATTCTGCTCTGGCGGATTGAACTACGCTATGACTTCTATGTTCGTTCCAGCTCCTGTTATCTCTCAGGCTATCGAGCCTATCGACAAGGCAGCTGCTGCAAACATGGCTAAGGCTCTTAACCGCTTTACAAAGGAAGACCCAACATTCCAAACTTATGTTGACCCTGAGTCAAATCAGACAATCATCAAGGGAATGGGTGAGCTCCACCTCGCAGTTTACATCGAGCGTATGAAGCGCGAATACAAGTGCGAAGTTAAGGTTATGCCTCCAGAAGTTGCATACCGCGAGACAATTTCTCAGCGTGCAGACTTCAACTACACACACAAGAAGCAGACTGGTGGTTCTGGTCAGTATGGTCGTGTTGCAGGTTTCATGGAGCCAATCGAAGACAAGGACTACGAGTTCGTTGACGCAATCAAGGGTGGAGCTATTCCTAACGAATATATTCCATCTTGCGACAAGGGATTCAAGCGCGCAATGGAGAAGGGTTCTCTTATCGGAGCTCCTGTTGTCAACGTTCGCTGTACTATCAATGATGGACAGTATCACCCAGTTGACTCTTCAGATATTGCGTTCCAGACTGCTGCTATCGGCGCATTCCGCGAGGCTTATGAGAAGGCAAAGCCATCTATTCTTGAGCCAATCATGAAGGTTCAGATTTCTGGTCCTACAGAGTTCCAGGGAAATATGTTCGGTCTTATCAACCAGAGACGCGGTGTTATCCTCGACTCAACAGATGAGAACAACACTTCTACTGTTAACGCAGAAGTACCACTTTCTGAGATGTTCGGATTCTCTACAATCCTCCGCTCTTCAACACAGGGAAAAGCAGAGTTCACAATGGAATTCGAGAAGTACGGCAAAGTTCCAAACAACGTTGCTGACGAGCTCAAGAAGAAGTACGCAGAGTCAAAGAAAGCAAAATAAGTTTTTGATATTCTGAATTTTACAGCGGGGCAGGTTCTGTTCCGCTGTATATATTATTAAAACATTTAATGGGAGGAGCAATACCATGGCAGAACTCTTAGACCGCAGCCCAATTCGTTTTTTTGATAAAATGACTAATGGCGGACTTAAAGCTGGTGAAATCGGACTTGTTACATCGAAGAAGGGACTTGGAAAAACATCAGTCCTCGTTCAGTTTGGCATGGACACTTTGCTAGCAGAAAAGCAGTTAGTACACGTTTCATTTGACCAGAAATCAACAAACGTTATTTCTTGGTACGATGGCGTATTTACAGAAATTGCAAAGAAGAAGAATCTTGGAAATAATGCTGATTTGAAAGACCAGATTATGCGCAACCGCACAATCTTCAACTTCAATCAGGATAATTTCTCTTTGGCAAAAGTTGTAACAACTCTCAAAGCATATTCTACAAGCGGAATTACTCTTTCTGGTGTTGTTATTGATGGTGTAACACTCGCTTCTGTTTCAGAAGATGATTTGAAGGCTGTTCAGGCTTTCGCAAAAGAGTCTAATGTAACAGTTTGGATGAGCGCAACAGCAGAGGGCGAAGACCTTGAGGATTCAGCTCCAAAGGCACTTCTTCCATACTTTGCTTCAGTTGTACACCTTGCTTCACGCAACGACGGCGTAAATGTGCAGATTCTCAAATTGAGAGATGCAAAAGACGTTGCGTCAACTCTCAAGCTCGACAGCAAGTCTTTGCTTATCACAGAAAAATAACCGTCGAAGACGGTTTTGTAATGCCAAACGGCATTTAATTTTGTAGTAACGATTACACCGACCTTCTTAGTGAGGTCGGTTTTTTTATCATTTCAAGCATTTTTCTATATCTTCTGCAACTAAAAGTAAAAGTTTTTGCTGACAATCATTTAAATTTTCGTAGATATGCAGCAATTTGCGAGTATCTTCGCTCGTTTTTTCTGTCTGGATTTTTGTTTTTTCGCCTGTTATAAGATATTCCACGCTGGTATTCAAAGTTTTAGCAAGTTTTACTGCAACATCTGCCGAAGGCATACACGATTGCCCGCTGACATAGCTTATAAGAGAACGGAGCGTAATACCAGACCGAGCGGCGACTTCTTTATTTGACAATCCTGAAAATGCTATTTCTTCCCTCAAGCGTTCTCTAAAATCCATAGAGTAAAAAATAGCAAAATAATTCTTGTTTTTATTTGCTTTATACATTTTACTGTAATATAATCTAAAAGAAAGACAGTAAACTGCAATATTTTTATCAAAGAACCTGCAATCTCTACTGTGTTTTGCCTGTTAGATAAAGACTTTCGCTGTCTTTTTAGTAAAATCTATTTTTTTTGGGAGGGCTTTTATGCAAGTAAAATGGTATTATTGTAGATGGTGTGGTTGGGATGGCTGGTGTAATGCAGACGAAAGTCCTAATCAATGGGCATGGGATGGTTGTGGTTGCGACGCGAACGAAGCTCATCAAGGAGGACCTCATAAATGGGTTCTTAAGGGAAAATGGCACGTTGATGACGAACCTGATTCAGACCAATACATTGGATAAAAAATCTTAGATTTTTGCAACCAGCCGACCTTTTCAACGAGGTCGGTTTTTTGTTCAAAGGCTCACCTGAGCGAATTTCGAGCCTCGAACAAACAAAATTTGCTTTGCTGCCCCTCAGGGAAGCTTTGAACAAACTAAATTTCGTTCGCAGAGCCTCAGGCTTCAATGTACATTTAAGACATTACTCCGCTGAGTGCCAGCGGTCAATGTACATTTCAGACATTTGTTTACTGCGTGAAATCAAAGAAAATATATCGTGTTTCAATGAAAAACAGTGCGTGTTGTCGAAGAGAGGATTCCGAAACGAGTTCGGAATGATGTTGCGTGTCATGCTGAATTTATTTCAGCATCCGCGGTTGCTGAGCGTAGCCGAAGCACCGAAACGAGTTCGCTCATTTCGACTTCGCTCAATGAGCAATTTCGATTGCGCTCAACAGCCGTTTTGCTTCAAAATGGAAAATAAAGTGGTTTTATGATAGAATTTAAATGAAAGCTAAGGAGACAAAATGGAGCAAAAAAGTTTTATCTATTACGGCTACAGCCACGCGACGTACCGTGAATGTCGCAACATGATAAACTCGACGAACAGGGCGCACGCAATTATTATGAATGCGTGGTTTCTGGTGATGAACCTGCTTTATGTGCTTTTGAGCGCTATGAACCTTTTTGGTGTGTCGCAGGAGCTCATCGGCTATTATGCGATTTTCTCGTTTCTGGCTGTGATTTACGGTGCTGTTCTCGTGATTTTTCAAAGTTTCACGCTCAAACACAGCATTTTTTTTGTCTATGTGAACATCGCGATGCTCGGCACGTTCGGCGTTGTCGTTTCGACTTTGCAGCCGTATATGCCTGCGATTATGTATTTCATAATGTTCATTTTTGTCTCTCTTTTGTACATCGGCAACATGATACGAATGCTTGTCGCCTCGATTCTAGGCACATTCGCGCTTCTTGCCTGCTCGTTTTGTTTCAAGACGTTTTCGATTGCCTATCACGACCTTTACAACGCGATGATTGTTCTTTTTCTTTCGAGCGGTCTTCACTACATGTTCCAGCGCTCCAGAATTGAGCAGTTTGTGCTTTATCAGCGAGATTTGCAGATTCAAAAGGAACTGGAGATAAAATCGAGTTTCGATTCTCTGACGGAACTGCTGAATCGAGGGCGCTTTTTCTCGATTTCGGAAGAGGTTTTGCGCATTAACGAGTCAAAAAACGAATATATGGTGCTTTGTCTTCTTGATTTGGATGGTTTCAAGCAGATTAATGACAAGATGGGACACCAGATGGGCGACAAGGTGATTCAGATTACAGGAAAAATTATCGCTGAGTGCATCGATGAGGGCAAACTTTTTCAAACGGAGCGGCAAACGTCGGCTTGGGACTTGGAAAAGCCTCTTAACCTTGCAGGGCGCTTGGGCGGAGATGAGTTCATTGTTTTGATTCGCGGAAAAAACAGTCGCGAGGAGGTTATTCCGCTTTTGCAAAATATGCTCGACAGGCTGAACGCTGTCAAATTCGACGGCTTTTCGGGGATTCAGGCTTCTTTTGGCGCGACTGAAATCAAATCTAGCGAGCGCGATATGGACGGCGCATATTCAAGGGCGGACGCGGCGCTCTATGAGTCAAAGCGCGCTGGAAAAAATCAGATTCACTTTTCCAGCGCCAACGAAGAAAATGGCGAGGTGCAAAAATGAGCATTTTGTTTCCGCAATATGTCGCTTTCGCAGGCTTTGTTCTTATTGCAACGAACCTTGTCTTTTTCGCTCTTCACCAAGTGCATTCACGGAGTGTTCTTGTCAGAGCAAACCCAGTGCGCTTTTTTGCCGCTGCCCTTCTCTTTTTGCTTGCGGTCATTCTTGTTATAACAAGCCAGCATGATTTTTCATCGATTCATCTTTTTCTTGTTATCGCAATTCTGATTTTTGCGGCAAGTGTCGCGTTTTCGGTTTCGCTTTTTAGCTCAATGCTCCAGCACTACGAGACGCAAAACCGCTTCACTTCTCTTTTGGCTCTTCTCACGGGCTTGATTGAAGCGAGAGACCCGAATCTTGACGGGCATTCGCTTTGTGTCTGCCAGCTTTCGCTTCTGCTTCACGAAAAACTTCCGCTTCTGACAAAGTTCAAGGTCAATTCGGCAGACCTTGCGTATACGGCGCTGCTGCTCGATGTCGGGAAGCTCGGCATTCCGCAGGAGATTGCCGAAAAGCCGGGAAAGTTTTCGAAAGCGGAGCTTGAACTTGTAAGGCGACACCCAGAAATAGGCGAGGAACTTATCGCAAATGTTCCGGGCTTCAAGAAAATCGCTGAATGGATAAAATATCATCACGAGCGCGTTGACGGCAAAGGGCATTTTGGGCTTATCGGAAGCCAGATACCGCTTGCCTCGCGCATTATCGCTGTCGCCGACACTTTCACAGCGCTCACGATGGAGCGAAGTTACAAGCCTTCAATGCCGTATGAAGAGGCGATTGCAGAATTGCGTCTTGTTGCAGGAAAGCAGCTCGACAGCGAACTTGTGAATATCTTTTGCGCGATTCCGCTTCGCGAGATAAAGCATGTGCAACAGCGTGTGAAAGAGCAATTAAAAAAATACGAGCGTATCCGCTGAATTAAGGGGGAGTTATGAAGAATTGGCTTTTTGTTTCATTGGCGCTTTTCTCGACATTTATTTTTCTTTCTTGCTCGCAAAAAAAGACGAAGCCTACTTCCAATTCTCTCACTCTCGCGCTTCGAAGCGGGCTTTATTCCGATGTCGTAAAATCGTGCTTGCTTGATTTTGAGAGGGAGAACAACGTTTTATGCATTGTTCAGGATTACAGCGAGGACGATTTGCACAAAAGGATTTTGGAAAACGACGGCACAATCGATTTGTGTATGGCAGACAGCTCATGGTCGCAAGAACTTGCGGCTAACGGCTCTCTTTTCGACTTGACGAAGGAAGGCTACGCTCTTGACCGAGATATTATCGACGCGACGAAGAAGGCGTGCTATAGCGGCGAAAAGCTCATTCTTGCGCCTTATTACGGGAACGTTACTGTTTTGCTTTTCAACAAGTTCATCATAAAAGAAGCGGGCTTTAAGCCTGAGGATATCAACAGCATTGATGATATTCTTGAAATCTGCCGTTCTTCGAACAAGCGGCACAATCTTGGCTTTATGTACCGCGGAGACACAGCAAACAATATCGTCGTAGATTTTCTTCCGATTTTGCTCTCGTATGGCGGTTGGGTTGTTGACAGTGAAAACAATCCGACTGTGAGCACAAGCGAGTTTTTGGAGGCTGTGGAAGCATATAAGGCGCTTATAAAAACAGGACGGGCTACAAAAAAGGACGACCTCGTAGCTGCAATAGCAAACAAAGCGGCAGCGATGGGAATCGGCTGGCCAGGCTGGTACACGCCAACAAGAAACTCGTCAATGGATTATCTTGCTATCACAGGACGAAGCAGCAAAGGCTCAAAGCCACGAAATGCCAATATTTACGGCGTTTGGATGCTCGGCGTTCCATCAGCAAGCAAAAAGCACACTCTTTCGGTAAAGCTGCTCGATTACTTGATGTCGCCATCAGTCCAGCGAGAAACCGTCATAAAAGGCGGCGTTCCTTGCAGATACTCAAGTCTATGCGCGCCTGAGGTGCAAAAGAAGTTCCCGCAATACACGATGATTCTTTCCGCTCTTGAAGGCGGAGTTTACAGACCAGCAATGCAAGAATGGAGTAAATTTTACACAATTTTGGGCGCGCATCTCAAAGCGATTTTTTCTGAAGACGCTGATGCTGAAACAGAATTAAAAAGCGCACAATCCGAACTGGAATCTATGTTAAAAACAGAAAAAAATGAATAAAAATTGCACAAAAATGCGCTAAAACGGCGTTAGTTACAATTTTTTTTCTTGACTTTTGTTTTAACAGAACATACACTTTATTTATGGACTTAAGAACAGTATTAACACCCGAAACAGTAGATTTGCATCTCAAAGGAACAACAAAAGAACAAATTATCGATGAGATGCTTGAAATCCTTATTAAAGCTGGCAAAGTAACTGACAAGGCTGCCGCTCGCGAATGTGTGCTTGAGCGTGAACGCAATATGTCGACAGGTATGAAACACGGCATTGCAATTCCGCACGGCAAAACGGATACAGTTTCCGACTTAGTGGCATGTATTGGTATTTCCGACAACCCAGTTGACTTTGATTCTCTTGACCAGGAGCCATGCCGTATTTTCATTATGACGCTTTCTCCTGTGAACAAAACTGGTCCACACCTGCAGTTCCTTGCAGAAGTCAGCCTTTTGTTCAAGAGCGCTGAAAAAAGACAGCAGATTCTGAACACTCAGGACAAAGCAGAAGTTATTCAGATTCTTACAGCATAATGCTCCTTGCATTTCAAAAAAGACCTCATTCCTAGTGGAAGTGAGGTCTTTCTTTTTGCCTTATCGTCAATCATTGCCGACAACGATTCGTATAATGGCGCTTCCGTAGCGCTCGACCTTCGCTTTTCCAAGACCGAAAACATCAAAAAGCGCATTGTGAGTGCGTGGCTTTTTGGCAGCAATATCGAAAAGCGTTTTGTCGCCAAAAATGATATACGGAGGCACGTTTTCCTCTTCCGCCACCTTACGCCTCCATTCCTTCAAATCCTCCGCAATACGAAGCGCTCGCGTATCGCTTTGGTCAAACATCGTCGCACTGACCTTCTTTTCTTTTCGCTTCTTCAAGTGATTAAGCGGGTTTAACTCAAGGGAAGTATCAAGCAACTTGCCCTTCTCTTCACTTTCCTCCTCCAAGAACAGGGGAAGAGAGATTTTCGCCTTTGAAACAATCGCGTCATGCGCCTTTTTCGTAATCAAAAGCACATTGTATTCACCTGATTTTATCAAATAGCCCTCATCAACAAGAACAGAGGCAAGCTCAAGCCACGAAGAGCGGCTAATTCCACGCCCGATTCCATACGTTGAAAGCTTGTCGTGCTCGTTGTCCAAAATGCGCTGAGCCTTCGACCCCAAAAGCACATCAGTGACATAAGACGCTCCAAAGCGCTGTTTTGTTCGGATAACACAAGACAAAAACTTCAGCGCAGGGATTGTAACGTCCGCCATCAGCGCCTCGCCTGCATCGCAAATGTCGCAGCAAGAACCATCCGCTTTCTTTTCGCTCTCGAACGCCTCACCAAAATACTGCAAGATTTGTTTTCGGCGGCAAATGCGACTTTCAGCGTAATGCGTCATTCCTGAAAGGAGCGTTTCAGCCCGCTTTTTCTCCTCAGGCTCCAAGTCGGTGAAAAAGTAGCGCACCTTTCGGATATCCGCCGCAGAATAAAGCAAAAGCGCCTCCGAAGGAAGCCCGTCACGCCCAGCGCGCCCGATTTCCTGATAATATTGCTCCAACGATTTTGGCATATCGCAGTGAATGACAAAGCGCACGTTCGGCTTGTTTATGCCCATGCCAAACGCAACGGTTGCAACCATAATCTGCTTTTTGTCACGCAAAAACGCTTCCTGATGCTTGCGCCGCTCACTGTCAGAAAGCCCTGCGTGATAATTCACAACAGAAAATCCAAGCGAAGAAAGCCGCGTTGTCAAATCATCAACAAGTTTTCGAGACATACAATAAATAATCCCGCTCATATCCTTGCGGCTTTCCAAAAACTGTGTGATTTGAGAAAAATAATCGCGCTTTACTTTCACCGAAAGATAAATATTCTCGCGATTGAAACTTGAAACAAACTCCTTCGGCCTCACCATGCCAAGATTTTTGGCGATATCCGCTCGAACGTGAGCGGTCGCCGTCGCCGTGAGCGCAAGGCACACCGCATCAGGAAAAGAGCGCCGAATATTGGCAATCTCAAGATAATCAGGGCGAAAATCGTGTCCCCACTCCGAAACACAATGAGCCTCGTCAATCGTTATGCACGAAACATGAAGGTCGCTGGAGGAAAACAAATCGATTTTGCTCCGCGTGTTCAGCCCTTCTGGCGACATATACACGAGTTTTGCTTTTCCACGAAAAATCTTTGACAGTGCGCTGCCGTATTGCTCGCTCGTCAGAGTGCTGTTCAAAAACACCGCCTCAACACCAGCAGCTTTCAGCGCACTAACTTGGTCTTGCATAAGAGCAATAAGCGGCGAAATCACGATTGTTATTCCCGAAAAAATGAGAGCCGGCACTTGATAGCAAATCGACTTTCCGCCACCAGTCGGCATAACCGCGATTGTGTCGTTCCCAGACAGAACGCTGTCGATAATCTGCTTTTGAAGCAAACGGAAAGAATCGTAGCCAAACACATTTTTCAGCACTTCCTCTGGCGTGCGACAGCCATTTTCGCGCTCTTCATCTTCGATTTTTGCGCCATCTTGCTCGATTTCGCTCTTTTCGATTTCGCTTTCATCAAACAAAAGGCTTTTTTCTTTTTTGGCTTTTCCAAAAATCTCTTCTGGCAAAGGCTTAGTTCCCCCGCTCAAGAAACTTTCGGCAAGAGATGACAATTTCAGGCTCATAGCGTCTAGTATATCGTTTTTTTCTCGCAGTAACAAACGGTATTTTTTCTCATTCAAGAAGAAACCTTAAAACGGCAAAATTACATTTTAAGATTTCACCTTAATTCTTAAAATGGCAAAATTACGTTTTAAGAATTTCGTCAAAAAAGCGAATGGCAAAATTACGTTTAACGAATTGCTCCGAATTCTTAAAATGGCAAAATTACATTTTAAGAAAACAGCGTAATCTTAAAACGGCAAAATTATTTTTAAGAATTCTTGCCGTTTTCAAAAAAAATCTTTTCAATACGCAGCATTTTAACTATAATCCACTCTATGCTTCAGAAATATTTGACGGTTTTTTTTATTTCGATGATTCCCTTAATTGAACTTCGTGGCGCAATTCCTGTCGCAAAAGGACTTGGATTGCCGCTTTTGACATCTTACGCGATTTGCATTTTGGGAAATATGATTCCTGTTCCTTTCATTTATCTTTTTGCCCGAAGAGTTCTTGAATGGGGAAAAGACAAGAAGTTCATCGGAAAACTCTTTACGTTCTTCCTCGAAAAAGGCGAGAAAGGCGGAAAAAAGTTGCAGGAAAAAGCAGGACAAACGCTTTTCGTGGCGCTTTTTCTTTTCGTGGGCATTCCGCTTCCGGGAACAGGAGCTTGGACGGGAACGCTTGCTGCGAGCCTTCTTGATATGGGCTTCAAGCGCACAGTGATTGCGGTTATGAGCGGCGTTATTCTTGCAGGCTTGATTATGATGCTTGCGAGCGCTGGCGTTTTTGGCGCAATCGGTGCGATAAAGGCATAAAAACATGACAGCACTCGAAAAGTATTACGGCAAGTTCGACGAAGAGCCACGACTTTTGACACGGCACGGGCAAGTTGAGTTCATCACGTCGATGAAATACATTCACGACTCGATTTCATCGCTCAACAAAGAGAAAAGCGAAGTGAAAATCCTCGACATCGGAGCAGGAACCGGGCGCTATTCTGTCGCGCTTCAAGAGGAAGGCTTCGACGTCACAGCGGTTGAACTCGTCAAAAGCAATCTGGAAAAACTGCGAAAAAAGCACACGATGGTAAAAACGTGGCAAGGAAACGCGACCGATTTGCATTTTCTTCCTGACGAAAAGTTTGACATCGTGCTTCTTTTTGGGCCTCTTTATCACCTTCACGACGAAGAATCGAGGCTCAAGGCGCTCGCAGAGGCAAAGCGCGTGATGAAAAAAGACGCGCGACTTCTTGTTGCGTACATCACGAACGAGTACAGCGTTCTGACATACTGCTTCAAAGAAGGACACATCGGCGAATGTATGAGAAACGGAACTCTCACGAGCGATTTTCACGGCATTTTTGGCGAAAACGACCTTTACAGCTATGTGCGCCTTGATGACATAAACGCTCTGAACGAAAAAGCGGGTCTTCTTCGCGAAAAAATCATTGCCGCTGACGGAGCGGCAGATTACATGCGACGGGAACTTGCTGCAATGAGCGAAGAGGATTTCAAATATTTCGTGGATTATCATCTTGCGACCTGCGAGAGAGCGGAACTTCTTGGAGCGAGCGCTCATCTTGTGGACATCTTGAAAAAAGGCAATTAAGAGCGCAAAACGAAAAAGGAGGACAGCTATGAACTTTTCAACAGATTTGCTTCACGGAAACATTTTCAAATCGATGGTGCTTTTCACAGTGCCGCTTTTGGTCTCAAGCGTTTTCCAGCAGTTTTACAACGCCGTCGACATAATGATTGTCGGGCATTATCTTGGTGACAAAAGCCTTGCCGCAATCGGAAGCTGCACATCGCTCAACGACCTTCTCATCGGCTTCGGTATGGGATTCGGAGCGGGAATGGGCATCGTCTCGGCACGCGTTTTCGGCTCAGGAGACCGCGACAGGCTCAAGAACGTCGCCGCAACATCGCTTTTGATTTCGCTTTCGATTTCAGCCATTCTCTTCGTGTTCACACGACTTTTCTTGCGAACGATTCTAAAAACGCTCGGCACACCAGAAGAAATCCTCGAAGAGTCGCTTTCATACATCTCGACAATAACGATGTTCGCTGTCGTTCTGCTCCTCTACAATCTGCTCTCAGCGCTCCTTCGCTCAATCGGAAACTCTTTTATGCCGCTCGTGTTCCTAATCATTTCGTCGCTCTTGAACATCGTCCTCGACATCGCTTTCATAACGCGCTTCTCGCTCGGAGTGCGCGGCGCGGCGATTGCGACAGTCATAGCGCAGGCGGTCTCGGCAACACTTTGCGCCTTGTATATCCTGAAGACAACGAAAATGCTCGTTCCGTCGATAAAGCACTTCAAACTCGACATCAGGCTTTTGAAAGACTTGCTCGCACAAGGACTTTCGATGGCGTGCATGGGCGCTCTCGTCAACTCTGGAACAGTCATTCTTCAAAGCGCAATCAACTCGTTCGGCACAAGCATCATCGCGGGACACATCAGCGCACGAAAAGTGTTCTCGATAAGCGCAATCCCGATTATGACGCTCGGAACGTCCTCATCGACCTTCGTGTCGCAAAACTATGGCGCAGGACAATACGAGCGAATCCGAAAAGGCGTGAAATGCGCTCTTTTAATCGCGATTTCGTGGTCGCTTTTCCTTCTGGCGATAATCCCGTTCACAGCGCGGAACATTATCGCCTTTCTTTCAGGCTCTTCAGACGAAAGAGTCTTGAATTACGGCGCTACATACATGAGTTTTGCAATCTTGTTCTACACAGTTTTGGGCGCTGTCATCGTGCTTCGAAACTCATTGCAGGGAATGCAAAGAAAAATCCTTCCGCTCATCTCAAGCGTCATCGAACTTTTGGGAAAAGTGCTTTTCACAATTCTCGTCATTCCACGACTCGGAACGTGGGGACTCATTCTTTGCGAGCCGCTGATCTGGTGCGCCATGACAATGCAGCTCGCGTTCGTGTATTTGCGCATTGTTCACCGCGGCATCGGCGTGAAGTGAACAAACGTCATTGGCGAACTTGCTTTCAGAATCTATGCTTCGGCGTCGCTCAGCAAGCACGGAAAATACTCCTTTTTTGTCGGGGAAGCAAAATTCAAGTTGAGTTTGCTTCCTTTTCTGATTTTCTTCAATACTCATTCAATACTTCGCCTCCTTTTTGCTCAGGCTTCAAGACTCATTCAATACTTCACTTCCTTTTGCAAAATCCTTAAAGACTCATTCAATAAATCGCTTCCTTTTTCAAAATCCGAGCAAACTCAACTTTTTTTCGCGCACGCTCCCCCTTTGATAATATTCAAAAAACTCTTATAATTTCGCTTATGGATGATTTTGAACAAACACAAACTATCGGAGAGAAAACAGGCGTCGTCGCGATTGTCGGGCGACCGAGCGCTGGAAAATCGACTTTCTTGAACACGGCAAGCGGCGAAAAAGTGTCGATTGTCTCCTCATATCCGCAGACAACGCGAAACGCAATAAAGGGCATTGTAAACGACAGCCGCGGGCAACTCGTTTTCGTTGACACGCCAGGACTTCACATCAGCGAAAAGAAACTCAACGTAAAGCTAAAGGGCGTCACAGTCGAGCAACTCGAAGGCGCAGACGCTGTTCTTTACATCGTCGACTCATCTCGCGAAGAGGGCGAAGAAGAAGCGCTGGTCGCCTCTCTTGTGAGCGCATACCAAAATAAGATGGTCATCGGAATCAACAAAACCGACTCTGCGACATCGAAAGCGGACAAAAGCCGCGCTTTCATCAAAGCGCTTTTGCCCTCAATTCCTGACGAGCGCATTATCAACTTGAGCGCAAAAAGCGGAGATGGCGTCGAGGGCGTTTTGAGCGCGCTCTTTGAGCTTTCGCCTGTCGCGCCTCATCTTTATCCCGAAGAATATTACACCGACCAGGACGTTGATTTCCGCATTGCCGAAGTTATCCGCGAGCAGGCGATGAACCGCCTTTCGCAAGAAATCCCGCACTCGATTTTTGTCGAAATCGCCGACATGGAAATGAAAAAGGCGAACGAAATGTGGGTTCGTGCCTTCCTCTGCGTTGAGAGGGAAAGCCAGAAGGGAATCGTCATCGGCAAGGGCGCGAATATGATAAAAACAATCCGTGTCGAAAGCATCAAGGAACTCAGAAAGATTTTCACATACCGAATTGACCTTGATTTGCAGGTCAAAGTCGTCAAAAACTGGCGACAAAAAGACGTTCTTCTCACAAAATTGATAAAATAGACGAGCGAAAAAAGAGAGGCTTTATGACAGAAAACAAAGACAAAAACGGACTCACAGAAAAAGAATTTCTCGCTTCTTATTCCGACAAGGGATACGAAAAGCCATCGGTCAGCGTTGACATCATGGTGCTTTCAAGGAGCGCGGATTTTTCTTCGCTCAAGATTCTGCTCATAAAGCGCGGAGAACACCCGTTCTTGAACTGCTGGGCGCTTCCCGGCGGTTTTATCCGCAAAAACGAGACGGCTTATCAGGCGGCTTCCCGCGAACTTGAGGAAGAAACCTCGTTGCGCGGCGTTTATTTGAACCAAGTCTACACATTCACAAATCCCGCTCGTGACCCGCGCTCTTGGGTGATGAGCGTCGCCTATCTTGCGCTCGTGAGCGACCTTGCGAGCGTTTCGGCAAAGGACGACGCCATTGATGCCGCTTGGTTCGACTTGAAAATCGACAGCGGCAAAATCACGATTGAAAACGAAGCGCTCGGCGTGAGAATGTTTTACAGCCTTGAAACAAAACAATTCCAGAACGGCAAAATCCACTACGAGAACTGGGTCGCAAAAGCAGAAAGCAGCGAAAAACTCGCCTTTGACCACATTGAAATCATCATCGAAGCGTTCTTGAAGCTCAAAGAGAAGTTTGAGCACACAGATTTGGCGTTCAACATGGCGGGCGACAAGTTTACCCTCCCCGACTTGCAGGCGCTTTTTGAGCTAGTCCTTTGCAAAAAACTCTACAAAACAAACTTCCGCCTCCTCGTCGCAAGCAAAGTCGAAGCCACTGGCGAAAAGCGAAAATCTGCCATCAGCGGCAAACTGTCAGCCGAGTACACTTACAAAGCACAATAATTCTTCAAAAAATCTCTTTTTTTGCAAAAAACTTCTTGACAAAGTAGCAAGACACTACTAATATATAATCAAGAAGTTGCAAATTACTACTTTTCAAAGATTATTCCTAAGGAGGAAGAGTTTATGAGGTTCAAGAAGTTCAATCCGACTGAGTATGTGATGGTTGTCAAGAAAGGACAGGTTATCCGCGAGGGGCTTGGGCTTTCGCTTTGGTTCAACGAGCTAAACACTAACATCGTTGTTGTTCCGTCAACGGCGTTCGACGGTGCTTTTGCGTTCGACGACATTGTGACAAGCGATTATCAGAGTGTTTGCGTTCAGGGCGTTACGACTTTCATGATTACGGACTATGCAAAAGCCGCGAAAATGCTCGATTTTGCGTATAATCCGAGCAAAAAGACTGAGGAAAAATCAGCCGCCGCGCTCAAGGTTCTTGAGAACCGCATAAACAACATCATCAAAGCGATTGTTATTCGCGAGGTGAGCAAAAAGGACGTTCGCGAGGCAATTCGCTCTGCCACCGAAATGGCGCATACTATCCAGAGCGCGCTTTCTTGCGATGAAGCGCTCGAAAAGCTCGGGGTGAGCATTGCCGCCATCAACATTTTGGGCATAAATCCGCGCCCCGAAACACGAAAAGCGCTCGAAGCCGCAGCCCGTGAGGAGATTCTCAAGGAGCAGGACGACGCAATTTACAAGAGGCGCAATGCGGCGATTGAGCAGGAGCGAATCATCAAGGAAAACGAAATCAACACAGAAATCGCTGTTGCTGAAAAGGAAAAGGAGAAAGAGGAAAAAGAGCAGGCAATGAGGCAATATATCCAGAAATGCGAGCTGGATATGGAAATGCAAAAGGAAGAGCATCAGCAAGCGATGGAGATGAAGTCGATGCAAGCTCAAATGTCGCTCGAAACAGAGCGGCAGGAAAAGCAGTATGCGCTAAAAGAAAGAGCGGTGCAAAAGAGAATCGAGATTGACAATCAGGATATGCTCGGAAAAATCGAACTCGAAAAGAAAAACAAGGAGTTCACAGAGCTTGAAGCCGCAAACGCAAAAATCCGCGCAGACCAGAAGGCTTACGCTGTGGCAGAATTGGTCAAGGCGTACAACAACCTCAACGAGAAGCTTGTTGAGGCAAGCGCAATGGCACAGATGAGTCCGAGCGCGCTTATGGCAAAGGCGTTCATGAACATCGGCGACAATGCGAACAAGATTGGCACTCTCAATTTCACTCCCGATATGCTCGATTCAATCGCAAAAGGTTTCAAGGCGGACGAGGACTAAAAGGAGGCGCTGAAAATGGAGAGAGGAATGAGCAAAGTCGTTTTGGTGAAGCGGCGCACAAGATACGAGGAGCTGAAAAGGCGATACAACACGGTCGAGCAGGCAAAGTTTTACATCGAGCATCTTGGCGCTGATTTTTCCGATTACGAGAGAGAGGACAAAGCCTATAATGCCGCTCTTGAAACGGTGCGAAACTTTGTTCGTCCTCTTGCGCGCTTGCAGGAAATCGAGCGGGAATATTTGCCGAACATGATTTTCGGCGAAAAGGACATTGTTATCGCTGTCGGACAGGACGGGCTTGTTGCGAACGCGATGAAATATCTTGACGGGCAATCGCTCATCGGGATAAATCCGGATCCTGCGCGCTTTGACGGCGTTCTTCTTCCGTTCGAGGCAGGAGATGCGGAAAAGATTTTGAAGAAAGTTATCGCAGGAAATGCCGAGAGCAAAGAAATCACGATGGGAAAAGCCGAAACAAAGGACGGGCAAGTTCTTTATGCTGTGAACGATTTTTTCGCGGGTGTTTCAAATCACACTTCAGCGCGCTACACGATTCAGCTCGGCTCTGAAAGCGAAAATCAGTCCTCTTCAGGCGTCATTGTCTCAACGGGATTTGGAATGACGGGATGGCACAAGTCTGTTATGGCGCAGTTTCGGGGAATTGCGCGTGCGTTCAATCTTGGCGATATTCCCGAAGAGAAAGCCGATTGGAGCCGTCGGCAGCTCACGTTTCAGGTTCGAGAGCCGTATCCGAGCCGCTTCACGAAAGCACAAATCGTCTACGGCGAGGTAAACGGGAGCGAGAGTCTTGTTTTGACTTCATCGATGAGCGAAAACGGCGTTGTCTTTTCGGACGGTATTCTTGAGGACTCAATCGAGTTCAACGCAGGCACTCAGATAAAAATCTCTGTCGCGGACAGAATAGGTAGGCTCATAACGAGATAAAAAACAAAAACGGTAACTTTCCACAAAAGGATTTTCTTTTATGCGGAAAATTACCGTTTCAGAAGCGATGCATAAAAAACTACAGACTTGGAGAAAGCCCTGAACCGTCCAAAATATGCGTTCGAGATTTCCGAGACTCTGGTTCAACACCAGTTTTCGTTGTTTTGCCGCCGAAATTGTAACGAATACCAATCGGGAAACCAAACGTAACTTCTCCGAAATTGAAATCGTCGATTAACGAACTTGAAAGCGGATAAAAAACAATTTGAGCTCCTGCTAAAACGTCCAGCTTGTTGAATCTGGCTTGAACAGAAGCACCTGCGCCAAACGGCAACTCAACCCCGCCAAGTTCGCTGACAGCAAAAGCAGCTAGCAAAGACAGATTTGTCCCAATTCTCACATTGCTGATTTTTATCGGAAGAATTGACCAATCAAACTTAAGATACGTTCCTATCAAAGTGTCAGATTTTTCTTCTGTCTTGTATATATGATTCCACCACCCATATTCATACGGGTGGCTGTCAATAATATTGCCATACTCATCATAATCGTAATAATAATCGGTATAGCGTGTATATTCTTCCTCTTCGTGTTCTAGTTCAACATCGTGAGTGTCATAATAAAAACCGCCAGAAATATTGAAAATCGGGTTGTCAGTAGACACTCCTGCCGTAAAGATTGTCGAAGTCAATTCGCCGTTAAATCCGTTAAAAAGGCTTGTTTCAACGCCAAGCGAGAACGCTGGGAAAAGTAAACTTGTGAGCAAAAATGCAAAAAATAACTTTTTCATGATGACGCTCCAAAATCATTGAAGTTTGAGCTGGATTACTTTTGCCCGAACTGTTACTTTGTATTTTACAACGCCATTTTTGTACCCTTCGTCTGTGATGTAGCCGTCCCGAGCCTGCATTTCCACTGTGTAAACTGGCTCAAAAATCTCGTCTCCGCCCATTGCATACGCTTCTTCAATCAGCTTGTAGTTTGCATTGAGTCGTGCAATGTGCAAAGCCTGTTCTTCCGCTTTTGAGGCAGCCTTTTTGCCTGTGCCGACATACACATTGTTTCCGACGAAAAACTCTTCGCGCTCCAATATATAGCCGTACTTTTCGCTGTCGCCTATATATTTTTTATCAGCTTCGCTCCAATAAACGAACTCTGATTCCGCTTTTGCCGTACCGATAACCGTGTACTCGTCTTTGTCAAAATAAGTATTCAGCGCAATTCTCTCAGCCTGAATATCATTTGTTTCCGAATCGACGGACACAGTCTGACAACCTGTCAAAAGCAAGAACACGCTCGCCACCACTAAAACACACAACTTTTTCATTGTGAAAACTCCTAAAAAATAGATTAACTCTTCTCAAAATCAAGTATAATCACATTTCTCTTTATAAGCAATCGCTTATAATATTTCTATTTTGATTTTTTTATACTGGCAATATGAACGAAGCGATTGCCAAAACTCTTCTTGAGCTTCGCAAAATGCACAAAATCTCCCAAGAAAAACTCGCAGAGGCAATCGATTCACATCAAGTCTATATTTCTGAAATCGAAAAAGGAAAGAAAATCCCTTCGCTGACAATTCTTTACAAAATCGCCTTGTTCTACAAAATGACACTGACGGAACTCGTTTCAAGGATAGAAGAAAAACTTGTGAAAAAATAGAAATCGTGTTTGATTTTTGAAAAAAATGTCTGGAACAGCACTCTGAAAAACTGTGTACGAGCTGACTTTTTGCGTTTTTGGTCGTGTACACATTGTATATGAGCTCGCCAAAGCGATTTCGAGCCGTATACAAATTGTATATGAGCCGACTTTGAGTGTTTTCTTGTCGTATACATATTGTATACGAGTTCGCCAGCGCGTTTTCACCTCGTATACAAATTGTATATGAGCCGACTTGATGTGTTTTCTTGTCGTATACATATTGTATATGAGCTCGCCAGAGCGTTTTCACCTCGTATACAATTTTTTGCGCAAAAAAAACCGCTCCGAAAAAGAGCGGCGTTTTTATGCTTATGAGAAAAATTAGATTCTGTGCATTGTGGAGAATACTTTTTCGCTCATAATGTTTATTTCGATGCCGATGTTGTGCATTTTTTCGGTGAGGTCAGTGCGGAGTTCATCAATCGTGATGTCCGATTGCTCCAGGCTCACCATCATCATCATTACGAAGTTGCCAGACAAAACGGTTTGTGTTATGTCCGCAATATTCACTTTGTGCTCTGCGAGGTAATTGCTCACCCGCGCGATAATTCCGACTTGGTCGCCTCCGACCACTGTTATAATTGCATTCATACTAAAGATTTTACAGCATTTTTGCTCTATGTGTCGAGTGCTAGGAACGCCGAAAAAGAAAGCAGGAGATTTTTTGGAAAAATGAAATACTACGAAGAGATTTTGCTAAAAGATGGAAGAAAGTGCGTACTGCGAAACGGCGAGGAAGCGGACGGAAAGGCGGCGTTAGAGTGCTTCAAGCTGACGCACGCAGAAACGGATTTTCTTTTGAGCTATTGCGACGAAGACCACTTTACCGCTGATGACGAAAGCAAGTTTTTGAAAGACAAAAGTGAAAGCGCGGACGAAATCGAGATTGTCTCAGAAGTCGACGGCAAAATCGCGGGAATGGCGGGCTTCAAAAAGATTGGCTCTCTGTACAAGCTAAAGCACAGGGCGGAGTTCGGCATAAACGTTTTGAGAGAATATTGGCGGCTCGGCATCGGCAGGGCTTTGGTGAATGCGTGCGTGAAATGCGCAAAGGACGCGGGATACAAGCAGCTTGAGCTTGATGTGGTGGCGGATAATGAGGCGGCTCTTTCGCTTTACAAGAGAGCGGGCTTCGTGGAATACGGCAGAAATCCGCGCGGCTTTTGCTCCCGCATCTCTGGCTATCAGCCTCTCGTTTACATGCGCCTTGAGCTGGATTAGCGAAAAGTGAACATTCAGCGAAAAATACCGAACAATAAGTTATGAAATGCAAAACAATTTTTCTGTTTTTACCACTTCTTTTTCTCTCCTCGTGCGATTTTATGTAAAGTGCCGCCCGCTCATACTCAAATTCGTGGGAGTTTCAGAACGAGTCCTCACGCGAAGTTCGGGTTTATCCAAGCGGAAACGCAAGCGAAAGCTCATTCTACCTTGAATCAGGAGAGCGCAAATCTGTATCGTGGTCAGACGACGACGAAATGGATTTCACATACAGCCCTCAATCATTAACTATGAGCAAAAACGGCGTGACCAGAATCGTAAAGTTCACCGACTAGACGCGAATAAACATTACAAAGAGGAAAACCTTAAATGTTTATGATAACGATTTAAGGTTTCGGCAAAGTCGGCAATCGTTATTTTAACGAAAGCAGATTCTTAAATCAGGATTGAATCGTTAAAATAACGAAATGCGCCTTTTTCAAAAGTCATAAATCGTTATTTTGACGAAAAGGGATTTCTCAATCTGGCAAGAATCGTTAAAATAACGATTATAAATTTGTTTTGTAGCGGAGGTTTATCACTATGAACAAGGTAAAAACTGCAATAAGAATTGCAGAATTGGCTGGCTTGTCACTGACTGTGGCAAGGGTGTTCAACGAGGACGAAAAGGCGCAAAAAGACGCTTTTTTGAAGCCAAACGTGAAAAACTTGGAAGAACTTGCAAACAACACGCAGACTGCCATATTGCAAAACAAGACTCTTTCCACCCTCGAAGACGCGGACAACGAGCGCGATGAGGCGGTAAAAACGCTCGGAACGCTCGTCAATGCTTACTCGATTATCCCGATTGAAAGCAAGAAAGCTCTCGCTTTGCCTCTGAAAGAGATTTTCGAAAAATACGCAAAGGCGCAAATCACAGCGGTCAACTATAACGCAGAATCCACGCTCATCGGCTCTTTGCTCGAAGATTTTGCCTCACCTTCTCTGGCTGAGAATGTGGCGGGATTGGACGGCATTTCGGAGGCTTTGGCGGAGATTCGCTCAAAGCAGGACGCTTTTTCTAAGGCGAACGACGATTTCGTCAAGGCTTCAAAAAGCAAGGCGGATTCGGCTTCTAGTTTCAAAAAGCCGATACTTTCGCTTTTTAACGATAAGATTATTCCGTATTTGAACACGATGAGAATTGTGGAAAACGCGGACTGTGCGGACTTTGCCAATAGCGTCGAAGGTGAAATTGAGAGAGTGAACGAGACTGTTTCAAAGCGCAACAGCAAAAAATAGAAATTTGAAATAAACGAAACAGCCTTTCGGCTTTTAGAGCGAGCGAAAGGCTGTTTTTTTGCTATTCTCCGATTTTGAAAGAGCGCATTGTGGCGTAGTAGGCGATGGCGAGCGGCACGCAGGCGGCTATCCACGCGGCAGGACCTGCGGCGCAAATGCCTCCGAAGCCCCAGAGCGCAGGCAAAGTGAATGCCGCAACTGTGCGCGCGACAAGCTCAAAAATGCCGCCCATCAATGGCCAAAAGCCCTTGCCAATGCTTTGCAACACGTTTCGATAGATAAAAAGTAAAAACAAGAAGGGGTACAAGACGCCCGTGATGTGCAAATACGTCTTTGCGGCTGCAAGAACGTCAGCGAAGTCGCTCAGATTGCGGTCGATGAAGAGCGCGATAAGCTGTGTCTGGAAACTCCAAGCCAAAACAAGAGCCAGCATCGACATTGCAAACGAAATCAAACACGCTTTGTTCGTGCCTTCCTTTATGCGAGCGACTTGCTTTGCGCCGAAGTTCTGTCCTGCGTAATTCGCCATTGTAACGCCAGTTGTCTGCGCCGCCACGCAAACGAGCTGCTCGACTTTCTGCGCCGCTGTGTATGCCGCCATCTTGACCGCCCCGAACACGTTGAGCGCGCCTTGCAACACAACAACGCCAATCGCCGTAATCGAGAACTGGAACGCCATATTAAGACCGATTTTGAGGTGCTGAATTGCAAAATAGTTGTCCCAGATAAAATCCTTTTTCGTGACGCGCACAATCGGGTATTTTTTCATCATATAAACCACCGAAGCCACGCCCGCGACAGCCTGCGAAATCACGGTTGCCCAAGCTGCGCCTGCAATGCCCATAAAGTGAATGAGAACAACGTCAAGAATGATGTTCAAGATTGAAGACATTATCAAAAATATAACGGGGGATTTGCTGTCGCCGATTGCGCGCAAAATGCAAGAAGCCATATTGTAGGTTACGGTTGCGATAATCCCAATGTAAATCACGATGATGTACGAAAAACTTTCTGTGATGACTTCTTCTGGCGTGTTGATGAGGCGCAGAATGGGGAGAGCGGAAACGCAGGCGATTGCGGTCAAAATCACCGACACGATAATGTTTAGCATTATGTTCATCGCGACGGAGCAACGAAGCCCTTTAAAATCTTTTGCGCCGAATCTTTGCGCCGTGATGACCGCAAAGCCTGACGACACGCCAAAGACAAAGCCCAAGACCAAAAAGTTCATCGGTCCTGTGTTTCCGACTGCGGCAAGTGCGTTCGTGCCGAGCATTCGCCCGACGATGACGGTGTCTACCATCGAGTACATTTGCTGGAACAAGCTGCCGAGCAAAAGAGGAATGGAATAGAGAATAATGAGCTTGAACGGCTCTCCTTGTGTCATATCTTTGAGTGCGCTTGAAGCGTTGCGCGGTGCTTTGTGCGAAACTGAGTGTATTGCCATAGCAGAGAGTAAAGCGAACAGATTGAGCTTTGTCAATTAGATTTATTACGATTTTTATTATAATTTTTTGATTTACATCAAGCACATTTTTTGTTATTCAGGTTGACTTTATTGCTGTTATATGCTTATATAAGCATACGTTTAAGTGATAACTTTTGTGAAAGGGGGATTTATGAGTGATAGCGTTGAAAACGAGAGCGTTTTGTGCGACCTCGCGGAATTGTTCAAGATTTTCGGGGACTCAACTAGGGTCAAGATTTTGTACGCGCTTTTGGACAAAGAGATGAATGTTACCGACATTGCGACGGCTCTTTCGATGGCGCAGCCTGCGATTAGTCAGCAGCTACGCGTCTTGAAGCTCAATGGGCTTGTGAAGTTTAGGAGAGAGGGCAAATCGCTTATTTATTCGCTTGCCGACGAACACGTTTCGCAGATTTTGAATATTGGCATGGAACATCTCGGCGACCGCTAACAGCGGAGGCATTAAAACAGGTGAAACCGCTTTGTCAGCCGAGGGCTGTTTTGTCAAAGTAGCAGCCAAGAACTTTAAGGGGGAATATATGTCTTGTATAAAAGAGAAAGAAATAGACAAGAGAGAAGCGGAGCAGGTTTGCTCTTGTTGTGGACACCAGAGAGCTGGACACGAACATGAACATCACGACCACGAGCATGAGAATGAACACGAGCATGGACACAAAAAACATCACTGCGAATGTTGTGCGCATGACGACGATGATGATGACGAGGAAGAAGAAACTTCTCTTTCTAAAATCATTATTTCGCTCATTCTTTTTGCTCTTGCGATTGTTATCGAAAAAACTTCGCTTCTCAAAGGCTTGCTTTCTTCGCTCAATGTGTCGGCGGACATCGCAAAAATTGTCTATCTTGCGCTCTACTGTGCCTCATATCTTCTTTCGGGCTTAACCGTTTTGAAAGGCGCAGTGAAATCGCTCGTGAAAGGGCGCGTCTTTGGCGAAGAGTTCTTGATGGGCATTGCAACGGTCGGCGCGATTTTGATGGGCGAATATTCCGAGGCGGTCGCGGTTATGATTTTGTTCCAAATCGGAGAGTTCTTCGAGGACAAGGCGGTCGATTCTTCTCGCGAATCAATCACTTCTCTTATGGACATTCGCCCAGACAGTGCGACGGTGAAGAGAGGCGGAAAGAGCGAAGTCGTGAAAGCCGAAGAAGTGCGCGCTGGCGAAATCATCGAGGTGAGAGCGGGCGAGCGAATTGCTCTTGACGGCGAAGTGGTTTCAGGTTCTTCTACGCTTGACACGGCGGCTCTTACGGGGGAATCAAAGCCTTTGGCGGTGGAAGCGGGGAGCAAGGTTCTTTCGGGCTTCGTGAACCTGAGCGGCGCGCTTGAGGTCAAAGTCGAAAAGGAATACAGCGAAAGCACGGTTGCTCGCATTTTGGCTCAAGTGGAAAAGGCAGCCGACAAGAAGGCTTCGAGCGAGCGTTTTGTTTCTCGCTTTGCCAAAATCTACACGCCGATTGTCTGCGCCTTGGCTTTGCTCATCGCTTTTGTGCCGCCGCTTCTTTTTGGTGCGGACTTCAAGACTTGGGTTTATCGTGCGCTTGAGCTTCTTGTTGTATCTTGTCCGTGCGCGCTTGTTATCTCTGTTCCGCTTTCGTTCTTTGCGGGAATCGGCGTGGCTTCACGAAAGGGCATTTTGGTCAAAGGCTCAAGCTACATCGAGCAGCTTTCAAAGGCGAACACGGTTGTTTTCGACAAGACAGGCACGCTCACGAAAGGCTCTTTCGAGGTTACGGGAATCGAGAACGCTGACGGCATTGAAAAAGAGGAGCTTTTGGCTTTGGCGACTCACGCGGAGTATTTTTCCAATCACCCGATTTCGCGCTCGCTCAAGGCGGCTCATTCTTGCCCGGAGTGCGAAAAGCTCACGGCGGAAAACTCCGAGGAAATCAGCGGGCACGGAATGAAATGCACTCTCAGCGGAAAAACTGTGCTTGCGGGAAACACTCGTCTTATGGAAAAAGAAAGCGTTAGTGTCAGCGGAGGCACAGACGACGAGGCGGCGACGGCGGTTCACGTTGCGCTTGACGGAAAATATGCGGGCTTGATTACATTGAGCGACGTGGCGAAAGAGGACGCAAAAGAGGCGATTAGTTCACTCAAAAAGTTGGGCGTGAAAAAGACGGTTATGCTCACGGGAGATACAAAGGCGGTTGCGGAAAAGGTCGGCGCGGAGCTTGGTCTTGATGAAGTTTACTCCGAGCTTTTGCCGAACGACAAGGTTGAGCGCATTGAAGAGCTGCTGAACAAAGACGGCACTGTTCTTTTCGTGGGCGACGGCATAAACGACGCGCCTGTTTTGATGCGAAGCGATGTTGGAATCGCGATGGGCGGCATGGGAAGCGATGCGGCGATAGAGGCGGCAGACGTTGTCATCATGGACGACAAGCCGAGCCGAGTTAGCGAGGCGATAAAGAGCGCGAAAGGAACGATGAGCGTTGTCTGGCAAAACGTGGCGTTTGCGCTTGGCGTGAAGATTTTGATTATCGCGCTTTGTTCTATTGGACTTGCGAATATGTGGCTTGCGGTCTTCGGCGATGTGGGAGTAACGATGATTGCTGTCTTGAACGCGATGCGCCCTCTGATGTTTGCCAAAAAGAAATAAAACTTAATGAAGACAGAAGCAAAAAATCTTGCAAAATACAAAATTTTGCGAGATTTTTTTGTTTTTGAGCTTCGTGTAATCACACACACTCTGCGCGAAATGGTTTTGGGCTTCAAATACAAATTTGAGACTTGCGCGAAACGGTTTTGAGCTTCGAATACAAATTTGAGGCTTGCGCGAAACGGTTTTGACCTTTAAATATAAATTTGAGGCTTGCGCGAAATGGTTTTGAGCTTCAAATACAAATTTGAGGCTTGCGCGAAACGGTTTTGACCTTTAAATATAAATTTGAGACTTGCGCGAAAGGAGAATCATATATGGAAGCAGGTAATGTTAATAGAATAAGAGCCGTATTTAATGAAGAAAGCGTTCGTGTGTATCAGGCATACAACGACAAAATCGCTGACGAGGCGTTGAGGCTCGGAACGTTCGGCAGCAGTTTCAATACAAAAAGAATGACTTGGATAAAGCCATCTTTTTTGTGGATGATGTACAGAAGCGGCTGGGGAACGAAAGAAAATCAGGAGCGGATTTTGGGCATTGATATAAAACGGAGCGCGTTTGATTATCTTTGCAAAAATGCGGTTGAGTCAAAATACAATCCGAATGTATTTGTCTCGGAGGAAGATTGGAAAACTCAGGTGAAGGAATCGGAAATAAGAGTGCAATGGGACCCAGAGCGCGATATTTTCGGAAATCCTCAAAGCGACAGGTCGATACAATTGGGAATACGCGGAAAGTGCGTGGAAAAATACATCGATGAGTGGATTTTGCGCATTGAGGATATAACGGATTATGTCGGGGCGCTGCGGGGCAAAATGCAGAACAACGAGGACATTACAAGATTGCTCCCGAATGAGCAAATATATCTTTTTTGAGAGCGATATTGCTGCGAAAGTATTTTTAAGCAAGACTGCATCTTCATTCCAATATATTAAGGATCAGAGAATATGGAGAAATTTATGGACAGAGAAGAACTTATATCAAAAATTGTTTCGCATATAAATGAGCAGCTGGTAAAAAGATTTGCTCAGGCAACAATCCGCAAAATATTCTTTGAACTTGGAATGTACTGGAACATGGACGATGAAGACTGTCTTGATTTTCACGCAGTGATTGCAACAAAAGAAGAATCCGAGAACGTTTATAAATACTACATTGAAAAAGGCTATAGCGAATCGGAAGCACAGGACGCCACAAACAATTCTGGCAATTACATACACGATGATGACAGATTCTGCATACGGTTCCCAGGATTTGAGCCGCTTGAGAAATTCTGCAAAGATTACGATGAAGCGCTTGAAATCTGCAATGAAGCCGTAAAAAGAATACAGTCCCTTGATTTTTCTGGATTCAAAACAACCTCAGATTTTTCAGTCTGCGACATGAGCATCTATGACTGAAAGTAAAAGAATGAACAAGCTTGCAGAGGTTTCGATGAACGGGCGAATGGCTTATACAATCATGTGTGTTGAAGCCTATCTTGTGTCAAAATATCCGGACAGAGACTGGACAATCGTATCAAGGGAAATGTGGAAAGCAACTAATGAATATTGGGATATTTTCTATGATGCTTTCTGTGAGTTGCTGCCAGAAATCTTTCTGACTTATGATTCTTACAATGAGGATTTGGCAAAATCAATCTCAGAAGAAGAATTCAAAATCATAAAGCAATTATATGCAGGCATTACGACAGGCAGTGAAGATGAGTCAAACGATGAGTTTGCTCAAATGATTAGAAAGCCTTTTGATTTCTGTATGGCTTATGAAGGAACTGGTATTGGCGACGGTTCAGAGGGGTACGCCATAATAAAAGAAGCAGAGAAGATTCTTACAGAAAACGGGATTTCTCTGCCCGATTATCACAAGGTTCTTTTTTCAAGTTTCAGCGAAAAGAATGGCTGGGGAAACGATTTCGACGGCACTTCTCTTTCTGTCATTCTGAAATAAATACTTAAAAAACAGGGCGAGATTGTAACGCCCTTGTGTAGGAGTTAGACAATCCTTCATGGTCTCTTATTAAAGGAGAGGAAAAATTATGCAGAGGCTTATAGGCAAGCAAATGAAAAATATAATTGGCAGGAGGCTATAAAAAATGCGAATGTATAAAAAAAAAGAAGAAAACCAAGATTCTATTATCTATGAATATCTTTGTGAGGATTTTGAACTGCCTTATACAGGGATCATTGAAATCAATAAGAAAACTTTGGAAACTAAATTGATAAAACCCGCAGATGGAGAATGGTCTGGTGATAGAGCTAGAATCTATGCAATGACAACACTTCCTAATGCTAATTATCCAGAAATATATACTCATACAGCAGTCTAAGAGTTCCAAACAAATCCATGCCTAGAAAATTATTCACGGAAAGGGTGTCGCCGTGATAGGCTCAAGCGTCATCACCTACAACGACATCGGCATGCACGACAACTCCAAGATTCTCGCCGCGGGCGCCAGCATAGTGATGCCCTCAATCGCAGACCTGATGAAAAGTGAGCCCTTCGAACGCGAAAGAAAACAGATTGAGGAGAAGAAGGGGGATGAGAAACCGAAATCAAGTTCTTGTACGCAAGTCGAATATGGAAGTACAGACTTGAGCCAAAAAGCAATTAATTATAGGAAAGATAATAATATAAAAGTTACAAGAAATGTTGCTGTTTTTGAATATGAAGATCAAGAACAGCTGGCATAAAATCTCTTAGTGAAGCTGTTCAAAAAATATTTTAAGTATGGGAGATAAATACAAATTATGAACATCTATGATTTCTTGCAAAACAGATTCAAATTAAATACAAGAAAAGATTACAACAATTTTGATTTGACCGAAAACACAAAAAAAATCCTTTGTGATATAGGCTTACCAAAAGAGCCTTTGGGTTTTATCAAATTCAATATTGACGAACTCAAAACTTTAAAACATGAAGATGATTTTGTAATCATTGGAACAGATTTGGGAACAAATATTTGCATAAACAAAAATGATGAAATAATATCTGTTGATTTTGAAAACGAATATCCAACAAGATTAATCAACAAAAACTTAGAATCTTTTTTACATTTTATTGTAATTTTCTTGTTGCATGAAGATGAAATCAACTCGGCTGATGATGATACTATTTCTCAAATCATACAAAAAATAAAAGCAGAGTTTGAACAAATTGATGAGTTGGCTTTGAATAATCAAGAAAACTGGTGGTCAATTATATTAGAGCAGATTGAAACAGGAATGATGTAATTTTTAGCTCTCGCTCGCCTTTCTTCGGTCACAACCTGCAACGACATCGGCATGCGGGATAACTCAAAGATTTTCGCCGCCGGAATGGCAATCAACATGCCGGCAATAGCCGACCCGCTCAAAAGCGAGCCGTATGAGAGGGAGAGGAAGAAAGAAAAAGAAGAAAAATTATACTAAAGAAGATCTTTTAGAAAAAGTATGAAAAAAATGCTCCAAGAAATTCAAATGGTGAAATGATATGTCCTACATGCGGAAAAGTTATTCCTGAGAAAATACAAGTACAGACCAAAAATGGAATAAAAACACGTGTAGGCTATGATTTAGCTCATTATCCTACAACTTGGGCTGAAAGAGCAGAAAATATGAAATCATCAGGCATGAAATATACCAGAAAAGATGTTCTTGATTGTTATAATTCAAATGTTAGATGTCAATGTCCAGAGTGCAATCAAAAGCATATTTTTGAAGGAATAAGGGAGATTTTGCAAATGGCAAATAAAAATATAGGTGAACAAATCCTTTCGCATTATGAAAAATACTTGGGCAATTATGCTGATGCAAGTGTTTTTGCAGGAAGCAAAGAAAGCTATCCAATTCAAGCCTTGAAGTTCGCAAATGTGCTGGACGGCTTAAAAACATTTGCAACGCTCGGTTTTTAAAAATACGCAGGCGAAGTCAAAAACAAAGCCGAAATCGTTTTTAGCTTTGATGAAAACCTGGAAGAAGTCCTTTTAACAATAATAATGAACGCATTGTTTTTTATCACAAAAAACCAGATTGATTTGGGGAAGGGAGCTTTTATCAAGGGAATTGAAAAAATCAATGCAGAGTTTGCCAACAGTCATAACATTCGCGCTGTATATTTTACGGTTCCATTTGTTTTTCCCGAAGATTTTTCCGAAATCGAAGGCGACATCAAAATTTACGAAGCATTTTTTATAACTCAAAGCGAGCTGGAATATTTGGAAAAAAATGGGGCAGAAAGTTTTGAAGATTATCTTGAAGAAAACGAAATCGATGTTTTTGATATAAACAGAGGTCTTTGAAAAATTTCAAAAAAATATGCGTTAGGGGGCTTGCATATATATGATGGTCATACTTTTTTTATAATTCGGAGGAAGTATGAGCATCAATCTGAATGTTATTGAGCACATCAATAACGGTACTTGGCTGTATTATGTGATTGAAAACAAAGTTGTTGGAAAATAAAAAAAGGACTATCCTATATATCGTTGCAAAGAAATTTTGAATAAAACAGAATCTTTGGAAAAATTGCCATAAAACAAGAAGGAGAATAAAACTAAATGGCTGCTGATTTCAGAAAAACAGACAGAAGATGGGAAACAAAAATTGTATTGGAGGATTGGTCAAGTTTTTTTGGTAATCCTGTTGAAGTGAATGTAATTCTCGATAAGAAAGTCGAAACTGTTCAAGACAAACATTTGCATACATTCGAGTATTTGAAAAACAATCAGAAACAAATATTGAAAAGCATTCTGGAAAAAATATTTTCTGAATACAAAAATCTGCAAGAACAGTATGGTTATGATGAATATGATAAACCAGAATACATGCCAGACATTGATTCAATCGAAGAGCTGAAAGATTTAATAGACCTTCTACGAGTTTATATCTTGAATGTTGAAAAGAATAATCTGTGTTACATTGGATTCGAGTTTGCATGTAAATGGGACGATGAGCACGGACTTGGTTTTATGACGCATGAGACTAAAATTGTTGAAATGGGCGACACGGACAGTGCTTTTTGCTCTTGGATTGCCGAAAAAGATTGCAAAAACGAGAATGAATGACAAAAAAATGCAGTGCTGAAAATCCAACACTGCATTTTTGCTTTTTATCATCTATATTTAGTGCTTATGAATAGAAGATTTGGAGGTTGTTTCAATTAGCCCTTGAAAGCTTGGTCAAGGTCAGCGATGATGTCGCCAATCGTTTCCGTTCCGATTGAAAGACGGATTGTGTTCGGCTTGATGCCCTGCTCTGCCAGCTCCGCCTCGTTTAGCTGAGAGTGCGTCGTGCTTGCCGGGTGAATCACGAGCGACTTGACGTCCGCAACGTTCGCCAAAAGCGAGAAAATCTGCAAGCGGTCAATGAAGTCCTGAGCCTCTTTTGCGCCGCCCTTGATTTCAAACGTGAAGATAGAGCCGCCACCATTCGGATAATATTTTTGATAAAGCGCGTGGTCTGGGTGGTCTTCAAGCGACGGGTGATTGATATGCTCAACATACGGGCTTGATTTTAGATACTCGATGACTTTCTTTGTGTTCTCAACGTGGCGCTCAACACGAAGCGAGAGCGTCTCAAGTCCCTGCAAAAGCAAGAACGCGTTAAAAGGCGAAATCGTTGCACCTGTGTCGCGAAGCAAAATCGCGCGGATTTTTGTAACGAACGCAGCCGCACCAACAGCCTTCGTGAACGAAATGCCGTGATAGCTTGGGTTCGGCTTTGTCAAAGAATCAAACTTTCCGCTTTTTTCCCAATCGAACTTGCCCGAATCCACGATAACACCGCCGAGCGTCGTGCCGTGTCCGCCGATGAATTTTGTCGCAGAATGAACCACGATGTCCGCGCCGTGCTCAATCGGACGGAAAAGGAACGGCGTTGCAAAAGTTGCGTCCACAACGAGCGGGATTTTGTTCTCGTGGGCAATTTTTGCCAAAGCGTCAATGTCCGGAATATCGCTGTTCGGGTTTCCGAGCGCTTCTGCATAAATCGCCTTTGTTTCAGGTTTAATCGCCTTTTTCACCTCATCAAGATTGTGAATATCAACGAAAGTTGTATTGATTGCGTAATTCGGGAATGTGTGCGCCAAAAGATTGTAAGTTCCGCCGTAAATCGTTTTCTGTGAAACGATGTGTCCACCGCCCTCCGCCAGAGTCTGAAGAGCGTAAGTAATCGCAGCAGCACCAGATGCCACAGCCAAAGCCGCAACTCCGCCTTCAAGAGAGGCAATGCGCTTTTCAAAAACGTCCTGAGTTGTGTTCGTCAGGCGTCCGTAAATGTTGCCCGCGTCAGCCAAGCCAAAGCGAGCCGCAGCATGCGCTGAGTTGTGGAAAACGTAACTCGTTGTCTGGTAAATCGGGACTGCGCGTGAGTCTGTTGCAGGGTCTGCACTTTCCTGCCCGATGTGAAGTTGCTTTGTCTCAAAACCCCATTTTGAAGTATCAGTAATTGCTGCCATAATTTCTTCCTCCAGTAATTTAGATATTAAATAACATATAGGAAAGGTAGGTATTTGTCAATATGTTTTTCTTTTTTTTCACAAAAGTATCATATTTTGAACATTTCGCAAAAATCATTGACAAAAAATAAAAGTATCACAATAACAGTATATAGATTACTTTTAACGAGGTTTATATGAGTTTAACAAAGGTAATTAGTAATAACGTAAGATGCCTTCGCAAACAGAAACATCTTTCACAGTTGACACTTGCTTACAATAGCGACATCTCTATTTGCTGTCTTAGGAGAATCGAAAACGGTTTTACACACATGCGGCTTACAAAGGTCAAAAAAATAGCAGACGCTCTAGGAGTTCCTTTGCAACAACTTTTCTTGCCTCCTAAAATAGACACAGACAACTCAGAAAAATGCTCTAAAGTTCTCATTCAAAATCTTGAAAGTTCCGAAAAACATTTCTTGGACTGGATAGCAAAACTCTTGAGATGTGATTTTCGCAAAGAGATTGACAGGATTATAAAAGAAAATACTGTTGAAGATAACAAGCAATAACACATTCTTGGCTAGTAAATTTCAAATCAACTTGCTAGCCACTTTTTTTATTTTTTCGTATTCACAAAATCTTCTGCGTCGGTTGAGATTTTTCCGACTGTCGAAAAATGTTTTTGAAATGTGCAAAAATGGGGTTATCAAAGGCTAGTTTGTGAAGTGGAAAACAAGAAGCAAGAAGAGGTTTATTTTGCATTGTGAAAGCTATTTTCTCAGATGAGGAAATATGGGGAGAGCAGTTTATAAATCAGATTTCAACGGCTTTAGTAATGCGTGCACCATTGTCGCGATAATATTGAGTTCAGTACAGCCGAGAGTTTTGAGGTCTTGAATGAGGAAGTGCAAAGGAGAAGCAGCTTCGCTGTCGGCAGGAGCAGATTTTGCGCCATTACCTGTTACCAAGTATTCAACAGACACATTCAGAGCTTTTGCAATTCTCACCGCGATGTCAGCAGGCGGCATTGTGTTTCTAGCACTCAAATAACAGTTCAAAGTTGGTTTTGGAATACCAGTTTTTAAGATAGTGTACAATATAAGCTATTCCCTGATAAATACGCGGTTTCGATATATTTTTCCATAATTATTTACACCCATGTATTGAACCGCGGTGCCGGCGGAGTGCTGAGTCCCCTGGACAGGCTTTGATTTTACGCGTACCCGTGTAAAATATTGCGGCAAAGCATAAAAGCATATTATTATAGGGCTTAAGATATTTACGGTTCAGCTTACACTGACATTTTTGCAGTATAAACTGTTTACCGTGGATACGGAGAATATTTGTTATGTGGACGCCCGCACTGGGGCGCAGAGAAAAATGGAACTTGTGGATACTGTAATACTATGACAGCTTCTTTCTTGCCAGAAGGAACTGCGTTGACTGTAGTTCATCCAAAAAATGCAAAAGCAAATAATAGTAAAGCCATAGACTATACAAAAATATATACAGGAACAAGTAATGCTCCCAAAATTAGTCCACAATATAAAGGAAGATATAAAATATGCTTATTGAACATTTTACTGGAAAAAAGGAATGTGATAATATCAATGAGTTAAAAGAAGTTCTAAAAAATAGAACAGAAAAAGGTGTTAATGAGTTCATTATTTCACCAAATGAAAAATTTCCATATATGATAATGGGTGTAAATGGAATATATGCCTGTTTGAGTTATTTCCGAAATGAAGATGATCCTGGCTTTTGTTCCGTAAATGTAAATTCTATTTTGGATTCATCAGGTATTAGTGTATTTTATACTAATACGGATAATGAAGAAATCGAAGTTGCAAATTATTCAATTGTTGAAGTTGAAAAAGCCATGTCAGCCGTTGAGGAATTTTTTTACACAAAGCAATTACCAAAATGTATAGAATGGGAAGAATTGTAATCGACCGTTGAACAATCACATAACAAAGCTTCAAAGCCGACAGGCAGTCAAGCTGCCTGCGGTTTAAGCAATTGTTATGCTCACAGCCCACTGGGCTGGTGGTTTTATAGAAATATAAATATTGTTATGACGACAGGCGCAGTCGCGTGGCTAAAAAAGGATTAAAAAATGGATATTCAAGGACAGTTCAATTTAGTTGCAAAAAGCTATGATGAAAATCGAAAGAAGTTTATACCATGCTTTGACGATTATTACATTTCAAGCACAGATTTTATTGCCAGGACATTAAATTATGAGCCGAAACTTATCTATGACCTTGGCTCAGGAACTGGCCTGCTCTCTTCTTTTTGGTACAGGCACTTCCCAAAATCAGAGTATGTGCTGATAGACATTGCCGAGGAAATGCTGGATGTTGCAAAAAAGAGGTTTTCAGGAAGCGCGAATATAAAATACAAAGTCCTGGATTATTCAGAATCAATGCCAGAAGGCAATCCCGACTTGATTATTTCAGCTCTTTCAATTCACCATCTTGAAAATACTGACAAGAAAAGACTTTTCAAAAGAGTTTATGAATCTCTTGAGGACGACAGGCTTTTTGTTAATTATGACCAGTTTTGCTCTGACAGTTCAGTCATTAATGAAAAAATCGAGGAATATTGGATAAATGGAATAAAAAAATCGGGAGTATCGGAAATAGAGTATGCGCGATGGATTGAAAGAAAAAAACTGGATCGCGAAATCTCAATCAATCAGGAAATCCAATGGTTAAAAGATGCCGGTTTTAGGAATGTGGAATGCATATATTCAAAAGGAAAATTCGGTGTAATAGTATCAGTAAAATAAATAAATTTGTGTGAAAGAATAAAAGCATAACAAGAAGTTCAAAGCCGACACGCGGTCAAGCCGCGTGCGGTACAACCAGTTGATATGCTCACACCCCGCTGGGGTGGTAAGGAAGATAAATGAGAAAAAGAATATTAATCTTGGTATCTATATTGATAAGCTCAATACCATTGTGTGCTAACGGCGGAATACACTGGGGATGGAATGGATCGGGTACAGATCCCGTTGTGATTACATTAAAAAACGATGCCGACATTATTCTAAAAAAAGAAAAACTTCTTCTTCGTTTTGTGGATGAATTTGTTATCGTTTCCTGTGATTATGTTTTATATAACAAACAAAATGAAGAAAAGCAGTTGGATTTTGCATTCAATATAACGGAATCTCCGTATGATTCATTGGTGTATTATTACATTACTGTTGACGGACAAAAACTTTCTTCAGACCTTCATAAAGAAATACGTGAAGATGTGAATGAATCGTCTTATTCATGGTGGGAACTTTCTAAAATAAAACTTGATGGAAAAAAAGAAACAAATGTGTCAATTTGCTATCGCGTAGAGACTTCAAATGACGGAACTTATTACAGAAGTTTTTTTGACAGAGACAACAGTTTTGTCTATAACCTCTATCCGGCTTTAAGTTTTGGAGACGGAATTATCGAAGATTTTTCTTTGACGATTGATGCGTCGGATATTCTAAGCTGGGACGGAAAGATTTCAAAAATAGAAGGATTGGATGTTTCCTTTGGCAATTCAGAAAAAATAGTGACAAAACAAATTAAAGACCTGGACTTGAAAAAAAACAGACAGATTAAAATCTCGTACAATATAAAAAATTATTATTTTGCCAAACTTTATAAAATGTACGGATTCAGAACAAAGGAGATTAGTGCAACTTCCGAATTGAAAGAGGGCAAAGTTTTATATGCGGCTTCAAATCTTATGGATAACGATTGTAGAACTGCATGGGTTGAATCAAAATCTGATTCCGGCAAAAATGAAAGAATCAAAATACCGTGCAGTGGCTGGATTACACAGCTTTTGATTGTAAACGGTTTTAGAAAGTCTGAGAAAACTTATTATGAAAACAACCGTGTAAAAAGAATCGCGCTTTATGTAGACGGAGTAAAGCTTGGAGAAATGACTTTTCCTGACCGGCCTTATTGTCATGTCGATATGTCAAATATTCTGGATGAGGGAGAATTGTTAAACCTTAATGGAGATTTTTTCAAAGAAAATAATGGCAAATCTATAAGCAATGCAGGAGCCTTTTTGCCTAAAGAGAATATCGAAATAGAAATCCTTGAAGTTTACCCTGGAACAAAATACAATGATACGTGTATTTCCGATATATATTTAATAAAAGCTGTACTGCCAATTCCGTAGAGTTTAATTAAATTTAGTAAAAAGCATAACAAAGGTTCGTAGCCGACAGCGGGTCAAGCCGCTTTGCAATTTTACCAATTCTTGCTGACCTCCGCTACAACCTCTGTCTCATCACACCACGCGCTCTTGGCGTGAGCTTGGGCTACCAGATGAAAATCGGTGAGTAACGAATAGCGTTTTTGCCCGCGAAAAATTGTATACGGGCAGAAAACGCTCAAAGTCGCTCATGTACAGTTTGTATACGAGTCAAAAACGCTCCAAGTCTGCTCGTGCAAGTTTGTCCATGACAGGAAAACACTTGAGGAAAGCCATGTCAGTTTGTCCACGACAAGAAATTGCTTGAAGAGTGAGCGTGTCAGTTTGTCCATGACGGGAAAACACTTGAAAAGTGAGCGTGTCAGTTTGTCCACGACGGGAAAACACTTGAAAAGTGAGCGAGTCAGTTTGTCCATGACGAAAAACGAAAAAAGCGCTCGTATACAGTTTTTTCCTTTGCGCGCGGGGGAAAAGTTCAAGACAGTGGAAAAAGAAAAATTAGTGCGAAAAAAAAAGTTTTTAAATTTATTTTTTAATTAATGTTTGCAAAACAGTTCCTACTGTGTTAAAATCTTTTGATATGAATAATTTGTGTGTATCGTCAGGAAAAGCGTATCCGCTTGGAACAAATGTTTGTGATGATGGCGTAAATTTTGCGGTTTTCAGCCGACACGCGACTTCTATTACATTGGAGCTTTACGAGAACGAAAACGATGTTCTTCCTTGTGTTTCGTTCAGACTTACGCCTGAAAACAACAGAACTGGCGATGTTTGGCACATTTTTGTGCATGGCCTGAAGCCGCTTTCGTTGTACACTTACCGCGTTGCAGGTCCTTTTTCACCAAGTGAGGGACATCGATTCGACGAGAAGCAGATTCTTCTTGACCCGCGGGCGAAGGCGCTGACCGCTGAATCAATTTTCAAAAATCTTCCTTCTGGCTACACTGTTATTCAGGACAAAATGGACATCGAGCTTGAAAAGCCGAACAAGCTCAAAAAGTTCCCGAAATGCGTCGTTATCGACGACAAATATGACTGGGATGGCGACAAGCCTCTCAATATTCCACTTTCAAAAGCAATTATCTACGAAGTTCACCTCAAAGGTTTCACAGCCTCGTCGACGTCTGAAGTGAGTGCGCCAGGAACTTATCGTGGCATGATAGAGAAAATCCAGTACCTGAAAAAACTCGGAATCACAAGCGTTGAGCTTCTGCCTGTCTTTGAGTTCGACGAGAACGAGAACGGAAACACGAATCCGCGAACAGGCGAGCGCCTCAGAAATTACTGGGGATACAGCACGATTTCGTTTTTTGCGCCAAAAGCCTCTTATGCGAGCGATAAGGCTCCGGGCGCTTGCGTCAAAGAGTTCAAAGATATGGTCAAGGCGTTCCACAAAGCCGGCATCGAAGTGATTTTGGACGTCGTTTACAATCACACGGCGGAAGGAAATGAGCACGGTGTTACTCTCAATTTCCGTGGCTTTGACAACAGCATTTTCTATCATCTTGTGAACGACCACAAAGAGTACTATATGAATTATTCGGGCTGTGGCAACACAGTCAACTGCAATCAGCCTGTTGTCAGCGCCTTTATTCTTTCAAGCCTTCGCTATTGGGTCACGGAAATGCACATTGACGGCTTCCGCTTTGACCTTGCGTCAATTCTCTCACGCGGGCAGAACGGAGAAGTTTTGCGCTGGGCGCCTCTTCTTGACCAAATCGACCAAGACCCGATTTTGCACAACACGAAGATTATCTCTGAGCCGTGGGACGCTGGTGGAGCGTATCAGGTAGGCTCTTTCTTCGGCGACCGCTGGTGTGAGTGGAACGACAGATACCGCGACGATATCCGAAAGTTTTGGCGAGGAGATGATTTTACGGCGACGCAGGCTGCAACAAGAATGGCAGGCTCCAGCGACATTTACGCGGGAAGCGGCAGAAAGCCATATCATTCCATAAACTATATTTCTTGTCATGACGGCTTTTCGCTTAATGATGTTGTGAGTTATTGCAACAAGCACAACGAGCAGAACGGCGAAGAAAACCGCGACGGCTCAGATAACAACAACAGCTACAATTACGGTTATGAGGGCATTTCGCAGAATGTCAAAATTGAATCGCGCCGTCTTTTGCAAATCAAAAACTTTATTTTGACACTTCTTATTTCTCAAGGCACGCCTATGCTTTTTGGCGGAGACGAGATGCGCAGAACGCAAGGCGGAAACAACAACGCTTATTGTCAGGACAATGAGATATCTTGGTTCAACTGGCTTTTGGCAAAAGAGAATGCTTCTCTTGTTGAGTTCACTCGCCGTGCGATTGCGATTCGAAAAAAGCACCCTGTATTCCGCCGCACAGATTTCTTCCGTGGCGCGAACAACAACGGAATTGCGGACATTTGTTGGTACACACGGGAGGGTACAATTCCTGATTGGAACAAGATTTCGCATTTCTTGGCATTCCGTTTGAGTGGTGCGTGCGCGCAAGATGACGAGGGCAAAAGCGACAGCGATTTTTACATCATGGCGAACACAGACATTCACGATGTTGTTGCAATTCTGCCTGTCGTGCCAAAAGGTCAGCAATGGTACAGACTTGCTGACACTTCCGTTCCTGGCGAGGACTCAATTCGCGAAGAGGGAAATGAGGAAGCATTGCCGTCGCAAAAAAGGTACGTTGTGCCTTCTTCTAGTTTGGTTGTTCTTATTGCAAAATGATTGCAATGTAAGGAGTTTATATGCAGTTTAACGCAGAGAAATTTCGTGCAAATTTAACAGACCGCTTGAGCCGACAGTATGGCAAAGACTTGTCGCAGGCAAATATGCACGATTTGTATGACGCGGTTGCGGCTTCGGTTATGGAAACTACGGTTATGCCGAACTGGATGAAGACACGCAAAGTCTACGACGCAGAGCCGACCCGCCACGTCTATTACTTGTCAGCGGAGTTCTTGATGGGTCGCGCTTTGAGCAACAACCTCATCAACACGCAGATTAAAGACGAAGTTATCAAAGTCTTGAACGACATCGATGTTAATTTTGACCTCGTTGAAGATGAAGAGCCAGACGCAGGTCTTGGTAACGGTGGTTTGGGACGCTTGGCAGCTTGCTTCCTCGACAGCTTGGCAACACTTAGCTATCCTGCTGTTGGTTATGGAATCCGCTACGAATACGGAATGTTCGAGCAGCACATTGAAGACGGCTATCAGGTTGAGTATCCTGACAACTGGCTCAAGCACCGCGACCCGTGGGAAATCAAGCGCAGCGACTTGGCTGTTACTGTAAAATTCGGCGGACACATCGCTTACGGAAAGTCCCCAGACGGACACGACCGCTTCTATATTGCAGACGCAGAGGAAGTTACTGCAACTCCTTACGATATGCCAATCGTAGGATACGGCAACAACACAGTGAACACGCTTCGTTTGTGGCAGGCAAGCTCACCTAACGGCTTTGACCTCCAGCTCTTCAACGATATGCAGTACAACCGCGCTGTAGAAAAGCAGAACAGCGCAGAAAACGTGAGCCGCGTTCTTTATCCGAACGATAACGGTCCTAGCGGAAAGGCTTTGCGATTGAAGCAGCAGTATTTCTTTACGAGCGCTTCTTTGCAGGATATGCTCCACCGCTTCGTAAACCTCTATGGCACAGACTTCAAGAAGTTCCCTCAGCTTCACGTTATCCAGCTCAACGACACGCACCCAGTTGTCGCAATCCCTGAGATGATGAGACTTTTGATGGACGAGTACGGCTTGGGTTGGGAAGATTCTTGGGACGTTGTCACAAAGTCTTTCGCATACACAAACCACACTATTTTGGCAGAGGCTCTCGAAAAGTGGCCTATCGACATCTTCCAGGGCTTGCTCCCTCGCATTTATCAGATTGTTGAAGAAATCAACCGCCGCTTCTCTATCGAACTTCGCTCAAAGTTCCCTGGCGATTACGAAAAGCAGAACCGCATGGCGATTATCCGCAACGGCAAAATCCACATGGCGAGCCTTGCAATTCACGCGGGCTTCAGCGTCAACGGCGTTGCAGAGCTTCACACAAAAATCCTCAAGGAGCAGGAGCTCAAAGACTGGGCAGAACTTTATCCGACAAAGTTCAACAACAAGACAAACGGCGTTACACAGCGCAGATGGCTTCTTTGCTCAAACCCAGAACTCGCGGACTTCATCACGAAGAGAATCGGACACGGTTGGGAAACAGAGCTTTCAAAACTCAAGGAACTCGAAAAGTTCGTTGATGACGATGAGAGCTTGAACGAACTTTCTGCGATTAAGGCACGCAACAAGGAAAAGCTCGCTGAGTACCTCAAGCACTCACAGAACGAGTTCCTCGACCCAGAAAGCATTTTCGACGTGCAGGTAAAGCGTTTGCACGAGTACAAGCGACAGCTTTTGAACGTCTTGCACATCATGTATCTTTACAACCGCATTATCGAAGACCCGACATACAACCCGCCGGCACGCACATTCATATTTGGCGCAAAGGCGGCTTCGGGCTATCGCCGTGCAAAGAGCATCATCAAGCTCATCAACACAGTGGCAGAGAAAATCAACAACGACCGCCGTGTTCGCGGAAAGCTCCGTGTTGTGTTCGTTGAAAACTACCGCGTCAGCGTTGCAGAGAAGATTTATCCTGCAGCAGATGTTTCTGAGCAGATTTCAACAGCAGGAAAAGAGGCTTCTGGAACAAGTAACATGAAGTTCATGCTCAACGGCGCTCTCACGCTCGGAACTCTTGACGGTGCAAACATCGAGATTGCGCAGGAAGCGGGCAAAGACAACTGCTTCATCTTTGGTATGACAGCAGACGAGATTGCAAAGATTGAAAGTGAGCACAGCTACAATCCGCAGAAGTATCTTGACCGCAATCCTGCTCTTGAGAAGGTTGTCTCACAGCTCGTTGACGGCACATATGACCCGACTCGCCAGATTTTCAAGGAACTTCACGATTCTCTTGTTTACGGTGTTGAAGGTCAGCGCCCTGATGTTTACTATCTTCTTGCAGACTTCGACGACTATGTTCGCGCACAGGAAGAGGTTGCTCAAGCTTATGCCGACAAGAAATCTTGGGCAAAGAAGGCTCTCATCAATATCGCGAATGCAGGAAAATTCAGCTCTGACCGCACGATTGAAGAATACGTTGCGGACATCTGGAAGCTCAAGAAAGTGGTAATCGAACAGGCATAACCTGTTTTAGGGCATAGCCCTTCTTGAAAAGAAAGCCGCGTTGTCGGGGACTTGTGAACTGTCCTTGATAGCGCGGCTTTTTTGTGTTTGAAAAAAGATTCTGAAAGACAAGAAAACAAAAAACTTGTAGAATGTTCAAAATATTCGTGCTGTTTTGTGCAAAGAAAAAAAGGAGAATGTATGAGCGACATTTTTAGAATTGAAAACGAAGTGCTTTATGGATGTAACGATGAAAACATTGTGAGCGCGGTTATCCCTGAGGGAGTAGAAACAATATATGCAAGAGTGTTCATGTCCTGCAAGTCGTTGAAGTCCGTGGTGTTTCCTGACAGCGTTGATGAAATTTACAACGATGTGTTTCTGCACTGCAAGAAGTTGGAGTCTGTCGTGTTCGGCAAGAACTTGGAAAAACTCTGGTGGATGGCTTTTTACGGCTGCACCTCGCTTCAGTCGATTGAGTTCCGCGGAACAGTGGCGCAGTGGGAGGCGGTCGAGGGAAAGGCTGAGGTTTTTTCCATGGGCGTGCCTGCGACGTGCGTGAAGTGCGCGGACGGCGTGTGGGAGCGACCTGCGGTTTTGATGGAGGGCGGCGTTTTAGAGCGATACCTCGATTATGATGCGGAGTACGCGGAAATCCCCGACAGCGTCACCAAGCTGGGCTACAAGGTGTTCCGCGACTGCAAGGCTCTGAAAACCATAAAGCTTGGAGACAACATCACGTACGCTCCGTCAGAAGCGTTCAAAGGCTTGAGAGGCGACTTCGAGATTATCTGCACGGAAAACAGCACCACTTACAAGACGCTCAAAAAAAGACCGAAGCTCAGAGCGCACGTAAAATCTCTGGCAAAAGAAGATGCCAAAGACAAGAAAATCGCCCAAGTTCAGCAGGCTACGGCTGACGCTGTAATCAAATCGTTTTTTGCGGAGAATGCCGACTCCGAGGTTATCACGCTCTCAAGCAAGAAGAGCGCGACTGTCGTTCTTGTCCGCTGTGGCGCAAATTCCGCAGTGCTCAAATTGGGAGCGGACTGCTCAAAGTGGCTCGGCAAAGCCAAGACTTGCATTGAGGCTCTTTCTGACAGCACAAAAAGCGGAGCAGAAATCTACGAGGCGATAAAAAGCTCAAAGCTCCCGCTTTCATCAATCCCCAAAAAAGCTCAGGAGAATCTTACGCTCAAAACTGACGCTGCGGGCAACTTGCGGCTTTTTTGCAAAGACGATGTTTATGATATTTTCCCAAATGCAACCGTAGAGCACGCTGAGCTGTTCGGTGCGATGAAAATCCGCGGCTGGAAGTCATTATCTGACTGCGAGAAACTTTCATCGGTGGTGATTGGAGATGACGTGTGCCTGATTGACGTAGGTACATTCAGTCAAAACAAAAAACTTTCAAAGCTGGAGATTTCAGAGAGCGTCGAGATGATTTGCAACAACGCGTTCAGGGATTGCGCGATCGAAGAGTTTTCCCACCCGCTGCTGACGATAAAAAACGGAGTTGCGGTTCGGGACGGCAAAGCCTTGTACAGGGCAAACTGCGCTGAGAACGTCGTTATTCCCGACGGTGTTACGGAAATCGAGACTCAGGCTTTTGAGAGCAGCAGACATCTTTTGTCCGTGGTGATTCCGAAAAGCGTTGAGAAAATCGGCTGCGGTGCGTTCTGTAATTGCGAGTCGCTTTCAAGCGTGACTGTTTTGGGCAATATCACAGAAGTCGGCTACGCTGCGTTCAGAAACTGCAACATCGAGAACCTTTCGCTTCCGTGTTTGAACATAAAAAACGGACTTGCGGTTGAAAACGGCAAGGTTCTGTATTTTACGAAACCAGCCGAAAAAGTCGTCATTCCCGAAGGCGTTGAAAAGATTGAAGACTCTGCGTTTAGTGATTGCCTCACGCTTTTGCAGGTTGTGATTGGCGACGGCGTTTGTGAAATCGGTGAGAGGGCGTTCCACTATTGCTCCAGACTGACGTCGGTCGCTTTTCCCAAGAGCCTGAAGAAAATAGGCGACTGGTCATTCGTGGATTGCACAGGTCTCAAGACGATTGAGTTCGGAGGAACTGTGGCTGAGTGGAATGCTGTGGAAAAGCCTGATTTCTGGTGGAACAACGGCGGAATCGGAAAGCACGTGAAATGCTCTGACGGAGAGGTGAGGGTGGCTGATTAAGCAGCAAATGTGATTCTGCAAAATGTGTTTTGACTGAATTATGATTTCATAATTGGCTGACGCAAGATGTTTTTGCGAATTATGATTTCATAATTGTCCGATGCAAGATGTTTTGACGAATTATGATTTCATAATTGGCTGACGCAAGATGTTTTGACGAATTATGATTTCATAATTGTCTGATGCAAGCATGTTTTTGCGAATTATTATTTCATAATTGGTCATTGCAAGATGTTTTGGGCAATTCCAGTTTCGGAATTGGTCATTGCAACGTGTTTTGAGCAATTTAGATTTCGGAAAATGACAAAACGCCGTGAAATGTCATTTTCCAGTTTCGGAATTGCCTTTGCGGGCGTGTTTTTTCCAATTCCAGTTTCGGAATTGCTCAACGCAACGTGTTTTGGTCAATTCCGGTTTCGGAACGAGGAAAAACACGTGTGCGCCCTCTTTTCAAAAACTATTTCAGGATAATTCCTTCTTTGTTCTTCACCCTCGCAATAAAATCGGCGACGCTCTCAAGAGGCGTCTCGAACGCCATGCCGCCCGCTCTCATGTTGCCATTTTCAAGAAAATCGATATTGTGAATGTCAGAGCCGCTCGTCACAGGAAAACCGTATTGCTCAGCGTAGAGGGCTGCCAGCTCGTTCTCGCTTTCCTTGTTTCCGCCGTTGTAGATTTCAACACCGTGAACGTCGCGGGGGTGAAGGTGAATGGCGGTGATGTAAGGGCGAAGGCGGAACGGGTGCGCCTGAATCATGAGAGCGCCGACGCTGTTGACTGCCTCAAAAAGTTCTTCGTGCCGCATTGTCTCGACTTCGGGATGAGATAAAAGCCAGTTTTTGTCCAGCCCGAAAAGAAGATAGTCGTCTCCGTCGAAAGTCTGCTCGATTCCGAAAAAGACCTGGAAGTCCCCGCCGTCCGCCTTGTTTTGCGCCTTTGCTTCGGCGAGGGCCTGCTCAAAGCCGGAGCAATAGCGCTCAATTCGCTCTTGCCAGCTCAAGTTTTTCGGAACAGATGTGTTTCCGCCGAAAAAGTGGTCTGTCACAAAAAGTCCTTTGTATCCTGCTTTTTTGTATGCGCTGATGTAGTCTTTTGCCTCCGAAACTGCGCATGCGCTCGCTTGTGTTGTGTGTAGATGTGTTTCGTATTTGTAAAGCATGTCTTCATTATAGCAGAAAATGTGTTAAAATGTTTTGACAAAGCTCCTCTGCGTTATATAATTTAGGGACAAGGAAGGTTTTATGATAAACAGGACGCTGAAAGAAAAGACTTTGCTGTTCTCTCTTGTGTTTTTTGTGGCGGTTGTTTTTATCGCGCTTTTTATGGTCATCACAGGCTCAAGGCGTGTCTTTGACACTGACACTAGCGAAAAACTTGAGCAGCTCGCAGAAAAGAAGACGCTTGAGTTTGAAAGTGATTTGAACAGCCAGATTGCTCTCGTCTTGCAGTTGGCAAAATCCCCTGCATTCTGCCGCTATATGCAAAATCCTTCTGACGCCTCTACAAGCGCTGTCGCACTCGCCGAGGTGAGAGAGTACCAGCACTCGTTTTTGGCAGACAGCTCTTTTTGGATTTCCTCTCGTGATTTGCGCTTTTTCTCTGACTGCGAATATGCCTACACGCTAGACCCTTCCGACCCGAATCAGTATTGGTACAACATGACGATGAACAGCGAGGACGATTACAACTTCAATATCAATTACAATCCTGACTTGAAGGTGACGAATCTTTGGATTAACGCTCTCGTCCGCGATTCTGAGGGAAAGTCTATCGGCATCACAGGAACAGGAATTCCTCTCGACGGCTTTTTTGACAAGGTGTTCTCAGGTCTTGATAAAGATGTTGTGATGTTCTTTTTTAACGACGCCCTTGAAGTCACGGGAACGACTGACAAGGAGATTCTTGAGGCAAAGAAGAGTGTTTCATCTCTTCTTCCTGAGCTTTCGTCCCACACTATCACGGGCAAAGGCGCAGAGCGCGCTATTATCACTCGGAAGGGCATTTATGTCACCTCGAAGATAAGCAGTGTCGGCTGGAACATTGTTCTTTTCACGCCTTTTACGCTCTCTGATGTCTTTTCGTCATCTCTTGTCACTTCTGCGATAATGCTCATCATCACGGTGCTTCTCATTATCATCGTCTTTGATATTTTCATTTTTGGCATTCTCCGCTCGATGAAAAAGGTTATTTCGGACACGAAAGAAAGCGCGACAGAGCAGGCGTTTTTCATGAAAGACGTGCAAAAGACTGTTGTCGAGAATGTCGGCTCAATCGACCGCTTAGGCTCTCTTATGCAGAGGCAGAATGCTACGATAAGCCAGTCGCAGGAGCATATAAGCGGACTTTCTTCTATGATTTCTTCTGTCGACGGCATAAGGCGCGACTCAATCAAGAGCACGAAAGAGCTTGAGGAGAGTTCTGCTGAGGGTGAGAAAATGCTGAGCGTTCTTGAGAGCAAAATCAAGGGCTTTGAAAAATGCACTGGAAGACTTGTTCAGACGAACACTCTTATTTCGGGGATTACTGGAAAAACAAACCTTCTGGCGATAAATGCGGGTATTGAGGCAAGTCACGCCGGTGAGAACGGCAAGAGCTTTGCTGTTGTGGCAAAAGAGATTCGCGAGCTTGCAGAAAAGAGCCGCTCTCAAGAGCAAGGTGTTGCAGACTCGATAGAGGAAATGCTTTTGATGATGAAAGAGATGTCAGAAAGCAGCGTTGCTGTAAGGAACAGCTTTGCAAAAATCGTTGAAAACTCAAAGCGCGTCATGAAAAACTTTGAGGAAATGTCTCACGCGATTGAAGAGCAAAACGTCATGGGACAAACGGTAGACTCAAATCTTCGTGAGCTGATGGAAGACGTCAGGCAGACGAGCGAGTCGTTTTCTTTGATGAGAGGCGAGAACGAAGAGATTTCGAAAAACATTGAAAAGGCGTCTTCTAGTGCTGAATCTCTTTTGGAAGCAGCGTCAAAAGTGTTGCAGTCTACAGGTATTTGATAAAATCCAATTTAAAAGAGTTGTTAGAACAAGTTTTTTTGTGTTAAAATTGAAGTAAGGCGGTCAGTTTCCGATATTTAAAACTGAACAACGGCAAAACAGAGGTCAAAAAATGAAATCGATTGGTATAAAATTAGCTGACGGTTCTTTTTATCCCGTCATGGAAGACGGCAAAAGTGACAGCAAAACGCTCCAACTCACCACTGTAAAAGACAACCAGACCACGGTAAAAGTGGATTTGTACCAGTCAGAATCAGGTTCGATGGAGGACGCGGAATATCTTGATACTCTCCAGATTGAGAATCTTAATCCGCACCCGAATGGAGAGCCTGATTTTAATTTGTCTCTCACTCTAGATGACGATAACAATTTGAGTGCAAGCGTTAACGACCCAGAAACAAATATAAGTGTTGCAAAAGAAGTTCCTTTCATAAAACGAAGCGCAGAAGAGCGAGGCGATTCTTCCGAGATTGCGCAGGCTGATGACATTACCGACATTGATGTAAACGATTTTGATGAAGTTAAAGGTGATGTTGAATTGTCGCCAGCTAGCGACAATGAAATCTCTCTTGAGGGAAACGACGGAATTGTTTCTGATGTTGACGATGCATCTCTTCCAAGTCTTGACGACCTTGATTTGTCCTCTATTGATGAAGTAACAGAAGACAGCGATATTACAGAGCCAAGCGCTCCAGAGGCAGACACCACAGAAGACTTGGGCGATACTTCAACAAATGACTTTGAAATGCCAGAGATTGAAGATATCGCTTCAGAGACAGAAAGCGAGGGCGCTCCAGAGGCAGACGCCACAGAAGACTTTGGCGATACTTCAACAAATGACTTTGA